>Ga0209810_1000147_pt1 | contig 211982 bp, 201 predicted proteins | sample Coa_R1_7_FD_187159 | JGI IMG/M metagenome (GOLD analysis project Ga0209810, IMG submission 187159) | Surface soil microbial communities from Centralia Pennsylvania, which are recovering from an underground coalmine fire - Coalmine... | ecosystem: Environmental > Terrestrial > Soil >...
CTGGTTCGTCCACTTGTACTCGGCCCCGGTCGCCTGCGCCTCCTCCCCGAACGGATAAAGGCGCGAGGCCTGGACCGTGCCGTCCTGGGCGAGGACCGCCGTCGAGCCCAGCGCGTCGGGCAGCGTGTAGCGGCCGTCGCCATTCTGGTACAACCAGCCCCAGCGCACGCCCTCCATATTTCTCCAGTTGTTTCCCATTCCCGGCGTTCCTTAGCCATTTGCGAAGGGATACGGAAGCTGCTTCCGGAAGCTCGGTTGGGTCGTCACACAGAACGCTTCCCCAGGCCGGGGCTTCGTTGGGCGGCCCTTGATTGCCGACGTGCCCGACGGCGCGAAGCCCAGCAGCGCTCCGGTGCTAGCTAACGTAACGGGTTGCCCCGTGGTTTCCAACCCAGCGCCTCGGAGCGCGCTCAAGCCCGAGCGGGTCGACGGCGCTGAGCAGCTGGCTCTCGGCGCCCGTTTCCAAGCCGAAATCACACTCGGTCCCGTCCGAGTCTCGGGCAGCAGGTGGATCCCGATTGCGGAGCTCTGAGCATTTGTCGTGCGATTAGGTATACAAGGAAAGAGGCCAGTACCGAGAAGACCACCATGGGCACAGCGTAATCATCAAGGGCTGTCGCGACCGAGAGGATACCAAGTTTAACGGCTCCGATTCCGAGTGCGAATAGGAGAACCTGCAAATACAAGAACATAGATATCCCGAATCGCATCGCGCAAATCTTCGGCCGCTCCCGCGACCTGCGCGCCCAATAGAGCAACGGCGCGAGCACCAGGCCACAGTAGACAAGGGTCGTGTAAGGCACCACCAGTCTGCGGAGCGGCACGCTCAGGATCACCCCGGCGAGCCCGACGAAGATCGCCATGCCGATACCGTGGCCGACGAAAATCACAGCCGTCCACGTCGCGAAGTTTACTGAGCCGGCTCTCGGCGCCTTCTGCGGGTCAACGCCGATTTCATTGTTACTCATGGCAGCCCCAGTCTTTGATGGCGGGAAGCGTGTAATTCCTGAAGAAATAGACCCCGAAGGCGCCGCCGGCTGTGCCGCCGGCGATGGAGGCGCTCCCTGCGGTCGCGCCAAGGAAGCACGTCAGCAACTCGAACGGTGTTGGCTCAAGGCATCCCCCCGCGATGGCCAGACCACCAACAGCCATCTGGCCACCAGCGGCGAAAAACATCGTCCCATTGACGACAAGCATGTCCAACGGATGGGTGAGGCGGCTGAAGGCGTCCGCGAGGGTGTCGAGGCCGGCCTGGGGAGTCCCCATACCGCATGTCCACGCCGTGGTAGAGAACGTTGGGATGCTGCAGTTTACCGGGCCGTCGGGGTTCGTGCCTCCCGCGTTGCAGCCGTTGCCGTCGAGGCCGAGCGGATCCGTGAACTCCAGCGGCATGTTTTCGACGTAGCTGTAGCGATTCCACGACTCTCCAAATCTAAACTCCATTGGGCTTGCCACGGTTCCTCCAAGGTTGATGTTGAAGTTGATGGAACCCGGCGAGGCAGGTGAAGCTGCAAACGTAATGTACGCCGGGTAGAGGAGGTGGCCAGGATTGGTCGTAAAGGTCATGCTCTGCGATTTCATCGATTGCACTGTTACCCGCTCGTACGGATCTGTGCGGGGGGTGCGGAGCAATCCGTATCCCTACCGCGACCCTACCCCACCGGGTGCCGCAGGCACCGCTCTGGGGGCGCTCTGCGGCGCGAGGCGTTAACGGCTCAGCAACCCGTGCTGGTCCGGCTTTTCATGGCTAACCAGCAAGACAGGACCTCGGCAGCGGGATCGGCACCCCAAGACGGCAGGGCCGCGCCACACCCCGGCCGGCGAAACCCGCAGCTAAGAGAAAAACTCTCCTACGGCAACTGAACTACCTGCCTCCCCCCCGCAGATCGCGACGCGGTGGTTTTCTGGTGAACGGCTCGGATAGAAATTGATCGCGAGCGGTCATCTTTCAGAAGTTCTCGGCCCTTCTATGAATTTCCCAACAACAGCAAGAATCCAGAGGATCAGGCAAAAATCCAGCGAGTCGATGGCCGCTATCGCCAGTGCCGGAACCCACCTGGTACCCCAGGGCACGAACAGAATCAACGGGACATGAAGCGCCACGATGACCGTCATCGTGATCCAAAACCACGCGTGCCGCCTCAGCCTCCACTTCAAAACAAACATTAAACCAAGTACCGCGACGCTGTTCCATATTGGCAGCATCAGGTTAATTCTTCCAAAACGGTCGAATAGCCAAGCACATAAAAAGGCGACAACAATTCCAGGCAGTATGGCCCACCTGGGTAAGCGTAGTTTCTTGGCTGCCTTTATGTCGCTCTTTACGTCGTTAGCTAGTAACATGCTCCGATTGCCTTCGCTGTTCTAAAGAGGTCCAAGCCGATCGAGCCCACGGCGGCTGCATCATTGAGGCCGGGTATGAAACCGGCAATCGTAAGGCCGGTTGAAGCCAGCCCTGTGGGCGAGGTATCAGTGAGACCCGCGAGACCCCTGCCAGTGTTCGCCGTTGCATTCACCGCGCCAATGAGTCTGCTCCCTGCCTGATCGGCTACCACTCCAACATATCCGGCCTGATGGCCAATTACTCGGGCAATACCGCCGGCTTCAGGGATCAGTCCTATCGAGTCGATGCCAACGCTCAAAGCGCCTTTGCCGAGAGCTCCTGTGACGCATGAATTCTTGTACCACGGCGGTGCCTGCGCCTGCGGCGCGGGGTCGGGCTGTGGGCCGCCGGCACCGCCCATGCCGGCAGTGGGGGCTTCGCCGGTCGGAGGATTCGGGTCGAGCGGCGGCGGCCCCTCCTCGTTCGGGCAATCAATTAGCGTGACGGTTTGGACGAAGCGCCCGCCGGTGTTTTCGTCCTCGCCTAGGTAGAGGCAACCGTCAGAGCCCCAGAAAAGTCCGTTCGTCAGCCCGAGCGGATCGGCTGACTCGAGTGGAGTGTTTTCGACGTAGGCGTAGCTGTTCCAGCTTTGCGGGTCGGCGGGGTCGACGGCGGCGAGGCCCGCTGGGTCGGGCGAGAGCCAGCGCGCCAGGTTCGACGAATAGGTGCGGAAGGCGAAGTGATCGAGCCCTTTCCCGTCGCGGATCTGGTTCGTCCACTTGTACTCGGCCCCGGTCGCCTGCGCCTCTTCCCCGAACGGATAAAGGCGCGAGGCCTCGACCGTGCCGTCCTGGGCGAACACCGCCGTCGAGCCCAGCGCGTCGGGCAGCGTGTAGCGGCCGTCGCCATTCTGGTACAACCAGCCCCAGCGCACGCCGTCCATGATCACCTCGCGGTAGCAGCCACCGCCCGCATTCTCGGCGATGGGGTGGCCGCCGTCGCTTGCTCCGTAGAGATAATAATACGTCGTCTGCCCGTTCAGCGTCGCCTCGATGCGGCGCCCGAAGGGGTCGTATTCGAGGCTGCCGATTCGCTGCCGTCGGAGTAGCTCGTCAACTGGCCCGCCGGGTCCCAGCGCCCTGCCCCGCTTGCCCGCGCGCTGCGCATTTTCAGTGGCGCCGTGCTGCGAGGAAACAGGACAGAGCGGCAAGGGATATGCCCGCGGAGAGGACGCTTACGAGCACCCTCTCCGCCGTCAAGCCCGTCCGCGTCATTGCCCCTGGGATATGGGCGACAAGCTCAGCGGTCGTGAGCGCGGTCGCGAGCACCCATGCAATTCGCTCGCCGGCGGGCAGGATCGGCTCGATGGCAAGCATGATGGCCAAGATCGTGACACCTAGGTTGCCGATGAGAGAAGCTATACCGCCCGTTGGCGCGGGGGCGCCGAGGCGCTCAATGCCGACAGCCGCGAACAACGCAAAGGCGACCGCGAAGCCGATTGCCCACCCTCGTTTGGCGAAAAGCCCGGGACGCGTCAAAATGCCCCCGGGCCGAAAATGGCGAGAACGCACTGCTCGCGAATCGACCAGGCCCCGCCTAGGTCCCAAGCGGCAGCGACGCCCAGGGCCCAAGTCGCCTTCGGCACGTTACCGGCGGCAGCGAGGGCGACCGGGGCAACGTTCGCAATGGCGGCCTCCTCAAGGTTTATATGTCCGAACTCGCAGGCGAGCTGCGCGACGTAGCTGCGTGGGTAGGCAGGGGGCGGCGGCGAGGCCACGCGCGCCGACGATGGCGGTGGCGCCGCCGGAGCCGGCGCATAGTCAATCGGGGAGAATTGCGGCGCGGCAATCGGCAGGAAAATGCTGGAGCCGGTGCCAACGATGGCGTTCCATTCGAAGTGCCCCAACGTTTGGACGCTGATGGTGACCGAGCCGACGATCTGTCCGTTCTCCGTGAGATCGCCGCTCGGGCCCGCCGAGGTCGTGCCGGGCACCCACGTGGCGCCGTCGACAGCAACCGGCAACGTGAGCAGGTCGAACTCGTCTGGCAGCTGCTGCCACCAGGCGCCGCCGCCCGCATACCCGCCGTAGCCGCCACAGGCCTGGAAGAGCGCCGAACCGGGGGCGGCGCCCGAGCAGCCCTCGGCCGTTTTCTCGCTCTGGAGCCATTGCTGGCACTCCGCGCTTGGGTCGTCAGGATTGCACAGCCCCAGCGGATCCACGGCGTTGAGCGGCTGGTTGCCGACGTAGGCGTAGCGGTTCCACGAGGCGGGGTCGGCGGGGTTGACGGCCGCCAGGTCCGCCGGGTCGGGCGAGAGCCATCGGGCGAGGTTCGACGAGTAGGTGCGGAAGGCGAGGTGATCGAGTGCGTTCGCGTCGCGAATCTGGTTCGTGCGCTTGTACCCGGCCGGGGTCGCCTGCGCCTCCTCCCCGAACGGATAGAGGCGCGAGGCCTGGACCGTGCCGTCCTGGGCGAAGACCGCCGTCGAGCCCAGCGCGTCCGGCAGCGTGAAGCGCCTGTCGCCATTCTGGTACAGCCAGCCCCAGCGCACGCCCTCCATGATTGCCTCCCGGTAGCAGCCGCCGCCCGCATACTCGGCGATGGGGTGACCGCCGTCGCTCGCTCCGTAGAGATAATAATACGTCGTCTGCCCGTTCACCGTCGCCGCGATGCGGCGCCCGAAGGGGTCGTATTTGAAGCCGGCCGGTCATGCCCTCCGAGTAGCTCGTCAACTGGCCCGCCGGGTCCCAGCCGAGCGTGCTCGCGCCGGCCGCGCCCCGGGCCGCCGGCGCCGCCCCCGGTAGGAATGGAGGCCGGGGAAGGCGGCAATCCGCTCCGAAAAGCGGCGCAGTTCTCAGGCTGCCCCGAATTTCCTCCGATTTCTATTTTTCGCGTGGTGACGGCCGAATGGCGGCGCTTCTACAACCCCGAGCCGCGCACCTACCGCGGCGAGTCGGCGCCGCCCTCTACCGGTCGGGCACCGGCGCTGCCGACCCATCAGCGTCAAGGCGCCGAACTGAGATTTGCACGCCCCAAAGCTGGGACATTTTTAGGTAGAGCTGCGGCTTGCCGCTATAGGTAATCTCGAGCCGGCGTGGGCCGAGCCATTTCATTTTGAGTCCGATTGTTCCTCCCGCGTTTCGTACATTGTCCAGCTTATACGGATGCGGCACGGGGCCGGGACACGAGAAGTCGGCGACCTCTACTGGCGGACTCGCGTAGAGGGTAGTTGTCAGGTAAACCGCCGTGTCGATATTCGCCGTGCCGAAGCCGCCCGCCTGGATGGTGCGCGCGATTGCAGCGAACTTGCGGTCCGGCCCGGGCAAAGCAGCCGTCCACACTGTGGGTGCGCTGCAACCGGCGAGGGTGAGAGCTGCGAGGCCGAGAACCAGGGTCAGGACCGCTCGCACCGCGCCCCGGCGCCGCAGCAGCACCCCAGGCCATCGCCCTGTCACCTCGGCCCGCATAGCGACCCGTCTCTCTCCGCATTGAACCCGGCGGTGATGCTTGCGACATTCAGCTTTGGAATGTGTGAGTAGACCGGGTCGAAATAAATCGGGGGATGGTGCGGGTACCTGCTCGCGAGGGCCCCGTAGGCATTCGCGGCGGAGAGGGTGAACGAGAGCGAGAACCCGGCGGCGGCCATGTACGCCCCGAAAACGTAGTTAGCGTACGCTTGGGATCCGCCGTAGCGCACCTGCGCGTCCAGACGCCCGCCACGGTGGAAGCTGACCAGGTTGAGGCCGTTCATGGCCACGCCCGTGAGATTGAACGCGAGGCTTCCTGACCCAGGAATGGAGGCCGAAGTGATCTCCAGCGCCAGCGCCGCTGAGCCCTCTGCGGCGTAGTCGGCCGGAGGTGGTGCCCCGCCCGCGTGGTCGCATGGCGGCTGCGGCGAAGCTGCCGGCGGGGGGTGCGAGGGCGGCGCGCCCGTGCCGCCCGACACCGGCGGAGGCGGGGGCGAAACCGGCGAGATCGAGGGCCCGAGCCCTGGGAACGGGTTGACGGAAATGGCGTCGGCCAGGAACCCGAAAAATCCGTCGCACGAGATACCGCATGTCCACGCCGTGGTAGAGAAAGTTGGGATGTTGCAGTTTACCGGGCCGTCGGGGTTCGTGCCTCCCGCGTTGCAGCCGTTGCCGTCGAGGCCGAGCGGATCCGTGAACTCCAGCGGCGTGTTTTCGACGTAGGCGTAGCGGTTCCAGGAGGCGGGGTCGGCGGGGTTGACGGCGGCCAGGCCCGCCGGGTCGGGCGAGAGCCATCGGGCGAGGTTCGACGAGTAGGTGCGGAAGGCGAAGTGATCGAGCCCGTTCGCGTCGCGGATCTGGTTCGTCCACTTGTACTCGGCCCCGGTCGCCTGCGCCTCTTCCCCGAAAGGATAAAGCCGCGAGGCCTCGACCGTGCCGTCCTGGGCGAGGACCGCCGTCGAGCCCAGCGCGTCGGGCAGCGTGAAGCGCCCGTCGCCATTTTGGTACAACCAGCCCCAGCGCACGCCGTCCATGATCGCCTCGCGGTACCACGCCCCGCCCGTCTTCTCGGCGATGGGGTGGCCGCCGTCGCTCGCTCCGTAAAGATAATACGTTGTCTGCCCGTTGACCGTCGCCTCGATGCGGCGCCCGAAGGGGTCGTATTTGAAGCTGGCAGATTCACTCCCGTCGGAGTAGCTTGTCAACTGCCCGGCCGGGTCCCAGCCGAGCGTGCGCGCGCCGGCCGGGGCCTGCGAGCCCGAGGTTAAGCGCCCGGCTGCGTCGAAGGTGAAACCGCTGATTTGGCTGGCGGCGGTGCTGGCGGCAAACGATTCGTTGGGCGTGCCCAACTGCTGGCGGCGATTTCCGAACTGGTCGAAGCCCCCGTTAAGTCGATCGCGCCGCCGGGGGAACGCGGCTGAACGGACGCGGCCTGTTCTCCCCGGGGGTCCGTTGGGCGCAGATCGCGCGGGCGCTCGAATTACGGGATCGCCACGCATAAACCCAGTCCGTCGTGGTGCATTCTATGTCCTCCGGCCTCCACGACCCACTGCGAGAGCCTTTCCCACCACGACAATTGCGAGGCCGATGATTGCCACCGAAGCGGTGACTTCGAGGGCGGGCCGGTAGGGTGCCCGCGGCTCCAGCCGTGAGACCAGAACTGCCGCAAGGCAGGCTGCGGCGATGGTTTGGAGCCAGCGGTCGAGATGCCGACTGCCCGCTGCACCAGAAATCAGGAGGACAACCAAGCAGGCGACCACCGCCGAGCCGGTCAGGGACGGTTGCTGGGGCCCGCGTGGCAGAACGCCTACGAGACCGAGCACCCCAACTGCCCCCAATAGGGATCCAAGCAAAACCGCTCCAAAAGGATGCAAGCGGATTGCCGAACCGATGCACTTCTGCGGCCTGCCGCGCACTAGTGGGCCCCCGGCCCGTAAACCGCGGCAACACAGCGGGCTCGGATAGAGAACGCGCCACCAATGTCCCACACCGCCGCGAGCCCCAGCGTTCGGGCCGCGTTCGGCAAATTCCCGGTGAAAGCGTAAAAGGCGGGCGCTACGTTCGCGACCACCGTGGCGGTCAAGTTGTCCTTTTCGGCGACGTGTCCGAACTCGCAGGCGAGCTGCGCGACGTAGCTGCGTGGGTAGGCAGGGGGCGGCGGCGAGGCCACGCGCGCCGACGATGGCGGTGGCGCCGCCGGAGCCGGCGCATAGTCAATCCCGGAGAATTGCGGCGCGGCAATCGGCAGGAAAATGCTGGAGCCGGTGCCGACGATGGCGTTCCATTCGAAGTGCCCCAACGTTTGGACGCTGCTGGTGACTGAACCGACGACGTGTCCGTTCTCCGTGAGATCGCCGCTCGGGCCCGCCGAGGTCGTGCCGGGCACCCACGTGGCGCCATCGACAGCAACCGGCAACGTGAGCAGGTCGAACTCGTCCGGCAGCTGCTGCCACCAGGCGCCGCCGCCCGCATATCCGCCGTAGCCGCCACAGGCCTGGAAGAGCGCCGAACCGGGGGCGGCGCCCAAGCAGTCCTCGGCCGTTTTCTCGCTCTGGAGCCATTGCTGGCACTCCGCGCTTGGGTCGTCAGGATTGCACGGCCCCAGCGGATCCACGGCGTTGAGCGGCTGGTTGCCGACGTACGCGTACCGGTTCCACGACTGCGGGGTCGGCGGGGTTGACGCCGGCCAGGCCGGCGGGATCGGGCGAGAGCCAGCGGCCAGGTTCGAGGAGAAGGTGCGGAAGGCGAAATGATCGAGCGCGTTCGCGTCGCGGATCTGGTTCGTCCATTTGTACTCGGCCCCGGTCGCCTGCGCTTCCTCCCCGAACGGATAGAGGCGCGAGGCCTGGACCGTGCCGTCCTGGGCGAACACCGCCGTCGAGCCCAGCGCGTCGGGCAGCGTGAAGCGCCCGTCGCCATTCTGGTACAACCAGCCCCAGCGCACGCCGTCCATGATCACCTCGCGGTAGCAGCCACCGCCCGCATTCTCGGCGATGGGGTGGCCGCCGTCGCTTGCTCCGTAGAGATAATAATACGTCGTCTGCCCGTTCAGCGTCGCCTCGATGCGGCGCCCGAAGGGGTCGTATTCGAGGCTGCCGATTCGCTGCCATTCGAGTAGCTCGTCGGGGCCGCGCTGTGACGAAACTTTGGCCCGAGGCGACGGCGTCGCTCTCCCGGGGTCTCCTCTCGCCGTGGGCTGGCCGCCGCTGATTGGGCCGGTGCCGAAACTTAGCTCAACGGCGGAGAGGGCATCAGGCGCGCCGATTCGTGCCCTCCAGCCTTCGGCGGACCATGGTGTAGGCCAGAACGGACGCCATCAAAGCTACGGGCAAGATGTAGGGTGCGTAGCCATCAATGGCCTCCTCTTTGGTCAGCAGTCCCAGAATATAGGCACCAAAAACAAGTATGCCCATGTACAAATCAAGCAGAACGAAGACCGCCAAGCCAAAGCGGATGGCACCGGACCTGGGCCGCTGGTAAGACTGCCGTGCCCAGTCGATCAGACCGGCACCGATGAACCCGCACCAGAGCAGCAAGCCATAGCAGATCAATAAGTTATGAGTTTCACGCCTAAATACGAGGCCAGCTGCTGCAGGAAGGATTCCCTGGCCGATAGCACATGATACTAGGAACGGGGCGATCCATCTCCAGAACGGGCGTTGGTCGGCGTTCGTCTGCGGCAGGCTATTCATGGCAGCCCCAGTCTTTCATTGCTGGGAGCGTGTAGTTCCTGAAAAATATACCCCGAACGCTCCGCCAGAAGCGGGCTTGGACACGCTTGCCGACGCCTTCAGCCGGCTCACTCATACGTCGTCTGCCCGTTCCCCGTCGCCTCGATGCGACGCCCGAAGGGGTCGTATTTGAAGCTGGCCGACCCGCTGCCGTCCGAGCAGCTCGTCAACTGGCCGGCCGGGTCCCAGCCCAGCGTGCGCGCACCGGCCGCGCCCCACGCCGTCGGCAGAGAAAAACGGGTTCGGGAGGATCCAAGGCACACGAACGCGCCAGCGCGTAGGGAGGGGCGTCAGCCTCTCATGGCCGGCCCACGCCCGCAGCGGGAGCCGCAGTCACAGGGCGAACGTAGCGAGTCGCGCCAGCGATCTGGACCCTTGACGGCGGCGCACGCGAAGGGAAGGTTTTCCGGTTGATGAATCGCGCCCGGATTGGGGATCCCGTATACTTTTTCAGTGCCGCGGATCGATCATCTGGGCATCGCGGTCCGCGATCTGCGCGCCGCCGCGCGCCTCTACGAACTGCTCGGCTGCCGGGCCACGGCGGCGGAGGAAGTCCCGCAGGAAGGGGTGCGCGCGGTGATGCTGCCGCTGGGCGAGAGCCGCATCGAGCTGCTCGAGGCGACGCGGCCCGATTCGCCGGTGGGGCGATTTTTGGAGCGGCGCGGCGGCGGCTTGCATCACGTGGCGCTGGCGGTGAGCGATCTGGCCGCGGTGGTGGTGCGGCTGCGCGCGGCGGGAGTGCGGCTGGTCTCCGACGCCATTCAGGTCGGCGCGGGCGGACATCGTTATGTTTTCCTGCATCCCAGCGCCGCCGGGGGCGTCTTGATCGAGCTGATCGAAAGCGGCGAGAGCACCAAAGGCAATGAAAGGCAATCCTAAGCAGAAGGCGCGGCGGCGCGCCGGCGCGGCTGCGGGCCCGCGGCGGCCGGCGGCGGGGGCGGCGCGGGCCGCCGGCGACGGCCAGCCGCCGATCGCGATCGGCATCATCGGCGGGAGCGGGCTTTACGCCATGCCCGGACTCGCCGACGTGCGGGAAGTGCGGCTCACCACGCCCTTCGGCCCGCCCTCGGATGCCTACGTCACCGGCACGCTCGAAGGGCGGCGGGTGGCGTTTCTGGCGCGGCATGCGCGCGGCCACCGGCTGCTGCCCTCCGAGCTCAACTTCCGCGCCAACATCTACGGGTTCAAGCTGCTGGGGGTCGAGCAGATCCTCTCGCTCTCCGCGGTGGGCTCGCTGAAGGAAGAGCACCGGCCGCTGGACTTCGTGCTGCCGCACCAATTTTTCGACCGCACCCAGGCGCGGGCTTCCACGTTTTTCGGCGACGGCTTGGTCGCGCACGTCAGCTTCGCCGACCCGGTGTGCTTGCGGCTGGTGGGCGAGCTGGAGCAGGCATGCATCGCGGCGGGCGTGAACGCGCATCGCGGCGGCGTTTATCTGTGCATGGAGGGTCCGGCCTTCTCCACCCGCGCCGAATCGAATGTCTATCGCGCCTGGGGCATGGACGTGATCGGCATGACCAATTTGCAGGAGGCGAAGCTGGCGCGCGAGGCGGAGATTTGCTACGCCACCGTCGCCATGGTCACCGACTACGATTGCTGGCATCCGGGGCACGACGCGGTGACGGTGGAAGAGGTGATCGCGACCTTGGGCAAGAACGCCGCCAACGCCGCGGCCGTGGTGCGGGCGGCGGTGCGGCGGCTGGACGGGACGCGGGGGTGCGCATGCGGCCGGGCGCTGGCGCACGCGCTGGTGACCGAGCGCGCGGCGGTGCCGGCGGCGACGCTCGCCAAGCTGCGCCCGATCGTGGGCAAATATTTCGCAGGAGCATGATGACCATGGCAGGGGAAACGGCGGCGCAGCCGGGGGCGGCGCCGGAGACGGTTCTGGCGGTCGGCTCGATCGCCTTCGACAGCATTCGCACGCCGCGCGGCGCCGCCGAACGCGTGCTGGGCGGCTCGGCGACCTATTTTTCGCTGGCGGCCAGCCACTTCGCGCCGGTGCGCATCGTCGGCGTGGTCGGCGAGGACTACACCGCCGAGCATGAAGCGGTCTTCGCCGGGCGGCCGATCTGCACCCGCGGGGTGGAGCGCGCGCCGGGCAAGTGCTTCTTTTGGGCGGGCGAATACGAAGACGATCCCAACAACCGCCGCACGCTGGCCACCGAACTCAACGTCTTCGCCTCGTTCGAGCCGAAGCTGCCGGCGGATTACCGCCAGTCGCGGGTGCTGTTTCTGGGCAACATCGATCCCGCGCTGCAATGCCGGGTGCGCGACGAGTGCGCGGCGGCGCGGCTGGTGGGCGGCGACACGATGAACTTCTGGATCGCGAACAAGAGCGAGGAGGTGAAGCAGTTCCTCGCCCGCCTCGACTTGCTGATGATCAACGACGGCGAGGCGCGGCAGCTCGCCGGCGAGCACAATTTGCATCTGGCGGCGCGACGCATCCTGGGGTTCGGACCGCGGGCGGTGGTAATCAAGCGCGGCGAGCACGGGGCCACGCTGTACGTGCGCGACGGCGACCTGATGCGCTACTTCGCCATCGGCGGCTATCCGCTCGAGGACGTCTGCGACCCGACCGGCGCCGGGGACAGCTTCGCGGGCGGCGTGATGGGCTATCTCGCCAGCCAGGGCAACGGCTGCGAGCGCGACTGGCACGAGCACTTGCGGCAGGCAGTGGTGTACGGCTCGGTCCTGGGCAGCTTCGCGTGCGAGCGCTTCGGCATCGAGCGGCTGCGCACGCTGACCTCGGAGGAAGTGCATCGCCGCTACCGGGAATTTGTCCGCTTCGCCCATTTCGCGGCCGCCTAGCCCGGCGGCGGCGCGCCTCGCGGGCAGCGCCGGGTTCGCCGCCGCCGCGCTGGCGGCGGGCGGCGGCGTCTTCGGATGGGCGCTGGCGCGCGGCCGCCTGCTGCTGTATGGCGACGCCACCGCGCACCTGATGATCGCGCGGCGGATGTTCGACTCGCTGACCCCGGGGCTCTCGCAATGGGGCAGCGTGTGGCTGCCGCTGCCGCATTTGCTGATGGCGCCGTTCGTGGCGTTCCTGCCGCTATGGCGCAGCGGCGCCGCCGGCTCGATCGTCTCGCTGGCCGCCTTCGCGCTGGCGGCCGCCTTCGTGCACCGGATCGCGGCGCGCGCCTTCGGCGCGGGCGCGGCGCGCTGGGCGGCGCTGTTTTTCCTGCTGAACCCCAACCTTCTCTATCTCGCCGCCGTGCCCATGACCGAGACGGTCTATTTGGCGGCCTTCTTGGGGGCGGTGGATCAGATCGGGCGCTACCAAGAGACCGGCGCCCGCCGGCACGCGGTTTGCGCCGGACTGTGGGCGCTGGCGGGCAGCATGACCCGTTACGACGGCTGGTTCTGCCTGCCGTTTTTCGCCCTGGCGCTGTGGCATTGCGAGCGCCGGCGCGCCGGGGAACGGCGCTGGTGGCGGATGCCGGCCGCGCGCGCGTTCTGCGCGGTCGCGGCGATTGGGCCGGTGTTTTGGTTCGCCTACAACGCGTTTTACTTCCGCGATTGGCTGGCGTTTTTGCGCGGGCCCTATTCGGCGCGGCAGATCTACCTCAACGCGCTGCGGCACGGCGGCTTCCGCTATCCCGGCGATCATCAGCTCGCGCCGGCGGTGCTCTACTACCTGAAATGCGCCGCGCTGGATTGCGGCACGCCGCTGCTCATCCTCGCCGCCTTGGGCTTGGCCGCATGGTTTTGGCGCAGCCGCCGCAGCGCAGGTTTCGGGGCGGCAGGGGACCGCTATCTGCCCGCCTTCCTGCTCCTGCTGCCGCTGCCTTGGTACATCTGGGCGATGTGGTCGGGCAACGTGCCGATCTTCGTCCCGATGTACTGGCCGCACGGCTACTACAACCTGCGCTACGGCGTGCAAGTGTTGCCGGCGGCGGCGGTCTGGTCGGGCGCCTTCGTGCTCCGGCTGGGCGGGCGCTGGGCGCGGCCGGCGCGCCACGGCGTGGCGATCGGCCTGGCGGCGCTGGTGGCGCTCTCCTATGCAGCCATGCTGCGCGGGGAAGGGCCGATGACCTATGCGGAAGCGGTGCATAACGCGCCCGCCCGCCTGGCGATGGAGCATAAGCTGGCGGCGGCGCTGGCGCCGCGGCGGCGGGGAGAACGGGTGCTGATGTTTCTGGGCACTTATCCCGGCGCGCTGGCCGACGACGGCATCGCCCTCCGCGCCGTGATTCAGGAATCGAATTTCCGGATTTGGGAGCGCGCGCTGGAGCAGCCGCAGCAGTATGCCGCGTGGGTGGTGGTGCAGCAGGGGACTTCCATGGACCAGCGGGTGAACCATGCCGCGCTCGCGCGCTATTTTCAACCCGTTGCCCGCTTCACGGCGCCGCAGCAGGCGCCGGTGACGGTGTACCGGCGCCGCAGCGGCGTTGCCGCGGCGGCAGCGCGCAGTTAAACTGCCTGAGCAGCCCATGTTCCGCCTGAATTTCTTGCCGATGAGCGGGCCCGCCGATTTGGGCGCGGCCGTTGGCCTGCTGGTTCTGGCGCTGATCTTGGGCGGCGCGATCGGGCTGGAGCGCGAGGCGCGGCAGCGGCCGGCGGGGGTGCGCACCAGCGCGCTGATCTGCTTCGGCTCGGCGCTATTCACGATCGCGTCGGAGTTTCTGGCGCGCGCGCACGGCGGCGATCCCCAGCGCATCGCGGCGCAGATCATTCCCGGCATCGGTTTTTTGGGCGCGGGCGCGATCCTCCGCGATCGCGGCGGGGTGGTGGGGCTGACTTCGGCGGCCACGATCTTCGTCGTGGCCAGCCTGGGCATGGTCGTGGGCGGGGGCATGGTCTGGTACGGGATCATCGGCGCGGGGATCGTGCTGCTGGGGCTGCGCGGGCTGGCCTGGGTGGAGCGGCGGCTGCGCATCAAGTCGGTGGCCGCCAATTTCCTCGCGTTCGGCTCCGATCCCGCCGGCATGGTGGATGAGATCGCGGCGCTGGCGGAGCAGGGGCGGCATACGCTCAACTACGCCCGCGCGGCGCCCGCGGGCGATCAGTTTTTGGTGGAGTTCGGAGTGCAGGTGGGCATGGGCGAGGAGGCGGCCATCTTGCGGGCGCTGCGGGCGCGGCCGCTCTTCCGCTCGGTGTGCACGACGGGATGGGCGAGCGGCGGGCCGCAGATTTCGTCGAAGGACTGGGGACCGCCGCGATGAGTTCGCTGGCCTTCGTGAAGGCCGAAGCCAACGGCAACGATTTTTTGCTGGTGGAGGCTGCCGCCGTCCCGCCGGCGCGGCGCGGGGCGCTGGCGCGCGCGCTGTGCGACCGCCATCGCGGCCTGGGCGCCGACGGGGTGGAATACATCGCCTGGCGCGCCGGCGCGGCCGGCTTCGATTTGGCGCTGTTCAACGCCGACGGCGGGGAGGCGGAGTTTTCCGGCAACGGCACCCGCTGCGCGGCGGCCTGGGCGGCGGAGACGCGCGGCTGGCGGGAGATGGGCATCGGCACCGCCGCGGGCGAGAAGCAGGCGCGCGTGCTCGGCCGCGCGGGCGCGGCCTGGCGCGTGGAAACGCGCATGGGGGCGCCCGGCGCCGCGCGCGAGCACGAGCTGGAGCTGCTGGGGCGGCGGCTGGCGCTGGCCGCCTTCTCGATGGGCAATCCGCAGTGCTGCGTGCTGGTGGAGGCGTTCCCGGACGATTGGGAGCGGCTGGGGGCGGCGCTCGAGAGCCATGCGCTGTTTCCGCAACGCACCAACGTCGAGTTCGTGCGCCCGCTCGACCGCCACAGCATCGAGATTCGGATTTTCGAGCGCGGGGTGGGGGTGACGCAATCGAGCGGCACCGGCAGCTGCGCCGCCGCGGTGACGGCCATCCGCGCCGGGCGCGCCGCCTCGCCGGTGCGCGTGGTTGCGCCCGGCGGCGAGCAAGAGGTCGAGTGGGCGGGCGGCGAAAGCGAGGTGCGCTTGCGCGGTCCGGCGCGTATCATAGCGAGCGGCACCTTTCGCGAGTAGACGCGGCCGGCAGCCGGCCGCCGCCGCGGCGGTGCGGACGGACGGCAGCGGCCGGCGGAGCGACGGTTCGGCAGGAAAACACGAAAGGAGCGTCTTGATGGCACGGAATTGGCAGCGGCGGGAGTTCTTGCAGGTGAGCGGCGCGGCGGCGGCGGGCGGGCTGGCCCTGGGCGGCTTGCGCGCGGAGGCGCACGGGGAGCCCCCGGCGCTTCCGCGCCCGATCGCCGCCAACGATCACATCCAGATCGCGCTGATCGGCGCCGGCGGGCAGGGGCAATATGACACCGGCGTGGCTTTGCAGGTACCCGGGGTCGCGCTGGTGGCGACGTCGGACTGCTACCAGAACCGGCGCGAGCGCACGCAGGAGAAATGGGGCAAGCAGATCTTCACCACGCCGGACTATCGCGAAGTGCTGGCGCGCCCCGACATCGACGCGGTGATCATCGCCACCCCCGACCACTGGCACAAGCAGGCCGCCATCGACGCCATGAACGCGGGCAAGGACGTGTACCTGGAAAAGCCGATGATCCATCACTACGCCGACGGGCCGGAGATCATCGCCGCCGCGCAGCGCACGGGCCGCATCTTGCAGGTGGGCAGCCAGCGCGTCAGTTCCATGGTCTATCGCAAGGCCAAGGAGCTGCTCGAGGCCGGGGCCATCGGCGAGCTGAACATGATCACCGCGTGGTGGGACCGCAACTCGGACGTGGGCGCGTGGGAGTACTGGGTGGCGCCGGACGCCTCGCCGGCGACGATCGAATGGACGCGCTGGCTGGGCACGGCGCCGCGCATTCCCTTCAACGCCGATCATTTCTTCCGCTGGCGCTGCTGGCAGGCGTACGGCAGCGGCGTGGCCGGCGACCTGTTCGTCCACCTCTTCAGCGGCGTGCACTTCGTCACCAGCGTTCATGGGCCGACACGCGCCATGGCCACGGGCGGGCTGCGCTTCTGGAAGGACGGCCGGGACGTGCCCGACGTGCTGGCGGGGCTGCTCGATTATCCCCAGGGGTTCAACCTCGCCATTCACGTCAACTTCGTGGACGGCGGCGAGGAAAACGGCGGCATCACCTTCACCGGTTCGGAAGGCACCATGGCCATCGGCGGCGGCGACAGCGTGACGCTGACGCGCGTGCCGCGGCGGCCGGCGGTGGATTACACCATCGACAGCCTGACCGAAGCGATGCAGAAGCGCATGATGGCCGATTTCCGCCGCGAGCATCCGCTCACGCATCCCACCGGCGATCCGGCGGCGCGGGTCGAGCGTTTTGTCGCACCCGCGGGCTATAACGACAGCTACGATCACCTGGCGAACTTCTTTTCCGCCGTGCGTTCGCGGCAGCCGGTGGTCGAGGATCCGGTGTTCGGCTTCCGGGCGGCGGGCGCGGCCTTGCTGGCGAACGTCAGCTACGCGCGCGGCCAGGTCGTGCATTGGGACCCCGAGCGGATGGTGCTCGAGGGCGGCGAGGCGTAAAGCCAGGGCGGGCGGCAGCCGGCCCCGCCCGGCCGCACGCGCCCGGCCGCGCGCTCGGGCGGCCGCTAGCGGTAAAGCGGGCGCGGCGGCGGTCGCCGCAGGCCGGCAGCCGCGAGCGGCGAAAATGGGGCGGCGGTCTTACCGGCCCCGGCGCAGGATCCATGCAAGCGAATCGCGAACTCGCCGAGCGGCTGCGCGCGCTGCATCAGGGCCCGCGCGCGCTGGTGCTGTGCAACGTCTGGGATGCGGCCGGCGCCTGCCTGATCGAGCAGCTCGGCTATCCGGCGGTGGCCACGACCAGCGCCGGGATCGCGGTCTCGCTCGGCTATCCGGACGGCCAGCGCATCCCGATGCGGCTCATGGTCGAGGCCGTCGGGCGCATCTGCGCCGCCACGCGCCTGCCGGTCACGGCCGATTTCGAAGCCGGCTATGCCGAGGAGCCGGATACAATCGCCGCCAACGTCATGGAGGTGCTGCGCGCCGGCGCGGCGGGGATCAACCTCGAGGACACGAGCGGCGGCAAGCTGCGCCCGCTGGAGGCGCAGGCGGCGATCTTGCGGCGCGTGCGCCAGGCCGCGGCGGCGGCGGGGGCGGCGCTGGTCGTCAACGCGCGCACCGACGCCTGCGACGGCGGGATTGCGGTGGAGGGCGACCGCTTGGCGGAAGCCGTGCGGCGCGGGCGGGCGTATCGCGAGGCGGGCGCCGACTGCATCTTCGTGCCCTTCCTGCGCGAGCTGCCGGCGATCGCGCAGATCTGCGCCGCCCTGCCGGCGCCGGTCAATGTGCTGGCCGGGCCGGGCATGGCGAGCGTCGCGGAACTCGAGCGCGCCGGCGCGCGCCGCATCAGCGTGGGCAGCGGGCCGGCCCGCGCCGCGTTATCCGCCCTGCGCCGCGCGGCCGAGGAGCTGCGCGCGGGCGGCACCTACGAGTCGCTCGGCGGCGCCATCAGCTACGCCGACGCCAACCGCCTGGTCGCGCAGCGGCCCAGCAGCTAGAGCGCGGGGCGCCGGCAAAGGCAAACGGCGGCGGGCGGCAGCGAGACGCCTGTGGACACCGGCGCACGGCGGTCGACGTGCGGAGCGGAGCATCGGGCGCGGGCGGCCGGCCGATCGCTATTTCCGGCTCAGGCTTCCAGGCGCTTTTCGCGCAGGGCGCGCAGGCGATCGCGAATGCGGGCGGCGCGCTCGAACTCGAACTTCTGCGCGGCTTCCCGCATTTCGGCCTCCAGCTTCGTCAAGTAGGCATCGAGTTCTTCGCGGCTGCCGAAGGTCGCCAAGCTGGCCTCGTCTTCGTCTTCGTTCCGGGCCGGGGTCGGATAATCGCCCTCGGCCACCGCGACCAGGGTCATATCGAGCGGGCGCAGCACGCTCTGCGGCTCGATGCCGTGGTCGCGATTGAAGGCGGCCTGGATCTCCCGCCGCCGCTCGGTTTCGGCAATGGCCTGGCGCATCGAATCGGTGACGAAATCGGCGTAGAGAATGGCGCGGCCGTTCAAGTGGCGGGCGGCGCGGCCCACGGTCTGGATGAGCGAGCCGGCCGAGCGCAAGAAGCCCTCTTTATCAGCGTCGAGAATCGCCACCAACGCCACCTCGGGCAGATCCAGTCCTTCGCGCAGCAGATTGATGCCGATGAGAACGTCGAATTCGCCGCGCCGCAAGTCGCGGAGGATGCGGATGCGCTCAAGGGTCTCGATCTCGCTGTGCATATAGCGGCAGCGGACGCCGACCTCGGTGTAATACTCGGCCAGGTCTTCGGCCATGCGCTTAGTCAGCGTGGTCACCAGCACGCGCTCGCCGCGCGCCACCGCGGCGCGAATCTCCGCCAGCAGGTCGTCAATCTGCCCGCGGCTCGGCCGCACCTCGACCACCGGATCGAGCAGCCCGGTCGGGCGAATCACCTGCTCGACCACCACGCCCGCCGCCTTGGTCAGCTCGTAAGGACCGGGAGTCGCCGAGACGTAGATCAACTGATGCACCCGCTCCTCGAATTCCTCGAAGCGCAGCGGCCGGTTGTCGAGCGCGGAGGGCAGGCGGAAGCCGTAATCCACGAGCGTGTGCTTGCGCGACTGATCGCCGTGATACATGCCGCGAAGCTGCGGAATAGTCTGATGGCTCTCGTCCACGAAGACCAGGGCGTCTTGGGGCAAATAGTCGAGCAGGGTCGGGGGCGGCTCGCCGGGGCGGCGGCCGGTGAAATGGCGGGAGTAGTTTTCGATGCCGTGGCAGTAGCCGATCTCGCGGATCATCTCGATGTCGAAGCGGGTGCGCTGCTCCAGCCGCCGGGCTTCGACGAGCTTGCCCTCGCGTTCGAGGCGCGGCCGCCAGTCCTCGAGTTCGGCCAGGATCGAGCGCAGCGCGTTTTCCTTCGTTTGCGGGGTGATCACGTAATGGGTTTTGGGATAGATCGCCAGCCGCACGTACTTGCGGCGGATCTGGCCGAGCAGCGGATCGACCTGCGCCAGCGACTCGATCTGATTGCCCCAGAGCTCGATGCGGTAGGCGAAATCCTCGTAGGGCGGGAAGATCTCGATCACGTCGCCGCGCGCGCGGAAGGTGCCGCGGCGGAAGTCGCCGTCGCTGCGCTCGTAAAGAATCTCGACCAGCCGGTGCAGAATCTCCTCGCGGCGGATCGTTTGCCCCTTCTCCAGCAAGAGCAGCATGCCGTAGTAGGCTTCCGGCGAGCCGAGGCCGTAGATGCAGGAGACCGAGGCGACGATGATACAGTCGCGACGCTCGAACAGCGAGCGCGTGGCCGAAAGGCGGAGCTTATCCAACTCGTCGTTGATCGTGGCCTCTTTCTCGATGTACACGTCGGCGGCGGGCAGGTAGGCTTCGGGCTGGTAGTAGTCGTAATAGGAGACGAAATATTCGACGGCGTTTTCGGGGAAAAAGGCCTTGAACTCGTGATAGAGCTGCGCCGCCAGCGTCTTGTTGTGCGCGATCACCAGGGCCGGCCGACCCAGCTCCTCGATGACCTTGGCCATGGTGTAGGTCTTGCCCGAGCCGGTCACGCCCAGCAGCACCTGGTGCGGCTCGCCTTGGCGCGCTCCCGCGGTCAGCGCGGCGATGGCGCCGGCCTGGTCGCCGCGGGGACGGTAGTCGCTGACGAGGCGGAAGTCCATGGGCCTGCTTTCATTATCGGATACGCCCGGAACGGCTAATAATTCAGGGTCGCCTGATCGGCGCCGAGGGTGACGGAGCGGACATGCGCCGGCAGCGGCACGGCGAAGTGGCGGCTGATCCGCGGATGCTTGGGCTGGATGAACTCGCGGATCGCCAGATCGATCAGGAAGTTGGGAATGCGCTCGCCATCGATCGCGACCTGCTCGATGGTCAACTGCGCCGCCGGCGCCAGGCCGGAGTCGAGATGGGCTTGGGCCTGGATATGATGCACACCGGTAAAGAGGGAAGAGCGCTGCGGCAGCTTGTCGAAGTCAACGTCGGCGGAGCCGCTGATCCATGGGCCTTGGCTGCCGAGCTGCAGGTGCGAGATCGCGGGCGGCAGCGGCGACAGCGGCGAGGCGAAATAATCATCGGCTTCGGCCGCCGTCAGCCGGACCGGGGCATGCGGGCCGGGGGAATCGGCGTTTGCCGCGATGCGATCGAGCTTGGCTTGGAACGAGCGCGCCTTGGCGCTCAGCGCCTTCGCGCCGGCCGCGGCCAGCAGCACGCCGCCCGGCGGCGCCGGCTTCTCGCCCGCCGCCTCCAAGCGCGGCGCGGACCAGTGCAGCGCGCCGTCCGCCCAAGCGAAGTTCGCGCTGAAGCGCAGCGGGCCCTGGCGCGCCTGCAGGGTGCCGGCGGCGGTCAAGCGCGAAAAGTCGAGCGGCCGCGGCGTCGTGATCCGGAGATCAGCCCAGACTTCCGCGGCGGCGGGATCGCGGCCCGGCGCGGGAGCCGTCGCCAGGAGCTGGGCGAGATTGAGCGCCGCGGCGTTGCCCCAGATGCGCAGGCGGCCGTCGCGCCATTCCCCCTGGCCGCTGAAGCGGCCTCCGGCGACGGCCACCGAAAGCGGCGCGATGCGCCAGGCCGGGCCGTCGGCATCCACCGTAGCGTTCACCGCCGCATGCCGGCCGCGCCAGACGAAATCATCCACGCGCAGCTCGCCTTGCGCATGCACGCGGCGCAGCAGCGGCGCGAGCGAGGGCGGACCGGAAAAGAAGTCTTGGAAGAGCCCGCCCGGCGCTAGACGCAAGGCGGCGGCCACCGCGGTGGCGGTGGCGCGGCGGGCGCGGAGCTGGAACTGCCAGCGCGGCTGCGACGCCGGCCGCCACGCCGCCAGGCGCCACGGCTCGCCGCGCAGGACCGCGACGGCGGTGAACGCCAGCGCGCCGGCGGGCGAACGTGCGAGGCGAACGTTGCGCAGGGGCAAGGGCTGCGCCAAGGCCGGCAGGCGCGCGGCGGCTTCGGGCCAGGTTGCGGCGCCTTGCCAGACGCCGCAGGAAGGCGTCCAGCCGGCGAGCACGCTCCATGGCAGGGCGCCGCTCCAGGCAACCGACGCGACGCCGCGCAAGGCGCTCGGCCAGGGGGCTTTGGCCCCCACCAGTTCCGCCAGCGCGGCGGCCGCATCGGCTTCCAGGCCGACGCCGCGAAGCTCGCCGGAGAGGCCCGCGCGACCGGCGGCGCCGGTCAGAACGAGCTGCGCGGGCGCCGACGACCGGCCCGGCACTTCGGCCCGCGCGTGGCATTGCAGCGACGCACCGGCCTGACATACCGCGTTCAGGAAGCGCACGCGGGCGTCCCCACCGCGCAATTCGAGCCCGCGCGCCTGCAACTCGCCTTGCCATCGCGGCTGCGCCCCCGGCTGGGTGGCGAGGCTCGCCGTTCCGCTGATTTCCCCGGCCGCCGACAGCGACGGCGGCAGGGCAGGATCGAGGGTCCTCGCCAGCGGCACGAGCGCATTCGCATCCAAATGGCGCAGGCGCAGATGCAACTGCAAGGCCGGCCGGGACAGCAAGTTCAACACGCGGCCGGTGACATCCCAATGCGCGCCGTCCCCGAGCTGCTTGATGGCGACGGAATCGCCGGCCGCGCCGTAGATGAAGTCAAACGGCACCCGCACGGCGAGCGAGGTCGGCAGCCGATCCCAGCGGCGCAGGGCGGCGCCGCGCGCCGCGCCGCTGATCTCGAAGCCGCCGCCGCGGCCCTGCACGCGCGCATCCGCGGCGACGATGCCGTGGACACCGGCATCGCGCCCGAGCAAGAGCGGTCCCAAGCCGCCCAGATACGCGTTCTCGAAATGGAGGCTGAGATCGAAGGGCAGATCGCGAAAGGCCTGGCCGGCATGCGGACGCCGCCAAACGCCATCGAGCGTGACTTCGCCGGTGTCGGACAGGCGAAGATCGCTGCGCTGGGGGATGCAGCGCAAATGCACGCGCCAGGCGCTCGGCTCCAACGTGAGCGAGCCATTCACGGCGTCGAGGTAGAAGGGGCGTTTGAACAGCCCGAACTTGAAGTTGACGCGCGCGTCCGCGAGTTCGAAGTAGGGGAACGGCTCCGGCGCGCCCGGCGCGGCGCGCGCCGCGGTGGGGCGCAAGCGCGGGCCGGCCAGAGCGGCCCGATCCAGAAGCTCCGCCAGGTTCCAGCGGCCGGCGGCGCTGCGCACGATGTTGATGTTGGCGCCCTGCAGGCGAATGCTCGAAAACGAAATGCGCCCGCGCCAGAGCGGCGCCAGCCGCAGCGTGGCGGTGGCGTCGTCGGCGGTGGCCAGATCTTCCAGGCCGAACTCGGGGGCGTCGCCGAGGCGCACGCGGTCCAACTCGAAGCCGGGCCAGGGCATGAGCACGAGGTGCAGCGCGTCGGCGCTGACCGGCCGCCCCAACTGCCGCGAGAGCGTGGCCAGAATTCGCTGCTTGGCGCGATGCAGGGTGAAGAGCGGCGCGATCAGGGGCAGCGCCACCGCCGCCACGATCACCGCGGCCCAAAGGAGCCGGCGCCGGCGGCGGGACGGGCGGGAACCGTTCACGACGCGCCTCCCGCCTAGCGGATGATCTTGAAAGTGCGACCCCAGCGGGTGCGCGTGGGAAAGTGAATGATGGTCGAGATCCAGCCGCCCACCCGCGCCAGGCCCCTGCTTTCGTAGTCGCTCTCCTGGCTGGCGTAGGACCAATAGATCAGCGACGGCCGGCCGATGATGCTGTCTTGCGGCACGAAGCCCCAATACCGCGAATCGAACGAGCAGAGGCGGTTGTCGCCCATCATGAAGTAGCGGCCGGGTGGAATCGTGACCTCGCCGTCATGGATGTATTGCGCCTGCGCCGCCGCCCACTGCGGCGTGGTTTCGTCGAGCATGCCGCCATCGGGCCAGTTGTCGCGCGCGGGATCGACCAGCGGCACGCCAGGACAATCCACGGGATAGCGCATGACGTAGGGCTCGTTCAGCGGCTGGCCGTTCCGCCACACCACCCCATTCACCAGCTTCAGCCGGTCTCCCGGCAAGCCGATCACGCGCTTGACGAGATGCAAGCCGGCCTGCGCCGGGGACATGAACACGACAATGTCGCCGTGCTCGAGCGGCCGGTACGGCTCGAGGCCGTGCAGGTAGCCGGAAGGCGGGGCGAAGCGCACGCGGTCCACGAGCAGATGGTCGCCGATGAGCAGCGTCTTCTCCATCGAGCTCGAGGGAATCTCGAAAGCCTGCACGTTGAAGGTGATGATGAACAAGGCCGCCACCAACGTCGGCGCCCAAACGCGCACGAAGTTCTCCGAAAGCGGCTTGTGCTTTTTAGCCGGCGGCGCCGGTTGCGCGGCAGGCGCCGAGCGCGCCGGGCGATTCGATTTGCTGCGGGAGGCCACGCTCCAGTTTACCGCGAGCGTTCAATGACGCCGAGGTGCTCCAGCGCACCCCGCGCCGCCCGCTGCTCCGCCTCTTTCTTGCTATGCCCGCGGCCCTGGCCGGCATAAAGCCCGGCGAGGACCACTTCCACGTCGAACGTCTTGCCGTGCTCCGGGCCGGTGGCGCCGAGCAGCCGATACCGGGGCAGCGGATGGCCCTGGGCGTGGGCCCATTCTTGCAGCGCGGACTTGTAGGCGAACTCGTGCAGGTGATCCGGCGTCAGGTCCTCGAGCGCGGTCCCCAGGACGTGATCGTCAATGAACCGCGCGGCCGCGCGGTAGCCGCGATCCAAATGGATGGCCCCGATCACCGCTTCCATCGCGTTCGCCAGCAGGCGCTCGTGGCTGCGGCCGCCCACGGCCTCCTCGCCGGGCCCCATGCGCAGATGCTGGCCCACGCCCAGCGCCTGCGCCCCCAAAGCCAAGTTGCGGGCGCTGACCAGCCACGAGCGGAGACGGCTGAGGTGGCCTTCGCTGCGGTCGGGAAACGATTCCAGAAGGCGTTCGCTGACCCGCAGCCCGAGCACGGCATCGCCCAGGAACTCCAGCCGCTCGTAGTCCGGCTCGCCGCCCGTGCCCGAGGTCCAGGAACGATGCGTCAGCGCCTGCCGCAGCAAGCCGGGGTTGTGAAAACGGCAGCCGATGCGGCGCTCGAACTCCGCGCCGCTCCATTCCGCCGGGGCGCGCCGCGGGCGGCGGCCTCGACGGCGCGGGATCTCTTTGCTGCCGCCGGCCACGATCTACGGATGGCTGGCCGGCGCCGCCGTTCCTTCCATCTCCCGCGTGATTTTCTCCTGCTCGGCCTTCGCCAAGGTTTTCAAGGTGGCGTTCGCGGCGCCGAGCTCAAGAGCCTTGTTCACGGAACCCAACGCATCCTTATAATCCTTCTCCGCCTCTTGCGCCTGCGCCAGGCGGTAGTAATCTTGGGCGGCGTTGTTGCCCGTCTCTTGCTGGATGGCGTCTTCAAATTGGCTGGCGGCCTGCGGATACTGCTGGCGATCCATGGCGATCGCCCCCAGCGAGCTATGCGCCGTCGCCCGAATCGTCTGCTGGTAGCCTTGCACCTGCGCGGGGGTCAGCACGTGGCCGTTGACGGTCGAAGGGAAATGATCCGCGTAGTCGAGCGCGGTCTTGTCGAAGCCCTCCGCCTCCGCCAGCCGCTGATCGCGATCCAGATCGGTCGGCTGGACGCGCTGAGGAATCACGCTGGCCAAAACCAGCAGCGGCAAGAGCGCGTGGGGGTTGACCTTCAGCGCCGCCTCACCGTTCTCCAGGGTGCCGGCGTAATCGTTGTGCTGGTAGTGGTACTGGGTGGCCAGCGTGTACGCCCATTCCTTGAACTCGGTTTGGGGAAACTTCGACACCAGGTTCTGCACCGCGCCATCCACTTGCGCCGGCGTGCCGGAGGGATTTTGCATGGCGGCGACCACGGCCTTGATCGCGGCCAGTTCCTCCGGCGATTTCGGCGTCGGTCCGGCAGGCGCCGGCTTGGCGGCGGCCGCGGTCTTGGCGTTAGCGCCGGCGGTGACGGCCTGCGCGTTTCCCTGGGAGGTCTGCGCCAGGACACCGGCAGCGAGCGCGGCAACGAGGAGCAGGGAAGAGAAGGTTCGAGTCATAAAGGCCTTTAGGGTGATTTGGGATTGGGCGCCGCATGGGCGCGCCCGGTGGTGAAAGGCTGCCGGATGCCCTCGAGCGCGATCGAGCGCGAGGCGGAAGTATCGGCGGTCGCGAGCGCGGCCCGATAGTGCGCGACGGCTTGGTCGCGTTTTTGCTCAAGGTCGAAAATCCGCGCCAGATATATGTTGCTCCAGGTGCGAACGTGCGCCGCCGTGAGCGGCGCGGTGGCGAGCGCGCGTTCGAAGTACTTTTGCGCCATCTCCGGCCGGCCCTCGCGCGCCGCGACCTCGGCCATGAGGAAATAGGCGGCCGGATGATCGCCATTAGGATCGGCCAGCGCACCGGCGGTGAGCGTGGTGACGCCCTCGAAATCACCGGCAGCCAGCCGCTGCTCTCCGGCTTCGAGCAGGCTCATCAGCGGCTGCGGCTGCGCCGGTTCGGGATGCGGAGGCGCGGCGGCGAAGCGAATGTGGCGCGCTTCCGCCTCCTCGTGCCCGATATCCATCATGTAGGCCGCTTGCGGATAGAACTCGCTGAAATTCAGCACGTCGCGATCGTAATCCTTCAGGCTGTCGAAGAAGAACTGGGTCAGAACGAAGCCTTCGTCCACGTCTTGCTTCACCAGCTTCTCGCGCGCCGCCGAACGCGCCGCCGGAGTCGCGCCGGGCATCGGCGTCAGCCGGGCTTCCACCGCCCGCACGAGACATTCCGTATAGAACAAGCGCAGGTTGCTCTTGAATTGTTTATCGAGCGCGGGCGCGCGCGCCACCAGCGGCAGCACCGGCCGCGTGCGCTCGACGATGTCGGGGTATTTGGCCACCAGCGGGTCGAGGACGTAGTGCAAATAGGTGTGACGAATGTCGTCAATCTGAGAGCCCACGTCGAGCGGCACGACGATGAAGTAGTTCTCCATGTAATTGCGCGCGTGGGTTTCCACCGGCGAGGCCAAGAACTCCGGCAGGATCACGAACTGGCGGCCCAAATAGGCCTGCGGCAGCCGGAAATAAAGGTCCACCTGCTGCAAGACCCGGCGCACCTCCGGGGCATAGCGATCGATGGCTTGCTCGTACACGGGCTTGTATTGCTGCCAGACCTCGGCCAGGTTGGCATCGGCGTAAAAGCGCTGCAGCAGCGGCACCAAGCCGGCCACGCGCGCCGCGTCCGGCGGCATGTCCTGCAACGGCAGGTTCAGCTTGAAGTCCGGCGGATCTCCCAACAGCAGGCCGAGGGAGATGTACTGCGCCAGGTCGGCGGCGGAATCGGCTTCGCGGTGCGCCGCGTAAAACATGCGCAATTCGCCATAGATGGGCAGGTTCTTGGCCAGCAGCTGATCGCGCAGCTTCGCGCGCAGCGGGCTGGCATGCGGCGCGTTCAAGCCGGCGTCGTAACCGCCGACGTTAATCGCCGCCAGCACGGCGAAGAGCGACGGATTGGTGTCGAGCACGACATTCGTGCGCATCGTCTCGACCGGCCCGACGCGCGCCTGCCGCGCTGCACCCGTCCGGGGCAGCGCCTCGGCAGAGAGGGCGAGCGCCGCCACCAGCAGCGCGCCGGCTGCAAAGCCACAGCGATGGGACGAGGTTGGCACGAAGAGGTTCTAGCCGCAGTCTAGCAGGGGCCAGGCACCCGGCACCAGGTGCGGCGACCGCCGGGGCGCGGGAACGGCGCCGGTGAAATTGACAAGAGTCCGGTCCGGGACCGGGTGCGCCAAAAAGCCGGCCGAGGGGCGGGGCGGTCGTTGCGGGAGCCGCGGGCAGCTCGCCGCAACGCCCCGCGGCCGTCCCCTCCGTTTGGGGGGGGGGAGACGGAAGCAGGCGCACGGTCATAAGGTTGCGGGCAGCGGAGGCGCGGGACCTGGCCGGCCGGCGCTTCGGTGCGCCACAGTACTTAATAGAGGTAGGGGCCAGAAAGCACATAAATCACCACCGAGCGGGGCCGTAGGCCGTGGTTGGAAGAGCTGCCGGTCCGCTAAAGGGAGAACCGCCGGATGCACAGGGCTGCGGCCGCCCTTGCCGGGCAAGATGCGCGGCAGCGCGTGCTGGTGTACTCTTTCGGCCATGCCCAGACCGACGCTGCTTACCTTGCTGGCGGTCGCGCTCTCCGCCGCCGCCATGGCGCGGCAAGCGCCGCAGGCGCCGCCGCCGCGGCCGGATGCGCGTTTCAAGGCCGACATCTTGCTGATCGTCGCCCATCCCGACGACGAGACGGAGGTCACCGGCTATCTCGCGCGCGCCATCTTCGACGAGCACAAGCGGGTTGCCGTCGCCTACGGCACCTGGGGCAACAGCGGCGGCAATTTGGTGGGCGAGGAGCAGGCCGCGGCGCTGGCCGCGGTGCGGCAGATGGAGGCGCGGCGCGCATGGGCGAGCTGGGGCGTGCTCGATGTCTGGTCGCTCGGCGGCACCGATACACCCACCCAAGACGTGCTCGATTCCCTCGAGACCTGGAACCATGGCGCGGCGCTGGAGAAGGCCGTGCGCCTGATCCGCCTCACCCGTCCCGAAGTGGTGATGACGTGGCTGCCCGACAACGTCGCCGGGGAAAACCACGGCGACCATCAAGCCGCCAGCGTGATCGCGACCGAGGCCTTCAATCTGGCCGGCGACCCCGCCGCGTTTCCCGAGCAGGTCGCGCCGCCGCGCAACCGGCTCCGGTATTCGAATCTCACCGAAGGACTGAGGCCGTGGCAGCCGCAAAAGCTTTATTACTTCACGGACGCATTCTTCAATGAATTCTTCGACGGCAAAGGCCCGCAATACTCGGTCACCGATATTTCGCCGGCGAAACACGAGCCCTATTACCGGCTGATCGCCGAAGAGGAGGCGTTTCACGCCACGCAGCAAGGCAATGGCGACGTCGCGGAGCGGGCGCTGCGCACGGGCGATTTTCACGAGTTCAAGGCGCCGGTCAAGCTGCTGCTGGCGCGATCGCTAACGCAGGCGCCCGCGACCGCGGATGTCTTCGCCGGCATATCGGCGGCGCCGCCGGCCTATCAGCCGCCGCCGGGATATACGATCGAGCGCGATCCAACCCGCAACGAGGCGATCCAACTCGGGCAGCAATGGCACTTCTACCGCCAGTTTTGGGCGGCCGAAGGCCTGGCCGTTATGCAAGATCTCATGCCGCCGCAATGGGATACCGGCAGCGGCCAGCGGGTGGAGATTCCCCTGCGTTTGCAGAACCCAAGCGCCCGTGCGGTCGTGATCTCCGTCCGCAGCCGATTGCCGGAGGGGTGGAACGAGAGCACGCCGCCGGGCAGCTATCGGCTGCGCCCGCACGGCGCGCGCGAGATTTGGGTGGCGGTGCGAGCGCCCACCGTGGCGCACGGCCGCTGGGATCGCCTGGTCTGGCAGGCGAGCGAGGAAGGACGCAGCGCCGGCGAGGCGGCGCTGCGCATGTACGTCTTAGGCCCGCACGCGCAATAGAGGCGCGCCGCGGGCCGGCGGGCGCGCTACCCAAAGGCCTTCGGCTCGGGGCGGTACTGGCGCTCGCCGGTCGCCGGATTCTCGTACACGCGCACGAGCTCGCCGGAGCCAGGATCGCGAAACACCTCGTCGGTAGGCCGGAAGGCGTCGCCGCTCCCGGGCTGCTCGCGTCCGCGATAGCGGCGGTCAAAGGCCAAATACAGCGCCACCAGGATCACGATGACGATGATGGCGACCGCCACGTGCACCCTATCCCTTCTCGGCCTAGGCGCGGGCCGCGGGCTCGAGCACGACGGCGGTGCCGTAGGCCACGACTTCTTGCATGGTTTGGCCCATTTCGGAGGAATCGAAGCGCATCATGATCACGGCGTTGGCGCCCATCGCGGCGGCGTTCTCGACCATGCGGTCGATGGCGTGGCGGCGGGTATCTTCGACCAGCCGCGTATATTCCTTGATTTCGCCGCCCGCCAGCGAGCGCAAGCCCGCAGCGACGTTGCCGACCAAGCTGCGGCTGCGCACGACCACGCCGAAGACTTGCCCGATGACGCGTTTGACTTCAAATCCTGCCGGCCGCTCCACGGTGGCCACCAGCATCGCTTTCCTCCTGGCCTGAGATTAACGAGGACACCGTATGCTACCGCAGATCGGCGGCGGCGCGGGGCGGCCCGCTAACGGGCGTGCTTGTAGAAGAGGTCGGTCAACTCGGCATACACCTCCTGCGCCCGCGCCGGGTCGCCGGAGCGCAAGGCGTTGGTGGCGCAGTGCTCGAGATGGTTGCGCATGAGCAGGCGGGCAACGCCGCGCAAGGATTCGTGCACGGCGGAGATTTGCGTCAGCACGTCGGGGCAATAGCGCCGCTCCTCGACCATGCGCGCGAGCCCGCGCACTTGGCCCTCGGCGCGGCGCAGGCGCGCCAGCAGGGCCCGTTGCAGCGGGGCGTCGAGGGAGTCCGCCAAGCGCCGCTGCGATCGCTTAGGCATGAGCGGAGTCCATGCCGAGCGGCGGCCGAAAGCGGCGCAGGCGGAGGCTGTTGCCGACCACGCTGACGGAGCTGAAGGCCATGGCCGCGCTGGCGAAGACCGGCGAGAGCAAGACGCCGAAGAGGGGATAAAACAGCCCGGCCGCGAGCGGGATGCCGACGACGTTATAGATGAACGCCCAAAATAGGTTCTGCCGAATCAGCCGCAGCGTGCGCCGCGACAGCAGGATGGCGCCGGCGACCAGGCGGGGATCGCCGCCCACGAGGGTGATGTCGCTGGCTTCGATGGCGACGTCGGCGCCGGTGCCGATGGCGATGCCGACATCGGCTTGCGCCAGGGCGGGCGCGTCGTTGATGCCGTCGCCGACCATGGCCACCACCCGGCCACCCGCCTGCAGTTCGCGCACCACGCGCGCCTTTTCCCCGGGCAGCACGCCCGCCCGCACGCGTTCGATGCCGACGGCGGCGGCCACGCGCTGCGCCGGGGCCTCTTGATCGCCGGTGATCATGATGACTTCCAGGCCCAGCCGCCGGAGGGCGGCGACGGCGGCGGCGGCGCCGGGCTTGACGGTGTCAGCCAGCGCGATGGCGCCGGCCAGGCGCGCGCCGCGCGCCACGTAGATGAGGGTCTCGCCCTGGTGCGCGCGCTCGGCGGCGGCGGGGAAGGAATCGAATGCGACTCCTTGCTCTTCGAGCCAACCGCGGCTGCCGGCCAACACGGTGGCGCCCGCCACCTCGGCGCGGGCGCCGCGGCCGACGAAGGCGGCGAAGTTCGCGCCCGCCTCCGCGGCCAAGCCGCGCTCCTCGGCGGCGCGCACGATGGCCGCCGCCAGCGGATGCTCGCTGCCGCGCTCGACGGCCGCGGCCCAGCGCAGCACGCCGGGCGCATCCTCGCCCGGCGCCGGCAGCACCGCAGTCACGCGCGGCCGGCCTGCGGTGATGGTGCCGGTCTTGTCGAGCAGGATGGTGTCAAGCGCGCCGGCTCGCTCCAGGGCTTCGCCGCCGCGGATCAGCAGGCCCAATTCCGCGCCCCGCCCGGTGCCCACCATCACCGCCGTCGGCACGGCCAAGCCCATGGCGCAGGGACAGGCGATGATCAGCACGGTGACGCCGGTGATGAAGCCCAACAGCGGCGCCGGCGCCGGGCCGAAGTCGTACCAAAACACGAAGGTGAGAATGGCGAGCGAGATCACGACCGGCACGAAAATGCCGGAGACGCGATCGGCGAGCCGCTGCACCGGAGCGCGCCGGCCTTGCGCCTCCTCCACCAGCCGCACGATCTGCGCCAGGGCGGTATCCTTACCCACTCGCGTCAGCGCGACGATCAGGCCGCCGGCGCCGTTGATGGTCGCGCCGGTGACCGGGTCGCCCGGCCGCTTGGGCACCGGCAGCGGCTCACCGGTGAGCATGCTCTCATCCACGTCGCTCTCGCCATCGAGCACGCGGCCATCGGCCGGCAACCGCTCGCCGGGGCGGATACGCACCACATCGCCGACGCGCAATTCCGCCACCGGCCGGTCCCCGAGTTCGCGCCAGCCGCCGCCCGCGCGCTCCAGCAGATGCGCCGTCCTGGCTTGCAGTCCGAGCAGGCGACGCAGCGCGCCGCCGGCGCGCGAGCGGGCGCGCAACTCGAAATAGTTGCCGAGCAGGATCAGGCCGATGATCCAGTTCACCGCCTCGAAATAGACGTGCGCCGGCAAGCCGCGGGAGGTGAAGACGCCGGGCGCCACGGTGGCAACGACCGAAAAGACGAAGGCCGCGCCGCTGCCGACGGCGATGAGGGTGTTCATGTCGGCGGCATGATGGCGGAAGGCTTTGTAGGCGCGCTCGTAAAACGAGCGTCCGGCCCAGAACACCACCGGCACGGTGAGCAGCAGCAGCGCCCAGCGCAAGGCCGCCGGCGGGAGCCGATCCAGCCAAGGCAGGGCCGCCGCCAAGCCGCGATGAAGGGGCGCGAGCAGTTGCATGAGCGGATCGCCGCCCATGCCGCCGTGCCCGGCCGCGCCCGCATCGAGCGCCATCGAGCCGGGCATGGAGGCGGCCGCGAGCGCCAGCGCCACGAGCATGCGCCGCCGCAACGCCAGCATTTCCCGGCGCTGCTCGTCGTTTTCGGCGCCGGGTTCGGCGGCGGGCCGGGCGGCGGCGCCGCCCGCCGCCACGCGCAGCCCGCGCTCGCGGACGAGCTCCTCGACCGCTTCCAGCCGGGCGAGACCGGGCAAGTATTCCACGACCAGATTGCCGGTCGCCAGGTCGAGCGCGGCCGAGGCGATCCCGGGCAAGCGCTCCAGACGGCGTTCCAGGTCGCCGGCATCGTTGATCATTTCCAGCCCGGCGACGTGAAAACTCGTGCGCGCCAGGGACGCGTCATAGCCGGCTTCGCGGACGGCCCCGACCAGCGATGCCAGGCCGGTGCGGGCGGGATCGTAGGCGACGCGCGCGCGCCGCGACGCGAAGTTGACCTCCGCCTGCGCCACGCCCGCCTGCGCCGCCAAGGCGCGCTCCACGCGGCGCACGCAGGCGGCGCAAGTCATGCCGGCGATAGGCAGGGTCAGTTGCGCCGTCGCCGCGGCGGCAGCGGCCGCGGCCGGCGCCAGCGAAACCGCGGCGGCGGACGCCGGCGGCTCCGGCGCGGCCGCAACGGCGGCGGCGGGCGCCTCGGCCACGACGCGCCCGCGGACCATGTTCATTCCGCAGGCGAACTCATAGGTGCCCGGCCGCGGCGGCGTGAACTCAACGGCGACGGTTTGGAAGGCGGGCAAGCGGCGGCGAATGCCGAAGTCTGGGAATTGCACTTCTTCGGTGCAGCTCGCCCTCTCCTCGCGATGAAAATCCAGCCGCACCGGCCGCCCGCTTTCGACCACGATCACGTCGGGGTCGTAGCCGCCCCGCACCCGCACGGCGATCTCTTGCACGCCGCCGGCGCCGGCGGAGGCGCGCACCGACTCGCGCGCGCTCCCAAACAGGTACCAGTTCAGCCAGGCGATGATCGCCAGGCCGAGGGCGGTCACCAGAATGCCGCCGAGAGCCATGAATCACTCCGGCCGCGGCTCGTAACCGGCGGCGCGAATCGCAGCGGCGATCCGCTCCGGGCGCACGCGCTCGGGATCGAACTCGATGCGCGCGCTGCCCACCGCGACGGAAGCGGCGGCGACGCCGGGCAGCGCCGCCAAGGCCTTCTCCACCGCCGCCACGCAGTGGGAGCAACTCATTCCCGCGATCGCCAGCGTCAGCGTTTCCATATACCCCCCATGGGTATACTCCAATTTACGCCGGCGCCGCGCCGCCGTCAACCGGCGCCAGGCCGGGCGCGATCCGCGGGCCGGCGCGCGCGCGCCGCTCAGCGAGCGCCATTCTCGGTTCCCAGCGCGGCCAGGGGCGGCAGCGCCACCAAGCCCAGCCGGATGGCGTATTGCACCATTTCGGCGCTGCTGCGCAGGCCGAGGCGGCGCATGAGGTCGTATTTATAGGTTTCCGCGGTGCGAATGGAGATGCCGATGGCCGCGGCCGCCTGCTTCATGGTCTTGCCCTCGCCGACGAGGCGCAGCACTTGCCGCTGGCGCGGACTCAGGCGCGGGGCGCCGTTGCCGGAGGCGGCGGGCGCCTGCAACAACAGCGCCAAAATATCGCCGGGGAGCTGCGGCGTCACGAAGAGGTGGCCGCGCAACACCGCGTCGAGGGCGGCGAGCAGCACGTCGAGGGAGTCTTGCTTGAGCACATAGGCCGCCGCTCCCGCGCGCAAGGCTTCGGCGGCGACGCTGATTTGGGCATGCGAGCAGAGCGCCACGAAGCGCGAACTCACGCCCGCGTGCCGGATGCGGCGCAAGAGATGAAAGGCATCGAGCTCCGGCAGGCTCAGGTCGCAGACAATCGCCTCCGGGCGCAACGCGAGCGCGTTCGCCAGCAATTCGGGACCGCTCTCGATCGCGCCGACGACGGCGAAGCGGCGCTCGAGCACCCGTTGGAGCGACTCCAACACCAGACGATGGGGATCGGCGAGCAGCAGCGTGCGCATGCGCGTGCCGGCCGATCGGCGCCGGCACGGGAATCTTTCCCGGGCGTCGCGCCGTTGGCGCGGTGCTTGCCGGGCGCTCCGCCTGTGCCGTGCTGTGGCCGGTACGCGATTGGATGGCCGCTATCGGCCTTTTGCCTCCCCTGCTTTGACCCAAACTGGACCGAACGGGGCTGGGCTCACCTGTGTCAGCACCACTTTTGACCCATTAGAAATGGAAGGTCAAGCCCCCGCTGATCAAGCCATCGGTTTCGCCGTGGCTGTTGAAGTTGGTGTGCAGGAAGTCGAGTTCGAAGATGCGCACGGAAAAGGCGCGGGAAATGTTCAAGTTGATGCCCCCGCCGGCCTTCCAGGCGAAGCTGTCGAAGGTTTGCGAGCCGGCGGCGTTCGCGCCCGAGTGGCCGTAGCCGAAGAGCGCTTCGGCGAAGGGGGCGAACAGCCGCTTGGGAATTTCGACCCGGGGGCCGGCCAGGACCGTCCAGACGGTGTTGGTGACGGAGATGTTGAGGAGCTGTTCGGAACCGCGCACGCGCCCGCCCTCGGCCATCAGCCGCAGCCAAGGATAGCGGGTGGGCGAAGGCAAGAATCCGAGGTCAATGCTGAAGCCGCCGAGACCGATGCTGGTGTTTTGGTGCACCAGGTTGATGCCGGCGAAGACCGGCAGCGGCGCGCCGGTGAAGGCCAGGCGGTTGAGGGTCGGCAAGCCGACCTGGCTGGCGGGGATGCCGGAGGCGGCGCGGCGGCGGGCGGCGAGCGCGGTGGTGCCGGTCCAGGGCGAATTGTCGAGGGCGCTGACCAAGGCGCGCGCGTCAGCGGGCGCGGCGACCCGGCCTTCGAGCACATCCTGCCAATAGGCGTGGCCGTACAGGGCGCGATTGCCGGTTTCGTCGGGTTGTACGATGGCGCCATCGACGTTGGCACCGATATAAAGGCCGCGGCTTTGCCCATAGGTGAGCGCCTGCGCCCGCATGGCGGCGTCGGTGGCGGCGGCGACGCGGCGGCCGATCGGTCCGGCGGCGCCGGCGGCCGAGACCCCGATTCGCGCTTTGTTATTGAGCATGCTCTCCAGCCCTTGATAAGACTGGAAAACGAGCACGACGTCGGCGGATTCGCCGCCGATCTGCGGGCCGAAACTAGCGCCGCCGATGGTCACGAAGATGGGCGCGCCCCAGCGTCCCGCATGGCGGCACATGGCCACCCCTTTGCCGTAGGAGCCGCCGATGCCCAAGGCAAAGGTCTTGTAGCCGGGAATGATGGCCACGCAGGTGCCCGAGCGCAGCACGCTCGCGGCCACCCGCCGTCCGGGGCCGTTGGCGATGGTGTGGATGATCTCGGTGGCGTTCTTGATGCGAGCGAGATCGTTTTCGCGGGTGGAGATGGCCGCCGGCGCGAGCACCGCCAAACACGCCACCGCCGCCACAATTTCGGCCGCACGGGGAAGGCGCGCGCGCCCGGGCGGTCGCAGGGTCGTCGCAAGGTTCATTAAATCCAGGTATAGGGGACGTTTCGCGACCGGCCAATCAGAAGAAATTCATGGTCATGGCCTCCGGAAAACTTCGGTACAATCCGCGCATGCGGGGGAAACTGGCGCCCGCGTTGGCGCTTCTGTCGGCCCTCATCGCCGGGGCGGCGACGGCGACGGCGCAGCATGTGGACGCCCCGTTTGGACACTATCCGCCGGGCTACACGGGGGAGGCTTGGCAAGGCGAGCTCACGGCGCTGGACGCGACCACCGGCCAGTTCACGTTGACTTACTGGAAATGCCGGCAGCCTGACACTTTCACCGGAGTGCTTTTTCCCAGCAAGCGCGAAGTCGTCGCGTTTTCTCCGCTCCATTTCAATTTGGCGTCGACTTGGTATGTCGCTGGCGGGGGGCGAGCGCCTCTGGAATTGCGGGCGGGCAAGCGGGCCGCGCCGGTCGAGCAGATCCCGATCGGCGCCCGTCTGGTCGTCTTCTATATGGATCGCAAAGTTGGCGGCCGGGAGCAGCACGACGTTTTCATGATCGGGTTCCTGGCGCCGCGCACCGATCTGGCGTCGTTTCGAGGGACGGTGACGAGCGTGGACGCCGCAACGCAGGCGATCACCTTCACGCAGCGCGACGGGCGGCAGTGGCGCGGCTACCTGCAGCCGGGCTATTACGTGCACATGCGCGACGGCGGGGTCCAATTGTTGCGCGCGAGCGAACTGCCGCTGGGCCTTCCTTTTCGGGTGAGCTATCGCACGGAGAAGTGTCCGATGCCGGGCGGAAATAAAAAAGAAAAGGTGAACTGGATCGTGCAACTGACCCTGATGACTCGGCCTCAATTGGAAAAGCGTCATTAATTTTCGAAACCCCCTTGACAGGGCCGCGCAGCGGTGGAATAGACTTTCCCTCAGCAAGACGGAAGCATCGCAGTGTCTCGTTTCGAGGTCCAGTTCGGTAATTCTCCTTTCGTGCTCCTGCAGAGTTTTCGCTGTTCCCGGTCTTTATCCGCATCTTATTGGTCCGCGACCCGCGAAAGGAGCACCGCATGCCCGTTGAAGCCCCCGATTTGGTTCCCGTCAGCGACCTTAACGATGAGATCAAGAAGCGATTGGCGATCGAGCGGCAGCGCCTAGCGCGCGCCGCCGGCCTGCAACAGCCCGAACATTTTCATCGTCCGGTCGAGCGCCCGTTCGTGGGCGAGGAGCGGGACCGAGTCACGATTCTCTTCGGAGGTCTGACCTGGAAGCACGAAGCCTTGATTCAGGCGGCATTTCAAGGCAACGGCTACAAGTGCGTCGTGATCCCGACCCCCAACGTCGCCGCCTTCCAATTGGGCAAGGAGTACGGCAACACCGGCCAGTGCAACCCCACCTACTTCACGGTCGGGAATTTGATCCAGTACCTGCGCGGCCTGGAAGCGCAGGGGATGAGCAAGCAAGAGATCATCGACCGCCATGTGTTTTTCACCGCCGGCTCGTGTGGTCCCTGCCGTTTCGGCATGTACGAGGCCGAATACCGTTTCGCGCTGCAGAACGCCGGCTATGAGGGCTTCCGCGTGCTGCTGTTCCAGCAGAACGACGGCATCAAGGCGGCCTCCGGCGAGCCGGGGCTGAAGTTCACGGTCAACTTCGGCATGAGCATGCTCAACGCGCTCTTGCTGGGCGACGTGGTCAACGATTTGGTTTACCAGATCCGGCCGTTCGAGGTGCATCGCGGCGAGACCGATCGGGTCTTCCAGGAGGCGGTCGACGGCTTGGGGACGCTGCTGCGCGAGCGCAAGCCGTTCGAGCTGCTCGAGCACACCAACGACGTGGCGTCGGGCCTGCTGCAAAAGAACCGCGCGGTCAAAGACACGCTGAGCGTGCTCTGCAAGATCATCGATCACCTGTACGGCAAGGAGTTCTACGCCGGCCTGCGCCGCACGCACGAGTTGCTGAATACCATCGAAGTGGACCGGCTGAAGGTCAAGCCGGTGGTCAAGATCACCGGCGAATTCTGGGCGCAAATCACCGAGGGCGACGGCAACTTCAACATGTTCCGCTTCCTCGAGCGGGAAGGCGCCCAGGTGATCGTGGAGCCGATCGCGACCTGGGTGGCGTACATGATCCATCAGGTGCGCAACAACGCCGTGGCGCGCAAGGCGGTGGATGCGCCGTACCGGTATCCGCACTGGTACGAGCTGCACAAGCGCGCGCGGAACGAGTTGCAGTTCCGCCAGAAATGGCTGGCGCTGGCGCTGGGGGAGGCGGTCTGGAGCCACTTCTACCATCGCATCACCAAGCGGCTGGGCGGCATTACCCATCCTCTGGTGCCGCAAAAAGAGCTGGCGCGGCTGGCGGATCCGTTCTACAACAAGCTGGCGCGGGGCGGGGAAGGGCATCTCGAGGTGGGCAAGAACGTGTATTACACGGTCCACCATCTCTGCCACATGGTGCTGGGACTGAAGCCCTTCGGCTGCATGCCCTCGTCGCAATCGGACGGGGCGCAGTCGGGCGTGGTCAACAAATTTAAGGACATGATCTATCTGCCTATCGAGACCTCGGGCGAGGGCGAGGTCAACGCCCACAGCCGCGTGCAGATGGCGCTCGGGGAAGCCAAGGTGAAGGCCAAGGCGGAATTCGAGCAAGCGCTGCTGCGCACGGGCAAGTCGCTGGAGGAAATTCGCGCCTATGTCGAGGAACATCCCGAACTGAAGCGCCCCTTCTATCGCGTGCCGCACCGGGAGGGGGTGGCCGGCACGGCCGCCAATTTCGTGCTGCACGTGAGCGAGCGCATGGATCGCGAGGGGCGTTTCCGGCGCCGCGCCCGCGTGCGCGTTCCCGCAACCAACGGCGCGGCCGCGTAGGCGGCCGCGGCGAACCTGAGAGTATCGGCAGGCGGAGGAGGCATGGCGTTTCCCTTTCTGGTCGGCTTGGATGTGGGATCCACGACGGTGAAGGCGGTGGTGGTCGAGCGGGAAACCGACCGCATCGTCTGGCGCGACTACCAGCGCCATGAAACGAAGCAGCCGGAAAAAACGCTGGAATTTCTGGAGCGGATGGAGCGCGAGGCTGGCATCGCTCCAGGCCGGTGCCGCGTGTTCATCACCGGCTCGGGCGGCGGCAGCCTCGCCGACGGCATCGGCGCGAAGTTCGTGCAGGAAGTGACGGCCGTTTCGCTGGCTGTCGAGAAGCTGCATCCCGAGGTCTATTCCGTCGTCGAGCTGGGCGGGCAAGACGCCAAGATCATCGTGTTTCGCGACGACGATTCGAGCGGGCGCAAGAAGAAGATCCCGTCGATGAACGATAAATGCGCCGGCGGCACCGGCGCCGTCATCGACAAGATCAACGCCAAGCTGAAGATCCCGGCCGAGCAACTGGGCAACCAGGGTTACCACGGCATCAAGCTGCACAAGGTGGCGGGCAAGTGCGGCGTCTTCGCCGAAACCGACATCAACAGCCTGCAAAAGGAGGGCACGCCTAACGACCAGCTCATGGCCTCGCTCTTCGAAGCCATCGTGCTGCAAAACCTGAGCGTGCTGACGCGGGGTAACACGCTACGGCCGCACGTGCTGCTGCTGGGCGGGCCCAACAGCTTCATCCGCGGCATGCGCGAGGCCTGGCAGGCCAACATTCCGCGCATGTGGAAGGAGCGCAAAGTCGAGGTGCCCGAGGGCGCCAAGCCGGAGGACCTGATCAAGGTTCCCGCCAACGCGCAATACTACGCCGCCATCGGCGCGGTGGAGTTCGGCAAGGATGAAGACGAGGAGGTCGGCGTCTACCTGGGCACCGCCGGGCTGATCGAATACATCGAGGTCGGCCGCCAGCAGGAGAAGCTCAAGAGCGGGGGCAAGGGCTTGATCACGGCCCCCGGCGAGCTCGAAACCTTTCGCGAGCGTTTTCGCCGCCGGCCGTTTCAGCCGGCGCGCTTCGAGGCGGGGCAGACGGTGCGCGGCTTCATCGGCGTGGACGGCGGCTCAACCTCGACCAAAGGCGTGCTGATGGCCGAAGATCAGACGATCCTGTGCAAGCACTACCAGCTCTCGAAGGGCAATCCCATCCAAGACACCATGGATGTCTTCGACGGCCTCGAGCGGCAGGTGACGGCGCAGGGCGCGACGCTGGAAGTCTTGGGCGTCGGCACCACCGGCTACGCCAAGGACATCCTGCGCGACGTGCTGCACGCGGATGTGGCGCTGGTGGAAACCGTGGCGCACGCGGAATCGGCGATGATGTTCTACCGCGATCCGCACGTGATCGTGGACGTGGGCGGCCAGGACATCAAACTGATCGTGCTCAAGGACGGGCGGGTCAAGGATTTCAAGCTCAATACCCAGTGCTCGGCCGGCAACGGCTACTTTTTGCAGTCCACGGCCGAAGGCTTTGGCGTCAAAGTCGAGCAATATGCCGACCTGGCGTTTTCCGCCGCCGCCATGCCCACCTTCGGTTACGGCTGCGCGGTGTTCATGCAGTCCGACATCGTCAACTTCCAGCGCCAGGGCTGGCGCGCGGAGGAGATTCTGGCGGGGCTGGCGGCGGTGCTGCCGAAGAATGTTTTCTTGTACGTGGCCAACGTGCCGAACTTGGCCGCGCTCGGCTCGCGCTTCATCTTGCAGGGCGGCACGCAAAACAATCTGGCCGCGGTCAAGGCCGAGGTGGATTTCATTCGCGCCAGCTTCCGCGGCAACGGGGAGCCGGAGGTGATCGTGCACGAGCACTGCGGCGAATCGGGGGCCATCGGCGCCGCCGCTGAAGCCTTGCGGCTGTGGAAGAAGGGGAAGCAGACGAGCTTCATCGGCCTCGAGGCGGTGCGCCGCATCACCTACCGCACCACGCGCAACGAAAACACCCGCTGCTTCTTTTGCAAGAACAATTGCCTGCGCACCTTCATCGACGTTTCCACCGGCGGCAAGGACTTCCTTCCCACCAAGTCGCTGAGCAAGGTGCCGCTGCAGCCCGGCGAGCAGCGCCTGATCATCGCCACCTGCGAAAAGGGCACCGTCGAAGACACCAACGAGATGAAGGGGATCAAGGCCAACATCGATGCCGTCAAGGAGGCCAACCCCAATTACGTGGACCTGGCGGCGCACGAAGCCTTCCGCTTCCGCGACTTGCCCATTCTCGCCGACCCGATTCCCGGCCGCTGCTGGACCAAGGGGCAAAAGGAGCGCGCGGAAAAGATGCGGCGGCGGGCCGAGCTGCGCGTCGGGATCCCGCGCGTGCTCAACGCTTATGTCTACGCGCCCTGGTTCAACGCCTATCTGCAGAGCCTGGGCGTGAAGCCGGAAAACATCATTTATTCCGACTACACTTCCGGCGATCTTTACCGCGCCGGTTCCAGCCGCGGCGCCATCGATCCTTGTTTTCCCGCCAAGATCGGCATCGCCCACGTGCACAACTTGCTGAGCGCGAAGACCCAGCGCAAGCCGCTCGATGTGATTTTCTTTCCCATGGTGGACGTGCTGCACACGCGGTTGAAGAACCTCACCGGCTCCAACGCCTGCCCCACCGTCACCGCCTGCCCCGCCACGGTCAAGGCGGCGTTCACCAAGGAGACCGACGTCTTCGCCGAGCATCACGTCATCTTTCTAGATCCGATCGCCAACTTCCGCGACCCGAAGCTGGTGGCGACGCAGATGCTCGACACCTGGGGTCCGGTGCTGGGGCTCTCGCCGGAGGAGAACGATCGCGCGGTCGCCGCCGCCTTCCGGGCGCTGGAAGACTACGAGAGCGGCATGCGCCGCCGCGCCCGTGAAACCGTGGACCAGCTCGAGCGCGAGGACCGGGTCGGCATCGTCATGCTTGGCCGGCCCTATCACCACGATCCCGGCCTCAACCACGAGATCATGGACGAGTTCCAGAAGCTCGGTTACCCGATCTTTTCGCAAAGCTTCTTGCCGCAGGATGACGACATCCTGGAACGGCTCTTCGGCGAGGAAGTGCGCGCCGGCGTCATCAAGCATCCGCTGGATATCGCCGACGTGTGGAAGAACTCCTACTCGGCCAGCACCAATCACAAGATCTGGGCGGCGAAGTTCACCGCGCGGCATCCCAATCTGGTCGCTCTCGAAATTTCCAGCTTCAAGTGCGGCCACGACGCGCCGATCTACGGCGTTGTGGAAGGCATCATCGAGCGCAGCGGGACGCCGTACTTCTGCTTCAAGGACTTGGACGAAAACAAGCCCGCCGGCTCGATCCGCATCCGCGTCGAAACGATCGACTACTTCCTGCGCCGCTACAAGGAAGACATCGCCCAGCGCCGCCGGGAGCGGGAGCGCATCGAAGCCGATATCGAGGCGCGGCTGGCCGAATACGAGCGGCAGCTTCGCGCCGAGCTGGCGGGAGAGCGGGAACTCGCCAGCGTCTAGCTGCGGGCGTGCCTGGCCGCCTCGCCGAGGGGAGATTTATGGGAACGCAATTCCATTCGCCCGATCCACAACCGTCCTTTCGCCTGGACGTGCCGCTCCAATCCCTGCTGCAGCCCGAGCCGGCGGCGCCGCATCTCGGCCCGCGGCCGGCGCCGGCGATCCCGCCGGCGCGCGAGCTGAAGATGCTGCCGGAGCCGCCGTTTCCGCGCCATCCGGAGTTGCTGGAGGATCGCGACGCGGATCTCGACGACTCGGTCCCGCACCGGCCGCCGAGCAAGCGCACGTGGAAAGCCCAGCATGTCTATCGCACCGCTCGCGGCTGGTTGTTTCCCTACCTGCGCTCGCGCATTCTGCCCGGGGATTTTCACCCGCTCATTGCGTATCTGTTCACCGAATGGAAGTGCAACCTCGACTGCCATTACTGCTGGGCGTTCGACAATCGGGTCAAGGGCATGACCGAAGATGTCGCCCGCCGCTCGATCGATTGGCTGCACGGCACCGGCTGCCGCGTCTTGGCGCTGATGGGCGGCGAGCCGCTGCTGCGACCGCAGTTCGTGCACAAGGTGATCGACTACGCCGCCCACCGCGGCTTTTGGGTTTATTTGCCTACCAACGCGCGGCTGCTGCGGCCCGACGTCATTGACCGCGTGGCCGATGCCGGCGTGGCCACCGTCAACTTCGCCGTGGATGCCGTGGATGAGAAGCCCGGCTTGCCGAAGGCGCTCAACCCGGTCCGCAAGCACTTCAACTATCTTTGCAAGCGGCAGTACAAGTACGGCTACTCGATCTTTTTCAACATGAACATCTGCCGCAACAACCACGACGACATCCGCGAGCTGACCGAGATCGCGCACGCCAACGGCATCGCCACCGACTATCACGTCAACGAATCGCCCATGCTCGAGCAGCCGCAGTTCAAGCACGCGCGCGAGAACGAGACCTACATCCGGCCCGAGGACTGGCCGGAGGTGGACAAGCTGATCGACTGGATCATCGAAAAGAAGCGCGCGGGCTATCGCATGGTCGATTCCGTGCAGCGGCTCGAGGAAATGCGCGCCTTCATGCGCGGGCATGTGGATCCCTGGGGCTGCCGTGCCGGCCAGAATTCGCTCATCATCCGCGTGGATGGCACGCTGGCTCCCTGTTTCCCCATGTATTCGGCCAGCTACGACTGGGGCGCGATCGAAGCGCACAAATTCGAGACCGCGCAGCTCACGGAGATGAAGAAGACCTGCGAGCGCCATTGCTTCTCGACGCTGAACAGCATTCTGGCCTTCGCCTATAAGGACGCCAAGACGATCACCTACGCCTTGCGCGGCGGCGCCACCCACGATCTGCTGCACTCGACCGCCGGCTGGGGCTTTGGCCGGCCCAGCCTCCGGGCCTGACGGCGCGCGGACTCGGTTGCGGAAAAACCGGCTGGCGCCGGCCGCGCTGCGGCCGGCCTTCCGCGCGCACAAGCAGCTATTCTGGGTGGTGATGGCGGCCCCGGCGTTCGATATGGACCAAGCGCTCGCGTATTTGGCGCGATCCGACGAGCGCCTGGCGGCGTTGATCGCTCGCGCGCGGCCTTTCCGGCTCAGACCGCAGCCCCGCCATGGTCCGTACGAAGCGCTGCTTGAAGCGATCGTCTATCAAAGCATTTCCGGCAAGGCGGCGAAGGCCGTGATGAACCGCGTCAAACGGCTTGCCGGCGGCTGCTGCCCCTCGCCGGAACAAGTGCGGCGGATGCGCGCGGCGACCTTGCGCCGTGCCGGCCTGTCGGCGGCCAAATGCGCCGCTGCCAAAGACCTGGCCCGCGCCGCGCTCTCCGGTTTGGTGCCGACGCTGGCCGAGGCCAGGCGGATGTCGGACCAGGAATTGGTGGACCGGCTGGTGACGATTCGCGGCATCGGCGCGTGGACGGTGGAGATGTTTCTGATTTTTCGGCTCGGCCGCCCCGATGTCTGGCCGGTCCACGATTATGGAGTGCGGAAGGGCTTCGCCCTGGTTTATGGCTGGCCGCGGCTTCCGGTCGCGCGTGAACTGTCGGAGCAAGGCGAGCGCTGGCGGCCCTATCGGACCATGGCCGCTTGGTATCTGTGGCGTGCCGTCGAGCTGGCGGAAGCAAAGCGCTAAGCTGGGAACCGATGCAGGCGGTCACCTTCTTCTGCGGATCGAGCCAGCGTTGCGATCCGGCGTATTTGCGGGCGGCGGCCTGGCTGGGGCGCGAGTTCGCGCGTCAAGGCATCGCTATTGTGTATGGCGGCGGCGCGGTCGGGCTAATGGGAGCGCTGGCCGATGCCGCCTTGGCCGAGAATGGGCGCGTCATCGGCATCATTCCGGAGTTCATGCGCGATCTCGAATGGGCGCACAACTCGATCACGGCCTTGCGCGTGGTGCAGGACATGCATGAACGCAAAAAGCTGCTCGCCCTCGAAAGCGACGCGGTCGTCGCCTTGCCCGGAGGCGTGGGCACGTTCGAGGAACTGCTGGAGGTGCTCAGCTTCAAGCGGCTGGGCCTCTATTCCCATCCCGTCGTAATCCTGAATCTGCGCGACTTCTATCGTCCGCTGGAGCAGCTCCTCGCCCGCGCCATCGACGAGCGCTTCTTGGACCGGGAGCACGAGCGCCTGTGGACCTTCGTCGCCCATCCGGAAGAAGTCCTGCCGGCGTTGCGCGCAGCCCAGGCGCAGCCTGCCGGCCCCGCCCGCTGAGCGCAGCGCGGCGCTCACGCCAGCCGGTGCAAAAGGTCCAAAGCGCGGTCGATCTCCGAGGCCGTGTTGTACAAGTGCGGGGATAGCCGCAGGTTGCCTTCGCGCAGGCTGATGTCGACGCCTTCGGCCGCGAGCTGCTGGTGCAGCCCGGGATTCCGCGCACGCTCGCGATGGCTAATTACGATCAGCGTGGACCGGGCGTCGCCCTGGCGGGGGCTGAGCAGGGAATAGCGCCGGCTGTCGAGCCCGGCCGCAAACCGCTCGACGAGTTGCTGATCGTAGTCGGCGATGGCGCGCGAGCCGAATTGCCCGAGATACTCCACCGCCGCCGCCCAAGGCGCGAAGCTTTGGAAATGGCCGGTGCAGAAAACGTCCAGCGCAACAGCACCCAAGTCCGAGCGCAACTCGAAATCGCGCATCTGGTCGAGCGTGCGGCCCTGTTGCATCGCGCCCCAGTTGACCTGATCGGGAGTCAGTTGGTCCAGCAGCCTGGGGCTGATCCAGGCGAAACCGGTCGCGTAGGGTCCGCACAGCCATTTGTAGCCGCAAGCGACGACCGCATCCGCGGGAGCTTCGGCGCCGTCGCCGGCAATCTGGAACGGGCGCGCGCCGATCGCCTGGGCGGCATTGAGGACGAGCAAGGCGCCGCACCGCCGGCAGACCCGGCCCACCGCTTCGAGATCGAGGGTCCAGCCGTTGAACGAATTGACCCAAGTCGCGCACACCACGCGCGTGCGCGGCGTCAGCGCGGCCTCGACCTCCGCCGCCGCGAGCGCCGGCCCGCTCGGCTGGATGAAGCGCACTTTCGCGCCGCGCCGTTCGATGGTGTACCACGGCAGCACGCTGGCAGGAAAGTCGCCGCGCACCACCAGCGCCTCGTCGCCATCGCGCCAATCCAGCCCGTTCGCGATTTTTTGCAGGCCGTAGGAGGTGCTGTTGCCGAGCACGATCGCCTCCGGCCGCGCGCCGATGAAATGCGCCAGCGCCTGCTTCAGCCGCCGCGGCACCCGCTGAAACTCGTCTTCGGCCATGCGCGCCGGCGCGATTTTTTCCGCGATCGCGCGCTGGGCCTCTTGCACCGCCAAGCGCGGCAGCGGACCTTGCTGCGCGCAATTCAGCCACGCGCGCCCGTCAAAGGGCCCGAAGTCCCCCGGCTGGACCATGCAATCCTTAGCGCCCCAGCGCCTCGTCGGCCGAGGGGCCGTAGGTGCCGGGCACGGGCACGTCCTTGAGGCGCAAGTACACGCCCAATTGCGCGCGATGGTGAATCATATGATTCATCGCGAAGGAGCGCAGCGCCATGGCACGCGGCAGCGAGAAAATCTTTTGCGGCCCCGCGCTCAAGGTCCAAATGCGTCCGAGATCGGCGTCCTTGGCGGTCTGGAGCGCGTGCCGCGCCTCCGCGACGGTCTTGTCGAAGACGGCCAGCCAGCCGGCGCGCGTCGGCTCGAAGCCGTGGGGCCGCCAACTCGCGTCGGCCACATCAGCGGCATCGCGGGTGAGCACGGCGGTGATGTAGCCGGGCAAGGTGGCAACATGGCCCGCCAACTGCTTCAGTGACATGGACTTGGCGTGCGGGCGCCAGTCGCCCTCCGAGTCGGGCACGCGCTCGAGAAAGCGCCGCGTGATTGCCATCTCGTGATCGAATTCGGCTCGGTAGCTTTCCAAATAGCTCATGGCTCGATTATCGCCCGGCACCGCCCGCTTTCACCGGCGCGAACCAATCCACGACTGTTTGCGCCAGGCGCGCCAGCACCAGCAGCGCGGCGTTGTCCGCGGTCCAGCGCCGGTCGGGAGAGTCCTGCGCGAATCCCGCCAGCACGATAGCGCCGGACGGGGTGGTCGCGATGCCCACGTCATTGCGCACGGCGTTCAGCGCCCCCGTCTTGTGCGCCCAAGTGATTTGGCGCCCGTCGCTCGTGGTAAAGCGGGGAAAGGCGTCATTGTCTTGCTGCTGTTTCAGGATGGCCAGCATCCGATCGCACGCCGCCGGCGTCACGATCTTTCGTTCCTGAATCAGCGTCAGCAGCCGGACCATGTCCGCCGCCGTGGTTTCTCCCAGCCCGAATTTCTTGTAGCCCTCCGGTTGCGGCGAAGGCGGGGGGTGAAAGACGAAGCTGAAGAGTTCCGTGTGCGCCAAGCCCAACCGGCGCATGCGCGCATTGACCGCCGCGATGCCGGTTTGCGCGATCACCAAGTTAGCGGCGGTGTTGTCGCTGAGATCGATCATCAGCGTAATCGCGTCGCCGAGGGTCAGATGCAAGCCGGGATCGAGGTCTTGCAGGATGCCCGAACCGGGGACCTGGTCGGATTTCCGCAAGGTGAGCACCTGGCTCCAGTGCAGCTTGCCCTCTTGCATCTGAAAGAACGCTTCCACCATCACCGGCAGCTTGATGATCGAGGCGGTGGCCACCGGCTGGTCGGCGTTCAAGCCAAAGCTTGCGCCGGTCCTGAGATCGGCGCCGGCCAGCGTCACCACGCCCCCGAAGCGGGCGGCGATAGCGCGCAGCCGCGTCTCGAGCGCGGCCCGGCTGCCGCGCGGCGCCGCGCCGGCGGCGCCTACGAACGCCAGCACCAGCGCCGCCGCGGCGCCGCTCCTCGCGCGCGGGCTCATGACTGCGGGACGGAGCCGCTGATGAATGCGCGCAAATCGCTCCGCAGCTTGCGCATCGCGCGCGCGTCGATGTACACCATGTGCCCGGCCTCGAAGTGATCGGTGGTGATGTTGTGCTCGCGCACCGAGTCGGAGACATGGAGGTGCGCCAGCGTCCACTCCACCGCGTAATAGACGGTAGCGAAGTCGTAATAGCCCATAGCCAGGAACAGGTGCATGCTCGGATTGCGCGCGAAGGCCTCTTCGAGCTGCGGCGTCACTTGATAGGCTCCCGGCCAGGGGCCGATGCCGCCGCCCAAAATGTAATAGATGTCGTAGCTCTTGTAGCCGAGCTCTTTCTGCACGTAGTCCTGGAACACGGGCGGAAACGAATTTTCGATATTCGCGTCGCTCGGGTCGAAGGGCGTTTCCTCGGCGCCCGCGTCGGTGGCGTAGGCGGTGAAGCGGCTGTCGAGGCGGCCCGTGATCAAGTGCTGGTCGCGCAATAATTCGGTGCTGAATCGGCCGAGCGAGAGACGCAAGTCGTTCTCGGCGATGAAGCGGGGCGAGAGCCCGGTCAGCCGCGCCATGTCGGCAATGACCTTTTGCCGCGCGGCGGGAGCCAGGCGCGCGCCTTGATACAGCGCCGACAGGTATTCGCCCGAAGCGAACTGTTCGGCTTCATGGGCGACCTGGGCGGCGCCGAGATTTTCGAGGTCGGGCGCCAGGCGATGGTGATACCACGCGGTCATCACGTCCGTGGGGAACGAGTTGACGTAGCGCAAATCGCCGCTGTGCGCATCCTGGTTGATGATCGTCGAGATCAGCACCACGCCGTTCAGCGCGATGCCGTGCTGCGCCAGGTAGCCGGAGAGCGCCGCCCCGCGCAAGGTGCCGTAGCTCTCGCCCGCCAGGAATTTGGGCGACGGCCAACGGTCATAGCGGACCAAGAACATGCGGATGAATTCGCCGACGGAAGCCACGTCGTTATCCACGCCCCAAAACTTCGGCCCCAGCTTGGGCTCCGCCGGCCGGCTGTAGCCGGTGCCGACCGGATCGATGAACACCATGTCCGCCTGATCGAGCAGCGTATTGGCGTTGACCTCGTAGTGATAGGGCGGCGGCGGGGCGGCGCCATTGGGCAAGAGCGCGATCTTCTTCGGGCCGAAGGCGCCCAGGTGCAGCCAGACGCTCGATGAGCCCGGGCCGCCATTGAAGATGAAAAACATCGGCCGGCGGGCGAGGTCGCTGACGCCATCCTTGGCGTAATAAATGTAGAAGATGCGGCCCTCGGTCTCGCCCGTCGTGGCATTGCGAATGGGCATGAATCCGGTATAGGCGGTGTAGGCGATCGTCTGCCCGTCGAGCGTGATTTGATGGTGAGTTACGACGGGCGGCTCTTCCTTGACCGCGGCGGGATGCGCGGGCATTTGCGCCTGGTCGTTGTAGCGGAAGAAGTCGTTGGGCGCCGGCCGCTGATAGCGCTGGGCGGCGGCAGCGAGGGCGAGAGTGACGATGAGCGCGACGGCGTAACCAACCCGGCGCAAGCGCATGGCGAGGCCTCCTGGCGGAGCTGAATCTGGAAAACCCAGGATTGTGACACAGCGGCGGCGCCAGGCCAAGCCGGCCCAACGCCGCCCGAATCGGTTCCGCCGTGGTAAGGTGCGGTATAAAAAGAAAGGGCGCGCGGCGCCGCCCCGCGCGACAGCGCAAGGAGGATCCATGGCATTGTGCCCGGAGTGCGAAGCCAATTTGGATTTTGACGAGGATCAAGTGGACGAGGGGGCCGTGGTGAGCTGTCCGGATTGCGGCACTGATTTTGAGGTCGTCAACGCCCATCCGCTGGAATTGAACGCTCTGGATGCCGAGGACGACGACGAGGATTTCGACGAGGACGAGGACGATTTCGACGAAGACTTCGACGAAGACGAAGACGAGGAGGAAGGGGACGACGAAGACTTCGACGAAGACGAAGATGAGGACGAGGAGGAAGAAGAATGACCCGTCGCAAAAGCGCCTGGGCCCTCATGGCATTGATTGCGGCGCTCGGCGCCGCCCCCGTCTGGGCGCAGCAAACACGCACCGTGGAGGGCGTGGTGCTCGATGCCAAGAACAACCCCGTCCCTCAGGCGATCGTGTACCTAAAAAATGCGCGCACCCGCGCCGTGCGCACCTACATCACCGGCGACGACGGCCGCTACGTCTTTCACGCGCTGCAGCCCAACACCGATTACGAACTGCACGCCGAATACCGCGGCCAGCATAGCTCGACGCGCACCGCCTCGGCCTTCGACACGCGCGCCGATATCCACCTCGACTTGAAGCTGCCCTTGGTCCGTTAACGCGCGGTCGCCGGGCGCGCAGCCCGCGCTCGCGGCTTTGGGCGCTCGGGCGGCATGGCCGCCCGCGGCGCCGCCTCATTCGGGCCGCGCAGCCACGGCACGTGCCCCTGCTGCCATAGCCGATTGAGTTCGAGTTGGTCCTTATAGGTGTCCATGCACGCCCAAAAACCGTGATGGCGGTAGGCGTGCAACTGGCCTTGCCGCGCCGCCTCTTCCAGCGGCTCGGCCTCCAGCACGCTGGTCCTGTCGAGCCGCCGGGCGAAGCGCTGGTCGAAAACGAAGAACCCGCCGTTGATCCACTGCCGCAGGCGCGGCTTTTCGCGAAAGCCCGCCACTCTTCCGGCGCCGTCCAGCCGCAGCAGGCCGAAGGGCAAGCGTGGGCGCACCGCGGTCAGCGTCGCCATAGCCCCGTGGGCGCGGTGGAACGCGGCGAGGGCGTGCAAATCGATGTCGGCCAGGCCGTCGCCGTAGGTCGCGAAGAATGGCCCGGTTTGCAGTGCCGCCGCCGCGGCGATGCGGCCGCCGGTTGGGGTCGCCTCGCCGGTATCCAGGTAACGCACGCGCCAGCCGCGCTCCACCGGCAGCAACTCGCGGATGAGCTGGCCGCGAAAGCCCAGGCACAAAGTGAAATCGCGATATCCCTGGCTCGCGTAAATCCGCAAGATATGCCAGAGAATGGGTTTGCCGCCGATCTCGATCAGCGGCTTGGGCAGCTTCCGGCCGGCGCCGCGCAGCCGCGTGCCTTGGCCGCCGCACAGCACGACCACGGGAAGGGAAGGCTTATCGGCCATGCGAGGAGGGCGCCGAAGCGGCTGGCGCCGCGGTCCGGCTCGCCGCCGCGGCGTCGGGCGCGGGCAACGCGCGATAGTGCTCGAAGAGCTTGGCTTCTTTCACGTGCACGTAAAAGGCGGCCAGGTAAGCGATGATGGCGCCCGCGAGGCCGTCGCGAAAGCCTTGCCGCAGACCGTAGCTGCGGAAGAAGGCCCATGCGGGACTCAGCCACAAACGGGTCCAGGAAGGACGGCGGCCGGCGGCGAAACGGCCTTCGGCCGCCATATCCGTATAGGTGTTCATCACCGCGATATGTTCGCGAAGGTCGCGGCGCGTGAAGTGGAGCAGGTCTCCGCGCAACACTCCGATGCGCCCACGCACCTTGGGCGCTTCATGCGGCGGCTCGCCTTCCCAGCGCGTGGCGTCGCGCCGGTACAACCGGGTTTGGTAATCGGGGTACCATCCGGAATGGCGAATCCAGCGGTTCAAGTACCAGGTACGCCGCGCGATGCGATAGCCATCACAATCCGCGCCCGCCGCGCGCAGACGCAGAATGCTGTCGCGCAGTTCGGGCGTCACGCGCTCGTCGGCATCGAGCGCCAGCACCCATTCCGTGCGGCAGAGCGAATCGGCGAAATTGTGCTTGTCTCCGTAGCCCTTGAATTCGTAACTCACGACGCGTTCGGTGTACCGGCGCGCGATCTCCACCGTGCGATCGGTCGAGAAGCTATCCACCACGAGAATCTCATCGGCCCAGGCGACGCTTTCCAGCGCGGCGGCGATGTTCGCCGCCTCGTTGAAGGTGTTGATCCGCGCCGTGATCTTCATGCCCCTAGCGTACCTCGCGGCGCGCCCCCTTCGGCGCCGGCCGGCGGGACGAGGGGTTGGGCGCGTGGGTTCGCCGCGCCCGCGGCAGGGCGCGGCAAGCGCGGCCCCGAGAACTGAGCCGGCGCCATGATGGTCGTGCACTGCGATTTCAGCAAGGAATGGCGCGGCGGCCAGCACCAGCTCTTGCTGCTGGTTCGCGGTCTCGGCCGCGCGGGCTGGCGGCAGCTCGTCGTGGCGCACCCTTCGCTGCTCGAGCGCTGGCGCGCGGCGGGCTACGAAGCGCTGCCGGCCGGATGGCAAGCGGCGCGCGCCCTGCGCCGCGCCGATGTGGCGCATGCGCACGACGGGCGCGCGCTCGGCTGGGTGTTGCTCGCGCACCTGGGCCGGGCGCGGCCCGCTTGCGTCGCCTCGCGCCGGGTGGCGTTTCCCCTGGGCGTTTGGGGCGCCGCCAAGTATCGCCGCGCCGGCGCCGTGCTCGCGGTGAGCGACTTCATCCGCGCGCAACTGCTCGCGCGCGGCCTGCATCCAGACCGCGTGTCGGTCGTGCGCGATGCGCTCGATCCGGCGGATTTGCCCGATACCGGGCAAGCGCGGGCGCGCGTTCGCGCCGCCCTCGGCCTGCCGCCCTCGGCGCGCTGCCTGGCGTGCAGCAGCGCCTTGACGGCGGAAAAAGGCGTGATGGATTTGATCGCCGCCTTGCCCCGGCTCGAGAGCGATATTCTGGTACTGCTGGCGGGCGAGGGCGCGGAGGAGCCGCGGCTGCGGCGGCAAGCCGCGCGCTTGGGAGTCGCCCAGCGGATTCTTTGGGCGCCAGGCAGGGAGCGGAGCGAGGGGAAGTCATTCTCGATACCGGAACTCATCGCCGCCGCCGATATCTTCGTGCTCCCGTCGCGGCACGAGGGGCTGGGCTCTTCCTTGCTGCTGGCCTTGGCGCTCGGCCGCCCCGTGGTGGCCACGACGGCCGGCGGCATTCCCGAGATCATCGCCGCGGACCGCAACGGCCTCCTGGTGCCGGCCGCCGACCCGCCCGCTTTGGCCGCGGCGATCATGACGCTGCTGCGCGACCCCGCGCGGGCCAGCCGTCTCGCCAAGAACGGCGCGCAGGGACTGGCAGCGCGCTTCAGCCCGGAGGCGCTGGCGGCGGGCACACTGGCCGCGTATCGCGCCGCCTTGGCCCGGCGCGGTTGATTCTGGCCGTGTGGGCTCTGGCCGCCGCCGCCGGAGGCGTCGTGCAATCGCCGCCGAACGCGGCCGAGCTGACGGCCACGGGTTTCGACCATTTCTACAACCTCGAATACCCGCAAGCGATCGCCGACTTCGCGCGGCTGACGCAACTCGAGCCGGAAAGTCCCTCCGCGTGGAACCATCTCTCGCAGGCGTATCTCTACCAAGAAATGGAACACGTCGGCGCGCTGGCCAGCGAGCTGTATGGGCCGGGCGATCCCATTCTCACGATCCGCTTGCTGCCGCTCAATCCCGCCGCTGCGCAACGGTTCCAGTCGGCCAATCAGCGGGCCCTGGCCCTGGCCCAAGCGCAAACTCAGGCCCATCCCCGCGCCGCCGCCGCCGCCTACGCGCTGGCCGTGGCCTGGGGTCTGCGCGGCACCTTCGACTTCGTCTTGCGCAAGGCCTATTGGAACGCGTTGACGGATGCCGGCAAGGCGCGGCGCGCCGCGCTGCGCGCCGTCGCCTTGCGCCCCGGATGGCGCGAGCCGCTGCTGATTTTAGGCGTGGACGATTACATCGTCGGCAGCTTGCCCTGGATGGTGCGCTGGCTCGCGCACCTGGGCGGCTTCAGCGGCAACAAGCGGCGGGGCATCGCCCGCATTCAAGAGGTCGCCAGCAATCCCGGGGGCGCGCGCACCGAAGCGCAAATTCTCATGGTCGTCGTGGACCGCCGTGAGGGCTGGAACCGCCAAGCCATCCCTTGGCTGGCAGCGCTCGCGCAAGCTTATCCGCGCAACGTGCTGTTCGCCGTCGAGCTCGGGGAAGCCGCGGAAGCCGCCGGCGAGCATGCCGCCGCGATCGCCGCCTTTCGCTCCGTGCTGGCGCGGGCCGCCGCCGGCGCCCCCGGCTTCCAGCAAGCGCCGCTCAGCCGCGTTTGGTACGAACTGGGCAACATCGATCGCTTGTTTTCTCGCTATCCCGAAGCCCTGGCCGATTACCGGCAGGCCGAATCGGCTCCTCAAGCCGAGCCGCGCTATCGCCAGGCGGCGGCCCTCGCCGCCGGCCAGGTCGAAGATCAGCTCGGGCGCCGCCCCGAGGCACTGGCGGACTATCGCCGCTGCATCGCCATCAATCCCGACGGGCCCGCTGCGCATCTGGCGGAGCGCTACCTCGACCATCCCTTTCATCCGCGTAAGGAAAGCTAATGTCCGAATGCACGCATGTCTCCTCAATCAAGTTCACCCGTACCGACCAAGACGTCTGCGAAGAGTGCATGCGCACCGGCGACCGCTGGGTCCACTTGCGCATGTGCCTCGAATGCGGTCATGTCGGCTGCTGCGATTCGTCCAAGAACAAGCACGCGACGCGCCACTTCCGCGCGACCGGCCATCCCTTGATCCGCTCGATCGAACCCGACGAGCATTGGGTTTGGTGCTATGTGGATGAATACATGCCCGGCGAAATCGGCCCGGGCGGGTTCATCGCCGTGGCCTAGAACGCGGGTTGGCCGAGGGCCGTAACGTCACCGATGGCGCTCATTCGCGCGGCGCCGAGCGCGCCCTCGAGCACACCGTGGTACGCTGCTGGCGAAGGGAGTCACCGGGCGTCATGATTCGCAGCGAGTGCTTGCTAGCCGCGGCGGCTTTGCTGGGCGCATCGCTGGCCGGAGCGCAAACTCCGCGGCAACCGCCGCCGGATAGCCCGCTCGGCCTGGTACGCCGCGGCGAGCGGCTCAATGCCCAAGGCGAGCAGAATGAGGCGATCGCTTTGTATCGCCAAGCGCTGGCCAAGGATCCGAATCTTTACCAAGCCTATGTCGCCGAGGGCGAGGCGCTCGACCTGCAAAGCCAATACGGCCAGGCGCGCGCGGATTTCCAGCGCGCGCTCACGTTGGCGCCCATCGCCGCCCAGCCGCGCATCTGGCGCGCGTTGGCCATCTCTTACGCGTTTACCGCCGACGCCGCCGCTGCCGCCAAGGCCGAGAACAAGGCGTTTGCGGCGCAGCAGACCGCCGGCGATTTTTATGCCGCGGGCGAGACCGCCGACGAATTGGCGCGGATCTATCTGGAGTGCGGCGACTTCGACAGCGCGGAACACTGGTATCGCCTCGGCCATGACACCGGGCTCAAGCAGCCCGACATCACCGCCGCGCGGCGCGATCTCTGGGATTTCCGGCTGGAACATGCCTTGGCGCGCATCGCCGCGCGCCGTGGCCAGTTCGCCGAAGCGCGCCGCCACGTCGCCGCCGCGGAGCAAATCTTGAAAAAGGGCGACAATCCAGATCAGCAGCGCTTCTTACCCTACCTGGCCGGCTACGTTGCCTTCTACGCCGGCGATTTGGAAGGGGCCATCGCCGACCTCGAGCAAGCCGACCTGCACGATCCCTTCGTGCTCAGCTTGCTCGCCCGTGCCAACGAAAAGGCCGGTCATCAAGCCGCGGCGCTGGCCGACTACCGGGCGATCCCGCGCCTCGGCGCGCACAATCCCAACAACGCCTTCGCGCGCCCGCTGGCCGAGCGCCGATTGGCCGCCGCGGGCGGCGGCGTCTCCGATTAGGGCCGGCAAGGCGAATGCTTCGCTAGGCGCCGTAGCGCCGTTTGCGGCGCGCAAAATCCGCCAGCGCCTCGGCCAGCGTCGCGCGCTCGAAGTCGGGCCACAGCGTGGGCGTGAACCACAACTCTGCGTAGGCGCACTCCCACAGCATGAAGTTCGACAGCCGCGTCTCTCCCCCGGTGCGGATGAGCAAATCGGGCGCGGGCAGCGGTTCCTCGCCCGGCCCATTGAGCAATGCGGCGGAGAGCCGCGCCTCGTCAATTTCATCGGCGCTCAATTTTCCGGCGGCGACTTGCCGCGCCAGGCGCCGCGCCGCCTCGGCGATCGCCCACTGGGAGCCGTAGTCGATGGCCAGCCGCAGGAGCATGTCGCGGCCGCCCGAAGTCAGGCGTTCCGTGAGCTCCAGGGCGGTGCGAGGGCCGAGCGGCAAGCGGTCGCGCCGGCCGATGCCGACCAAGCGGATGCCTTTTTCACGCAACTCGGCCCGCTCACAAACGAGAAAGCGAGAGAGCAGTTCCCACAGCGCCGAGACTTCGACGCTCGACCGCTTCCAGTTCTCCGTCGAAAACGCGTAGAGGGTCACGACCGGGACGCCGAGGCGGCGCGTTTCTTCCACGGTGCGGCGCACGGCGGCGATGCCGGCGCGATGCCCGGCCCAGCGCGGTTCCTGGCGCGCCGCCGCCCAGCGCCCGTTGCCGTCCATGATGATCGCAATATGTCGCGGCAGCGCCGCCTGGGATTCGGCCGGCGCCGCGGCCGCATGCTCGCCGCCCGCCGGCAAGCTGGCGGACACCGTCGTCGTCGCTTGCTCCGCCAGGACGGTCGCCTCGGTTGTCGCCGCCAAGGATTCTTCGCTCATGCGCGTTACGCCCCGTTCATGGACTGCAAGAATGCCTGCATGCTGTCGAGATAATTGCGCAAGGCTTGCCGCCCCCGCGCCGTCAGCGAATAGGCGGTCTGCGGTTTGCGTCCTTGGAAGCTCTTTTCCACTCGCAAATAACCGGCGTTTTCCAACTTGCGCGCATGATCGCTCAAATTGCCGTCCGTGCTCTCCAGAATGTCCTTGAGGTCGGCGAACGTCAGGCGATCGTTCACCGCGAGCGCGGCGATGATGCCCAGGCGCAGCCGCTCGTGAACCAAGCGATCGAGCGAAGGGACCTTGGGCCGCCGCCCCGCTGCCGGCATCGCCTTGCCCCTTAGCTCGGTTGCACCCAACCGCGCCGGTTTGGTCGGCAGGGGGGCGCTGGAAACGTTAGCCATCGTGATGCCTCGCTATATGCAGACCCATGCCCAGGTGCAGCGCGCCAAAGCCCAGGGCTAAACAGGAAAGGGTGAACAGGGGAGTGGAATGGAAGATCGCGAAGACGCCGAGCACCGCCAGGCTCCGGCCCATCCAGCGCACCGGGGCGATCGAAAACGTCGCCGCACCCAGCAGCGCCAGACCGTCGAGCAAGAGCCAAAAGCCCGGAACCAGCGCCATTTCCCCGCGCCATACCAGCGCTGCCGTCACCAGCGCCGCGGCCAGCCAGCCCGGCGCCATCGAGCGCAGCGCGCGTCCGGTTGGGCCGCCGCGCAACGGCAACTGCAAATGCCGGGCCTTGCGGTACAGCGAAAAAAAGGCGACCGGAATCGCCACCACCACCGCGACCGTCCAAACCACCAAAAAATCGTGGCGATAGGCGCTGCTCCACGCCGCCGGCCGCCAACCCGCCCGCCAGAGCGTCACGCCGCTGGCCACCAGTCCGATGACACCGGCCAGCGCCACGCCTTCGCCGCTGACCGCCGTAAACGTTCCGGCTTGGTCAAGGGTGGTGCGGATGTAGTCTAGATCCGCGCGCGCCCGGGCGATGGGCTCGCTGCTCGTTGCCCGCGCCGGTATGGATGAACGGGAAGCCAAGCTTCTTTCAAGCTAGCGATATCGGCTTGCGGCGTCAAGAAGAACTTTGTATCGCAAAGTAGTTTCTCCGGTACCCGCCGGAAAAAAGTACCGCCTTCGGTCAATTTGACCGCCGAAACGCCGGTTTCCCGGCTTCCCGCCGAGTGAATCTTGTGGCATCCGAATTGCAGTCCTATCGGCAAAGACCAAAGGGGTGCCGGCGGTGGTTTCCGCGATCCACGTTCCTAATTGCGATTCGGCAACAAAGGCGGCTTCGCCGCCGCGTCCGGCTCGACGCGGCTTCGGGATCGCGCCGTTGGCGGCGCTGGTTCTGGGCATCGGCTGCGTGTTCGCGGCGCTGATGACCGGCATGGTGCTTTCGCCGCAAACCGCCGACGACTGGCGCGCCGTGCAAACCTGGCGCACGGAATGGTTTCTCGGCGCCATCGCCTTCTTCTTGCTCGGACTGCTCTTGCACGCTCTCCAGTCCCGTTAGCCGGGTCTCACCGCCGGCGCGCCTTCCGCAGTCCGGAGAAAACTGCTAATCAGCTTTAACCCGGGGGGATCCGAAGCCAGGTCGAGCCGCCGGAGCCGCACGGCAGAGCGCCCAGAAAGCGGCGAGCCGGAGGGACTCGGTTCGCTGAGCCCGGCGGCGCGACGGAAACGCCCGTCCGGCATGGGTGAGGCCGAACCTGCTACGCTCTATCGCGGTGCGTCGCCTTCGCCCATGATGGACCTGGCCGACATCTCCGCCCGGGTGATTGCCTGCGAACGCTGCCCGCGGCTGCGCGCCTACTGCCGCGAAGTGGCGCGCACGAAGCGAGCGGCCTTTCGCGACCAGGAATATTGGGGCCTGCCGGTGCCGGGTTTCGGAGACCCGCGGGCGCGGCTGATCCTCGTGGGTCTGGCGCCGGCGGCGCACGGCGCCAATCGCACCGGCCGTATGTTCACCGGCGACCGCAGCGGCGATTTCCTGTATGCGGCCCTTCATCGCGCGGGCTTCGCCAACCAGCCGCGGTCGGCGGCGCGGGGAGACGGTTTGGAACTGCGCGACGCCTATATTTCCGCCGCGGTGCGCTGCGCGCCGCCGGAAAATCGCCCCCTGCCGGAAGAGTTCGACCATTGCCGCCAGTATCTGCTGGAGGAGATCTCCGTCATGCGCCGCATCCGCGTGTTTTTGGCGCTTGGAGCGCTAGCGCATCGGCAACTGGTGCGCGCCTTGATCGCGGCCGGCAGAATCGAACCGCGGGCCCGCTTCCGGTTCGCGCACGGCGCTTGTGATCGCCTTCCCGGCGGCGCCTGGCTGATGGCCAGCTACCACCCCAGCCAGCAGAATACTTTCACCGGCATACTCACCGCCGCCATGCTCGATCGCGTGCTTCGCCGTGCGCGGCAATGTCTCGCGAGCCAGCAGCCTTCCGGCCATGCCGCGGGGAGAAGGCCGGCCGGCGCGGCTCTTAACGATTGAAGCGCTGGGCGTTTTTGGCGGCGTAGGCCTGCCACTTTTCCGGCAGATCGTCGAGGGCGAAGATGGCGGAGACCGGACACACCGGCACGCAAGCGCCGCAATCGATGCACTCTACCGGATCGATATAGAGTTGTTCGGCGGCGGCATGGTCGGCCTCGTCCGGCTTGGGGTGAATGCAATCGACCGGGCAGGCGTCCACGCAAGCGTTGTCTTTGGTGCCGATGCAGGGTTCCGCAATTACATAAGCCATTGCGCTCGTGATCCCTCCAAAACCAAAACTCCGATTATACGGGAGCGTTTCTGCGCCGCGGTTCTTGGAAGAAGCTCCGGGCGCGGAAGAGCGGCCGCGCCGCGATCCGGGGCGCAGGCCGAGGCGGCCTCAGAAGCCCATGACGTGGCAGCCGCTATCCACGAATAGGATGTCGCCCGTCACGCCCCGGCCCAAGTCGCTCGCCAAAAACAAGGCAGCGTCGCCGACCTCGCCGGGGTCGGTGACTCGGCGCAGCGGGGCCCGCTGCGCGACTTCATCGAGAATCTTGCTGAAATCCTTGATGGCGCGCGCGGAGGCCGTCTTCACCGGCCCGGCGGAAAGCGCGTTGACGCGGATGCCGCGCGCGCCCAGCTCCGCCGCCAGGTACCGCACGCTCGCTTCGAGCGCCGCCTTGGCGACGCCCATCACGTTGTAGTTGGGCACCACCCGCGTCGCGCCGAGATAGGTGAGCGTGAGGATGCTGCCGCCGCGGGGCATCAGCTCCGCCGCCCGCCGCGCCACCGCCACCAGCGAATAAGCGCTTACGTCTTGCGCCAGCAGGAAGCCGGCCCGGCTGGTCTCGTAGAAGGGATGCTCCAAATCCTCGCGATTGGCGAACGCGATACTATGCACCACCGCGTCGAGCGCGACGCCCCGCTCGCGCAATCCGGCGAAAAACCGGTCGAGATCGTCGTCGCGGCTCACATCGCACGCTGCGGCTTCGCCGCCGGCGAAGGCCGTCGCCAATTCCTCGGTGGCGGCGCGCTGGCGCTCGCTTTGATAGGTCAAGATCAAGCGCGCGCCCTCGCGGGCCAGGGATCGCGCAATGGCGTAGGCCAGACTCCAGCGATTGGCGACCCCCATCACCAGCGCCGTCTTGCCTTGCATCAGCTCGCCCATGAACCAAGCAGACTATCACGGACCGCCAAGCGCCAAGCCGCGCGGTCGCCGCCGTCTGTCCACCGGACCAGCCCGCCGCTCGCGCCGGTTCGGCTCGGATGAAAAGTCCCTGCGTACAATGTAGCTGACGTGAAATTCTCCGTTCGCTGCTCCTGCCTCGCGGTCTTGGGGATGCTGGCGGCCGTGGCGCCGGCGCGCGCCGCCCGCCCCCTGCGCCCCAACCTCCGCGGCGAAGTGATGATTCTGGTTTACCATCGCTTCGGGCCGCGCGATTCGCGCTGGACTCGCGCCTACTCCAGTTTCGACCACGACCTGGCCCGCCTCGATGCCGAAGGCTATCGTCCCATTACGCTGTGGCAGTACGTCTCCGGCGATTTCGATCTGCCGGAGGGCACGACGCCGGTCGTGATCACCTTCGATGACTCCAGCGACAACCAAGTCAAATTCACGCCCGCAGGCCAGCTCGCTCCCGACTGCGCGCTGGCGCATTGGCTGGATTTTGCGAAAGCTCATCCGGAATTCCCCATGCGCGGCGTCTTCTTCATCAATCCCGGCCTGGGCGGCCGCGCCGCCTTCGTGCAGCCGCGCTTCGCGATCGCCAAGCTGCGCTTGATCGTGCGGTTGGGAGGCGAGATCGGCAATCATACGCTGACCCACGCCAACCTGCGCCGCCAAGCCGCCATCGCCGCGCGCGAGATCGCGCTGGGCCAGTACTACCTCGAGCGCGATCTGCCCGGCTACCCGATCCACTCGTTCGCGCTGCCCTTCGGCATTTATCCCCAGCCGCAATCGTTGGCTTGGCAAGGCGATTGGCGCAATCCCCGCTCCACCCCGCCGGCGGAGGTGCGTTGGAATTACGCCGACGTGGTGAAAGTCGGCGCCGGGCCGGCCCCTTCGCCCTACGTCGCCGGTTTCGATCCGCATCACCTCGCCCGCATTCAAGCCTTCGATCCCGAGCTTGACCGCTGGCTCGCGTATTTCGAGCGCCATCCCGATCGCCGCTTGGTGAGCGACGGCCGGCAGCACGCCGCCGGCTCGCTCGCGGCCCTTGTTCGCCCGAGCCCCTAGGCCGCCATAACCCGGCCCGCCGCGGCGCCACGCTTGCGGAGCGGGCCGCGGCGGCGGCCACTACAATAGTTCCACGGCAAGCCCATGCCCGCGCCTCCCCAATCGCCGCCCGACCCTTGCGTGATGGTGATCTTCGGCGCCTCCGGCGACCTCACATTTCGCAAGCTCGTGCCGGCGCTGTTTCAGCTCTTTCGCGACGACCGCTTGCCCCCCTGTTTCGCCCTGGTCGGATACGGCCGCCAGCCGCTCTCGGACGGCGATTTCCGCGCTCGCCTGCGCGACGGCATCACCCGCTTCGCGCCCGACCGCTGGAGCGATGCCGCCTGGGCGCGCTTCAGTCCCAACATTCATTACCTGCAAGGCAGCTATGACGGCCGCGAGGGCGGCTTCGACCGCCTCCGAACGCGGCTTTCGCAAATGCAAAAAGAATGCGGCGCCGGGGACAACGCGATGTTCTATCTCGCCACTCCACCCGCCGCCTACCAGCCGATCATCCGCGGCTTGGCCGAAGCCGGCCTTGAGCGCTCCGTCCATGGCTGGCGCCGCATCCTGGTGGAAAAGCCCTTCGGCTCCGATCTCGCCTCGGCGCAGGAATTGAATCGCGCGCTGCTCGCCGTCTTCCGCGAGCGCCAGATCTTTCGCATCGACCACTACCTCGGCAAGGAGACGGTGCAAAACATTTTGATGCTGCGTTTCGCCAACTCCATCTTCGAGCCCCTCTGGAACCAGAAGTACATCGATCACGTGCAGATCACCGCCGCCGAGGCCATCGGCGCCGAAGATCGCGCCGGCTACTATGACGCCACCGGCGCCCTCCGGGACATGGTGCAGAATCATTTGCTCCAATTGCTGATGCTCGTGGCCATGGAGCCGCCGGTCGAGTTGGATGCCGAATCGGTTCGCGATGAGAAAGCCAAGGTACTGCGGGCGCTGCGCCCCTGGCGCGGTGAATTCGGCACGGAAGTGGTGCGCGGCCAGTATTCCGCCGGCGAGATCGCCGGCGAACCCGTGGTCGGCTACCGCCAGGAAAAGGGCGTTCCGCCGGATTCCCGCACGGAAACGTTCGTGGCCCTGCGCGTCTTCCTGGACAACTGGCGCTGGGCCGAGGTGCCCTTTTTTCTTCGCACGGGCAAGCGGCTGCCGAAACAGGCGACCGAAATCGCGATCGTCTTCAAGCGCACGCCGCACAGCCTCTTCGCCAAGTCCACCGGGCAAGACGTTCCGCCGCCCAACGTTCTCGTCCTCCGGATTCAGCCCAACGAGGGCATCGCCTTGCGCTTCGAAGTGAAAGCGCCCGGTCCCGGCGTCCACCTGCAGCCGGTGGTCATGGATTTCCCCTACGATTCCTCCCTGGGACGCCATGCCCCGACCGCCTACGAGACGCTGCTGCTCGATGCGCTGCGCGGCGACGGCACCTTGTTCACGCGCCGCGACGAGGTCGAGTATGCCTGGCGCGCGCTCGAGCCGCTGCTCGCGGTTTGGAGCCACGACGCCTCCACCCTGCACCTTTATGCCGCCGGCACTTGGGGTCCCCCCGCAGCCGATCGCTTGATCGGCGCCAGCGGGCGCGCTTGGCGCTGTCCATGAGGCTGGAACCGTGAACATTCCGCTTTGCGCCGGCTTGGCTTCGGGCGTGATTACGCTGCATTGGCTGTTCATCCTTTGGGTGATCGGCGGCGCGGCGCTCACGCGCGGCCGCCGCTGGGCCAGCGGCGTGCATATCGGCTGTTTGCTCTACGGCATCGTGATCGAGGTCTCGCCCTGGCCCTGTCCACTGACGTTGCTCGAAGGGAGTCTCGAGCGCTGCGCCGGCGAGGCCGCGTATCAGGGGAGCTTCCTGCTGCACTATTTGCAGCTCCTGGTGTATCCCAACCTCCCGGGCACGGTGCTCATTGCCGGCGCGGTGGCGGTGTGCGCCCTCAACCTGGCTGTTTACCTGCGCCGCTGGCAGCGCTGCCGCCAGGCCGCCGCCCCGCCCGCGGCCGCCGCCCGCTGCGAAAGCCAGCCACGCCCCTGAGCGCACGGCGCGGAACCGGCGCTTGCTAAAATTCAGAGATTGCCGATGTCCGATGCCGACTCCATCCTCGCCGGTCTGACCTGGATACCGAATGTCGTTCCGCCCGGCTTGCCGCGCGCCGAGCGCTTGCGCCGCGTGCGCCACTCCAGCTCGCACATCATGGCGCAAGCCGTGCGGGAAATCTTCCCGGACGTCAAGCTCGCCATCGGTCCGCCCATCGAAAACGGCTTTTATTACGACATGGACCTGCCGCGCGCGCTCACGCCGGGAGATCTCCCCGAGATCGAGAAGCGCATGCGCAAGATCGCCGCCCGCAATCCGGTCTTCGAGCGCGCCCAACTGCCGCGCCTGCGCGCGATCGAGCTCTTTCGCGCGTGGAAGCAGGATTACAAGCTGGAGATTCTCGCCGGCATCGCCGACGATACCGTCTCGCTGTATCGCCAAGACCGGTTCATCGATCTTTGCGCCGGCCCGCATGTCGCCCAGGGCGGCGCCTGCACTCACTTCAAACTGACCTCCATCGCCGGCGCGTACTGGCGCGGCGACGAGCGCCGGCCCATGCTCCAGCGCATCTACGGCACGGCCTGGGAATCGGCGGAAGATCTCGAAGAGTACCTGCGCTTCTTGGAGGATTCCAAGATGCGCGACCATCGCAAGCTCGGCCAGCAGCTCGATCTGTTCAGCTTTCATCCGTGGTCGGCGGGCTGTCCATTCTGGCATCCGCGCGGCGTCGTCGTCCGCAACGAACTGCTGCGCCTCTGGCGCGAGACTCACGCCGAGGCGGGCTATTTGGAGATCCTCAATCCCGTCCTCTATCGCAAGGATTTGTTCGTCACCTCAGGCCATTGGGACCATTTCCGCGAAAACATGTTCTTGGTCGAGGATGGCGCGGCGGCGGACGCCGCGGCGCAGCCGGATGCCGCCGAATCCGGACCGGAATTGGCGCTGAAGCCGATGAACTGTCCGGACACCATGCTTTACTACAAGACTCGCCAGCACTCCTATCGCGATCTGCCGCTGCGCATCGGCGAAGGCCAGCTCCTCCACCGCGCGGAACCGATGGGAGCTCTGCACGGGCTGATGCGCGCCCGCGTCTTCACCCAAGACGACGCCCATCTCTTCGTGCGCGAGGAGCAGATTCAAGATGAGATCGGCCGGGTGCTGGCCCTGCTCGCCAAGATTTACGCCATCTTCGGCCTGCGCTATTCGATGACTCTCTCGACCAAGCCCGAAAAGGCCATGGGCGCCCCCGAGCTTTGGGAAAAAGCCGAACACGGCCTGCGGCAGGCGCTTGAGGCCGCCGGACACGCGTACAAAGTCGATGCCGGCGGCGGCGCCTATTACGGGCCCAAGATCGATGTGAAGATTCACGACAGCATGGGCCGTGAGTGGCAGTGCGGCACCGTGCAGCTCGACTTTCAACTGCCGCGCCGCTTCGAACTCGAATATATCGACGCCGACAATCAGCCGCGCACCCCCGTCGTGATTCACCGCGCTCTGTTCGGATCCATCGAGCGTTTCTTGGGAATCTTGCTCGAGCACTTTGCCGGCGCGTTGCCGACTTGGCTGGCGCCGGTGCAGGCGCTGGTGATGCCGATCGCTGAAGGCCAAACCGAATACGCCGAGCAGCTCGTGCGCCAGGCCCGGGCCTTGGGCCTTCGCGTCGAGCTTGCCCCCGCCACCAGTAAGATCAACTACCGCATTCGCGAAGCGGAAATGAACAAGGTCCCCTACATGCTGGTGGTCGGCAAACGCGAAGCGGCCGAAGGCTCCGTTTCTCTCCGCACCCATCAGGAAAAGGATCGCGGGGTTTTGCCGGCGCAAACCGTCTGGGCCGAGATCGCGGAAAAGGTTCGCAATCGCGTTCTCGACGTTGCGGTGAAGGATTACAGCAGCCTCTTCGCGGCTGAGGAAGCCGCGCCGGCCGCTTCCTACTAACCCTCCGGCGGCCGGCGTCTTGGGCGCAGCGCCCCGGGAATCGCACGACAGGATGCGGCGATCGCCCGTCGCAGCAGCCGCTTACGCGGCGCCTTCTGGCTCAGCGGCGGGGCCAGCCGCGCCGCGCCGCCGGCCGGCGGCAAGCCGACGTCAATGCGGTTGCGTCCGGCTATCGCCAAGTTTCACCGGCTACGCGCTTTGCGCCGCCTGCGTGGTAACCCCCGGCGCGTTCGAATCCCAGGCGAGCAGCAAGCATTCTCGCTACCCCCGTTTGGGTATCTTGCCGTGTCAGCCGCCGTTCTCCACGCTGGGGGCATGCGCCCCGCCGCGGTTGTGACGCTGCTGATGTTTTTGCTGATCGCTGCGCTCGCCTGTCAGACGCAGCAGCGGCAAGTATTCGCCTATCGCCTGCCTGACGCTGCCGTGCGCCCGGTCGCCACGGCCGCGAAATCCGATCCCCCGCGCGTCAATGCTCGCGCCCGCCCGCTCGATCTGAACCATGCCGCCGCGGCGCAACTCGCCCGCGTCCCAGGACTAAGCTCGGCTTTGGCCGCGCAGATCGTGGCGGCGCGCCCTTGGCGGGCCAAGCGCGATCTGCTGCGCCGCCACCTGCTGACCCCTGCTCAATACGCCCTGGCCAAAGCCCATCTCGTCGTCCATCGCGCCCGCCCCTCCCGCTCCGGAAAGCCGGTGCGCCCGCCGCGGCGCGCCGGTTAAGCCGCGCGGTGCGAAGGCGCGTGCCGGCCGCGGGCGGCGGCGGCCTTGCGCCGATGCTCTTCCCAGCGCCGCTTGGCGGCTTCGGAGATCCGCGCCCGCCCTTCCGGACTCAAACGGTTGGTCTTGGTGCCGCTCACCAATTCCTCCAGTGTGCGGACCGCTTCATTGAGTCGCGCTTGTTCGCGACGCAGTTCCTCAAGTGACTTTTGCAATTGAGCAGTATTCACGGGTGTGTACCTCGACTACGACTCTCTTTTTTAGACGCGCGTGGCCACCAAAAGGATGACGAATCTCACGCCTCGGGCGACCTATTTTGAAACCCTACCCTATTCTGCTTCCGGCTCCGCTTCCGGTGTCCGCTCCAGATCTTCGGGTTCGAGAATCGAGCGGCAATCGAGACACTCGAAATATTCGTACCCTTGCTTCCGGGCTACGACTTGCACGCGCCGGTGCGGGCACGCTGCCGGTGGATCGGATTCGGGTGTTGCAGGAACAGGCATCCCAAACCCCAGCCTTGCGGCAAAGGTGGAGTTATTTTAGTCAGTTCTATTGCCCTGTCAACCGCTCATGCGTGTGCTCCGCATCCCCGGACCGGGGGGCGAAGCCCCGGGCTAAGGATTGGGACTGCGGGTCAATACCGGCGGTCCCGGAGGCGTGTTCGTCTGCTGCGCCTGGCGCGCCTTCACCTTCGCGCCCTCGATCAGCTTCGCCAGCCGCAGCTTGACCCGGTTGAACTCGCTCGTATTCACGATGTAAGCCGAACGCGGCGGCAGGATGGTCGCGATCTCGCGCTGGCTGGCGGCGACGCGGTCGGGTGTCTGGGGGTGGCTGGCGAAGGCGCGGTCGAACAATCCCGGGCGCTTCTTGTCCAGTTCTTCAAGCACTTGGAACGCCCGCACCATCCCTTCGGGATCGTAGCCGGCCTTCCACAGATACTGCACGCCTAGCCAATCGGCCTCGCGCTCGGCCGCGCGCGTGAACGACATGAACTTCATCGGCACGATCAAGTCCGCCGCCTCCGCCACGCCCAAGCCGCCCAGCCCGGGGCCGGCGGCGATCTCCACGGGAATGGTGGCGAGCGACAGCAGTTCCCCCTTGGTCATATTGCGCGTGGCATGGCGGGCGGCAACGTGTGCAATCTCGTGCGCCATCGCCCCCGCCAGCTCATCTTCTTCGTTGAGGCCCAAAATCAGCCCGGAGTTGACGAAGAAAAAGCCGCCGGGCAAAGCGAAGGCGTTGATCGAATCGTCCTGCAGCACCTTCACCGTGAACGGCACCTTGGCATCGGAGTTGCGCACCAAGTTCTGCGCCAGCCGGTTCACGTACTCGTTGATGACCGGATCCTTGATGACGACGCTGTTTTGCTCGACCTGGCGCGCCAGCTCCTGCCCCAGCGCGATCTCCTTCTTCAGCGAGTAGAAGTCGATGCCGCTGCCGACCTTACGGTGGCCGATCAGATACACATCGTCTTCGGGCTTGAGTTTATGCGGGTCGACTTGCTGCGACCACAGGCTTGCCGTCAAGGCAGCCAGCAAGACGCCGGCGAAGAGCGGACGCAACAGGCGCTGTCGCGCGGCCATGGTCGTCACCTCATCTACAGGATCGTTTATGGGATGCCCGCTTGCGCCGGACGGTTACGGACTCCTCCCGGCGCTCACTTCCCGACGCAAAAAGTCGAGAAGATTATTCCCAGTATATCTTCGATGTCGCTCATGCCGGTAATGGCTTCCAGTTCGCGCCGGGCTTGGTGCAAATCCACCAGCAGCGCCTCGTGCGGCATGTTCTGCCGCAGGCCCGCCTGCGCCCGCTCCAATGCCGCCACAAAGTCTTGCAAACGCGCGGCATGACGGGCATTGCCGAGCCAGCCCGCCGCCGCTTCCGCGTCGGGCGCGAGCATCTGGCGCAGGCGCCGCCGTAGCTCCGGCACCCCCGCCCCGGTCAGCGCCGAAACTTCATGGATCCCCTCCACCCCCCCGCCGATCCCGGCCGCCTCCAGCGCCTCCCGCAGTTGCGCGCCCGATGCCCGCCGCGGCAGGTCGCATTTGTTCCAAATCACCACCACGCGCGGATAGGAGCCCAGCTCGCGCAGCAGTTCGGCATCGGCGCTCTCCCATGCGCGGGCCGCGTCGAAGACCGCCAGCACCAAGTCGGCATCGGCGCCCGCCTGCCGGCTCTTGGCGATGCCCAGCCGCTCGGCCTCGTCGCTTGCGTGACGGATTCCCGCCGTATCCACCAGCCGCGCCGGAATGCCCTCCAAATCGATCCCTTCGCTCACCAGATCGCGGGTCGTGCCGGGCGTCGCGGTTACGATCACCCGCTCCGCCCCGAAGAGGCGGTTGAACAGGCTGGATTTGCCCACGTTCGGCCGGCCCAGAATCGCCAGGCTCACGCCCTCGCGGGCGTAGCGGCCACGCTGGAATTGCTCGAGCGCGGCTGCCGCCGCCTGCCGTAACTCGTGCAGACTCGCGGCCAGCGCCTCGCCGCTCATCACCGAGACGTCGTCGTCAGCGAAGTCAATGCCGGCCTCGAGCCGCGCCACCAGCTCCAGCACTTGGCGCCGCAGCGGCGCCAAGCCCGCCGCCGCCGCGCCGCGCAGCTGCCGCGCCGCGGTGCGCGCCTGCAGCAGCGTTTCCGCGGCAATCAGGTCGCGCACCGCCTCGGCCTGCGTCAGGTCCATCTTGCCGTGCAGAAACGCCCGCCGCGTGAACTCGCCCGGCTCCGCCAGGCGCGCCCCGCGCGCCTGCGCCGCCGCCACCAGCGCCGCCAGCACCGGCGGCGAACCGTGCGCGGCGATTTCGATCACATCTTCGGCGGTGTACGAATGGGGTGCCGCGAAATACGTGACCAGAACCTCTTCCAGATCGCTGAATAGCATCCGCCGCACCCGCCACGGACGCCAGCCGTCTGCTTGCCCCGATCCGGCGGAGGCCGGCGGAGATTGGCTGGCAAAAGCGCCGGTCGCGGCCGGCTCTCGCTGTCCGGTCTCCGCGCCGGCCGGCGCGATCGAGCCCCGGCCCGCCGGCGTCAAAATCGCGCGCGCGATCTCCAATGCCCGGGCGCCGGAGAGCCGCACGATGCCCACTCCGCCGCGTCCCGGCGCCGTCGCCACCGCCACAATCGTGTCGTCCTCTGCGCCGAGCCCCATTCCTACGATTGTGGCATCCGAGGCGGCGTCCGCCGCCGGCACGATCGCGGTCCCCGAGGGCCGAACCGGCCTCCCGCGTCCCGGCACCCTCAGTCTTGGCGCTGGATTTGCGGTCGTCCGCCGCGGCGCCCGCCACGCCCGCCGACTTGGGTTCCCGGGTCCGGGAGGCCGGTTTCCCGCAGGCCTTCTTCGGTTTGGCGCGCCTTACGCGCCGGCGGCGGTGCGCAGCGCTTCATCCACCTGCCGCTGCAGCATGGTTTGCATCTCCGCCGATACCGCGAAGAACTCCACGCCTAGCGAATCCGCCGGCCCCTGCCGCAGCACTTGCGCCCGGCAGCGAATCGGCTCGGTGGCGCGCGGCAGCGTGAATTCCAGCTCCAGTGTCTTCGGCAGATTGAGATCGCCTCCGGCGGTCAGGCACATGCCGCCCAGGCTCAAGTCGAGGCTGAAGAGCTCGAAGACTTGGCCGTCGGCGCGGCAGCTCACCGGCAACCGCAGCGGCACGCGCGGAAAATGCCGCTTCTCCCGCCCGATCGCCCGCCGCAGCGCGTAGTAGATGCTGTAGAGGCGCTCCGGCGTGAAGGGTTTCGCAAGATAAAAGTGAATCCCCAGATCCGTGCCGCCGTACTCCTCGCGCAGCGCCGCCTCGCCCTGCACTGGGTTGCTCATCAGCACGATCGGAATCGAGCGGTTGCGCGCCGAGGATCGAATCCGCCCCGCCAATTCCAGCCCGCTCATCCCCGGCATCTCCATGTCGATGATGGCGGCATCGAAAGATTCGCTCTCCAGGAGCGCCGCGGCTTCGCGGGCCTCGCGAAAGGCACGCACTTCGCACTCCAAAGGCTCGAGCGCCACCGCGACCAGCGCCGGAGTCAATGCGTCGTGATCGATCAGCAATAACTTCAACCGCATACGAAGGGCGCGAAGGAGTCACCCCCGACAGCGACTCACATCCAGTTCTGTTGACTTTACCGCAATTGGCAAGTTTTCGGGACAGGAAAAAACCTCCACCACCGCCGGTGAAGTGCAGCGGCTTGCACCTGATACCCTACAAGCGGTCGCGGTTTCATATTTGGCCGGTCGCCCGCAACGTGGCGGAAACTGTGGCGTTTCCCCCGCGAAAAGCCCCGCCCACACGGCGGCGGACGGGTGCCGCCGCTATCATGAGACCGCGTGTCACCACGTGTCCCGCGCCGCCATGCAAACCTCCTCCTCCACTACCGTGGCTTTGCCGCGCGTCGTCGGCGTCTGGCATGGCGCCGCCCTGAACGTTTTGCACATGGTCGGGGTTGGGCCCTTCATCACCATGCCGCTGTTGCTGGCGACGCTGGGCGGGCCGCAGGCGATGCTGGGTTGGGTGCTGGGCGCGGTCGTGGCGCTGTGCGACGGCCTGATCTGGGCCGAATTGGGCGCCGCCTTGCCTCGTTCCGGCGGCCCTTACGTTTATCTGCGGGAAGGGTTTGGGGTCATCGGCCTGGGCCGCTTGCTGTCGTTCTTGTTCGTCTGGCAGATCGTGCTCACCGCCCCGCTCTCCCTCGCCACCGGTTGCGTCGGCTTCGCCGATTACCTGGCCGCGATCTTGCCGATCTCCGCGCGGGCGCTGCCCTTCGTGGCCGCGGGCGCGGCCCTCGCCTGCGTCGCGATTCTTTATCGCAATATCTCCGGCACGCGCCTGCTCTCTTACTTTCTATGGGTGCTGCTCGCCGGCGCCGTCGTCTGGCTGCTGGCCGCGGCCTGGCCCCATATGGAACTGGCGCGTCTGCGCTTCGCCCCCTGGCCGCGCGGCGGCGCCGTCTTTCGCGGCCTCGGCCATGCCACCCGCTATGCGATGTACGACTATGCCGGTTATTGGACGGTCAACTATGTGGCTGCCGAAGTGCGCGAGCCGGGCAAGGTCATTCCCCGCGCCGTGCTCTGGGCGGTGGGCGCCGTCGCTGCCCTCTATCTGATGATGACCGCCGGCATCGTCGCCGCGCTTCCTTGGAGCGTGGCCGTGCATTCGACCGCCATCGCCACCGATCTGATGCGCGCCGTGGCCGGACCCGCCGCCGCCACGGTGATGACCATGCTGATCCTGGCAATCACGCTGGCTTCGCTTTTTGCCGGTATGCTCGGCTATTCCCGCGTCCCCTATGCCGCCGCCGAAGACGGCAATTTCTTCCGCGTCTTCAGGCACTTGCACCCGCGCCAGCGCTTTCCCGATTATTCGCTGCTGTTGATCGGCGGCTTGGCCATGCTCGCCTGCGTGTTTTCGCTCAGCCGCCTCATCGAATTCTTGCTGGTGCTGCAAGTATTCATGAAGTTCGTGCCGCAGGTCGGGGCGCAATGGCTGATCCGCTGGAAGCGCCGGGACCTGCGCCTGCCCTTCCGCATGTGGCTGTTTCCCCTGCCGTCGCTGATCGCCCTCGCCGGCTGGCTCTACATCGCCGTGACTGCCGACCTCGGCGCCGTAGGCGTGTGTCTCGCGCTCGTCGCCGCGGGCGTCCTGGCCTTCTACACGCGCGAAGCGCGCGCCCGGCGCGTCGTCCTCACCCCTTAGCGCGCCGCCCTGCGCCGCGCACGCGGCCGCCCGCCTGCTCTCCATGCTCCACGGCGGAACGGGCTCACGATAGCGGCCCGCCGCGGCGTCGGACAGGGATGCTCGACACCTTGCGCGGATGCGCCGCCAACTCTGGGCCGGCGATGGTAGGGAAGCGCTACTTGTTGATCTTGGCGTACTTGCGCTGGAAGCGCTCGACGCGGCCGGCCGTATCCACCAGCTTCTGCTTGCCCGTGAAAAAGGGATGGCACTGCGAGCAGATTTCCACGTGGATGTCGCCCTTGTGCGTGCTCCGGGTTACGAAGCTGTTGCCGCAGGCGCAATGGACGCGCACCTCGCGGTAAGCGGGATGGATGTTGGGCTTCATGGACCGACTCCGCAATTATACCTGACCGGGGCGCACGCGAGGCGCGCGCCGGCGGGCAACGGCTGTGCTCCGGTCTGCGCTCCTTGATCCCCGCCCGCTTACTCGCGTGCCTCGCCGATCTCGGCCTCGAGCGCGCGCGCAATCGCCTGGCAGTGGCGTTCCACTTCGCCCTGGGAGGCGGCTTCGACCATGATCCGCGCCAGGCGCTCGGTGCCGGAATAGCGCACCAGCACCCGCCCCTGGCTGCCGTTGGCGAAAGCGGCTTCAGCGGCGCGGATCGCTTCGCCCGTCGCCGCCAGCTGCTCGAGCGGCGTCTTTTCCCGCACCCGCACGTTCACCAGCTTCTGCGGAAACGCGACGAACCCCTCCGCCAGCGCCGCCAGCGATGCCCCGCGCCGCGCCATGATCTCGAGCACGCGCAGCGCCGTCAGCAAGCCGTCGCCGGTGGTGGCGTCTTGGCGAAAGATCACGTGCCCGCTCTGCTCGCCGCCGAGCACCGCGCCGCTCGCCAGCATCTGCTCCAGGACGTACTTGTCGCCCACCGGCGCGCGCAGCAGCGCGATCTGCTCCCGCCGCAGCGCCACCTCCAGCCCCAAATTCGACATCACCGTGCCCACGACCACCCGCGGCTCGAGCCGGCCGCGCGCCAGCAAGTCGCGCGCGGCGACGTACAGCACCCGGTCCCCGTCCACCAGCCGCCCCGAAGCGTCGGCGAGGATGGCGCGGTCGGCGTCGCCGTCGAGCGCCAGCCCGAAATCGGCGCCTCGCGCCGTGACCGCACGCGCCATCGCCTGCGGGTGCAGCGCGCCGCAATCGCGGTTGATGTTGCGCCCATCGGGCCGGTTGCCGAGCCAATGCACGCGCAGTCCCAGCCCTTCGAACAGTTCGCCCGCCACCGCGCTGGCGGCGCCGTTGCCGCAGTCGATCACCGCGCTCAGCCCGCGCAGGGAAACGCCCGCCACCCGGGTGCGCAAATACTCCACGTAGCGCCGCCGCAGGCCGGCGTCCTCGGCCGGCGCGCGCCGCGCCGGCGCCAGTCCCTGCGCGCGATAGCGTTCGATGCCCGCTTCGACCGCGGCTTCATCGGCGTCCGGCAGCTTGTAGCCGGAGTGTTCGAAAACCTTGATGCCGTTGTCTTGGTATGGATTATGCGAGGCGGAGATCATCACCCCGGCCGCGAAATCGCCGGTGCGCGTGAGGTAGGCGATGCCGGGCGTCGTGATCACGCCCGCGGAAGCCGTCCGCACCTCCCGCGCCGCCAGGCCGGCGGCCAGCGTCTCGGCGATCCATCCGCTGCTTTCCCGCGTGTCTTGCCCGATCACCACCGACGCCGGGCCGTGCGCCCGCAGGTCGTCGCCGAGCGCCAGGCCGATCGCATACACCGTCGCCGGGTCCAGCGGCGGCTCGCCGGCGACGCCGCGAATGCCGTCCGTGCCGAAATACGTTGTGCCCGAGCCCGCCATGCGTGCGAAGTCAATCCATTGTAGCCCGCCGGATTCTTCGCCCCACCGCGTGGGCGCACGCTCGCCCCCCGGCGGCCGCCCGCGCCCGGCCGCCGCCTCGGCCCCATGCCGGCGGCCAGCCGCCATCCGCCAGCGCCTGCCCCGGACCCCGGCTTCGTTACTCGTAGGCCAGCGCCGCGATCGCGTCTTGCGCCGCCGCCCGGCTGGCCGGATACAACGCGCCGATCATCGCCCCGACGATGGCGATCAGCGCCGCCCAGCCCACCCACGCCGGCTGCATCAAGATCGGCAGCGTCGGATAGGCGCCGTGCAGGCCGGCCCGTACGATCTGCGTCAGTCCGATGCCCACCCCGATCCCCACTACCGCCAGGGCTCCGGTCTCGCGCAGGATCGCTTGGACGATATAGAGCTTCGACGCCCCGAGCGCCTTCAAGATGCCGATGTCGCGCGTGCGCTCCAGGATCGTCGTGTACATCGTCAAGAAGATCACCAAGAACCCGATGATCACCGCGATCGAAATCAGCACACCCTGGAAGATCGGCAAGAAGGGCAGCTTGTTGGCGGTGAACATCGTCAGATATTCCTGCATCGCCTCGACCTGATAGCCGGGCAGCAACGCGCGTAGTTTGCCGAGCATCGCCTGCGTCTGCGACGGGTCGTCGAGCTTGACGTAGATCACCGCCGCCTTATCCGGGGCGCCGATCAGGTCGTCGAGGGTCTTGAGCCCCATGTACAGGCGCGAGCCTTTGCCGTGCTCGAAGATGCCGGTGATGGTGAACGAGTGGCCGAGCAAGGGAATCTTCTCGCCGACATGCAGCCGGTTGCTCTCGGCATAGAGGTCGTCCACGATCACGTCGCCCGGGCCCAGCTTCGGGCCGCCGGCTACGAAATGCAGGCCGCCGCTGACGGCGCTGAACGAAGCCAGGTCGATGCCGCCGATCGTGGTCAGCCCTTGACTGTTGACCTGCATCGCCACCGGCGTCGCCGCCTTCACCCCGGGCTGCCGCGCCAGCACCGCCGCCAGCTTCGTCGGCAAAATATTGCCGCTCATCTGCATGAACGCCGAGGTGCTCGGCGGCCGCACCAAAATGTCCGCCTCCAATCCCTGCAGGCGGTTGCGGGCGTCGTGGATCATGCCGTTGGTCAGCCCCACCAGCAGCAAGATCATCGCCACCTCGATCGCCACCGCGATCACGCCGATCAAGCTGCGCAGCGGGCGGCTGCGCAGATTCGCCAGGATCATCCGGTTCATCGCCGCTCCTCGGGCGCCGCCGGCGCCGGCCCCAGCGGCACCAGGCGCGCACCCGCCGGCCGCTTCAGCACGAAATCGCTGTCGGGCAGCGGCTCGTTGAATTTCGCCGTTTCGATCAGCAGCCGGATCGAGTATTCCTCGTCCGGCCGCTCGATCAGCACCTGCGAGGGAAACAACACTCCCCCGTAGTTGAGAAACTCGCCGTATTCGGCCCGCGTCGCCACCGTCCCGTCGGGACGATAAAACATCGCCTGCCGCGGCAGCAGGTCGTAGCGGCTGAAGATCACTTTGCGCACCAGGTGCTCGACCCCGGCGCCGTCCGGTTGCAGCACCAGCAGCGTGTACTCCGCCTGGGTGTCGGCGTTGTCGTTCATCGCCACCACCTGCTGGCCCGGCTCGATGGGGTTGATCAGCAACGATTGCAGGATGATCGGCGGCCGCAGCCGCTCCAAGGGATTGTGCACCCCCGGCGGCACATAGTCGTTCTGGCCCGTGAAAAATTCGCCCCGCGGTGGAATCGAAAGCTCAAAATCGGTTCCATTCGTGGCCATCTCGAAGATCGTGCCGAAAATGGAAAACTGACCGATCAGCCGCACGTCGCCGGGCTTGCGAATCAGCAGGTAACCCTGAATTTCATGGTAGTTGGTCACCGAGCCGGTGTGCGCGCCGCCGGTCGACGCCACCAACAATATTTTTGCATTCAACGTTTGAATCGCATCGGCGTAATGGTTGAGGATGGCCTTCAACTGTTCGGTCGTGGCCGTGCGCATCGGCAAATTGGGCAGCTTGGGAACCCTGCGCCGGGTCCAAAGGATGCCGCAGCCGCTGTTCGTAAGCAGGAGCGCGAAAAGCGTGCAAAAAAGCACAAACGAGCGGGTTGGCGGCAGAGGTCGCAACCGGGATGGGCGCGCGGCGGAGCCGGACAAGCGTCGCAAAGGCATTAATTGTACCGGACCGAACGGCTCGCGCATCTATTAGGCGCCACGGCGAGTTGGAAATGGCCGTAAGCCTGCCCCGCTCGTGGACAGCGACGAGGACGAAAGTGTATCATCCTCACCGGTTCGGTTCGCGGCTTGCTCCGCCCCGCCGGGGCGGGCGGCTCGCTCGGCAATTTACATCCCTGCAGGAGGAATTTGCATGAAGAAGTTACTCGCGGTAGTGACCTTGGTGGCGAGTTTGGGGCTGCTGGCGACGGCGGCCGACGTCACCCTCCGCGGCAAGGTGGGCGACTCCATGTGCGGCGCCAAGAACACCTCCGTGGCTTGTGTTTCGAAATGCCTGAAGATGGGCGACAGTGCCGTGCTGGTTTCGCGCGACAAAGTCTATAAAGTCTCCAACCCCGATGAGCTGAAGGCCTTCGCCGGCCAAGCGGTGGTGGTGAAGGGTTCGCTCGACGGCGATACCCTGACCGTCAGCAGCGTCAAGGCGCTGCACGCGCGCAAGCACAAGACGTCTTAGTTTTAATTCGCATCGAATTGGTTCACTTTCGCGCCGGTGCCGCGCTTGCCGCGGCCCGGCGCTTTTCGTTTGGCGCCGCTTGGCCGCCCCGCGCTCGCGCCCGCCGCGCCGAGATCCCCGAGGGCGGCAGCCCCCGAGGCCATCACCAAGAATCCAGCCAGCCGAGATCGAGGGGGAGACCCGCGAAATTCCGCAGGGCGGGTCCGTACCTGGTAACGACGCCGGAGCGGGGCGAGAAGCGAACGGCGCGAGGCGCCGGGAGCGAGGCCGACTGAGCGTACACGGAAGTACGTAAAGGAGGCCGAGCGGCCGGCAACGAAGCGAGGCGAAGCTTATCGCCCCGCCCGCCGCCGGCGCCGGCCGCTAGCGCGGCGCCAGATACACCGCCGCCAGCGCCAAGTGCGCGGTCATCATCATCCAGTACATCTGCCGCCACGCCGGATGGTTTTCGCCTTCGCTCACCAGCTTCGCCGGATCGCGAATCAGCAGCCGCGCGACCCAGCCGCCCCAGATCAGCATCAGCGCCGCCAGCAGATCGATGCCGCTCCGGCTGGCGCTCAGCCAGCCGGCGCTGGCGGCGGCGATCAGCAAAATCCACGGCAAGAAGAAAAACGGCGCGATGGCCCAGGCCGCGCGCCGCGGCCCCAGCACCACCGGCAGCGTGCGGCAGCCCTCGGCGGCGTCGCCGGCCATGTCGGCGAAATCCTTGGTCGTGGTCGCCCCCAGCAGGAACAAGAAGAAAACGGCGCCGATGATCCACGGCTCCCAACTGAGCGTCACCGAGCTGACCGCCGCCCAGCCCGCGACCTTCAGCAGCTCGCCCCGCGCCGCCGCAATCGTCAAGTTCGCGCCCCACGGGCTGCGCTTGGTGCGCAGCGGCGGCGCCGAGTATAAGTAGGTCGCCGCCGCCGCCGCGGCATAGAGCGCGAAGAGCTGCCAGCCTACGAGCGCCGGCACCAGCAGCGCCGCCGCGTAGAGCGCCGCGCTCAGCCGCGCCGCTTCCGCGGTCGTCACCGTCCCAGCCGGAATCGGCCGCCAGGGCTTGTTGCGCCGGTCGATCGCGCGGTCGCAAATCTGATTGAGAACGTTGCTCGCCGCGTTCAGCAGCGCCGCGGCCGCCGCCGCCCCCAGCACCACGCGCCACGACCAGCTCGCATGCGTCGCGCCATACGCCACCAGCGAGCCGGCGACGATGCCCACCATCGGCGGCAACAGGGTAAACGGGCGCGCCAACCGCAGATATAGCGCCAGCCGCCCCTCGCGCGTGCGGGACGCGCCCGGGCTGGTCGAAGTGGCCATTGTCCGCCAGTGTAGCTTGCCCCCGCCTCGGCGATCTCCGCCCCCGCTCTCCGGTCCTTCCGCCGCCCCGATCCTCCCGGCTTTCGCGGCGGCCGCCATCCGGCGGCCGTTGCCGCGCGTCCGTCATAATCACCCTGACGCCGCGCCATGCCGGAACTTCCCGAGGTCGAGACCGTGGTTCGCGGGCTGCGCGCCGCCCTCGCCGGCGCCGTCGTCGCCGGTGCGCGGGAACGGTTTCGCGGCCTGGTGCGGGGCGAGCGGGGGCTCTTGCGCCGTCTCGGCGGCCTGCGCGTCGGCGCAATTGAGCGCGCCGGCAAGTTCATCCTCGTCGAGCTCGGCCCGCCGCCCGCGCGCGCTTCCGGCGCGGATCCCTCGTCCGCGCTCGGCGCCCCGGCGGCCGGCCGCTCGCAGCGGGGCGGGCATTCCTGCCCGCCGGATTCGGATCCAGGAGCGGGGCAAGCCGCTGAGCGGGGCGGGCATTCCCGCCCGCCAATTTCAGGCTCGCGGCCGGGGCACGCGCGAAAGGACGCCTTGGCCGCGCCGCCCGGGGAATCGCGCGACCCGCGCGTGTTGCTCTTGTTGCATCTCGGCATGAGCGGCAAGCTGCTGCTCGTCCCAGCCGCCGCGCCGCTCGCGCCGCACACGCACTTCGTTCTGCGTCTCGCCGGGGGGCGCGAGCTGCGCTTCAGCGATCCGCGCCGCTTCGGGCGCGTCGCGCTCGGCCGTCCCGGCGGCGCCGCCGATCCGCGCCGCCAGATCGTCCCCGGCCGCGAGCCGCTCGACATCGGCGCCGCCGAATTCGCGCGCCTGTTCCACGGCCGCGCCGCCGCCATCAAGAGCCTGTTGTTGAACCAGGCGCTGTTGCGCGGGCTGGGCAACATTTATGCCGACGAGAGCTTGTTCCGCGCCGGCATCGCGCCGCGCGCCCGCCATCTCTCGCGCGCGCGGCTGGAGCGCCTGCGCCGCGCGATTCGCGGCGTGCTGCAAGAAGCCATCGCCGCCGGCGGCAGCTCCATCGCCGATTACGTCGCCAGCGACGGCGCGCGCGGCTGGTTCCAGACGCGCCATCGCGTCTACGGACGCGCCGGCCGGCCCTGCCCCCGCTGCGGCGCGCCCATCCGCCGCATCGTCCTTGCCGGCCGCGGCACCCACTTCTGCCCCCGCTGCCAGCGCTAGCCCCGCCTCGCCGCCCGCGCCGCGGTCCTCGGCTTCGCCTCCGGCGCCGGCGTGAGGCGTTCCGGCTCCGGCAAGCATTTCTAGCGTTGGCCAAGTCTTAATCCGGCCGCGCCGCCTTCCTTGCCTCCCGCCGCGCTTGTCTCAAAAGAGTAACTTTCGCAACCTTGCGATGATTGATCCTATTGTCTCGCGGTGAGAGATTTAGCTGGAAGCGGAATTCGATGGATGCGCCGCGTTTGCCGTTGAGCCATTTCCGCCTCGTCTTTGCCGCCGAAGGCGGCCCCGGGGCCGGCGATTATGCCGGTTCGGCGTGGCGCGGCGCGTTCGGCCGCGCTCTGCGCCTTAGGCTATTCGGCCCCGACCCGGAAGCATCCCCACAGGAAAACGCGAGGATGTTGGAAGCGTTGAAAGGATGGCGAGCGACCCGAGACGGACTCCGAACTCGCAACTGAGGAAGAAGTTGGTGGAGGAGGCGGACGAGGCTCTGAAACGGGTGCAGGCAATGCAGGCGGCCCCGAAGAACTCGAAGAATTCGGAGCAGCGGGGCCGCCCTTACAAGGCAGTTCCAGCGGCCGGCCTGATCTTCCGCAACGCAATCGGCGCGGCGGGTTCCTCGGCGCCCCGGGCCGGCGGCGGGCGAGCGAAGCTCCCGGCGGCGCCATCACGGGCGGCGATGCGCCGCGCTACTCCGCGCAGCAAGACAGCTTGGCCGGGTCCTTGAACCGCGAGATGGCGGCGATCTTGAGGGCCTCCGCCATCGTGGGATAGACGTGCAGGAGATCGATAAAATCGCCGATCTTCGCCCGGAAGCGCAGGCCCATGGCGGCTTCGTGGATCACCTCGCCGGCATTGGCGCCGACCATCGAGACGCCCAGCACCTCTTCCGTCGCATCGTCGGCGACCATCTTGACGATGCCGCGGGTGTCGCGAATGGCTCCGGCGCGCGGCACCAGCGCCATCGCAACCGTGCGGCACCAGCAGGAATGCCCGGCGGCGATCGCTTCTGCCTCGGTGAGGCCCACGATGCCGACTTGCGGGTCGGTGAAGATCGCCCGCGGGAGCACGCGATGGTCCGCGCGGCGCGGCTCCTCGCCGGACAGCGCATTGTGAGCCGCGATGCCTCCGTCGTGACTGCCGACGGGCGTGGCCATTTGGCTTCCGCCCTCGCGCCCGATGACGTCTCCGGCTGCGAAGATGTGCGGAACATTCGTGCGCAGATGGCCGTCTACGATGATTGCACCGCTCCCATTGGTCCGCACCCCGGCGCGCTCGAGCGCGATCCGGTCGGAGTTCGGCCGGCGGCCGGCCGCCAGCAGCAGTTTTTCCGCCCGAAACTCTTGCTCGCGGCCATTGCGGGAGACGGTGACGACGACCCTTCCGTTTTCTTGCCGCACCCGCTCGATCTTCGCCTGGGTCACGACGGGAATGCCCTCCGACTCGAATACCCGCCCGATTTCCCGCCCGATCTCCGGCTCGTAGCCGTGCGCGAGCAACTGCTGGCTTCGCTCCAGAATGGTCACTTCGCTGCCCAAGCGGCGGAACATCTGCCCGAGCTCCAGCCCGATGTATCCGCCGCCGACGATGACCAGCGATTGCGGCAGATCGGTCAGCTCCTGGCTTTCATCCGCGGCGAGCAGGTCGCTGGTGAGGTAGGGCACGGCGTCCAAGCCTTCGATGCCGGGGACCGCCGGGCGCGAGCCGGTGGCGATCAAGATTTTCTCGCCCGTGAGCCGCTTGCCGTCCACCGCCACGGTATGGGGATCGGCGAACTCGACGTGCCCTTCTGCGATGCTGATGCGGCCGCCAACCAGGCTCTCGTACTTCTTCCTTCGATAGCCGCGGACCACTTCGTCCTTTTGCCGGACCAGGGCTCGAAAATCCACCGCCATCTTGGCCGGCGTCAGCCCGGGATAGCGCGGGTGCGCGGACTCGTGCACGATCCTCGCGGCTTCGATCAGATTTTTGGACGGCAGGCATCCCCGGTTGGCGCACGTTCCGCCGACGATGCGTTCTTCCGCCATCACGGCTGTTTTGCCCAACTCCGCCGCGCGCAACGCCGCCGCGAACGCCGTCGAGCCGGAGCCGAGAATCACCAAATCAAACCGCTGCGAGGTTGTGGAACAGCAATCGGACATCCTCTCCCCTTCTCGAACCCCGTCCCTCACGGCGCTCGCCGCCGGGCTCGCTACTTCGCAGCCGCCTTCGCCGTCTGGACGCGAAAGCCGCCATTGGCCCGGTTGAAAGCGGCCACGATCTTGCCAGGCGTGGTCTTGGTTCGATCGAAACTGACCCGCGCTTCGCCGGTCTTGAAATCCACGCTCGCCGTTTCGACCCCCGCCACCGTGAGCAGTCCCTTCTCGACCATTGCGGCGCAGCCGCCGCAGGTCATGCCGCTGACCTTCAGCGCGCATTGCGTGACTTGGAGGCGAGCCGTCGCCGGTTTTGGCCGCTGGCTCGATGCCGCCATCGGCATGAGCATTGCCAGCAGCGCCAGGGCAAATATTTTCTTCCGGTTTCGCATGACTTCCCCCTTTTCAAACAGCGGCACCGCCTTTACCGCCGTCCTGGATTCGAAACTTCCGCTTGATATCCCACGTCCTTCACCGCCGTGGCCAGCTTGCCGGCATCGGTCCGCGAAGGGTCGAACCGCACCGTCGCCGAGCCGGCCGGATAGCGGACCTGGGCGCCCACGACTCCGGGAGTCTGAAGCAGCTTCCGCTGGATTACGCTGGCGCAAACCGGACAATCCATGCCGGTGATCTTCAACTCGGCGGTCCGCACGCCGGCCGAAGCCGCTTGCGATGCGGCTGCCGGGCTGCCCACCAACCTGGCTCCGTAAGACGGGAACAAGGCGAGCGCGGCGACCGCAAACGCCGCAATCCAAAGCAGGGGCTTCGCCATGCGGCGGGTTTTGCTCTCCGGCGCGCACGTCTCGCCCTCGCACCCGCCCTTCGCCCGCGGTTTGCGATACACAAGATAGAAGCCCCCGGCCAAAAGCAGAGCGCTGGCCGCCAAAAAATAGGGCCGCAGCGGCGCAAAGGTCGCCACGAGCAGCGCGCCCAGGCCGGCTCCGCCCAGCAGCAGCGGGCCCAGACAGCAAAGGGATGCCAGCAAGGCGGCAAGCGTCGAGGCAACTGCGAAAGATTTTTCCTTCATTGGATTTCCCCCTTTCCGGGCGCCCGCACCCCGGACCCGTTCTTGGGCGGCGCCCCCAGCCCTATCTCGTCAAGGGCCGGCCTACGCTGGCGGGTCTCTCGCAACATGGGACAATGAGCGCCTTGCTTGCGGAGTTCTCGGTCGCAACTTCGCAGCGCCCGCCGCAATTCGTGCTCTAGCTTGCGAAGGGCGCGCAATTTTTGCTGCACGTCCGCCAGCTTTTCTTGCAAGCGGCGTTGCACCGGCGCACAAGGCTGCAAGCGGTTCCCGCGCAGCGGCAGCAGCTCCCGAATCTCGCTGAGTTTGAAACCGAGGCCCTGCGCGCGGCGGATAAACGCCAAGGTCTCGAGATCGTTCTGGTCGTAGCGCCGGAAGCCGCCCTCCGTCCTCGGCGGCTTTGCAAGCAAGCCCGTCCGCTCATAGAAGCGAATCGCGTCAATGCTGATCCCGGTCTTCTGCGCGACGATGCCGATTTGCATGGCCTGGCCTTCTCTCTCTCAAGCCTACACTCTAGAGCTAAGTCCAGAGTCAAGGGCTTCTTTTTTCCGCCGTTTTTCCCCCATGGCGCCGCATCCGGCCTCGCGCGCCGCCCCGCCCCGGGCGCCAGGATCTCCGGCGCTTCGCAGGATGGCGCGCCGCCGGGAAGCGCAACGCCGACCTGCGTCGCGGCCCAAGCCGCGTCTTTCTCGCCCGCCTCGCCGCCGGGCCGCGCCGCGCTGCCTTATACTGAACCGTTTTGCGGCCACGCCGCCGCGGAAGCCGGCATGAGGATTCTGGTTTGCGTCAAGCAGGTGCCCGCCAAGGACGCGCCCATCAAGGTGGCGGGCGACGGCGCCTGGATTCGCGAAGACGTCGCCTACGAAACCAACGAGCCCGACGCCTACGCGCTCGAAGAAGCCCTGCGGCAGAGAGAGGCGCATGGCGGCGAAGTCGTGGCGCTCACCGTCGGCCCGGCGCGCGCCGCGCAGGTGTTGCGCGAGGCGCTGGCCAAGGGCGCCGACCGCGCCATCCATGTCGCCGGCGACGACGCCCATCGCCTCGATAGCTACGCCGCCGCCGAGGCCATCGCCCGCGCCATCGCCGGCGAAAAGTTCGACCTCATCTTCACCGGCCTGCAATCGGAGGACTACGGCTACGGCCAGACCGGCGTGGTGCTCGCCGAACTGCTCGGCATCGCCCACGCCACGATCATCATGCAGGTGCAGCCCGCCGCGGGCGGCGTGCGCGTGAAGCGCGAGCTCGAGAACGGCTACTTCCAGTATTTGAACCTGCCGCTGCCCGCGGTCCTCACCATCCAATCCGGCATCAACAAGCTGCGCTACGCCACGCTGATGGGCATCAAGCAGGCCAAGTCCAAGCCGCTCGCCACGGTCGCGCTGGCCGACCTCGGCGTCTCCCCCTCGCTGAACCGCCAGAGCGTGGCCAAGCTCTACGTGCCGGTCAAGACCAAGAAGACCGAGCTGCTGGAGGGCCCGGCCAAGGAAGTTGCGGCCCAGCTCGCCGCCCGCCTCAAGAACGACTTGCGCGTGATCTGAACTTCTCGCCCATGGCCTCCGAACACGCCACCGTTTTAGTCGTCGCCGAGCATCGCGGCGGCAAGCTGAGCGCCGCCACCGCCGAAGCCATCGCCGCCGCGCAGCAGCTGGCCGCACCGTGGCAGGCCGCCGTGCACGCGGTGCTGCTCGAGGGCGCGGCGGAGAGCGGCTTGGCGGCGCAACTGGCGCGCTATCAGCTCGCCGGCGTGCTGGCCGCGCGCCACCCCGCGCTGGCCGAATACACGCCCGAGGCCTACACGCAGGCGCTGCAGGAGATCGTCTCGCGCCGCCAGCCCCGCGCCGTGCTCTTCGCCCACAGCTATCAGACGCGCGACTTCGCCCCCCGCCTGGCCACGCGCATGGCGCGCGCGCTGTTCGGCGACCTCACCGCCTTGCGCGTCGAAGACGGCCGCCTGACCGTGTCGCGCCCGATGTTCCAAGGGCGCCTCGCCGCCGATCTCGTCGTGCCGGGCGAGGCTCCGGCGTTCCTCTCCGTGCAGATCGGCGCCTTCCGCGCCGACCGCGCCGCCCTCGCGGCCGCGCCCGCGCCCATCGCCGCCGAGATGGTCGCCCCCGCCGCCCCCGCCGCTGCGCCCGAGGCGCCCTTCCAAGAGGCCAAGCAGGCGGTGGACTTGACCCAGGCCGCGATCATCGTCTCCGCCGGCCGCGGCATCAAGGAAGCCAAGAACCTCGACCTCATCCGCGCGCTCGCCGACGCGCTCGGCGGCGAAGTCGCCGCCTCCCGCCCCATCTGCGACAGCGGCTGGCTCCCCATGGACCGCCAAGTCGGCAGCTCCGGCCAAACCGTCGCGCCCAAGCTGTATCTCGCCGTCGGCATCAGCGGCGCCATCCAGCATCTGGTCGGCATGAAAAGCTCGCGCGCCATCGTCGCCATCAACAAAGACCGCGAAGCGCCCATCTTCGAGATCGCCGATTATGGCGTCGTCGGCGATCTCTTCGAAGTCGTGCCCGCGCTGATCGAGGCGGTCAAGGCCGCCAAGGCCGGCGGCTAGCGGCGGCGCCGGGGAGTTCCTATGACCACCGAGCGCCCGAGCCTGGAGGCCGCCGTCGTCATCGTCGGCGCCGGCCCCGCCGGCCTCGCCTGCGGCTTGCGGCTGGCGCAGCTGCTCGACGAGCACCGCGAGCGCGAGCCGCGCCTGCCCGCCAAGGACTCCATCTTCATCCTCGAGAAAGGCCGCGAAACCGGCGCCCACCTGCTCAGCGGGGCCGTGCTCGATCCCAGCGCGCTCGACCGGCTGCTGCCCGGCTGGCGCGAGCGCGCGCCCATCGAAGCCGCCGTCGCCGACGACGCCGCGTTCTTCCTGACCTCGCGCCGCGCGCTCCGCTTTCCCATCACCCCGCCGCCGCTGCGCAATCATGGCAACTACGTCGTCTCGCTCAACCGCCTGGGCAAGTGGCTGGGCGAGCAAGTCGAGGCCGCCGGTCTGACCATCTTCACCGCGACCGCCGGCGCGCGCCTGCTCTTCGGCGAGCGCCACGCCGTCATCGGCGTGCGCACCGACGACAAGGGCGTGGACCGGCGCGGCGAGCGCAAGGCCAACTTCGAGCCCGGTTACGACCTCAAGACCCCGCTGGTCGTGCTCGCCGAAGGCCCGCGCGGCTCGCTCACCAAGCAGCTGCTCGGCCGCCTCGGCCTGGCCGGACCCAATCCGCAGCTCTACGCTCTCGGCGTCAAGGAGATTTGGAGCGTGCCCGCCGGCCGGATGCCGCCCGGACGCGTCTGGCACACCATGGGCTGGCCGGTGCCGCGCTCGATGTACGGCGGCGGCTGGATCTACGGCCTCGCCGGCCATCGCGTCTCGCTCGGCCTCGTCACCGGCCTCGAATACCACGATCCCGGCGCCGATCCCCACGTGCTCTTTCAGCGCTTCAAGACCCATCCCTTCGTGCGCCGAATCCTGGCCGGCGGCGAAATGATCCGCTATGGCGCCAAGACCGTGCCCATGGGCGGCTACTACTCGCAGCCGCCCGCCGCCGGCGCCGGCTGGATGCTGATCGGCGATGCCGCCGGCTTGGTCAACAGCCAGCGCCTCAAGGGCATTCACCTGGCGATTCACTCCGGCATGCTCGCCGCCGAGGCCATCTTCGACTCCTGGCGCACCGGCGACCCCGCCGCCGTGGCGCGCACGTATCCGGAGCGCGTCGCCGCCGGCGCCATCCGCCGCGAGCTTTGGACCGTCCGCAATTTTCATCAGGGCTTCGAGCGCGGCCTCTTCGCCGGCTTGCTGAACGGCGCGGCGCAGATGCTCACCGGCGGCCGCGGCTGGCGCGATCCCATGCTTGCGCGCGCCGGCCACCTGCGCATGCAGAAGCTCCAGGCCGCGCCGCGCCACGACTGGTCCTTGCAGCCCGACGAGCAGCTGACCTTTTCCAAGATCACCGACGTCTATCACTCCGGCACCCGCCACGAGGAAGATCAGCCGCCGCATCTGATCATCCACGACACCGACATCTGCAACACTCGCTGCATCGTCGAGTACGGCAACCCCTGCCAGCACTTTTGTCCCGCGCAGGTCTACGAGATGCTGCCGGCCGAAGACGGCACCAAGCGCATTCACGTCAACGCTTCCAACTGCGTTCACTGCAAGACCTGCGACATTCAGGATCCCTACGAGATCATCACTTGGGTCCCGCCCGAGGGCGGCGGGGGTCCCAACTACGAAGGCATGTAGCGCGCTCCGGACGCGCCGCGAGTCGTTCGCGCCTGCGGTTCCCGCGCCGCGGCCGCCCCTGGAGGCGGCGCGATCGGCGGCGTCAGGCCGGGCGCCGCGCCCCGCTCCGCGCTCGCGCCTTTACACTAAAGGGTTGACCTCGGTTCAGAAAGGAGAACCACCTCTCATGGCCTACGAAGTGCCGCCTCTTCCTTACGCCTACAACGCTCTCGAGCCGCACATTGACGAGCAGACGATGCGCTTGCACCATGACAAGCACCATGGCGCCTACGTCGCCAATCTGAACAAAGCCCTCGAGGGAAGCCCCGATCTCGCCAAGCTGGCCGTGGAAGATCTCTTGCGCCGCATCCACGAAGTGCCCGAGAACATTCGCACCGCGGTGCGCAACAACGGCGGCGGCCATGCCAATCACAGCATGTTCTGGGCCATCATGAAACCCAATGGCGGCGGCGCCCCCACCGGCCCCATCGCCCAAGCCATCCAGAAGCAGTTCGGGTCCTTCGATCAGTTCAAGACGGCGTTCAACGATGCCGGTCTGAAGCGCTTCGGCTCCGGCTGGGCCTGGCTGCTGCTGAACAAGAGCGGGCAGTTGGAGATCGTCAGCACGGCCAATCAAGACAGCCCCTTCATGGATGGCAGCTATCCCATCCTGGGCAACGACGTGTGGGAGCATGCCTACTATCTCAAATACCAGAATCGCCGCGGCGATTACCTCAACGCCTGGTGGAACGTCGTCAACTGGGACGAAGTCAACCGCCGTTACGCCGCCGCGCAAAAGAAATAGCCTGCGGTTGCTCGGCTCCCTGCTCGGGGCGGCGCTGCTGGCAGCCGCCGCCCCGGCGGCGGGGCCGCCGCCGGATTGGGCGCATCCCAGCGCGGCGGAAATGTCGCGTGCGCTCGCGGCGGGATTTGCCACGCCCCAGCCGTCGCCAGCCTTGCTCGCCTCCGACCAGGCGCCCTTTGCGCGGCTGGCGTGGCGCGGCCGCGCCCGGCGCGTGCGCGCGCTCATCCTCACGCCGCCGCTGCGCTGCGCCTGGGAGCACGGCGTGCTCTATGCCGCCTACGGACGTTCGCGGCCGGCGCTCGCCGCGGTCGCCGCCGATTGCCGCGGCCTCGCCGTGCTCTACATTGATTCCGCCGCCGTTGCCGGCGCCCGCTTCGCGCTGGAGTTGCGCGCCGGCGGCCGCCGCTGGCTGCCCCGCGCCGCGCGCCCCGATCCGGCGCCGGTGCGGCTGCGCGACGCCGCCGGGCCGTATTTCGAATTCGCCAACTTGTACTTCTTCGACGTGCCCCCCGGCATCGAGCCGCAAGCCCTCACGCTCGTCTTCACCAACGCCGCCGGCCGCCACGTCTGCCGCCTCGGCACCGCCGCCTTCCGCCGCGACGAGCGCCGCCTGCGGGCTGCCTTGCGCTAGCCCCGCCCGCACCGCGCGGGTCGCGGCTCGCGCTGCCGCGGCGGGGCGAGCGGCGAGCGGGGCGAGGCCGAAAACGAGGCCCCGCGCCGCTCGTCGTTTATCGCCGCCCCCGCGCGTGATCAGAGCGCGGCGATGCTGGTGACTTCGATGGTGTCGCCGTGGCGCACGCCCCTGACCGTCACCTGCACGCCGCTCTTCTTTGCGCTGTGGCGCAGGATGGCGATCGCCTCGCGCGTGCCGTTCCGGTCGAGCTTGAGGAACTGCCCATCGGCGGTGAAGACGCCCAAGCCCTTGGACGAGCACTGCAAGGCGCAGCTCACCGGATGCGCGGCCGGATCGGCTTTGGCCTTCGCGGCGCAAGCCGCGTCCACGATGGTCGCGTGATTCCAGGTTTCGGCGAAGCCCATGCTGGCGAAGAGCGCCAGCGCGAGCAGAACGGCGAACGGACGAAAGCGAAGCATGGGGTTTCTCCTTGGTGCGTTATGCCGCCGTGGAAACGGCGGAACTCGTTGCCTGCGCGCCGCGATGTTCCGCCAGCCGCGCCAGGGCGAAGGCGGCGATGGCGAGATTCACGTCGCGCAGCGCCAGATCGTAGAAATTTGCGGTGACCAGATTGGCGGCGATCGAGAGCAGCCAGGCTGCGGCCGCGTACGCGCCGGAGCGCGGAAACCGCGTCAGGATGGCCAGCCCGACCAGCATCTCCACCACGCCCGCCAGGTGCATGAGGGTATCGGCGGAGAACGGCAAGAAGCGCTCCGCCATCGGGCTCAAGTACATGCCCCAATTCGTCAAGAGGTTGAAGAACTTATCCAGCCCGGCCAAGAACGTCGTGATTCCCAACCCCAGCCGCAGCGCCCACCAGGCCGGGGTCAAAACTCGGTCCATGCTCGTTTGCCTCCTGACCGATAGAGTCCGGTGCGCCGCGCCGGTTACGCTGTCACCGAACGTTCGCTCGCGGCTCTGATAGGAGTCATGGCGACGTGGGTTTCGACCGAGGCGGCGCTGCGGCGGGGCGGCGCCGCGGACGCGGCGACGGAGGCAACGCTGGTCGGGCGCGTGCTGCGCGGCGACGCGGCGGCCTTCGACCTGCTCATGCGGCGTTACAATCGCCGCCTTTATCGCATCGTGCGCTCGATCTTGCGCGACGACGCCGAGGCGGAGGAGGTGTTGCAGGAAGCCTACGTTTCCGCCTATGTGCACCTGGGCGAGTTCGCCGGCCGCGCCCGCCTCTCGACCTGGCTGGCCCGCATCGCCATTCACGCCGCCTTGAAGCGCGTGCGCCTGCGGCGCCGCTTCGTGCCGCTGCCCGAGCCGGAACCCGGCGCCGCACCGGCCCTCGCCGCCCCTGTCGCCGATCCCGAGCAGGAAGCCGCCCGCGCCGAGCTCGGCCGCCGCTTGGAGGCTGCGGTGGATCGCCTGCCGGCGCGGTATCGCACGGTGGTGGTCATGCGCGACATCGAGGAGATGAGCACCGAGGAAGTGGCCGCGTGCCTGCGCCTCTCGCGCGTCAACGTCAAGGTGCGGCTGCATCGCGGCCGCGCCTTGCTGCGCCGCGAATTGCAGCCCCACCTGGAGACGGTGCGCGGCCGCGTCTTCGAGTTTCCCGCGCCTCGCTGCCGCCGCCTCGCCGCGGCCGTGTGCCGCCGCTTGGGTTTGCCGCCGGAGCTGCCCGCCTAGGTGCGGCGCCCGCCGCCGCGCCCGCCGCGGTGCCGCGCGGGCGGTCCCGCCGCCGCGCGGTTCAGGAGGGCGGCGCCGCCGGCGCCGCGCGCCGCGCCCGTGCCATGGCTTCCACGATGGCGTTCATGAACGGCACCGCCTCCGGCCGCGAATAGCGCTTGGCCAAACGCACGTACTCATCCACCAGCACCGGCAGCGGCACGAACCGCTCGCCGAGCAGCTCGCTCGCCGCCAGCCACAACAGGCACCGGTCGATTACGCTGAGCCGCTCCGGCCGCCAGTGGCGCAGATGCGCGGAATAGAGCGCTTCGGCTTCCGGGCGCTGGGCCACGGCGCCGTGCAGCAGTTCATGGCTGAATTGGCGCGCGGCCAGCGGCAGCGGATGGTTCTCCGCGTACCAGCCCTCGACCTGCTCGGCCGGCTGCCCGTTCAGCTCCATGGCGTAGAGCATCTGCAGCGCGGCGGCGCGGCCCTCACGGCGGAGCGTCTTGTCGCGGGCGGGCGGCACGGTTAGCGCGCGCCGGCGGCGGCGGGCGCATCCAGCACCAGGGTGCTGGAGATTTCCGCGGTCTTGCCGAGCATGATGGAGACGCTGCAGTACTTGTTCTTCGAAAGCTGCAGCGCGTCTTCGGCCGCCTTGCGCTCCACCGCGCCGCCGATCCGATATTCCAGTTCGATCCGTGTATAGACCTGCGGCGGTTCCGGCGCGCGTTCGGCGCGCGCGCTGACCGTCAGGTGCTCGAGCGGCTGGCGTTTCTTGCGCAAGATCGTGACCATGTCCGTGGCCGTGCAGGCGCAGAGCGCCGCCAGCACCATCTCCATGGGTCCGGGCGCGGTGTCGCTCTCGCGATTCGAATCGAGCACCACCGCGTGACCGCTCGTGGCCGTCGTGAGAAAGCGTTCGCCGTCAATCCATTGTGCGCGGGCCGTCGTCGTTGCCATGTCTCTATGATCCCCCAATTGCTCGCACCGCCGTTGGCGGCAGCCCCCGAGTCCACCACGGAAGATCCAGCCCGCCGAGATCGAGGGGGAATGCGCAGCGCAGCGGAGCGCCAAGAGAAGCCCCGCGAGATGCCGCGGGGAGGGTCCCTGCCAACTGCGCAGCGGCGCGGCTTGGGGTGGGAGAACGAAGCCCTGCGAAGCTTATCGCCCCGCCCCCCACCGCTTACGCGCCGCGGTTGTCCGAGCCCGGCTCGGTATGGATCGTGACCCGCGACAATTCCGGCAGTTCCCGCCGCAGGCGGGCTTCGAACCGCGACACGATGTCATGCACCCGTCCCACCGGCATCGAATCCGGGAAGGTGCAATGGCAACTCAGCGACAGGTGCCCGGAGCTGCGCCGCAGCTCCACATTGTGGCAATCCAGCATGCCCGGCTCGGCGGCGGCCGCGGCTTGCGCCAGCGCCACGATGCGCCCCTCGCCGCCGGCGGCTTCGGCGGGCACCGCCGCCCGCCGCTCCGGCTCGATGTGGCTGACGATCTGGCGGATTTGCGGCAATTCCCGCCGCATCTCGCTTTCGATGCCGCTCACCCAGTCGTGCGCTTCCTTGAGCGAGAGCGCCTCGTCGAGCTCCAAATGCAATTCGACATTGAGCGCCCCGTTGATGTCGTACACCGAGAGATCGTGCACGTTCGCGCCATGGCGCAAGGCCACGGCGCGCAATTGTTCGAAGAGATCCACGGCCGGCGGCCGCCGCGGCTGGGTCTCGACCACTACGTCGGCGTCGGGCAGGCGGCGATGGATGCGCGCCGCCACTTCCTCCCGCACCTCCCGCGCCCGCTCCAGGCTCAGCGTCCGCGCCATGGCGAGCCGCAGGTCCATGAAATACCGGTTGCCGGAGCGCCGCAGCCGCAGTTGGTCCACCGCCTCGACTCCCGGCACCGCCCGCACGCGGGCGCGCAGCTCGTCATGCAGCTCCGCCGGCGCTTCATCCAGCAGGGCGCCGGCGGTCCGGCGTCCCAGCCGCAGCGAAACGTAAAGCATCGCCAGCGCCACCGCCGCCGCGGCGGCGGCATCGGCGTGCCGCAGCGCCGTCCACCCGAACCGCTGGCCCAGCCACATCAGCCCCAAGGCGATGAGCACGGCGATGCTCGACCACAGGTCGCTGGAATAGTTCAAGGCATCGGCTTCGAGCGCGTCGCTGCCGTAGCGCGCGGCGGCGCGGCCCAGCGCTCGCGTCCGCCATAGGTCCACCGCCAGCGACACCCCCATCACCGTGAATGCCGCCCACGTGACATGCACCAGCACCGGCGGCGCCAGCGCCCGCAGCAGCGCCGCGCGCAACACCAGAATCGCCGTGATCACCAGCAAGCCGGTTTCCAGGAACGCGGAGAAGTTCTCGAACTTGCCGTGGCCGAAGGGATGATTGGCGTCGGCCGGCTTCGCGGCCACGCCGATCGCGGTCCAGGTCAGGATGGCCGCCAGCAGATCCAAGCCCGAGTTGGCCGCCTCCGCCGCGATACTCAGGCTGTGGCTGGCCACCGCCACCCAGAGCTTGAAGACGAGCAGGCCCAGCGTGGCCAGCAAGGAATAGAACGCCACCCGCCGCTTCTCGCGGACGGCGGTCTCAGGCGTTGTGAGGGTGGTCATGCGGGGCTCGCGCGCCTTCGGCCGCGCGGCCAAAATCGGTGGAATGATCTCATTATAGGGGTCCGCAGCGGGGTTGCCCACGGTCCCGCTCCCCGGCGCGGCGCGCCCGCGCCGCCGCAGCGCGCCCACTGGCCGCGAAGTCCGCGGCCCGGCATCGGTGGTAATGTCAAAGATAACGGCGGATTGCCTCGCTGGGGGTTTTCGCGGCGGCGCCGCCCGGGCAAGCAGTATGCGGCGGTGGCGATTGAGCGCAGTAAATCGAAGCGCCATCGTTCCGGCACTCGCCGGCGCGCTGTTATTGGTTTTTGGCGCGCTCGGCGTCGCCGCGCAGCAGGTCCATATCGTCCCCCGTATCGCTCCCCCTCCGCCCGCCGCCGCGCCGTTGCCGCCGCCGCCCGCCAAAGCCAAAGGCGCCCCGAACCCCAGCGTCGAGATCAAGGCCAACGTCAACCTCGTGCTCGTGCCGGTAACCGTCACCGACCCCATGGATCGGCTGGTGACCGGCCTCGAAGCCGATCAATTCAGCATTTTCGAGGACAAAGTGCCGCAAAAGATCAAGACGTTCTCGACCGAAGATGCCCCCATCTCGGTGGGCATCATCTTCGACAGCAGCGGCAGCATGAGCGATAAAATCGACAAGTCGCGCGAGGCCCTGCGCGAGTTTTTCCGCACCGCCAATCCCCAGGACGAGTTCTTCATGGTGGATTTCGCCGACGAGCCCCGCCTGCTCGACGACTTCACCACCAACATCGACCAGCTGGAGAATAGCGTTTCTTTCTTGCCCGCTCATGGGCGCACCGCCTTGCTCGACGCCATCTACTTGGGCCTGGATAAGATGCGCAGCGCGCACCATGCCCGGAAGGCGCTGCTGATCATCTCCGACGGCGGCGATAATCATAGCCGCTACACCGAGCGGGAAATCCGCAACGTGGTCCGCGAAAGCGACGTCCAAATCTACGCCATCGGAATCTTTTCCCCGGTCGGCAGCCGCGACACTCCCGAGGAGGCCGCCGGGCCTTCGCTGCTGAGCGACATCGCCGAGACCACCGGCGGCCGCATGTTCGCGATCAGCGACGTGGACGAGTTGCCCGATGTGGCCACCAAGATCGGCGAGGAACTGCGCAACGAATATGTGATCGGCTACAGCCCCAGCAACCTGAAACATGACGGCAAGTGGCGTAAAATCCGCGTCAAGCTCAATCCGCCCCCGGGATTGCCGCCGCTCACCGTCTATGCCAAGACGGGCTACTATGCCCCTGCCCGCTGACCCCCTTCCGCTCGTCCGGCGCGCGCGGTGGCCCGCCGCCCTGCCCGCAGCTCTGTTGATCTGCGCGCTGTGCGGCGCGGCCGTCGGCCAGCGCCCCGGCCAGGCGCCGTACGTCTTCAAGGCGATCGCCTCCGAGGTCCTCGTCCATGCCTCCGTGACCGACAAGAAGGGCCGGCCCGTGGACGGCCTGCAGCAGGCTAACTTCAGGGTCCTCGAAGACGACGTGCCGCAGCGCGTCGACTATTTCTCCCACAGCGACGCCCCGGTGTCCGTGGGCATCGTCATCGATGACAGCGGCAGCATGCGCGACAAGCGCGCGGAAGTGAATGCCGCCGCGTTGAATTTCGTCCGCGCCAGCAATCCCCAGGACGAGGTCTTCATCGTCAACTTCAACGACGAATACTATCTCGACGCCGATTTCACCAGCTCCATCGCCGCCTTGCAGCAGGGGCTCGAGCACATCAGCTCGACCGGGGGCACGGCGCTCTACGATGCGGTCATCGCCTCGCTCGATCACCTGGAGCAAGGCAAGCGCGACAAGAAGGTGCTGCTGGTCATCAGCGACGGCGCCGACAACGACAGCCGTTACCATCTGGAAGACGTCGTCCGCATCGCGCAAAACGAGCACGGGCCGCTGATCTATTGCATCGGCCTCTCGAGCCCCGATGACATCGACCGCAAGCAGGCGCAGCGCGCGCTCAAGCGCCTGGCGCAGGCCACCGGCGGCGCGGCGTATTTCCCCAAGGATTTGGCGCAAGTGGATGAGATCACGCGCTCGGTCGCCGCCGCCATTCGCGACCAATACACGCTGGGCTACCGTCCCACGCAGACCCAGGCCGGCTTCCACGCCATTCGCGTCGAGCTGGTCGGCCCGCACACCCACGGCCTGCACCTGACCGCGCGCACCGGCTACTATCGCGGACCCGCGCCGCCCTCCGCCCGCCAGCCCGGCGAATAGGCCCCGCCGCCGCGCCGGGCGATAATAGACCCATGCCGGCCGCCTATTTCGACCACAACGCCACCACGCCCCTGGCGCCCGCGGCCTGGGAGGCGATGCGCGCCGCCTATTTCGAGCAGTTCGGCAACGCCAGCTCGATTCATCGCCAGGGCCAGGCGGCCAAGGCGCTGCTGGAGGCTGCGCGGGAGTCGGTCGCGGAATTGCTGGGCGCCCGGCCCGCCGAAATCGTCTTCACCAGCGGCGGCACCGAAGCCGACAATCTGGCGATTCAAGGCATCGCCGCGCTCCATCCCGGCGGTCATCTGGTGACCACGCAAATCGAGCACCCCGCCGTCCTCAACACCTGCCGCGAGCTGGAGCAGCGTGGTTGGAGCGTCACCTATCTTCCCGTGAACGCCCAGGGCCTGGTTTCCGCCGAGGACGTGCGGCAGGCGCTGCGCCCCGATACAGCCCTGGTCTCGGTGATGATGGCCAACAACGAAACCGGCGTGATCCAGCCGATCGAGGAGATTGCGGCGGTGACCCGGGCGGCGAAAGTCGCCTTGCACGTGGATGCCGTGCAGGGCGCCGGCAAGCTCCCCATCGACGTGCGCCGCCTGAGCTGCGATCTGCTCAGCATCAGCGGCCATAAGCTCTACGGCCCGCAGGGCACCGGCGCGCTCTACGTGCGGCGCGGCACGCGCTTGCAGCCGCTCTTCTACGGCGGCCACCACGAGCGCGAACGGCGCGCCGGCACCGAAAACGTGCCCGGCCTGGCGGGATTGGGCGCCGCCGCGCGGCTGGCGGCGGCGGAATTGGCGAGCGAAGCCGCGCGCCTGACGGAGTTGCGCGACCGCTTCGAACGCGCCGTTCTCGCCACCATTCCGCTGGCGCGGGTGATCGGCGCGGGCGCGCCGCGCGTGCCCAATACTAGCAACATCTGCTTCCCCCACGTCGAGGGCGAAGCGCTGGTCATCGCCCTCGACTTGGCCGGCTTCTGCGTGTCCACCGGCGCCGCCTGCTCTTCCGGCGCCGTCGAGCCCTCCCACGTGCTGCTGGCCATGGGCCTGCCCCGGCATGAGGCGAGGAGCTGCCTGCGGTTCAGCTTCGGCCGGTCGAGCGACTGGCCGCAAATCGAGGCCTTGCTGGCGGCGCTGGCCGCCGCCGTCGAGCGCTTGCGCGCGCTGTCGCCAGGCTGGCAGCCCGACCGCGAACCGGCGGAGGCACGCGCCTGATGAGCGGCGCGATCACGGTCATTGCCATGTCGGGCGGGGTGGATAGCTCCACCGCCGCGGCCTTGCTGCACGCGCAGGGCGAGCCGTTGGTCGGCATGACCATGCAGCTTTGGAACCAGCGGCGCTTGGCCGGCCTGCCCGGCATGCCCCAGCCGGCGCGCGGGCGCTGTTGCTCGCTGGAAGACGTGCATGACGCCCGCCGCGTCGCCGAGCAACTCGGCATCCCGCATTACGTCGTCAACTACGAAGAGTCCTTCGAGCGCGACGTCGTCGCCGCCTTCGCCGCCGAGTACCGCGCCGGCCGCACGCCGGTGCCGTGCAGCCGCTGCAACACCCACGTGAAATTCGCGGCCTTCGCCGCCACCGCGCGCCGCCTGGGCGCCACGCGCATTGCCACCGGCCATTACGCCCGGGTCAGCCGCGATCCCGCCGGCAATCGTTATGAGCTGCGCCGCGCCGTGGACGCGGCCAAGGATCAGACCTATTTTCTGTGGGGTCTCACGCAGGAGCAGCTGGCCGTCGCCTGTTTTCCCTTGGGCGAAAAGCACAAGCGCGAAGTGCGCGCCCTCGCCGCCGGCCTCGGCCTGCGCGTGGCCGACAAGCCCGACAGCCACGAAATCTGCTTCGTCCCCGGCACCGACTACGCCGCGTTCCTGGATGCCTACGCCGCCGAACGCGGCGAGGACCCGGAGCCGGGTGGGGAATTGGTCTCGACCGACGGCCGCGTGCTCGGCCGCCATCGTGGCGTGCATCATTTCACCGTCGGCCAGCGCAAGGGCCTGGGCATCGCCGCCGGCCGGCCGCTCTATGTGCTGCGCATCGAAGCGAAAACGCGCCGCGTCGTCGTGGGCCAAGATGCCGAGTTATTGCACCGCACGCTCGTGGCCCGCGGCGCTCATTGGATCGCCGGCGCGCCGCCCTCCGCGCCGGTGCGCGTCGAGGCGCGCATTCGCAACCGCCACGCGCCGGCGCCGGCTTGGGCTGAACCGCTTCCCGGCGGCGGCTTGCGCGTTGTCTTCGACCAGCCGCAGCGCGCGATCACGCCCGGCCAAGCCGTCGTGCTCTACCAGGAGGACCTCGTCTTGGGCGGCGCCTGGATTGACGCCGCCGCCTAGCTCCGGCCAAAATCCGCGGCCGCAGCGGCCGGGGCCGCCGGCGCTAGATGAACATCTCTTCGTCTTGCGGCGAAAGAGCCGGCGGCGACGGGCGGCGGCGTAAAAAGAAATCGAGGCCCGTGCGCACGCCGTGAATGACGGCCGCCGCGTCCCGGATCGGCCGCAGCACCGTGCGCTGCACCAACTCCGTGGTTTCTTCCACTTTTTCGAAGGTCGTCGAGATCGCCTGATCGAGGCGGATCACTTGCAGGCGCGCGCGATCGCTGATTTCCGCGAACAACTCGTCGGCCCGGCGCATTTGGTCGCGGGCCAGGCCGGTGATCTCGATCAAATGCGTGCCGGCGATGTCGATCTTGGCGCGGGAATCGCGCAAGATCGCCTCCGACTCCGTCAGCAGCGGCGGCAGCCGGCCTTCCACCTCATTCAGCACCCGCTCGCTACGCAGCGCCAAGCGCGTCAGCACTCGCGCCAGGCTGACCAGGATAATCGTCTGCCACGCCACCGCGATCGCCGTGATGACGATGAAGATGGTGAGTACGACCAGCAACGCGGCGTTCATGGCGTCTCCCTAGGCTCGGCTCAAGCGCGGTGCGGAGTGCCCTCGCCCGGGGCGCTCGATTCGCGAAAGGCCTGTTTGCCCGCCTCCACGGCGGCTTGGAACTGATCGATCTGGCGCGACACCGCTTCCTTGCCGCGATCCATGTATTCGCTGGCTTGCTGACGGAACTCGGCGGTCTTGCGCGTCAGCGTCTCCCGGCTTTCTCCCGCCTTCCGGCTCAGCAGCTCGCGGGTTTCCTCGCCCGGCCGGGGAGCGTAGAGAATGCCCAGCGCCGCGCCGATACCCAATCCCGCGATGAACCAAAATCCCTTGGAATCCGCCATAGTTCGCCTCCTACACCCCTCCGGGCAAAGACTTTATCGCCCTGGTTGGGATGCTAGCACCGACCGGGTAGATGGTACAAGGCGGCCCGCACCCATGCCCGCGCGCGCCGCGCTCGCTAGTCTCGGCTCTCCGCCCCCGCCTCGGGCGAGGGATGCAGGTGCGCCCACAGCGCCGCGACTTGGCGGCGGTTCAGCACTTCCGCCAGTTCCGGCTGGCCGGCGGCCTGCACCGCGCGCAGGCTCCCGAATCGGCGCAGCAAACGCCGCGTCGCGGCCTCGCCGACGCCCGGAATCTCCCGCAGCGGCGAGCGCAGGGTGCGGCGCTGCCGCCGCTGCCGGTGGAAGCTGATTGCGAAGCGATGCGCTTCGTCCCGGATCATTTGCACCAGGTGCAGCACCGGCGAATGGGCGTCCAGGCGCAACGGCTGGCTTTCCCGCCCGGCGATATACAGCACTTCCTCGCGCTTCGCCAGCGCCGCCAGCGGCTGTCCGGTGATGCCGAGATCGTGCAGCGCCTTGGCCGCCGCGTGAAGCTGGCCCAGCCCGCCGTCCACCAAAATCAGGCTCGGAAACGCCGCCTGGGCCTCTTGCAGCCGCCGGTACCGGCGCCCGACCACCTCCTGCATGGAGAGGAAGTCGTCCACCCCCGTCACGCCGCGCACGATGAATTTCCGGTAGTCCGCGCGTTTCATCTTGCCCTCCCAGACCACCATCGAGGCCACGGTGTCGGCCCCCTGAAAATGCGAGATGTCGAAACATTCGATGCGGCGCGGCGGCTCCGGCAGTTCCAGCGCGTCTTGCACCGTCGTGGCGATCGCTCGCGCCGAGGGCGCGCTCTCGCGGAACCGCTGGTTGAAAAGATGCTCGGCGTTGCGTGCGGCCAGCTCCAGCAGCGCCCGCTTCGATCCCCGCTGCGGCATGGCGATTTCCACCCGACGCCGCTGCTGCTGGCTCAGCGCTGCGGCTAGCTCCTCGCCGTCCTCGATTTCACCGGGAACGAGGATCAACGGCGGCACGTAAGGCTGGCCCAGATAAAGCTGCTTGACCAGCGGCGCCAGCAGGGCGGCGTCTTCGCCGTTCTCCGGCAGGGCTTCCCAGTAAAATTCGCGGCGATCCACCACGCGGCCATGGCGCACGTGAAAGAGATTGGCAGCGGCGCGGCCGTCGGCGGCGAATAGGCCGATGACATCCGCGTCATCGCCTTCGACCTGGGCCATCTTCTGGCGCTCGGCGGCATCTTCGATCACCGCGATCAGATCCCGGTACGTCGCCGCCTCTTCGAACCGCTCCTCGGCCGCGGCTTGGTCCCGCCGCCCCTTCAATTCCCGGATCAATTCGGCATGCTTGCCGCTCAGCAGCATCCGCGCCCGCTGCACCGCGGCCTGGTACTCCGCCTCCGTCGTCAGGTCTTTCACGCATGGCCCCAGGCAGCGCAGGATGTGGTACTCGAGGCAGGCGTTGGGATGAAAGCGGGTCAGATCCACGCGGCACGACGGAACCTTGAAATACCGGTTGATGAAGTGAACCAAGCGGTGCGCCAGGCTGGCCGGAAAATAGGGGCCGAAGTATTCCGACTCCGGATCGTTCAGCCGGCGCGTGACATATACGCGCGGCCAGCGCTCGTGCGTGAGCTGGATGTAAGGGTAGGTCTTGTCGTCGCGCAGCAGGACGTTGAAGCGCGGCTTGATCTGCTTGATTAAGTTGTTTTCGAGCGCCAGCGCCTCGCGCTCGTTGTCCACGACGATGTAATCGAGATCGCTCGCCTCGCGGACCAGCGAGCCGGTCTTGGCGTCTTCGGCTCGGTGCGCCGCGAAGTAGTTCTTGACGCGGGCGCGCAGGCTCTTCGCCTTGCCCACGTAAATCACCTGGCCGGCCGAATCCTTGAATAGGTACACGCCCGCCGCCAAGGGCAACTGCCGAACTTTTTCTTCGAGATCCAAACCCCCTCGCTTCGCGCCTGTCTAGGTAAATTCTACCAACCGCGAATCGGCCGGCGGAGTTTGGAGCCGCGGCGCTCTCCCGCGCCTTTCGCCGTATGGCCATGAATCGCCGGGACATAGCCAACCGCTCCCGGGCGGCTTGGGCCGGCGGCTGAGCAGCCGAAGTGGCCCCTGCCGTGCAGAACAGGTGGTGGGAGCGGGTTTTCGAAGCTTCTCCCGGGTCTTTTGGCTTAAAGAGGGAGCCACGTCATGAGCATGAAACGAGGAGGGTATCTTCTGACAGTCGCCGCCGGCTTGGCCGTGCTGGCGCTGGGGGGCTGCACCACGAAGAGTTACGTACGCAATCAGACCGCGCCGCTGATGAATCGCGTCAACGATCTGGACGCGCTGACCGCGAAAAACACGAACGCGATCAAGGACTTGGAGACGAATTCCAAGAAGGGCATCGACGCCGCCAATGCCACCAGCCAGCAGGCGATCCAGCAGGCGCAAAACGCCACCTCCGAGTCGAGTCGCGTCTCCGGACAACTGAGTCAAACTTCGCAGCAAATTGAGGCGCTTGACTCCACGGTGGCCAACTTGGATACCTACCACCTGGCCTACCAGAATGCGGTGCACTTCGCGTTCGACAAGTGGAATCTCACGCCAGAGGCGCAGTCCACGCTGGACGACGTGATCAGCCGCTTGCAGCAAGACCCGCACACCATCCTGGAAGTCCAGGGGTACACGGATTCGATCGGGCCCGCGGACTACAACTACAAGTTGAGCCAATGGCGCGCCGATTCCGTGGTGCGGTATTTGGAGGCGAAGGGGGTTGCGCCGCATCGGATCTTCCTGATCGGCCTGGGCAAAAATCAGTTCGTCGCGCCGAACTCGACGCCCGCCGGCCGGAGCCAGAATCGTCGCGTCGAATTGAAGGTGTTGGCGAATTCGCTGGCGCAGCCGGCGGCAAGCCAACCACCCAGCAGCTCTCCCTCCCAGCAATAGATAGCGAGGCGGCGAGGCGCAGGCCTAAGATTAGAGCATGCGCCTCGCTGGCTTCTCGCGGCCGATCACGGTCGCAGCGCGCCGGATGGGACTCGGCCGCCGGCGGCGAAGCCGCGACGACAGGCTCTCCGCGCCGCGGGTGTGCGTCGCGACCGAGAACCACCGGTGGCCAAAAAGCCGTCCGGCAAGGGCTCGGCTCGGCTGCGGTCTGGCGCTCGGGATGTGCGCGGCTGTGCTTTCGGCGCAGCGGTTGACGCCGCCCCCGGTCAACTTCAAGCCCGAGTTGCAGCCACCCACTGCGGCGGCCTCGGCGCCGTCCAACGCCCCGCCGGCTTCGAAACCCGCGCCGCCGAAAGCGGCTGCTGCCGGCCAAGCCGACCAAATCCCCGGCCAGCAGTTCACGCCGATGAAGCCCGCCGCGCCCGTGTATTCACCGGAGCGCGCCGCCCACGATCTGCAAGTCGGCGACTTCTATTTTCGCCGCCGGGATTATCAAGGGGCGCTCTCCCGCTACCAAGGGGCGTTGTCGCATCAACCGGATTTGCCGGCCGCGCTTTGGGGATGCGCGCGCGCCGCCTACCGCCTCCACGACAACCCATTGGCCGCAAAGTATCTGCGCCGCTACTTGACCGTGGCGCCTGCCGGCCGCGAGGCCAAGAACGCACGCAAGCTGCTGGCCCGCTTGGGCCCCCGTCCGGGCCGTTGACCGGCATCCGCGCCGGTTACCGCTTCGCGTCGGGAGTATGGCGGCGCTTCTCGACGACGTCGCGCAGCGAACGGCCGGCGGCGCGAATATGCCGGTAGAGCAGCTCGCAGGCGGGCTCGATGTCGCGCGCCCGGCACAGCGCCAGCAACTGCGCGTGTTCCCGGCTGGCGATCTCGCGCGCCGGTTTGCTCAGGAACAATTGCAAACGGGTATAGCGCTCGCCGTTGTTGTTGATGGTGCGGATAATGCTCATGAACTGCGGCCGGTCCGCGCCGGCGTACAGCGAGGCGTGGAACTGGGTGTTGAGACGGCCCCAGTCGGCCACGGAGTTCTCGTCGCGCAGCTCTTGATCGTACTTGTCCAGCAAGGCTGCGGCATGCGCGAGGTCCCCGGCGCTGAGATTGGGAATGGAATCGCGCAATACCTCCCGCTCGAGCAGCGCGCGGATTTCGAATAGCTCCTCGATCTCGCTGGGCGATAACGAGGAAACCACCGCGCCGCGGTTGGGGATGATGTCGATCAAGCCCTCGGCCAGCAACTGGCGCAGCGCCTCGCGCACCGGAATCCGGCTGACTTGAAATTCCGCGGCGATCAGGTCCTGCCGTAACTGCTCGCCTTCCTGCAATTCGCCGAGAATGATCTTGTCGCGCAACTTTTCCGCCACCGCCGACGTCAGCGACTGGCGCGGGATACCCGTGCTCGCCTTGGACATAAGCCAATAATTTACTAGAGTGCCGGGTTGGCCGCGCGGTGAATTCCCACGCCGGCCGGAAGGGTCGCCGCCACTGGGTCTCCGCGGTTGCGCGGCGGAGCGCCGCCGGTGCCCCGTCCGCCGGCTACGCGTCGCCTTGCGGCATCGGCTGGCCAACCTCGAGCACGTCCACGATGGCCCGCCAATCGCGCCCGAGTTGCGCCAGTTGCCGGGCGTTCGCCTCGAGTTGCAGCGTGGCGCGGTGGCTGGCGCCTTCCGGCTCGGCCCGCACCGAATGCAGGTCGAGGCCGCGGCGCGTGGCGGCGAGGAGAATGCGCAACAGCGTGCCCTGCGAATTGCGATAGCGGATTTGGCACTGATGCAAAGCTAGTTCTCCTCTTCGCAAAGCAGCATCTCCGAAAGCGCCGCACCGGAGGGAACCATGGGGAAAACATTGGCTTCCGGCGGGCATTCGAAGACGAGCAGCGCCGGCCCCGGGCGCCCGAGGAATCGGTCCAGGACCTCGTCCGTGGCGGCCGGCAAGCCCCCCGGCGCGCCGGGATCCACCCCGAGGCGTTCGCCGGGAATGCCGTAGGCGGCGGCGAGTGCGACGAAATCGGGATTGTCGCTCAGGTCGGTTTCGGCATAGTTGCGCTGATAGAAAAGCTGCTGCCACTGCCGCACCATGCCCAAGTATTTGTTATCGAGCACCAGCAGCTTCAGCGGCGCCGAGCAGCGCCGGATCGTCGCCAGCTCCTGAACGTTCATCTGGAAGCCGCCGTCGCCGGAGATGCACAGCACCGCTGCTTGAGGTCGCGCCAATTGCGCGCCGATCGCCGCCGGCAGCGCGAAACCCATGGCGCCCAGCCCGCCCGAGGTCATGAAGCCGAAGGGGGCATCGGCCCGAAACCGCTGCGCCGCCCACATCTGGTGCTGGCCCACGTCGGCCACGACGATGCCGTCGCTGGGAAACCGCGCATAGATGCGGTCGAGCAGGCGCAAGGCCGGCAGCGCCGTGCCTCCCGCCGCGAGTTCGGCGCGGGCCGGACCGCAGGCGGTTTCACGCCAGGCGGAGAAGTCCGGCGCCGGCTTCGCGCGCAAGCTGCGCAGAAACTCCGGCACCGTCGCCGCCAAATCCCCGACCACCGCCAGCTCGCCCTTGCGCACGCGATCGAGCTGCGCGGGGTCGATCTCGAAATGGACGATGCGAGCCTCCGGCGCGAAGCGGCTGGGATCGCCGGTGACGCGGTCGTCGAGCCGGGCGCCGAGCACCAACAGCAAGTCGGTCTCGTGCAGCGCGATATTGGCGGCGCGGGTCCCGTGCATGCCGGCCATCCCCAGCCCGTAGGCGCGCCCGGCGGGAATCACCCCCAGTCCGTGCACGGTCGCGGTGGCGGGAATTTGCAGGCGGTCCAGCAATTCGCGGACGGCGTCGACCGCGCCCGACAGCTTCACTCCGGCGCCCACCAAAATCACCGGCCGCCGCGCCTCGCGCAGCAGCGCGGCCACCGCCGTGGCGGGGAACGATGATGTGGGCGCGCCAGGCGCCGGCTCCTCCCGAAAGGTCATCGGCTCGCCGCTCACCGTCGCTTTGAGCACGTCCACGGGAATGTCGATGAGCACCGGTCCCGGCCGGCCCGATTGCGCCAGCCGCAGCGCCCGCGCCACCACGCGCGGAATTTCTTCCGCCGAGCGCACCAGGTGGCTCCATTTGGTCAGCGGCAGCGTCGCCCCGAAGACGTCGGTCTCCTGGAAGGCGTCGGTGCCGAGCAGCGCGCTGCGGACTTGGCCGGTGATGCAGAGCAGAGGCACCGAATCCATCTTGGCGTCCGCCAAGCCGGTCAGCAGATTCGTGGCGCCGGGGCCGCTCGTGGCGATGGCGACGCCGGGGCGCCCGCAGGCGCGGGCGTAGCCCTCGGCCGCGAAGGCCGCGCCTTGCTCGTGCCGCGTCAAGATGTGGCGGATGCCGCTGCCCTCGAGGGCGTCATACAGCGGGATCACCGCGCCGCCCGGATAGCCGAATACCGTGTCGATGCCGGCGGCGCGCAGGCTGGCCCACACCAGCGCCGCTCCGTTGCGCGGTTTGAGCGCCGGAGCTTCGATCACGGAGGCTGCGGTTAACGTGCTCATCTCGCCCATCCTATCCGCGCGCTCCCACCGCTTCGGCCGGGGCCGGGCGCGCGCCCCCCTCCAGCCAGCTCATCATCCCGCGCAAGCGCTCGCCGACCTGCTCGATCAGCAGCGCGCGCTCTTGCGCGCGCAAGCGGCGGAAGTTGCCGCCGCCCGCTTGATTCTCGGCGATCCATTCGCGCGCGAAACTGCCGTCTTGCACGCGCGCCAAGATGCGCTGCATCGCCTGCCGCGTCGCCTCGCCGATGACGCTCGGACCTTGCGTCAGGTCGCCATATTCGGCGGTATTCGAAATCGAGTCGCGCATGCGCGCCAGCCCGCCCTCGTAAATGAGGTCCACGATCAGCTTCATTTCATGCAGGCACTCGAAGTACGCGATCTCGGGCTGGTAGCCGGCGCCTACCAGTGTTTCGAAGCCAGCCTTGATCAGCGCCGTCAATCCGCCGCAAAGCACCGCCTGCTCGCCGAACAGGTCGGTCTCGGTTTCCTCTTTGAAGCTGGTTTCGAGCACTCCAGCGCGCGCCGCGCCGATTCCGGCCGCGTACGCCAGCGCCAGTTCGCGCGCGCGGCCGCTCGCGTCTTGCGCCACCGCCAGCAGCGCCGGCACGCCCCCGCCGGCGGCGTACACGCGCCGCACCAGGTGGCCCGGGCCCTTGGGGGCGATCATGACCACGTCCACGTCCGGCGGCGGCGCGATCGTCTTGAAATGGATGCTGAAGCCGTGCGCCAAGCCGAGCACCTTCCCGGCGCTCAGATGGGGACGAATCGCCGCTTCATACACCGCCGCATGCGTTTCGTCGGGCAGCAAGATTTGGATCCAGTCGGCCCGCTGCGCCGCCTCGGCCACCGGTAACACGGCGAAGCCGTCGGCGCGCGCGCGCGCCGCTGAAGCGCGCGACGGCTCCAGTCCCACGATCACGCGCTGGCCGCTGTCCCGCAGGTTCAGCGCGTGGGCGTGGCCTTGGCTGCCGTACCCGATGATGGCGATGGTCTTGCCGCGCAACGCGGCGGGATTAGCGTCGGATTCGTAGTAGATGCGCGCAGGCACAGGCGGCTCCTCACAAAGCAAGATACCTACCGACCGTCCGGTAGGACACTAGAGTACTGGGATTGTCCTCGGCGCGTCAAGCGAAAACGCCGGGGCCGACGAGGTTCCCGAGGCGCCCCGCGGGTGCGGTGATACGATGGCCTGTTTCCTTCCGGAGCCAAGTCGGCTATGCCTACCCACTCCAGCGATTCCCGTCGAGAAATTTTGCGCACCGCCGCCCGGCTCTTTCAGGAAAAGGGCTATGATGCCGCCTCCATGCAGGACATCGCTTCGGCGCTCGATCTGAGCAAGGCGGCGCTGTATCACCACTTCTCGAGCAAGGACGAGATTCTGTTCCAGATCATGAGCTATGGAATGGATATCTTCGAGACTCAAGTTCTGGGAGCCATCAAGAACATCGCCGATCCGGAAGAGAGGCTCAAGGCCTGCATTCAATTGCACGTGCAGGTGGTAGTGGGAGGCCGGGACCGAGAGATCACGGTGATCTTGCACGAGAACCATGCGCTGCCCGAAGACGAAATGCGCCAGATCAATGCGCGCAAGAAGGCGTACATCGTCTATCTGGAGAATCTGATCGGCGAGGTGCAGCGCAAGCGCGGCGGCGCGATGGCGGTGCAGCCGCGGGTCGCCGCTTTCGCGCTGCTGGGAATGATCAATTGGATGTATCAATGGTATCGGCCCGAAGGTAGGATCTCCGGGCCGGAGATCGCGCGGCAATACACCGCGCTGCTCTTGCACGGGCTCTACGGCAAATGACCAAGACCGAAATTCTGCGCCTGCTGGCGGCCATGGACTGGTCGCGCGAGCGCATGTTCGACTCCGTGCAGGGTGCGGGCGAGGAAGCGCTGCGCCGTCCGCTCGGCGGCAGCTTCGGCTCTCTGCAAGCGACCTTGGCGCATATGTTTTGGGCCGAGCGGACGTGGGCGCAGCGGCTGGCGGGAGCGGCGCCCGCGGGCGGTGCTGCGCCGGAAGATTTAGCCGGCTTGCGCGCGGAGTGGGCCGCATCGGCCGCGGCGCTGCGCAACTGGGTGACGGCGCAGCCGCCGGATCTGTCCGAGCGCGTCGTTCGGTATCGCAATACCAAAGGGCAGGAGAATGCGACGCCGGTGGCCGATATCATCCTGCAGGTTTTTCATCATCAGGCCTATCACCGCGGCCAGATCGCTCACATGCTGCGTCAGCTCGGCCTGCAACCGGCGGCGACCGACTATATCGCCTTCTTTCGCGAGCAGCAGAGCAAGGCCTAGCGCGGCGGCAGGTAGCTCCTCCGCCAAGCCGCGCCGGCAGAGGGCAGGCCGAGGGCGCCGGCGTCCGCAAAGCTGCGCTGCACGCGTGCGGCGAGGAGCGCCTGGCGTCGCTCGGTGGCGATCACCGTCAAGATCAGGTCGCGCGCGCGCGGCGCGGAAGGGATTAGCGCCGGCAGCGCGGCGGCGGCCCGCCGCGCGACTTCGATTTCGCCGCGCAGATAATCGCGATCTGCGGTCGCGCCGCTTTGATTGCGCAGGATGCTGCGAAAGGTCTGCCACTCCTGCTTCAATTCGGGCACTTCACGGAAGTCTTGGCCGTCCAGGGTCTCACGCAGTCGCCGCCAATTGCGGGCTTGATCTGCGGCCGCCGCGCGGGCGTAGGCCCGGGTTCGCGGCTGCTGCGCCTTGGCTTGCATCAGCTCCGCCGTGGCCCATTCCCCGCGGATCAGAGTGGCGAGAACGCGCGCGGCCGGCGCGCCGCCGGCCAAAATCCGGCCGGGGGGCAGAGCCGCTTGGCCGCTCGCCATGCCGGCAAGCGCCCAGACCGCCAGCGTGCCGACCAGCACGGACTTGGCTATCGCGCCCACGCTAGACTTGGATGCCGCAAGAAAAAGGGCCGGCAGCGCCGGCCCCTCAGTCCCATGGCTTCGCTCGCTCTTGCTCTTAGCGGCGAGGCGGTTGGTTCGAAGGCGGCTTGGAAGCGGGAGCCGCCGGCGTGCCCGCTGGATGCCCGGTGAGGGAGGCCGTCAGATCGCGGGCCGCGCGCTCATGCTTTTGCAGCACCGGAATGACGGAGCTGATATAGGACTTCAGCCCGGGATCGGTCACTTCCTTTTCCAGTGCTCGCGCACGGCGGATCGCCCGCGCATGATCACGCACTTCGGCGTGCAAGTACTCGCGGTCAGCCGTCGCTTCACTAGCCGACTGTAAGCGGCTGTCGAGTTGCTTGTTTTCGTTTTCCAGGCGTGAGTTGGTTCCCAACTGCAAATTCGCCTTGCTGGCGGCTTCCTGCAATTGGTCCTGCGCCTTTTGATGATCCTTTTGGATCATCTTGGCGAAATCCTTGACTTGGGCGTTCTGCGCCTTGTCCTGCATGGTTTTTGCGGTTTGGATTTCACCTTGATTCAAAGTGTTCAAGAAGTCCACCGCCCGCTGATTGGGATTGGTGGGCTGTTGCATGGCCTTTTGGCCACTCTGCGATTGTGAGGCTTGATCTTGCTGGCCGGAGCTGGCCTGTGCGAAGGCGGGCAGGGTCAGGCTCAATCCCGCGCACAGCAATCCGACCGCGGACCAACGTCCCACGTAGGAAACCAATCGGTTCATCGGCATGCCTCCGGAAGTGGCGTATGCAATGAGATGCCCGCGTCCGAAAGGACGATGTGTCCGCCGGCCCGCTCGTTGCCCTCTGGGCCGCTTGGGACCTCGGCGGCTAGGGCCCGGCAAGCTCGGCGCGCGCGATGGTTTCGAAGTCGGTGCACTTGCCGTTTTCGACGTGAAATGCTTCCACGCGGCCCTTGGCGGGGCGATCGCCGGCCAGTGCTTGCGGCGGCACGACCAGCCGATAGCGGTGCTCGATGACTTGGAGCAGGCCTTGCGCGGCGTCGGGGAAAGCGGTCTCAAAGCGCGGGAACCAGGCCTTGCCGCCGCTCTCGGCGGTCAAGGTGCGGAGCAGATTGTCCGCTTGCAGGAAATGGGCGCGCGTGATCGCCGGATTCCTGAGCCGGAGATATTGTCCCGCGCCCACGGCGAAGACGGTCACGTTGCTCGCCGCCACCTGCCGCCGCAGGGAATTGAGGGTTTGTTCGCCGAAGGTGTTCAAGCCGGAGCCGATCAGCACCAAGACGCGCAAGCCGCCGATCAACTTGCCGTCGTGGACGACCGTCACCTAGAGCGAAGCGCCAGCCGGCGCCGGCGGCGCTTGCGCGCCCGCCAGGGCCCAAGCCGGCAGCGGAATCAGCGCGAGGAGGCGGCGGCGCATAGGTTTTCGATGAGCTGGCCCGGCTTGTATTCGGCCTTCTGCGGCGGCGCGCAACCCGTCTCGACTTGCAGCAGCGACGGCCGCCCGGCCTCTTGTTTGGCGGCCTCGGTCTCGATCCGCTTGAGCGCCGCCTTCATGCTTTCGAACTCGGAGGTCTGCTCGACGGCGTGGGGCCGCGGCGGCAGCATCATGATTTCGCGTTGCGCGGCGACCATGCGCGCATAGAAGGGCGGATGGGTGCGAAACCAGCCCACGCCGTTGACGTATCCCTCGCGCGTGGCCATCTTGTCGAAGAAGCGGATGAAGCCATCGGGGTTATAGCCGGAGTTCCAGGCGTACTGGATGCCCAGTTGATCGGCTTGCAATTCGAAGTCGCGGCTCACCCCGAGCAACTGGAGATTCAAAACCAGGCCCAAGCCGTAGAAGCCGTACTGGAGTGCATAGGCGGTGCCCACGCCCGCGACTCCGCCGGTGAGCACCAACGCGGCGATTTGCGCGGCTTGGGCGAAGATCGAGGCGATGGTCGCCTTGCGCATGAGCTGATGGCCATGGCGGGCGGCATCGTGCGCGATCTCGTGCGCGATCACGCCCGCCAGCTCGTTTTCGTTGTCGGCTGCGTCCAACAGTCCCCGTTCCACGAAGAGATAACCGCCCGGCAGGGCAAAGGCGTTGATCTCTTTGGAGTCGAGCACGGTCACGTGCAGCGGAATCTTGAGATCGCTGTGCCGGGCGACGTCTTGCGCGACGCGGTTGACGTAGCCGGCGACGGCGGGATCCTCGATCGCGTTCGGCATGAGGCCCGTCGCTTTCATCTCGCGCACGGCATCCTGGCCGGTCTTGATGTCGTCTTGCTGGTTCGTCGCGATCTCGCGGATGCCGATGTCCTTGATGTCGCCCCAGCGGCGCTGGTGATAGGAGCCGTCGGCGATCTGGGCGCGCGTCTTCACGTATTCGGCGGGCCAATTCTGGAGGATCGCGACCTTCGCCAGGCGGTTTTCGTAAGCGGTGGGGATCGCGTCGTTGGCCAGCACCTGGGATTCCTCTTTCAGCAGCGTGAGGTTCTGGATCTGGCAATGCAGGGCATGGCGCGCGGCATCGTCCAAAGTGCTGGTGCGGCGTTTGAGCTCGTTGCGGGAGGCCGTGATTTGCTTGTCGTAGTCCTTGGCCCGCGCTTGGAAGCGGGTGATGCAGGTCTTGCGCCCTTGCTCGAGCGCGGCCCGCGCGCGTTCGAAGTCGGCGGTGCTGAAGTGCAGCTCGGGCGCCGCCTGAAAGATCTCCAGGTACGATTTGGCCGCCTCCGCGGCCAGCGCCGGCGCGGCGGAGGGCGCCGCGGCTTGCGGCGGCGCGGGCGGGACCAGCGCCTCCGCATCGCCGACGACCAGAACGCTCAAGAAGTAGGCGAGGAAACGCCGAACTCGCGGGTGCATGAGTGCCGCCTCCGGGAGTCTTTCTGACTCGTTGCTTCTATTATGTCACTGCGATGAGGTAAGAGAAAACGTCGCGCGGGCCGCCGCGGCGGCCGGGAACCGTTTGGCCCGCGCGCGTCGCAATCCGCTCGGCCGGAGCCGAGATAGGCCGCAGTCGCGAATCAACAGACCGGCCTGCTTGCTCCTGCGTCCGCGATGCGACGAAAGAAGGGAAGCGTTTCGCCCGGGCGGGATCATCGCCGGATCGGCGGCGCGAAAAGCGCGTCGTCCAGCGGCACATCGAGCTGCCACTTGAGAATCACGAGCGTCGGTCCGGGCAAATTGACGTAAGCGCTCGGAAAGAGCAAGCCCTTCACGCGCCGGTAATCGCGCACGGCTTCACTGCCGTGCCCACCCTGGGGCAACGGATATTGCTCGAAAAATTGCAGCCCGCTCTGGGCATCGAAAAATTGCACGAAGGTATCGCCGCCGGGAAAGGTGAAGCGCACCGCCTCGTAGCGCCGGCCGTCCATCGTGCCCGCCCCCGCATAGGCGATCGCGATCCCGCGCGACTCCGGCGCGATGGCCATATCGAACCCTTGCGCGCCCTCGTCGCGCACCTGATTGGCCGCGGCGCCGTTGAGCGCATGCGCCATCTTCGCGCCCGGATCGATCTGCCACGCCATAGTACCGTCGAAAGCCTGCACCAGGGTGCCCTTCGGCGTGTGAATCTCGATCCGAATCCGGTCGGGGGCCTTGTGCCACGTGCGAACTTGCCAGCGCTGGCCTTGCGCAAAGACCAGCTCGGAGCGCTCGACCAGCGTGCGCAGCGCCGCGAACCGCGCGGCGCCGCCAACAGGAGAGCGAGGAGAACGATCATCTGATTTAGCATATCCGCCCAGGTATCCTGAGGTCATGGCGACAGTCGCCGGCTGGGTGGAGGCGGTGCGCGAGGCCGATGCGCGCTCGCTGGCTCGTGTGCTGAGCGTGGTCGAAAACCGCGGCCCGCAGGCGGAAGAGCTGTTGCGCGCCCTGTTTCCCGCCGGCGGCGGCGCCACGACCATCGGCGTCACCGGTGCGCCGGGCGCCGGCAAGAGCACGCTCGTGGACCAGTTGGCCCGCGAGTATCGCCGGCGGCAGGAGCGCGTCGGCATCGTCGCCGTCGATCCCACCAGCCCCTTCAGCCACGGCGCGATCCTCGGCGATCGCGTGCGCATGCAGGCGCTGTTCGGCGATCCCGGCATCTTCATTCGCAGCATGGCCACGCGCGGCAGCTTGGGCGGCCTCTCAGCGGCCACGGCCGACGCCTGCGCCGTGCTCGACGCCGCCGGCTTTCGCCGCGTGATGATCGAGACCGTCGGCGTGGGCCAGGGGGAAATCGATATCGTGCAATTGGCCGACGTGGTGCTGGTCGTGCTGGTGCCGGGGATGGGAGACGACGTGCAGACGCTCAAGGCCGGCATCCTCGAAATTGCCGACATCTTCGTCCTGAACAAGGCCGACCGCGGGGCCGATCGCTTGCAGCAAGAATTGCGCGCCATGCTCGGGCTTGCCCGCCGGGCCGATGGCTGGCGGCCTGCCATCGTGCAGACCGTCGCCACCGAAGCGCGCGGCATCGCCGAGTTGTGCGCAGCGATCGCCGATTTCGAGTCGTTCCAGGCGGCCGAGGACCGGCGTGCGGCGCGGCGGCGGGAGCAATGGCGGCGGCGCCTCGAACGTCTGTTGCGCGACCGCTGGTACGAAGCCGCGCTCGCCCCCCATCTGCCCGCCGCCGCGCTGGACGAGGCGGCCGACGCCGTGGCGGCGCGGCGCAGCGATCCCTACGGCGCCGCCGAAGCGTTGATCGCCATGGCCCGCCGCGCCGCCGAACGCGGCTGAGCGCGCGTTCACGGTTATCCTCGGCCCATGCGTTTTTGGGCGCTAGCGCTGGTGGCCGCCGGGGGCGGCGCGGTGCTGTGGGGACGGCCCGCGCCTCCCCGGCCCCATGTGCGCGACTGGGCATCCAGGTCGGCGCCCTGCCCGCCGGTCCGCTGGATGCGATCACCGACCTCGGCGGCGTCGAGGTCGGGCAAGCACCCTGATCCGCGGCGCCGCGGTCCTTACAGGCGTGTCCGCGATTCTGCCGCACGCGGGCAATAGGTTCCAGGACAAGGTGTCAGGAGCGGTCTTTATCGGCAACGCTTTCGGCAAGCGGATGGGCTCGACGCAAGTCAACGAACTCGGCGAAATCGAGACGCCCATCCTGCTGACCTCGACCCTCGGCGTGCCGTGCGCCGCCGACGTGCTGCCCGATTACATGCTGGCGCTGCCCGGCGCCGCCGCCGTGCGCTCGATCAACCCGTTGGTAGCGGAGAAGAACGACGCTACTTGAGCGACATCCGCACGCTCGGCCGCGGCTATCTCGAACCGTCCGGCCCGCGCGCGGCGGCGTACGCCCCCGGCGCGCCCCGGCGCCGCGGACGGTTCGGTGCTCGTGGTGCTGGCCACCCACGCCCCCCTTTCCGCCCGTACCTTGCAACAGCTCGCCGCGCGCGCCGTGGCCGGCATCGCCCGCACCGGTTCGGCCTTCAGCAGCGGCAGCGGAGACTATGCCATCGCCTTCGCCACCGCCGCCGCGCTGCGCATTCCCGGCGAACATGCCCCGGAGGTGCCGCTGCTGCCGCTGGCGCCGCGCGTGCGCAACGATGCGATGTCGCCGCTCTCCGGAGCGGCGATCGAAGCTACGCAAGAAGGCGTGTACGAGTCGCTCCTCCAGGCCGTGACCGTCACCGGCAACGGCCATACGGTCGAGGCGCTCCCGCTCGAGCGCACCCGCGCCCTGCTGCGCCGCTATGGCGTCTTGCACTGCATCATGGGAAGCCGAGTTGCAAGCCCGAGCTGAACTCCAGCGAATTGTGGCGGAAACCCGGTTGCGGATTACCCAAATAGCTGTCGGCGAGCCGGATATTGAAGCTCAATTGCTTGTACATCGGCACGACCAGGCCAGTCGATGCGGAAGCCTGATAGGCGTTTCCCTGTGTGACCGCGGGGGAAACCTGCAACTGCTCGGTCCAGGTCATGCCGCCCGGCAGACGGCGGCGGAATTCCTCGGAGAAGTCCGAGGCCAAAAAGCTCGCCGGCGCCGCGGTCAAGAACGTCTGATGTGTGAAGTGAAGCCCGGCGGTCAGGTCGAGCTGGGCCACCGCATTATTGATCGGCTTCCAGCCGAGGCCCGGGCCGTAGCTTTGCTGCAACTGCAAGCCCTGCGCGAAGTTGTGGGCGAACTCCGCGCGGCCCAAGATGAAGAACCTCGGGCTGAGATTTTGATCGTGCTCGAAATTGGCGCTATAGATGCTGGTCAGCACCGTGGGCGAATTCGGCTGGGAGACGGAGCCGTAGCTCCCCTGAAAGCCGATCAAGGTGGTGGAGCGAGGCGGCTCGGCCAGATGACGCCCGCCCTGGCGGCGCAAGGCGATGTTGGTGGTGTAGTTGTTCGACGATTGCGTCGCGCTCACCAGGCTGAAGCCGGCGGCGATCGTACCTTGCCAGCCGCGCCACCAGGGCAGCCGTGCCGCTTCGAGCTGGCTGCGATACACCTCCGGCGAAACCAGTTCCAGCAGGTCGTTGGCGTGCAAGGCCACCGGAATGCCGCTGGCCGGCATTAGGGTGATGTCCTCGCCCTGCGCCGTGAATGTTCCGGTCCAGGTCTTCGTGTTCGTGACCGCGACGAAGCCGGCATCGCTGGTGAGCCACTCCACGTCGTGCCACGCCACATGGACGTCGCCGAGAGAGGCGTTGTGAAAGACCACGCCCGAAGCGTCTGCGCGAACGACGCTGCCGTTCAAGCGGTCGCCGCTGCGCAGCAGCAGGCTGTCGGCCGCCAGCGCGCGGGCGAAGGCGAAAAGAAAGAGCAGGCAAAAGAATTTCGTAAACGTGTTCGTCATGCGTGGTGACGCGGCGCAATACGCCATTGTGCCGTGCTCGGCTCGGGTTTGGTCAACCGGGTCGTTGCTAGTATCGTGAAGAATGGATTCGAAGCCGCCCTCGCCCGTCCCCGCCGCCGGCGTCGCTTCGCGCTCCGTTGCACGGGGCGAGGACGGCATTACACACGAGGATCTCGACCGCGCCCAAGACCGCTTGCAGGTGGCGCTGGCGCGCCGCAGCCGCGGAGGCTGGGCGCGGCTGCGCCTGCTGTGGCTGCTGATCGGTCCCGGAATTTTGGTGATGCTGGGCGAAAACGATGCGCCCAGCATGCTCAGCTACGCCGCCACCGGCGCGCGCTTCGGCCTGGGCTTCTTCCTCCCCTTCGTCGTTCTGACCTTCGTCATGGCGGTGGTGGTGCAGGAGATGACGGTGCGCTTGGGTGCGGCCACGCACCGCGGTCACGCCGAGCTGATCTTCGAGCGCTTCGGCCCCTTTTGGGGCTGGTTTTCGATGGTGGACCTGTTCATCGGAAACTTTCTCACCCTGATCACCGAATTCATCGGCATTCGCGCCGGCCTGGGCTTTTTCGGTATCCCGCCCGCCTGGGCCGTGCTCGGGGCCTTGGCCGTGGTCTGGCTGCTGGTGGGCACGCATCGGTATTGGACGTGGGAGCGGTTGACGCTGGCCTTGGCGGTCTGCAACTTGGTCTTCGTGCCCTTGGCGTTGCTGACCCATCCTGCCTGGAGCGAGGTGGGCCGCGCGCTGCTCACTTGGCGGCCCTTGCCGCCGCGCGGCGCGGAAACCGTCCTGATCTTGCTGGCCGACATCGGCGCGACGGTCACGCCCTGGATGCTGTTTTTCCAACAGAGCGCCATCGTGGATAAAGGCCTGACGCCGCGGGATATCGGCGCCGGCCGCTGGGATACCCGCCTGGGCGCCGTGCTCGCCGCGCTCGCCGCCTTGGGCATGATCGTCGTCACCACTCCGCTCTATCGTCACGGCATCAGCGCCGGCCATTTTCGAGCCGCCGAGTTCGCCCAGGCCCTAATCCCCTACCTCGGCCACGCCGGCGCCGCGCTCTTCGCCTTGGGCATCTTCGAAGCCGGGCTCGTCGCCTGTGTCACGATCTCCACCGCCTCCGCGTACGCCTTCGGCGAAGTGACGCGCATGCCGCACAGCCTGAACCGGCCGCTGCGGGAGGGCTGGCACTTCTATGCGGTGCTCTGTCTGGGCGCCGCTGCCGCCGCCGGCATCGTGCTGATTCCCGGCATTCCACTCGAATACGTCGTGTTGATCGTCAATGTGATCGCAGTGCTGGCGATGCCCCCCGCGCTGCTCTTCTTATACTTGCTGGTAAACGACCGCGAGCTGATGGGCGATCGCGTCAATCCTCGCGCCGACAACCTCCTTGCCACCCTCGTCGTCCTGGTGCTGGTCGCGGCCGGGGTGCTCTACGGATTGAGCGTCGTCGCCCCCGGCGTGCTGTAAAGGAGTGAATGATGGAGACGCCGCAACCGCCATCCCCGCCCGCCGCCGCCCGCGATGCCGCGGCGCGCCGCCAATGGGTGCTGGAGTCCTTGGAGGAAGATCAGCTCGTCGCCGCCAAAACCCGGCGCCTCGGGCGGGCGCGCTTGGGCCGCGGCGCTCAGGTTTTGATGTGGGCGTTGCGGGTCTATGTCTTGGTGATGGTGGCCATCGTAATTTACACGATCTTTCACGCGCGCTGAGCCTGTCTCGCGCGTCCCTTGACGGGCACCTGCGCCAAGAGCCGACTTCTGGCCGCCCGCCGTCAGCCGCCGTCCGGACCTCGCCGGCCGCCGCCGTCGTCGCGTCCGAGTACAATCGGGACTTCAGCCTCGGCGCTTGGCCTGCGGCTGCACCGTTGCGGCAATCGAGTGGATGCGGCCGCGCAGCGCCGCCGCGCAGCCGTTTCGGCGTGATGATGCAACCAGGACGCAAGATTGAAGGCTATGCCACCGCTGCCGGCACCGCGGCGTGGACCGAGCGGTTCCCGCAGTTGCGCGAGCGCCAGTTCTTCCGGCTCACCCGAGGGTTGGCCGACGGCGCCTGGCAGGTTTCCTCGCTGGGCATCGGCACCTATTTGGGCGCGGCTGACGATGACGCCGACGACCGCTACGAAGAGGCGCTGGCGGCCGCGCTTGCCGGCGGCGTGAATTGGCTCGACACCGCCATCAATTACCGCCATCAGCGCAGCGAACGCGTGATCGGGCGCCTGCTGGCTCGCGGGCAGGTTCCGCGCGAGAGCCTGATCGTCGGCACCAAGGCGGGCTTTTTCCCCTTCGACGGTGAGCTGCCGCCGGATCCGCAGCGCTACCTCCACGAGACCTATATCGCCTCCGGCCTGGCACGTCCCGGTGATATCGCCGGCGGCTCGCATTGCATGGCGCCCGTCTTTCTCGCCGACCAGCTTCGCCGCAGCCGCGAGAACCTCGGGCTGGCGACGATCGACATCTTCTATCTGCACAATCCCGAAACGCAGGCGGCGGAGCTGTCGCGCGAGGAGTTCTATCGCCGCTTGCGCGCCGCCTTCGAGTTCCTCGAGCGCGCCGCCGCGCAGAACGAAATTCGCTATTACGGCGTGGCAACCTGGAGCGGCTTTCGCCTCCCACCCGATCGCCCCGATTACCTGGAACTGAGCCGGATGGTCGCCATCGCGCGCGAAGTCGCCGGCGAGGCGCATCGCTTCCGTTTCGTGCAGTTGCCCTACAACCTCGCCATGCCCGAGGCCTCCGTGCTGATGAACCAGCCGGTGGAGCGGCCGCCGTACATCTCCTTGCTGGGCGCGGCCGCGCGCCTGGGCGTCAACGTGGTCGCTTCCGCCAGCCTCGCCAGTGGCCAGTTGCGGCAATTGCCCCCCGACGCGCTGGCTCACCTGGGCGCGTTTCTACCTGAAGCCGAAACGCCGGTCGAGTTCGCACTGCAGTTTGCGCGCGCCGGCACCACCACGGCGCTGGTGGGCATGGGACGCAAAGAGCACGTTGCCGCCAATTTGCGCGTCGCCACCATGCGCCCGCCCGCCGCGGTTGAGATCAGCCGCCTCTTGCGCCAGTAGCTCCGGCCCTCGCGCCGCGGCGCCGCCGCCTGCCTTGTTCTTGCGGCCGTTGGCTCGCCGCCGCCGCCGGTCCCGTTTACCGATTGCCGTCCGCCCTTCGCAGCTTGTCCGCGCGGCTTGTCGCCGCGTCCGCCTTTGATCGCGGTATCCTGAACTCTTACCCTCATGCTCAAGAAAGAACGCCTTTTCGCTCCCGGTCCGACCGCCTTATTGCCGCAGGCGCAAGCCGCCATGGCGGCCATGCACTGGCATCACCGCACCGCCGAATTTCGCAAGCTGCTCACCGGCACGCGCGAGCGGCTGCAGCGTTTTCTGGGGACCAAGAACGAGGTCATGCTCTTGGCCGCTTCCGGTTCCGGCGCCATGGAGGCTGCCGTCGTCAACGGTCTTTCGCCGCAGGACCGCGTGCTGGTGTTGACGGCGGGCAAATTCGGCGAACGCTGGGAGCAGCTTGCCAAGGCGTATGGCTGCGCCGTGGAATCGGTGAAGCTGCCCTACGGCGAAAGCTTCGGTCCGCAGCACGTGCAGGGCAAAGTCAGCGCGCACACCGCGGCGGTGCTGGTGCAGGCGACGGAATCTTCGACCGGCGTGCGCCATGACATCGAAGGCATCGCGCGCGCCGCGCGCCAGGCCAACCCGGAGGTCCTGATTCTGGTGGACGGCATCACCGGAATCGGCACCAGTCCACTGGAAATTGACGCCTGGGATCTGGACTTCGTCATCGGCGGCTCGCAAAAGGCGGTGATGATCCAGCCCGGTCTCGCCTACTTGAGCGTGAGCGAGCGTGCTTGGCGCGCGATGGAGAAGAGCCGCGCGCCGCGTTTCTATTTCGATCTGCGCCGCGAGCGCAAGTCGCAAGCCCAGGGAGAGACCGCCTTCACCCCGGCCACCGGATTGGTGGCCGCGCTCCATGCCGCGCTCGAATATATCGAAGCCAACGGCGGCCGCGCCGGCCTCGTCGCCAACGCCGAGTTGCTGGCTCGCGCCACCCGCGCCGCCGCGGCAGCGCTCGGCTTGCGCCGCTTCGGCGGCGGCACGCCCGCCGGCGCGCTTACCGCGCTGGAGGCGCCCGCCGGCCTGGATTCCGGCGAAATCGTCAAAGGGTTGCGGCAGAAGTTCGGCAGCGTCATCGCCAACGGCCAAGGCGAGATGAAGGGCAAGATCTTCCGCGTCGCCCACCTCGGCTATTACGACTTCTCCGATACTCTGGCGCTGCTCGGCCAGCTGGAACTGGTTCTAGTCCAGGCCGGCAAGCTGGAAAAGGCGAAGCTGGGCGCCGGCGTGCGCGCCGCCCAGACGCTCTGGCTCGAGGCCGCCGCCGGCCAAGGCGCCGAGGCTTAGCCTGCGCGGCGGGCCCCCTGGAGAAGGAAATCATGAAGATCGTCATTCCCGAAAAAATCTCTCCGCGCGGCATCGAGGAGCTGCAGGCGCAGCCCGGCTGGCGCATTGTGACCTTGCCGCCCTCCTCCGCTAACGATGGCAGCCTGGCGCGCGAGCTGGCCGACGCCGATGCCTTGATCGTTCGCTCCGCCGTCAAAGTCACCGCCGCGTTGCTCGCCGCCGCGCCGCAGCTCAAGGTCGTTGGCCGCGCCGGCGTGGGCGTGGACAACGTGGACCTCGAGGCCGCCACCCGCCACGGCGTGGTGGTGATGAACACGCCCGGCGGCAGCGCCGCTAGCGTGGCCGAACTGGCGCTGGGCATGATGATCGCCCTCGCCCGCCAACTGCCGCGCGCCGACGCCACCACCCGCGCCGGCCAGTGGGAAAAGAAAAGCCTGCAAGGCAACGAGCTGCTGGGCAAGACCCTCGGCATCGTCGGTCTCGGCCGCATCGGCATCGAGGTGGCCCGCCGCGCCCGCGCCTTCGAGATGGAGTTGATCGCCCACGACCCCTTCGTCTCCGCCATGGCCGCGCGCGAAGCCGGCGCGCGCCTGGTCGAGCTCGATGAGCTGCTCGCCACCGCCGACTACATCAGCCTGCATCTGACCCTGACTCCCAAGACCCGGAACCTGCTCAACGACGCCGCCTTCGCCCGCATGAAGCAGGGCGCGCGGCTGATCAATTGCGCGCGCGGCGAGCTGATCGACGAAGGCGCCCTCTACAGCGCCCTGAAATCCGGCAAGCTCGCCGGCGCCGCCCTCGACGTTTTCCAGAAGGAGCCGCCCGGCAGCTCCGATCTCTTCACGTTGCCCAACCTCATCGCCACCCCGCATATCGCCGCCTCCACGCACGAGGCGCAGGAACGCGTCGGCTATCGCATCGCCGAGCAGGTGCGCGATTATTTGGCGCGCGGCATCATTCAAAATGCCGTCAACGTGCCCTCGGTCAGCTACGAAGAATACGCCCAGCTCCAGCCTTGGCTCGATCTCGGCCGCCGCTTGGGCGCGATGGCGACGCAGCTCGCCGAGGGCCAGCCGCGCGAGTTGTCGCTGCGCTACTCCGGCGAACTGGGCACTTGGCACACCGATCTGGTCCGCAGTTCGGTGCTGGTCGGCATGCTCAATCACGTCATCTCGGAGAAGGCCAATCTCGTCAATGCGCTGTCGCTGGCGGAACAGCGCGGGCTGGTGCTGCGCGAAAGCCGCGAAGAAAACGCCCGCGGCATGGCCGGCACTCTGGCGCTCTTGCTGAAGACCGATACCCAGGAGCTGCGCGTCGAAGGTTCGGTGCTGCACGGCTCCCGGCCGCGCTTGCTCAGCTTCGGCGAGGCCGACGCCGATCACATCACGCTCGAGGCGCCGCTGGAGGGGAACCTCATCGTCCTGCGCAACGAAGACGTGCCCGGCGTCGTCGGCCACGTCGGCACCGTCCTCGGCCGCCGCTCCATCAACATCGCCAACTTCACCCTCGGCCGTCAGGAAGGGCCGGCCGGCAGCGGCCGCCCCAAGGGCGCGGCCGCGCTGGTGCAAACCGATCTGCCCGTGCCCCCGCACGTGCTTGAGGATCTCAAACAGCACTCGGCCATCTACTACGCCCGCGCCGTTCAACTGTTGTATTGAGCGTGCCTCGACGCTTCCGGCATTCGAGCGATGACCCTGCCGGCCTATGAGGCATGGGCCACGCGGCCACGAGTCTTGGGTACTTCGGGTGAACCCAACATCACGTTTGGGCCACCTCCGGACAACTCCGCCCGCGCAATCCGAATCCTACTTTTGAGGGGCCCCAGGGGTCGCGCCTGCGGGCGAGCGCCAGTTTCCGAGTCCCGCCGCTGTTTGACAACCTCAATGGGTTCCGGTGCCGCCGCGGTTCGCGCGGAAGCTTCAAAGAGACGATGCCGTCAGCGCAGCATCGCGCAGCAGTGCGCGAACCCCCTCCTTGCGAGTGCCCTAACCTGGGGTCCCCACGTTGGGAAGCTCAACACTACGAGGCGCTTGGGTCTCGATCGCAAATTTAAGCACCGCAACCACTTAGGTCCAATTTTCGGCCCGGTTTCGCAAGGCGGGTGTTGACCTGTACTTTCGGCCAGTTTTTCACCGCCTTACCCGCCCTTGGCGCGCGGTCGCCCGCGCCGGCCGCCCCCGGCTTCCTTAGAATTCGCCGCGGCCGGACCGTGCGGGATGGTGCGGCAGGCGCTCGGGCATCTCCGAGACGTTCCATGCCCAGGCGGCCAGCAGCGCTGCGCCCTCATTGACCTGCTCCGCTTTCACCAGGTCGAACGTATCGGCTTGGCTGTGGTGCGCCTGGCGATAGTGCGCCGGCTTCTGCACGCAAAAATATGCCGGCACGCCTGCATTCAAGAATTCCACGTGGTCGGACGCGCCGAAGTAGCGCGTGCTCAGCGGCTTGAGATCGAAAACTTCCTGGAGCGGCCGATAGATCTCGCTCATCAGCGGCGCCGTCTCCCATAGGTTCTCCAGCGCGATGCTGAAAACCTTGCCGGTGCCGGTGTCGTCAATCAGGACGCCGTCCATGTCGGGAATTTCGGCCGCATGGTTCTTGACGAAAAGCTGCGCCCCGACTCCGCCCTCTTCCTCGCCGGTGAAGAGAACGAAGGTGATCGTTCGCTTCGGCTTCCAGCCCAGCGCGTGCAGCGCCCGCGCCGCTTCGAGGGTGGACATCGCGCCGGTGCCGTTGTCCAGCGCGCCTTGCCCCAAATCCCATGAGTCGAGGTGGCCGCCGACGATCACTTGCTGGTCGGGCCACTCGCTGCCCTTGATCTGCGCCACCGTGATGGAGGCGGATTCCGGCCCCGCGCTGAAGGTGCCGTTGAGATTCACGTTCATCGTCACCGGCCCCGCTTGCGCCAGCCGATAAATGAGGTCGTAGTCCTCATGCGTGAGAAAGGCCAGGGGAATCGGCGAGGGCTGATACGCGCTGAAGCTCCCCATGTTGAACAAATTATCTTCCTTGCCGCTGTCGAGCAGTAGCACCGCGGCGCCGTCTTGCACGATCTGCTGCAATTGCTCGCGCCGGCGCTGGAAAACGTTGCCTTGCTGCTGCGGCACGCCTTTGGGCGGCGGGATCACGGCGTCGTAGGCGTTGTCCGGCGGAGGGAAGTCGGGCGGAATCGTCGCCGGCGGCCCGGCCAGAACGATAGCGCCGCGAACCTCTTCAGGATTCAGCGAACCTGCCATGTCGCGCGTCACCACCAGCACCTTGCCCGTCACCGTGCCCGGCGTTGCCTTGCTCCAGCCCAGCGACCGGATCGGGATCGTGCGCCGGATGGGCGTGAGGATCGCCGCGGTGTCATGGCCGCGGTACCAGGCGTGCGGCACCGTCGTGGTCTCCAAATGCGCGTCCAGACCGTAGGCACGGAAGCGCGCCAGCGTCCAGCGGCTCGCTTCCTGCATCTGCGGGGAGCCGGTCAGCCGGGGCCCGATCTCGGTCGTCAGATACTCCAAATTCTTCATCAGCTCCGAATGTTGCCTGACCTCGGCCTGGATCGCCAGATCGGCCTTTTCCATGGCCCGGCGGTATGCCTGTTGCTGTTCGGGCGTTCGCTCGTCGGTCTGTGCGGCCAGCGTGGAGGCCGCCGCCAATCCCAGGACCAATGTCGCGATCATCGAGCGGCGCGCGCCGCGCCGCGTGTGCTGTGTGAAAAGTGACATGTGCAGATTCCGGGTTGCGAAAAGGAACTGGGCATCATACAACAGGGTCCCGTCGAGAGCCACCGTCCGCCGCCCTTTCGGGCCGGCATAGGCCCGGGCACAGGGGGCCGGCGGCGGGCATGGGGCATCCAATGCGGGCATGGCGAATCGTCATGACGCGACAGGGCCGGTGGTGGTCATCACCGGCGCTTCGGCGGGAGTCGGCCGCGCGACAGCGAGAGATTTTGCTGCCCGCGGCGCGCGCATCGGCCTGCTCGCGCGCGGGCGCGACGGCTTAGCCGGCGCCCGCCAAGATGTGGAGCGCTTGGGCGGCAAGGCCTTGGCCATACCCACGGATGTTGCCGACGCGGGCCAAGTGGAAGCGGCCGCCGCCGCCGTAGAGGCGGAGTTCGGCCCCATCGACATTTGGGTGAACAATGCCATGACCTCGGTGTTTTCGCCGGTGCGCGAACTCCAGGAAGAAGAGGTGCGGCGCGTCACCGAGGTGATCTATCTGGGCACGGTGCACGGCACCATGGCGGCACTGCGCCGCATGTACCCGCGGGATGCGGGCGCCATCGTCCAGGTCGGTTCGGCGCTGGCCTATCGCTCGATTCCGCTGCAAGCCGCTTATTGCGGCGCCAAGCACGCCATCCTCGGCTTCACCGCATCGTTGCGCTGCGAGTTGCTGCACGAGCATAGCCGCGTGCGCGTGACCATGGTGCAAATGCCCGCGCTCAACACGCCGCAGTTCGGCTGGGTGCGCAGCCGCTTGCCGCATAGGGCCCAGCCCGTGCCGCCGATCTTTCAGCCGGAGGTGGCGGCGCGAGCGATCGTCTACGCCGCCCTGCATCCCCGCCGCCGCGAGCACTTCGTGGGCGGCTCGACGGTACGGGCGATCGAAGGCAACAAACTCGCCGCTGGCCTGCTGGACCGCTATCTAGGCCGCACCGGCTACCGCGCCCAGCAAACCGGGCAGCCGGAGACTCCCGGCCGCCCCGATAATCTTTTCGAACCGTTGCCCGGCGATCGCGGCGCGCACGGCTCGTTCGACGCCCGCGCCCACTCGCACAGTGCGCAATGGTGGCTGGCCTCCCACCCCGCCGTGCCCGCCGCCGCTGCGGCCGGCGCCGGCCTGCTGCTCGCGTGGGTTTCGCGCCGCGCGGCCGAGCGCAGGCCGCGCGTTGCCCGACGACTCTCATCCCGCGCCGCTTGACGACCTGGCCGCAAGGACAAGTTGTTCGCCGGTTACCGGCCCTCCTGCCGCCTTGAACCGTCGCGGCTGTTCGGTTGAGCATGAATAGGTGGCGTCCATTCCTCAGACTGTCCCGGTGCCGCCGGCGCGCGACGGCTTGGCGTTGATGGCCGTGGCGGGCGCCGCTGGCAGTGACGAAGCTGCCCTCAAGAAACTGCTGGCCGGCGTTGCCGAGCGTTTTCGTCTCTCCTTCGCCGGCGTTTATCAGGCCGAAGGCGGCAGTTGGATCCTGCGCGCCGAGGCGGGCATTCCCGCCTATAACGCCGAGGCCGTCGCCGGCCCGCGCGGCGGCTATTCGCTCCGCGTGACCGCGGGCGCCGTGCTTTCGCCCGAGGCCAGAGCCGAGCTCGAACTGTTCGCGGTGGCGATCTGCGATGCCGCGCGCGCGCTTTACGGCGGCTCCGATACCCGCCGCGACCCGGATTTGCAAAAACAATTGGTCGAAGCGCAAAAGATGCAGGCCGTAGGCACGCTCACCGCCGGCATCGCCCATGATTTCAACAATCTCTTGACCACTGTGCTCGGCCAGATCGAGCTCTTGCGGCTGCGCCACGGCCGGGCGCTGCCCGAAGATGCGCTCGAGCGCTTGGCGCGCGTGGAGAAAGCCGGCCGGCGCGCCGCCGGCCTGGTGTCGCAGTTGTTGGCGTTTTCCCGCCATGATCCCGGCCAGATGGCGCCCGTGGACGTTTGGGCGGCGGTGTTGGGCACGGTCGAGCTGCTCAAGCACGGCTTGCCGGAAAACATCCAAATTCGCCGCGAGGCGCGCATTACCGGCGCCACGGTGTGGGGCAGCTTGGGCCAGTTGCAGCAGGCCTTGATCAATATGGCTGCCAACTCCCTGACCGCCATGCCGCAAGGCGGGGTCTTCTCGGTCACCCTGGATCGCGCCGTCGCGCCGCCCTTGGGCGCGGAAGGCGACAAGCAAGATTGGATCGTGCTCACCGTGAGCGACACCGGGGTGGGTATGACCGAGACCGTTCGCGAGCGCGCCTTCGAGCCTTACTTCACCACCAAGCCCACCACCGACAGTGCCGGATTGGGGCTGGCGATCGTCTATGGCATCGTTCAGGCCCACCGCGGCAGGGTCGAGGTCGAGAGCACGCCCGGCGTGGGCACGACTTTTCGCGTATACCTGCCGCTGCTGCGCACCGGTGAAGCGGTCGCGCCGCAACCATCTCCGGTGCCGCGCGCCGGCAGCGAAAGTATCTTGCTGGTGGAAGACGACCAGGCCGTCGCGGAAACCACCGGGCAGATGCTGGCCAGCCTCGGCTATCGCGTGTCCACCGCGCTGTTGCCGAGCGAGGCGCTGCGCTTGATGCAGCAACCCGGCCTTCGATTTGATTTAATGATCACCGATGTGACCATGCCGGAAATGACCGGCTATCAGCTGGCCGACCGCATGCGTGAAAAGTTCGGCCCCATGCGCGTGCTCTTCGTCACCGGCTACGATTTCAACGCCTCCAGCGGACCCGCCTCGCGCTTCCTTCTGCAGAAGCCGCTCAGCCTGCACGTGCTGGGCGAGGGCGTGCGGCAAGCGCTCGCATCGGAACCGGCATGAGCCACCCCGTCAGCCTCCTGATTCATACCCAGCAGCCGCTGCTCGGCCGTTTAATCGCCGAGTCGCTGGCGCACCGCCAATACTCTGCCCGCGTCGAGCCCGACCTCGAGGCCTTGCGCCGCAGCGACGAGCAAAATCCAGCGTCTGCGCTCCTGATCGAGGGCACCGACGCAGCTCACGCCTGGCTTTCCGAACGCCCGCCGGAGGTGCGGTGCCGCTGCTTGGTGCTGGGCGAGGGCGACCTGGATCGCTTCGCCGACCTCGGTTGCCGCCTGGTCTCGCCCGCCGACAGCATCGAGCGGATCGAGCGGGAGCTTCGCCACGTCAGTCCCGAGCGCAGCGGCCCCAGCAATCTGCTGCTGATCGTGGACGACGATCCCGATACCCGCGCCACCATCCGCGAGTATTTCCAAGCTCTCGGCTATGACTGCGCCAGCGCCGCCAATGGCGCCGAGGCACTGGTCAAAATCCGCGAGGAAGTGCCGGACGTGGTTTTGCTTGACCTCAACATGCCCGAGATGGGCGGTCTGGAATTCCTTAAGGTCGTGCGCCAGCTCAACAATGCCTTCGGCATCATCGTGGTCACCGCCCTGCACGATCCCCGCATTGCCGCGCGCGCGGTGAGCTCCGGCGCCTTCGACGTGGTCGAGAAGCCGGTGAACTTCCAGCACCTGGCCTACCTCGTGCGCATCCAGATTTCGCGCCGCGAGGCCCTCAAGGCCCAAGCCGCCGCCGCGAAAGCCTGAACCGGTGCGGCGACGGCGGTCGCCGCACCGGCTTTCACCTAGTGTGCAGGCAGGTTCGGTTCCACCACTCGGTACGCGGTAGTGCCGGCCGAGCCGAAGCCGCTTGGAGTCGGCAGCCACAGACGCAGCAGAATGGACTGGTCCGGCGGTAGCTTCTCCAGCGCCGCCCGCAACTCGTCCGGGCTGTGCACCGGCTGATGGTTCACTTCCATGATCACGACCCCCGGCTGCAGGCCGGCGTTGTCGGCCGCGCTGCCCTGATCCACGCTTTGCACCAATACACCCTGGATGTCACCAGGGATATTTTCTTGCTGCCGCTGGTCGGGCGTGAGCGGAGCCACGCGCACTCCCAAATGGAAGCCCGTGGTGGTCGTGCGCTCGTTCCGAGTGGTGCCGGCTCCCGAACCCGGCGGCGACCCCAAGCGCGTCCGCACCGTCATCGGGTGGCCGTTGCGCATCACCGTCAGGGTGACCGGCGTGCCCGGAGGGCTGAGGCTGGTGATGACTTGAAGCTGGCCGGAATCGCGGACTTCTTGGCCATTGATGGCCGTGATCACGTCTCCGGCCTTCAGCCCCGCGCGTGCCGCCGGCGTATCAGGATCCACTTGCTGCACGAGCGCCCCGCGCGCTTCCTTGATATCGAAGAAGCGCATGTTCTCAGGCGTGACGTCGGTGATCAGGATCCCCAGATAACCGTGCTCGACCTTGCCGTTCTTGATCAAATCGTCGGCCACTTTGTGCGCGATGTTGCTGGGAATCGCAAAGCCGATTCCCGCGAAGGCTCCTGAGGAGGTGAAAATCGCGCTGTTGATGCCGATCACCTCGCCGCGGATATTCACCAGCGGCCCGCCGGAATTGCCGGGGTTGATGGCGGCATCGGTCTGAATGAAATCGCCCAAGGCGCGCAGATTCCCCTGCCGCAGCCGCCCGCGTCCGACGCCGCTCACGATGCCGTGCGTGACGCTGAATTCGAACTCACCCCCGAAGGGATTGCCCACGGCCAGCACGGTTTCGCCCGGTTTCACCTGGGAAGAATCACCCCACGCCAGGGTCGGCAGGTCGCTGGCATTGATTTTGACCACGGCCAGGTCCGTCAGTTCGTCGGTTCCTACGACCTTGCCGGGCAGCATTTGATGGTTGGCCAGCAGGACGCTGATCGTCGTGGCATCCTGCACCACATGGTTGTTGGTGACGATGTAGCCGTCCGGCGAGATGATGACTCCGCTGCCCAGTCCGCGCTCGATCTGCGGCACGCGCGGGATCTGGCCGAAAAATTGTCCGAAGAACTGCTCCATGGGGGTATTCGGCTCGTTGCCGCTGGAGCGCGCGGTCACGACAATCTCGACCACGGCCGGCTTGACGTGCGCCGCCAGCGCCTCCATGGCTTGGTTGTAGCTCGATAGCACGGAGATGTCATCGTTGGACAACGTTGCTTGGGTTGGCGCCGTCACGGGCGGGGCGAACCAGGCCAGTCCGGTGCCGGCCGGGGAGTGAATGCGGTAAAACGCCAATGAGCCGACAACGCCCGCCGCAATGAGCGTCAGAACCAGAGCGCGCCGGCGGATGGGAAATTGGGTCATGCTGCCTCCTTGCTGTGCCGCTGATACGACATCTTCGTACTTACACTGTTTAGACGCACCCGAGCCGGTGCGCGGTTAGGGAAAACTGCTTGAACTATCAGTCTAGCGCCACCCTGGCCGCGGCCGCATGGAGCGTCGGGACGCCATGCTATACTGTGCCGCGTGGGCGAATTGCATTCGCCGCATCGCTAGGAGGACTTTATCGCCGACTTCCGCCCGCGACGCATCCCCGAGCCCCGGACCCGCACCAACGAGCGCATCCGCGCCCGTGAAATTCGCGTGATCGACGAAAACGGCCAGCAGTTGGGCATCTTGCCCCCGCAAGAAGCCTTGGCGATCGCCCGTCAAAAAGGCCTCGATCTCGTCGAGGTTTCCGCCACTGCGCAGCCGCCGGTTTGCCGAATCATGGACTTCGGCAAATACCAGTATCAGATGGAGAAGAAGGCCCGGGAGGCGCGCAAGCACCAGAAGAACATCGTCATCAAAGAAGTGAAATTTCGGCCCAACACCGACGAGCACGATTACGAGTTCAAGAAGAACAATGTGCTGCGGTTCCTGGGCGATGGCGACAAAGTCAAGGCCATCGTGCAGTTCCGCGGACGCGAGATCACCCACAAAGAGATCGGAATGCAATTGCTCACGCGCCTGCTCGGCGATGTCGAGCCGAAGGCCAACGTCGAGTTTCACCCGCGCATGGAGGGCAACGTCTTGACCGCCATCCTCGCGCCGAAGAAGTAGAACCGTCATGCCGAAGCTGAAAACCCATCGCGGCGCCGCCAAGCGTTTCAAGAAGACCGGCGGCGGCAAGATCGTGCGCGGGCACTCGTTCGCCCGCCACATTCTCACGAAGAAGACGCGCAAGCGGAAGCGGGCACTCGACCAAGACACGCTCATTAGCGCCGCCGATCAGCGGCGAGTCGAGCGCATGATTCCCTACTTGTAGACCTGAATCCGGGCCCTCGCCGCTTCCCGCGGCGGGGAGAGCTCACCGCCTCGCGCCGCCGGCTCGTGCGGCGCAGGCGTGGAAGAGGAGATGAAACGATGCCTCGAGTGAAGCGCGGCACTACGCGCCGCGACCGCCGCAAGAAGATCCTCGGCCGCACCAAGGGCTTTTTCCTTACCAAAAGCAAGCTCTATCGCTCCGCCAAGGAGGCGGGCGAGCGGGCGCTGAAGTTCGCCTATAGCGGCCGCAAGCAGCGCAAGCGCCAGTTCCGCGAGATTTGGATCGTGCGCATCGGCGCCGCGGCGCGCGCCAACGGGCTGACCTACAGCCAGTTCATCCACGGACTCAAGAGCGCCGGCGTCGAGCTGGACCGCAAGATCCTCGCCGAGATCGCGGTGCGCGACGCCGAGGGCTTCGCTACGCTGGCGGCGCAGGCCAAAGCGGCGCTGGGGGCGGCGCAATAACCGGGCGCCATGCCCGATCGCACGACCCAGTCGTGGGCCGAGTTGAACGTCGCCTCGCCTGACGATCTCGCCGGCCTGTTTCAGGCGCTCGCGGCCGAGTTGGCGGCTGACGTCGCCGCCGCCGGCGAGGAAGCCGCGCTGCGCGCCGTCCGTGACCGCTGGCTGGGCCGCAAGAGCGGCCGCCTCGCCCGGATTCGGGACCAATGGCTCGCCGCCGCCCCGCGCGAATGGAAGCCCGCCGTCGGGCAGCTCTACAACGCCCTAGCGCGCCAGGCCGAGAGTGAATTCGCGCGGGCGCAGGCGCGCTTTGCCGCGGTCCAGGCGCAGGCGATGATCGTCGAGGACGCGGTCGATACCACCCTGCCCGGCCGTGCGCAACCCGCCGGCCCGGCGCATCCGGTGCTGCGCATCCTCGACCGGATCACTGACGTTTTCGTGCGCCTCGGCTATTCGGTCGCCACCGGACCGGAGATCGAAACCGCCTATTACAATTTCGAGGCGCTGAATATTCCTGCCGATCATCCCGCCCGCGACGATCAAGACACGATCTATCTGGCTGGAGCCGGTGAAGAGTTGCTGCTGCGCACCCATACTTCGCCGGTGCAAATTCGCGCCATGCAGGCGCAAGAGCCGCCGCTGCGGATCGTCGCGCCGGGGCGTGTGTACCGCCATGATGCGCCCGACGCCAGCCACTCGCCCATGTTCCATCAAATCGAGGGCTTGGCCGTGGACCGGGACCTGACCCTCGGCGATCTGAAAGGCACGCTCGATCACTTCGCGCGCGAACTGTTCGGCGCCGCCGCCACCACTCGCTTCCGGCCCTCGTACTTCCCATTCACCGAACCTAGCGCCGAAATGGACGTAAGTTGCATTTTGTGCCACGGCGCCGGGTGCCGCGCTTGCAAGCAAACCGGTTGGATCGAGATCCTGGGCTGCGGCATGATCCATCCGGCGCTCTATCGCGCCGTGGGATACGACGCCGCCCGCTGGAGCGGCTTCGCTTTCGGCATGGGCGTGGAACGAGTAGCCATGCTGTACTACGGTGTCGACGATTTGCAGCGATTCTATTCCGGCGATCTGCGCTTTTTGGAGCAGTTCGCAACCTGAACGCCATGCTCGTCTCCTATCAATGGTTGCGCGAGTTCGTGGCCTGCGATTTGCCGCCGGCGGCGCTCGCCGAGCGCCTCACCATGGCCGGCCTGGCGGCGGCGGGTTGGGAAGCGCGGGACGGCGACATTGTCTTCGACCTCGAGATCACGACCAACCGTCCCGATTGCCTCAGCCATTACGGAGTCGCCCGCGAGGTCGCGGCGGTCTTGAAGCTGCCGCTGGCGCCGCTCGCCGCCTCCGTGCCGGCCTTCGCGGAGTCCGCTCCGCTGGCACCGCCCCCGCGCATCGTCATCGAGGCGCCGCAGGCTTGCGCCCGCTATTGCGCCCGCCTGATCGAGAATGTCGCCGTCGCCGCCGCGCCCGTCCCAGTGACGGCGCGCTTGGGCATATTGGGCCAGCGCGCGATCAATAACGTTGCCGACCTCACCAACTACGTCCTGCAGGAGACCGGCCAGCCCACGCATGCCTTCGATGCCGACCGGTTGCGCGGCGGTGAAATTCGGGTGCGCTTCGCGCGCCCCGGCGAAACGCTGCTCGCGCTCGACGGCGTCGTGCGCCAGCTCGATCCCTCCGATCTGGTGATTGCCGATGCCGAGCGGCCCGTGGCCCTAGCCGGGATCATCGGCGGCGAGGAAACGGCGATCAACGAGCGCACCCGTCGGGTCCTGATCGAGAGCGCCTGGTTCGAACCCGCCGTCGTCCGCCGGACCGCCAAGCGCCATGCGTTGATCACCGAGGCTTCTTATCGCTTCCAGCGAGGAGCCGATCCGGCAACGGCGCCGCTCGCCGCTGACCGGATCGCCGCCCGCTTGACCCAAATGGGCGCGCGCGCGGCGGGACCCTTGCTCGATCTCTATCCTCGGCCGATCGTGCGTCCCTTAGTGCCGCTGGAGCCCAATGCCCTGCGCCTCTTGGGCGGCCGCGTCGAGTGGGAAGAAGCCGCGGAGATTTTGCACCGGCTCGGCTTCGCTGCCGCCGCCGGAGCATTTCAGGTGCCGTCTTGGCGCGGTGACGTCAGCCACGCAGTGGATTTGGTCGAAGAAGTCGCGCGGGTCGCCGGGTATGACCGCTTTCCCCCGCGCTTGCCCGCCTTCGCCGGCGCCGCGCGGATCGGCGCCGAGGTGGAGTCCGAGCGCGAGTTGCGCCTCAAACTGCGCGGCCAAGGCTATGCCGAGGCCATGTCGTTGAGCTTCGCCGCCCGCGCCGAATGCCGCCTGTTCGCGCCCCATACGCCGGATATCGAATTGCGCAATCCCATCAGCGAAGAAGCGGCGATCATGCGCACCAGCCCGCTGCCGGCGATGTTGCACCTGCTGCAATACAATCTCAACCGCGATCGGCCCGATCAGCGCCTCTACGAGTTGGGCAAGGTTTATTGGCGCCAGGGCGAGGCCGTCGAGGAAGCGCCCGTGCTGGCTTTGGGTGCTTGCGGCCGCGCCTACCCGGGCTGGACCGCCAATGCCGCCGAACGCCGCGCTTACGACTTTTTTGATCTGAAGGGCACGGTCGAAAGTGTGCTCGCCGGCTTTGCCATCTCGGTCGCGATGCGCCCTCTGCGCGACGACCCCGCCTTTCATCCCGGCCGCGCCGCCGCCGCTTGGGCTGGCGAGCGCCGTGTGGCGCGCTTTGGCCAGCTTCATCCCGACCTGGCGGCAACCTGGAAGTTCAAGACCGCCGTTTACATCGCCGAGATCGCCCTTGATCCGCTCCTGCGGGCAGGCCGCCGGCCCCTGCATTTCACGCAGCCGTCTCGGTTTCCCGCTGGCGAGCGCGACTTCTCGTTCTTGTTCCCGGATACGGTCTCCTGGGATGACGTGCGTCTCGCCATTGATCGATTGCGGCTTGAAGTCCTGCAATCGCTGGTGCCCGTCGAAGTGTTCCGGGGGGCGAGCATTCCGGAAGGGCGCTACAGCCTGTTGCTTCGTGCTCGCTTCCAGCGTGCCGACCGCACCTTGCACGAAGACGAGATTCAAGACCAAGCCCGCCAAATCATCCTCGCCCTCGAATCCCTCGGCGGCATCCAGCGCTAGTCTCCCCACTGACCCCGCCCCTGGCCGCCATCCACGGCACGGAACCTTCGCTCGCTCACAACGGCTTGGCCAAAATTGTCAGCTCACCAAGACGGTGAATTGCGATCGCCGTCCTGGCTTCGGCGTGGGCCGCTGTCATGTCGTTCCGACCCCAGACTCGGTGATTACCTTGATTCCTCTTTTTCGGTAGTCATCGCATTTTTTCCCTTGACATCGTCGCTGAGCGCGCTAAGATCGTGGGCGCGAGTGGGAAAAAGTGGCTGTGAGTGGTCATTCCGGGCCATTCCAATGGCCAAGGTTGCGCTCACATGTTGCGGGGAAATTATCCGGCGCGGGTAGACGAAAAGGGGCGGCTCAAGGTGCCGACCGAGTTTCGTGCCTACCTCGACCAGGCGTTTCCCGGCGGCAAGTTCTATATCACCAGCTTCGATGGGTTGAACGCGCGCGTTTATCCCATGACGGAGTGGGAACGTCTCGAGGAAAAATTGGCGGCCTTGCCGACCATGAACCCCACCAAGCAGAAGCTGCTGAGCCGCACGAACTACTACGGCCAGGTGGTCGAGATGGATGCGCAAGGGCGGCTGCTGATTCCGCCGGTATTGAGGGAGTCGGCGCAGATGCGCGGCGATGTCGCCGTGCTCGGGTATTTGCGGTACTTGGAGGTTTGGAACGAGGAGCGCCTCGTCAACGAGATGAAGGCGAGCCCGTTCACGGACGCCGACAAGCAAACGTTGGCGGACTTGGGAATTTGACGTCCTGTGGGGAGGGCACGGAGCGGCGATGCACGTTCCGGTCATGCCCGATGAGGTGTTGCAGTATCTGGCGCCGAAACCGAGCGGCATTTACGTGGACTGCACGGTCGGCGCCGGGGGTCATGCACGGCGAATCGCGGACAAGCTCGATTTCGCCGGGCATTTGGTGGGGTTCGACAAGGACCCGGCAGCCTTGGAGCTCGCCGGGCGGGCTTTGCAGGGGGTGGCGCCGCGAGTCAGCCTCGTCGGCGCCAGCTTCGGCCGGATGCGGGAGGAACTGAGCCGGCTCGGCCTAGCCGCCGTGGATGGCGTCCTGGCCGATCTGGGGGTCAGTTCGATGCAGCTTGAGCAGCCGGAGCGCGGTTTTAGTTTTGCCGCCGAGGGCCCGTTGGACATGCGGATGGACCCGCGCCAGCGGCTGACGGCGGAGCAGGTGGTGAATCAGTTCAGCGAGCGCGAGCTGGCCGACCTGATTTTCCAATTCGGTGAGGAAAGGAGGTCGCGGAGAATCGCCAGAGCCATTGTCCGCTCGCGGCCGTTGCGTACTACCGCGCAGTTGGCGGAGGTAGTGGCGGCCGCGAGCCGGCCAATGAACCGGCGCGAGGCGCGGTTGCATCCGGCAACGCGAACGTTTCAAGCTCTGCGGATTTACGTGAACTCCGAGTTGCAAGACCTCGCCGATTGGCTCGAACAATTGCCGCAAGTCCTGGCCCCGGAGGGTCGAGCGGTCGTGATCGCGTTTCATTCGCTCGAGGATCGGCCGGTGAAGCAGGCGTTTCAGCGGTATCAACGCGAGGGCCTGATGCGTATCTTGACGCCGCACGTCGTGCGGCCCAGCGCCGCGGCCATGGCCGCCAATCCGCGGGCGCGCAGCGCGAAATTGCGAGCGGCATGCCGAACGCGGCAGGGTGGCCCGTCATGACCGATTTTCATTACCGGCAATTCATCGACAACTCGCGCGTGGTGCGCGTGCCGGATCCACGGCGGCGGCGCGAGCAACGCCTGCTGCTCGCCGCGATCGCTTGCCTGGCCGTGCTGCTGTTCGGCTATGCTTGGCAAAATTTTGAGATCATCCGCCTCGGGTATCAGGTCGAGAACGCGCGCCAAACCGAGTCGGGCCTGGCGGAATGGAACCGCGCATTGCGGCTGGAGCAAGCCTCGCTGCGCGATCCCATTCGGATCTATGCCTTGGCGGAAAACCGCCTAGGCATGGAGTCGGCGCAGCCGGGCCAAGTGGAGGCGCTGGTGATTCCGCCGCAAACCCCAGCCGGCGGTGGCGCGGTCTTGGCATCGGCGAGCCGTCCCGCGGCCGTGGCGGGCGGCGTGGGCAGCGCCCGCTAGCTTGGATGCCGGCCTGATGTAACCGGAGCCCGTGGGATTCCGCGCGCCCAGGCGCCGTCTTTCTGATGCGAGCATCGGTCCCCTCATCCCGGCGCGTTTGGCTGCTCGAAGCGGCCTTGGCGGTTTGGGTGCTGGCCGTGCTGGTGCGCCTGTTTTGCCTGCAGGTGCTGGATTACCACCAGCTGGAAAGCAGAGCCGAGCGGCAGCAATCCCGCACCGTGGAAGTGGATGCGCCCCGCGGCATGCTGCTCGACCGCCACCTGCATCCGCTGGCGATGAGTTTGCAGGTGGATTCCGTCTTCGCCATGGCGCCGCAGGTGGAACAGCCGCGTCAGACGGCGCGCCGCTTGGCGCGCATCCTGGGCCTCGATGCGCGTGATCTCGCGGGCCGGCTGGAGACGTCGCGCGGTTTCTGCTGGATCGCGCGCAAGATCACCGCCGAGCAGGCACGGCGGATTCGCGCGCTGCATCTGCCCGGCGTCTATTTCGAAAAAGAGAGCAAGCGCTTTTATCCGAAGGGCGTGCTCGCCGCGCCGGTGCTGGGCTACGTGGGCGTGGACGGGCGCGGCCTGGGCGGCCTCGAGCTGGAGTTCGACCGCGAACTGCGCGGCACGCCCGGACAGGAGCTCGTCGAGGTCGACGCTCGCGGCCGCGCTTACCATCAGGTCGAACAAGCCGCGCAACCCGGCGAAAGTCTCGTTCTCACCATCGATCAGAATGTCGAGTACATCGCGCAGCAAGAGCTCGACAAAGCGATGGCTTCCACCCATGCGCGGCGCGGCACCGTCATCGTGGAAAATCCCGGCAACGGCCAGATTCTCGCCATCGCCAACGCGCCGACCTTCAATCCCAACGACTACAACTCGACGCCGCTGGCGCGCATGACCGACGCCGCGATCAGCGACGTCTATGAGCCGGGCTCGGTGTTCAAGCTGGTGACGCTATCCGCCGCGCTCGATGAACATTTGGCCCGCCCGGATGAAATCATCAACTGCCAAATGGGTTCGATCGAGGTCGGCGGCCGGGTCATCCACGACCATGCGCGCTATGGGCTGCTCAGCGTCAGTCAGATTCTCGTCCACTCGAGCGACGTAGGCGCGATCAAAATCGGGTTGCGCCTCGGCGACCAGCGCCTTTACGACTACATCCGCGCTTACGGCTTCGGCCAGCCCACGGGCATCGCCTTGCCCGGCGAGTCGCGGGGGTTGGTGCGGCCGCCACAGCGGTGGACCAAAATGTCGATCGGCGCGGTCAGCATGGGCCAGGAAATCGCGGTCACGCCGATCCAGGTTGCCGCCATGGTTTCGGCGATCGCGGACGGGGGCGTGTACCACGCGCCCCGCATCATCCTCGACCGCTTTCGCGGCGATCCGCCGCCGAGTGTTCCTTCACCCGGCGACACCGCGGGCCGGCGGGTCATCGGCGCCGCTATCGCCGCGGAGATGCAGGCGATGATGGCGCAAGTGGTGCTTCAGGGCACCGGGCGCGAGGCGCAGCTTGTCGGCTACACCTCCGCCGGAAAAACCGGAACCGCGCAGAAAGTGGACCCCGGGACCCACGCCTACTCCGCCGACCACTATGTCGCTTCCTTCGCCGGATTCGCGCCGGTGAGCAATCCCGCGATCGTCATTCTGGTCGAACTCGATTCCCCGCAGGGGCTGCACGAAGGCGGCGAGGTCGCCGCGCCGGTCTTCCGTGCCATTGCACAACGCGTGCTGGCTTACCTGAACGTGCCCCACGATGTGCCGGTGCTGCCCGGGCTGGAGCGCGCCCATGCGCCCGTGCCGCCGGCGGCTCTGGCGGACGATTCCGAGGAAATTTCCGATTTGCCTCCCGCTTCGGCCGGTGCGGCGGATCCGCCGGCGGAAACGCCCTCCGCGCCGGTTGGCGCCGCCAGCGGCGGTGCCGTGGTGCTCGATTACGAAGGCGGCATCGCCGTTCCCGACTTTCGGGGTCAGTCGTTGCGTGATGTCGCGGAAAAGTGTCAAGCGCTGGGTCTGGAGCTGCAGGTGCAGGGCGAGGGCGCGGCGCAGAGCCAGTTACCGAGCCCGGGTACGCGCATGCCCGCGGGCGGCACAGTCAAGGTCTGGTTTGGAACCTGAACCTGCAGCCGGGTCCGGGGAGCGCGGCCACGGCGGCAGCCGTTCCGCGAAAACCTATACTAGAGAGAACTGAATGCAACTTGACCGCCTTTTGAGCGGCGTGGAGCTGGAGGTGCCGTTGCCGACGGCGCCGCTGGCGGTGACCGGCCTGCACTACGATTCCAGGCAACTGCAACCGGGCCAAGTCTTTGTCGCCATTCGCGGCGAGGTGACGGATGGCAACCGCTACGTGGCCGAAGCGGTGGCGCGAGGCGCGGTCGCGGTGGTATCCGAGACCGAGCCGCCACCCGGCCTGCATGTGCCGTGGGTGCGCGTGCGGCAGGCACGCCAGGCCCTGGCGCTAATGGCGGCGAACTGGTTCGGGCACCCCGCTCGGCGCTTACAACTGATCGGGATCACCGGCACCAACGGCAAAACCACGACCGCGTTTCTTTGCGAAAGCGTCCTGAGGGCGGCGGGGATCCCCTGCGGCCTGCTGGGCACGATCGAATATCACGTCGGGGAAGAGGTGTTGCCATCGCCGCACACCACGCCGGAGTCCTATGATCTGCAAGCGATGCTGGCGCGCATGGCCGGCGCCGGGAGCGCCGCCGCGGTGCTGGAAGTATCCTCGCACGCGCTGGCGCTCGACCGCACCTGGGGCTGCCGCTTCGAGGCCGCCGTCTTCACCAATCTGACGCAGGATCATTTGGATTTTCACGAGACATTCGAACAATACCGCGAAGCCAAACGCCGCCTCTTCGCCGGCACAGGCGCGGGCCAGCCGGCGCATGCGGTCATCAATGCCGACGACCCGAACGGTGCGGCCATGGTGCGCGGCTACGCCGGCGCGGTATTGCGCTACGGCGTGAGCGATGGCGCGGACCTGCGGGCGACCGACATTGCCAGCGACCGCGGCGGCCTGCGGTTTCGCGTGCGCGGGCCGCGCGGGCTGGAAATGAGCGTGCGCAGCCCGCTGTTAGGCCGCGTGAACGTGATGAACTTACTGGCGGCCGTCGGCGTGGGTCTTGCGCTCGGCCTCGATCCGGACCAGGTGCGCCGCGGCGCCGAAGCGCTGCCGCGAGTGCGCGGCCGCTTCGAGCGCGTGGAGGAGGGCCAGCCGTTCACGGTGGTCGTGGATTACGCGCACACGCCGGATGCGCTCGCCAATGTACTGGGCTTGGCGCGCGAGCTGGCGGGCCAGCGGCGCGTGATTACTGCGTTCGGCTGCGGCGGCGACCGGGACCGGGGCAAGCGTCCGCTCATGGGAGAGGCAGCGGCGCGCTTGAGCGATTTTGTGGTCGTCACCACCGACAATCCGCGCAGCGAGGAGCCGGAGGCGATCATCGAGGAGATCTTGGCGGGCGCTCGCAACCGGCGCGCGGTCGTGGCCGTCGAGCCCGATCGCCGGGCCGGCATCCGCCGGGCCATCGCGGAAGCTCGCGACGGCGATGTCGTGGTGCTCGCCGGCAAGGGCCACGAGACCTATCAGATCATCGGCGATCGGCGGATTCATTTCGACGACGTCGAGGAGGCGCGCGCCGCCCTGCGCGCGATGGCGCCATGCAATTGAGCCTGGCCGAGATCGCCAACCTCTTGCGCTGCCCGCCGCCCGAGATCGCGGGATTGGCCAGCGGTTACTCCATCGACTCGCGAACGCTGCGGCCGGGCGAGGTCTTTTTCGCCATTCGCGGCGGTGCTCGCGATGGGCATGACTTCGTGCTCGGGGCGTTGGGTGCGGGGGCAGTGGCCGCAGTGATCGCGCGCGATGCGTACGAGCGGTACGCGCCGCCGTTCCGCGATCGCCTCTTGCCCGTCGCCGACCCAACCGCGGCCTTGCAGCAGTTGGCGGCGGCGGTGCGCCGGCGCTGGGGACGCAAGTTGGTGGCGATCACCGGCTCGGCGGGAAAGACCAGCACTAAGGAAATGATCGCCCGCGTCTTGGGCGCGCGCCTGCGGGTGCTGAAGACCGAAGGGAACTTGAACAATCACCTCGGCCTGCCGCTTTCCCTGCTGCGCTTGACCCCCGCCCACGAGGTCGCGGTGGTGGAAATGGGCATGAACCACCGGGGAGAGATCGCCCGCCTGGCGGAGATCGCGCAGCCCCAAGTGGGAGTCTTCACCAACGTCGGCAGCGTTCATCTCGGTAACTTCTCCAGCGAGGACGAAATCGCGCTGGCCAAGCGCGAACTCGCGGAAGCCTTGCCGGCGAACGGCATCATGGTGCTGAACCGCGATGATCCTCGCGTCTCGCGCTTCGGAGAGGGCTTCGGCGGCACCGTGGCCTGGTTCGGTCTGGGCACGCCGGATCGGGCGCCGGGAGTTTGGGCCCGGGACGTGAAGCTGCTGGGAGAGGGGGGCAGCGAGTTCATCGCCGTCAGCCGCGACGAGCGGGGAGGGGAAGAAGAAGCCGTCGTCCGCCTGCAGTTGCTGGCGCGGCACAATGTCGCCAACGCCGCCGCGGCCTTAGCCACCGGCCTGATCTTCGGCCTGAAGCTGCGGACCGGCGCCGAGGCGCTCGCGTCCATGGCCTCGCCGGAGGCGCGCGGAAGGGTGCTGCATCGCGGCGGCGCGACCATCATCGACGACTGCTACAACTCCAACCCGCCGGCGCTGGAAAATATGATCAATCTCTTGGCCGGCATGCCGGCGAGCCGGCGAATCCTGGTGGCAGGTGAAATGCTGGAGTTGGGACCGGCTGCAGCCAAGCTGCATGCGCGCATCGGCGAATTGGTGGCGCAGCGCCGCATTGACGTGCTGCTGGCGGTGCGGGGCGAAGCGCGCCGGATCCTCGACGGGGCGCTGCAGGCCGGCTTCGGCGGGCTGGGCGAGTTCTTCGAGGATGCCGACGTTTGCGGGCGGCGCCTAGCGGCCTTGCTCGGCCCCGGCGACGTGGTGCTGATCAAGGGTTCGCGCGGCGTCCACCTCGAGCGGGTGCTCGCCGCCATCATGGGTCCGGAGGCGATGGCGGCGCATTAGCCTGCGTGCGAACTGCACATGCTCTACTGGCTCTTCTATCTCAAGCTGCATACGGATTTTCGCCCGTTGCGGTTGTTCCGCTTCCTGACGTTCCGGACGGCTTTTGCCAGCTTGACGGCGATGGCGATTGCGATTCTCGTCGGCCCTTGGCTGATCCGGCAACTCCAAGGGTTTCAGATCGGCCAGTACATTCGCGAGGAAGGCCCGAAGTCGCACCGGAAGAAAGCGGGTACGCCGACGATGGGCGGCGTGCTCATCAACATCGCCATCCTGGTGCCGACACTGTTGTGGGCCGACCTGCGCAATCCGTTCATTTGGGTGGCGATCTTCGCCGAATTGGCGTTTGCCACCATCGGATTCCTGGACGATTTCGCCAAGCTCCGCCACCGCCGCAATCTCGGCCTTACCTCGGCCGAAAAGTTCGGCTTGCAGGTGTTGGTGGCCGCCGTGGTGGCGGTGGTGCTGGTGCTGATGAGCACGACGGGGGACTATTCGACGCGCCTGGTGGTGCCGTTCTTCAAGAACTTCCGGCCGGAACTGGCGATTCCTGCCCTGCTGCACCACCACTGGCTGCATCTGGTCGCATTCTTGCCCTTTATCGCCTTCGTCATCTTGATCATTGTCGGGTCGAGCAACGCGGTCAATCTCACGGACGGCCTCGACGGCCTGGCGATCGGCTGCACGATCATCGCCGCCGGTGCGCTGACCGTGCTCACGTACGTATCGGGCCATGCCGTTTTCGCCAGCTATCTGGAGCTCGACAAACTGCCGATGGTGGGCGAGCTGTCGATCTTTTGCGGTGCCATGGTCGGCGCCAGCATCGGTTTCTTGTGGTACAACGCTCATCCGGCGGAAATTTTCATGGGCGACGTGGGTTCGCTGGCACTGGGCGGCGCAATCGGCACCGTGGCGGTGATCATCAAGCAGGAGTTGTTGCTGCCGTTCATCGGCGGTATTTTCGTGATCGAGGCGGTCTCGGTGATCTTGCAGGTCGGAAGCTACAAACTGCGGCGCAAGCGCATTTTCAAGATGGCGCCGCTTCATCATCATTTCGAGCAACTGGGCTGGAGCGAATCGAAGATCATCGCGCGCTTTTGGATCTTGTCGGGCGTATTTGCGCTTTTCGCGCTGACCACCCTCAAATTGCGCTAGCGCGCGCCGGAGAGCTCGGATGGAAGAAGTCAAAGGCAAACAGGTCGTGGTGGTGGGCATGGCCCGCAGCGGGATCGCGGCGGCGCTGTTTTTGCGGCAGCGCGGCGCGCGCGTGGTGGTCTCGGAGGCCCGCAAGGCGGAGCCGCTGCGCGACGAGATCGGACAGCTCTTGGAGGCGGGCGTCGCCATCGAAACCGGCGGCCATTACGAGCGCAGCTTTCTCAACGCCGACATGATCGTTCTCAGCCCGGGCGTGCCCGCCAACATGCCCGTGCTCGAGCGGGCACGCGCGGAGGGAATTCCCGTCATCGGCGAACTGGAGCTGGCGGCACGCAATTTGCGGGGCCGCATCGTGGCCATCACCGGCTCCAACGGCAAGACCACGACCACGGCGTTGACCGGCCACCTGCTGCAAGCGCTGGGCTGCCGCGTGCAGGTGGGCGGCAACATCGGCACGCCGCTGATCTCGCTCGTCGACACGTCCGCTCCGGACACGATCAACGTCGTGGAAGCCTCGAGTTTTCAACTCGAGACGGTTTCCGCGTTCCATTGCCAAGTCGCGGTCGTCCTCAATCTGAGCCAGGATCATCTGGATCGCCATGGCGATATGGCCCGCTACGCGGCGGCGAAGGCGCGCATTTTCACCAACCAGACCGCCGCCGACTACGCGGTCCTCAATGCGCAGGACGAATGGTGCCGCCGATTTGCCGAGACCGTGCCGAGCCGGATCCGCTGGTTCGCGCGCCAGCCGGAAGTGCCGGGCGAGGGCGCCTGCCTGGACGGCGGGCAGCTGCTCTGGCGGGAGGCCGGCCGCGCGCTGCCGCTCATGGCGGAAGCCGACATTCCCCTGCGCGGCGCCCACAACACCGAAAACGTGCTGGCGGCGCTGGCGGCGGTCATTTGTATCGCCGGCAGGGTCGAGGCCGAGGCCCTGGCTAGCGCGGTTCGCAGCTTCAAGGCGGTCGAGCACCGCTTGGAATTCGTGGCCAGGATTGGCGGGGTGGACTACTACAACGACTCGAAGGCCACGAACGTGGATGCGACCATCAAAGCGCTCGAAGCCTTTCCCTCCGGACTTTGGGTCGTGCTGGGCGGCAAGGACAAAAACAGCGATTATGCCCCGCTCGCGCCGCTGCTGCGGCAGCGCGCCCGCGGCGTGCTGCTGATCGGCGCGGCCAGCGAGAAGATCGCGCGGCAACTGGAGCCGCTGGGGGTGGCGCCGATCCGGGCCGGCACGCTGGAGCGAGCGGTAACGACGGCGGCGGAGCGGGCCGGCGCGGGCGAGACGGTGCTGCTGGCACCGGCTTGCGCGAGCTTCGATCAATTCGACAACTTCGAGCATCGCGGCCGCGTTTTCAAGGAGCTGGTGGCCAAGTTGGCGCGCGGCGGCGCCGCGCTGCCGGCGTGCAATGGCTAAGCGCCTCGCCTACGATCGCGTGCTATTCGTCGTCACGCTCTCGCTGGTGGCCTTGGGCCTGGTCATGGTCTTTTCGGCGTCGGCCATGGTGTCGCTCGAACAGGCTCATTCCCCCTATTACTTTTTGCTGCGCCAGACGGTCGGAGCCGCGCTGGGGCTGGCGCTGCTCTGGGCGCTGATGCGCCTCGACTACCGCAAGCTGAAGTCGCCTGCGGTCGTCTATCCGGCGCTCTTCGCCACCATCGTCTTGCTGACCATTGTCTTCTTGCTGGATCGCGCCCATAACACGCACCGCTGGATTCGCCTCGGCATCCTGTCGCTGCAGCCTTCGGAATTAGCCAAGCCGACGCTGATCCTGTTCCTCGCGTTTTATTTGGAAAGCCGCTGGCAGCGCATCAACGAGTGGCCTGTGCTGCGCCCGATTCTGGCCTATTTGGCGTTGTTGGCGGCCTTGGTGTTGTTCGAACCGGACCTGGGCACGACGGTTGCGCTGGTGTTGATCGCCGCCATCATGTGCTATGCGGCGGGTCTGGGCTGGAGATATTTCGGATACGCGGCCTTGGCGAGCGCGCCCGTCCTCTATTGGGCGGTGTTCCATGTCGCCTACCGGCGCGAGCGCATCCTGGCGTTCCTGCACCCTTGGTCCGATCCGCGCGGCGCTTCGTTTCAGATCGTGCAGTCGCTGATCGCGATTGGCAGCGGCGGCTTCGCCGGGCGCGGTTTGATGGAGGGGCGCCAAAAGCTGTTCTTCCTGCCCGAGCCGCATACGGACTTCATCTTTTCCGTGACCAGCGAAGAATTGGGCCTATTGGGCGCGGCGCTGGTGGTGATCCTGTTCGCGCTATTTCTGGCGCGGGGCTTGCGCGTGGCGCGGCGGGCGCCGGATGCCTTCGGGCGGTTCCTGGCGGTGGGCGTGACGGCGATGGTGGTCGTGCAAGCGCTGATCAATTTCAGCGTCGTGACCGGGCTCGTACCCACCAAGGGCATACCGCTCCCCTTCATCAGCTATGGCAGTTCTTCGCTCGTATTCACGCTAGCGGCCGTCGGGGTCCTGCTCAACGTGAGCGCTCAAGCCAACTGATCCGCGCATTACGCCGCCGGCCGCGGCGCGGCCAAGATCGCCACCGGGAACCCGTAACGCATCGCGCCGCCGGCGTCGAGCGAGAGCGCCATATCGAGCGGGTCGCCGGGCACGGAATCGCGATAGAGTTCGCGCAGCCGAGGCTCGTCGCCCGGTAGCGGAAACGAACGGAGCAGCAATTCGGCGATGGTGCCGCCCATTCGGTAGCACTCGGCGCGCGGCGCCGGCAGGCCGGCCGCGGCGAACAGTTCGGTCAGGCCGGCGAGCGAGTAGGCGCGAACGTGGGAAGGGTCGCGAAGCTTCTCGGCGCGGTTATAGGCGGCCGCTTTCTCGGGAGCGGGCGCGGCATCGGTGACCACGACGCGGCCGCCGGGGCGGCAGACGCGGCGCATCTCCCGCAGCATCGCCGCGGGTTCCGGGCAGTGGTGCAGGGCATAGCGGGAATTGACGATGGAGAAGCTGGCGTCGGCGAACGGCAAGCACAGCGCATCCGCTTGCACCCACGCCAAGTTGGTTAAGCCCAGTTCGCGCTGCCGCCGGGCAGCCTGCGCGAGCATGGCAGGCGTGAGGTCCACGCCGATGGCTTGGCGCACCACCCTAGCGTATGCTGCGGCCACGATGCCGGGGCCGCAGGCAACGTCGAGTACGACGTCGGCGGCCGAAGCGGCGGCAACGGCCAGCATGCGATCCAAAGCGTCGGGATCGCGCATGCCGGGAGTGGCGGCGAATCCCTCGGCTTGCAGCGTGAACTGCTCCAGAATCTCGCGGGCATTGCTGGCCATGCTGGTTTCAGGCTAGCGCCGCGCGGGCCGCTGCGACAACCCTTGCGCGCGAGGCCGGCATCGCAACCCTTGGCGAACAATAGAGCCTTTGTTGAAATTGCTCGTTCGGCGCAAGCCCAACGAAATACCTTCAGCAAATGCCGCTATTGTTCGCCTTTTCGTTGCTGCGGGCGCGGCCGGTCGGCTAGCCTAGTAACGCATGCAAGGGCAGCCCGAAGCCACGCCGTCCTGGCGCAGCGCGCTCGAAGCCGAGCCGTATCGAATTCGCGACCATGGCTTGATCGCCGATGGCTATACCTGCGCGCTGGTTCACCGCAGCGGAACCGTCACCTGGATGTGCTTGCCGCGCTTCGACAGCGCCACGATCTTCGGCGCCCTGCTCGACGCCCAGCGCGGCGGGCTGTGTTCGGTTCGGCCGGTGAACGCCGCGCGCGGGCGGATGCGGTATCTGCCCCGGACCAACATCCTAGCGACGGACTTCCACGCCGGCAGGGAGCGCGTGCGGCTGACCGATTGGATGCCGGTGCGTGGCCTGCATTCCCTGTTCCGGCAAGGCGCGATCTGCCGCCTGGTGGAGAGCGTGAGCGGAAGCGCGGAAATCGAGATTCTTTGCGCGCCGCGCCTGAGCTACGGGCGGCGCTCGCCGGAATGGGAATGCAACGATGGCGACGGGCGCGGGGGCCGCTGGTGGTCGGCGGCGGGCGCGCTGGATCTGCATGTCAGCGCAAGTTGCGCTCTCCAAGAGCGCGCCGGGGCTCTCGAGGCGCGGACGGTGGTCAAGCCGGGCAAGCCGGCGTGGCTGGTGCTCTCCTGGGGCGAGCCGGCGCCGGCCTTTCTCGAAGAAGGCCTCCGAAATTCCCTGGCGCAGACGCAGCGCGCATGGGAAAACTGGGCGGGACGCGGGCAATATGCCGGGCCGTACCGCGAACTCGTATTGCGCAGCGCGCTCACGCTTAAAGCGCTCATTTATGAGCCGACGGGTGCGGTGATCGCGGCGCCGACGACAAGTTTGCCGGAAGCAGTCGGTGGCAGCCGGAACTGGGACTATCGCTACTGCTGGCCGCGGGACGCGAGCTTTGCGCTGTATGGACTGTCTTTGCTCGGCTATCACGAGGAGGCCAGCCGCTTTCTGCACTTCATCGCCGAGGTTGCCGAGCGCCAGCCTTTGCCGCTGCAAGTGTGCTATCGCGTGGATGGATCGGCCCAACTGCCGGAAAGGACGCTGCCGCATTGGCGCGGCTACGCAGGCTCCCGTCCGGTGCGAATCGGCAATGGCGCCGCTCAGCAGTATCAACTGGATATTTACGGGGAGGTGCTGGATGCGGCCTACACCTACGCCAAATGGCGCGGCGGCCTGGAGCGCAACATTTGGCAGGTCCTGGCGAAGCTGGCCAGCTATGCCGCCACGCATTGGCAGCGACCGGACAACGGCATTTGGGAAGTGCGAGGCGGAATGCGTCATTTCGTCTATTCGAAAGTCATGTGCTGGGTCGCCGTGGATCGGGCGTTGAAGTTGGCGCAGCGTTATGGGCTGAAGGGGCCGGTCGAGCAATGGCGCGCGGCCTGGCAGGCCATCCGCGAGGATGTCTTCCGGCGGGGCTACGACACGGAGCAGCATGCCTTCGTGCAGAGCTATGGAAGCACCAGCGTCGACGCCAGCACGCTTCTGCTGCCGCTGGTCCGGTTTCTCAAGCCGCGCGAGCCGCGCATGCTGGCCACCATGCGCGCGGTGCGCAAGCAGTTGGCGCACGGCCCGTTCCTGCGCCGTTACGCCAACACCGAAGAAGATGGCATCGGCGGGCCCGAGGGTGCTTTTTTGATCTGTAGTTTCTGGATGATCGATTGCCTGACGCTGACGGGCAGGACGGCGGAGTCTCGGAGGCTCTTCGAGGAGATTACGAGCCATGGTGGGTCCCTGGGGTTGTTCTCGGAAGAGATGGACTGGGATCTCGGCCAGGTCCCGCTCCTGTTAGGGAACTACCCGCAGGCGTTCACCCACATGGCGCTAATCAACTCCGCGCACAACCTCGAGCTGTATCCTCGCGGCGTGCCGGGCTAGCCGGGAGCGGTCAAAACCGCGGCGCCCTCGAAGGCATCATGCTTGAGCGCGCGCAAGGCTTCGTTGGCCTGGGCGAGCGGAAAAGGAGTCACGTGAGTGCGCACGGGAATGGCGGCGGCTTCGGCCAGAAAAGCCCGGCCGTCCGCGCGCGTGTTGTTCGCCACCGAACGGATCACGCGCTCGCGGTACAGGAGGTTGTAGTCGAGGGCCGGGATTGTGCTCATGTGGATGCCGCCGAGCACCAGCACCCCGGCGGCGTCGAGAGCGCGCAAGGCGGCGGGGACGAGTTCGCCGGCGGGGGCGAAGAGGATCGCGGCGTCCAGCGGCGCTGACGGCGCGGCCGCGGCTCCGCCCACCCACACCGCCCCCAGTGAGGCCGCGAGGTGCTGGTGGCGCTCGTCGCGCGTGGCCACGTACACTTCCGCGCCGCGGGCGCGCGCCAGTTGGATCACGACGTGCCCGGCAGCGCCGAAGCCGTAGATGCCCAAGCGGGCGCCGGGGCAGCGGGCGCCAAGGCCGGTCATTTGCAACGAGCGATAGCCGATGATGCCGGCGCAGAGCAGCGGCGCGGCCGCCAGTTCGCTGAAGCCAGCGGGAATGGGATAGGTGAAACCGGCGTCGGCCAGGCACAGCTCGGCGTAGCCGCCCGGCACGGTCCAGCCGGTAAACTCGGCGGCTTCGCATAGATTTTCGCGCCCGGAGCGGCAAAAGCGGCAGGTGCCGTCGGTACGATGCAGCCAAGCGATGCCGACGCGAGCGCCCAAAGGCGGCAACGGCGTCCCCGCCGGATTCGGGCCGTGCGCCACCACTTCGCCGACGACTTGATGGCCGGGGATGATGCGGGGCCGGCGCACCGGCAAATCGCCCTCAACTACATGAAGGTCCGTGCGACAGATACCGCAGCAGCGGACGCGCACCAACAGTTGCCCGGGCCCGGGCGCAGGGTCGGGCAGCGACTCCAGCGCGAGCGGCCGGGTTTCGATGGGCGCGGGCCGGGCCAAAACGCAGGCTTGCATGCCTTTAGCCTAACCCGGGGGCGGCGAACGCCCGCCGGCGCCGCCGCAAGAGCCGGCCTTTACGGTTTGGCAGCCGCGGCGGCGGGCAAGAGTTCACCCTTTTCGAGGTGAAGCGTGGTCCGCGCGTAGGAAGCGGCGTGAGGATCGTGGGTGACCATGATGATGGTCTTTCCATGCTCGCGGTTCAGGCGAGCGAGGATTTCCAGGACCTCGGTCGCGGACTGGCTGTCGAGGTCGCCGGTCGGCTCGTCGGCGAGAATGATGGCGGGGTCGGTGACCAAGGCGCGGGCGATCGCGACGCGCTGTTCTTGACCGCCGGAGAGTTGTTTGGGCAAATGCTCCATGCGATCGGCCAGTCCGACCAAGCGTAGCGCGATGGCCACGTGCTCCCGGCGCTCCCGTTTGGAGAGGCGCGTGAGGAGCAGCGGCAACTCCACGTTCTCCGCCGCCGTCAGCACGGGAATCAAGTTGAACGTCTGGAAGACATAGCCGATCTTCTCGTTGCGCCAACGGGCGGCTTGCCGGTCGCTGAGTTCCAAGATGCGCTCGCCCATCACCGTCAGCTCGCCGGAGGTGGGGCGATCAATGGCGGCGATCATGTTCAGAAGCGTCGTCTTGCCGGATCCGGACGGGCCCATCAGCGCCAGGAACTCGCCCGCGGGAATGTCAAGCGAGACGTCGTGCAGAGCTTTCACCTCGAAGTTGTCGCGGCGAAAGATCTTGGAAACATGCCGGGCACTGACGATCGGGGGCTGGGATTGGGACATGGCGAGCTCCTGTAGATCATTGCGACGCAGCGGGGCGGATGGCGTCGCCCGCTTTCAACGAATCCGGGGCGGAGACGATCACGGTTTCGCCGCCGTTGAGTCCGGCAACGTACACGCCGTTCGTGGCCTGACTGACGACGCGCACGGAGCGGCGCAGCGCCTTGCCGTCGAACGCCAGCAGCACGAAGCGATCGGCGCCGGCGCCGCGAAGCGCCGCGCGCGGAATTAGCACGCCCGCGGGCTGTGCGGCGGCGGCGGGATTGGCGAGAAAGCGAACGGTGGCGTTCATCTCCGGACGCAAATACGCGTCGGGCTTCTCGATCTGCACCTTCACCTGCACCGTCGCTTTCTCGCGATTCGCCTCGGGCGAGATTTCCGCCAGGTAGCCGTTGTACTTGCGATCCGGATAAGCGTCGGTCGTGACGATGGCGTTTTGGCGCGGCGAAAGCTTGGCGAAGTCGTCTTGGGCGATGTCGAGCTCCACTTGCAAGTCCTGCAAGTTGGCCAGGGTGACCACCGAGCCGACGGGGCCGCCGGTGGCGGCGCTGGCGAACTCGGCGGTCACCAGCTCGCCCACCTCGGCGGTACGATCGAGGATAGTTCCGTCCACCGGAGCACGGATGAGCGTGGCGGCGAGGTTGGCTTCCGCATACGCGAGCGCGCCCTCGGTCTGCAGCAGGGCGCCGCGCGCGCGCTCGATTTCTTCCGGACGCGGCCCGAGACGCGCCAGCGCATACGTCTGCTGCAGGGAAGCGGCGAGCTGCTGATCGGCGTTGAACTTGGCGCGAGCGTCGTCGAGCTGCTGCTTGGCGACGATACCTTGCGCGGCCAAGCTCTCGATGCGGGCCAAGGTGGCGCGATCGTCGGCCAGGTTGGCCTCGGCTTGGCGGTAGTTGTGCAGGGCCTGCGCGATCTCTTGCGGGCGAGAGCCATGCTGCAGCTCTTCGAGATAAGCCCGCGCGCTCAGCACTTGGCCGCGCGCCTGCTCGACCTGGGCGCGGAATTCTTGATTTTCCAGGCGCACCAGGACCTGGCCCGCCCGCACGTGGTCGCCTTTCTCCACGCCGATCCAGGCGACCCGGCCCGTGACCTTGGAATTCACGTAGATCACGTGATGGGGCACGATATAGCCGGTGGCCGAAAGCACGACGCCATTGACGGCGGCGCTGGGAGCGCTGGCGCGCGCCACCGTGACCGGAATGGCGGCGTCGCCGCTCCACAGGCGATAGGCCGCCAGCGACAAGAGCACCAACACGATTGCCGCTGCAATCCAGAGCGCGCGGCGCGGCGAGCGCAACGGCCCGGGGCTCGCGGAGCGCTCGATGCGAAGGCTGGCGAGATCGTCGGCGTGGAGCGTCATGACTAAGCCCGGAGCGCCGTGACGATTTGGCCGCGGGCGGCATGCCAGGCCGGCGCCAGCCCGCCAATCAGGCCCATGATGACGGCGAAGGCCAAGGCGATGGCCGCGACCTCGGGGGTGACGCGCAGTTGAAACACGGCTTCACTGAAGGTCACGCCATTATTGGTCGTTGTGGTCACGCCGTCGAGGGGCAGCATCGCCAGCAGACCAACGGCCCAGCCGATCACGGCCAACAGCAGCGATTCCAGAACGAAGGAGGCGAGAATACTGGCGCGTGCGAACCCCAAAATGCGAAGCGTGGCGATTTCGCGGGCGCGATAGGCGACGGCGGCGTACATCGTGTTCATGGCCGCGAAACAAGAACCGATGGCCATGATGACGGCGATGAAGATGCCGATGTACTTGATGGGCGCGCCCGAGCTGGTCTGCTGGGCGTAGTAATCGGTTTCCAGCAGGCCCTGCAATTCCAGACGCTGATCGTCGCTGACCCGGTGGACCAGCGCCTGAGCCGCCACCGGATCGGTCGCGTGCAGCAGCACGGAGCTGAAGCCGGGACGGCCGAAGTCGCCGGACATTTGATTGACGTCACCCCAGATTTCCGAGGCGGCGGCGGAGCCGCCGGAATCGAAGATGCCGACGATCCGCCATTCGCCCCGGCCGAAGCGGAGGCTGTCGCCCAATTGGGCGCCACGAAAACTGCGGGCGATGGCGTTGCTCACGACCACCTCGCGATGGCCGGGCTGGAACCGGCGGCCGGCGACAATATGAACCTTGGGATGAAGGCGCAAGCCCTCTAGCGTCAGACCGCGCACGGTCACGTTCACTTCGCCGGCGCCGTTGGCGCGCGGCAAGACCACCGCCACCACCAATTCCGGCGAGACGAGCGGCTGGCCGGAAGCATCCTGGGCCACGCCGGGCAGCAAGCGTAAGACGGCGAATTGCGGCTGGGAAAGCGAACTCTCGACTTCGGATTGCGTGCCCTTGCGCATCACCAAGACGTTCAAGGGATCGCCGCTCGCGGCGAAGGCCTGATTCAGGCCGCTGAGCAAGGCGAGGATGAAAACTGCCACGGCCACGGTCAGGGCCACGCCAATGGCGGTCATGACGGTGGCGCCCCAGCGGAGCCGCAGGTTGCGCAGGTTATAGGCGAGCGGGATGGCCATGGCTATACTCCAGAACGAGCCGCGCGGGCGCCGCTGAAAAAGTTACCCGACATGGCGAAGTCCTTGCACAACGGGCTGGGAGGCGGCGCGCCAGGAGGGCAGGAGTCCACTCAAGATCCCCACCAAGGCCGCGGCGACGAGCGCCAGCGAAAAAACACCCGGCGTCACCCGCAGGTTGCCGAGCATCTGGCCGGCGGGGCCGTGCGCGGCTCCGAAAAGCAACAACGAGGCCAGAAAGACTCCGATCAGCCCGCCCAGGAGGGTCACGGTGACCGCTTCGCCGATCAGCAGCGCGAGAATCGAGTTCTTCGGGAACCCCAGCGTCTTCAAGACCGCGATCTCGCGGATCCGCTCGCGCACCGACATCGCCATGGTGTTGGCTGAGACCAGCAATATCGCGAACACCACGGCGGAAGCGATCGCCAGCATGAAAGCCTTGATGTTGCCGAGCATGTTGATGAAATCGAGGGTGAAGCTTTTGGCGGTCTCTGTGCGCGTGGGCTGCGGCGAATCCCGGAACATGGCGTCAATGGCGTCGGCCACTCGCGTCGCGTCCCGCGGCGAGGCGGTCAAGACGATAAAGGTGTCGTCGAGGTTGGCCATGAAGGGCAGCGCCTGATTGACGTATTCCTGATTGAAGTAAATGGACTGGAACGCGACCGGCGAAACGAAGATGCCATCCACCGTCAGATCGAGCGTGACTGGAAAAATGCTGCCTTTGATGAACAAGTGATCGCCGACGTTCCAGTGGTGGGCGGCCGCGAGCCGCGAATCCACGATGCAGCCGGCGCGATCCTTGACCCAAGCCGCCGCTTGCTCGGGCGGGATCTTGAAGTCCGGATAGACCTTCAGCAGATCGGCGGGGTTGGTGCCGAACTGGCCGAAGAAATTTTCCGGCTTGTTGTCTTTGTAAATCCCGCCGAACCAGTTGGAAGGCGCGACCGCCACGACGCCGGGCAGGGCGCGGATTTTCTGCTCGTAGAAGGCGGGCAGCAAGAACGTGAGCGAGACGCGATTGCGCGTGACCAGCCGGCGGGCATCGCTGGGCGTGCCCTGATCAATGTAAAAGGCTCGCCAGACGACCATCAGCAGCGTCAACAGCAGCAAGGAGACGGCGATGCTCAGCACGGTAAGCGTGGTGCGCCGCTTGTTGCGGAAGGCGTTCTTGGCGGCGAAGCCGGCGAGCGTCATCGGTTAAGCCTCGCTGGTTATTACGAGCCGGGCGAGCTGAATATATCGCGGCAATTCGGGGCCGAGGAGCCCGGGAGGTCCGCGGCGCGATGGGCTGGTTACACTCGCGGTAACCCCGCGCGCACCGGGCGCTTACGACAGAGCCGGCACGCGCCGCGGCGCGTCGGCGCCGGGCGGGGCGGCGCCGGGATTGCCGCCGGGGGCCGGCAACAGGTCGGCGAAGACGAAGCCATCGCGTTCGACGACTTCGCCGGCCGCGATGGGGATCGGCGCGGAAAACATCGGGCCGTCGTACACGAAGCTATGGAATTCGCCGCGCTCGCCGCATGGGTCAACTTCCGGCGGCAGATCGGCCAACAGGCTCGCGTCGAATTCTCGCCCGGCGAAGGCCGGCGAGAGTTTGCGAGGGTCGATGCAGGTTAGGCGAGCGCGCAGGCCGGAGCGAATCATCGCGCGCGCCAATTCTCCGGTCGGCCGGCCCCAGAGGGGGAAGAGCGGCGCCAGCCCGGTGCCTTGCAGCTGCCGCTCACGATATTCCCGAACATCGGCGAGGAAGAGATCACCAAAGGCGATGCCCTCGATCTGCGCCTCGCGCGCACGCCGGCAAGCGCCGCGCATGCGCTCTTCATAGGCGGCATTGTCGCAGGGCCAAGGCAAGGGCACGGGCCAAAGGGGCAAGCCGGCGGCCGCAGCCTGCGCGGCGACGAGTTCGCGGCGCACGGCGTGCATGGCGACGCGGTCAAAGGCCTCGTTGAACGTGGTGAGCAGGCCGGCCAGCTCCAATTCCGGATCCTGGCGGAGCACGCGCAGGGCCCAGGCGCAGTCCTTCCCGCCGCTCCACGAAAGCATGATGCGCTTGGGCATCGCCTAACTCGCCGAACGGCGGCGCTCGGCGGCGACGCTTTCCCAGGTTCCGGATTGCGCGGAGCGCTCGACGGCATCCAAGACGGCATTGGTCATGGCGCCCTCGGCGAAGCTGGGATGGACTTCGCCTTTCGCCGCCACCGCCGCCAGAAAATCGGCGACAGCGTTGATGAAGGTGTGCTCGTAGCCGAGCACATGGCCCGCCGGCCACCAGTGCGAAATATAGGGATGGCCGCCGTCGGTGACCATGATGTTATTCCAGCCTTGCGCCGGCTCGGGGAGCGTGCGGTCGTAGAACTCGAGCTCGTTGAGCCGTTCCAGGTTGAAGCGCAGGGAGCCGCGGCTGCCGTTGACTTCGAAGGCGAGATAGTTTTTGCGGCCGGGCGCGAGGCGCGTCACTTCGAACGCGGCCGTGGCCTGGCCGATCGTTCCGATGAAGGCGGCGCAGTCATCCACCGTTACCGGCGCCAGAGTGTCCCGTTTGTCGGGAAGGGGCCGCTCTTCGATCATGGTGGCCGTCACGGCGAAGACGCGCTGCACCGGGCCGACGAGGTAGAGGGCGAGATCGGCGATATGGGCGCCCAAATCGCCGAGGGCGCCCGAACCCGCGACGGTCTTATCCAGGCGCCACACGCGCGGGAATTTGGGATCCACGATCCAATCTTGCAGGTACTGTGCGCGGTAATGAAAAATGCGCCCAAGGCGGCCTTCGGCGATGAGGCGCTGGGCGAGAGCGATCGCCGGCACGCGCCGGTAGTTGAACATCACCATGTTGCGCACGCCGGCCGTTTCCGCGGCCGCGACCATGGCGCGCGCTTCGGCCAGGGAATTGGCCAGCGGCTTTTCGCAGATGACGTGCTTGCCGGCCTGGGCGGCGGCGATGGCGATCTCGGCGTGGGAGTCGCCGGGCGTGACGATATCCACGACGTCGATGTCCTTGCGCTCGACGAGCCGGCGCCAGTCGGTTTCCGTCGACTCCCAGCCCAGCTCGGTAGCGGCGTGCTCGACCGCGATGCGCGTGCGGCCGCAGATGGCCTTCAGGCGGGGGCGGGGAATGCCGGGAAAGAAGTGCGGCGCCTGGCGCCAGGCGTTGCTGTGCGCCTTCCCCATGAAGGCGTAGCCGACCATGCCAACGTTGATTTCCGCCATATTCAACCCGTTATGCCCACCACACCTTCGGGCGCGGCTCGCGGATGACCAGCGACTGGAGGAAGGCGACGGCCTTGCCCAAGCCCTCCTCGACCGACATCAAGCTGTCTTCGTGCTCGATGCTGAGCACATCGTCGTACCCGATCAAGCGCAGTTCGGAGATGAACTCCGCCCACCAGGCGGCGCCGTGGCCGTAGCCGACGGTGCGGAAGATCCAGCCGCGCTGCAACTCGTGAACGTACGGCTTGGTATCGAGAACGCCGGTGCGGTTGCAGTTGGCGGCGAAGATCTGGGTGTCCTTGGCGTGGACGTGGAAGATTGCGCCTTCGGCGCCGAGAATGCGAACCGCGGCGACGGGATCGATGTTCTGCCAAAACAGGTGACTGGGATCGAAGTTGCAGCCCACCGCCTTGCCGGCTTCGGCGCGCAGCCGCAGCAGGGTTTCCGGCGAATACACGACAAAGCCGGGGTGCATCTCGATGGCGATACGGACGCCATGATCGGCGGCGAAGCGGGCGTGCTCGCGCCAGAACGGCAGGACCTTCTTTTCCCATTGCCACTTGAGGACGTCGAGATACTCGGGCGGCCATGGGCAAGTCACCCAGTTGGGGCGATTGGAGCGATCGTTTTCGCCGGGGCAGCCGGAGAAGTCAATCACAGTCTTGACGCCAAGTTTGGCGGCAAGGCGAATCGTCTTGCGGCTGGTTTCGAGGAAAGCCTTGCGCAGGGCGGCGTCGGGATGCAGCGGATTGCCGTGACAACTCAAGGCGCTGATGGTCAGGCCGGCGTCCTCGAGCTTGGCGCGAAAGGTCTTGAGCTGGGCGGCGTTGCCCAGCATCGCCAGCGGGCAGTGCGGATCGCCGGGATAGTTGCCGGTGCCGAGCTCGACCGTGGTCAGACCCAGCGCGCGCACGCGCTTGATCACATCATCCAGCGACAGTTGGTTGAAGAGAGCGGTGAAGAGGCCGATACGCATGCGAGTTGGGATTGTGACGCGTTTACCCCAGGCTTGGCAAGAGCATCGAGGAAATTCAAGACAGCGGCGGACCGCAGCCGGGCCGGCGCCGCCGGGGCTTTTCCCGGGCCGGAGGCGTGCGCTTCCCGCGTGGCGCGCCGCCGCGCGCCTGGCGCAACCGGCTGGCGTTCGAGCGCTTTTGACCCGCGAGCGGGCATTATTCTATTAAGATCGACGCGGGGATAGAAGCGATGCGGCTCGATTCGCTTTCGACATATGTGGCCAGTCTGGCGGCCCTGGGGGAGCGCCCTGCAATTCTCGAGCAGGAGTTGTATCGTACTCGCACCTACACCTATCGCACGCTGATCGGCAAGGCGTGGGCCTTCGCAGACGAGCTGGAGCGGCGTGGGATTGCGCCGGGCGAGCGCGTGATCGTTTGGGGCAGGGCCAGCGCGGCCTGGGCGATCGTGTTTTACGGCTGCCTGCTGCGGGGCGTGGTGGTGGTGCCGGTGGATGCGGCTTTTTCGGCCGAATACCTGCGCCGCACGCAAGCGCACACGGAAGCGAAGCTGATTTGCACGGAGGGGGCGCGGGCGAAGGCGGCGGAGGCGGCGGGCGGGGCGGTGCTCGCCTTCGAGGAGATCGAAGCCCTGCCGGGGCTGGCGGCGCGGGCGGCGGCGGCGATCGCGGCCGACGCCCTGCTTGAGATCGTCTACACGTCGGGCACGACGGCGGAGCCCAAGGGCGTGATGATCACGCACGGGAACGTGCTCGCCAACATCCGTTCCATCGAGAGCGAGGTATGTAAGGTGCGGCGCTGGCTGAAACCGCTGCTGCGCATCGGCTTTGTCCACGTCATTCCGTTGAGCCATCTATTCGGGCAGATGATGGGCCTGCTGGTGCCGCCGCTGGTAGAGGGGCGCGTGATCTTTCCCGAGTCGCTGGCGCCTGGGGCGCTGGCCGAGGCGCTGCGCGAGCAGCGCGCCTCGGCGCTGGTGTGTGTGCCGCAGCAGCTGCAAATGATGGCCGATTGGTTCCTGACCAAGCTGGGAGGGCAGCGCTGGGACGCGGCGCAGGTGATCGCGGCCAGCGCCGGGCACCGCCTGTTCTGGCGCTGGTGGCGCTGGCGCAAGGCGCGGCGGCTGCTGGGCCGGCGCATGTGGGCGTTCATGGTCGGGGGCGCGACCTTGCCGCAGCAGCTTGAAGACACGTGGACGGCGCTGGGCTATTCGGTGGTGCAAGGCTACGGGCTGACCGAAACGGCGCCCGCTATCACCGCGACTCATCCCTTCAAAGTGCGGCGCGGGGCGGTGGGCCGGCGGCTGGCGGAGGCGGAGATTCGCATCGCGCCGGATGGGGAGATCCTGGTGCGCGGCCCGCTGGTTTCGCCCGGCTACTACCGCAATGCGGAAGCGACGACGGCGCTGATGCACGACGGCTGGCTGCACACCGGCGACCTCGGGCGCATGGACGAAGAAGGCAACCTGATCTTTCTGGGGCGAAAGAAAGAGGTCATTGTCACGAGCGAGGGGCTCAATGTCTATCCGCAAGACGTGGAGACGGTCTTGAACCGGCAGCCGGCGATTCGGGACAGCGCGGTGGTGGCGAAGAACGCCGGCGGGCAGACGCAGGTGCATGCGGTGCTGGTGCCCGCGCCAGCCGGCGCCGACGGCCTCGACAGCGCGGTGCGCGCGGCCAACGCCGCGCTGGAGCCGCATCAGCGCGTGCGCAGCTACTCGCTTTGGCCCGAGCCGGAGCTGCCGCGAACGGCATCGACGCACAAAATTCAGCGGGTCGCGATCGGACAATGGGTGAATCGCGAGGCGGAGCGGCCAGGAGCGAGGCGAGACCAAAAGCTGGATTGGCGCGAGTTCCTGGCCGCGAAGATGAACTTGCCGGCGGAAAGCCTTGCGCCCAGCGCCAGCTTGGACGAGGCCGGGCTGTCGTCGCTCGACCGCGTCGATTTGCTGGCCTGGCTGGAGACGCAGCTGCGGATTTCGCTCGACGAACAGGACCTGACGCAAGCGCGCACGATCGGCGACTTGGAGGCCTTGATCGCGGCGGCGCGAGGGCCGGAGGCGGCGGCGCGGGCGGTGGCGGTGGAGACGGAGCCGCAGCGGCCGGCGCCGCTGTTCCGGTATCCGCGCTGGCCCACGGCACCGCTCACGCGCCATTTGCGAGAAGCGGGCCTTTACACGATCGTGTTTCCGATTCTGCGCACGCAGGTGCGGCTGCGCGTGAGCGGCCGCGAAAATCTGGCGGCGTGCCGGCGGCCGGTGCTGTTCATCGCCAATCACCAGAGCTTGTTCGACGTGCCCAGCGTCTTGCGCGCGCTGCCTGCCGACTGGCGCGGCTGGCTGGCGCCGGCGATGGGAGCGCGCGATTTTCGCGAGTTTCTGCGGCCGGAGGGGACGCGCTTTCGGCACCGCCGCCGCGCGTACATGAAGTACGTGCTGACGCAGGCGTTTTTCAACGGCTATCTGCTGGCGCAGGAGGGCGGCATTCGCAATGCGCTGCGCTATACGGGGCAGCTCGCGGATCAGGGCTACTGCCCGCTGATCTTTCCCGAAGGGCAGGAGACACCGGACGGAAACCTGCATCCTTTCCGGCCGGGCATCGGCGTCTTCGTGCATGAGCTGGGTCTGCCGGTGGTGCCGATCGTGATCCGCGGCTTGTTCGAGATTTTGCCGATCGGGGCCCGATGGCCGCGGCGCGGCACGGCCGAGGTGACGATCGGCACGCCGCTGACGTTCGAGGGCGAGCAGCCCGCCGAGATCACGGCGCGAGCGCAGCAATGGTTTGAAGAGCGCCTGCCGGCGCAGACCGCGGCGCCGCTGGCGCAGCCGGTCAGCTAGGACGACAACGCCGCGCCGGACGCGTTCGGGCGCCGGAGCCAGCTTTCGACGGGCCGGGAAGGGAAGCGCGGCTTATAGCCCTTCATCTCGATGCGGCGGCCGGTCGCGGCGGACTCGTAGGCGGCGAACATGATGCGCAGCACTTCGCGGCCGTCTTCGCCGGATTCGCGCGGCGCGCGATCGAAGCGGATGCAGTCCACGAAATGGGCCAGTTCCTGGGGGAAGCCGTAGTTCCAGCCTTCCTCGAAGATGGTGAAGGTGTAGCCCTTGGTGCTGGCGGCCTTTTCCATGGCATAGCCGTAGCCGACGTTGCTGTAGGTCTTCATGGCGATGCCGTGGACGACGTCGCACTGCACCGAGCCCTCGGTGCCATAGAGCTCGGCGCGATCATCCATGCCGCCGAAGAAGGCCCAACTGTCGTCGATCAGCGCCAGGCCGCCGTCCTCGAACTCGAGCAGGACGATGCAGTTGTCGTCGCCGCGAGTGCGCTCGGCGTGGCGCACGGTGGCGCAGTGGGCGGTGACGGCGGCGAGCGGCGGCTTGCCGTACAGCCAGCGCGCGAACTCGATGCCGTGGCAGCCCATGTCCATGAGGACGCCGCCGCCGGCCTGGTCCACATCCCAGAACCAAGCGGCGTGGGGGCCGGAGTGCTTCTCGAGCTGCTTGACGAGATAGAGACGGCCGAGCGCGCCCTCTTCGATCAACCGGCGCGCCCGCTCGTATTTGGGCGCGAAGACGAGATTCTCCGCGTACATCAGCTTCACGCCGGCCTCGGCGCAGGCGGCGATCATGCGATCGGCCTCGTCGAGGGTGACGGCTAGCGGCTTCTCGATGATGACGTGCTTGCCGGCGGCGGCCGCATCCAGCGCCATGCGCGCGTGCCAGATGTTGGGTGCTCCGATGATCACCGCGTCAACGTCGCGATCGGCGAGCAATTCGCGATAGTCGGCGCAGGCATGGGGAACGGCGAACTCGCGCGCGAACTCGTCGCGGTGTGCCTGGGTGGGGGAGGCGACGGCGACGAGGCGGGCGGCGGGCACGAAGCGGCGGAGCGACTCGGCATGGGCGCGCGCGATAAAGCGCGAGCCCACGATGCCGATGCCCACGGTCCGCGAGGGCGCGGGCGCGCCGCGGCTCATTTGCGAGCGCGTGGCTTGGACTTGCCGAAGCCGCGCACGACGCAGGTCACGAGCGAGTCGATCTGCGCCTTCGTGAGCTGGTCCTTAAAGGCGGGCATTTCGCCCTCGTCGCGCTTGCCGTTGGCGATGGCCTCCTCCAGCTCGGCGTCCTTGTGCGCGGCCTGCCATTTCGGGTCGGTGAAGTCGGGCGTATGGATAGCGGCGTAGCCCTTGCCGTCGGGAGCATGGCACATCGAGCACTTGTCTTGGAAAGTGTCTTGCGCGGCTTTGCAATCGGCATTGGACTTGGCGGCGAAGGCCAGGCTGGCGGCCAGGGCGATCAAAAGCACGACGCCGAGAAGACGGACAGATCTTTGCATGGTTTCCTTGATGAACGACTCGCAGAGGACTCAAAGCCTTTATACCCCGGGGGATAACGGGCTGGCAAGCTGATGCCGCCAACGGTTGGCGCCGGCGGTTGGACGGCTTACCGATGGCATTGAGCGGAGGACTCGGGCTCGGACCTCACGGCAGGGCCAAAGGAACGGCGCGTCATCGTCAATGGCGCTGGTGGGCGAGTGCTTCCGCTCGCATCAGGTCGTCCCAGAGCGTGGGGTAACGCGTCCACTTGGCGGGGCGGTAGGTGGTATGGACATCGGGGACATAGAGCTTGCCGTGGCCGAAGGTGCAGATGTACTCGGTATGAGGGACGCCGCCGAGCATCACGGAACTCAAAACGCCCTCTGCCACGGGCATGCGCAGACGCCGCGCGCAGGTGCGGCAGCGATAGCGCTGATCCCAGGCACAGAGGCCAAGCAAAGCTGCGGCGGCGAGGCCGAGACAAAAGACGGCCAGGGTGTAGGTTAGGTCCACGCCCAAGCGGGGGGAGCCGGAGAGCAGGCCGCCCGGATGCGGCGGCAGGACGGTCTCAATGGCCAGCCAGACGCCGGCGGTTACCGCAGCAATTGCGGCCAGCTTCAGAGCCAGCAACGCCCAAAAGCGCAATCGAGCACCTCCCGCGCGACGCCAGCCCACCGGCATGCGCCGCCTCGCCTACCACCCATTTTATAGACACCGCCGCGGGCCCGAAAGTTAGCGGCGTCAGGGTTTTTCGGCCGCGGCGGGCGGGAGCGGGCTCTGGCGGAAATAGGCGAGCACGGCGATCACCGCTCCGCCCGCCGCCGCGGCGGCATAACGATGAAGGCTGGCGGCGTCCCAGTGGAAATCGCCGGGAGCGAGCAAAATTTGCCCGAGGGCGGTGGCGGCGCCGCCGAGGGCGGCGGCGGCCAGGCCGTGGAGCGAAAGACGAAGCGCGGATGGAGTCATAGGCCTTCCGGGTCTGCGACGGGCCTTTAGTGGGGCCCCTAAAGACTGAGATGCCGGCGAGAGTGGAAAAGTTGGCCGAAGTAGGTATGTCTATTGCGGGGCGGAACGGTAGAGCCTCTTTGGAGTACTGACTGGGTGTTCTGGTCTGAGTCGATCAGACCGCACAGAATAGGGGCCGGCACGCGCGACTGAGCTCAGAAATACCTGCCGCGCGACTGAGCTCGCGGCGGGAGGCCGGCCAAACGGAATCCGAAGAAGCTAGGCTGGCCGTCAGCGACTTCGCGGCCGGCGGCGAATTCGCCGGACATCGGCTGCAAGGCGTTGGGAACCTGGACCGAGGCATCGACGCCGGCGAGTTCCGGCGGCTGCGGCCAGTCGCTCGGCGTGCGGAATGCGGCCGCGAGGCGCAGCAAGAGCGCTTGCTCGAGGGGTGGACATCCGCCCGACGATGCGCGGAGCCGGGGAAACCGGTCGTCGCCAAGGCCGGCAAGGCGCGGGATCAAGGACCGCAAGGCGATGGCGTCGAGGAGGCTCATCGGGCGCCTCCGCCACGGCCGAAGTTCAGCAGGCCGGTGAGACCGCCCAGCGCGCGGCCGGCGACTTGACTCCAGAACGAGGGCTGCGCGGCCAGGCGGGCTTGGTCGCCGATGAGGCTGGATTCGGCGCCCATGCCGATGCCGAGTGGCTGGCTGGAGGCGGAATAGAGGCCGCTCAAGCCGCGCATGGCGGCCTGCTGGCCGGCGATGCGGGCATTGCCGAAGGCTTGCTCGAGGTTGCCCAGGGCCTGGCTGTTCATTTCGCCTTGCTCGCGCGCCAACTGCTCTTCGGCGGGAATCACGCCGGCGGCGTTGCCGGTTCGCGCGGCTTGAGCGAGCAAGCGGCTGCGGGCGGCGCCCATGGCGCCGGCCAATGCACCGCCGGCGGCCTGGCGCATCGCTTGCTGTTCCTGCGGCGAGTAGCCGGGCTGCTGATATTCCTGCTCATACATGGGCGCGACCGCACCGAGCAAGTTTTGCTGGTTTTGGGCCGCCTGCTGCGCCAGGCTTTGCGCCTGCTTGTAAGCGGCTTGCTGTTGCTGTTGATAGATGTTTTTATCTCCTCGTGCCATTTCGAGCTCCTTGGTTAACGGTTGTAGGTTGACCGTTGACGGTTTCCGGCTCTCGGGTCATCGTTTGCGCCGGCGGCAGGGCGCCGAGGGCAAGCCGATGACGCGGGCTTGGTCAAAGTTCGCGGTACCAGGCGTGCCAGCCGGGGCTGCAATCGCGAAATCCCAGCGCGCGCATCAGACGGCGCATGCGGCCCTCCAGCCCCGGCGGCGTCCATGCATGCAGCTCATCCACGCCCGCCTGCTTGAGGCGCGCGGCGACGGCGTCGCGCGCGGCCAGCAGCGCGAGAAACGGCGGCGGCGAAGCGGCGATCACGAAGGCTTCATGGGTCGCCTTGACCACCAGGGCCGCGCCATCGCCGAGCATGAGCACGCGATAGGACGGGTCGCCCGCGAAGTCGGGAAAGTCGTAGCTGCAGCCCAAGGCGGCGCATTGCCGACGGTGCGTGGCCCGCAAGGCGGTGATCTCGGCGGGCTGCGGGCGGCGCGGCGCGCCGATGCGCGGGGCGGGCGTCGAAGGCGGCGCTAGCTCGTCTTGAGCGCGCCGCTCGACAGCGCGCTGACGCCGGAAGCGGTGGCATAGTCGCGCCAACCGCTCCAGGAAGAGCCTAAGCTGCGCCAACGCGCCCTCCAGAATTTGGTGACACCGGGATCCACGACGTCGAGCGACGCGGCGCCGAGGCCCAAAGTGTAAGTTGAGACGTTGGAATTGGCATCGAAATTCCGATCCGTGGCACTTTGCAATTCGTATTGCACCCAAACGCCGCTGGGCGGCGCGATGGTCGCGACAAAATGCCCGTTGGCGGCGAGGATGGTCCAGCTATCCGGCGCGGGCGGCGGCGGCAGAACGGCGCCATTGGTTTGCTGGCCGCTGACGATAGCCAAGCCCAGGGATTTCTCCATGGCATCGGCGTGGTTCGCCAAGTCGGTCGTGGCGCGCCAGGCGACGGGGTTGGGCTGAAGGAGCTGGTTGATCCAGCCGCGAGAAACGGGCATCGGGATTAGGCCTCAGGCGCCGGGCGCGAGGGGACGCAGCGGCCAAAGAGGCCGCATGAAAGCATAGGCGGCGAGCAAGCGCCAGGCGCCGCCCGCCGAGCGCAAGCGCAGGCGCACGGCCTCGCCGGCGACGCCGCCGAAGGCTTGAGCGTCGCGCGAAGCTTCGTCTTGGAGCGGCACGGCGGCGAGCGGGCGCCAACCGGCGCCGCCGGCGCCGGCTTCGACTTGCAGGGAACCGGCGCCGCGCGCGCGAATCTGAATCAGGCCCAGCAATTCCACGCCTTGCCGCTGCATGCGTGTCTGCTCGGCGCTCGAGACCGCACCCAGTTCGAGCACGCTGGCGATCGGGGCGGCCATATCGCTGGTCGCGTTGGGATCCACGAAGACAAGATCACCCTCGGCGGCGCCGGAGCCGAGCACGAGCTGGCGGGCGGCGAGGGTGCGGTCGGCGGTAAGCGGCAAGCTCGCCCCCGGACGATCGAGGAGGCGCGCAACCTGGGCGGCGATGGTGTCGAGCGACCAGCGGCGGCCGGGGAAGTAGTGATAGCGGCCGGTGAAGGCGGAGAAGCGGAACGAGCGGTCCCAGCCATCCATGTAATTGAGCTTGAGAATGTGGCTGGGCGCGCCGGCTTGGTCGAGGGCGACGCCGAAGCGCGCCTCCTTGGCGTTAACGTCGATCGCGACCCAGGGGCCGGCGGCGGCCCAGTTGATGCGCTGCCAGAAGCCGGGGTGATCGGCGGACGCGCCGGCGAGTTCGTCGGAGATCCATTGCGGCTGGCTGCCGTCGAAGTAGTAAGCACCGCTGGGATGCGCGAAGACGGCGAAGCCGTTGCCGAGATCCAAAGCATCGGCGCCGGCGATGCCGATTTTGTTGGTGACCGGCAGCACGTCCCAGGCGGCCGGGTCGCCGTCATTGGGCGTGACCACGTAGAGGGAATCTTGCTTCGCGACGAAGAGCTGATCGCGCAGCTCGAAGACCGCGGTCACCGCCTGGCCATCGCCATCGGAGACGAGCAGGAATCCGGTGTCGCCGTAATACGTGCCGGCGTCCTGCGGCTGGCTGAAGCGAACCAGGCTCGGCTGACCGGGCTCGCCCCACCACACCATGCGCTGCGTCAGCGCCGAGTAGAAGACGCCGGATTCCTCGGGCAGCGGGATAGCGCGGAACTGATCGGTGACATCGATCGAGGAACTCAGGAAGGCGTCGTCGAAGTTGAAGGTGGCGGAGGTGGTGGAATTGTCGTCGATCACGGTGGCGGTTTCGGAAACGCCGTTAACGCTCTGCGATTCGCCGATATAGAAGTACGGACCATCGCTGGACCCGCCGGCTACGGTGAAGGCCACGATGCGGGCGACGACATTGCTGGGGCCGATGGGCAAGTTGCCGATCAGGGCTTGCTTGCCGCCGGCGGCGGTCCAACTGGAGGGCGGGCTGGGCGCGGTGAGCGAGCCGGCGCGGGTCTTGAACAGGACGACGACGTAGCGCTGTCCGGCGGCGACGTTGCCGGCGTTGATGGAGTCCTGCGGCTGCGGCGGCGTAGCGGGGGCTGCGGTGGTGACGGGATCAAGGTTCGTGCCGTCGAACGCAGCCGGGGCGCCGACGCCCTGGCGGCCGTCGCCGAAGGCGGCGTAGAGGCGGCCGTAGGCGGCCGCGGCCCGCATGCGCGCGCCCGCGGGCGGCGTCACCAGGCCGTTGACGGCGGCGACAAAGACGCCGGAGCCGGCGGGCTGCTCCAGCCAGAGCTTGCCGTTGGCATCGAAGGCGACCGGGGTGGTACTGCCGCCGGCGGGCACGAATTCGCCCAGGCCTTGCACCGGCGCGCCTAGCGCGGCGATGCGCGTGAGGCCTTCGCGGCTGCCGACTTCGCTCTGGGTGAAGCGAACGTTTTCTGCGCGCGAGGCGAGCGAAACGTCCAGCATCGCTTCCGGCCAACTGGTCACGAGGCCGCCGAAGCGTTCGATGGGGACCGAGACGTAGCCTTGGATCATGAAGGGATGGTGACCGTTGGACAGTTAACGGTTCGCGGCGACGCTAAAGCCCTGGAAAGCAGTTACGGACGCCAGGCGCCCGGCCGCTGAGCGCCTGGCACCGGACGCCGAAGCCAGGCGCGCGGCGCCGGCGTCCGACGACCGGCCACGCCGCCAGGTTTAAAGGTTCTTGCGGTAACGCAGCGCCAAGGTGTGCAAGGCGCCGGCGCCGGTGAGCGCGGCCGGATAAGCGGCGGCGGCGAGTTCGGAGTGGGTCGCGGGATCGACGATCTTGATCTTGAAGCTCGCGCTGCCCGAAGCGGCCGGTGCGACCGTCGCGGTATAGCCGCCATCGAGCGCGACCTGAGCCGCGATCGGCGGCAACGCGGCGTGCAGGGCGCTGGCGCCGGGACGCCAATCGGGCCAGCCGATGGTGTTTCCGCCAATCACGAACGAGCCGGAATCGCCGCCGGTGGCGTAGCTGCCGGAGAAGCTGAGTTGGCCGAAGACGGCGAGGTCTCTCTCGCCTTCAGTCAGGGAACTGAGATTGAAGGTCCAAGGCATAAGGTCTCCTATGAAAAAGAGGGATCGAGGATCGGGGGCGGGGAGCAGCGCGGGTGGGCGCTGCTCGCGCGATTCCAATCGCGATCGGTTTACGGTTTACGGTGGACGGTCACGAGCTTGAATTCTGAAAACCAGGACTCGGGAAGCTGACGCGAAGCATTTGGGCGCTGCGCGGATGCGCGCCGCCGCCCAGGGATTCGATCACGTTGGAATGAGTCAGGAGCGCGGGGCGCTCGGCCGCGCCGCGCGCCGCGGCGGCGAGGCCGCGAACGAAGGCGAGATGGCGGCGGCGCCACGTGCCGACGCTTTCGCCGCCGGGAATGCGGCGCTCGGGCTCCGCAAAATAGGGTTGGAGGCGGCGCGCCACGGCGCGTTGGTCTTGTCCCGAGAAGCGGCCGACATTGAGCGGCCGCAGCGCCGGCGTCGCCGTCACCGGGATGCCGGCGATTGCGCCGGCTATGCGCGCGGTCTCGGCGGCGCGCCGCCGATCGCTCGTGAAGATGCGAGAGGGCGGATGAGCCAGGCCGGCGAGCCGGAGGCCCAAGCGCGCGGCTTGCCGCCGGCCCTCGGGATTGAGCGGCGGGTCCAGGAATCCGTGGACGCGATGGCGGCGGTCGAAGCGGGTTTGCCCATGCTCGATCAAGAGCAGCTGACGGTTGGCCAGCGAGGAATCGGCGCGCGGCAAGGCGGCGCCGGCCACGCCTTGACGGTTGGGGATCGGTTGAGTCATTTCCTGACCTCTATAACCACTTCTCCGCGCCGTTCCAGAGCCAGCCGCTGCGATAGGGGCGCGGGCGCCGCAGGGTCATCTGCGAAGTTTTGACATAGTCATTGATGCGCTGGAAGAGGAAGTGACGGGCGCCGGCGAGATATTGCTGGCTCTTGACGTCTTCGCGCAGCGCCGAGCACATCAGGCCGGCGGTCCACCAGCCAAGGGTGTTGGCCAGGCCATTGACGGCCAAGGGATCGGCGGGGGCGCTCAGCGCGCCCCAGCGGGCGACGAAACGCACCTCGAGATCGAGAACTTGCGAGGCGCCGATGAAGACGGCGCTGGCGCCGCGCCATTCGTATTCGAGCAAGAAAGCGGCGGGCGAGCGCGCCGGCAACTCATCCACTAAGCGGACTTCTTGGTAGTCCTCGGGCGGCGCGCCCGCGGGCTTCTCGCGGATCGCAATCGGCTGCTCCATGGCGGCGAGCGGCTGGCCCGGCGCTTGAAACGCGGCCAGCGTCGCGGTGTAAGCGGGCAGCGCGGGCAGGGCGGCGACGGCTTCGTTGGCCGTCCACTCGCGAATCGTGACCACTTCGTCGCCGATGGCGCGATAGGCGGCATTCAGATAGGGCATGAGGGCGGCGTCGGGAAAGAGCCCTTGCCCGGTCGGGTCGAGCAAAGCGCGGGCGATGGCGAGCGCGTCAGCGGCGGTATCCATAGGGTTGGACCGTGGCAGTTCGCAGATGGCAGATGGCAAATGGCAGTCCGCGCAACGGCGCGGCGACGCTGTGATCCCTAGGGCGTATCGGCGGCGTCCTGGGGAAGGCTGGACCGGCAGAAGCGACAGATGCGCGCCAAGGGCTTGACCTCCTCGCCACATTCCGGACACAAGCGGCGCTCGCTGGAGTCGCGCGTCAGGCTGACCCACTCGGGCAAGGCCGCGATCTCGCCGGCCTCGGCCAGCGCCCTGGCGGCGTCGCGCTGGCGGTCGGTGATGAACTGGTGCTGGCGGTAGCGCGACCAAGACTGGACGGCCTTGCGGTATTCCTCCCGGTACCAAGCCCGCTGCCGCGCGAGCGCCGCCGCCACCGCCGCCGGATCGGGCGCGGCGCCGGCGGAATGGCAGACGATACCGCCGGCCTTTTGGTATTCCCGCTCGACCTCTTGCGCCATCTCGCTGGGGAGCACGCTGACGGGCACGAAGTTGCCATCGCCCAGGTCGCGCATGGAGATACGCGGCGTATCGAGGCGAACGCGGCCCGGCTCCTCGCCATGAGCGGCGGGTATGGCGACGATGCCGAGTTCGCCCAAGTCAACGCGCACCGGCCAGGGATGGTAATTCTCGATTTCGACGTGATCCCAGCCGCGCTTGTGCAGGCGCGTCCACTCTTCGCGCACCAAGCGATCGCGCAGCCGGTCGGCGATGCCGCCCTTGGAGGGCGCGCCGCCGCTGGCAAGGCCGGCCGGAGATTCGAAGACCGTGGGATAGAGGGCGCCGGGATTGGCGGACTCGCGGATTTGCGTGGACATTCATGCCTCCAAAAAAGGTTGACGGTTCACCGCGGACGGTGGACGATGGGCGGCGCGAACGAGAGGGCTCCGCCCTGGAACCGTTACGGCAGTCGCGTCAATGGCCGGGCCGTGGCAGCCGGCGATTCTCGGAACGATCCTCACCTTGGCCTCACGCGGCCACTGAACCTCAATACGGATGCGAGCGGATGCCGATGGATTCGGCCGCGCTCACCAGGCTGGGACGGCGCCTCGGCCCATAGCCCGCCATGGGCGCGCCGGCAAACGCCGGCGCCGCATCGTCCAGAACATCACGGCAAAAGCTCTCGAAATCGGCATCGCGCTGCGCCTCGCGCTGGCGTGCGCTGGCCACCGCGCCCCGCAACCGCTGCCGGGCTGACGCCGCAACTCGATCGCGGCGGCGCCTCGTCACGTCGATCGCCAGCGTCAACTGGCGTTCGCTCGGATACCAATACAGCCGCGCCCCCAAATCTTCGTAGTCGCCGCGTTCGGGATACGGTCCGAGCGTGGGGACCGGGCCCCAAGCGGTCGGCAAAATCGTGCCGCCTTCCGCCACGGGCCGCCACCAGCCGGCGGGCGTGCCATAGGCGAGCGGCGGCGTCCATTGTTCGAGGAGCCAGCAGACTTCGCCGGGATACTTCGGCACCCAGCGCAGCTCCACGACCCGGCGCAGGACGCCTTGGCCGCGCGCTTGCGTGCCGCCGCGCCAGTCGTTCCAGAGGCCGCCGGAGCGCTCCAGCCGCGCCGGCGCCCAGACCAGCCGGTACAGTGGCTCGCCCCAGTCCGTGCATCCGTAGCGGCGGCGGAGCAGCGCCGCCAAATGCCGCGGGGCGTGGCGAAAAGAAATGTCGTCGCGCATCGCCGAATTCGAAGTTAAGGGCGGGGCGATCAGCCTCGCGGGGCTGCTCGCCCGCCCCCCTAAGCCGCGTGCCGAAGGCGGTTCGCCAACGGCCTAGCGCGACTAATAACCGGCGGGAACCGCCAGCGAAGTCACCGAGCTGATCGCCCGGGGATTATCGACAAAGAACTGCACGCCAGTGACCAGATAAAACAGATAACTGGCGGCAATGCCTCCGGAAACGCCATAGACGGGAAAGACGGTCTGCCCGCCGATCTCGTAATAATCGATCGGCAGCCATTCCACCCGGCCCCACGTCTCCAGGTTGACCAGATCCAGGCGGCTGACGTCGGCATGGATGTTTTCCTTGATGCGGACGCCGCCGATGGTCTTGTTGCGGAAGAGCAAGTCCAAATCCTGGTTGGCGCCCCCCTTCTCGATTTCGCTGATCACGAAACCGAGTTCCTCGTAGGCGGCAACCTGGGTCGGATGCCCGTGCCAGACAAGGTTGCCCAAGCTATCGACGCCGATCGCCTGGCGCACCTGATTGAACGCCAAGCGCAGCACCGGCAGCGTCAAGGCGGCGCTATTCGCGTTCACGCCGTTGGCCACCGCATACGGCTGCGAGCGGCTGATGCCCATCCAGGAGCCGCTGGTGGAGGAGTTGTGGTGGTACGGAATGCCGTAGATGAAGGTCGGGTTGGCGCCGCTCACTCCATCCACGACGAGCACGTCGCCGGCCGAGGTTCCGGCCGGCAGCGCGCCGCCGGCCACCACGGTCGGCGTTGCGCCGAGCGAGTTGGTCACCGCCTGGGCAGTGAACTCGCCCCGATTGGTGGTCAACGTCGGATCGTACACTTGCAGGTTTTGATTGGTGCGAATGAGGCGCGCCCCGAACGGCGCATCGTTCAACGTCAGCGTGTTGGTGCCGGTGTTGACCGTCGCCACCGTCGCCAGGACGCCGTTGCCGGCGGTCTGGAGCGAGGCGTCGATGTCATGCCGGAACTGCTTCATGGCATCGGCGACGTTGCGCTTGGCGGCATCCTCGACCGCCTTATCGGTCGCATTGGTCGCATACTCGACGAGCTTGGTGATTTCCACGGCGAAGCGCAAACCGACCGGCGTGATTTGCGCGAAGTCGTAGGTGGTGCCGGAGCCGCGGCCCAGGTCGCCGCCGTCGAAGCTGGCGTAGCCGAAGTTGCCGCCGGGGCTCACTTGCAAGGGAATGCGCGCAGTGCGAGTGGAAACCCGCTCCACGTCGCGCTTTTGAATCAGGCTGAAAAACGTGTCGTCGCGCTCGTACAGGATGGGCAGCTTGCGCCGCACCTTTTCGAGCTGCAACGCCACGACTTGTGCATTGGTCAAAGCCATGGGTATCTCGCTTTCGCGGGAAGGCTGAAGGTTTCGGCTAGAGATCGAGAATTTCGCGATCGGAGAGGCGGCGCTTGAGGTTGCCCTCGCGACGTGCGATCAGATCGCGCACCGAAGGGCGTTCCGGGGGCGCCGGAGTGCCGACACTCGATGGCTCGGGACGATGCCGCGCGGCGCGCGCCGATTCCCGCTCGACCTGCTCGCGCCGCGCCGCTTCCGTCGCCCCGCGCACGATGGGCTCCAGGATCTCCCGCGCATGGCCGCGCGCCCAGGCCAGCGCTTTCGCCACGAGGCGTTCGCGCGTCGCCGGGCCGGCATCCTGGAAGAAGAGCTCTTCCATGGCTGCCGCGTGCACGGGATCCCGGTCCGCCAGCTCGGCGGCTCGCTCGATGAAGTCGCGGGCCACGGCTCGTTGCGTGTACTCGTTCAAGCCGGTATTCGCCAACAAGCCGCGCACGAACTCATCCAACTTTTCCGCCGTATCGCGGACGATCTCTTGCCTGAAGTGGTCTTGCTGCGCCGCCAACTCCTCGCTCCGCCGGAGCCGGAGATCATCAAGTTCGGCGGCCGCGCGCTCGGCGTCGGCCAGCCGCTTCCGGATGGAGGGCGGTAAAGTGCGCAGGGAATCGCCTTGCGCGGGGGAGGGCCGCGTCGTTCCTAAAGCCTCCCGGATCGTTTCCACTGCGCCTTGAAGCTTGCTGTCGCGATTTTCCTCCGCCTGTTGCGCGAGGGCCTCGAGCATGAGCGAGTGCAAGAACTGCACGTGCCGTTCGTAGACCCCGCTCGAGACCTGCTGGCCGGTGAGCGGATCGGTGGTCGCCTGCGCCTCCCAGAGGCGCGACAAAAACTCTTGTGGTTGCCCTTGCAGATACGCCCGGTCCAACTCTTGCAGTTGCCGCTGCGAGGCGACGGCGTCCTTGGCCCGGGTCAGGGTGGGGAAGAGCTGCTGATAGTCGTTGAGTTCGCCCGAGCGGCGCGCGAGTTGATACAGGTGGCTCTTGACGCGCGGGTTGGTATCGAGAAAGGCCTTGAGGGGCTCGTTTTCGCTGATCAGTTTCGTCAGCTCGCGCGGCCCGTGGCGGCCCGCGGCCGCATCGCCGGCATCGTCGCCGGCGGCTGACGGATCGGCGGGTTTGGCGTCGGCGGCGGCGTTCGGCTCCTCGGCGGGCTCGACCTCGTCCGGATATTGAATCTCCAGCGCCTGCGCCGCGGCCGGGGATGCCGGAGCGGAACCAGGATCGGCGGAGCCGGCCGCCGGGGCGCCGTTCTCCTCCGGCGGCGCGACCGCCGTCTCGCTGGAGGCCGGGGGCGTGGCGGGCTCAACGGCGGGCGCCGGAGCGTCTTGTTCCAAGAGTTCGAGGTCAGACATTTTCCTGCACGTTTCCTTTCTGGGCCGCGGCCGCAACCGCGCTGGACCGGCGCGCTTGATCGGCCGCGGCTTGTTCTTCGGCGTCCATGTGCGCCAACAGGTGGGCGATCACGTTCGCGTACCCGAGCGGCCGCGCCGCCTTGGCGGCGATGCCCAGGTCGGAGACGGCCCATTCCTTGATCGCGTCGATGTGAATCGAGTGATCGTCCACCAGCGGATCGGGAGGGACGCTCGGCCGCAGCTTGCCGCCGGCGCCGACCACCGGCTCCGAGTCGAGCAGCGCTTCGGTCTCGCGATACTGCTTGGAGCGGTTGTCTTCGGCGGGATCGATCAGCTCGGGCAGACCGAGATAGCGCTTGAGAATGGGCCGATTCACCGGCGCCCCCAAAATATCGAGCAGCACCGGGTCTTTCGATTGCAGCAGTTGTTGCAGCGAGTCGCGCACCTGCGCCCAGGTCTGCGGGAAGTCTTCCGCGGCGGCGGCATAGGCGACGGCGCTGCCGCGCAATTCGCCGAGACGGATGTACTCGCTGCGATAGCCGCCGCTGACGCCGGTGATGACCAATTCCGTGTCGGTGTCGCGATTGCGCTTGAAGCACTCGACCGCCAGCGACATCTCGCGCGCCTCCGCCTCCCACATTTGCCGCAGCGTGAGGGTGAGCCGGCCCATGGCCTGATCCCGCGCCTGCGCATAGGCGGAAGCGGTCTTGAGGTTGGGCGAGCCGCCGCCGAAGATGCTCGGCAGGGCGCCGCAGATGGCCTGGCCGACTTCCGCCAGGCGCTCCCCGTCTTGCCACAACGCCGGATCCACGCCCACGCGCGGCTGGAAAACGAGCTCGGAGAGTTGCTTCTGCAATCCGGCGTTTTCGATCACCACCGGCGTGTAGCTGGCCGGCTGCATGCGCTTTTTGGTGAGCGACTCGCCATTGATATAGCGGGCATCGTACAGGACCGGGGGCGAACTGCTCATTTCCCGGTGTTCGGCCAAGATGTTGGCGGTGTCGTTGATTTGGCGCTGAATGCTCAAGGCGTCATAGCCGAGGCCGTCGCGGTAGAGGCCGATCCCAGGCAGGCCGGTGCAGATGACCCAGTAGTCGTCCATGCGCTCGGCGCGGGCGGTCAAGAAGACGTCGCCGGCGAATTCGACGATGCATCCTTCCGGATAGAGGGCGAGCAGTTGCCGGCGCATGGCGGGATCGGCGTGCGCCCAGAACGCCTCCGGCCGCAGCCAGGCGCGCTTGTAGGTGACCAGACTCGACATGGGCAGCGAGTTCCAACTGCCCTGGGCATCGGCCAAGCTGAGGCGGGTGATGCGCTCGTAGGTGTCTTCGGCGCCGCTTCCGACGTCATCGATCAGGTCCGCCTTGGCGGGATACGCCGCGCGCAGCGTGGCCTTGTGCTGCTCCTCTACCAGGATCAAGTAGTAGCAGTGCCGCTGATCCTCGGCCTGCGGCGGGACTTTGAAGAACAGCGGGCCGTAAACATCGATCTTTTCCGCGCCTTGCGGGACGCGGCGCGCGCCGCTGGCCGCGGGCGCGATCATCTGCTCGGCGGGGCGAAAGGACTCGGCGCCGAGGGGCGCGCCGCAGTCGCAGCGGGAGGGCGGTGCCGCGCCCGCCGCGGCGGGGCAGCAGCGGCCGCAATCCGCGCATTCCCAGCGCGCGGGCGCGACTTCGATCGCGCGCTCCTCGAATTGCGGGACTTCGGCGTAGCCGAACAGGCCGCCATCCACCACGTAACGGATGTAGGCGGCGTAAATGCCTTGCGTCCACAAGTAATAGGCCTTCTTGGTGCGCAGGGTATCGAGGGAATTGTTGTGGGCGACGAGCGCCTGGATCTTGGCGGCGGCGCCGGCGGTGGCGATGTCGGCCTCGTTGGCGGCGCTGGAGGGGCGGAACTGAATCGTCGGCTTGCTCATCGTGAGCGCGGCGATGATGGAGAGCCCCCAAGCGCGATAGAGATTGATCGCGTAGTCGCAGCGTGGAGCGTCCTCGGGATCGCCGAGCGGCCTTTCGAAGGGCGTTTGCCATTGGCTGGCGCCGGCGTTCCACCAAATGTTTTGGTTGCCCTTCCAGAACTCCTCGGCTTGTCGCCAAATGCGGACCTTGTGGCGGCGGACGGCGTCGGATTCGAGCTCATAGCCGCGCACGAGCGCGCGCAGCGCCTCCTGGACTTCGGGCGGCGGATCTTGCCCAAGATGGGGCGCCTCGCTATTGGCCTGTTCGGAGGCGTCCGGTTGGCCGCCGGCCGCCAGCGAATCCGCGACAGCGGCCTCGTCCGCCGCGGGTTGGTTTGCTTCCGCTTCCATTGCCGTCATGCTTTTCCCTTGCCGTTCAGCGCCGTTTCAAACCGCTCAGTTCCATCTCGGGGTAGAGCCGGTGCACCCGGCGCCGGATTTCCGCTTGCTCGCGCGGGCTGGCGAACTGCGCCGCGCGCGCCAGGGCGCTGCGCGCCCGGCTCAGAGTATCGATGGGATAGGCGCGGCGCTGCGGCAGGCCAAATAGGCTATTGGGCAGATGTTTCCGTTGCTGCGTCGTCAAAGTCACTTGAGTCGCTCCCGTTGGTCGTAAGTGGTGTGAAAAAGCTGCAGCAGGCACCGGCTTCGACCCGGCCGCGCACCAGCGGATCGTTGATCACGCGCGGGTGATCGCAGAGACCGCGCGAGTCGTTTTCCTCCGGGTCGCCGGCGGGATGAAAGTGCCGGCAATGGCCGCAGCGAAACGGCCCGTCTTGGGCGGGCAGATAACCGGAGGCGGCAGTGCCGGTGCCGTGCGGCCCGGCGGCCGCGAGCGGCTGATCTTCGGCTACGCCAGCGGCGCGCGCGTCTGCTCGGCTTGCCGTGTGATCCGTTCGAGATCTTGTTGCCATTGTTTTCGCTCCTCTTCGCGAGCGAGTTCGAGCGCTTCCCGCTCGGCTCGCTGACGCCACTGGGGCGCCGATACCGGCTGCCGCAGCCGCGTCAAACCCACCTGCTCATCCATGGGCCGGGGCCGAAATCGCGCATCCTCGGGCGCGAAGATCGGGCCAAGGCCGGAGGCAAACAGAGTGTTGTCGAGCAGGCGTTCCATTTTTTGCCGCAGTTCGGCAACTTCGGCGCGAGCCATCGCCAAATCCGTCTCGGCGTTGGCCAGGCGCGCGGCCAGTTCGGCTTCCCGCGCGATCAAGCGCATCCGCGCCTCGTTCCCGCTTTGAAAGGGATGCAAGAGTTTCATAAGACTCGTTTACTGGCTCACCGTGTACCACTCATGCGAGCCGTCGCTGACGACGCAGGCGTGGCTGTACTGCGTGGCGAGGCTGATGCCGCTGCTCGAGCCGTTGACGGTGTCGCCGCTCGCGGGCGCGAAGGTGACCGTCTGCGTCGAGATGTTCACGACGCAATGGGTCGCCCCGACGCCGTTGCCCGCGGTGGCCGCCGGCAGCGTCATGGTCGCCGCCGCCGTGGGGTTCGCGATGATGATCTGGTCGATGACGCTGAGCGTGTAGCTGCCGGTCTCGACGAGCGTGCGCAGATTCCAGCCGGAGGCGAAGCTGACCGGGAAGCCGTTGAAGATCGCCGAGCCGGTGAAGGTGGTGTTGCCGACGGTCAGCCCGTTGGGCAGCGTCGAGACGTCCGACTGCGCCTGGCGGCTGGTGGTGAGCCCGCAGCCCGAGCCGCTCTGGTAGAACGTGACGCCGCCGGAGAGATTCGCGGAGCCGTCGATCACGTTCATGTGGCCGTCGGTCGAATCGCACCAAACGAACTGCTTGGTGGTCGCGCCGTTATCCCAGAACGCGTTCGAGATCAGGTCGTTGTTGGAGGCGTTCTCCAGGTAAATCGAGGTGGGGTAGGCGAAGGCCTCGATCAGGTTGCCGGCGATGTAGTTGCCGGAATCGGGCGAGGCGGAGCTGAGGCCGACGAGGGAGATCGCGCCCGCGGAGGCCGAGCTCGAGCCCGACTCGGGCGTCCAGGTGTTGCTGACGATGGCGATCGAGTTCGCGTAGGTCTGCGCCAGCACGCCCTGGCGGATGTTGTCGAAGTAGTTATCGCGGATCACCGCGCCGTAGCCCTGGAAGGCGTCCTGCGCCGTCCCTAGCGCGCTGGTGCTCGTGCCGCCCAGGATGAAGCCGTCGTTGCAGGAGAAGATCGAGCCGCCGGGGTTCGAGGCGGTGGTGCCGCGCACCAGGTCGTTGTAGGCGTACAGGCGCGTCGAGGTGACCATCACGAACGGCGCGCAGTCGGTTCCCAGGTCGGCCAGGGCGAGGTTCTCGATGGTGAGCTCGCCGTAGCCGAGCGCGATGATCTTCGGCGGCTTGGTGGTGTTGGCGCCGGGCACGGCGCTGCCGGCGCCGAGCGCGGCGCTCTGCACGTAGTTCGTGCCGACGCCGACCGGCGAGGCGTTCTGCTTGGTCTCCCCGCCCGACGTGGTGCCGATATACACGTTGTAGCCGGTCTCGTCGTCGGGGGCGAAGGCGGGCGCGGTGACGGTGAGCTCGCCGGTGGCCGACAGGTTGATCGGGCCGGTCTCGGCCGAGCCGGTGGTCTCGCCGGCGGGGTCGGTGTAGGTGACCTTGACGTAGTAGTTGCCGCCCGCGAGCGAGCCGGTGCCGGTGGTGGGGGTGACCGTGGGCGCGGCCGGCGCCGCCATCTGCGAGAAGCGCAGGTCGAGCACGGAGCCGCCGTCCACGGCGGCGGAGTTTGCGAAGTTCGACTGCCGCGACCAGCCGCCGCCGAGGAGCTCGACGGCGTGCTGGTTGCCGATCGAGGTGCCCGGCGTGCCGCCGTGGGTGGGGAGGATGAGCGCGCCGTCAATCAGGAACGTGTGGTTCGGGGGCACCCACAGGCAGCCGCCGCCCTGCGTGTCGAGCGCGCTGATCGCCGCCTGGAAGGCCGCGGTGTCGTCGGTCGTGTCGTTGCCCACCGCGCCGTAGCTCATCGGATTGACGCAGCCCTGGCTGGCGGAGCTGGTGATCGCCCCGCTGCCGGTGGGGCCGAGCGAAGCGCCGCTGCCGACCAGCATCGCGGCGCTGGTGTTGGTGCCGCTCGTCAGCGCCGAGAACGCCGAGGAGCCGCCGCCCGAGGGCGTCGCCGGCGCCCACTGGCTGCCGTTGTAGGTGAGCACCTGGTTGGAGGCGGGGCTGGTCGCGGCGACGCCGACGCCCTGGAGCTGGTTCGCGTTGACCGTGCCGGTGCCGGTGGGGCCGAGCGAAGCGCCCGACCCCACGAGCATCGCCGCGGACGAATTGGTGCCGCCGGTCAGGGCGGAGAAGCTGGTCGCGCCGCCGGCAGCGTTCGCCGGCGCCCACGCCGAGCCGTTCCAGGTGAGCACCTGGTTCGTCGCGGGCGTGGTCGCGGCGACGGCGTTGCCCTGGAGCTGGTCGGCGGAGATGTGGCCGCCGCCGAGGGGCTTGAGCACGCCGCCGGTGGTGAGCTCGACGCCCAGGCCGTTGGCGTCGAGCTCGACCGGGATCGCCGCCGAGCCCGCCGCCGTGGTTACGTGCAGGATTGCGCCGGTGCCGGTATTCGCGGCGGAATCGGTCAGCTTGAGCATGTCCGCCCCGGCGCCGGTGGCCGAGCCCCAGGTGAACGAGGTCCCGTAGTTCGCCATCGCCACGGCCAGCGAGGCGGTGGGGTTCAAGATCGAGCTCCAGGTCGTCGAGCCGGTCGAGACCGAGGCCGGCGCCCAGGCGCTGCCATTCCAGGTGAGCACCTGGTTGGTGGCCGGCGCCGTCGCCGCCACCGCCTTGCCCTGAATGCTGGTGGCGTTGCCCGAGCCCCCGCCGCCCCCTACGGTTTGGCCTAACGCCGCCAGCGAGATCGCGACGACCGCCGCTAAGATTCGGCCGTGATTCATGATTATTTCGTGCTTGTCGCGGGAGCGGCAGCGCCGTGGGTGAAGATTCCCAGGTCGTTGTAAACTGCGACCGTGGCATCGATGAGCTTGCCTAAGTCGGCGGCCAAAGTGCTGCCGCTGACGTTAGCGCCGGTGACGCTGCCGAAGGCGTCGAGAATGGATTGCACGCCGGACATGGCCGCTTGCTTCTTGCTGGCGCCGTTGCCATGACCGAAGAGGCTTTCGACGGCTTGGACGATGCCGCCGACGAAAGGCAGAATTCCAACGATCGATTTCAAGAAATTCATGACGATCCTCCTGAACGAAGTGTGAGAACGAACCTACGAAGAACGGTTACGTTTCGCTTTCCACCACGCGCACGACGGTGCCCGTGGCGGTAGCGGAGCGCAACTGGCAATAAACGTCGCCGCTGCGGTACGGCTGCGGCGGCAGCCCGGCCGCGCCATCGTTGCCGTGGCCGGTGATCTGGAGCGCGGCGCCGGGCGGGTAGGTATCGGTGATGGCGAAGTTATCGGTCGCGAATTGTGCTTCGATCCCTTGCGACGTGACCGAGCCGTCTTCGCTGATCTCGACGCCATGCGCGGCGATGCTCGCTGCAATGGGCGTCCATGCGCCCGTATTGGCATTAAGGCTGACCAACCTGGTCTTGGGCATGGTCTTGTCTCCGGCTTAGGAACTCGCCTCTGCGCCTGGCAGCGGTAGGGCCCGCCAGGCGTCGAACCGCCGCCAAATCGCGGCGACGTAGTCGATGATTTGGTCGTAATCGGGACGCAGCCATTGCCCGTGCAAGAAGACTTGCGTGTCGGGCAAGACCGCCGCCAGGGAAGCCCATTGCGTCGGATCGAGGCCGCGCCGAAAGGCGAGCGCCTGCGCGTTGAGCACTGGCGCCAGCCCGCCGTTATAGGCCGCCAGCGCGAACTTGAGCCGCTCGTCCCCGCTCTCGTGACGAAAACAGTCGTAGCGATCCGCCAAGATCCGGGCCCCCAAGCGGATGTTCTTTTCGGGGACCCAGAGCTCGGCGACCGAGACCCCGCAATCCCGCGCCGTTTCTGGCATGATCTGCATGAGGCCGATCGCCCCCGCGTCGCTCTTGGCGCGCGGGTCGTAGCCGCTCTCCTGCTCGATCACCGCCGCCAGCAGCCAGAACGGCAGCTGCGTGGCCGTCGCGGCATCCAACAACACCGGCAGATAAGCGCCCAGCTGAGCCGGCACGGCAATCGCACCGGCCGGCGGCGGTGTCATGGTATTACTCATAAGTCGCCTTTTTCCGGCCTATGCTTCCGGCGCCACTCTTTCCGGGTCGATTCCGGATCCAGGCCCAAATGATTGAAGACCGCGAGCCATAGCACCTCGACTCGTTCCGAAAGGCGTCCGAGAAAGAACGCCAGGACCGCCACGTTGATGGCCAATTCGAGCGCGCCGGAAATGACAATCTCCAGCCATGGCGTCCCCGCCTCCCCCGCGATCACTGCGCCGTCGCCTCGATCTTCCACTCGACGTTGGCGGGCCGAGTCGTGTGGTCGTCGCTCGTGATCGACAAAGTGAGCGGCAGTCCCGCGGCGAAGGCGCAGGCGCCCGCCGGAGCGCCGTTGCTGCTGGCGGCCGTTGCCGCGGGCAGCAAGGCGGAAAACGTGCAAGAACCTTGACTATTGCCGATCGTCAGCGAGGTTCCGCTGCTGCCGCCGTTGCCGGCGGTTTGCGCGTAGAGACTGATCCTGCGCACGACCAGCGCCGCGTTCGGCGTCCACTGATCGAGCGTCGCCGTGGGCGGGGGCAGCGCACCGCTCCAAAATCCGCTGATGATTCCCGGCCCCAGGTTGCTGGTATTGGAAATCGCGAAGCCGTTGAGATTGAGGGCCGAGCCCACGCTTTGCGCCGCGCTGGTGGCGGGATTGCTCAGCAACGGCTCGGGAAAGCGAACAGCCGGATTGCTGGTGAGGGGGACCAATTGGGAAACGTCGTCGGCGGCCCCGCTCAAGTACCAGCTCTGCGGGAAGCCGGCGATGGTATTGCCGTTGGCATCCTTGAGCGTGGCGACATAATAGGTCGGCGCCGGCACGGTGGCGTCGTTGAAAATAAGCGTGCAGGACGAACTATTGGTGGCCGGCGGCGCGGCCCCCGCCGTGAGCGCGGCGGCCTGCACGTACTCCGTGAAAGCGTCGGTGCCCTGCTTGAGCTCCGCGCCCGAGGCGGCGCCGATATAAACGTTGATCCCGGTCGCGCCGTTCGGTTGCAGGGCGGGCGGATCGACCTCGATCTCGCCGGTCACGGTGAGATTCACCGTGGCTTCCGGGCTGGCCAGGGTTTCCCCGCCGGCGCCGAGATAGGTGAATGCGACGAAATAGGTTCCCGCCGGCAGGCTGCCGGTGCCGGGAATGGCGTGCAGCGTGGGGGGCGAAGCCGGATTGGGCAGCCCCACCACCGAGCCGTCGACGGAGGTGTAGCAGGCGACGGTTGCCGGCACGATCGCAAAGGATCCGGGGACCGCGGCCGCCTGGCTGAGTGCCAGCGTCAACGTGCCGTTGCGGATGCCGCTGCCCGTCGTCGGCAGCACGAAGCGCCCTTGCAGCGTGCCCGCCCAACCGCGCGTCGCCGAGAGGGCCAGCATCACTGCCAGGGCCAGCAGCGGTGGGGCGCCCCGGCGCGGCTGCGCCTCCTGGATCAGGCCCAGGCGGCGTCGTTCCAGCCGCCCGGCGAAGATGCCGAGGACTTCCGCCCGCTGTAGCGCTTCGGCGCAGCGCATGCACGGCTCGCCGTTCTTGCGGGCGGAACTCTTCCCGCAAATCGCGCAGCGGCCGGCCCGATGCGGCTGCGGCCGGCATCCCCGCCAACTGTCAATCACCGGCCGCCCGCCGCTGAAATGCAGTAGCGGCGCCTTGCTTTCTGCTCCGGCCTTACGCTTCATCGGTCCTCATCGCCGCGCCATTCATCAGCACGCCCCGCAAACATTTCGCCCGTGCCGGGTTCGGAAGCCCGACATTGGAGTAAGCGGTCCACCGCACCGTCTCGTCGCGGCGGGCCGCGCGCGCAAAAATCTGGAGCTCTCCGGTTCCAAAAAAACGGGCCCGGCGAGCGGTTACCAGCCACCGGGCCCGGGAGAGGGAAACATATTCGTCGCTGCCTGCGACACGAATCTTCATGAGCTTGTTATTGCCGCGCCCGGATGCACTTATACCCACCCAGGCGACGTTGCGCACCCTCGATATCCGCCGGGCCGCACGGGGCCGGTCCGCAGGGGACCGGCTCATGGTGTTTGGGTTCTAATAAGCCTAGATGTGATCGCGAAGAAAAAGGTTGTACGAAAGGATGAGTCAGTCAGTGGATCTCATCGCTAATTCTGGTCGGGTAGTCAGTTCTATTTTTGGGGATAGGACTGGTGAGTCCTTCCTAGATTCGCGGGTGCCGGCTTCGTCCACCCGATCTCGCGGCGGTACAATGCGCTCTTGCCCTCGCCGCCCCAACCCGCCTCGCCGCCCGTCAAGATTGTCGCCGCGCTGCTGTTGGCCGGCGCCGCTGGGTTTGTCGATGCCTTTGGATTCTTGTTTCTGGTGCGGCTGTTCACGTCGCACATGACTGGCAACCTGAGCGGCATGGGCCTGTATGCGGCGCTGCACGACCTGCACGCGGCGCTGGCGCGCGCCTGGCCCGTCGCCGGCTTCCTGGCGGGGCTGTTCGCCGGTGCCGCGCTCACCGAATGGGGGCGCCGCCGCGCCTGGCAGTCGCGGTTGTCGCTCGTGCTGGCGGTCGAGATCGTCTTGTTGTTCGCGCTTTGGACGCTCGCGCCGGCCCAGGGCTCGGCCGCCGGCCGCTTCGGTCTCGTCGCCCTGCCCGCGCTGGCCATGGGCATGCAGACCGTGACCGTGACGCGCGCGCGCAAGCTGCGCTTCTATACCACCTACATGACCGGCAATCTGGCCAAGTTTGCCGAGGCCATCGTGCAGTATGCGTTTGGGATCGGTGATCGCGCCCGCGCCCGGCGGCGAGGCGATGGGCCGCCGGCCGCCGAAAGCCGGCAAGATGCGCTGCACCACCTGCTGCTAACCTTGGGCCTGTGGCTGGCCTTTCTCGCCGGAGCGTATTTAGGGGCAGCGGGATTTCTGGTCGCACACGCGTGCGCGCTGATCGTGCCTGTGGCCGCGCTGTTCATCGTCTTGCTCATGGACTTGCTGCGGCCGCTCGCGCCCGTGGCGGCCGGTGAATTACCGGGCTTGCATCTGTAGGCGGCGGGCTGGTGGGCGATGCTGGGCTCGAACCAGCGACCTTCTGCTTGTAAGGCAGACGCTCTGACCAGCTGAGCTAATCGCCCCGTCCTCATTGTCCTCTAGAATGCCCCCGGCGTCGGCAGAGTTCCTCTTTCGGCCACTAGGCCGGGAACGAGAGCGCGAGGCATGATGGGGCGCGGTTCTCAACCGCGCAAGCTCATGACCGGTGGCTGCCCGCTCATGCCTATCCTGCTCTGGACCTTGCTCGCTCCGGCATTGCCGCAGGGGCCGGGCGCACCGGTGATGCGCAACGCCGACGTGATCGCGCTCACCCGGGCCGGCATTGCGCCCGGCGTGATCATGGCGAAAATTCGCTCCACGCCGTGTGCCTTCGTCACTTCGCCTGCCGCGCTGGAGCGCCTGAAGAGCGACGGCGTCGCTGCGCCTGTAATCTTGGCGATGGTACAGGCCCGCTGCGATCCCGTCGCCCCTGCCAGCTCCCGGATCGCCGCGGCGCGCGTTTTCGTCACGGCGTCGCCGACCGAGTCGGGCCGCTGGTTTGCTCTCGCCGGCAGCAGCGGCGCTGCCGCGGCTGGCGCCAGCGGCGTCGATCCGCAGCGCAACGAACTGATCAAGACGTTGCTCGAAAAATGCCGCGGCGTCGCCGTTATGACCCGTGCGGAGGACGCCGAGTTTCATCTCGATCTCGAGCGTGAGCCCAACAAAGGCTTCCTCTGGAAGCGCGACAAATGGGTGCTCGTCGCCCGCGACGGCGGCGTGATCGGCGCCGGCTCCGCGCGCTCGCTCGGTGGCGTCGCCAGGAGCGCGTGCGCGCTGATGGGCGGAATTCGCTAGCTCTCGTCAGGCTGGCGTCAAAGGGTCAAGCTGCAGCCGCGCTCGGCATTCCGGACCTTCGTTTTCCGCCCGATTGACCCGGCGCGAAACCGGATACGCTTCGAGGTCGTTGGCTCCCGCAGACGAGGTCAGCGCGGCCAAGCGGCTGGGCGCGGTCGCTGGATCGAGCCAGGCGTCGTAGTCTTCCCGCGCCAGAATTGCCGGCATGCGATCGTGAATGCGCGCCAGCTGCGCGCTTGCCGGCACGGTCACGATCGTGCACGACTCGACGGCCTCTCCCGTCTGCGCGCGCCAGCGATCCCATAATCCGGCGAATCCCAGCAGTCCGCCATCGGGCCGGTGCACATAATAGGGCTGCTTGCCGCCGTTCTCCTGCTTCCATTCGTAAAAGCCATCCGCCGGAATAATGCAGCGCCGGCGCCGGAACGATTCCCGGAAGGCCGGTTTGAGCGCCAGGGATTCGGAGCGGGCGTTGATGGTGCGAGCGCCGATATCGGCTTCTTTCGCCCAGGCCGGGATCAGTCCCCACCGCAAGAGGACCAATTCGCGCGCCTGCCGCGCCGGATCGAGGCGGACCGCCGCGACCGGCTGCGTCGGCGCAATGTTGAAGCGCGGCGCAAGCTCCGGTCCCTCCTCGAGCTCGAAGTGCTGCAGGATGGCCTGGCGTCCTTTGCCGAGGGTGAAGCGGCCGCACATAAGCCGAGAATACGCCTTAATTGACCGTCAACTGCAATTGGCTCTGGTTTGTGACATTCCCCGATTGCGCCACGACCGTCACTTGATATGTGCCAGTTGGCGTACCGGCTTGCGCCGGCGCGGCGGAAGTCGCCGCCGGCGCGCCCATTCCTCCGCAGGCTGCGCTCGCAAGCGCCAGAGCTGCAATCGCTGCCATGCGGCTTCGACGGGGCAAGCCGCCCGGCAGAATCGCTGGAAGCATGAGCAACGGCAACAGCCAAAACCAGCGCTGGCCGGAAGGTGGCGCCATGGCGTTGCCCGTCGTCGCAAGCGTGAGTATGACGACGCCAGAGCCGGAGCCCTGGCTGGTCCAGGTTGCAGGTTGGAAGGCGCAGTTCGCTGCCTGGGGCAATCCGCTGCAGCGAAAGGCGACCGGGCCGGTCAGTCCTCCGGACGGGGTGACGGTCACGGTGATCGTCGCGGCTTGGCCCGCAGCCACCGTCGCCGCGGCCGGTTGCGTCGCCACGGTTAAGCCGGGAGGAACGACAGTCAACGCGAGTGCGGCGGTATGCTGGTTGGTCCCATCGCTGCCTTGGATGGTGATCGTTTGCCCTCCCGCTGCGAGTGTATCCGCCGCAATTGCCAGCGTGGCGCTTTGTCCGGGGGAGATCTGCGCCGGCGTGAAGCTGCAGCCGCTGCTCGGGGCGACGCAGGCAAGCGAGATCAAGTGAAAATCACCGTTGATCGCGGTGGTCGCAATCGAAAACGTATTGGTTGCGATTTGGTCCAACGTCGTTGCCGGGGTGCTGATACTGAGCGCAAAATCGGGGGCCAAGACGTTCACCGTCCCGGTGACTTGGTGCGTGTGCTCTCCGTCGCTCGCCTGCACGGTGAAGGTGTTGCTGCCGACATTGGAAAAGCTGACCGACACGCTTGCGGTGCCTCCTGGGGAGACCGAGCCCGGCGTCACGCTGCACCCCGTCGCCGGCGAGATGCAAGCCAGGTTAATGACGCGCGTGTCTCCGGCCGGAGTGCTGGTGGTGAGCTGGAACGTGGCGAGGCCGGCCACATCGGCGTTTTCGGTCGCCGGGTTGAGCGCGATCGAAAAATCCGGCGCCGCCAGCGCCGATTCTGTATAGGTCGCCGGCGGCAATCCGGCCACAGTGGCGGTGACCGTCACCGTGCCCACCGCGGCCGGCAACGTATATTCCGTGCCGGCCTGGCCCTGCGCGTCCGTGATCGCAGCCGCCGGATTGAAGCTGCCGCCGGCTCCGCCGTCGGAAAACGAGACGGTGGCGCCCGCGACGGGATTGGCGAATTGATCCGCGACTTTCGCCACGATCGGCTGGGCCAGCACCGTTTCGATCACGCCCGACTGGCCGCCGCCGGCCGCGGCAAGCACCGAAGCGGCGGTGGCTGCTGCGGCGGTTTCAGTGAAGTTGGCGGTCGCGCCGCCGCCGGTGGCCGCCGCGATCGAAATCGCCCCTGCTGTAGAAGGGAGTGTGTAGCTGACCGAGGCCGTGCCATCGGCGGCGGTTATCGTTTGTGTTGGCGCAAAACTGCCGCCCGCACCCGCATCCGTCCAGTTGACGGTGGCGTTCGCGAGCGGCAGCCCGAAGGTGTTTTGAGCCGTCACCACCAGCGGATTGGCCAGCGGAAATCCCACGGTGCCCGATTGTCCATTGCCCTGCGTCGCCGTGAGTACCGTATCTGACGCCGCCAGCGGCAAGGTCCACGCGCCTCGGCCATCCGTTGCGATCACCAATGAGCGCGCCGAACCCGCCTGAACTAAACGCAGGTCGGTGATGGTGGCGTTGGGCAGGCCGAACCCTAGCCGATACCAGCTCGCGCCATCGTCCGGGGTCGCGAAGACGCCGTGCGATTCGGCCACATAGACAACGCTGGGATCGATCGGGTCGATCACGAGGCTTGCGACCGGCGCCTGCGGAAGCGAACCCGAAATGTTCTGCCAATTGCCGCCGCCGTTCGTGGTGAGATATACGCCGCCGCTCGCTCCGCCGAATCCCGCGACGATCGTTTGTGGCGCGGTCGCCGCCGCCGCCGCGCTCATGTCTGGATCGATTGCCAGCGCCGTAATCGGCGCGCCCGCCGGCAGGCCCGAGGCATGCGTCAGCCCGGCATTGTTGAAAAATTGTCCTTGAGAGGTCCCCAAATACAAGATCGAGGGGTTCTGCGGTGCAATCGCGATTGCCGTGAACGTGCTGCCGCTCAATGCCGGCATCGATGTCACGCTCCTCCAGCTCTGTCCGCCATCGGTGCTCTGCCAAAGCCGGTCCGTTGCCCAAAACAAGTGCGCTGGAGCACTCGGGTCAACGGCAATCACCGCCCGGCCTGCCAGGGCGGTGTCGCCATAGCTCGGACTGGTTCCAGCAGTCCAACTGACGGGTTGATACGTGGCGCCGCCGTTCGTGCTGATCAGCAATCCGGACGCGCCAGACAAGGCCGCGTAAACCGTGTTGGGATCGCTCGGCGCTGTTGCCAAGACGGCGCCGGTCCCTTTCGCCACGGCGTTCCACGCTAAACCCGAGCCGTTCGCCAAAATTTCATTGGCTTCCGTGGCGGCGATCAACCCAGCGCTGCCGGCGCCCACGGATCCCAGCCGAATGGCGCCGAGCGCTTCGGAGCCCGCGGTGCCGTTGAGATTGGTCCAGGCCGTCGCGTTGGACATCAATTCCCAGACCCCGCCCGCGGCTCCCGCCCAGATGTTCGTGCTCTCGAACATGAGCGCATGCACCAATCCAGGCGCTGCCAGCGAGCCGCCGGCGATTTGCCAGCCGTTCACGGTGTACTTCCAAACGTTGCTTCCACCGAGCCAAAGCGTGCCCGAGCCGTCGAAGGTGAGTGCGAGCGGCGGCGCCAACGGCGGAGCGAGCATGCTCGGGCAGCCGATTTGCGCCCATGTCTGCAGATCTCCCGTTTGCTCGATCCCAACGCAGGCTCCATTGGGATCGAGCCCCAACACCGCCGCCTTTCCACCCCCCGAGGCGACAAACAATTGGGCCGCTGGCATTGGCTGTGTGACGGCGGCGACGCTGCCGCCGGACTGCCACTCCTCGACGCCGCTGCTGGTGCCGATCAGCAGAAAGGGCGCATCCCACGCCAGGCCCCACGCTTGCCCTGCGATCACCCGGCTCCAACTGCTCCCTCCGGTGATCGTTTCGAAGACTCCTCCCGTTCCGCCTGGCGGCGCGATCGTGGCGACGATCCAATGCGCTGAATTATTGGGATCGGCCCAGATCCCCGTGATTGTCAAGCCGGCCAGCGCTGAAGATCCGGCGGCCGCCTGCCAGCTTGCACCTCCGTCATTCGAGACCAGCAAACCCTGCGCCGAGGCTCCGCCATCGCTGAGGCTCCAATCCCCTGTGCCGGCATAGATCGTTCCATTCGGTCCCGCCGCTAGCGCGCTGATCGTCAAAGACGGGGCGGAATCCGTGAGCGCCTTCCACACGCCGCCTTGCCACGCCCAAATCCCTCCGCCCGCAGTGCCAGCCAAGACGCCGCTTCCTGACGCTAGTAAGGCCGTGACCGTGCCTCCCACGGGGCCGTACGTTGGATCGTTCACCGGCGCCGGTCCCTCGAAGATCCAGCTGGCGCCCACGGTCGACACGGATCCCGTCTGTGCCGACGCCCATACCGTCGCCAAGCTGATCGCCGCCAAAACCCAAATCGGGAATCGCCGTTGCTGCATGGCTACCGCGAGGAGCTAACCTAGCCCTTTGCGCTGTGGTTCGCTTCCCCCCAAGCAGGGAATTTCGGCGCCCGATTCCCAAATTAGGACCGGAGACCGTGAAACTGGATCAATTGCGGCGAGCCGCCGCCGAATGTCATGCCTGCCCGCGATGGGAGCGCGCCACCTAGACTATCTTCAGCGGGGGGCCGCCGCACGCGGTCCTCATGCTGGTCGGAGAAATCCCGGAAGATCGTGAGGACCGCGACGGTCGCCCCTTTGTCGGCCCAGCCGGGCTCTTGTTGGACCAGGCTTTGGCAGCGGCGCAAGTGCCGTGCGCGGATGTGTATATCACCAACGCGGTCAAGCACTTCAAGTGGGAACCGCGAGCCGGCGCCGGATTCATAACAAGCCCAATGCGCGGGAGATCGCTGCGTGTCATCAGTGGCTGGAGGGCGAAGTCGCCGTCGTCGCGCCGCGCATGATTGTCGCTTTGGACGCCACTGCGGCCCAGGCTCTGCTCGGCCGGGAATTTCGCCTGACCCAGTTGCGTGGCGAGGCTCAGCCCTCCACCAGGAGCACTTCCGTGATCGCGACGGTTTATCCCGCCGCAATCTTGCGCATCCCCGAGCGCGAGGCGCGGCAACGCGAACGCGAAGTTTTTTTGCCGATATCGGCAAGGCGTCGTGTCACGAGCGCGGGCACGCCGCATCGGGCCGCGCCTTCAGGGGGCGGCAGGCGAGCTGAGGCTGGTCAGCGGTGGCTGATCGGCTTCAGGACCACGTCGTCCAAGTAGTCCGGTTGTCCCGCTTCGCGCTCGAGATGCGGGTAACGGGCGCCGCCGTGGTAGTCAATCTCGGCATGGCGGTAATAATCGTCGTTTTCGACGAGCAATTCGATCGGGCCGGAGGCCGTGGGGCTGTTGCGGATTGCATCGTCCAGCAATTCAGGGCTGAACGGCCGGCCCTCCACGCCGACGACGCGCATCCCCGAGCTGATGCCGGCCTTGTAGGCCGGGCTTCCCACTATGGAGTCGATGACCCGTCCGTCGCGGGCGACCTGGAGTCCGATGGAATACGTTGCGTCCACGGCCGCCGCCCGATTGCTCCCGTTCGCCGGGATCGGACGCTCGCTGTTGTAAACCACCCGCCATCCACTCGCCTCCACGCCTCCTAGCGGTGCCTCCGGCGAGGTCGAATCCAGCCGCTCGTGGAAGAAATCAGCCCAGTCATATGGTGCGACTGCGTTCAGCGCTGCCACGAGCTGATCGAACGTGTAGGTCTTAAGTTGGGGTCCCAGGTTCGGCCCGCCGTAGAAGGATCGCAGGAAATCGGCGATGGTCTTCTGACCGTGGGTCACACGGTGGATCGTGGTATCGACCTCAAGCCAGATCAGATCTCCCTCGGGATAGTAGTCCGTGCTCCGCAGCCAATTCGTCCAGCCCGGCGTGAACCCAATTCCGGGCACCGCCACCGCCGTATCCAGCAGGGGACGCCACGTCCGCCCCGGTCTGCCGGGACCCAGCGTCGCCGCGATGTTCGCCAAATATTGGTGGTATTGATCCTGGGTCCAGAGTCCGCTCCGCGTTGCGAGGACATTGCCGAGATAATCGGTCAGGCCTTCGTAAACCCACAAGAGATCCGTTTTCATCGGCTCTTCGTAGTAGGGTGGCGTGAGATCCGCCGGGCGGCGAAACTTGCCGTTCCAGGAATGGACAAATTCATGCGGTAAGAGCCCGCCCATGGCGCGTCCCGGATCCGGCATTTCCAGCACTCGCTCGCCCAGGCGGCTGTCGTCGCTCTCGTGGTGCTCGAGTCCGAAATGGGCGACATGATCGCTGAGCGTAAACAGGAAGTGGTAATCGCGGTAATGCCGCGCGCCAAATAACGCCCCGGCTTCCGCGACCAGATTCGTCATCTTCTCCTGCCATTCCGGCGCCAGCCGCGCCGCATCCGCCGAATCCGCGGCAATGTCCAATTCGTGGTGAATCGGTTCGTTGGGCGGAGTGATGTTGTAAACGTCCAAGTATTCGCCCGCTTGTACCGGGGAATCCACCAGCCGGTTCAGCGAGACCGGTTGGAACGTGATTTCATCGCCGCTTCGGCTGGCCACCGGCAATGCGGTAGCGAACTTCCAGCCCTCGGGCAGCAGCAGCTTGGCCTCGAAAGTTTGTTGTTGCGCGGGAACCCCGGCCAAATACAGCAAGTTCTGATTCCAGCTCACAACCAGGAGTTTGTCCGTCGCCGACGCCCCTGCCGTATAAATGCCGAACGACGGCTCGATGTAGTCCAGGGCCGCCGTCAATCGATCGACTCCCGGCGGCACGTCCAAATGAAACGTGAAGACATCCAACAGGTCGCGCCGCCATGGAATCGTTCGGCCGTTGGCGGTGAATTTCAATCCGCCCACATTCGCGATCGGCCCGTCGGGCTCGTGTTCGCCCGGTATCCATTTCGGGTAATAGATAGTCAGCGGTCCGGGCCTGACCGGAATGACCATTTCCGAGTGCAGGATCTTCATCGGCGCCTGCCGCGCGTCCACCGTAAGTTGAATCGTGACAGGTGCCTGGGCCGCCAAGGTGGCGAGGGCGGCGAGACAGAGAACGGCTGTAGCGCTAGCGCGAACGGAAAAATCTCTCATGGCGTGACCTAAAGAAAACTCATAAGTCTATCAGACCTTCGGCGCGGCGCCAGTCGCCTATTTGCCGCGATGTAAATTAAGACACATCGACACCGCCGTCGAGGGATTGATCGCCTCCGTTCCGAACTGAATCTTGCGAATGATGCCCTGTTTGTCGATAACGAACGTGGTTCGTTGCGCGAACTGCATGGGGTAGCCGGCCACCTCGCGAACGGGCTGCAGAATGCCGTATTTTTCCTCGACGATGCCGCGCATGTCGCTGAGCAGCGGGAAGGTGACGCCGATCTGCTTGGCGAATACCCCGTTTGCCGCCGGGCTATCCATGCTCACCCCCAAAACCACTGAATCGCTTGCTTCGATTTTGGCCAAATCAGCCTGATAGGCCTTGAGTTCCTGCGTTCAACCCGGAGTGAACGCCAGAATGTAGAACGCCAGGATCACCGTTTTCTTCCCGCGAAAATCGCTCAGTCGCACCGGCTGGAAATGGTCGCTCGGCAACGTGAAATCCGGCGCCATCTGCCCCACCTTGAGATGCGTGCGCGCGATTTGCACGGGCTGCTGCGCCGCGGCTAATCCCACCAACAAAACTGCCGCAAGCGTGATGCCCCCCATCGATTTCAATCGCATATTCCCGCTCCTCTTTCGCCTTCCCGCCTGGAACCCGGACCCGGTCACGCTGCATTGTAGTCCACCCGCGCTATAAGTGGGGGTGTGTCGCGATACGTATTCTTGCGATTTCGCCGGCGAACATCTCGCCACCGCGCCGCGGTGCCAACGCAGCAAAACGAGGTTTCGTGGCCATGCGCCCGATCGTCCTCATCGGGCGGGCGAGCTCCTTGAGGATCTCTTCGATCCCGAGGTGCTTCAACCCATCGAGGCGATCATCACTCTCGGCGCTGGCGCCGTCTGCGTACCGATCTTCATCTAGATTCCTCCCCGCCTTCGCGTCCCTGAGCCGACGTAGCTTCAAGCCCGATACCTGCGGCCCGCAAGCGCGGCATAGCTATACTGGCGGCATGGCGGGGAATCGCGAGGCGGCCGATCAGCCAGTGCATGCAGGGGAACGACAACCGCAGGGCAGCGCGGCTCTGCCAGAGCCGTGGCTGCGCGGTACGATCACCGATCTGAATCCCGTCGCCGCCCAGGTCCTGTATACGTTTCAGCACGTGCAAGAAGATCTAAGCCGCTGGACTTCGGGCATCTCCGACTCCGCCGTTTGGCGCTGGCCTGCGCCTCGTATCCCTCCGCTTGGCTTTCATCTCAAGCACATCCCGGGGGCGGCGGATCGCCTCTTGACCTACGCCGAAGGTGCGGAACTGAATGCGGCTCAGCTTGCGGCCGCGCGTCGGGAACTCGAGCCGGAATTCACGTTGGCCGAATTGATGAGCCGCCTCAGCCGATCGCTTGCCGATGCCGAAGCCCGCGTGCGCCGGCTCGCGGCGATCCCGCTCGATCAAGCTCGGTCCGTGGGTCGCCTGCATCTGCCGACCACCCTTGGCGGCCTGCTCGTTCACATCGCCGAGCACAGTCAGCGTCATCTCGGACAAGCGATCGTGACGGCCAAGCTCGTCGCCAGCGGTGCTATCGTATAGGGCCTCGCACGGCGCGCGCCGTGCCGGAACCTGGTCATGCCTGTATCCTCGCTCACTGCTCGCTGCCTGCTTGCACTCGTGCCGGTCGGGCTGTTCGCCGCGCCACGCCCTCGGGTATATCGCTTGCCGGCCAGTCCGGCGACCGTCGCCTGGGGTTACTACTGGGCGCAGGCCAAGCCGGTCCTTCGCGTCCGCTCTGGGGATATCGTCGTCGTTGATACCCTCCTGACCAACAGCCCGACCGGGCTCGAACGTGCCGGTCTCGCCGCCGATCGCGTCGAGCCTGCCTTGCGAGCGGTCTATGCGCAGGTCAAGGATCGGGGCCCGGGCGGGCACATCCTGACCGGACCGATCTACGTGGAGGGAGCCGAGCCGGGCGATACGCTGGCGATTCAAATCCTCAAGATCGCGCCCCGCATCGACTATGCCTATAACGCCTTCGCGCCGCACGAGGGCTTTCTCCCCCAAGATTTCCCCTATCGCCGCATCCGCATCATTCCTCTCGATTGGCGCCGCGGAGTGGCGCGCTTCGCCCCGGGCATCGCGATTCCTCTCCATCCGTTCTTCGGCAGCATGGGGGTCGCTCCGCCTCCTGCCATGGGCCGCTACAGCTCCGTGCCCCCCAACTTGATGGGCGGGAACATGGATGATAAGGATCTCGTGGCCGGAAGTACGCTCTACCTGCCGGTTTTCGTCCCCGGTGCGCTCTTCGAGATCGGAGACGGTCATGCCGGGCAGGGCGATGGCGAAGTCGACATCACGGCCCTCGAGACTTCCTTGCGGGGCACCATTCGCCTGACCGTCATCAAGCGCACCGGTCAGCAATGGCCCCGTGCCGAAACCCCGTCCGCATATATCAGCCTCGGTTTCGATCGCGATTTGAAGAAGGCGACCACCATGGCTATCGAGCAGATGATCTCGTTCCTCGTCGCCCGCCGCCACCTCAGTCGTGATGACGCCTACATGCTCTGTAGCGTCGCAGGCAACCTGCACATTACGGAGCTAGTGGATCAAAATGTCGGCGTGGAGATGCTCCTGCCCAAGCGCATCTTCGCCGCCACCGCTCGCGCTGGCCGCACCCCCGGCGGCAGGTGAAGCGGGCGCTAGCGCTTAGCGGTTCCGCCCCGTGCGCTGTTGCTCCTCGAGGCGGCCGCGCCGGCTGGGAACCCTGCCGACGCCGGCATCGTTGCCCCGCTTCAGCCATACTTGAATCGATCACCAGAGCCGGCCCCATGAATCGCGTTCCAGTTTGGCTGCGGGTCGTAATCATTGTCATCATCGTACTTGTGGTGCTCGCGTTGGCGGTGCCGCGATTCCTGGCTTTGGACCGCTTCCGTCCCGCCATCGCCCAGCAGCTCAGTCAAGCCACGGGCAGGCCGGTGACCTTGGGAGCCATCCAAGCCCATGTCTTGCCTTCCATCGGCTTTCGTGTGAATGGCCTTTCGATCGGCAACCCCGCCGGATTTCCCCGCGGCGCGTTTGTTCAAGTGCGCTCGATCGAGGGCGGCCTGGCGTTTTGGCCATTGCTCAGGGGTCGGATCCAAGTCACCTCGCTGCTGCTCGACCACCCTGCAATCTCGCTTCTGACCAATGCCAGCGGCGCCGGCAATGATCAATTTCCCGCCTCGCAATCATCGCCGTCGGCGGCATCCTCGTCTTCGCTTCGTGCCGCGATTGATCGCATGGACCTCCGCGACCTGCGGGTCGAGAGCGCGCAGGCGCTGCCGAATGGCAAGATCTCTGCGCCTGTCTTTCAACTTTCCGGACTGACGCTCCACCTCCGGGATCTGCGCCTCGGCGGGTCCGTGCTCCAGCATGTCTTAGCCGACGCCAACCTCGCTGGAGTTCGCCTGTCGGTCAGTGCGCTCGCTGCGCCGATTACGTTCAAAAGTGGTGCGTTCGCCCTCCGCGCGGGCGAACTCCAGGGACAATGTCTTGCCGACCTCGGTCCGGCGGGCCAGGCGCGCTTGCAATTTCATTCGGCCGACATCGAGCGGCCGCCGGTTCAATTTGGGCTGTACTCCTCCGCTCTTCGCCTGGATCGGCTCCTCGCGGCCGCTCCCGCCCCTTCGTCGCCAACGCAAGCTTCCGTCGGTTCCTCGGTTGTGCCGTCGCACACGCTGCTCGCGAACGGGACGCTGATTGCCGATCGGCTCTCTTGGGCGCCCTATCAAGCCTCCGCCGCCAAAGCCTCGCTGCGCATTTACAGCGACGGCCTCGAGCTGTCCCCGGCGCAGCTCAACTTTGCCGGCGGCACTCTTAACGCGGCGTTTGTGCAAACCCAGCGCCTGGCGATCACTCTGAAGGCTGCCAACATCGGCATCGCCGGCCTCTTCCCGGCGGACCCGGACTTGGCGCGGCGGCTTTCCGGCCGCGGAGCGTTGCAGTTGACCGCCAATGGCCCGAGCGGTGACGCTTTGCTTCCCGGACTGGTCGGCGCCGGCCAGTTCCAGTTTGCGAACCTTGAATTGAAAAATTCACCCGTGATTCGGCAGTTGGCGCAGTTGGCCATGACGGAGAAAATCTTGGGCGCGAATGTCGGCGCCGCCGCATCCGGGGATCTCGCCGTCGGCAGCTTGCGTGGCGACCTCGAAATCGCCCATAGTCGCGTTGCCAGCAAGCTCATCCAAGCGCAAACTGTGCTGGGCACGATCGACCTTACAGGCAGCCTCGGCTTCGATCAAAGCTTGGAGTACACCGGTACGGTGCACTTTGGCGCCTCTCCGGCTGCCTCCGCCGCCCCGCCCGCGCCCCAGACGTCTTCCGGCTTATTGGGCGCGCTCTCGGGCGCGCTGAGCGGAAAAAGTTCCGCCGCGAGCCTCAAATCTCAATTGTTGCGGCGTTTCTTGAATTTGCGCTTGCGCATTACCGGCACGCTCGCGCAGCCTCGCCTGGCGCTCGTCCCATAGAGGCCAAACTATTGTGGGCGAGAGGTGAATGCCGAGGCGATGCCCGCGCCTTCGGCAAGCGCCGGTGGTCATTGCCCCGGGCAGAGCGGCGGATGACGCGCGGATCGCCCGGTGAAAGGAGCGCAACAGGGCGTTCGGCTCGGGACTGGATTCATCAGCTCCACGCGAGTCCCGTCCGCGTCGTAGGCGTTGGCTTGCCATTTACCGTCGCGCCCGATCTGCGGTGCGCCCGTCCGCGGCAATGCTCGGGGGGCTACGCTGAGTCCCCGCTTCACCAATTCGGCATTGCTGGCGCGCACATTACGTTCCGCCAGCGCGAAGTGATGCATGACTCCCAGCGTCTGCGCATCAGGGCGCTTCACGTGCAGCATGTATTCCACCCAATCGGAACCGTCGGGCACTTCCATGTCCACCCAATCGGTCTCCCCCGGTTTCATCCCGCCGTGCCATATTTCGCGAAACCCGAGTATGCCCCGATAAAAGCGGTCCTCCGCAGCCCGATTTTGCACAAGGATCCCTACATGCAGAAGGTGGCATGAAATTCGACGGTTCCAATCTGCGTGCGCCCGTTCCCTAGGATTGAGGAGCTGCACGAATTCGACCGTGTGGTTCTCCGGATCGCGTACCGCGAAGCCCAAGCTGCCGTCGGGTTCCTCGCTGATTTGCCCCGGTACGGCGATTCCGCGTGCTGCCAGATAGTCCCTTAATGCGCGCGCATCCGTCGTCTCGAACGCAACATTCACCAGTCGGTCCGCGCCTTTTGGCGTCGGTTCGCTGACGATTTCCACCGACTGCTTCGGATTGATCAGGAACTGCGCCGTGGCGCCGTGCTGGACCCTGGGGAATCCCAGAAGGTCCTCATAGAACCTGCGCTCCTGGCCCGGATTCGCGCTGCGAAATTCGATATGCGCCACGCCCAGGATCGGTGGTCGCCGGGGAACGGCGCCAGCTCCTGCAAAGAACGCGAGAACGATCGCCAGCACCGGTGTCTAGGCCTCCAGGCCGTTCGGCGCCAACGGCATGTGTCGCAGCCGGCGTCCCGTGGCGTCGAAGATGGCGTTGGCCACCGCCGGCGCCAATCCCATGATCGGCGCTTCGCCGGCACCCGAGGGGTTCAGGTCTTTGCGGTCCACGAGAACCACTTCGATCCTGGGCACGTCCCGAAATCTCGGTACCCGGTAGCGTGATAAGCGGTTCGATTCGATTTTGCCGTCGGCGAATTCGATCGCCTCGAACAATGCGCCGCCGATGCCCATGATCGCCGCGCCCTCGATCTGGTTCTTCAAATTGTCTGGGTTCACGATGGCGCCGCACTCGAAGGCGCTCACCACGTGCTCCAGTTTGACGTTTCCGCCCTCAATGCGAATCTCGGCGAAGGTGGCGATGCGGCCGCCTTTCTCGACCCCGCCGCCGAATCCAAACCCTTGTCCCGGGCGCTGCTTCCGGCGCGGCCACCCAAACGCCCGCGCCCCGGTGCGGAACACCGTGGCCAGCCGTTCATCGCGCAGGTTGCGCAGCCGGAACTCCAGCGGATCCAGGGCCGCGGCATGCGCCAATTCATCCATGGCCGATTCCCGCGCGAAATGATTCGCGGTTGCCGCCAAACAGCGGTACGAACCTTGCCGTAACGGCATCTCCGTCCGATGAAATCGGATCTGCTTGTGCGCAACCTGATACGGCGTCTCGATTCCCGCCTCGCCGGAGTTGTAGTTGTCGAACTGCCATGCCGTCAGCTTTCCGCGGTTATCGATGCCCGCCCGCACCTTGATCACGCCCGCTGGCCGGAAGTAGGCCCATGTGAACTCCTCTTCTCGCGACCAGATGACTTTCACGGGCTTGCCGGCGGCCCGCGCCAATCTGGCTGCCTCGAGTGCGGCTTCTCCGGTGTGCTTCCCTCCATACGCGCCGCCCATGTCCGGCATCAGCACATGCGCTTGATCGGCGCGTAAATGAAAGGCTTCCATCAATTGGTCGCGTACCCCGAATGGGCGTTGCGTTCCCGTCCAGACGGTCAACTCATTTCCTTGCCACTCCGCCACCGCTGCCCTCGGCTCCAGCGGTACATGTTGGATGTACGCCACTTGATACACCGAATCGAGCCGGTGCGAGGCCGCCGCAAGCGCTGCATTCAATTCCTCATCGCCTTGGGTGTTTGAAGCGTCCGCCGCCGGATGATTCAGCAGGAATTCGTATAACGCGCTGCTCGAGGTCTGCGAGGGTGCTGGGCTCCAACGTGGCTTGAGCGCTGCCAGCGCCTCCGCAGCCGCCTCCGCCGTGGGCGCGGCTACGCCCAATAAATCCGCGTCGCGGACGACCGTAACCCCCGGCAGGCGCCGGGCTGCCTCCAAATCTGCGCTCAGCAATTGCGCTCCATAGGCCGGCGGGCGCGCTACCTTTCCCCACAGCATTCCCGGGCGCGTCCAGTCGTAAGGGTACCGGTGCTCCCCCGTCACGATCGCGCGGCCGCCCGTTTTCGCCGCCGAAGTCCCGGCAATGGTCCATTCCGTTGCTGGCCGCAGCGGATCATCCATCGCCACCGCCTGCGCCAGGCGTTGACCCCGCGCCAATTCTCCGTAGCTGATCTTGCGCCGCGACCCTGGATCGAGGATCTGTCCGGCTTCAGCCCGCAGTCGCGACTGCGGAACGCCCCACCGCTCCGCTGCCACTTTCAGAAGCAGATCGTGCGCGCCTGCGGCGACCCGCCGCAAACGCTGGCCCATCACCGGGGTTGTCATGCTTCCGAAGGTCCCCATGTCGAAGGGAGTCAACCGCGTGTCGCCCATGATCATGGTGATCTGCGAGAGATCGACGCGTAGTTCTTCGGCTACCTGTTGCGCCAGCGAGGTCCGAACCCCCTGGCCCACTTCGACCTTGCCGGTATAAACGGTGATGGCTCCGTCTTCGCCGATGTGCAGCCAAGCCCCGATATTGTCGGGCAAAGGCTCGCCTTCCCGCCGTTGTGCCCACGCGTCCGTTGGCACATGCGGCATTACTCCGGCGACGACGATGCCGGCCGCCAGCCATTGAAAGAAGTCCCGTCTGCCCAATTCGAACCGCTGGGTCTTGCTGCTCATCTCATACCGCTCGGCTTCGACCCGAGGACGTAGTCCCTCGTCGGGCATCTCATGCCTCCCGGGCAGCGCGCTGGATTGCTGCCACGATGCGCGGATATGTCCCACAACGGCAAATATTCCCGTTCATCGCCGCGACGATCTCTTCCTCGCTCGGGTGCGGCGTGTTCCGGAGCAATGCGGCTGCGCGCAGGATCATGCCGGGTGTGCAGTAGCCGCACTGCCATGCGCCTTCCTGCAAGAACGCTTGCTGCAGCGGGTGCAGTTTTTCGCCTTGCGCGAGTCCCTCGATGGTGGTGATCTTTTTCCCCTTCGCCTCCGCGGCTGGCGTCAGGCAGGCATGCCGCGCGACGCCGTCGAGCAGCACCGTGCATGCGCCGCACTCGCCCTCGCCGCACCCGTATTTCGTTCCCGTCAGGTTTAGCTCGTTGCGTAGCACCCAGAGCAGCGCGGTCTCCGGCGCCGCGGCAACTGTATAGCTGCGGCCATTGATATCAAGCTGCATGGCTTCCTCCCGGGCCCACGGCTAAATCTTACTCCCGCCCTGTTCTCCGCTGGTTGGCGTCGCCGTGTGAACTCGGCCCGCCGCTCGGCTCCGCAGGCAAGGGCCGGTGCGCGCGTCGAGCGCTTGCTGAGCGACGACCGCTGAGCCGGCGTTTGGGGGCAAGATTAGTTAAACCGCAGCGTGGCGGGCGCGGCCGGCTGTGCTGCTCCCATGTCCGCGCGCGCGCCGCAGCGTCTGGTACGTCCACTCCATCAGCGGCTGCAAATTCTCGACATCCGCGCGGTTGTAGGCGATTAACTGTTGCAGTGCGTCCTGGCTTCCCCGCTGATATTCGTTCCAAAGGCGCACCGCGTCCCAGCCGTCGAGGCCGCGAATGGCTTTCAGCCGCTCGAGTCCCAGCTCCTCCTCGATCCTCTTGAGCCCGCCGCGCAAGCCCGCTTTTTGCCCCGCAAAGCGCAAATCGATGTGGGCGCGCGGCATTCGGCAGCGCCGGAATAGCCGCCGGAGCACCGGCACGTCGAATTGGGCGCCATTGAATGTGACCAGGATCTTTGCTTGGGCTACTCGGTCTGGCAACTCTTCAAGATTCTCGTCCGCGATATAAGCTGTATAGCCTTCCCCGTCGCGCACACCCACCACCGTCAGCCGCTCCTCATCGCCCCACCCGCCGTTGGTTTCGATATCGAGGTACAAGCAAGAGGACGCGAATTCGCCATATAGGCGCCACGCCTCCCCATACCGGCTCAGGCCGGCAAAATAGGCCGCGTCTCCGGCCGCCAAGAACGCCGCCGATCGCGGCAGCTCGGTCTCAAGCTTCGCTCGCGTTCGTGGCGCAATCGGCGCGTTGCGCGGCATCTCTAGCGCGTCTTCCCAGTTCCTGATGCCGCAATTCCAAAGACGCTGCTCGGTTCGAGATCCGACGCCGGGCACGTGCAAAAACGTTTGTTTCAGCACCCTTCGGCAATCTCTCCAGGCGTCTCACCCTTGGGTTGGGCTCGCTGCCAATGCGGAGGTACAGAACGCGCACCGGCGTGCGTCGATGGGGATCTCGCTCAGGCACTCGGGGCACTTCTTCGTGGTCGGATCCGCTGGCGGCTGCCGTCGCGACAGCGATATGAGGCGATTGACGGGCACCACGAAAAAGTAATAAACCGCCGCCGCGATCAGCACGAACGCAATGACGGCGTTGACGAAATCTCCATACGCGAATACCGAATGGTTAACGGTGAACGAATATGCGGAAAAGTCTGGTCGGCCGCCGATTGCTGCGATTAGGGGTGTCAGCAAATCCTTGACCAACGCCGAAACTACCGTTCCGAAGGCCGCGCCAATCACCACGGCAACCGCCAGATCGACCACGTTGCCCCGCAGCACAAACTGCTTGAATCCCTTCATGCTGGACTCCTCCGTGGCGTTTGACTGTACACAATACGACCCGGCCGGTCAATTCGATCGCGCTCGAGTACTGCTGCCTAGTTAAGGAGAAAGTCGCGTGAGCCGGAGGCCCGCGGCCGGTGCCGGAGTCGAGCCGAATACGCGCCGGCCGGCGGCCACGCCAAGGCGGCCCTGCTCGTCCTCAGTGGTTCGGCGTTAAGGTCAACCGCATTCCGTCTTCGGCGAGTCTTACCGGGCCCGCGAACGTCCGTTTGGCGGGATGCAAATACCATCCACCCAGAAGCCAACTCGCGAACCCGCTTCCGGGATCCGGCGTGGGACACGTGACGATAAGCAGGTGTGCGCCGGCGTCGGTAGCCTCTTGTCCAGCTTCGGCCATGCTGCTTTCGAAATCCTGCAATGACCGCAAGTTCCTGCTGAGATCCCGGCTGCCCGGTCTGGCATCGGCCCCGAACTCTTGATCATAGGCGCGCGCCAGACGGTTTGCCGCCGCCGCTTGGTACACCGAAACGATCAGCACGTTCGCGTCATGCGCATTTCGTTCCAGGTTTTGGTTGGGACGAGTTTCTCCGGCGATGACGACAACCTGATTCCGATACGTTACCCGGTACCCCAGCGCCGGCTTGACCGGCAAATGGTCCTCAAGGAACGCCGCCACGCGCAGGCCGCCTGCTTGCCACACCGGCTCCAAGGCCGCTCCCTCAACCTTGATTTCGTGGGCCGAGGGCAGCGCATTATCCGCGGGCAGATTCACTTCGTTCGCGTGGGCAGCGCCAAACTTTACGCTGAGGCTGTAAGCCTGGTCGAATCCTGCGACCACCTGATTGGTTCCGGTCGGCCCGTAAACGGTTAAAGGCGTGACCCGCCCATCGCGCCAACTGGTTTCCGCAAATTGTCCCAAATCCCCGATGTGATTGGAACTCAAGTCAGTTAGAAAAATACCGTTCAGATCTCCGAGCGGCAGGCCCGCGATTTCCGCCTTTTCCGATGAGCCATCGCCGGCGTTGAAGATTACCAACGATCCTCCCGCCATGATGGCGATGCAGTCCTGCGCTCTCGCCGGATTCATGCCGCTGCTGCCCGTGCCGCAAAAAAACAAATGCATCTTTCCGTCGTAGAGCGGCGCGCTCGAGTAATGATCCACTTTGCGGCGCACCGCCAGCCGCAGCCAAGCGCCTGTCAAAGCCTCATGCCAGCCGCCTGTGGCCGCCGCAATCGCCACAATCGCAATCGCTGCGAGGATTTTTCCTGAAAGCCGCGTTTTCACACACTCTTTCCTCGATCCCCATTGAATCGGTCCTTTGCCTGAGAAATCTACTGTCCCCTGGGCCATTCTTGCGGTGCAATTCACCCCCTAGGCCAGCGCCGCCGGTTCCGCTCGCCGGCAGCGGGTGCGGCTCTGAGCCTTGGGAAGCCAGGGGCGGACCCGGGGCGTCCTAACCCGGCTCGGTCGCTCTGTGCAACTGCGGTGAAGGAACGTCGGCCGCCTCTTCCGCCTCCCGCTCGTTTCACCGAAGTTTCTCCGGCGTTGACCGACCCGCATCCGTCATTCGCCGATTTCGGCATGCTTCGCCGCTGCCCGTCTTGCATTGTCGGGCTATGGCTCGCGTACGTACACTGATGTCATTGTCGCCGTCCAGCGAACTTTGGCTGGGTGCTTGTCTCGTGGCCCTCGCTGTGCCGCTTCTCGTCCATGACCTGGCGTGGTTGATGCGCCACTGGGATTCCCTGTGGATACTGGATGCGGTACTCTCCGTTTTCCGCCACGCATGAGTACTCCCGCCCCGCTTCCGCCCGCCTCCTCCCCGCCACCGCCGCCGCGGCGGTGCCAGCACTGGATTGGCCTCCTGCCCGGGTTGGTCATCGTAGTGCTCGGCCTCGGATTCCTCTTGGATAACCTCGGCGTTCTGCATTTTCGGGCCGATTGTTTTTGGGGGTTGATCCTAGTCGCGGTCGGAATCGTCAAAGTCGTGCGGGGCAATTTTCACAGCCAGAACGACGGGGGAGTGTTGAATCGTTTTGGTGTCGGAACCGACAGAGTTGCGCGGAACAAATTTCACGACTGGTTTGTGGGAACGCTTTTAATCCTGCTCGGCGCCGGCCTGACCCTTGATTGTCTTCGCGTTTTGCCTTTCGCGGTTTGGCGTCTTTGGCCGCTTTTTCTAATTGCGTTGGGCATTTCCTGGCTTGTTGCCGGGTCCGTGCACCCCGTGCGCTCCGGTCCTGGGTCCGATTGGGCTTCTTGGCATTCCGACCTTCATGCTTGGCGCAATGAGGTGCGGGCCTGGCGCGCCCAACGGCGCGCTTGGCGTTCGCACTGGCGGGCCTATACGTCGAGCACCGCCCAGCCCTGGTGGGCGCCCTCGAGTGATCCAACTCGCCCTTGGTGGGCGCCGCCAGCTTCCGCCGCCGCACCCGCCTCGGCCGATCCCTCCCATGCCGCCACGCCGGACTCAGCCCCCGAACAGTGGTTTGAAATGAAGGCTGTGTTTGCCGGGCTCAATCGCCGCGTCCATTTTCCCGGTTTTCAAGGAGCCGCTCTCTATTCGTTTTTCGGCGGTTGCAACTTGGACCTTCGCGCGCTTGTGCCTACGGCCTCGACGATCATTATCGAAGCCCACGCGGTCTTTGGCGCCGTGGAGGTTTATATCCCAGCGAATTGGGTTGTTTCGGTTCAGGCGACCGGCCTTTTTGGCGCTTGCGAAGACCAAACCCGGCCTTTGGCAATTCCGAACCACGCTGCTACCCGTTTGATCGTCCGCGGCGAGGCGGTATTCGGCGGGATTGTCGTCAAGAACTAGGCACTCGAATGGCCGCCGGCGCGCACTCGCACCTTCAATCTTCGGGCCAGCTACGGCTGCCGTCGGCGGCAGAACCGCTTCTCAGTGTCGGCCCGGGCCGGGGAGCTCTGCTTGTCTGGGCCTGGCTGGGGATGTTCGTGGTTTGGATCGCTCTTTCCCTCGCCAACGGCCCGCGTCCCTGGTTGGCCATCGCCGCCGCGGGCTTGCCCATGACGGGCATCTATGCGCTGCTGAGCTTAAGTGCCGAATACTTGAGCCGGCTCTTTCCCTTGCGCTCCGGCCGCTTCCTCGCCCCACTCTTATATCAGTTCGACGCCGCCATTGCGCTTGCCTTCTTTTGGGTCCTCCTGGCGCATGGTCTGCGCTTCGTGCTCACTCCCTTGGGCCTCGCGGCCCCCTTGCTGAGCGAGACGGCGGTGCTGTTCATCGCGGGCGTTCTGTTCTACCTCGTTGTCGCAGCGGCTTTCCATACCGCCCAAGCGATCAGTCGCGCCGCCGAAGCGCAAAGTCAAGCGAGTGAGGCGCGCTTGGCTGCGCGCGAAGCGGAGCTGCGCGCCCTGCGTTCCCAAGTCAATCCCCATTTTCTTTTCAATTGCCTCCATTCGATCAGCGCGCTCACCGCGCTCGATCCGGCCCGCGCTCGCGAGATGTGTATTCACCTCGCCGAACTCTTTCGACTTACATTGCAGACCGGCCAGCGGGAACTAGTGGCCGTCGCCGACGAAATCGCGGTCGTGCGTGCCTACCTGGCGGTAGAGCGATTTCGTTTCGGCGCCCGCCTCTGCGTCGAGGAAGCGATCGATCCCGCTACCTTGTCCTGCGCGATTCCTGCTCTTTTGTTGCAGCCCTTGGTCGAAAACGCCATCAAGCACGGGATCGCCGGCCTGACTCGCTCCGGCCTCCTGCGCATGACCGCCCAGCTTGCCGACGGCGTCCTTCAGCTCGAGATCACGAATGATTTCGATCCGGAATCCCCCGCCCCCGAGCGTAATGGCGTGGGCCTGCCGCAGGTCCGCCGGCGTTTGGCGACTCATTATGGGGCGTCTGGGCGCCTCGATTGCGCCGCCGACGGTTCCCGCTTCGTGGCTCGAATGCAGTTGCCGGCGATTTCATTTCAGGAGGGCTAATCACTCCTATGCGCACCCTGATCATCGACGATGAAGAATTGCCGCGCCAGCTCCTGCGCGAATACTGCTCCAGCGAGCCCGATCTGGAGATCGTGGGCGAACTTGCCGATGGCTTCGCCGCAGTCAAAGCCTGCGCGGATCTCCGTCCGGATCTGCTTTTTCTCGACGTCCAAATGCCCAAGTTGGACGGTTTTGAAGTTCTGGAGCTTCTCGAATCTGGACCGGCGGTGATCTTCACTACCGCCTATGACCATTTCGCCTTGCGTGCCTTCGAGGTCCATGCCGTGGATTACCTCCTCAAGCCCTTCACGCTCGAGCGCTTTCGGCAGGCCGTTTCGCGGGCGCGCCAGCGCCTTGGCGCCAATGGGGCGCAGCCCCCTGCCGCCTCCCTGAACCTTGCCGCTCATGGGCGGGAGAACCCCCTGCGGCGTTTCGTCGTTCGTGACGGTGCGAAGATCAGCCTCGTGCCTGTCGCGGATATCCTCGCACTCGAGGCCCAGGATGACTATGTTGCGCTCCATACGGCCGGCAAGACTTACTTGAAAAAGCAAACCCTGGCGAGCCTGGAAGCCGCCCTCGATCCTGCTCAATTTCCCCGCGTCCATCGCGGCTGGTTGGTGAACCTTTCCGCCCTCGTCCGCTTGGAGCCGTATTCCCGCGACAGTTATGTGGCGGTCCTCACTGGGGGTCGGCGGATTCCTGTGAGTCGTGCCGGGCATGCCCGCCTCCGAGAATTGCTGGGCTGAATTCCCGCCGCAAGCGCCCGCAAACGCCGTCAGCCCTAATTCGGGTTCCTCACCTGTGCAAGGCGGGGCCGCCTGCGTCTCCGCACGGGCTCCGCTATGACCGACCTGCCGCCGTTTATATCGTGCCAATGACTCTTTTTTCGCCCTGGTCCCTTTCCTTCGCTGCTCATGCTGTGATATACAAATAACGCATGCGAGTCAGCCGTGCGCAAATCGAAAACTTGGCGCAGTTCCGCTATGCCTTGCGGCAATTCTTGCGTTTTAGCGAGCGAGCGGCGCGTCAGGCCGGCGTTTCCCCCCAGCAGCACCAATTGCTCTTGACCATTAAAGGGATGACCGGTCGCGATTGGGCCAACGTTGCCGAAATCGCCGAGCGGCTCCAGGTCAGCCACCATGCTGCCGTGGCGCTGATCACCAGGGCACAGCGCCTGAAGCTGGTGAGGCGTCAGCGGGGAACCATCGACCGCCGCACCGTCCAGGTTTCGCTTACTCCGAAGGGCGAAGCCTTGATCGAGCAGCTTTCCGCCCTTCACAGTGCAGAGCTCGGTCGCTTAGGCACGATCCTCCTCGACCAGTTGAGTTCTCTCGCCTCGCGTGGACGCCGGACCCACCGGACCGCCTGATTCCAGCCGCACGCGGCCGCGAGCGCACTCCGGCCTGAATTCGCTGCGCCTTCGATTGGGATTGTGAGAGCCCGCGGTCCCGCCACTCTCCCCCCTGCGCGCGCGCGGCGAGCGCGCGGCATGGGCATTCTCCGGACGGCGGGCAGAGCAGGCCAAGGTCGAGGGCTTGCCACGCGGGTAAAATTGAGGGATGAGTTCCGGTCCGACGGCGCCTGCTGTGTCCTCGAGTCCTGCCCCGGCGCTTGCGTCGGTGGCGGAGGCCGCGGCTGAGTTGCGTGCCGGCCGCATGGTCGTCGTGGTGGACGATGCCGACCGTGAAAACGAGGGGGATCTAACCCTCGCTGCTGATGCGATCACGCCGGAAGCCATCAATTTCATGGCGCGCTTCGGCCGCGGTTTGATCTGCGTGGCTCTAACCGAAGAGCGGCTCGAGGCGTTGCGGATTCCGCTCATGACGGCGGATAACACATCGAATTTCGGCACCGCGTTTTGTGAATCCGTGGATGCTCGGGTCGGCGTCACCACCGGCATCAGCGCCGCCGATCGCGCCCAAACGATTCGCGTGCTGGTCGACGAGGCGTCGCGCCCTGAGGATCTCGCCCGCCCCGGCCATATCTTTCCCTTGCGGGCCAGGCGGGGTGGCGTCCTGGAGCGCGCCGGGCAAACCGAGGCGGCCGTGGATCTCGCGCGCCTGGCCGGATTGCATCCCGCCGGCGTCATCTGCGAAATCATGAACGAAGACGGCTCCATGGCGCGCATGCCCGATCTCGCGCGTTTCTGTAGGCAGCACGGATTGCGCATGATCACCGTTGCCGAGATCGTCCGCCATCGCCTGTTGACTGAGCGCTATGTAAATCGCGTTGGCGAGGCTCGGCTCGATACCGCGTATGGCCCCAGCCGCTTGCTCGCCTATCACGACGCCTTGGCGGGCGAATTTCACAGCGCCTGGGTTCTCGGCCAACTGGATCCTGAACGGCCGACCTTGGTGCGGGTTCAAACGCACTGCTTGCCGGGTCTCGTCTTTGCTTCGCGCGAATGTGAGTGTCAGCGCAACCTCGCCGGGGCGCTCCGCCAGATTCACGCGGAAGGCGTTGGCGTTGTCCTCTATTTGCATCAAAACTCGCCCGGGTTCCACCTCGAAGGAGGGGCGATCCTCCACGGCCGGCCAGGTCTGGCCCTTGAGCGCCAGAATGAGCGCATCGTGCAGCGCCAGATCGGTATCGGCGCGCAAATGCTCGCCGATCTTGAGGTACGGCAAATTCGGCTGCTGACCAACCATCCTCGCCTCATTGCGGGTCTCGAAGGCTATTCGCTATCCATCGTTGCCCAAGTCCCGATCCTTTGATCGAGACTGCGGCTTCGCACCCGCGGTCCCCAACAGTCGTTCGGCGTTTGCCACCAAGGCGTCGTAAACATGCCGGGAAGGCCCGGCGATGGCCCGATGCCGGCGGATCGTCTCGTGATCGCCTCGCGCGATGGCCCCCGTCCAGGCCGACTGCGCGGCGGTGGCGCTGCCGTTCCCCAGATTGGCCGCTGTTTGTTTCAACAATCGCTGTAATCCTGCGGCCGCGCGACCTTGCGCTTCGCGGTTCAGGCCCGACCGCCGCAACTGTTCGCGCGCCAGCGCAAACATCACCACGATCATCGGCGAAGCGAAAGTCGCTGCGAGATGGTATGCCGGCTTCTGTTCGGGGCGCAACTGTAGCGGCTTGCCGCCCCAGGCGTTCGCCAATTCGAAGGCCGCTTGTTCCGCCTTGCGGTCGCCTTCGATCGCAAACACGACCTCTTTGGGTAAGGGGGCCCTTCCACGGCGGGCGAAGGTCATGAGCGGATGCATGCTGCCTGTGCTCGCTCCCAGCTCGCGCAGCGGTGACAGCACCGAGGCATCCAGCGCGCCGCTGGCGTGCAGCACGACTTTGCCGCTCCACTCGTCGGCGCGTTGTGCGAGACGCCGTGCCAACCCAGCGAGTGCGTCGTCGGGCACGGCCACGAAAACCAGTTCGGCAGGTTGTCTGTATTCGGCCAGCCCCTGCCCTCGCCTTGCCCCTAGGCGTTTGGCAAGCCGTCGCGCGCGGGCTGCATCCCGGCTGACTATGCGGTCCACTTGCCAGCCGCCGCCGGCCAGCCAGGCGGTCAGCGCTTTGCCCAATCTGCCTGTTCCGATGACATCCGCCCTCTTCATGCGCGCCGTTCTCCCCTTGGCCCTAGTACGCTAGACTCATGCCGATTAGTCCCGATCTATTGGAAATCCTCGTTTGCCCGGAAGACAAGGGTTCGCTCGCCTTGAAGCCGGACCACAGCGGGCTCAAATGCCAGATTTGCCGCCGGGTGTATCCCATTCGCGACGATATTCCCGTCATGCTGGTCGAAGAGGCGGTGATCGAACCTTAGCGGGTTGAGTCCACGGATGGACCTCCTTGCCGCATTGCCGCCAGGGGCGCGCGTCGCCTTGATCCGGCTGCGCAGCTTGGGCGACAGCTTGCTCACCACGCCGGCTCTCGCCGCCCTCAAGCGCTGGCGCGGCGATCTCCGGCTTGGATTCGTCGTCGAATCCGAATGGGCGCCCGTCCTGGAAGGCAATCCGGATATTGACACGATAATTCCGCTGCCTGCCTCGCTGACCGGCAGGTGGCGCGGCGTGGCCGCGTTGCGGCGCTTCGACGCCGAACTCGCGATCAACCTCCACGGAGGCAGTACGGCCACTCTCTTGACCCTGGCCTCTGGCGCCCGCTGGCGAGTCGGTTTCGCCGGGCAACCCTATGCCCGTTTGCATCGTGTTGCTGTGCCTCCCACCCCTCCGCCCCCGGGCCGGCCGCGCTGGCATACGGTCGAGCATGTCGCCTCCCTCTTCCATCACATCGGTCTGCCCCCGGCCTCTTTGGGGCCTCTCCGGATCTTTCCGTCCGCCGAGTCGCGCGCGGCCATCCTTCGGCGGCTTGCAGCGTGCGGCGTTCGTCCGCCCTTTGCTTACATCAACGCAACACCGCGGTCTCCCGACATGCAGTGGCCCGCGGAATACTACCGTGAAGCCTTATCTTGGCTCGGCCGGGAGCATGGCTTCGCAGCGGTATTTGCCCGTGCCTCTCGTTCGCCAGGGGTCGAAGAGCGCCTGGTCGCCGCCTTGCCGCCGGGACGTGCCGCCTTGCTGGTGGGGACGGACGTGCGCGACTTAATCGCCCTGGAAGCCGAATCGACGCTCGTTCTAGGTAGCGATGGCGGCCCAATTCACATTGCCGCTGCCTTAGCCAAGCCGGTGGTGGTCCTCTTTGGCCCGTCCGATGCAGTGGTTTGGCGTCCCTGGCAAACGCCATGCCGCGTCCTGCAGGCGAGTTTGGGTGCCGGTCTGGACTCCATCGCCGTACCCCAGGTCACGAATGCGATTACCGCTTTATTGGCCGCCGCCCGGCGCGAGTCGGCCAGCACCTCCTGCCATTGACTTTTGCTTCCATAATCGCTATAACCCGCACAGAGTAAAAAAAGTCAGCCACGGTCTTGCCGTGGTCAAAAAAACAAATCGAAGGAGAGCAATGTCGACAATTAGCAAAGCCATCCAGGACCTTGAGGAGCAGAAGCGCCGCATCGAATCGGCGCTGAAAATTCTCCGTGGCCTGGATCATGCGGGCAGGACCGGGGCAAGCGGCGTCCGCAATATTTCTGCCGAGGGGCGGAAAAGGATTGCGGAAGCTCAGAAACGGCGCTGGGCCAAGGTGCGGGCAGCCAAGGCGCAGCAACAATCCAAAAAGCAGGCCGCCGCCTCGTAGCCATTCCCACTCAGCCGTTCCTTTGAGATTCGGGAGGAGTTTTCAATCGGGGCGGCGTAAGTGCCTCGGGCCGGATACCCAGCCGGCCCGCTCTCTTGTTCATGCGTCTGTTCGTCGCGGTCAGCCTCGAATCCGGCTTGGCCGCGCTTCTTTATTCGGCCCTGGCGCCCTATCGAGCGAAAGCGCCGCGAGCGCGCTGGGTGCCGCCCGCAAATTATCATTTCACTCTGAAATTCATCGGCTCCTGGCCTGAGCCGCGCGAATCCGAACTAATCGGCGCGCTCGAGCGAGTGCATGCGCGTGCATTCTCGATCACCCTGGCAGGGTTGGGCTTTTTCCCGGCGCCAAACCGACCGCGGTTGCTTTGGGCGGGCGTGCGCGATCCCCAACCGCTGGCCTGGCTGGCCGATTTAGTGGATCGGGCGTGCATCAGTGTCGGCATTCCTGCCGAAGCGCAGCCGTTTTCACCTCATCTCACCATCGCTCGCGCGGTTGCTCCGCCGGATCTTCGCTCGCTCGAGAGTGAAATCGCCGATGGCCGGCCTACCTGGGGAAGCCAAGTCGTGCAAGCCTTTCATCTCTTCGAAAGCCGTACTCTCCCCTCGGGCCCGGTTTACACCCCGCGTGCTAGCTTTGCCTTGGGCGGTCCAGCGGCTTGAGCCGGTATTTCCAATTCTGGGGCGAGTAGGTCCTCGATTTGCTCTCGCCGTCGCACCAGGATGGCCCGTCCGCCACGGATGGCCACTTCCGCGGCTCGCGGTCGGCTGTTGTAGTTGGAGGCCAACGAGAACCCATAAGCGCCGGCATCCAAAATCGCCAAGATATCGCCTGTCTGCAGCTTGGGCATCGGCCGATCTTCCGCGAATCGGTCAGCCGTTTCGCAAATGGGACCGACCACATCCGCCGGCGCCAGTCGGCTGGAGCCGCGGCGTAACGGTGCGATCTCATGGTAAGCGCCGTACAGCGCCGGTCGAATAAGATCGTTGCTGGCCGCATCCACGATCACAAAGCGCTTCTTTCCGCTGTGCTTCACGTACAACACCCGGGTCAAAAGCGCACCTGCTGCCGCAAACAAGCTTCGCCCCGGTTCCAGTAGCATCGTGAATTCCTGGCCGCCGCCGGCGGCTTGTTCCAATCCCTCGACGTAGTCCTGAATTGACGGCGACCGCTGCTCCGGCCGGTACGCGATCCCGAGCCCGCCCCCCGCATCCAAATAGCGCAAGGGCAATCCCTCCCGTCGCAATTGGCGCGCCAGCGCCACCACCTTGCGGGTCGCCTCCAAGATCGGCTCGAGCGTCAGAATTTGTGAGCCGATATGAAAGCTGATCGCCGCGGCCTCGAGTGCACGATGCTTTCCATATCGGCGGTACAGCGTCGCCGCCTGTCGCGGCTCGATTCCGAACTTGTGGCGGTGTAGACCGGTTGCGATATGCGGATGGGTCGGCGCGGAAACGTCGGGATTCACTCTCAGCCCGAAGCGAGCGCGTTTGCCCGCGCGTTGCGCCCGTGCAGCCAGAAGGCTCAACTCTGGCTCCGATTCCACGTTGAAAAGCAGAATCCCTGCCTCCAGGGCCGCGTCGATTTCCTCGACCGTCTTGCCCACGCCCGAAAACACCACCCGATCGGCTCTTCCGCCGGTGGCCAGCACTCGCCTCAGTTCGCCTCCGGATACGATGTCGAAGCCCGATCCATCTTCGGCCAATGCCCGCAACAGCGCGAGGTTTCCGTTCGCCTTCACGGACGCGCAAATCAGGTGTTCCCGGGCCCCGAAGGCTGCATCGTACTCGCGAAATGCGCCGAGGATGGCGTCCAAGCTATAGACGTAACATGGCGTTCCGAAGCGCCGCGCCACGCCGGCTAGGCGCAATCGGCCGCAGCTTAAGCTCCCGGTTCGATACGCAAATGGCCGCGGGGGCGCGACCGGCGCTTTTCGCGTCCGTCGGCTCGCGCTCATCGTCCTCTGACCACGACCACGGTGCGATCGTCGGCTGGCGGCATGCCTTCGGCGAATTTCTCCAAGTCCGCGAAAATCGCCTCAACCACTTCTTCCGAACTGGACTGGCTCGCATGTCGCAGCACCGCTTCCAGCCGGATCCGCCCATATTCCTCTCCCCGGCGGTTGGCCAATTCGGTGATGCCGTCGCTGACGAAGACGAGCAGTTCCCCCGGCATTAACCGTACGCTGCTCTCCACATAATCCCCGCCTTCCATCATGCCTAAAGGCAGTCCCGCAACCTTGATCTGCCGGCAGCCCTGTGCCGATACGTGCACCGGATAGGGCAGCCCTGAATTCGCGATCACCATCCGGCGGGCGCGTTCGTGCCAGATCGCGAAGAGTAGAGTCACGAACTGCGCCTCGATCTTTCGCTGCAGCAAGGCTTGATTGACTGCGGCGAGCACTTCTCCGGGTCCGCGCGGCCGGGCCGCTTGCGTGCGCAGGATGCCGCTGACGACGGCGCCGTAGAGCGCCGCCCCCGCCCCTTTGCCGGCGACGTCGCCGACCGCCAGGCCCCAGCGCTGGCCGGTATAACTCAAGAAATCGTAGAGGTCGCCGCCGAGTTCCCGTGCCGGAGCCGAGCGCGCCGCCACTTCCAGCCGCGCCATTTGCGGACAACAGCTCGGCAGCAGATGGCGCTGCATCTGTTGCGCGATGCGCAAATCCCGGTCCATGCGGCGTTCCGCGCGCGCGACTCGTTCGTACAGGCCGGCGTTGGCGATGGCGATCGCCATTTGCGCCGCCAGCGTGCTCATCGTCCGCGCATGCCGCTCGTTGAAATATCCCTTGCGCACGTGCTCGAGATCGACGACGCCGATCACCTTGTCCTGGTGCACCAAGGGCACCGCCAGCTCCGATTTCACGTCCGGATTGACGGCGACGTAGCGTGCATCCTCCGCCACGTCGCGCACGATGATCGGCTGCCGTGACTGCGCCGCCGCGCCCACGATCCCCTGCCCGAGCGGCACGTCCTGCTTGATTTGAATGTGCTCGCCTTGCTTCACTGAAACGCGGTGCTCTAGCGTGTCCCCCCGTTCGTTCAGCAGCAGGATGCTGAAGAGGTGGTAATCGATGATCCTCCGCACCATTTCTCCCGTGCGCAGGAGCAATTCGTCCAGCGATAAGATGGAGGTCATTTCCCGGCTGATGTCGTTCAGCAGGGTCAGGGTCCGCTCGCGGCTGACGGCGTTGCGGTACAGTTTCGCGTTCTCGATCGCGTTGGCGATCCGCGACGCCACCAGCACCAGCGCGTCGCGATGCGAAGGCGTGAATGCGTTTGCCTCTTTCGACTGCAAGTCGATGACCCCGATCGCCTGCCGTTTCCAGATGATCGGCACCGCCAGCTCCGAGCGCACCCCCGCCAAGGCATGGATGTACCTGGGGTCCGCGGAAACGTCGGGAATCAGCTGCGGTTCGAGGGTCGCCGCCGCCGCGCCGGTAATGCCGGCTCCGATCTTCACCCGCACTCCTTCCACGACCTCCGGCAGATGGCCGACCGCGAACCGGATGCGCATATCATGCGAGCGTTCGTTGACGAGCAGAATGGCGAAGATTTCGTAATCCATCAGCCGCCGCACGCTTTGCGCCACGCGGCTCAAGACCTCGTCCAGCTCCAGCGTGGACGTGACGGCTTCGCCGATTTCGAGCATCAGCTCCGTCGTGCGCCGTTCGTCGCCGATGACTGTCGTTGGTGAACTCACGCTTCGAGCTCCCAAACCGCGCCTCGTTGCGCCGGATGCACGCGAACCCATGTGATGCCGCAACGCAACGCCGCCGTCCTTAAATCCACCGCCCTCCCCGCCGTCCGGGCTCCCACCATCAAGCGCGCCCCGGCTTCCGCGCCAAGCCGGGCGGCGCTCCTCAGTTCCAACTCCGCCGTCTTCGGACTCGGAATCCACACGATTTCATCGGCGCCGAGCTTGAGCGCCTCCTCCATGGCGTGCAGCTTCACGGTCGTCAGTTCACCTTCGTCGCCCACGATAGCGGCGACGCATACCGGGGTCATGCGCAGCGCCGCCACCGCCGCCGCCAAGTGGCGCGGGGCGACCTCGATGGCAGCGGCGCCCGCCGTGGCGGCGGCGCACGCCGCTTCGATCCACTCGTCGGCCGCCTCGGCCCGCACCGCCGTGATGGCGCTCGCGACCGTTCTCAAATCCACGTTAGGCCACGGCCAATAAACGCGCTTGGCCTCGCGCTGCTGCCAAGGCTCTCCTTGCGCCGCGCCGCTCCCTCCTTCCAAGGTTGCGGCGAGGCGCTCGCTCAGTTCGCGTGTCCAATCGGCGATTAATTCTTTGGCGCCCGCTTCCATGCAACCCTCAGTGTACCCGCCGCCGCAAATCCTGTTTTGCGGCCGGTCTTCCGGCCCGCTTCTAGTCCGGGTTGCGCGCTCGAATCGGGTTGCCGGCGGCGGGCGCTTTCGCCGCATTCGCTACTATGGTTGTACGGGATCATGGTGGACGACGCACGGCGCTTTTTCTTCGATCGGTACAATCTTTCGCCCTCCGGCCTCCAGAACTTTCTGAACGTTGCCATGGAGCGCGGCGGCGATTATGCCGACCTCTACTTCGAATATCGTTCCAGCTCCTCGTTGCTGCTCGAGGAATCGCTGCTCAAGTCCGCCCAGCAAGGAATCTCGGTCGGCGTGGGCATTCGCGTCCTTTCCGGGGAACGCAGCGGATACGCCTATACCGACGATCTGACTCCAGAAAAAATCATCCAAGCCGCCCGCACCGCTGCCCAGATCGCGAGCGGGCCCGCGCGCACCCACATTGTGGGCCTCCATGCCTCCGTATCGGCGCGCCCCAGCCTGTATCCCGTTGCCCTGGCGCCGACCGACGCGGAAATCAACGCCAAGCTCGATCTGCTGCGTCGCGCCGATCACGCCGCTCGCGCCTTCGATGCCCGCATCCAGCAAGTGCGCGTCGGCTACGCCGACGAGGTGCGCCGTGTGCTCATCGCTACGAGCGATGGCGCGCTGGCCGCCGACGTCCAGCCGTTGGTTCGCCTCTCCGTGTTTTGCCTGGCGCGCGATGGCGCCCTCAGCCAGCGCGGCGCCTCCGGCGGCGGCGGCCGCGCCTCGCTCGAGTTCTTCCAGCAGACGCTCACTCCGGAAACTATCGGCCGCGAAGCCGCTCGCGAGGCCATCGTGCAGCTTCACGCGCGGGAATGTCCCGCCGGCGAGATGCCCGTCGTTCTCGGTCCCGGCTGGCCGGGAGTGCTGCTGCATGAGGCGGTCGGCCACGGCCTCGAAGCGGATTTCAACCGCAAGAAGACCTCCGCCTTCTCCGGCCTCGTCGGCCAGCGCGTCGCCAGCGACCTGTGCACGGTGGTGGACGACGGCACCCTGCCCGGCCGCCGCGGCTCCCTGAATATGGATGATGAAGGCGCGCCCACCCAATGCACCGTCCTCATCGAAAAGGGCATTCTGCGCGGTTATATGGAGGATCGCCTGAGTAGCGAACTTACCGCCGCGGCCCGCACCGGCAACGGTCGCCGCGAAAGTTACGCCCACCTTCCCATGCCCCGCATGACCAATACTTATATGTTGGCCGGATCCGACGATCCCCAAGACATCGTCCGCTCGGTGTCCCGCGGCCTTTACGCCGCCAACTTCGGAGGCGGCCAAGTGGACATCACCAACGGCAAGTTCGTCTTCTCCGCTTCCGAGAGCTACTTGATCGAAGACGGCAAGATCACTGCTCCCGTCCGGGGCGCCACCCTGATCGGCAACGGCCCCGATGTCCTTACCCGCGTCTCCAGGGTGGGCAGCGACCTGCGCTTGGACCAAGGCATCGGCACGTGCGGCAAGGAAGGACAGTGGGTGCCCGTCGGCGTCGGCATTCCCACGATCAAGATCGACCGCCTCACCGTCGGAGGCACTGCTCAATGAGCTCCGGCAATGGCTTGGCCGACCTCGCCGGCCGCATCCTGCAGGCTGCGCGTGCCCGCGGGGCCACGGCCGCGGAATGTGTGCTCCGCGAGAGCCGGGAATTGAGCGCGACCGTTCGTTTGGGCGAGATCGAGAACCTGAAGGAGGCGGGCGGCCGCGGTCTCGGCATCCGCGTTTTTATCGGCCATCGCGCCGCCAGTACCTTCACGTCCGATTTCAGTTGGCCGGCCGTCGAGCGGATGCTCGACTCGGCTTCGGCCATTGCTCGCGTCGCTTCCGAGGATCCCTTCGCCGGCTTGCCGGATGCGTCGGAACTCGGCCAGGCCGAAGGCGACTTGGGCATTTACAGCCCGGAGGTCGCGGCAGTCACCGCCGAGCAGGCCGTGGAGGTCGCCCGCCGTTGCGAAGCCGCCGCCCTCGCCGTCGATCCTCGCCTCACCAACTCCGAAGGCGGCACCTTTGAGGCGGCGACCAGCCGCAAGCTCTTCGCCAATTCTTTGGATTTCGTCGGCGAATATCGCCGCTCCTCCTGCTCGCTTGCTGCCGTGCCCATCGCCGCCGCCGATGGCGAGATGCAGCGCGACTACTGGTTCTCCCGGGCTCATGCGCCCGCCGATCTGGATGCGCCCGAGGAAGTCGGCCGTATCGCAGCCCAGCGCGCGTTGCGCCGCCTCGGCGCTCGCAAGATCCCCACGGCGCGCGTGCCCGTGGTCTTCGATGCCCCGGTGGCCGGGTCTCTACTCGACCACATCTTTCAAGCGGTGAATGGCGATAGCGTCTACCGCGGCACGAGCTTTCTCGCAAACCGCCTCGGTGAGCTTGTCGCTCATCCCGCCGTGACCGTGGTCGACGATGGCCTGCGTTGGGGCGGCTTCGGCACGACTCCCTTCGATGGAGAAGGCGTGCGCCGCCGCAAGACCGTGGTGCTGCGCCAGGGCGTGCTCGAAAGCTATTTGCTCAATTCCTACACCGCGCGCAAGCTCGGCCTGCGGACCACGGGTAATGCGGTCCGCGGCCTGGCCGCCAGCCCCGGTGTCGGCGTCGGCAATTTGTTCTTGGAGCCCGGCGATCAGTCGCCCGAACGCATCCTCGCTGGCATCTCCCAGGGCCTGTTGGTCACGGAATTCATCGGCATGGGCGTCAATCTCGTCACCGGCGATTACTCGCGCGGCGCCTGCGGCCTTTGGATTGAAAACGGCGAACTCGCCTATCCGGTGGAGGAAATCACCGTCGCCGGCAATTTGAAGGACATGCTGCGGAATATCGCCGCTATCGGGAATGATCTGGTTTTCCGCGGCGCCGTCGCTGCTCCCACCGTCCTCGTCGAAGGCCTCACCGTCGCCGGGCGTTGATCGGGCGCCATTAAGCTTCGTGCTCTCGGCGATAATCTAAAGTCAATGGCGCTCTTGGGTGAGACTCCGGCGGAGCGGCGGCAGTTTCCGTGGATTCCCGGCGTCGTCGGCGTCGTGGTCGTCGTCGTCATCGTGCTGGTGATCGTTTTCGACCGGCAAACGGCGTCGCGCCAGGCGGGCCGTCCCGATCCCGGCTATGTGTCGCAGGTTCGCGTGACGCCCACCCGCGTCCTCGAGGCCGATACCATGATGGCGGGCAGCGTCATCTACGTCGATGGGACGGTGGCGAACCTGGGCTCGCGCCCGGTCACCGCACTGAGCGTTCGCCTTCGGTTTAAGGATCCCTACGGCCAACTCGTGCAGCAAGAGCAAACGCAGGTGGTCAGCGCGTCGTCCGGCCTGCTGCCGCCCGGCGTGACGCGCTCCTTCCGGCTCGGCTTTGACCACGTCTCCGCGCAGTGGAACCAAGCGCCGCCGGAAGCGCAGATCGTTTCCGTCTCCACTCGCTAGCTGTGAAGTTTCAATAGGTTGTCCACTCGACCCGGATCGGAGAAGCTGATGGTGACCAAACCGAAGGCTTCAAGGAAGAGGATCGAATGGACTGTCACCAGAATGCACGATTAACCCCGCGCGGTCG
>Ga0209810_1000148_pt1 | contig 211929 bp, 176 predicted proteins | sample Coa_R1_7_FD_187159 | JGI IMG/M metagenome (GOLD analysis project Ga0209810, IMG submission 187159) | Surface soil microbial communities from Centralia Pennsylvania, which are recovering from an underground coalmine fire - Coalmine... | ecosystem: Environmental > Terrestrial > Soil >...
TGCCAGTGGGGCAGATCAAGCTGGGCATGCACGTCTTGCGGGCCAATGGCACCTATGGGGTCGTGACGGGGTGGAAGAGTGTGCCGGGGGTCAGGGTGATGTATAATCTGGAGGTGGCCCAGGATCACACCTTCACGGTGGGGATGGGGCAGTGGGTGGTCCATAATACTTGTGGAGGTAATGATCCTTCATCTCCTGGCGGACAGCCAAATCCGCCTGAACATCCAGCAGGCATGACTCGGAATCAGTTTGGCAAGGATGTTATGAAGTGGGGTACTGGGAATGATGCGGCCAGGGCGAGAATTGGGCAAATAACAGAAGATGAAATGCGACAAGCTGGAGTTACACCAGAGATGGCACAAGATTGGGCCGATTTCTATCGCGAAGTAATGCAGGCCAATCCTTCAAACCCGAGTGCTGCTGGTCGAGCTGACCTGATGCAATGGGTCGCTGACCTCCTGAGAGGAAAGTGAGAGCGTATGCAAGAGTACGAAGTTTCAGTGACGGTTTCCAACTCACGAGAGAGAACAATTACGTTCGTACTGGAGCCATGGGGAGAAATCTATGCCATGGGACCCCATACAAATTTTACACTGCTCTTACACAGTCCCATGCAAGGAGTTGTCGAGATCGATGATTCGGAGACAAGCATTACCGTCTATGCCTGGGAGGGCTGCACCGCTTCTCTTTTCCACAACGGCAAAGAAGTGAATGTTGGGGTGAGACCGCGGGTTCCTAAAACGCCGAAATACAGAACCTGACAGAGATAAACGTATGGATCAGCAACAGAGGCATCTGAATTGATCAACCTTGATATTGGATTTGTTCGTAGGGATTGATGGCTCACTCAAATGAAGTGAATGGCTATGAACTACCAGGGCATTTCCCAGGAGAGTATACACCATGAGAGAGAGAAGGAGTTTCAGTAAGTAGATAAGATTGCCTCCACCATTTAGTATCCCCACCGTTACTCAGCAATAGCAAAACAAGTTTCAAGCAAGTAGAGGATGAATCACTTCCGATTTCCGGCTAACTCATATCCGCGACCTGTTTCTGGCAATATCTTTCGCGCCATTCACGCATAACAATATATTTTCGGAATAGTAGAAGAGGAGGACAACAAGAGCTATGCATTGCAGGCGAATACCGGTGCAGTTCGATGGCATTATCAGACCACGGTAACGAACCTCTCACTAACGGAAAGTAATCGGATTATCTATGCCGCCGGTTCGAACCTGACTTCAGGTTCAGGTATCGTTTACGCGCTGAAGGCAAGTGATGGCTCTGTACTCTGGCATACGGATACCGAAAGTGCCGGTCTTGCTGAGCCTGTTGTGAGTAATGGGATCGTGTATGTTGTAAGTACGCTGACCGGTTCCATTTACACACTAGGAGCAAATAATGGTTCCAAGATGTGGAAGTTGGATATCAACAACGCGAAAGTAGGAGTGCCCAACTTGCAGGTTGTTAATGATACACTCTATGCAGCTGGCATTGATGATCACGTCGTCTACGCCTTGAGCGCCACTCAAGGGACACCGCGATGGATGTACTATGCGAGCCAGCCTGTTTTGACTTCATTGCATGTATATGGCGATAGTGTGTATGTGGTCGGATCGAGCGTCGATGGCTCTGAGAGTACGCTCTACGCTTTGAACGCGATTACCGGCCGTATACGCTGGCGCTATTCTCCAGGTAAGAATAGGCTGTCCGCACCGACTTTTGTCGATGGAAATCTCTACATGAGTGCTTCCAATGGAAGCATTTACTCTTTGCGAGCCAGTGATGGGTCTGTCGCCTGGCATACCAGTATTGGAAGTTCAGGAATCATTGGAGCGCCTGTCGTTGACGGAGATAATCTATATATAGCGAACGCTGACACCGGAACCGTCTACGCGCTGGCAGGTCGCGATGGAACACAGACCTGGCATGCTTCCAGCGGAGAAATCGATCCATACGTAGCCACAGTAGCAAACAATACAGTGTATATAGTAGCTCTGGCGTCCGGTAAAATCGAGGCATTACAGGCAAGCGACGGCTCTAAGCGCTGGCAGGCCGATGTCAGTGGTGGCAGTATCGGGAGCCAGGCGTCCTCACCCCTGGTTGCCGGTGGAATGGTCTATGTAGAGGACAATGGCGCTGTCTATGCTCTGCAGGACAGCAACGGCGCGCAACGTTGGCACTATACGACCAACGCCTCCAACCCTGGGATCAATTTTCCAATGATTGTGGGTTAGCACCTTCAGGCGGGCGGCATCTCTAACACGCATCCTGCCGCCCGGATTTCATTCCTCAAATTGCGGATGCGGCGGCGATAGGCATCTTCCGGTTGGATATAGCCCAGCTTGGGTTTATCGCCCATGTGGACATGCCACTTGCGGAAAGCCAGCCCTATTTCCGTTTGGTAGAGGGCCTTCACGCGCATCCATTGCCGCATGCCACACTTCCACATCACGCGGCGCTCCTCTTTTGTGCGATTGAAAGAGTTCTGGAGCAGGGCATATTCGCCTACAGTTACTACGCCATCGCTCACTTCAGAGGCCAGAAACTCACGGATAATCGCCGCCTCATGCGCCAGCGACTTGATCAAGATGTAGAGTAGCCCCAGCTGCGCCAGGAAGGGGGGGATGTAATTGCCGATGATGGCGATCAGCGCATAGGTCACGACCGTGCTATCATATGGCGCGGAGCGAATGGCAGCGCTGGCCTGAAAATCCACAAAATCGAAAAAGCTGTGCAACCCCACAGCTACCAGAAAGCCAAGCAGTGGGATCAATATCTGCTTCCAGCGCACTCTCGTATGGCGGACATAGCCAAGCGCGGCACCGAAGCAGGCAATAAAGGTTGAATGTCCCAGCCAGCCAAGGATAATCCTTCCGACTATAAGAAATACCAGGAAGTTTTTCGAGTTGAGGGCAAAATAGCTGAAGTTTTCGACCATGGCAAAACCCGCGCCAATTAACGCCCCATAGACGATGCCATCGGTGACATTGTCAAATTCGTCGCGCAGGATGATGAAGAGCAGTAGCAGGCCTAATCCTTTGATCGTCTCCTCTGTTACTCCGACATTCAATTCCTGCAAGGCTGTATGCAGCACCTCGCTTGAACTCACCTGATTGAGGAGATTTTGTAGCAGCGGGTCCACCTTCTGTTCAATGAAAAAGGCCGGGGGAATGGCAATAATGGCTCCCCATAAGAACGCGGCCAGTCGCAGGAACCAGGGTTCGCGTTCGTAACGGTCCATGAAGTTGACCAGCAAGAAGATACCGATTGCCGGTATGATTGGAATGGTGAGCGCGGCTATGATGCTTGCCACCCCATTTTGTTCGAGGGCTGACAGGCCGATCACACTATTGAGTATGACGGTGATCATGGCACTGGTGAGGAGAATTGCCAGGCCGATTCCGGCGATCAGCCAGCGTGTTCGTATGCCCATACGCTGCGGTAAGGCAAATTGCATGGTAATGCCGGCTCCCAATATACTCTCGGCCTCCTCATCTTCCCACACCTGTTGTTCGGCCTGAGCATCAGATCGTTCGGGCACGGTCGAGAGATTGGGCGGTGTAAAAGCCCTGGCGTGATTTTCGTCAAGGCTCCTGGCTCGATCTCGCGTGTCGAAAGGCGCAGGGTCCTGTCTCCAGGCGGTTGCCGGCTCCTGTTGCAAAGGCATCGACGATGTAAGGAGCGGTCGTTCCTTTTCGAGGGTCATGCTGCCGGACGGCGCCGGGTACGATAGCTGTGGCCGGGGCAGTATATCAGTTTTACTGTCCAGGTAGGAATCCGCACCGGCGCCAGAAACCGCGAGCCGGGATGTAGAGGGAGCGATCAACTGGAGCATCGTGTTGCCCAGGACGATAATATCCTGTGTCTGCACGCGCAGGCTACGGCCTCCCGGAACCGGTCTCCCATTGACACGCACCACGTTCTGCTCTGTCAGATTGACAATATGCCAGCCGGATTGGTCGAGTATTAATCTCGCATGTTCGCGCGAGACGGTCGGGTCCATCAAGATCACGTCGTTGTGTAATGCACGCCCAATAGCGGTAGTGCGGCGCGTAAGTACATGGACCAGCCCCTCTTCCGGCAACCAGCCCGTGGGATGTTTCGCCTGGGAATGCTGGGCATCCGGCATCCCGCTAGAAGAGCGAGCAGACATCACACGCACGACGCGTAGCACACCATAGTTCTGATTCATGCAGCATTCCTGGCACTCAAAAATTGACCGCGCTGTGTCCGCATCACTTCCCTGAAATACGGATCAGGCCACAAATGTCAGCCTTTCTCATATCTAGTAATATACCAGTTTGTTTTGTTCACTGCTAGTGCCATAACCAGAAAGGATTAGTTTTGCATTTCTTGCGTCGTAATTGCTGCATCCAGGGCTAACTCTCCATGATATTCCTCTACCAGGCGTGCCACCTGCTCCCAATGCATCATAATTGAAGCATAACGCTCCCAATAATCCGGGCCTTCCTCCTCAACCTGCCGCCAATTTGTATACGCTTCGTAATTAGTAAACCTCGTGGTTAAAATATAACGCCCGTCAAATGCATCTCCCAGGCGTACCAGCGAAACATGTTTCACTCCCGGTATCCAGCGCTGCATCTCCAGCAGGCCCGACGCGGCCAACGCCTCCAGCTCTCCGGCAGTACTTCCTGGTTTGAGTTGCCAGATGCGAATTGAACAGTAATCAGGCATATATACTCCTAACTTTTGTCTCATTTCAATGCTGAACGCATAACATATATTGCGTTCAGTAAAAGGATAATTTGTAGCATAAAAAAGCAAGGACCTACTCTCCAAGTCCTTGCTCGAAGACTTTGATGCCTGATTAATCTATTTCATCTAGCAACCCCAACCGCTCAAGTTTTTTTGCAAGTGCATATACATCGGCCTTATCCCCTTCTTTGCGCATGCCCACAGTTACTACCAATACCACAACCTGCTCTGCCTCTAACTTATACAAGATTCGATAACGCTGGCCCACAGCTCGTATACTCCGGTAACCTGTAAGCTCATCCTTCAAGGGTTTGCCTTGCTTTTCTGGATCATTTTCCAATGCGTCTATGCGTCTACCAATGCTCTCTCTCACACGTATATCTTTGATCGCTTCTAGCTGCCTTAGAGCAGGTTGTGTCAATTTAATGCGCCATTTCACGATAATCCTAACTCCCGCTTAGCATCTTCCCAATCCACGGTCTCTCCCCCTTGCAGCGCCCTGACACTTTCGCGAAATGCCGCCATTAGTTCTTCGTCCTGCAAGATTTCGAGGGTCTCAATCAACGAATCAATTGTTTCAAGTAACGACTTGTACGTTTTGAATGGGAGAATTGCCATGACAGGCTTGCCATAGCGAGTTACCGTCACAGCTTCTAATTCTTCTTCAAACTGATCCGGTATACGTGTAAGTTCTTTTTGAGCCTCCGAAATGGATAATGTCTGCTCCTTCACGAGCTACCTCCTTTATGTAAGAAAACTCTATACAGGTTATATAACAACTTAAGTAATTTGTCAATAAAAGCCTTGCTGTTTAAAGTCACAAACCCATAATTTGCAACCGTACCCTCTTCACCAGCCCCTCATAATCCACGGTCGCGAAATCCGTCGTATCAAGCTCGATCACCGTACCGCCGAGGTTCATCACTTCGTCCCTGCCGCGCAACAGCACCGGTTTGAACTCTTCGAGATTCGCGGTTTCTACGTGTCCGGGGTGGCGCTCGCTTGAGGCGGCCCGATCTTTGAAGCGCTGGAAAAGTACTTCACCGCTGGCTACACAGTGTATTTGCAAGGGTTCAAAATCGTACTTTGCCTTCAGGTTCAGAAATCTTTCCGTGTCAAAGTCGGCGTGGAAGTTGCTCTCCACGATGCATGAGCGACCGGCGCTTAGCTGCGTCTCGAGAAAATAGAAGAGCAGGGCATAGGTGGCCATCCCTAATTTCTTTGACCACGCGCGATCGCTCCAGCCGAGCTTGTCGAAGAGAAGCTCTTTAATGCCATCTTTGTGGATGAATGGAAGACTCAGCTCTTTCGCCAGGCGTTTCCCCAGCGTTGTTTTGCCGGTGCCGGGCGGTCCCGAAATAATGATAAGTGGTGTTTCAGGCATGTTTAAATCATCGACGCACTAATTGTAACAGTAATTCGGCAATCAGCAGGAAAAGCAGGTCTAATACGAGCAGCACACCCAACGCCAGGTCGATATGCAGCGCTATTGCCGAGACCTGCTGGAGAAGTGCATTGTTAAAGACAAGATATTTCAGTAGATAGAGGAACGCCACCGCCGCAAGTAGCAGACTTGCCAGGCCCATCAGGAACCAGCGCGCTCCTCGCCAATCCTGGTGGCTGGGCCAGAATTCAGACGTGACGGTCAGGATGAGATAAGGGGCGAAGACCAGCGTCCACCATGGCCAGCCGGGGCGAAGCAATTGGAAGTGCTGGATACTCAGGTCCCAGAGGCTATAGCCCGTCGCCACCCAGTAGAGCAGGAGCAGCATTCCGATGCCGCCAAACAGGGGTGCAATCGCGCTCATGCCATCGCCAACGTAGCTCATGAAGCGCCCGGACGGTCGAATATATTGTACTTCGCCCAGTTGCAACGATTGCCGCCTGCCGCTTTTGACTACGCGACCACCAGGCCCTCTTTGTTGCTGCGGTTGAATGTGAAAGAACGAGATGCTGGTGATGCGAAAACCAAAAGGGCGGAAAAGCAAAACGACAAGCGCGTGACTCAGTTCGTGAACGATGACCCCTGGCGCGTTCAACCAGAACCAGAACAGCAGGCCGCGCTCGCCACGCAGCCGGTAGCCTATTTCATCAATACGCCGTCGTAAAGCTTTGCGCGTGAAGCGCAATAGAATAAAGCAAACGAAGACGCCGGCAATGATGAACCATGGCTCATATATTTTCAACTGCGCTGCTGAAGTCGGATCCATCTCTCTTCTCTCACTGTAGGAACAGCGGCCTGTCCCTGTCCTCATGGGGTCACAGAACAGGCACCAGGCGCTGTCCCTACAGTCGAATCTTGTCAGGTTCGCGCTGCTCCCCTGGCACCTCTATCATCTCATCTTCTTTTCTGGAACGACGCGGTTTATGCTCGTAGTACCGGCCCCAGAGTCCGAAGCCGGCAATCAACGCGCTTATAAGATAAATTACTTTGGCGAGTCCGAACAGGTCGGCAATTGCTCCGATAAACAGGATTACAGGAATTGAACAGGCATTGTAAAACATCAACTGCAAGGCAAGGACGCGGCCCTTGATCCAATCAGGAGTCAGTTCCTGGATGGCAGTTTGCGCCGGTACGTTGATGAGATCGATAGCAAAGCCGGCGGTGAACATGACAAGCGCCACAAATATGAGCAGAAGAGGATTGGTGTTCCAGCCGTGGGGTTCTAAGAACCGCGCGACAAAGGTAGAGAACGGCAAAAAGAGAATGTCCACAGCCAGGATGATTGTGCCGGTGAAGACCGCGCGCGTTTTACCCAATCGACGCGTAATTTCAGGCATCAAGACTGAACCGACTACGAGACCGATCCCGGCAGGCGCAAAAATAAATGCCATGGCGCTGGGCGGCAGTTCGAACAATTTGGTGACTAGCGGTGTGGCAAGCTCACCAATGACGAGCAACAATACACCGGCAAACGACAACTGGATCACCGCCAGGAAAAGCAGGTGGTTTCTCCGAATGAAGTGCCATCCCTGCTTCGTTTCGCTCCATACATTGCCGATCACGCTTAACGAACGCGTACCCAGATTTTCTTTATCCTCAACACGAGCCGGCGCGAAAAGCCCGGACGGAATGAGCGCAACCAGTAGCGCGCAAACGCCGTAGAGTACTCCCATGATTGCGTAGAGCGTCACTACCGGACCAATGGCGATGCCGAGCAGCGTAAAGGTCGGCAAAAAGCTCAAGACGAGGGGAGCTAGCAGGATGAAACCAAGGGCCTGCGCAAGCATGAAAGTGATGTTGAAAAGGGATAGCGCGGGCAAAAGCTCTTCCTCGTTGACGAGCATCGGAATAGTGGAACCTTCAGCGGGCGTGAAGAACTGGCCAATGCCCGATATCAGGAAAGTCAGCAGGTAGATAGTAACGAGTTCGTGACGGTTGAGTAGCAATGAGACGACGAATCCAAACGTGGCAATGGCACGCAGGCAATTGCTGCTCCAGAGCACGCGGCGTTTATTCAGGTGATCAACGAATACGCCCGCCGGAGCGCCAAAAAGGACGGCAGGCAGGCTGAAGCTGATGATAGCCAGACCGACCAGCGTGGTTGAGCCGGTAATTTCCTCAATCAGGACGAGTATCGCATAGTTGGACGCGTTGAGGACCGTCATGGAGATGAGCTGCGCCATCCAAAGCAGCACAAAATTCCTCTTCCTGAGGAGAGTGCGAAACCCGCTTTGTGGCGCGGCCACAGCCATAACATATGCTCCTTACCAGGGCGACCAGCAGGTGCCAGATAATGGAGTTGAACAAAATAGTGTTGCAAAAGGCCGATAAATCGGCGGTGCCCACGATAAATCGGGGCCTACGGCTTCGCCGTGGCCATGGAATGCATATCCTACCGCTTCACCGCGGCAATTGAATACATCCCCCACGACGAAGCCATGGCATGGAATGCATTCCCCTCGGCGAAGCCGTAGGGGCCGATTGATCGCGCCCAGCGCCGATTTATCGGCCCCTCGGGGATTACCACAGTATTTTGTTCAAGTCTATTATCGTGCTCTAGTACGTCCTTACATATCGCCGTCGATTAGTGTACCGGCATCGGCGGCGCGAGAAAGAATCTGCTTTGTACGCCGCTCAACCTCGGCGCGAGGCAACAAGACACGACGACCGCACTTCTCACAGCGCAGGCCAATATCGGCCCCCAGCCGCACTACTTGCCAATCGTAGCTTCCGCAGGGATGCGGCTTACGCAAACGCAGCCGATCCCCTACGTTAAGTTGCATCGGTGCCATGCGCTCTCTCCGTGTGCGGGTGACCGTCGTGATCATCCTGGCGATTTAGCTCTCTGTTCTTACAATACAATCCATGCTGCATGATGTACTGTTCGACAGCTTCCGGCACTTGATACTTGATGGGACGGCCATCCGCAACACGCTGTCGCAACTCTGTGGCCGAGATTTCCAACTGCGGCGCCGGTAAGGTAATTAAACGCTGTTTTATTCCCGGTAAACGCTCTTCTAACCGGTTGATGTAATCCTCGCCATCTTTGTAGCCAGGCCGGTGAACCGCAACCAGATAATCCAACTGCTCAAGTATACCTGCCGGGTCGTACCAATGCAACAAATCCTCCAGGCTATCCCAACCGATCACGAAATAGATGGCCGTTTGCTCTCCCCATTGCTCGCGCAGCAGCCGCAGTGTCTCAACTGTATACGACGGCCCCGGACGGTCCAGGTCAACCCTGGAGATGGTGAAATGCGGGTTCGACGCAATGGCCAGCTCCAGCATCGCCAGGCGCTGCTCTGGCGGCGTTATCCCGCGATCCGGCTTATGCGGCGGCTGACCGGCAGGCACGAATACCATTTCAGCAAGATGCAGTGTCGCAAACACTTCCTCGGCTATGACAAGATGACCAAAGTGGATCGGATCAAAGGTTCCGCCGACGACACCGATACGCCGCTCCTTTGTCATTGGCCAGATCTCTTTCCTGTTGTTGGAATCTCTACCCTGATAAGGATTGGTTTACCTGTATACTGCAACGTTTAACCCCTTCGAAAAGAAACAACCGGTACTAAGGAGACCCCTATACATCCCCGGCCGATTCACGCACAACGAGATCGGCATTCGGCAAGGCATCGCGCAGGCGACATATTACCTCGGTCACCGTCGTAAGCTGCCCGCTTGCGATCCAGAAACGCACCGTGAGCGACACAACCTTTCCTGTGTAGCCACTCGCCGAGCCTGTATAGCCGCTCACCATGCCGGTCATACTGCTCACAGTCACGCGCGGCTCCGGTTTGGCCATGACGTCAGCGATTTCCTTGAGCGTCTTCAAAATCAATGCCGGCGTCTCGTCCTGCACGAACTCTTCCTGTGCGAGCGTCACACTGATCGTGGCTCGCCTTTCATCGTAGAATGTGTTATTGATAACGACGCCACCAAAGACCAGTGAATTGGGGATCGTCACCTCTTCTCCGCTCACTATACGCAATTTGGTTGCTCGTAGTTGCACATCTTCGACTCTGCCTGTGTAATTGGCCGTGCTGATCTGGTCGCCGATGCGGAAAGGGTGTTCGATGAGGATGTAAAAGCCGGCCACCAGGTCTTTGACGATATCCTGGATGGCTATCGAAATGGCAACCGTAATGATACCAACGACGGTAACGGGCACGGTTAACGCGGGCTCCCATAGTGAGAGGATCCAGAAAAAGGCCAGAATCAGTACGAGAATGGCGCTGATGCGGCCCAACAGGATGCGCATATTAATATCGAGGCGGCTCTCGGCAAGCCTGCGCACGATGATGCGCATGAACGTGCGGGCAAGTCCAAGGGCCAGCAGGACGATCAGTAGCGTCCAGAAGAGATTGAGGGCGAAGTTCTTGATATCTTGCGAGGTAGCTCCGGGGAAGACCTTCTGCAAGACGTTGGTGAGTTGATTGATATCCCAGGTGATAATGATGGGCGAGGCGAGAGCGGCTACGAGCAGCAACGGCAGGATAACCAGCGCACCCAGCGTCTGGATGAGCCAGTCATCCAGCTCGCTATCTTTGAGCCTGTGTACAACGGCGCGGCGCAGCAGCAAGCCAATGCCCAGGGCAACAACTATGGTTAAAACGGTCAGGCCAATACGGGCCACGATATTCAGCATGTAGTAATTCTCAAGCTTCTGTATGAAAGGAGCGGGATGCTCTTGAACCCTGAGATTCTTCGCTGCGCTCAGAATGACACGCCCCAAGGCATGTCATTCTGAGCGCAGCGAAGAATCTCAGGACTTTTGAACTGCATTAACTTCGAGCGCATTATATCATATCCTTTTTCCTTATAGCGATTCAACAGTTCAGCCGCGCTGATCTGCTCGCCCTCCTCTAGCAGCCCACACGAGGCGGCGAGCGCTCCCACGACCTGCGCCGGTGATGCGCCTGCCGCGCGTAACGGCTCCAGACCGGCGCTCTGCTCACGCTTAGACAGGCGCTTGCCCTGTTCGTCAAGCACAAGTGGGACATGGGCGAAGGTTGGCACAGGAAACCCCAGCGCTTCATATAGAAGAATCTGGCGAGCCGTCGACGCCAGTAGATCGGCTCCCCGCAGCACCTGGTTGATACCCATCAGAGCATCGTCCACCACGACGGCAAATTGATAGGCGAAGATGCCGTCGGAGCGGCAGATAATGAAATCTCCCACGGCCTGTTGTACATGTTGTTCTACCTGACCCGCCAGCAGATCAGCAAAGGAGACGATGCGTTCATCATCGACTCGAAAACGCAGCGAGGGACGGCGATTATTCGCTTCATACTGGCTTCGTTGTTGCGGGGTCAGATTCCGGCAGGCGCCGGGATAGCGCGGGCCTTCTTCGCCATGTGGCGCGCTGGCGATGCGGGCAATCTCCGCCCGCGTGCAATAGCATTGATAAACCAGGCCGCGATCAATTAGACGTTGCAGGTAGAAGGCGTAGATATCTTGCCGCTCGCTCTGTATATATGGCGCATAAGGGCCGCCGGTATCCGGCCCTTCGTCCCAGTCCAATCCCAGCCAGCGCAGGTCGTCAAGCATACGCTGCGTTGCGCCCGGTCGCACACGAGGGCGATCCAGGTCCTCTATGCGCATCACAAATTGGCCACCGGCGCAGCGAGCAAAAAGCCAGGCCAGCAGGGCAGTGCGCAGGTTGCCCAGGTGTAGATCACCCGTCGGGCTGGGCGCGTATCGACCGCGTATGCGTTCGAATTTCGTTAGAAGCGGCATTTTTCAGACCAGGGACAACCCGCCGCCGGTGGCAGCGGCACAACAGGATAGACGTTGAATTCGGCGAGCAGGTCGACCAGCACGCAGAGCGGCAATCCAACGACGTTCAAATAACAGCCATTAATGCTGCCGGTGGGCGAAAATGATGGGTGTTGGATGCCATACGCGCCGGCTTTGTCCATGGGGTCGCCGGTGGCAATATAAGCGGCAATTTCGACTTCGCTGTACGCGCGCATGCGTACCGGTGTGATGCAACTGGCGCTACGCATGGCAAAGCTGCCGTTCATGGTCCCGCTAACGGCGACACCGGTAACGACATGGTGCTGGCGATTGCGCAAGGTGAGCAGCAATTCGCGGGCATGGGCGACATCGCGCGGCTTGCCAAGAATTGTGTCGTTAAGCAGGACGGTCGTATCGGCGGTAATTACGAGCCGCCCCTCGGCTTCTGGCAATGTGAGCGCGGCAGAAGCCTTATGCTTGGCCAGCCATTCCGCCAGGCCCTCGAGCGGCCCTCGATAGCGTGCCTGGGCTGCGTCTTCGTCCACGGGCGCAACGCCTGTGATAAAGGGCAGACCCAGCAGGCTCAGAATTTGCCTGCGCCGGGGTGAGGCAGAGGCGAGAAACAATGGTTCAATCATGTTTATAGACACTCCAGGACGGCTACACATTCAATATGCGCCGTCTGCGGAAACATATCCAACGGTTGCACCGAGCGCAAGCGGTACGCGGGATGCGTATGACAGAGGATGCCCAGATCACGAGCCAGGGTCGCCGGATCGCATGAGACGTAGACCATCCTGGCGACGGGATGCCGGATGAGCGCTTCTAATACAACCGGCTGGCAACCGGCGCGCGGTGGATCAATCACCAGTCCCTGAACCTGGGAAGCTAAGTCTGGCAGCAAATCCTCTACCTTGCCCTTGCGAATCTCCACGTTATGCACGTCGCGCAAGTTTTCCCTGGCATCCTTAATGGCGCTGGCCGATTCCTCTATCGCGATCACCTGATCAAAGTGCTTCGCCAGCAAAAGGGCAAATGTGCCGACGCCACAATAGGCATCGATGACGGTTATTGCATGGTCGATTAATCCATCCAGCACCATCTGTACCATCTTTTCCGCCTGCCGCGTGTTGGTCTGGAAAAATGAACTGGGGCGAATGCGAAATGTCTCGCCGGCCAGCACCTCCTCCATGGTCTCGGTGCGCACTTCGAGACCGGCTTCACGCAGGCGCTGCGCGATTTCTGGGGTCGGAGCGGGTTGCAAAAGCACTTGATTTGTCGCAGTCCCACAACGAATCAAGACCTGCGGGCGCGGATTGGGCTGCGTACACAATACTTCCAGGGCACGATTGATATACTGGTGCGCGATAGGACAGGCGCTGAGCGGCAAGACACGATGCGTACCGCGTGCGGTGAGCCCAGCCTGCCCCTGGCGATTGACGGAGAAACGCATATGATTGCGGTAATGCCAGGGATCGTCACAGGGCACAGGCTCCAGCACCGGCGGATCGTCAAAGCCCCCAATATCGCGCAGCAGATCGCATACAATAGAACGTTTCCACTCCAACTGAGCGCTATACCGCATGTGTTGCAGTTGGCAGCCTCCACAGGTGCCAAACACGGGACAGGGAGCGGAAACGCGCAAGGGAGAAGTTTCATGAATTTCGCTGATCCAGACGCGCGGTGGGCACGGCTTCCAGCGCCGTTTGCGTTTTCCTGCAGGCGGCGGGGCCAGCTCCTCTACAGCGATGGTGACACGCTCACCCGGCAGGCCGGCGGGTACTTGTAGCGTGCGCGTTCCCGGCGTAGATGATGCGATATCGTCATCGATGATTTCGGCCAGGGTATTGCCCTCGCGAGTCATTGCGCCGAGGGTGACGGTATGATAGCTGATGATGCGCTCTTCCTGTGTCATTTTTTCTTGCGTTTGCGGGCTTTCTTTCTAGAGAATTTTGTTGGGGGCTTAATGCCGCTTAGTGGGCGGGCAACCACAGAAGGTGCCCCTACGGGCGTGATTGTGCTTTCGGCGGGAGCTTGCTCGTCCGGTTTAACGGCGGGCAATTTTCTTGTTTTAAAGGCGTTGAGCATCATATCAATCATGAAGGCCATCTCGGATTGTGGATCAATTTTCTGCGCTTCCTCCAACAGCTTTTGCGCGCGCCGAAATTCGCCTTGCTCGGCCAGGGTCATGGCGAGATAATAACGACAGCCGGCAGAGTCAGGATTGGCACGTAATGCCTCTTCCCACAGCTCGCGAGACCGGTCCATCTCGTCGTTTGCTATGTAGATTGTGCTCAGGTCAACATAGAGGTTGATATCATCCGGTTTCAGTTCAATAGCATGCTTATAGTTCGCTTCCGCCTCATCAAATTGCTCCATCGCATTGAAGGCATCCCCAATATCCGCCCAGGCCCTGGAATTATCTGGATGAATTTCAGCGACCCGCCGGTAATGCTCAAGCGCCTGTTCATAGTCCTCGCGCATCATGGCAAGCTGACCCAATTCATGCTCGGCCATAGCCACTATGCCCTCGTCCTGGGCTAATGCCCTGGCCTGTTGCAGTTGCTCTTCCACTTCATCCAGGCGTTCATCGTCTTCCTGCAACAATTGGGCCAGAAACAAATGGCCCAAAGAGTCATCTTTCAAGGATATCGACTCGCGCAGATTAGCCTCCGCAAGTTCGCGCATACGGCCAATAAACTCTTCCTCATAATCGAAGATATCCAAATCACCTTGCAGGTACTGCATGTAGCGCATCTGCATGCCACTCAGCACTAATAAGGTGTCGCTGCGCCTCTCAGGAAAACGGTCCAACATGAGATCAAAGTAGACCAGGCAGCGTTCAATTTCATTTAGTGCCAGCGCGCGGGCGGCTGCAAGTTCATAGTGTCGCAGTTCTTGCGGCTCCTGCTCGATCAGCGCGTCTAAATAAGCGAGAACATGGCCGGTACGCGCGCGCGCTTCTTGCAGGGCCTCGATTTCAGCAGGATCATCCGAATCCTCTTCCAGGTCAGATAGAGTGTGCTGCTTTGAAAATTCCTCCATATATGGAATATGCTGTGAAATTCGTTCCTGCAATTCCGCACTTGACAGGTTTCGCGCCCCGGCTACCTCATCGATCATGCTCTGCACGCGCCAGTTGCCGCGCTCTTTTACCAGCGTATAGAGCGCCCAGAACCAGCGCCGCCCCGTTACCTGATTGATCGCGGTTGGCTGTGAGAGTTCGCAGATGGAAGCATTAAGCGGCGTATCATTTATACCCATTGACCAGCCAATCTCTATTTTCGCAAGATTGGCCTCATCCTCTTCGTTCGATGGGGTTGGAAGATCAGTATCGGTATACTCGGGTTTCAGTATTCGACCAAAATCCATCCTGTACCCTCTCGGATTGGCCTGTTCCTCCCAGGTTTTGTGCAGTTCTATCCATTCGTCTTTTGTAAGACCGCCGCGCAATCTGCTATCGCTTGCAAGCAAATCATAGGAGAGTGCATACGCTCCGACTGTCAGATTTTCGAGAAAGGTTATAAGAACTTCCTGCTTTTGCTCTTTTTTTCGTGCCATCATGAACCTACCAATCCTGTAGGGACAGCGGCTGTCCCTACCTTTTCTTCTTCTCATCAAGCACCTGGCGCATCGCCTGGACAATTGGCAGGTCGGGGTTTATGCGTTCCGCCTCTTCCAGGGTGATGCGGGCGCGCCGGTGCTGGCCCATCTCATCCAGGATTCCGGCCAGCAGGGCCTTCAGATGCGCGGATGAGGGGTTGGCCTGTATTCCCTGTTCCACGATGTGATAAGCATCGGAGAGGCGGCGCGTGTCCAGGTAGATAGAACCAAGCTCAGAATAGGGCCGTATATCATCAGGTTGCTGCGCAATGGCCCGCCTGAAGTAGGTTTCTGCCTCGGCATAGTTTTTCTGCAGGCGATAAACATGACCGATATTGAACCAGATACCAGCGTAATCAGGGTTAATTTCCGCGACCCGCTGCATATGAGCTGCTGCCTCGCTATAGCGCTCGAGTTCAATTTGACAGCTGGCGATATCAAATTCAAGTTGAGCTTCCTCGTCTCGATTTTGCACCAGGGGCCGGGCAAGCTCGAACTCGGCCAGCGCGTCTTCGTATTCATTTTGTTGCATATGCAGTTCGCCCAACAGCAAATGTCCCATCGAGCTATCTTCGACCTCGAGTGAGTCGCGCATCGTTTTTTCGGCTATAGTAAAGAACTCATCGGCGCGCTCATCCATGCCAAATTGCACAAACTGATCCGCGAGCGCTACCTGCAGCGCACCCAATCGCCTCAAATCTTCTCCATGCTTTGAGGTTGCGACAAAGCGGCGCACCAGTTCTCCGGCATAGACGAGCGCGCGCTCCACCATGCGTATACCCATAGCACGGCTTAAAGCATCTTCATAGATTGCCCGGTCAAATGGCAGCTTCACCAGCAGAGCATCATCAAGGTGCATTGTCACTACCATGCGCCAGACGATCTCTTCATAATATTGTCCAGCATTCGGGTCGGTCGGGGCATGCTCCTTCAGAATCGCCTGCATACGGTCCTCATGGTCTTTCACCTGCTGTTGCAAATCCGCAATCGGCAACCCCTGTGCCCTTGCTCCCTCGTCTGTCATACGAGAAATGCGCCATTGGTCATTTTCCTGGGTAAGGACATACGAAGTCCAGAACCAGTGCCGGTGCGTCTCTTTATAAACAGCTGTTCCCATAGGCATCTCCGGCAGCGTGCCGCTAAGAGGCGTATTCAACAGTTCAAGCGACCAGCCCATCTCGACCTCGCGCCGCGCCGATGCGCGGCTGCTAATGACCGAACCGGGCAACCAGAGCGATTGCTGGTTTTGCTCGCGCTCGCGTATAAATGACGGTGACATACGGGCAGGATGCGCTTCATTCGCCCATTTGCGGCGTAAATCCACCCATTCTTCGCGCGAACGTCCCTCAAGCAGGTCGCTCGTACTGGCCAGCAGATCATAGCACAATCCGTAATCACCTAACGACCACGCTCCTACGAAATTGCCCACAACATCATCAGGAAGCAGATCTGGCCGAATAAAGGTGCGGCCGCTATCCTCGCCCGCATTTTTCGCGTTCAGCACCAACTGCTGTACGGTCGGCAGGTAGTGACGGTAATCTTTGTGCTGTGTCGAGCCACGCCAGTTATTCACGTCGAGGGCGTCCAGGATCAGGCGGCGTCCTTCGGCCAGCGTGCATTCAACAACCTCAACCTCTCCATCTTCTGAGGTTGCGAACAGGTTTTTCATCTCCTGCACGCGCGATTCGATGCGCCGCCTGCTGCTATTTTCGTTAAAAAAGTCCTTGATGCCGTAGCGCCAGTAATCGAGCAAGAAGCCCATCATACGGGCCTGACTATATTCAAAACCCTGTTCCCAGCACAAAATGAGCTGTACCTGGCCCGTCTCACGTGAAAGCGTTGCATAGCCTCTCCAGAAGCGCGGTGGATGCTCAACCGGCCCGGGTGTTACCTCTTCCGGCGCGGGCGTCCAGCTGGGATAGACCTTCGCGCCCGCCAGTTGTATCAATGCCCGGCGCGACTCCTTGCGCACTGCCTTGTTCGTCGTCAATTCGTTGATTGCCAGCAAGACATCCGCCGCATCAGTATCGCCTTGCTTGACCAGGGCTTTAAGCAAAGCCATCTGAGTCGCCTCATCCGCGCTGCTTATTTCCGCCAGTGCATGTTCCGCCTGTTGCCTGCTGCTGCTATGATGCAATTCTTCCGCGATCTGGTGGCGAAGTTCAAGTAGTTGCTGTACCTGCGGGGTATCTCCTTGTGGAGCAAGAGCATCCGTATTCTTTTTTGATGCCATAACCTATCTATCTTCTCTCTTTAGTTTTATGAATGCGTTGCGTACCATGCACACAATGCCCCAATATGGGTAGGTATTTTACTTCTCTTGATTGTATCATGAAAGGGGTAATATCATGAAAAAAACCGTTGCCAATTGCTATCATAGCACACTTGCAGGCCCACTACAAGCCAATGTCTGCTTGCACTGCATGCTTGCTTGCACTGCTGAAGAGTCCATGTTAAACTCTGTTTTGCAGGCTCTATCATAATTCACCCGTTCATCTCAGATAGGAGAACCTTTTTGCCAGCATATCATCATACCGGAGATCGATTTGCAGGACGCCGCGTCGTTACCATAGGCGGCGGCTCAGGAACCTTCTCTTTTCTCTCGCATCTGAAAAAATACCCTTTCAATATCACTGCCATTGTCACCATGTCCGACAGCGGTGGCAGTTCCCGCAGGTTGATGGACGAATTTCGTCGCCAGTTGCCCCTCGGTGATTTGCGCATGTCACTGGTCGCGCTGGCCCGTAATGGAGCCTTATGGCGCGAAGTATTTATGCACCGCTTCCAGCAATCAGAAGATAACGATGAACACGAAACCGTTCGTGGTGTAGCCGGTCACAGCCTCGGCAACCTTATCCTCAAGGGGCTACAGGACATCAACAACGGCGATCTCCTGCTAGCCATCGAAGACGCCCAGGAACTGCTCAATACAGCCGGGCGCGTGCTGCCGGTTACCCTCTCACAAACCAGCATTTGCGCGGAACTCGCGGATGGCACAACCATCTGCGGCGAGACGGATATTGATACCAGGGGGAAGAAGAATCTTGGCCCGCTCTCACCCATTGCGTGCCTGCGTTTGCAACCCGAAGACGCTCCCGGCTGCGCCCAGGCTATACGGGCCATCAAGCGAGCGGATACAATTATTATCGGCCCCGGCGATCTCTATACCAGCCTGCTACCCAATCTGCTCGTAAAAGATATCGCCTGTGCCGTGCGCGAATCCGATGCTGAGAAAGTCTATGTCTGCAATCTAATGACCAAACATGGCGAAACGGATGGCTTCAAGGCCTCCGATTTTGTCAAGGAGCTTCATAAATACCTGGGCGGGCATGTAGATCGCGTTCTTGTCAATAATGGCCCATTTCCACCCGATGTGCTGACAACCTATGCCCAGGAAGTCAGTGAACCGGTCATAGCCGACCGCGCACAATTATTACGCCTTGTGCCTCATGTCGTGATCGAACCCCTGAATCTGGAGAACGACCGGCTTGCGCGTCATGATCCTGAACGCCTCGTTCGCGCCATCTTTCCCAACGATGAATAGTGACGACTTCGCCGTAGGGACCAATTGATCGCGCCCACCGCCGATTCATCGGCCTCCTACTAATGCACGCCTCGCGCGATTTCCTCGAATTCTTCACGTGGAAATGCGCGCATGGTCTGGGTGCGCACACTGCCCTGTGCAATAGTACCAAGGATCAGGCGAGCAGCCGTCTGGTCATCGGGAACCTCGGTGATGATCACATAATCAAACGAACCCATTACCAGGTAGAAACCGACCAGCCGCCCCCCGGCCTCTTTTACCGCTGCATCTAACGACTGCAACCGCTGTGGCGCATTCTTGATATCTTTGAAGCCCTGCTCGGTGAGATTGACCAGGCTAATGTAGGTTGGCATAGCTGTTCCTCCATATGCTGACAAGAACCCTGAATAGCATCCACGATACATTCAACTCTACTGCTGATTGTACCTATTATAATGATTATATACAAGCTCATCATTATGGGGCATTCCGTAGGGACAGTGCCTATCCCTACGGAATCGCGGCACGGGCACTGTCCCTACGGGGCGGATATTTTTCGAAAGTACACCCATCCCTCACAAAACCCGGCCAGCGCGCCTACCAGCGCATTCAATGCGTAATGCTGTCCGGCATTGCCACCAATCACAACAAGACCACTATTGAGCAAGAGATACGCCAGGGCCGCCAGTATCAGGCCGATATACGGGCGCGCGAACCATGTCATCACCACGAACCCCGGCAGGCCAACCGCAGTCTGCTTTCTCAGCGTAAGAATCCCGCTCACACATGCTCCCAATAAACCATACACCAGCACATACCAGGGCACACCGAGTACCGCAAAGCTGACGGCGAACATAGTATTCCCATATCCAATTGCCTGCAAGCACGCCAGCGTAAGCGTCGCCAGCAACAACACAACCAGGTAAAGCGCAAAAGCCGTTAACCAGCGAACCGGATAGCGTGCCAGCAGAGCGTCCTGCCCATGCTCATTCGACTTCTCTTTCATGCTATCGGCATCGGCTGCGCCTTTTACTATGGGCAATGGCTCGGTATTGCGCTCAACCGGCCCGGCAGCAGTTCTCTTCCGCGTCTCAATTCCTGCTGCGAATCGTTTCAACTCCATCAGATAATCACCGGGCAATTGCTGCCGCGTGGCGCATGCAAGCAGTTGCTGAGCATATGCTAACCGCGTTTCCTCATGTACGGATGGCGGCCAGAGCGACTGTCGCTGGCGCGTAACGGGGGCAATATAGGTCAGGCAACGTACTTCGCGGTTGCGATAGATCTCATGCACGGTAACTTCTAACGGTGCGAATACGGTCGCTCCGTGAATCTTATCAAGGAGAGAAAGCTCTTCACCATTTCGCTCGGCCAGGCGGCGCGGCACACGATACAATATGCCCCATACTCCGGCATCCGCTTGCTGCGCAGGGACGATAGTAGCCGCTACCTGGCCCGAACCCATCTCGACGCCATCCGGCACAATGCGGTACCCCCTCAATATGGCCGCTCCATACGTCAGAGCCAGGCCATTCAGTCGCTCAGGGCTGTTCAAATAAGCCGCATCCATCGCCAGGCCATATTCAAAAAGCCACATGAACTCCCATTGTTCCTGGCCAGAAGATTCTTGTTTGCTCCTTGACTGTGAAGGAGCCTTTGAAGCAGCAGCTTCCCCATCGTCGTAATCTTCTGGCAATGGGGGAGCCTCTGGAGCCGCCGCTGGAAATTCCGCCATAGCATTCTGTGATGCTTGCCCGGATAAACGCAACTGATCTGCTCTGGCAGCCCTTAGCCCGGGTGTACGCGGGGGTGGCGTGTTGCCGCGCACAATCGTCACACCTGGCACGACGAAATGCTCTGTGGTCGCTGTTTCTAGCCCGTTCGGCCCTTCAACCAGGCCTTCCGGTTGATTGTTCTGTTCATTGCTGGTACCCATGAAAATCCCTTTCCCTTCCCACTTTGCGATCAGATACTTGCTATCCCTACCACCAGGATACCGCTTTGCTCGCCTTTCACCAAATCGATAGGACTCTTGTGACCTTTTAAACCACGCCCTTTAATGAGGTTGCAATCTCAGCGATCTTCTGCTTGCTCAATATCCCTTGTTCGCTAAAGATCGCCGTAACAAGATGCGCCGGAGTCCGATCAAAATAGAAATTGCGTACCGTCACACCGGGAATAGGTTCAGCCAGCACTTCCGACGCCTCTTTCTCCTCTAATTGCGCCAGGTCACCAGACCAACCACGTGGGGAAACCTTCAACGTCTCGCACAGCACATAAAAGGGAATAGAATGACCCTGGGCCGCCCATCCCAGCAACGCCGTTCCCGCTTTATTCAGCACATCCCCGTTCGCCAGCACCGAATCTGCTCCCACCACCACCGCCTGGCATTGCGGCAGAAAAATATCCGCCTGCGCATCCGTAATCAACGTCACCGCCATATGATGCTGGCTCAATGCCTTCGCCATATCGCGTCCTTCGTAGCGTGGGCGGCCCTCCAGCACAATAACGCCTCGAATCTGCTCGCGGCAGGAGACCAGCACATCCAGCACCGTGCCTGAGATACTATCCGTCATTAACGTGCCATGCAAGAAAGGACGAGCATAGCGCGCAATATGCTCTGTAGCCGTATCGTATTCTTTCAGCAGGCGCTCTGCCTCGCGCGCCATGCCCTCTACTCCATCCGGCGCGGAGAGAATGCGCCCCACTGCTCCGGCCAGTGCCGCCATAGCCGGGCGGGCATGCGCCAGTTCCGACCCGGCCTGCTGCAATTGCTGCAACCGTTCGTCAGCGGAACTATTCGCCTGGATTGCTATGTCGTGCAAGATCGAGATCGTCTCACGTACCAGCCAGCGCGAGCCATGCTCGCGATCATTGCGCACCTGGTCAATGCGCTGCTCGAAATTACTCATTTCACACCTCTCATTGTATGGGAATATGAATTATTCGCCGTGAACCATCTACTCGCAACACCACTATCTTTAATACTATAATGCACAAAGGCCCTGTCATTCTGAGTGCAACGAAGAATCCTTGTCCGGGGCCTGTCATTCTGAGTGCAACGAAGAACCCTTGTCCCCACTTATAGGTAATCACCGATCTATCTTCATACCTTTATCCAGAATTGGCCCACTTCTTATGAGCCAATTGGCCTTGTAATTGGCCGAAAAGATACGTTACACTACTATTGGTAGGTACCAATCAGGAGAAAACCATGCGACAGCACTCAAATCAGTACTCGCCAAGACCATTATTTACAGCACCGATCCATACGCTCATCCAGCTTGAACGCAACAGTGGTTTGCCGTTATACCGGCAGATTTGCCAGAAACTGCGCGAAGCCATCCTCTCAGGTGAGCTGGCCGAGGGCACGCGCCTGCCTACCGAGCGTATGCTGGCGAGCGAACTGGGCGTCAATCGAACCACCGTCATGAACGCCTATAACGAACTCGCCAGCGAAGGTCTGATTGAGGGGCATGTCGGACGCGGCACACTGGTAAAACGCAATCATTTCCTGCATGATAGCGATGGATTCGAGGACGAGGCCGCCTCCTGGCTCTTAGGCTTGCCCGCCGGCGAACGCGAAATTCTTGGCCCGGATGCTGGAATGCTGAGCGAACTCGCCTCAGCAGGTGAGCGGCGAGAAATCCTCTCCCTTGCGCCCGGTTCGCCTGCTCCCAACCTGCTGCCCGCACAGATGCTGCGCTCAGTCTTCACCGATGGTCTCCTCGCCGCCAGCCAATCCGCGCTGGGCTACTGCCCGGTTGAGGGACTGCACAGCCTGCGCAAGGGCATCGCGGCACGTATGCGCCGGCGCGGCGTCAGCGTCGACGCGCAGCATATCCTCATCCTCTCCGGCTCAACCCAGGGCGTTGGACTGATCGGACGCTTTCTGCTCAATCCAGGCGATGAAGTCGTCGTCGAAGTCCCTACCTACCTGGGGGCGATCCAGGCTTTCCGCTCTCTGAATGCGCGCGTTATCGGTGTGCCCATGGATAGCGATGGGATTCGTGTCGATTTGCTGGAATCCATCCTGGCGCGTCGTCGCCCGCGCTTTATCTATATCCAGCCCGTCTTTCAAAATCCAACGGGTGTCGTGATGTCGCAGGAACGCCGGCGCCGCCTGCTAGTTCTGGCGAAGCGCTATCAAACCCCGATACTTGAAGATGATCCTTATGGAGAAATTTACTTTGATGGTAAAGCGCCGCAGCCATTGAAGGCGCTGGATACGAATGGGCAGGTGCTTTACCTGAGCACCTTTTCCAAAATACTGGCCCCCGGCCTGCGCGTGGCCTGGATGGCGGCGCCGGAACTGATCATTGAGCGTCTGGCATTGCATAAGCAAATCTTTGATCTGACCACAAACTCTCTGGGACAATGGGTCGTTTCAGAAGTGATACGCCGCAATATGCTGGACGACCACCTGGCGATGCTGCGCGAACAGTACCGGCACAAGCGCGACCTGATGTTGCAGGCAATCGGCAGGTACTGGCCAGCCGAGGTGCGTGTCAATTCGCCCAACGGCGGCTTTCATCTCTGGTGTCGCCTGCCCGGAGATTTGCGCGCCCGCACCCTGCTGCGCGAAGCCGCCAACGAGCAGGTTGCTTTCCTGATCGGCGAGCCATTCCACGTCGATGGAGGTGGTCAACAGCACTTTCGCCTGAGCTACGCCTTCCCCGTTGAAGAAGACATCGAGGAGGGTGTCAAGCGCATAGGCAAGGCCATCAAACGCCTGCTTGAACGTCGCTCCTCGCGCGAGGAGCAGAGGCAGGTTGAACATATACCGATGGTGTAGCTCATTGCCCCTGCTCGCTCTTTATGGATCGACCGGCGCCAGGAAAAAGGTAGAGCAGGCTCATCTTCTTTTCCTCTTATATGCTGCCATGTCTACATCTATCTCTCGCGCAATATTGCCTCTGGCGGCTCCAAGCGAAGCCTGCAACAGGTGGCGCTCCTTCTCATCATCCGGCCATTCATAGCCCGTATCCAGGCCATGCGCTTCACAGGCGTTCAAAAATTGATCCAGGTCATCCACCCGATCCCTGACCGTACAAAACGCAACATGCCTCTGCCGGGCATGGAGCTGTGCTATAGCCCTGGTTATGTTTGATAAAAGCTCCGCTTCCGCCTCGTTTTGCTCCACAATATGTTCTGGTGAGTCCAGTTCTTCGCAGAACGTCTCCAGCATGAAGTCAGCAGAAAGTTCCCCATCTATGTCCGTCCGCAAAGAGATATGCTCCCTCAATTGACGCAGTATATTCACGACCTCGTTATGGACAATCCTTCGAAGATACGCCCTGGGATTATCGATATCTTTCTTTTGCAGCGCCTGCCAGAGCTTGATGCGAGACACCTGCGCCAGATCATCTATGTCGAAATCCACGTGCGTGAACATACTGCTGCTAACAGGCAGTGCTTTCCGGGCCAGAAGCTGAATATACCAATCGATCTCTTCTAATACACGCTCAATATCAGGATCAGCATCGGAAATGGATGGACCAGGTAAACCAATTGTACCCATGATGACCTCCTCCTGGCTTGCCGCTCTGAATATTTACGTAATTATTATATACGATATTCTTACGATAATTACAATATGTAAAAATTAGAAACATAAGTGCTGAGTTATGCAAAATAAGCTACTGTAGGGGCTGCGGTTTGTCCCTGTCCTGATATGAGCAAGGAAAATGCCTTAAAACCCGATTAAAGCCGGTATAAATAGCCTATATTTCAGGTCAAAAACATATCGAAAATATACATATTATTACTTCTTATAACTATTATAGAACGTTAGGAAATTACATTTTGGCCTTGACAAACCTGCTATGCTAGGGATATGCTGGAGATTGGGTAGTGTGATTAGTAAAAAAGAGTTATCATTCCTTTACGGATAGGGAGAGAATAATTATGGTTCTATTACATTCACACTCTGACCTTACAGTCTGGAAACCGGAGCCAACTGTCCTACCTGAAAAGTGGGTAGAGTTAGCAAATAAGTTGGCGGCTCAGGGCAAGGGCTCGCTGCATCGCTACGTCCTGAATGTACGCTACGATTCGCAAGCAGTGGGTGATACGCTGCGCTGCTGGGGTTTACCCTGGCCTGTTGTCATGGCCGGTTATCTCTGGGAATATGACAAAGAACAAATCCGCTCCAGCAACCTGGATGATACAGACGACATCCTTAGCCTGATAGATGAAGCGAACTTCTACGCCAGCAATATCGAAGATGACAACCTGCTCGTCCTGCTCAAGCCTCCTTACCGTGACCTGGGAGCATTGCTCATAGCGGTTGCTATTTATTACCACGCCTTGAAGGCGCACCAGGAACTCAGTAATGAACATCCATTGACAAGTTTAATGCAGCCACGCATCGAGCGTATTGGGGAGACATTGCTCAATATTTCGACGATTCTTGGTATGTGGCACTTCAAACACCAGATCGAGGACTTGAACGAACAGCTGTATGATTCACAGAAATTTGTAGAGGATGCGCAAGAGTTAGCGCGTATTGTGGCAGAAGACGAAGCAAAACTGCGTAATGTATGCGAGCTTTTCGCGGATTTTTACCTGCAAACCACGCGGCGGACTATCCACACCTTCTACTCGATATGTAACATACGGGGAATGAGGCGCCGCTACCAGGATGCCCATACCACCATTACATCGCTAAAAAGACAGCTCACCGGTTTTGACCTGGCTACTTTCGAGATTCTTGCGCCTACTATTCAAGAATGTTATGCCATCCTCGGAGTTTTAAGCCAGCTCGGTCAAATTCAGGATCGTGTTACCGATTTGATCGCCACGCCTAAGCTGAATGGTCTTAGTCATCTCGCGTTCGGACTCATCCTTAAACTTCCGGATACGTATGAAAACCTGCTAGCAGCAGATCAGCAGCCTCCCATCTGCCAGATACAAATCTCAACGCCCATTATGCACGCGGTCGCCTGGTACGGGTGCCTTTTCCCTCGTTGCTATCAGATGTACATACGGAAAACACACCAGGATGAGGACATCCAGCTCTTACCTGAGGAGCTATGGAACAGCGCGGAAGGCAAAATTTTTTCTGCTATCAAGCAAAATCTCACCTCTGTGCAGATACAGAATAGCGATGCTCCCCTGATTGTCTATGACAAGAATAACAGGCCAATCGGGCTGAAAAAAGGAGCGACGGCGCTCGATTTTGCCTATGAACTCGATAACGCCATCGGCGAACACGCGGTCGATGCCATCGTAAATAACCGCAAAACGGTCCTCTATCAGAGGCTGAATGCCGCTGATATCGTTGAGATAAGGACATCGGAAGAGATTCAGGTACGGGACTACTGGGCGCACTTTACCACAACAGCGGAAACGCAAAGGAAAATTACTGAGACACTGAACCGCCGGTCTTCTGATCGTAGAGATAGGGGATATAGTTTGCTTTACCAGGAGTTAGCCCGGCATCATTTTTTCCTCTCGCAAGAAATCTTGCACGAAGAATTAAACCTGCTGGTAGAACAGAATAATCTTGGGACGCCGCAGGCATACCTGGAACAACTCGACGATCAAGCAGAACAGCGCTTTACCCCGAAATGGGCCGCCTCCGAAATCATGCAGCAGATCATGGAACACAACACTGTTCACCTTACAGGAAGGCATCACTGGATTCCCGCTCCTGATAGACAGGCAATCGCGAATAAGAAGCTTTCTCATCAACACCTGTGTAATTTCTGCCAGCCAACGTACCCTCGTGATATGAAAATTATGGGCCGCCTGCACAAACACAGCGGTAAACTCGTTGTGCATAGAGATAGTTGCCCCTATTTGATCGATCGCACAGGTCATACTGCTTCGATGCTTATACCTATGATCTGGGAACTTCAACCACCAGCATTCCAGGTTGCGTTCTTTCTCCTCGCCCAGGACCGTAGAGGACTGATTCTCGACATCGCCAGGCAAATACGTAAATATCAATGCGATTTGATCTCTATTCATGCGCAAGGGGAAATTGACCAATCCAATCAAGCAACGGTTCGCTTCACCATAGAAACGCATAACAACAAAGAAGTAGTAGATCTCTGGCAGAGGCTTCGCAAAATCGACCAGGTTTTGCTCGTCGAAATCGATCTCGCTGAAACCCCGATTCAAGTATATGATCGGTTGCAGAAACAATACAAACAACAGGTTTCGACATCAGACCAGGCAGCAGCGAAAAGTTCCTGGCCGGAGCCAGCCCCAGCCATCCCGATTCAAGAACAACGCAGTATCATCCTACACAATCCTTTTGACATTTCCCGACCTGCCACCGCCACAATGTTTTTCGGCCGCACTCACGAAACGGAAACGATGCGGCGCGAGCTATGCGATAGCAAAAATGGCAAGGCGCTTATCCTCTATGGGCCTTTAAGGTCCGGCAAATCATCTATTTGCCGGAACTTTCTTGATCTCTACATACAACCACCCTCCTGGGGCGTACTCTTTTCGTTACAAAACGCCACCGGGCAAACAGAAGAAACAATCCTGCAACAATTAGCAGGAAAAATAAGCGAAGAATTTAGCAAACAGTTATGGCAGCCGGGACCCGACTGGCAAGACTATCATGATACTGATCCCGAAATACGCTTCCGCCATCTGCTGGAAAACTGCTTCTCACGGGCACCCGATGCTCGCCTGGTGCTGGTATTAGATGAATTCGGTGGCGTTCTCGAATCTTATCAGAAGGACATTCCCGAGTACCGCTTCTTTACCTACTGGAAAGAATTGATAGCCGAGTTCCCACAACTCAGCCTGGTGATTGTCTTACCGATGAGTTCGCATAGGCTTTTAACCTCGAAAAAATTCGTCAATGTGTTTAGCTTTACGCAGCAATTGCCGATTTCATTTCTCGACAACGAGAGCGCGCAACAACTGCTGGTCGATCCCCTACGCGATCAAGCGATAGAGATTCATGCCAGCACACTTACCCTGGCACTCAAACTGACCGGAGGTAATCCCTATTACATGACCCTGATTGGCCAGCAGTTGATCCATTACTTGAATCGAGAAATTCACCAGCAAGAGGTGACGGATGCAGACCTGCGCGTGATTGTCGATCAACTGATCGAGGTAGGTTCAAGCCAGAACTTCGATTTTCTGGCCAGGGAACTGCAAAACCGGGAAGAATTCCTGCTGCTAGAAAAGATCGTTGATCTAACAGAGCATACGAAACAGGCGAAAGTGCAGTTGAGACGAATTGCGGAAGGTCTGCAATTGCCGCTCTCTTCAGTGCGCAGGCACCTTGATCGCCTGCGTATCGGGCTTATTCTCGACGAAAATGGACCGCAGGTTAACCCATATTACTCATTCAAAATTGACCTGGTGCGCAGCTGGCTCACACGCAATCGCTGGCTCTTTGCCAATCACCTATAAAACCATCTATTGAGGAGTACTTGTATGTTGTACTGGTCAGCGCTACCCAATCCTTTCAGCAGGCTTGCAACACAAAGCCTGCTGGAATCTCCCACTGAGAAAACCACCGATACCTCTGAAATCATTACCGGGCATGTTTCTGGCCGAAGGAGTGATATCATAGATATTGTAACAGGCGTGCAGAGCGCCATTCTCATGACGGGAGCATCGCAAATCGGCAAATCCACCCTGCTGCGCTATTTAGCGCGTCCACCTCAAAGTGAATGGTCCTGGCGCGATGAATTGGCAGACCTGCGTGACCAATGGAAGTTTGACGATTTCCATTTCATCCCTGTTGAACTGTCACCTCTCGAAGAGATCGAGCGCAAAGATGACCTGCTTCTGGCTTTTGCCAGGCAGTGTGCCATTGGACTACTAGCGGTCAATGCTCCATGTGAAGCGGATGGCAAAAAGTTTTCCGAGCTTTTGCGGGGTATCAATCAGTTTTTACGCGACAAACGCCAGGAGACCCCTTTCGCACGTTTCTTCCTCGTAATCGATACCCTCGAATATGTGGGCAAACACGATCTGGAACTATCTGGAGAGGGTGTGCGAGCGCACCAGAACCGCGGGCTGACCCTACTTGATCAGTGCGGGGCGCTGCGCATGCTCGTTGACCTGATCGATGAATTCAACAATTTTGGCGTGCTTCTCTCAACCCAGAGCCTTCCACGTCCAAGTCTGGAAGATCAATTCAAACAAGTATCAGCGGACCTGGCCCGTTTTGCCACCACCACCTTACAAATTTTTACCTGGGAAGATGCGCAAAAGCTGGTCGCACAACATCCGGAGTCTTTTGGAACGAACTGGGCAAAAACGTTTCGCGCGGCAGGTGAAAGCTGCATTTTCACAGATGCGGAGCAACAATGGATACTTGAACAGGCCGGGACGCATCCGTATCTCCTTCACCAGTATTGCTTGCGTACATTTCGTTACAAACAACAATATGCCTCCCAATATGGCAAATGGACAGAGTTGAAAAGCAGGGATCAGGACACAATTAACGAATACACCCGGGAGCGGTTGAGCATCTTTCTTGCTCACTTCTGGCAAAGGCTGCAGGAGGCATTAGACAAAAGCACCCCGGAAACACGACGCGACTTTTATGACTTTATCCATAGGGCAGCCCAGAAGCAGGCTGATGAAACAATGAGTCTTGATGAGTGGCATCAACATAGTCAACAACTCCGCTATATACTTTATAACGAGGGAGTTGTTCGCTCCGGTCTGTTCCAACCCGTCCACTTTCCGGGCGCTATCTTAAGCAATTATCTGCTGCAAAAGGTCAAAGAACGGGCCCTGACCTCAACTTCAGCTCCTGTTCAACCCTCATTACCGGCGCGTGGGAGCGGACTTATTATCAGGCAATCTCATGAGAGCGAGAAACATCTCCCGCTCACCGAAACGGAGTTTCGCTTAATGAAAACCCTGCTTGAACATGCTCAACACTGCACAGAAGAGCAACTTATCACGAATGTCTGGGGCAAGCCTATTGGACATACAACGTTTACCCAGCGTCTCTTTCACCTGCGAAAGAAGTTAAAAGAATGCGCAGGCGAAGAAATCATTGAAAATCACTATGGGGGAATCTATACCCTCAATCATCCAGATTGGTTCACGTTGGAGTGAGAGACACATAACGAAGGCGATTTACTATAGGGACGGTAACTACTTGCCCAATTTCACATCTTCGAGACGTCTTTCTGCCACCCTCAAATAAGCCAACCCTAAGTCTGGCTTCTCGTCATAGAGGATATTCACGATGGCGCCGATAAAGGCTTTTTCCACGATGTAATAGTTCAAGACAAAGCGTGCCAGCACGCTTTTCTGATTCGTCAGGTGCAGGTAATCCTCAAGCATGCTGTTCGCCACTTCTGCGTTGGAACGCACATCGACATCAACGACGAGCATGGCAAAATCGCTAAGAATATCTATCGTGCTGTACATCGGATTAAAATCTACAGCATCTAAGGCTTTCACCCTCTCCCAGGGCTGCTCATTGCGCTGTGCCTCATAAGGCATAATCCAGATATTACGCGCTTTCAGATCTCCATGACAACGTCGGATACGCCCCTCATTCACCCGGCCATCAAAATATTTTTGATACTTGTCTTCTGCGAAGACTGGCAGCAATCTGGCCTTGAGAACACCGTTAAAATCTCGAAGAGCTTTAAAGGCGACGCTCTGCAAAATGGCCTTATCATCCGTTGGTGGCGAATCAACGAAAGCAAAGTTATGTTGTAGCTTTTCCCTCAGTTGTTCGACACTCCCCCACTTTCCTCTTCCACCAGCACCAGGCACTACTTTCTCATCTTTATCATCAATGCGGTGTATGGCTGCCATATAGCGGGCAAGAACCGATGCATAATATTTACTAGATAATATATTGTCTCGCCTCAGTAGAGTATCCAGGCGTCTCCCTCTTGGCAACTCCTTCATCAGTAAAGCGTATTCAGCACCTGGCTCAAGCTCTTCTAGAGTTGGATCCTCGAGAATTTCTCCAGCACAAATGAGTTTTCTTTCTTTAGGGTCTGCGACTTGAGCCAATCCAAGATAGACATCTTTCGTGAATTTTTTGTTCCACCGTAAGGCATCAAGTTGACAACGTTGGCGTTTCTCGGCAGTCTCAAGGCTATAGCGAATATCTTTGTAGTTGTTCAGTATTTTCATCACTACGTGATTGTTTTCAGGATCACGTGTGAAAAATAAAGTAGCGTTTTCTGCTTTTCGCACATTATCAATTTTGTAATAGGTAGGGTTAGCTGGGAGTCCAGAGGTAGAAGGCACTGTAGAGGATTTAAGTGCCGACGTAATACGTGAAGGACTGTATGCATGCAAAATGCCCATATTATTCTCCCCTGCCCAGAAATATCACCCTATTATGACGCCAAAAAATAGATTATTCCAAAAACCCATGCGAAGATCGAAAGCCCTGCTATGTATTTGTTGAGTTCCATCCAGAGCCAATCAGGAGCTTCCCCCGAAGCAACCCGTAATCTCTTTCCTTCTGCCCATATAACCAGGATTACAGCTATAGCCCTCTCAAATATAGCTTCATCCTTTACAACGGTCAGGTAGATTCATAGTAACCCTGCAATGAGAACTTATCCTATATAACTATTCTATCTTGATTCTAACACTAACTAACAAGCACAGGAATTAATCTAATATATAAATCAATGAATATATATGAAAAATGGCTGTGTATTGCCTGAAGCACCCAGAAACCAGTGCGAAATACAAAGCGCTCTGCCATTAGTACGGCAGAGCGCGCTACCAACGTAGCGTCACGAGTGCCACACAAAGCTGACGCCGGGTCCAGGATAGAAGGTATAGTACGACAAAATATCCCAACCACCGCCATTGTACCAGTTATAATTACTGGTGTAGACGCTGCCATCCGGGTTAATCTTCTCCACGACGGCCACGTGCCCGAGATAGCCCGCGCCCTGCACGCCTGGCTGCAATACGATGATCGAGGGAACTTTGGGCGTCGACGAAACAACCCAACCATACGCCCTGGCGCCATTGGCCCACGCCCAGGCATCGCCCGACCATGGCACCCAGTAACCGGTTAGCGCGTGATAGCGCATATTGGCCCAATATGTACACTCACCAAAGCCAAAGCGGTTGGGACCACCAGACCCTCCACCACCAAAATACTGGCCGCCACCTTGTGGGGGATTATAACTACCGCCCTGCTTTGTAATGGCTGTGGCAGTTGCTGCTTGCTGCGCTACCAGGCTTGGATTGCTGCTGTTGCCCCCAAACATATTGCCTACAATCTGGATCGGGTTAAAGCCGCGGGCGCCTTCATTACCGGCAGGGGATACGGCCATGGCTGTTCCCAGCGTAATCATCAGCATGAGAAATGAGACGGCGGCGCTGATTACCCAGCGGCGGGCCTTTGGCGGGTGAGCAGGTTTGCTTTTTTTGGTATCGCCGCGAATGACAACCGGCTGGCGTAACGACGTGGTGGTGCTGCGAGGAAATGGAGTGGGCAATGCACCCGTCTGGACTTCCGGTAATACTCCTGTCACGCCAGGAGAAGACGTAGAGGCCCCCAACGGGCCTGTCGTTGTGGGAGGAGGCGTGAAATCCAGGAGCCGTGTCTTTCTCACAGTAAACGGGCTACTATTGGGAAAAGGCAACTGCTCCACGGGAGGGTCCTGGCTTACCTGCCCCAGAAACGGCAATTCGTTGGTAACGCTACTTTGACGATCTTCAAAAGACGACATACAAAGTCCCCAATCCATCAGGTTGCATCGAAATAATATGACCCGCGCCTATCCGTCCACAGACGATAAGGAGCATGTCGAATGTCCATAACACTTAATAGAACTTTACTCGCTCGATTTTTCTCGGTCAACGCTCTTAGTTCAGGCGTAGGACTATGGTACCAGCACAAAACACAACCTTAACCGGGGCAGCGTATCTGATGATTACTCATACTGTGGTGAGGGATTCTTCGCTGCGCTCAGAATGACATGGTGCGAGCATGTCATTCTGAGCGCAGCGAAGAATCCCTCGCCAACTTCTGGAGAATCGCCAGCAACGTATACATAGTAGCCCATCCCAGAACAAGATATAATACGCACATACATGCGCACAAAACAAAAGGAGAAACAGCACATGGCAATATCAACATACGACGCAATCATCATCGGCGCGGGACAGGCAGGCGGCCCGCTTTCCACTGCGCTGGCAAAAGCCGGGTGGAAAACGGCCATCATCGAGCGTACCCACGTAGGCGGCACCTGTATCAACGAGGGATGCACGCCCACCAAAACCATGGTCGCCAGCGCTCGAGTAGCATATTTAGCGCGTAGAGGCGCCGATTATGGCGTCCATACCGGCCCCATTACCATCGACATGGCTAAAGTACGCCAGCGCAAGCGTGACATCGTTAATAGCTTCCGTTCCGGCAGCGAGCGCCGTATCGAAAGCACCGCAGGCGATGACCTCTTAATGGGTGAGGCACATTTTACCGGCCCCAAAGAGTTGGAAGTGCGCCTGAACAGCGGAGAAGTGCGGCAATTGAGCGCCGGTACCATCTTCATCAATGCCGGTGATAGGCCGGCAGAGCCGGACATCAAGGGCGTGGAAAACGTGCCAACACTCAATTCGACGACGATTATGGAGCTTGACACGGTCCCCGAACACCTGCTCATCATCGGCGGCGGCTACGTCGGACTGGAATTTGGGCAAATGTTCCGCCGCTTCGGCAGCGCGGTAACTATCGTGCAGCGTGGCGCGAACCTGCTCACGCGCGAGGACCCCGACGTGGCCGAGGCAGTCGCGAACATCCTGCGCGAGGACGGCCTGGGAATCCTGCTGCAAACGAAGCCGGTGAGCGTAGAAAAAACCTCTGATGGGCACATTGCATTGACCGTGCAGGGACCCGAAGGCGAGCGCGTCCTCAACGGCTCTCACCTGCTCATGGCCGCCGGGCGCGTCCCCAACACCGACTGGCTCAACCTGCCCGCCACCGGCATTCAGGTTGATAAACGCGGCTACATCCTGACAAACGACCGCCTGGAGACCAGCGTCCCCGGCATCTACGCCCTGGGCGATATCAAAGGCGGACCGGCCTTCACGCACATCTCCTACGACGATTTCCGCATCATCCGCACCAACCTGCTTGAACACGGTAACGCCAGCATTCGCGACCGCCTGGTACCCTACACCGTCTTCATCGATCCCCAGCTTGGGCGTGTCGGCCTGAGCGAGACCGAGGCCAGAGCGTCCGGTCGCAACATCAAAGTAGCAAAGATGCCTATGGACTACGTAGCCCGCGCCCTGGAAGTAGACGAATCCCGTGGCTTCATGAAGGCCATCGTAGACGCTGACAACAACCAGATTCTCGGCTGCGCCATCCTCGGCATCGAGGGCGGCGAGATCATGGCCATGCTAGAAATCGCCATGCTGGGCAAAGTTCCCTACACCACCCTGCGCGAGGCCATCTTCGCCCATCCAACGCTGGCGGAGTCGTTGAATAATTTGTTTGGGATGATCGAGTAAGGGAACTACTGCCTATGGCTCATCCACGACCTGAATCGTCTCCTCCTGGGGAACGCCGGGATTGAGCAGCATATTCACTACCTCCCAGCGCGAGCGTTCTCCCTCGCGCCAGAAGTGCAGGGTGAAGGTACAGGGACCAACGACCAGGCGCTGCAATTGCAGTTCGGAGAGCCATGGCGGCAGCGTCGGTTTGACATAGAGTCGCTTGTGTGGCGCATCGGCACGCAGGCCCAGGATGGTGCGCAACATCTCGAAAATGCTGCCCGATGCCCATGCCTGTGGGATATTCGCGCCTGGGGGATAGAGCGCGGGAAAATCCTCAGCACCTTTACGCCGGATGCCCGCGAAAATTTCCGGCAGGCGATAGGACTCGAAACGCCGCGCCGCGTCGAAGATGCCGCGAATGACAAAGTTTGCCTCGTCCGCCAGCCCGTAACGTTTAAAGCCGGCGGCGATGATGCTGTTATCGTGCGGCCAGACCGAGCCGAGATGGTAAGAAAAGGGATTGTAGGCGGGATTCCTGCTGGAGATCGTGCGAATGCCCCAGCCGCTCCACATATCTTCTTGCAGAAGCCGCCGCGCCGTGCGTTCCCCCTTGTCCTGGTCGGCGATGCCGCTCCACAGGCAGTGACCCACGTTGGAAGCGATAGAGGTAATCAGTTTCTTCTCTGGATCGAGTCCATAGGCGTAACAGCCTTGATCCTCCATCCAGAATACCTCATTAAATTTTTGCTTCAGGGTTGCGGCCTGGGTAAGCAGCGCCTGGGCCTGCTCGTGATCGCCGAGTACGTCGAAGATTTCGGCCATGCGCACTTTGGCATCATAGACGTAGCCTTGTAGTTCGCACAATCCCTTTGGCTGCTTCACCTGCGTGCCATCAGCATAGACAACTGAGTCCCAGGCATCCTTCCAACCAACATTTTCGTAACCAAGCGGCGAATAGGTTTTGTATTCCTGGAAGCCGTCTCCGTCTAAATCGCCGTAGCGGTCGATCCAGTCCAGGCAGCCCTCGGCCACTTTGCGAAACTGCTTGAGTAGTTGGACATCGCCCGTCCAGCGATAGGTTTCCGAAAGCGCGATCAGGTAGAGGATGGTTGCATCGGCAGTGCCATAGTAGGGTGTATGAGGAATACGATGGAAGTGCGCCAGTTCGCCAAAGCGGATTTCATGTAGTATCTTGCCCGGCTGCGCATCGCGATAATCATCGCGGTCGCTGGCCTGGTACTCCGACAGCCGCTCGAGCGCACCCCGCGCAAAGCCCGTTGAGACACTCATGGTTTGCAGCGAAACGATCAAACTATCGCGCCCGAAAAGCGTGACAAACCAGGGCACGCCTGCCGCCGGTACCCATTCCTCCTGAGAAACATCCAGGTCATAGATGCGCAAGGCGCCCATGTCTTCGACCGCCTGGCGATACATGCGGTACACATGATCATTGGGCGTTTCCAGTCCTGGACTGGTCGTTAACCAGTGCATCTGGCGCTGGTCGAGAAAGCTCAGCATTTCTGTCGCCGGCTCGGGATTATCTACCGAAAGCGGGGCATTGTGCCGGCGGTGAGCGTGGGCTGGTGTACGCACGTGCTGACCATGTTCAAGGATAATGTCGCCGCATGTATGCCATTCCTGGTTGGGTTCCAGTTCAATTTCGAAGATGATGCGCCCGTTGGCATACTCAATCGGCACGCTGGGCGTGGGGATTGAATAGATCACGGCGCGATGGAAATCCTCATGATCGTAGGAAGTAGACAACCGGTAATTGTGCTGATTCCAGTGCGTGCGGATTCTGCCGCGTTCTATGATACGTTTTGACTTGACCTCAAAAATATCCGCAAAGTCCGCGAGCAGTTCCATCTGGAAGAAGAGGCGCAGCCGCTTGCCCGCGTAATTCACGATATAAAAATCTTCATGGATGCCCTCTTCAACCGTGCGATCAATCGTTAAACCGATGGTATTCGCCTCGATATCGCCATCTTCGAAACTGAGCTTCGGATTCGTCAGGTAGACGCGTGAGGCGTAGAAAGCCTGCTGACCAGAGTTCACCAGCACCCATGGTTGCCGGTTAATATAGAGGTGATACCCGCATATGAAGCGCGTATCAATGGCATAAACGCCAGCGTCGGTCTCTGGATCGATCTCGCCACGCTGATCGGTCACCATGAAGATGCGACCCTGGCTGATGGTAATTCCGGGGGGTGCTACTTTGATCTCGGCAGGCATGAAATACTCCTTATATAGTGCTATGGGCAAGCCGGTTGCTGTCCTTTCCATTTTCCGAACCCACCCAGGCTAGCAAACAACGATTGTCTACTCATTTTAACGGATGAGCAAGGGGCGAGGCTAGTATTTTGCTTGACGACCTGATCAAATCTCATTATACTTCTCTCCGGCACCGGTGATGGAGTTTGACAAAATAATCTAGCGATGCACAGAGGCCGATGAATCGGCCCCCGTAATCATATAATTTCGTAAAAATCGTAAAGAGAAAGGCTAGCTATGAGTATCTCCCCATTGCAACCTCGTCATGATGGCACGTATCGTACTGATGTCGTAGTGATCGGAGCGGGTCTGGCAGGCCTCTCAGCTGCGCGTACACTCGTTGCAGCCGGTATCGATGTCGTGATACTCGAAGCGCGCGATCGCGTGGGAGGCCGGGTTTATAGCCGACCTGCCAGCGATGGCACTATGCTGGACCTGGGCGCGCAGTGGATCGGGCCAAACCAGGACCGTCTCGCAGCCCTGGCCGCAGAGGTCGGCGTATCTACATTCCGCACATATGATTCCGGCGAAAACATCGAATATCGCAACGGACAGCGCACCATCTATTCGGGAGTCATTCCCACCACTGATCCCCTTGTCACAATGGAAACCGTCGAAAAGATGCTCGATCTCAACCTGATGGCGGCTGAAGTGCCATTGGATGCGCCCTGGATGGCGCCGGATGCCGCTTCATTAGACGCACAAACGGTTGCTACCTGGATGGAGGCCAATATTGCGTCCGAGGGAGCACGCAGCCTGCTAAGGCTGGCAATACAGGCCGTTTTCTCGGCAGAACCGCGTGACCTCTCCCTGCTGCACTTCCTCTTCTATGTTCATTCGGGCGGCAGCCTCAATGCGCTGGTAAGCGTGGCAAGAGGAGCCCAGGAAAGCCGCTTTTCGGGCGGGGCGCAGTTGATAGCCAATCGGGTCGCGGAAGCTTTCGGCCCGCGCCTCGTATTGGAAACGCCTGTATCTGCTATTTACCATAGTGATGATGGAGTGTGCGTCGAAAGCCATCTCATGACGGTAGAGGCACAGCACGCAATCGTGGCTATTCCGCCAACCCTGGCCGGTCGCCTGCGCTACAGTCCGCCGCTTCCGGCTCTACGCGATCAACTGACGCAGCGCATGCCCATGGGAACGGTGATCAAGGTACATTGCCTCTATGAGACTCCTTTCTGGCGCGATGAGGGACTGACCGGGCAGGTTACCAGCGATAGCGGCATCATCCGTATTACCTTTGATAACTCGCCGGAAAGTGGCACCCCTGGCGTGCTTTTGGGCTTTATTGAGGGCGATGAGGGCCGCATCTGGGGACAAAAGAGCCTGGAGGAGCGCCGGAATGCGGTGTTGGAATGCCTTGTACGCTACTTCGGCGAGAAGGCGGGCCAACCATATGAGTATGTCGAGCAGAACTGGGCTGAGGAAGAGTATACGCGGGGCTGCTATGCCGGGTATATGCCAACCGGGGTCTGGTCGTTATACGGGCAGGCCCTGCGATTGCCTATCGGGCGGCTGCACTGGGCCGGGACGGAGACGGCAACGGCCTGGAATGGCTACATGGACGGCGCGATACAATCGGGTCAGCGGGCCGCCGCCGAAGTGCTTGCCGCATTGGGCAAGCAATAAAAAAGGATCAGGAGGAATAGCGATGGCAACACGAGAAGAGATGCGCGAAGCCCTGGATGATTACGTCGCCGAGGCCGGCAAAAGCGAGCGCGTGCTGAAGGCGCTGCGCAACTGGAATTGTGTGATCTATTTTGAGGCAACCGATATCGATGCAGCCCTCACCATGATCATTAAAGACGGGCAGGTCAGCGTCTATGATGCCCCGCACGAGCAGGCGGACCTGATCGTGCGGGGCAGCAGCGAGGATTTGACCAATATCTTCTGGGGGGAAGCAAACCCGGCCTCCAACTACATGCAAGGCGCGATCAAAGTCCAGGGGTCGCAGGAAAATGTGATGCGATTGGATGCGATGGCAATGATGATATATTTGGGGGGATGATTATCGTATACTATGGTTGCCTGATTTAGCCTGGCTCAATTGCTCAGGCTCGACAATGGCTCCAATCAGAACAATCCAGGAGAAATCGGCGCCACTCAGGCTGGCTCCCGTGAAATCGAGGCGGGCGCGGCCAGGGTCGGCATCGCTGAAGTCGCAGCCACTGATGTCTGAAGCAAAGAGACGGGTCCCACTCAGGTAAGCCTTTTGTTCGCTTCATTATAGAAGCCAGGAGAAAGTACTGCAAGTAGCATGTCCTATCTTGAAAAAGTTGATGCCCTTACTCTCTGCGTAAAGAATCCCCTGCACAGTTGAGGGAGCTTTGCCAGTGTACGCAGCGACGGCCAGAGCAAGGCGAGGAAAGGGATGAGCCATATCCAGAGGCCACGCAGGTCTACCCAGAAAAAACCGGACAGGTCAGGGATGGAAACATGAGCAGGCGCCCACGCGTAAAAACTATACAAACTGAGCGAGCTAAAAGCGAGCAGCCCCACGGCCAATGGAATGTTTAAGCCACCCCAATACTTCTCACGCGTACATGATGCGACCAGAGCATACAGTCCAAAAAATGTCACCAGGTACCACGGCCAGAACCAGGGTGAGCCTATGGCACAGTACAGCAGCCATACCAGCGCCATCCAACGAATGAGGCCGGGGATAGTATTGATACGCCATGCGCGACCCGTCGCGCGCCGGCAAAGGATAGCATAAACAGGCACAAAGATGAGGACGCTCAACATGTGCATCAGGCGTTCAACCGGTGTAGCAACGGCTTCACCGGCGGCGTTCAGGTGAATCGGAACATGCATGAGCGCGTTATAAAGCTGGCTCAGAAAATCATAGGGAGAGTTGATGACACGCGAGGTAGACGGGTTGACGCTCAGAACGTGCAGCACTGCTCCATGTTGCCAGAATGGCATGTAAAGAAGGACAATCACTCCGCAATAGACCGCGGAGATGAAAAGCAGGCGGAAGACTTTGCGCGGACGCTGCATCCATAGGAAAAGCAGCAGGCCGGGAACAAAGATCAGTATGTTGATTTTGAGACAGGTAGCTAAAGCTAAGACTACTGCTGCCGGAAGCAGCCACTTCAACGATAACTGAGGGCCGTGCAGGAGAAACCAGAATGTAAGCAGGATCAGGAACAGGAGAACAGCGTCATTATGCGCGTTGACACAGGCTTCGAAGAGCAACAACGGATTCCAGGCAAAAGCCAGAACGACCCGCATGCGTTTTTCCGGCGCAATGTCCCCGGTGATACGCTGTAACTGGCCGCTGATTGACCATATCAGCAGCGTGGAACCTATATGCGCGCTTAGTCCCAACACGCGCAACGTAAATAACATGCGCAAGATGCCATCAGAGCCGGTTAGGCCAAGCAGCCATTGTAAAAAGCCTGTTATGACGACCCACGTTGGCCCATAGGCCGAAGGCTGATCTTTCCAATACACATATTTGAGGATAAGATCTCCATGAAGAACACTGGGAGCCGTAATGAGTGGATTGAGATGATAAATGACCTCCATATGCGCATAAGCAATGTAAGAGAATGCATCGGATGAGGTTACGACGGGGAAAAACAAACACACGATTCCCAGCAGTAATGTCGAGTATATCAGGTAGCGAAGATGTATGATCCTGGGAAGAGTATACAGCGCCAACGCGTAGAGCAGAAACATTAAGAGAATTATACCCGGCAATAATGTAGCTTCCCACCAGCTCAGCGAGATCCCTAACGGATGCGGCAACGGTCCTGCGGTTAGCGGGCCGCTCGTGGGCAGGTGCGGAAAGAGCAGGTGTGTAGGCAGAAGTACCCAGCTACTCAAGTGTGATAAAAGCGCACTTTCAAAAGAGAGACCTTTTAGAGGAAGAATGGCATCAAGCAGTAGCAGGCCGCTAAGCATCATGACAAGAATGACACGCGGTAACAGGCGCACATGCGTCGCAGACGCTAGAAAATGAGGCCGCATCGCTACCAATCGATCTGTAGATTGCTCTTCAATAGGGATGGTTGATTTAGACATAGTGATTCGCGACTATCTAGAGAAGTCCTTCCTTCGAGACATGAAAACGCTGTTGGAAAATTTCTGAACTGGAGCCGGGATGTGCCAGAAATCTTCCATGGGGATTCTTCACTGCGCTCAGAATGACATGCCCCGGAGCGTGTGCGGGGCATGTCATTCTGAGCGCAGTGAAGAATCTGCTATCCGTTGTACGTAGCAGGTGGGGGAAAAAGTTACAGCATTTTTGGTATAATTCGAACTTTTTCACTTATTGTACAGATAAAATCAAGCTGGCAATGATTTATTATCGACTACTACGATTAATATGTTTTTCCATATAGCTCAACAATTTAATAATTTGCATGATTCTACTCTTGACTTTTATCTTAATTCCTGTTATTAAACTAGCAGGGGGAATTTGATTCTAGTCATCTTCTCACATGACCGAATGTTTCTATTGATTCAGGTGGAGAGCCGCCCACCGGGATCTCTAAACTGCACAGCGCCTAAGTACGATTGCTTCCATGAAGAGGAGTGATTAGTTGACTATTTCTCCATTGATGTTGTCCATGTACCAGGTTCAACATGAGATTTCTTTTGAGGAGATCAATGGCCATGCCACAAAAACAGCGCGTCGTCTTTTCCTCGTTTCTCGTGCTCGCGGCACTCCTTATCAGCACGATGAGCGCGGGAATAGCCTTTGCTCGAGGACAAAACTCGAATGAGGCCCATGCAAGTCCATCTATTTCTGCCAAACCCGCTACATCAAAAGTAGTGGCCATGCATACCGTCAATATGCATAAGGCGCCGGCAGAATCACCCGGATCGGCAAGTCACCATACAGCATTACCATTTTTGACGGGCGTCAGTCCGGCGGTTTATGCGCAGCGCAAGGCGGCAGCAGCGCACACGAAAAATGCTCCTACCCTGACCTATGGCAACGCGCCTACAGATTCGAGCAGCAGCGACCCCAACACGCCACCTACGATCACCAGTTTTCAGGGGATGGCTAACTCGCCGAGTATCTGTCCTTATTTTGGCGGCTGCCAGCCGCCCGATATGGCAATCGCTGCCTCTACGCAATGGGTCTTCCAGGGAGTAAACACTTCCTTCGCCGTCTACGATACTTCCGGCCACGTTCAGGCGGGATGGCCCAAGAACTCCCAGGTGTTCTTTAACGTTTCTAACCCTCCGCATAATTGTGATCCTAAAGGGCCTTTCTTGAGTGACCCACGCGCGCTCTATGATCCCAATGATGGGCGATTCTGGGCGGCAACGCTACAGATTGAAGGAGCCTTTGGCATCGCACCCAATTGCCCTTTCCAGACACTTTACTGGATTGCGGTGAGCCAGACGGGCGATCCCAACGGCATGTGGAACGTGTATGCTTTCGACATGTCGCTGGGCACAACGAACGCTGCCGACTACACCCAGGTTGGCTTCGACGCCAAGGCTTTCTACTTCGGCGGCAACATGTTCAACCAGCCAGGTTCTGCCTATGAGTACGATGAGATCTTTGGCGCGAATAAGCAGGCCATGGAAGCCGGCAAGAAAGTGACTGCTTACGGCTTCTCGCAGTTGAGCGTCGGCGGCGTTCTCGTAGATACGGTACAGCCGGTTCAGAGCGAAACGCCCTCCTATGCCGGGCCTCCCGATGGGCTGTTTGTGAACACGTTTAACATAAACGGGGATCCTAATGGGAATGACTGCTTCTCGTCTGCCTGCAGCGGGATCGTGGTATGGGCGATGAGACATCCTGGCATGCCAGATACAAAATTGGCGGGCACAGAAGTCTCAACGACAACCTACATTTCCCCTCCCAATGCTGACGAGCCGGGTTGCTCGCAATGTATCGAGACCATTGATACGCGCATCACCGCCACTCCGGTCTTTGCCAACGGGACTATCTCGTGGTCCATCGATACAGCAGTAGCTAACAAGAGCCAGATCGTTCCGGCGATTTTCTGGGGACAGGTGACACCTCAAATTGCCAACGGGATTCTGAAAGGAGCCGTCCTCTATCAGAGCGGCTACTTCGGGTTCCAGGGCGACCAGGATGCCTCCTTCGGCGCGATGATGCCCGATCAAAACGGCAATCTGATCATGATCTACGATACGATGAGCAGCTCATTGAATCCCAGTACTGCTTATACGGGCCGGCGATCTACCTTCCCATTGGGGCGCTTCCATGATGCCGGCAAGTTCCTCCAGAAAGGCCTGGCTCCAACCGGTGATTCGCGTTGGGGAGATTATGAGTCGACCTCTTATGATGGGTTCAGTTCCGATCATATCTGGATGGCTTCACAGTATTCAGGCAGTAACGGTGATTGGGCTACTGTGATCGGTGAAACACAGTTCGTCAAGGTGTAAGACTTTAATGGTAGCCGGAGGAATTTGAGGGCGATCTCAAGGGTCACCCCTACAGTTCGCGAGGGATGGATAACGGCCACAAGAGTCGTTATCCATCCCTCACATCTTTTGCCTGAAGCATTCTCTGAAAGGCAGTCGCAAAAGCCGCCGCCTGCCCTGATCGAAATGCACCGAAGATATAGCGATCAGGGCGCACCAGGAGGAAGAGATCAGGGTTATGCCTGAGAAAAATACTCAAGGGATCCGAACGAATAAGGATTATCTGGGTGGAAACAGGCGATAATGATACAGATGCGGGTTCGGATGATCTGGCCGGCAATACGCCAATGCGCCGGATAGCGAGTTCTGTCCAGATTTCCTGGTCAGGGAAAGCATTTAACGCATCTTCCTGCAATGCATCGAGATAACGCAAGAGAGCAAATCCTGGTCCAAGCACCTCGTCTAGCAGTACTTTGTCGCCTTGCAGGGTAGTAACTTCGGGTTGGGGCAGCATAAGACCTGCCATGGGCCGATGAATCGGCGCTGCCCGCGATAAATCGGGGCCTACGGCGGCCACACGGCGTGTGGCCCGATTGATCGCGCCCACCGCCGATTCATCGGCCATACCGCGTAGGGGCTGGTTCACCATGCCCACCGCCGATTCATCAGCCCTGGTCAGAAAAAAGCCCTTTTTATATCGTGGCTGCGGCTTAATACGCATTTCTGTAAGATATTCGCGGATGGCGGGTATAGTGTTGAGAGCGAGAAATAGGATATCGCGTAAGAAAGCGACCGGCCTGGAGATTGGCATGACGATACTACCCGCGAATCTGGAGAGCCTGATCATCTGCGCGGCATGCTCCCGGCGCTCGACGTTGTAGGTATCCAGCAGGGAAGGATTTGCCAGGCCCTGTAAAACAAGGGAGAGTTTCCAGCTCAAATTATGGGCATCGCGCAATCCACTGTTCATAGCCTGGCCGCCGAATGGTGGCATCTGGTGCGCGGCATCCCCCAGCAGAAAGACGCGCCCTTTCGAGAAGGTTTTAGCGAGCAGGGCATGGAAGGTGTAGATTGCCTGGCGAGTAATCTGCGGATTGTGAGTTCCCATTACGGATAGGCACAAGGATTCCTTCCCCTCATCCGCCATAGGGGAGATGGAGGGCGACCTCAAAGGTACCTTCCCCTCATCCACGGCCGCTCCCACCCCTACAATGAGCTTTCGAATTGTTTCCGGCTGCAACAGTTTCGCCTCTTGTTCGCCTGGCAGTAGCATGAACTCCCAACGCCTGCGCTGCTGCGGAGCAGGTACGGTGACCGCCGGACGCCGCGGGTTGCAGAAAAACGTAATCGTCGTGGAGGGTTGCTCATCCTGAATGGAATCGATGACCAGCCATTTCTGTGAGTACGTTGAGCCTTGCATGGGGATACCGAGCGCCTTGCGTATCGAACTCTTGCCGCCATCGCAAGCCAGAAGATAGGCACAGCGCATTGTTTTCAGGCTTCCATCAGGGGCGCGAACGGTCACAGCAACGTTTTGCGTGCTCTGCTCGAAAGTTTCAACGGTATGTTGAAAGGCAATATCGACGCAGGTGAAGCGTTTAAGGCCCGCGAGCAGGATAGCTTCGAACTCCGGCTGGTGGAAGGTCGAGATGAGCGGGAAGCCATTCCTGTTGGCTGTGGGAGCGACCCGGGCGAACAGGCGTTTGCCTGAGACATAGTGCGCGCTGACATTCAACAGTATGTGTCGTAGCATAGGTTCAAGCAGTCCTGCCGCCTGTAAAACACGCAGGCCCTCATCATCAATGGCGATGGCCCTGGGAAAGTCATTCAGAGCAGGATTGCGTTCGAGAATCAGGGTATCGACGCCCTGCAGGCCAAGCAAATTGCCCAGAGTGAGTCCGGTCGGTCCCGCACCAACGATGATTACGGAAACATATTGCTTTATGTCGATCATTTCCTGATGCATCATGTAGGATTGTATCACCTCAACTCGCATCAACTATTGGACGAGGGCCAATTACGAACTTTTCCGGCAACACCTAAAGGCGTTTCAGGGCCAGAACGACATTGACGCCTGTGAGACTACGCCCACCAACGAGAGCGGCTGTCCCGGTCAATGTACGAGGTTCATCACGTACAAGGTCTAAACCATAGCTGGGATCTAATTCCTCACAGTTGATGGTCGGTGGAACAATACCGTGTTGAAGCACAAGTATGGCAGTGATGGTATCCAGCGCGCCTGCTGCGGCGAAGCTATGACCGAGCATCGTCCGCGGAACACTGAGGGCTATGTTTGCAATCTCGGAACCAAATACCGAGTGCAGGGCTTCTGCTTCGCTTGCGTCGAATATGGGCAAAGCGCGCCCATCAAGGCTGAAGTAGCCAATTTCATGTGGCGACAATTGCGCATCTCGCATGGCAAGGCTCAGTGCGCGCGCGTATTGCCTGCTACTTGTAGGAGCCTGTTCCAATGCGTGCGGATCATTGGTTTGCCCAAAGCCGGCGATTTCCGCGTAGATTGATGCGCCACGTCGTTGTGCATGCTCGTACTCTTCCAGGATACACATACCGGCTCCTTCGGCGAGCAGGAAACCGGCGGCGCGTCGATCAAACGGGCGATAGGCTTGTGGATCATCTCCCCTGGCACAGAAGTTGCTATGAGAGAGGACGAGTAACATGTATGGTTGTAGCGGGGCCTCAGCTCCCCCGGCGATGATTACATCCGCTTCACCGCGTCGAATGGCCATATACGCAAGCCCCAATGCGTCCAGGCCCCCAACAGTATTATTCAATGTCACCTTAGAGTATCCTCGAATATTGTAGCGGATGGATACCTGGCCAACATTGGCGACCGGGAGCCACGCGATGGAGGTAAAGGCGCTCATCGTGCGCGGCCCGCGTGTATATAAGTTATTCACCTGCTCCACGGCATATTCCGTACCACCAAAAGTATTCGCGATCACCGCTCCTACGCGGTAGGGGTCCTCGCGCGTCATTTCAATAGCTGCATCCTGGAGCGCCTCCTGCGCAGAAACCAGGGCAAAATGCGTCATACGGTCGGTACGGTCCGCCAGTTTGTGTTCAATGTAATCCTCAGGGGCAAAATTCGAGACTTCCCCGCCCACTTGAATTGACAAATCAGCGTCAGAAAAACGCTGGAAACGCTTGATGCCAGAAATACCGTTGCTGGTAGCCTGCCAGAAAGCCTGCTTACCAATGCTGTTGGGGGCTATGACGCCCAGTCCTGTAACAACCACGCGCCGAGTTGTATGATGTTCCATACCTGTCATCTCTGCTCATCAAGCCAGCCTGGTTTCGCCAGGATAAGCGCACTATTCACGCCCCCGAAGCCGCTGGAATGGGTCAGCGCGACATTCACAACAGCCTCTCTTGCTACATTGGGCACATAATCCAGGTCGCAACGTGGATCGCTGTACTCAAGATTGATGGTTGGCGGTATCTTCTGCCATTCTAGCACAAGGGCTGTAATAATCGCTTCAATAGCGCTCGCGGCGCCTTGCGCGTGCCCAATGAGCGATTTGGTGGAACTGATCGGTATGCGATACGCCCGCTCGCCAAAGACCGTCTTATATGCGGCCGTCTCAACTACATCATTCAAGGGTGTTGAGCTGCCGTGCGAATTGATATAGTCGAGCTGTTCCGGGGAAATCTGGGCTTCTTGCAGCGCCTGCCGGATCAACTGTTGCAAGGGTACGCCATCCTCGGGAAGAGCGGTCATATGATAGGCACAGCTATTGGAGGTGAACGTCACCAGTTCAGCATAGATGTGCGCATTACGCGCCAGGGCCAGTTCTCGCTCTTCTAAAACCAGTACCCCGGCTCCCTCCGCCATTACAAAACCATCCCGCTTCACATCATACGGACGCGAAGCCCGTTCCGGTTCATCATTGCGCGTGCTCAATGCTTTGATGATGCAAAAGGCGTTCATTCCGGTGAGACAGATTCCGGCATCGCTGCCACCTGCCAGCATGCGGTCGACCTGCCCCTCTTGAATGGCCCGGAAAGCCTGTCCAATAGCATCCGAGCCTGATGAGCAGCCTGTAGAGATGACGGTGCATGGGCCATAGAGTCGATGGTGGATAGCAATGGCAGAGGCGGGCAAAAATGACATGATGAACATGTTGGAATGCGCATCCTGCACGAGGTCAAGAGGAGCATGGCCGCCGGAATCCGTCACCTCCCTCCATATTTTTTCTCCCTCTTCCGCCGGCGACATTCCCGAACCGATATAGACGCCGGTAGTATCACGTTCCTCTTCGCTCAATTGCCCATACAGGCCGCTATCGTGGAGCGCCAGGTTGGCGGCGGCAACCGCAAACTGCGTACCGCGATCATAAGAAAGGCTCTCTTCCTGTGTCAGTCCAAGCGCTTGCGGGTTGAAGTTCGGCACCTCACCCGCTATCTGCGTTGTTAGTATCCCCGGATCAAAGCGTGTAATACGCCGGATACCGGATTGACCGGCAAGGCAGGCCTGCCAGAAATCAGCCTTGCCTATGCCGTTGGAAGCCAGGACACCCAGGCCCGTGATGACTACGCGTCGTTTTGCGCGCGGGCGTCCAGGGATAGAATACGGATTTATGGAGAATCGATTTATCGCATTCATCATCTGATCACCCCTACAATGATAGATACGCCAGGCCATAGAACTCTCGCCAGGATTTACATTCAAACTCACCAGGCCGGAGGGCCACCTCCAGGATCGCCCTTACATTCATACGCTTTTGTGTCTCATTTGGATTCTTTTACAGTGATGAGAAACCCTTCTATGAGCCGGTTAACGAGCTCGGATTCCGCGTACATAAAGAACCGCTCTCCTCCTGAAATGACGTGATAGCCGGCACAGTTGGGTAAGTTCTCGGCGAGCCAGCGCGTTTTCGCTTCGGGAGAAAGCGCGTCGTTGGCGCGATTGATCAAAAATACAGGCATGGTGAGGGATGCCAGGCGTTCCCGCATATCAAAATTGTGGATGATAGGAAGAACTGAGAACTTGTACACAAATGGCCAGAGCGCTATCTTGCGAAATTGCTCCTCGATCAGGTGCTGGGGAAGCATGCGAGGGACGCCATCATGAGAATGTGGTACCGGGGCCGATAATGAGTTTTCACCAACAAATTCGGTAATCCGAGTGGCCCCAATCGTGTCATTCTGAGCACAGCGAAGAATCCTGGTTTCCCTGGGCACAGATTCTTCGCTGCGCTCAGAATGACACGACTCACTGCTGCTTCCCAATTTTGATGGTGAAAGTTCATTATCGGCCCCCACCGGACGATTGGACACGATATAATTGATCACGATACGCCGGAGGAACCAGGCAGGCAAAAAATGTTCAACCGGCAGGCGCAGAAACAGTTCGTGCAGCAACCAGATGAAAGGATGCGGAGCGATCTGGTAATCTGCCCCCTGGGCAATGATGATCAATGAGCGACAGCGGGCCGGATAGCGCGCGGCGAACTCAAAAAGCACCATAGCTCCGTCGCCATGCCCAATAAAATCGGCTCGTTGCAGTTCCAGACTATCAAGCACACGCTTCAATTCTTCAGCACGCTCTGCCAGCCCAACGAAGCGCGTCCGGCTCTCTTGCCTGCGATATGTAATGACGCGCCGGCCAGCGCTCAAAGCGGAAATTTGTCGCGCATACACATATTCGAGATGTTCGAGGATAGAAACAAATACAAGCGGCTCTCCCTGCCCGATATCTATGAGTGGCATATCGAGATCGCCAATAGGGGCGCGTTGCCACAGCGCTTCGATAGAGGCTACATCGCCATGGAATGTGGCCTCGTCGATAAAGCGATCTTGTTGTTCGTTCTCAATAACATCTTCGGTCTGCATCTTGTGCATAGTATATAATAGGTCAGGGCTTGAGCGAAAGGCAAAAGAGCATGAGAACCCCTGTAGGGGCCGATTATGAAGTTTTACGACTAAAACCGGCAATATTCCATGTCATTCTGAGCGCAGCGAAGAATCTGCGCCGGGATGCCGGGATTCTTCGCTGCGCTCAGAATGATACGGCCAGGGAGCGCTTCCCAATTAGGAGTGATTATGGCAATTGCAGACAGAGAGACGTTTCGCTTGCTGGTAAATAGCTGGATCAGCGCCTTTAATGCTCATGATGTGGCGGCCATTGTTGCTCTCTATGCCGGTGACGCGGAACTATTTGATTCTGGTATGAAACGACCGCGCACCGGACATAGTGAGATCAAGCAGTGGTTCAGCAAGCGCTTTCAGGATATGCCATCGATTCGATACGAACCCTTAAACCTTTTTTTCGCCGAAGAGCAGGCTGTCGTGCAGTGGACAGCCTCGGGCCGACCGTCCTTACTGGGCCAGCACTGGCTAACGCGGCCATTTCGCGTCGAGGGCGTGAGCATTTTTACCTTTCGCGATGGCCGCATACAGAAGCAGCGCGGCTATTATGACCACTACGCCGCCGTCGCGCAGGCGTTTCCGCCTTTAAAGTGGCTATTGCCCCCCCGCTTGTGATGAGGCCGTTTTACCCCAACAGCAAATGATAAAACTTCCACTGTCGCTCGGCCCCCTGCTTATAGATGGCGTGACGTTCGGGGTCAGGAAGAACTGGCGCCGCCACGTCCAATGGCACCTGTGCCACATCGGATATAACGCCGAGAGCTTCCAGCGCCAGTAACGCCGCTCCCCGTGCCGAGGCTTCGTGGCTCAACGAGGGATAGATGGGCGCGTTCAACGTGTCGGCGATGATGCTCTGGAACGTGGGAGAATTCAGCAGCGCGCCTCCACTGCCAAGGATAGTGGGAGCCACTTCGCTTCTATCCAACGCCGTAATCAGCTCTTCGTAGACCGCCCCAAGCTGGTAGGCTAACGCCTCCATGCCCGCGCGCAGGAAGTCTACAGCCGTTGTATCCGTCTGGATGCCCAGCACAGACGCCCGCGCCTCCGCGTGCCAGCCCAGGCTGCGTTCGCCAGAAATAAATGGCAGGATCGTCAGGCCATGCCCATCGGGCTGTAGAGCGGCAACCTTCGGCTCCGCCTCCTCCAACGAGGGGATACACAGCGTCTCTTTCATCCAGGCAAACACGTTGCCACCCTCGCTTAAAGCCCCTCCGAGCAGGCCGCGGTTTTTATCCAACAAATAGAGCCACAGCCCCATCGGAATGTTCGTCATATCCGGCGAAACAACCACACGCATCGCGCTGGAGGTGCCAACCGTGAGCGCCCAGCGATCACCGGTCGCCGCGCCCGAACCGACGTTAGCAGCTGCCCCATCGCCCATTGCCGGGAACCAGGGGACATTGTTTAGCGTCTTCCAGCGCGACGCATACTCACCGGCCAGCCCTTTCACGCTATCCTTCAGATCGCCCAGTGAGGGCAGTTGCTCGCGCCGCACGTGCAGGAAGTCGAGCAATTCCTGGTCCCAATCGCGCTGGCGAATATTGAGCAACCCGGTACCCGATGCCATAGAGAGGCTGCAGACCGAATGCCCCAGGAACTGGCGGTGCAGGTATTCGCCGAAAGAAATCCATTGCGTTACTTTCAAGAACAGGTCCGGCTGTGTTGTTGCCAGCCAGCGCAGTTTCGCGGGCCAGTAACTCGCGTGCAACCTGGCGCCGGTGCGAGCATGAATCTCCTCGTTGTTCAACTGCTGGCGAAGTTCCGCGGCGACCTGCCCGGGGCGCGTATCTTCCCAGGTGATGAGCGGTGTGAGGGCCTTATTGCTGGCATCGACGCCCACCAGGCTATGCCAGAACGTATCAATCGCCACCGCGCCTATTGACGCGGCCAGCGGGCCGGCCATGTGCAATGCCTCGTCAATCGTCTGCGCAACGGTTGAAACGAGCATATCCGGGTCCACCGAGACCTCACCGTCAGCGGACAGTGTGAGTTGATACGTGTGTTGGGACTGAACACCTCGCACGGCCTCACCGGCGGCATCGAACAATAGCGAGCGCGTCGAAGAGGTGCCGACATCCAGCGCAAGGACAAATGGCTCGCGCATCCCTTGCCCATGAAGGACTGGCTGTTGTGTCATACAATCACTCCCTTCTCATTTTTATATACAGCTATTATAGTGCAGGCAGGCTGCATTTTGTTATGGGCAACAGGCACTTTGATAAATTTTGACGACCGAATCTGCTGCTGTAGGGACAATGCCCGGTGCTTGTCCGGCGCGGGAGATGAGGACAGACAGGGACCAGCCACTGTCCCTACTGAATGTGCCACTTGTTCTCTCGACTTTTGAATCACCCTGATCCTGGCTGGAATACCGTTCTCTTATTCGAGATTTTCTGTTATATTTTAAGTTAGCAAGCAGGCGAAACGAGTGGTGGATTCGTGGAAGGTGACCTCAAGGGTCTCCGCACCACCTCAACTCCACTCCCGCCCTTACAACGCTCAGACTTCTGCTGTCCAAAAATTATGTGTTAGAGGGGGCTTCAAACAAATGAAGGAACACAAACAGGCAAAGCAGGGCTTTCCGCATTCCATCTTTATTTCCAAAAACATGCTACTTGCCCTTTTAATGTTAGTCGTGGTGATGATGCTCTCATATTCCAGCATCAGTAGCCTTGCCGGTCAGCAGAACTCATCTGCTGCGCCACTTGAGAGCAAAACGCTGGCGACGAATGGTGCTGACAACTGGGTTGGAGATACAGAGGTCACAGCACCTGACTTTCAATTCGCGCCGGGGACATCTCAGAAAGTGGGCATTTCCACCCTCTTTAAGCCTTACTATGACAGTCATAACGGGAAGCAAAACCTGGGGAATGCGCTGACGGTTGCTTTCCCAACCGATCGGGGTTGGATTCAGTTCTTTGAGTCGGGCGCGTTGTTCTTGCCGGTACCCCAGAAGGAACATGTTCATGATGCGAATGATCCGCTGGTCGATTTGATCGTCAATGGCGCAGGCGACCCTGAAAGCGGGATTATACGCCTGCCATTGCTCCAATCGCTGCTGACCGTGGGCAGCCAGGTGCCGGTTGGCGGGCTGGGCAGTCCGCTCACCTATGTTGACCTGCGCGCGGCAACCAACCCCAATCTTATGCAGCCGGCCCCTACCGCCGGTCACACGGCCACTCCTTCTCTCGCTACGAGCCAGGGCATCTTTGTCAGTGGGGGCACGCGCGGCGGAAAGGATGTTGGTCATCTTGTCCCGCAGGCATTCTGGAATTATATCAATCGTCCTGACGTCTCACCCGATGGGTGGCAAACGGATTTCGGCCCTCCACTTACCGCGGCGCTTGCCTTTACCATAACGCAGAACGGCGGTACGCATCACATGATGGTACAGCTCTTCTGGCGCGACGGTCTATTGCTCGATCAAGATACGCTCGATAACAATGGCCAGCCCCTGATCCGGCAGCTGGATACCGGCATTGACTACCTGAATACGCTCGGCCCTCCCATCGTCGCCCTGGCAGCCGGGCAGCAAATCTGGGCGCAAGGCAATGTCACCTTGCTCAACACGCCGGATACCGGTCAGGCCATCGCGCATATGGGACAGCATTATCCCCTGACAACGTCCGGCGACAGCGCCTGGATCAATGGGACGCTCTGGTACCATGTCCAGTGGGCTATTCACAAACAAACGCGCAGCGGCTGGGCGCAGGCCTCCACAATAACCTTCGCCTCGCCGGGAAACGCCCCTGGTTGGGCCTCTTTCGACGCGCTCTCGCCAGACCTGGCCGCCTACCTCGCCAGCTTTGGCGATAACGTGGGAGCAGCAGTCTACGATGTAACGAACAACCGTTATTACACCTACAACGCCGATACCCAGTTCATCACCGGCAGTTCGATTAAAGTACCGATTATGCTCACTTTCCTGAATTTGACCGAGCAGCAGGGCCGCCAGCCGGATGCGAATGAAATGAACCTGCTCACGACGATGATCGAGAACTCCAACAACGACTCGGCGGAGGCACTTTATACGAATGAAGACGGCAACGCGGCCGGAGTTGCCAGCTATATGCAGCAAATAGGTATCAGCGGCCTGAGTCCCTATCCCGGTGCTTTCGGCTGGAGCCTCATTACGCCTTTGACCATGGTCAACTTGCTTACACGGCTCCAGAACGGCACGATCTTGACGGCACAAGACCGCCAGCTGGCGCTCTACCTGATGGAGAACATCGAATCCGACCAGCAGATTGGGGTGGGGGACACCGCGCCTGCGGGAGCCACAGTAGCGATGAAAGATGGCTGGGTTCCCGCGCCCGACGGGTTGTGGGCCATGAATACTTCCGGCATCGTGACAATGGGCCGGCAGACCTACATCATATCCGTCTACACGCGCGACCAGAACTCGCTTGACGACGAGTACGCCATTGTGCAGCATGTTTGCGGCGCCGTGGCCAAACTGCTGCTTTAGATTTATTAAGGCAATCCGCCCACATTGACCTTAATCAAGCCGCTCGATGGATAGGTCCAGCCGAGGGCCTTATCGACGCCAGGACTCAGATCAATACTCGACTGGTTGGTAATGCCCTGATCATATGTCCCATCGCGCAACCAACCACCGTTGTTCGCATTATAGCCACTCGGCCCGCCTCCACAGGTGATCCCGTCATTATTGAGTGAAGCTACGACGGTCTCAGCACAGCCTTGAGGAAGCGCAGTCGGCCAGTTGGTGCCATCGGCGAAATTTCCTGTCGGCGAATAGCTGGGGGCCGAATAGAATGGCAGGCCGGCATGCATGTAGAGCAGGTAATAATACATCCTGCGGCGGTTCTTGCTATCGGGGCAGATGCCGTTGACGAGTGGATTGCTCGTGGCGTCTTTTGCGATCAGGTTTGAAGAGACGGGGCAGCCAGGCGGGGGCGTCGAGCTGACACCGTTCGGGTCCCACCAGTTGTCGTCTTCGTTCCACGGTCCTACATCGGTGATACGCACCTTGCCGATATGCTTTGAGCCGTCCGGCAGGGAAATATTGACCGACCACTTCGTTTTTGTGCCATTTGGCACGTAAAACGGCTGGTAAATCGATGGGATATTCGAGATTTCTCCCAGATTCGCGAACTTGATATAGGCATCGGGCATGGCCACGTACTGGCCGGTCTTCGCATTGATACTATCTAGCGACGATTGCCGTGTGAAAGAAGTCGCCCAGACGGTATAGCTCGTACTGCCTGCCGATTGCGCTTGACCATTTGCCGCCTGTAGAGCAACTTCCAGTTGCCGCAAGGTCTGTTGCGTTTGAGCGAGCAATAGAGGCTCCTGGCCGTGTGTCAGCGCAGAGAGTTGGCCCGCAAGCCTGGTGTATACCCGCGTGCTACCGGCCGGATTCGCTCGCGCGCCGATTCTTCCAAGAGATGCCGGGTCTGCCTGCATCAAATCCAGCCAGGAGCCGCGTACAGCCGCGCTGATGGCCGCGCAATTCTGAGCTGAGATGGTTTCGGAGCGGCAAATTTGTGATGCCTGCTGCTGGATCGTAGTCGTGCCACTGGCCCAGATGAAAATAAGATTTTGCATATCCTCCGCTTTAAGCGCGCGCACAGCCGGTTGTGTCGCAGCCACCGCGCCAGGAGCTACCCCGAACAATATGCCTGCGAATATGCTGAGTATGGCACCTAAAGAGATGGCATATTTGCCAGGACTGAAGTGTCCCCCATGTAAATGCATAACGTAAACTTCCTTTTCTACCGTTTTTATTTTCTTGCGCACTCATCGCACACTTTAATAGAACAATTGTAACATATTTCCGCTTTTTGGCCGGTAAAGTAGTACCTGGTAAGATCATTATAACCGGCATAGCCACAGGCGGCTTTACAATTTTTTTACATATTTCTGAAATCCATTTGATACACATCGCTTACACTATATTCATGTTTATGGATGGTGATGAAGGATGATCTTTTCATGTTACAATTGAGAATAATCAGGTTGGCAGCTAGTATGTGTCTGTGTGAGGGTGTATAGCGGTGAAAAAAATCATTGTTTCGGTCGTTATTATTGGAGTCTTTGTTGTATATTGTTTTCTCTATGGTCGCGCCGGTCTGATTGCGCAGGTGCCGACCTCTACTGTAGACTCTCGTCCTGCGAGTTCCGCCACGGCCCCCGCTTCAACCTCTACTCCTCCGGCAGGCGGGACAGGGGGAACCACTTCGACGCCGGCGCCAGGAGCGCTCTACAAAGACGGTTCCTACACGGGCAGCGTCGCCGATGCTCAGTGGGGCAATGTGCAGGTCAAAGCCGTCATTCAGAACGGCAAGATTACCGACGTGCAGTTCTTGCAGTATCCCAATGATCGCAGCCGCTCCGTCTACATCAATAGTATCGCCGACCCGGAACTGACGAGCGAGGCGATCCAGGCCCAGAGCGCCAATGTCGATATTATTACAGGCGCCACCGATACCAGCATGGCCTTCATTCAATCTCTCTCCGACGCGCTTGCGCAGGCGAAAGCATAAGCGATGAGACAACTGCAGCTACTCATGGGTATGCCCATCACAGTCGAGATTGATGATGCTCGCGTCACGCAAGCCGACATTGCCAGCGTGTTTGACTATTTTCGCGTCATCGATGCTACCTTCAGCACTTACAAGGAAAACAGCGAGATTTCTCAAATCAACCGCGGCGAGTTGCGCCCCGAAGAGTATAGCAATGATATGCGGACCATCCTGGCGTTAAGCGAGCAGACGCGGCAGGAAACCGGCGGCTACTTCGACATCCAGCATAACGGCATCCTCGATCCGTCCGGCATCGTCAAGGGCTGGGCCATCCTGCAAGCCGCGACGATGCTGAGAGAAGCAGCATTTCAGCATTTCTACATCGATGCCGGCGGCGATATGCAAGTGTCGGGCTACAAAGATGGGAAACCTGGGAGACTGTGGCGCATCGGCATCCGCAATCCGTTCAATCGCAACGAAATCGTCAAAGTGCTGGCGCTCACAAATAAGGGCATTGCCACGTCTGGCACGGCCATTCGCGGGCAGCACATTTACAATCCGCATCATCCAGGACAACAACTGCTGGACGTTGCCAGCCTGACGGTTATAGGCCCCAATGTCTATGAAGCCGACCGCTTTGCCACGGCTGCTTTCGCGATGGGAAAGAAGGGCATCTATTTTATCGAAGAGTTGCCAGGGTTTGAGGGATATATGATCGATGCCTCCGCACGCGCAACCTATACCACCGGTTTTGAAAGGTATGTACTGCAAGATGATAACACGCGTTGATGATCTGCTGGATCGCATCACTATGTACCGCCTGGTGCTATATGTGCTGATCGCCTACCTTGCTGTGGCGGAAGTACTTTCGTTTTTTCACCTGCTGCCCTTCTCGCCACTCGCGCTGCTGGTATCAACCGCCTTCCTCGTTCTGATGTGCTGGGCCACGAATACGATCCTGGCGCGCATCTTCGCCGTTCCAACCAACGTCGAATCGGCCTATATCACGGCCCTGATCCTGGCGCTGATCATTGACCCCATCTCGTCGGCGGGTGGCCTGGCCTTTCTCGGCTGGGCCGCCATCCTGGCCATGTCTTCCAAATATATTCTCTCTCTTCGCAACAAGCACATCTTTAACCCCGCCGCGATTGCGGTCGTGATTACCTCGTTTGCGCTGGGCGATTCCGCCAGCTGGTGGGTGGGAACCGCAAGTATGCTGCCCGTGGTATTGATTGGTGGAGCGCTGCTGGTGCGCAAGCTGCGCGCGGGCGAAATGGTCTTGTTCTTTATTGGCGCTTCCCTGCTCACCGTGTGTTTCGTCAGCATCACGCAGGGGCTTGCTTTGACCAAAGAACTGCCGCTGCTGCTGCTCGAATCGCCCCTCTTTTTCTTCGCGGCGATCATGCTGACGGAGCCGCTCACAGCGCCGCCGACACAATTGCTGAAAGATATCTATGCCGTTATCGTAGGTATCCTGTTCATACCGCAAATTCATATCGGGCCTGTCTATTCCACGCCCGAAGTGGCTCTGGTGATCGGCAACCTTTACTCCTACATCGTGAGTCCCAAGTTCAGGGTTTCGCTCAAGTTGCGCAAAAAAAGCAAGATCGCACCGGAAATCGTCGAATTCGTCTTCAAACCATCACAAAAACTGGCCTACCGGCCAGGGCAGTATATGGAGTTCACTCTTGGGCACCCAAAACCGGATAGCAGGGGCAACCGGCGTTATTTTACGCTTGCATCTTCTCCGACCGAGGAAAATCTGCGTCTGGGAGTGCGCTTCTACGAAAACAGCAGCACATTCAAGCAGGCCCTGTATCGCATCGATGCCCGCGCAACCATCCTGGCCGGACAGATTGCCGGGGATTTTACGCTGCCACCTGACCCAGAAGAAAAGCTCGCCTTCATCGCCGGTGGCATCGGCATTACGCCCTACCGCAGCATGTTGAAATACCTGCTCGACACCGGCCAGCGGCGCGATATCGTGCTGTTTTATGTCAGCCGCACGGCGGACGAGATCGCCTACAGGGACATTTTAAGCGAGGCACAGGCGAAACTCGGCATCAAGGTATTCTGCACGCTGACTAACATACAAGCGATCCCGCGCAACTGGACCGGCCTGACAGGGCGCTTGAACGAGCAGATGATTCTGAGAGCCGTTCCAGACTACGAGGAGCGCACATTTTACCTGTCCGGCCCTCCAGCAATGGTGCGAGCATATGAACACGTCCTCAGGAATATGCGTGTTGGGCGCGAACAGATAAAAAAGGATTTTTTTCCCGGGCTGGTGTAGTGTTATTGGTAACCTCTCAAAAGTTGGGGCAGAGCATCATATTTGCAATAAGCATACAGGACCCGGGCTTTTACGGATTTCTCAACCAGGGGAAACGTCTCCAGCACGTGACAAAATTCTTCCTCGCTCAGGCCATAGAGATGAGCAATAAGCCCATCCATTTCGGCCCGTAACGTTGCTCTTTCCTTCGCCTCAATAGCGACCAGCGCGGACGACCAGGTTGAACATGGCATGACTATTTCCCATAACGCGTCATATTCAGGCGTGATGCAGATGAGCCGCGCGGCACGCTCCACGATCATTCTGAACCTGGCATCCTCTCTCGGCAGACGAGGCACCGGCAACTGGTAGATGTAAAACATATTCAAATTGGCCGAGATTTTCTGCCCGGTGAAATAATCCGCGACAAAGCTGTTCAGGATGGCGACAAGATAGAGCAGTTCGCAATCGTCTATCAGCAATGATCCCGCGACATCGTCACCCTCGAAACGCTCCCGTAGGGGCCGATTCATCGCGCCCACCGCCGATTGATCGGCCTCCGTAGGTTGCCTATTGCCTGGATCAAGCCGTCGCGAAACGAACAACGAATTTCCCGCGAAGACATTCCGGGGCAAGATGGTGGCAATCAAAGCACGGCGGTCGGTTTTGCGCCCGATGCTACGATATGCCAGGCGGTAGTACTGGTAATCCAGCTGCTGGCCGCTATCGCTTTTGTGACCAGGCAGCGCGCGTCGTCCTTCTTGTTCAAGCACCCAATAACGAGGCCGCGCCAGCGAGGTCAGCGAACGGTATGTGGCGAACTGGTGAATCATTTTGCCCTCGTAGAGCGGCAGGCTGCCCGGTGCAGGTTCTGTGCGAAAGAGGGAACTATCGTTGGTCATATGCAATTCGTTCGCCAGCACCAGGTTCCATGTTTTCGCAAGTCTTTCACCCAGCAGTGGATACTCCAGCATCTTACGAGCGATCCGTCTATCCATGTCATGCTTGAACTCCATAATCGAAAGCGAGCCAGGCGCGAGGCGGCGAATAAGAGCGACGGGTATCTCCACTGCGCCATTCTCGGGAAATGATTGCAGTTCAGCAATATCCTGGCGCATAAAGGCTGCCGGAAACGCCTGTGTCTGCCCACCTTTTTCGAAGGTCAGCACAACGAACTTGTAGCTGCGATGCACCTGCGCGAAGATGGTCTTTGTATTCTCGAAACAGCACATGCCCGTGATTCGCGCCTGCTCAAACAGCATCTCGCGCAATTTCTTCGCTCCCAGGTCGGTATAGATGCCGCTTGGAATGACCAGGCCACAGAATCCTCCCTCGCGCAGTAGATTGTAGCATTGTTCGGTGAAGAGCTTATAGAGATTGATGTCGCTGCCGTGTTTTTTGCCGTTGATGATGGAAAGCTGGCACCTGTATTGCGCCGCCGAGCGAAAATAAGCGCTTTGATAGGCAAAACGGCTCGCGTAATCCAACCAGGCGGCGCGAATTTCCGGGTCCTGTAGCAGTCTGGCCTGTTCCAGCGCAAAGTCCTCGATGCGCATGCTATTTTTGCGTACCAGTTCAGAGTGGGTGGCAAGGAACTCTTTGGCCTGCGGCTTGTATATTTCCCAGGGTGGATTGGTAATGATGATATCGAATCCGCCACGTTCGCGCATGATCTGAGGAAATTCGTAGCTCCAATGGAAAGGCTGCAGCGCTTCAATATCCGCGATGGTTAGCGCTCGCGCTATGGGTTTTCCTGCCCGCTGCTCCTGAGCATTCCAGGTCGCTTGCTGATATGTAATACCCAATCCCTTGAACTCGGCGAGTAATAACCGGTTGAGACAGGCAGCATCGGCATCCCACGCATCCTTATCCGACTGCAGCAGGCCGATTAGCGCATTGCCGGTGCGAATATTGAAATGGAGTTCAGACCCCATCGCGGGCGACCGCAAGGGTTCCATCCCCTCATCCACACTGCTCCCGCCTTTACAGTGATAAACGAGGGCTTCATAGAGGCGCTGCCTGGTTGTTTCAACCGCTTCCTGCATGATATCTACGCCGAAGAGGTTTTCGCGGATGATCTTCTTTTTGATGAAATACGCCAGATTACCATGCTCCGCGCGCGCCTGTTCGAGCCAGTGCATCAGGTCTGGGTCGCGCAGGCTTGCAATCCTGCTCATTATGGCTTCGTATATGCCGGTCAGTGTTTCCAGCGCCGCGACGAGAAACGCGCCATCGCCGCAAGCAGGGTCAAGAATGGAGATGGTGGGTAGGATAGCGAGCAATTTCCGGCAAAGATCAGCTTCGAGGTTTGCCAGCAACTCTTCCATTGAAGAGAAAGGCGGATTCTTCCCCTTCGCTGCACTCAGAGCTTCGGTTTCTTCCGCGTTCGCTCTGCCCAGGGCTAAAGACTCAGCAATGACTTGAGGCTTGATTTTTTGCAGGATACAGCTATGAATGGTCCGCTTGCTCAAGTAGGTAGTGATTTCGGGGCGCGTATAGTAGGCTCCCAGGCTTTTTTGTTGGAAATTTTTTCGCAAGCAGGCTACTCCATCAATGTTCGCATCGCGTGTCGTCCGCTTAACGGAAGTATATCACAGGCGGCTTATACAAAAGAGACGATATATCTCACAGCGGCGTTATACTACTAGATGTAAGGGAATCATACAGCCTCTTCAAGGGCCTGATCCAGTGCTGGACGGGAATCATATGTCACAGGTGTATCAGGTCTGGTTGCTGCAACGTATTACCTGTAGGGTATTGAAATAGCGCATCGCCACGGGTCTATCCTGGGGGCCTGGAAATTATCTCATGTCAGTCACACCTGCCGGCCACCATACCGCCAACACGGAGTTTTTCGCCTTATTAAGCAGGCATCCAGAGTTGGAACAATGGCTCATCACGCATAGCCAGCAGGAGCCAGCTGTAGATACGGAAGATCTTCACGGCCTCTTTTTGCAGGAATGCTCGCGTAGTGGTATTTCAGAGCATGAGTACCCATTCGCGGTTGATGACCGTGGCAAGTCCGATCTGCTGGACTTTTACGAGCAATTACCACAACGCCCCATGCAGTTATCCCCCGATATGTTAGCAGAGGATACCATGGCGACTGTAATGACGCACCCTGGCGAGACTGGCCCAATAGAAACCCCGCCAGAAAAGAAGACCAGGCCCTTGCCCCTTTTAGAGCCTGGTGCCATCGAGGCCGATGAATCGGCGGTGAGTACGGTAAACCGGCCCCTACGGGAAGATACGGCCGGTGATTTAACGGCCTCACCTGGAGCACAGGATAATCGGCCCGTAGATCGCTCGTCAAAAAAGCGCCGTATCCCCCACATGGTACTGCTCGCTATCATCCTGCTGGGTATTTTTGTTCCCATTGGTTTTGCCGCCGGTGTGGGCATCGACGCCTACCGAACCTACAGTGATCTGCGCAACGAGGCACACGATGGCGTTCAGCACCTGCTCAACGTCAAAACCATCTTTACCGGCGCCAAAACCCATCCCGGTGGTCTTTTTGATACCAACAGGCTGCATAGCGCGCAAAAGGAACTGCACGCCGCCAACAGCGATTTCCAGCAGCTCCAGCAGACGCTGGATCATTCTTCGCTCATCCACAACGTTGCTACCTTTCTGCCGCAGTATCTCCCTCAAATCAGATCGGCACGCGCCGCCAGCCAGATCGGTATCGACGCCTGCGCTATCGGGCAAGAGGTAATCAATACAGCGCTGATCCTTGCGCCTTCATTGCATGGCTCGCTGCTGACAAGCACCGGCAAACCGCTGGTGACACAGAATACCTTGAATCTGCTTGGCACAACGATTGATGAAGTGTTACCCGAGCTACGCGATATTATGGCGCAATCGCAGCAGATCACGCTCAGCGCTTTGCCTGTCAGCGCGCAGGAACGCGACGAATTCGCGCAGTTGCTACAAGCTTTGCCGCAGGTAACGACTGATTTGACGCAGGCACATGATCTGCTCGGCGCGGCAGGCTGGATTCTTGGCGTCGACCAGCCGCGTACTTTTCTGGTGCAGACAATGGATCGCGCCGAATTACGACCAACGGGCGGATTTACGGGTCAGTATGGCGAACTGACCATCAGCGGCGGGCGAGTCGCGCCGTTCGCGCTCAAAGATATTTCGTTGATCGAGTATGCCGATAACAGCCCCACGCTGGGCAACCTGGCGCCATCGCAGTACCGCTCCTGGTGGCCTTTCGCAAACTGGGGGTTGCGCGACTCGAATCTCTCCGCCGACTTTCCAACCTCGGCGCAAATCGCCATTACCCAATACCGGCAGGAAACCGGTCACGTCGTCGATGGAGATATCCTGTTCACCCCCATGCTGATTGAACACATCCTCACTATCATCGGCCCTATTCCAGTTTCTGCCTACAACGAGGTCATTACAGCGCAAAACCTTGAAAATCGCCTGCATTATTATCAGCAGGACAATGCAGGCATCGCTAAACAGGCCGTAGTACAGCCAGATAATAAAGTTACCTCAAACCGCAAGCGCTTCACTTCGCTGCTGGCTCAACTGCTGGTACAGAAAATTCGCCAGGCGCCCCCTGATGAACTACTCGCTATTGCACGCGAAGCGCTGTATGACCTGAAAACGCGCGACCTGCAGGTATACTTTACCAACCCGCAGATCGAGGGATTATTGATGCAGTACGGCGATGCCGGGCAAATGGATCGCTCAACCACACATGATGGACTCTACATTGTGCAGGCCAACGTCAGCGCCAGCAAGGCCTCTCAGTATGTGCAGACCAGCCTGAATGATACGGTTACGCTCAATGCCGAGGGTGGAGCTACTCATGTGCTGCGAATGCGGCTCATGTATACCCAGATTGGGCCGGTCTACGGCTATGATACCTATCGTGATTACGTGCGTATCTATGTGCCGCCAACCAGCAAATTCTTATGGGGTGATGGTTTCGATACCGGTACACCTCTCTGTGGTGGCCCCTACGCGCCATGCCCTGCCAGCGGCGTCTACCGTGGAAATGAACTCGTCTGTCCCAGCGGCCAGTACGAGCCGGGAGCAGCCGCCCCGTCCAACATCGACCCGAGTGGTGGAGACTTCCTGCCACTTGACACCATAGGACCACCAACCACCCTCACCAGCGACGAGCCAGGCCGCGCCATGTTCGGCGGCTACGTCGTCGTCCCTAAAAACTGCGCCATGACTATCACCGTATCCTGGTACGTCCCCCCCATGGGCAACCATCCCTATGCTTTACTCGTGCAGCGTCAGGCTGGTACTTTTCCCGCATTGAACCTCACAATTTTGCCAACTCCCGCCAACTGTACTATACTCGGAACATCAGGCCTGTATTTCAATGGCATCCTGAGTGATGACAGGTCTTTTACAGTGCCGCAGAACAGAGCAACCGCAAAAGACGGGCGACCACAAAAGGCTCAGGACGCTACAGGCTGCTATCCCCAAAACGGGATATAGTTCGAAGGGCGGCCACAAGGGTATGTCCCTATGCCGAACCGGTTTATGGAATTGGAAGTAAAAGGCTGCGATCATGAGATTCTTCGCTTCGCTCAGAATGACATGATGGCGCTCAGGGGTGATTGTAATGAATGACTTTCCCGGAAATCCACATAGAAATCGCAATCTGATCATCTTTTTCGCATTGCTTGCTTTAGCCGTCCTTGTCGTCACCTTTTCCTTATCGTACATATTTCTGAGCAGGTCCAACTCGTCACCGGTGGGTTCGACCACTCCTACACCTGGCACGGGTTCGGCCACGTGCAATGGCCAGGGCGTGACAAAAAATCCCGATGGCTCCTATACCTTTTCCTGGCTGCACGTCAATGCTGCCGGCCAGATCGTCGATTCGCATAATTGCCTGGTTCACCTGCTGGGCATGAATATGGGCGGTCTGTTCCTCAGTTCAGCCGGGCATCAACCATTATCCTCTATCAGCTGGTATAAGCAGCATATACCCATGAATGTAGTACGCGAAGCGATTAACACCTACTGGTGGGATACCAACGTCTACGTCCCCAACGCACATATGCACTTCCAGCAGTGGCTCGAAACGGTGATCAACTGGCAAAAGCAGAACGGCAACTACGTGATTATCGACGCCGCCACCGAATTTCATAACCCGCCCTGCGGCACAGGAGTCACTGTTCCCTGCCCCTCACAGAACCAGGCCAACAAGAATACTCCGCCCAATCCAGAAGAGCAATCGACCTACCAGCCCACGCCATTACAGGCCCTCACCGACCTGGCCAAAATGTACAGTAATGACCCACAGATCATCTTTGACGTGTGGAACGAACCCTCGCCCAAAGAAGTCAGTGGTATCAGCACGCAGACCTACTTCCAGTACATGAATCAGCGCATCGACACGGTGCGGCAATACGCGCCTAATTCCATCGTCATGGTCTACGAAAACGGCCTGCAGCAGATCATGTCCGGTCAATATCCCATGTACACGCAAAAAAATCTCATGTTTGATACGCATATTTACGCGGCGCACTGGACCCCGAGCAATACCACCTCTCTCGTCTCCTTCGTCCACACTCATGGTGACGCCTTTATCGTCGGCGAATGGGGTGGCAAACCCGGCAAACCTGATCCCAGCGTAATGATCCCATTCTTGCAACAAAACGACGTCGAAGCCTGTTACTTTGGCGCAAACGACCTCGTCCCAGGTGGCGGAGCAGCTCCCACCCAGCTTAACAGCATCGGCCAGGCTGTCGCCAGCGGCTATGGCTCGATCCTGGGTTCGTAGCTATCCGCGATTGCTCCAGGAGCAACAGATCATGCCGGACTGCGGCGCCACCTATCAATGGATGCCGCTGCCAGCCTCACTACGCGAATTTGCCCGCTAGAAACGGCTGGGATGCTATCAGAAGATGTGGCTATCTGCTTATAGACTGTGAGCGTGCCACCGCTATAGTCGAGGGTAAACTTGCCAAAGCGGCTCCATATATCAGAGCCAAGCAGCCCGACAAAACCGCTTCCACGCTCATGAGGAATGGAGGCCGACACAATGACTGCTGATGGCAAATGGATAGAACCGGTACTCCAATTGGATATGGACACCGGCGTCGCCTGCTGCACGCCGCCAATCCCGCTGATTGACTGGCTGGAACCTGCTGCTTGCAGCCCAAACCGTCTGACAAGCGAAGGAGCAATTAAAGAGATGCTGGCGCCGGTATCAAGCGCGAACGTAAACGGCCCGTGACCATGTATCATGACGGGCAGCAGTACAACCGTCGCATTATCCTGGCCTTTCACCACCTTCACATTTACCGTATAGGTCTGGCTGCTCGAAGTGGTCGTAGGCCCGCTACATGCCGCCAGGAATAGCGCGATGACCACCACACAGCACAACGCATAGGATATTCTCAAGCTATTTTTGCTCTCATTCATCGTTTACCTCACCGGTTAAAAGCTCTTCCGGGATGCCCTGATTGCTTCCTCAATTGAGACATCGGCCTTCCGGTCTCCTGATGCTCCTAAAGTAGAATACGATAGAAGCGCTATTAAGGCGTCATGGGCAGGATTCGAAAACTCAAAACCGAGGAACCAGGCAGCGATTGTATGTATGCTATAATGCCAGCGGCATGAGCAAGTGCGGGTAGAGATTCTTCGCTTCGCTCAGAATGACATGCCCCGCACCATGTCATTCTGAGCGCAAGAAGCCGAAGCCCTGAGCAACGAAGGGGAAGGAGCTCGGCTCACATACAGGAAGAAAGCGAGAAAGAAAAACCATGCTAGCAAGCGTATGGCATCCAGATATTCAGAGCGCCATGGAGAGCGCGCGAACGCGAACTCGCAGGCAAATTATGCTGGATAGGCGCAGCATCGAAATTGCACCGGCGTTTCCTTCGCCCCAGGACTGGCGTGACTCCTGGATTTATTTTCTCATGCTCGACCGCTTCAACAATCCCACCGCCCCGCCGCGCCAGATGCCCTATGATAGTATCTACGGACAATTCCAGGGCGGCACCTTCAATGGCGTGCGAGAGCAGCTTCCCTATTTGAAGAACCTGGGCGTGGGAGCGATCTGGCTCTCCCCGGTTCTCAAAAACTGCCAGTACTCGCAGGGCAGCTATCACGGCTACGGGATCCAGGATTTTCTGCGCATCGAGCCACGCTTCGCCTCAAGCCCCGATGTGGCCGAGCAGGAACTGCGGGCGCTGGTTGACGCGGCCCATGCCCTGAATATTTATGTCATCTTCGATATTGTACTCAATCATAGCGGTGATGTGTTTGCTTACCAGTGTCGTCCCGGCGATGCCACGTGTTCCTCGTCTGAAGGGTCGGAGGCCGAATATAGCGCGACAACCTACCCCATTCTGTGGCGTGACGAACATGGCAATCCTCGCCAGGACTGGCCTGTTGCTGAAGAAATCCAGAATCCATCTCTCGATGCAGCCGTCTGGCCGGCAGAACTGCGCTTCAATGCCTATTTCCGGCGGCAGGGCCTGCCCGACCCGAATGGGGATCAAACCATCGGCGACTTCGCCTCTCTTAAACAAATGCTGACCGGCGATCCCAATCTACAGGTTGCCTTGATCCGCGCTTACCAGTACCTGATCGCGCGCTTCGACATCGATGGATTCCGCATTGATACCTTAAAGTACATTGACCGCAGCTTTGCCCGCCTCTTTGGAGACGAAATGCGCGAATTCGCGCTCAGCATCGGCAAGAAAAACTTCTTCACCTTTGGCGAAGTCTATGACAGCGAGGACAAAATCGCCGCTTTCATTGGCCGCAATACGATGGACACGGAGGCAGGCGATTTAATCGGCGTGGATGCGGCCCTTGATTATCCGCTTTTCTACAAACTTCCTGGGGTCTGCAAGGGCGAACTGGCTCCGAGCGAAGTTGTGGGCATGTACGAGTATCGCAGGCAGGCGGAGCATAACATTCTGAGTACGCATGGCGATGCGAGCAACTTTTTCGTAACGTTTCTGGATAATCACGATCAGACGCATCGTTTCTACTACTGTCCCGCCGGCAACCCGGATCAATACGACGACCAGGTCACACTGGCACTGGCCTGCTTATTTTCCTTGCAGGGCATTCCCTGCGTCTATTATGGTACCGAGCAAGGCCTGCATGGTAGCGGCAACGCGCCGGAGGCAGTCCGCGAGGCGCTATGGGGCAAACCGGATGCCTTCGATACCGGTTCAAAGTTTTACGCAGCCATCAAGGAAATCGCGAGCGTGCGGGCAGGCCAGCCTGCTTTACGCTATGGGCGGCAGTACTTCCGGCCCCTTTCCGGCGATCACACGGTTTTCAGTATCTCCACCCTGGCACCCGGCGTGCTGGCATTCTCTCGCCTCTTGAGCGATCAGGAAGTGATTATCGTCGCCAACACCAGTACGCAGGATACCATCTCGCTTGCCATCATTGTCGACGGCACTATCAACACTATAGGCGCGCCTTACCAGGTGCTGTATAGCAACAAATCCAACTATACGCCTCCCGGCCCCGTGACACAAAGCAGCGAGGAAGTGGTTGTTTACGAGGTCGATGGCACAGTTGGGCAAGGGCCGGTAAAGTTCATCACTGTTACGCTGCAGCCGATGGAGGTGCAGATTCTGGGGCAAAGCACGACCGCGGGCCTCACGCCACTTCACCTGTAGCGCGCCACCTGCCGGTTCGAAGATCTCATTGGTATGGCTGCAGGACAGGTACCAGGCGCTATCCCTACAGGCCGCCATATCGCCTGACCAGTTCCTTCCTCGACATCCATACCTCCTGTGGATATGTTCCGTAGGTTGTCCCGCGCAGGAGCCTGCCAAGTCCGCTCTCGTTGTAGAGGACCAGCAAACCTGTCATAAAGAAGCGGTCTAGCCAGGCGAGCAGATTTCTGGGACGTTCGCGCACCGTAAAGCCCAGTCGCGGTGCTACACGGCTCAGCAGGGTGATTCCCAAAAAAGCACGCAGTGCAGGGGGAAAATCGGGTTCTTGCGTCCAGGCTGCCAGCGCCTGTAAATCTTGCTCCACCATGCGCAGGATATCCCAGGGACCGGCATGCCGCGCTTTCTGGAGCAGCATGCGATTGCGAAAGTGTAATTCGCCAATCACGTCTCCCTTTTGCACATGCACTCCATCCGGCAGATCTATCGGGCGACCATGATAACGGGTGATATGCAGTTGAAACAGGCCATGAGGCGAGCCAGGCACCGGTTTCACATGCCATATGAAGAGGGTAAAACGCTCCCAGAGAGGCCAGAAACGCAGAAAACCGCGCGCTTTGCCTGCTCGTGTCTGGAATGCCAATCTCCACCAGAAGCCCGGTTTGCGACGAGATGCGCGCGGTTTGCGACGAATAGAAGTTCCTTCTTCCCCCACATGTTGCTGAGGTTCCTTTACATCCATAGAGTTGCCCTGAGTTCTTCCCACTAAGAGGCTGTTAAAGCAAGTAACCAAATGATACAACATGCTTCTGGAAAGTGGAAAGACGACGCAGGAATAGCATGTCAATAACAGGCAAGGGAATGTGTGGGCTTCACTTCAAGCCATAGGGCCACTCAAAATAGCCTCCTTAACCACCCTATCAACATCTTCTCCCATACTTACTCCATCAGCACGCAGATAGCGCAAGAAACGCTCGATAGCAACGCGCAGCGCATCCAGCAGGTAGGCATCTAATTGCACATCCGGTTCCCACCACCAGCGCGAAATTGTCCAGATGCCCTTTTCCAGGCGCGAATCGACACGCGCGATAAAGCGGTCACCGTAGAAGACGGGCAGCACATAATAGCCCCATTTGCGCACGTTCTCAGGCTTGTACACTTCCCAGACATAATCGAAATCAAAGATCTGGCGAACGGCCTTGCGGTCCCACAGCAGGCTATCGAGCGGCCCCAAAAAGATGACGCGAGGCTCCGGCAGAGGAGCATCCAGCAACTCCAGCAAACGGGTTGGCATGTAATAGGGCCACTTCTTTTCTCCCACCAGTACAGGTGTAAGCACGCCGGATTCTACCAGTTGCAGCCGCGCCCGGTTACCATCCGCGCTGCTGCCATATGAACCCCTGATAGATGGGTCGGCTACCTCGTGCAACAGGCCTGCCGAGTAATGGCGCTGCTCCACAATCCAGCGATGGTAGGCTTCAACATCCAATAACGGCGCGGCGCGAAAATGCTCCGGCGGGATAACGCGCTCTGGCCGGTCATAGTAATGGCGCCCGGCCTGACGGTGATGCGTGACCAGCAGACCGGACACCCACATCGCGCGAATGGCACGTTTCGTCCTGGTCAGCCCCGACCACGAGCCGGCAGGCGCGATACGCACGCGGTCCTCGAATTCCAATGAAGAAAGCGGCCCCTGAGCGTCAATCGCGGCCAGGATGGAGGCCGCGACCTCGGTATCCTTCTCCAGGATTTCATCATCGTGATATGGGCGATACCTCTCGCGTATCAAAGCCCGCTTTGGCCAATCGCTCACCGGTACGAGACAGGCCATCTTGTCCCAGGCATCATAGACAAGGCGATCACTATATGCCGCCTTCTGCCAATCATCGACCTGGTAGCCAGGAACACGCGCCTGAAAAACCAGATCGGGATTGCGCCCAACGGGATTGAGCGGGTCGTACTGCACTGTGCGTAACCGGTCAATTACCCCCGCGATATCCGTGGGCCGGAAATGATATGTAGCCAGAAAACGGCGCGCCTGTTCGCGAGAGATATGTATTGTACTCGTTAACTCTCCTGAGCGAGAAAGTAATTTCACCATGATTTTCCTGACATTTATTAGATGCTTCTGAGATGCTTCGCTGCACTCAGCATGACATGCCCCGGGGTATGTCATGCTGAGCGCAGCGAAGCATCTCTTTAAATCTTACCTGGCCTTGCTCAACCACTCCTGTATTGATTGCAGGTGTTCCTGGTAATGCTCATAGGTATTGCCGGCAACCAGTTCCCACAGCGCATTGCCTTTCATCCAGGCGAATCGCTGCGGGTCAAACAGGTCTTCGTCGCTTAATGCCTGAACCGCTTCTACAACCTGCCGGTACGTGGCACGAAAATCGGCCTGCACATCATCCAATGAACGTATTTTATTTTGTTCGTAGAAACGCGCATTCATGGTATCCGTGTCCCCACCGCCAGTAAACCCTTTATCCGCAGGTTCTTCGTTGCGCATGGCGGCTTGCAGGTGAATAAGCAGGTAACGATGCCAGGCAGCAAGGTGCGCGAGAATATCTTTAATCGACCAGTCACCGGTTACGACGGGCGTTGTCATTTGCTCCTGCTTTAGTGATGCCAGGGCTGTTTCCAGAGTCGCGTAATTGCTGTTGATTTCGTCGAGCAACCTGGCTTTGTTCATTGTTGTCGCCATCTGCATTTCTCCTTTCACACCGAAGATAGAACATCAAAATACTATCTCATCTGCCGGCTTGACTCTGATGCGGTGCCCACCTGTGCCGAAGCCGTCCAGAATCTGGTTATGGTAGTCTATTCTCTGGGCAGCTGTAAGCACCGCTCCATCATAATCCTCTGTAGTATGGGCATCTTTGACCAGTGTCACATCGTATCCCATGATAGTTGCGCGCCGGACGGTCGTATCGACACAATATTCTGTCTGCCCGCCGACAACGATAAGGTGTTTGATGCCGCGCGCTTCCAGTTCTTGCTGCAAGGTGGTGTCATAGAACGAATCCGATGCGCGTTTATGCACAACCGGCTCGCCTTCCTGAGGTGCAATGGCTGGATGAATCTCCCAGGCCGGTGTATTCACTTCGAGCGGATATCCCTCCGGCTCATCATGTTGCACGTAGATCACCGGCATGCCGCTGGCCCTCGCCCCGGCAAGCAATGTCACGATATTATCCAGCACTTCCTGACCTCGGTATCCTGGTTCAATAATCCCTACTTGCGTATCGATGATGACTAATGCCGTATCTTCTCTCATTCGTATGCTCCTCAAATATCTTCTTCTGCTGACCATATCCATTGGACTCGCTATCTTGAGTCTAACATAGAAAGAGGTTATAATCGGCCCTGATTTCCTGGAAATTATTGGTCTTAATAAACAGGCTTGTAGATGAGCTATATAGCAGTTATAATTAGAGGGCAAAAGGTAATTCATTGAGATGCTAATGAGCTTTCTGCAAGCTGATTTGCTCTATACTTAGCAATAATTTGCCTTCGTGCAAAAAAGCATGTATATTTAGGATGGGGATAGGGATTCGTGGGTCTTATCATCAGGGAGTAGCACATGAATGAGCAGAAAATTGGCGAAACTATAGACCAGATGCCCAAGCCAATCAAATGGGTAGTTCCTGATTCTATCAGAACGGATCATGCGACCCATCTTGTTGTCCAACAACAAGGTTCTGAATTTACATTAATGTTTTTTGAAATACAACAACCATTATTAACAGGTACGCCAGACGAACAAATCTCACAATATAAAGCTGCCTCCCAGATAGCTTCTATTGTTGAGCCTTTTGCAACAGCCCAAAGATACGAGGAACATATGCCCGCAAAATCTTCGAGGGAAGTGATCATCAATGTAACTCATGGCGGAAAACCAAAACCTAAAGCTCATCTAGACTAGTTTGCTCCTGATAGTATGAGGATGAACGGGGGATTCAGGTCGATAAAACAAATAGCAAAATCAAGCGGTAAAAGATTGCGCTTGCTCTCTCCTTACAAGGAAAAGTTGGCACAGTCTTTCGCCTATTATTATATGCGTATAGCATTACCCCACGACATACCGAGATTTGAGAGAAGGAAAGAAGCGAGATAGCTTCTTCTAAGAAACTGAACATATGTACTTCCCAGCCACTCGCGTACTCACCATACTGGAACTACTGCAATCGCGGCAGGCACTGAGCGGCCCGGAGCTGGCCGAGCGCCTGGAAGTCAATACGCGCACGGTACGCCGCTATATTACGATGTTGCAGGACCTGGGCATTCCTGTCGAAGCCGAACGCGGGCGCTATGGCGCTTACCACCTGCGGCCCGGTTTCAAGTTGCCACCGCTGATGTTTACTGAGGACGAAGCGCTTGCTCTTACCCTGGGACTGCTCGCGGCCCGTCGACTTGGATTGACCGCTGCTGCTCCAGCCGTCGAGGGTGCGCTTGCCAAAATTGAGCGCGTGCTGCCTCTCACCTTGCGCCAGCGCGTACAGGCCATCCAGGAAACACTGATCCTGGATTTCCCTCAAACGGGAGCAACGCCCAGAAGCGAAGTGCTGCTGGCGTTAAGCGCCGCCGCTCAACAATGCCACCGCGCCTGGTTGCGCTATCTCTCCTGGCAAGGCGAGGAAACGGAACGTGCCGTCGACCTCTATGGCCTGGTCTATCGAGGCGGGTACTGGTACGCGGTTGGGTACTGTCACCTGCGCCAGGGATTGCGCGTGTTCCGGCTAGATCGCATTTTACACGCCGAGATGCGCGATGAAACCTATACGCGCCCAGGCGATTTCGATGCCCTGGATTATGTGATGCGCTCGATTGTACAGGTACCTGCTACCTGGTCCATCGAGGTGCTGCTGGAAACAACGTTAGAAGAGGCGCGTCAACGTGTGCCACCGGTCATCGCTACTTTAGAACAGGCACCCGAAGGAGTACTACTGCAATGTTCCGTTGGCAATCTTGGCTGGATCGCGCACTTTCTGGCCGGCCTGGATTGTTCCTTCGTTGTGCGCAATCCACCTGAGTTGCGTGATGAACTGCGGAAACTTGCCGAAAAGTTAACACGGATTGTCGAACGTACATAGTAGGGGCGCGAGCTTGCTCCGCCCTCGGACATCTAGCTATACCTGGGCGGAGCAAGCTCGCGTCCCTACTAGTGGAAAGCTTTCCAGGCCCTGCGCTTTACCCATTCCTGGCTATCAATTTCATCCCTGCTATCGCTTCCCCATCTCAGGGCCGCGAGAGCGGTGACAATCATCATCACACACAGAACAATAATCTCCATCATAGTCTCCTCTCAATGATGTGGCGAGGCGGGCCATAGAGAAGCTGGCTGCCCGCACTTGCCGAAATGCTCCAACTGCCTGCCCCATCTCACCATCTGACTTCCCAGCCAATGCGCGAATCTTTGACGGAAGCCTCTCCTTATGCGATCCTTGACCTTCGCCAGGCGAGCCATCCTCTCCAGTTCCGCTTGCCTTAAAAGCTCTTCGCGTCCCCTACGGAGCGTCTCATACTCAAACATGGGATGCATAGATCTGCTCCTTTCCAGGCTTGCCAGGATGAGCTTTTTCTTCCATACTCACTCACCCGGCCCATTCATTCCACGCTGTCCCTTGACAGGAATATGCTTAACCATCTATATTGTTATTACTGGTTAGATTATAATAGAGAAATGCTAACCTGTCAAGTGCATTTTGATAGTTATTTCGCGATGTGATAGAGTATAGGGAGTGAGAAGAGGAGGAGAGTTTACATGGTTGAGTATAAGATACAAACGCCGACATTTGATTTAACCGGTGGAGATTTGAGCCTGGATTTTGTCAACACCGTTGATGACCGCCCTACTACTTCGCCCCAGGAAAACCTCAACAGCTACAATGACCTGGTGGCCTTTAGCGAGCAGGCGCAAATCATGACGACAGAGGAGGCCCAGCAGCTACGCGAGCAGGCTAAAAAACATCCGGCAAGAGCATCAGAGGTATTTGAAAGGGCTATCGTTTTGCGTGAAGCCCTGTTTCGCATTTTCAAGGCGGTCACACAGGACGAATCGCCGGCAACTGAAGACCTCAAGCTACTGAATGCCGCGCTATCTGAAGCTATGAGCCACGCCTGTCTCGTGCCACAAACAGAGGGGTTTCAGTGGAATTGGGCTGCCGGACCAGAAAACCTGGATCGCGTCCTCTGGCCGGTAATTCGCGCTGCCGCTGACCTGCTGACCTCAGACGAGTTGGACGATGTGCGAATCTGTGCCGCTGAAACATGTGACTGGTTGTTTCTGGATACCAGCAAAAATCACACCAGGCGCTGGTGCAACATGAAAACCTGTGGGAATCGCGCGAAGGCTAAGCGGCACTATGAGCGAACTCGCTAAGGGGAAGAAAATTTGCTAAGGTTCTCGCGAAAGGGTTGATCACGTTGAGAAACTCCGGGCAGAAGTTGCCTGATTCCTACAAGCAAAAAGAGGGCGGAGTTCAGAATACGACCTTTTTACTGCTGCGACGTTGCCTGGCAGAATTTTTGGGGACATTCGCCTATGTCTTTTTTGGCGCCGGAACAAGAATACTGCTGGGGAGAAGTGGCGCAGCAGGCTATTTGATGATCTACCTGGTTTTCGGGCTCACCCTATTGATTATGACCTATGCCCTCAGGCATATCTCAGGCGCGCCCTTCAATCCGGCCATTACTTTAGGCCTGGCGCTGGCGCGTCGTTTCCCATGGGGGCATCTTGTTCCATACTGGATAGCCCAGTTTGCAGGCGCGCTATGCGCGAGCGCTCTTCATTTAATCTTATTCTCCAAACAGGCTACAGCGGCACAGTTCGGTGCAACTATTCCGACCGTCGGATTGATCCAGGCGGTGGTGATAGAAGCCATCAGTACATTCTTCCTCATGCTGGTCGCCATGTCTACCGCGACAGACCGGCGCGTTTCTCGTGCCGCCGTAGGGCTTGCGGTTGGATTCACCATCACGCTGTGTGGTATATTCGCCGGTGCACTGACCGGAGGCAGCATGAATCCGGCGCGCAGCCTGGCTCCTGCGGTGTTTGCCGGCGGAAGCGCGCTTGCCGAAGCCTGGGTCTATCTCTTAGGCCCTGCATTGGGAGCGATTCTGGGCGCGCTGGTCTACGAGTATATGCGCGGCGGGCCAGAATACGTAAGAGATATCATTGAGGATATCGTGCCAGGTTTAGATGATGACAAGAAGCGCGCGCAGTGATGTTCTCCTAAGAGGCCTGGCTGGGCATTTTTTACCGGACATCGCCGGCGCACGCTTCCTTACTCCTGTTAACCGGGGATATGTGATTGTTAGAGCATTATTTTATGACAGAGCTTCTGCCAACTCTCTTAAAAACAGCTCCGCGTCCGTAATCAGTCCTGCCGCCTGGAAGCTGCCCCTATCGGCCAGTTTGGTCACGACCGAGGGGTTGATATCAACCACCACCGTGCGCACCGTTGCGGGTAGCAGGTTGCCTGTAGCGATGGCATGCAGCATCGAGGCCACGATAATTGCCATCTCAACACCTTTCAGTGCCTCGCGCATGCGTTTCTGCGCCTCTTGCATATCATTGATGACGCCGGGCATGGGGCCGTCGTCGCGAATTGAACCCGCCAGCACCATCGTGACATGATGTTTTTTTACTTCGTAGGTAATGCCTTCTTTCAACAGGCCCGTCTCAATGGCCTCCTCCACAGAGCCAAGCGCGCGTATGGCATTGATCGCCCTTAAGTGGTTGCGGTGCCCACCTTCCACCTGCTCGCCGGTGCGTAGATCGACACCCAGCGAGGTGCCGAACAGTGCAGATTCGATATCATGTGTGATAATGGCATTACCGCCGAAGATGACCTGTACATACCCACGACGAATCAGGTCTGCGATATAACGACCGGCTCCCGTATGGATGACGGCAGGGCCAAGCACGAATAGAATCTTGCCACCACGGGCACGCGTCTCTTGCATCTGGCGAGCAATTTCGTGAATGGCGAGTACTTTGGCCTTTTCGGAAGAAACGGTGCTTTGCATGAAGGCGAATGATTCGCGCTCGCGAGCGCGCTCGAATGGATGCACGCGAATGCCATTATGCCCAACCACTACCTCATCGCCCACGCGCACTTCATGCATTGGCCGCGTAAATGCCCGGCCATGCTCGCGGTCAATGACGATGGCGACATCCATCTCGATATCCTCAACATCGACCCATTGGCCGTTCAAACGCACCTGCGTGGGCAGATTGGTGGTTGAGTAGAATCCGGCAGGCAGCACGCCGTTTTGCTCAACGATAGCGGTTAACGCATCATCGCCATGCAGCAGCGTTGCGCCAAATTGCTGCAATTCTGACAGGATCAGCTCCAGCGTCTCGTCGTCGGGTGCCTCTACCTTCAGGCGCGCGTAACTCGGCTCCGTCTTGCTGGTGCCGACACGCATCTCTTCGACGACAAAGTTGCCACCTCGATCCATGATGACATCCCATGCGCGGGGCAAGGTCCACGAGTCGATAATATGACCATGGAGTTCTATTACTTCATCTGACATATGTTTCCACTTTCTACTATTATTTGCCCCGTCCCACCGGACAGATTGGTTGAAATGTGCAGGAGCGGCATTTCGTTGCTTTCTGCTTTGTGAGAGGCGGCGGTTCCTTCTCACTGCATTTTGCCATTTCAGAGAGCAAACGGATCACTTTTTTTTTGAGCGCCGGTGTATATTCAATGGTGAATTCGCGGTCGGCGTATTTCAGGATACCGTGCGTGGGTGGCTGCTCGAAATAATCTTCCAGAATCAGGCAATAGGCGGCTAGCTGTATGATGTGGTTGCTGTAAGGCGCTGTTACATCATGCACGCCTGGTTTGAGTTCAATGGGAACCGGGCGACCATTGGGCAGCTTCACCACGTAGTCCGGTTTACCTGCTAATGGGTAGGCGCTGGACGATAATGGCTCACCCTGGCCATCGGCATCTTCATAGACGAGTTCGCCTTCGGGTAAACCGAGCATACGGTGCTTTTCGCGAATGAGGCGTTCTCGCCGGACGCGACGTTCGTTCAGAATCAGTATGAATAATGCCAGGGCAGCCAGTAATAGCCCAAGTCCTATCGTAAGCAAAAGGCTGTTCAGCATACTTCACCGTAGCAGTATGGACGCAACTATAAGCGCCAGTCCTATCAATACTATCACTATAGCGGCCAGAGCCATGATGCGCATTCTACCTGTGGCTCTCGAACTGGCCCGTACTTGCTCCTCGATCTCCTCTACAGCTTCGGCGTGTTCGCTATGTTGCTGCACACCCTGATCAAAAGCGCCCCGGCGCAATAACAGCTGCTCGACCACCTGGTAATCGGGCAGCGCTGTAGCCTGCGGCCCATGCTCATGTTCGAGTTCCACCAATCGGGCAAACAATTCCTCGGTATCGGATTGCGCCATTGGCTCGAAATGTTCATACCACCAGGCCAGCGGGCAGTATTCAAATTCCGCAACCTCGCTGGCGGTAAAAAGGCGGCGTTTTGCTTGTGGTCGCTGCTGTTGTTGCATAGTGCCGTTCCACTTGATTTTTTCGGGTTCGATAGTATACTGCTCCTACCGCAAGCGGTAGGAGCCAGGCCCTTTCTCGACCTCCCGTTTGGAAATTGGGATTGAAACTATCCTAAAGGGGCCGATTCCTGGATGCCGGCCAGCCCAAGCTGATCCGCTATCTTCGACATCGCCGAAATTACGTTGGCGATATGTTCGTCGAGATCGATGCCTAGTTCCTCGGCTCCCTTGACAAGGTCATCGCGGTTCACACCGGCGGCGAAGCCTTTCGTTTTCATTTTCTTGCGCACCGAACTGACTTCGAGGCCAATCAGGCTTTTATTGGGGCGCACCAGGGCTGTTGCGCCTAGGTTCAAATCCCCATCAAATAGACTTGCCAAATCTTCCACCTTTTCAGATAAGAGCCATAGCGCGTACAGTGGCGCTTCCACTCTGGCCGTGTTGTCGCAGGCTATTTTAACATATTGAAGCGTCGTCTCATAGTCCCTGAACAGGTACTGGCCGTCCAGTTTCGGCATGAAGTCCAGAAAACAGGCAAACTGGGGAACCTCATCTTTGTTTGAATGTAGGCGATAGAGATGGTTGACGCTGGCATGGCGCTGTAAGCCACGCCAGGTTCGGGTTGGCAGCAGTTTCAGTATTTCTAGCCGCTTGGCATGAGGCCAGTACTCTCGCAAGATTGCTGTTTCCTCGTCACTTAACACGTCGCCGCGCGTCGGCGTGACTTTCCAGAGATAGGCAATGTCAATACGAGGACAAACGGCATCCAGCCAGTCAATGGAGAGCCTAAGCCAATGAGGTGAGACCACCTCGACTTCTATGCGATTAATGAGCAAACTAAAAGCTCGCTGCCGCTGTTCTAGGTCGAACGTCGGCCAAACGGCCTCAAAGTTACCGAGCAGTGAATGGAGTTTGGCGATTTCCTCGGGGCTGTCAATGATACCTAACTTATCCTTTTTCGCTTCCAACTGTTCTTTGGTCTGTAGCAGCTCGTCCGCCTGCGCTTGCAGCCTAGCGTAGAGCGGGTCTTTGCTGCTGGTGGCGAGCCGCTTTTCCGCATTCTCAAGTAGCTGCAACTCCAGCCCCTTTAACTGCTCGTGAATACTGACAAAATCCTCCGATTGCTGGTCATAGACCTGTTCCAGGGCGGTCTTCACGCGATCCTTCAGATTCTTATCCGCGGCCTCAAGCTCTTTCAAGCGTTCGATCACCACGTTATCAAAATGGACTACCGGAATCCGAAAGAGCTTATCCGTCAGAATGCCGCTGGCTCGCTGGCTGCGGGCTACATAGCAGCCGTCATCGACGGTGGTGAAGGCTGTCCTATCAGGAGAAGGAGGGGTTGCGAGTAGTCTGCCGTGGAAGAGGGCGTCCGGTGGCGTATCACGGGTATTTCTAATGCGCGTGACTCCCCGGTTACTCTCAACCACTTCGCCTTCGAGCGTATAGCCTTTAATCCTGGCGTACCCTTCGGCAAACAGCGCATAGTCCAAAATAGCCGGATGATGATCGACGATCGTGTCAGGTTTATCCGCATCCGGCATCCACCACCCGATATACATCTCATTGGTCAGCCAGCGCTTAATGACCTGCGGTCCGCGCGGTTTATAGCCCACGCCTGGTATATGCCGCAGGTTTGTTCGGAACATAAACCGCTCTCTATCCTCTCCAGGTATTTCTGGAAACAGGAAGACCATCCGTGCGACTTCCTTATTGAGCTTGCCCATGTCCCAATCCAGCGCTTGCGCCCTCAAAGCCAGCTTGCGTATTTCTTTGGCCCATGGTTCATAGACAACGATCATCTGGTTCTGTTTTTTCCCTTTGACGACCAAACCGGGCGGCAAGCCTCTGCCGTCGTATCCCCCTTTATCCGCCTTGTTCTGCTTGCACTGGTTGGCGTGCTTGATCGGCCCCTCAATATAGGCGTATGCCTCTCTCATCTTGTCCTGAAAGGCACGCAGGTCCTGGTAATCGGTAAAGTCATAGACCCTGGTCTCATCGTAACGCGCCACCGATGAAATAGGCGGCACGATCAGCTTAATCCGCTTTTCTTCGGCCAGTTTGGTAAAGACGCCCACCTGGTCCATGTGCTTGTTGCGAAACAGCCTGTCTTCTCTGGCCAGGACGATGGTGCCGATAATTCCCTTGTTGATGTCCTGATAGAGACGGTCGAGTACCTTTCTCTGGTCAATGCGTTTTTGCCCCGATACTCCCGACCCTTCATCATACAAACGAACGTCCGGCTCGTCGTCGCCATACAGCAACCTGCCGTAATCTTGTAGCCCCAACTGAGTTTCTCGGCTTTCTGCTTGTGCCGTGTCAGCCCCGTCTTTTGATTGCCTCACTAATACGGCAACTGCCCGTGTCTTATCTATCTCAGGCAATGCTCCGATGTCGTAACTCGGACGGTTTTCTGCTTGGCGAAGTTTGAATGCTCTGGGTTCCGGCATTCTCTTGTTTCCTTTCTTGGCTCAAGCACAATCTCTACAGAATTATACAACTTTCATAGGGCGCAGTCAGAAGCGACTGTTGCAGCAATCCTGCGTACGGAAATCCCTATGACGGTTCTGACCATTTCCCGGCAGATTTCCTTACTCCCCTCTGAAACGGCCTGGGACAGACTACGAAGACAACCTGAGAGTATCAGTCCCTTCTGTTCGCCCTGCCCCTTAGGCAACATGTCCTTAGAACTTCTCTGCTTCTCTATTCTGATCAGCACCGAACGAGGCGGAAGTTGTGCCGCTTTCCCGCCGACCGGTTGTATCATACCAGTAGGGGCTCATGAGGCCTTCACGTAAATTCACGATAACCTCACGGGCTGGTCCGCGCCGCGAGGGATGCGCCATGCAGCCGTCAGAGGGCCACGTCTGAAGAAAGATCAGCCAATCATTGAAGAGCCGAAGGACACACCGGTGGCTTGCAAAAATGTCGGGGTGAAAGGTTCTTACCTCTCCAGCCCTGGGCCGTGGATCCACAGCCGTTTTAGGCGTCCTCATCGGCACTCTCCTCTCAGCGGTCGAGCATGCGGAGGAACACCGCCCCGTTGGATTGCTTCTCGTTGTTCATGTACCACCGCTTCTCACTCTCCTCCTTTTTGTGCAGCTGCTTTCCATCGACGCAGGCAGTGTAACCCTGCGCTTCGGTCAAAAGCCGATGTTCCCCCAGGTATCGGGCGCGTTGCACCTGGGAAAAAGGTGGGCTGCACCTGGGAAAAAAAGAATAGTAAGGGATGGACAGAAGGCCTTGTATTTGTGAAGCTCGGTTTGAACCAAAATTATTCAGCAGTAGCGCAGCAATCATTGCAGATCGCCTGACGAGGAGATATCCGCTGCCCCTTGGCAGGCATACGCGCCAGTCAGAGAGAGCAAATGGGTAGGGCCGAGCCAACAGCCGGCTCGGGAAGGAATAGACCAACCCTCTTCAGAGGTGGCCTCGCCCAGGCAGCCACCAAAAACAGTTATCAGTATTCGCCGTTTATCTGATTGCGCGCGGCTATTCCAACACCCTTTGCTGGTCAGCCAGATAATCAGGCCTTTGCCTCGGGACCTTTCGCCGGCCGAACATTCACCGCAATTTTGCTCGCTTTACCTCGCTTCTGATCGAAGGAGTCTTCCGTCTCAAACTCTACCCACATGTTCAGTTCGGGCTTGCCTCTGAAAGTGTTGAACTTAAAATGAAATCTGCCTTCGTCATTTGTCACGAAACCAAAGCGTTTCTCCTCATCAAGAAAGGAGATGCGCCCACGCTGGGTGGGTTGCGCTGACTTGATTGTCTTTTGCCATGTCACACGGCATGGTTTGAGCGCAGATGATAGAGTTGGTATTCCATCTTCGGAGACGATTCGCAGTTGGTCCGCGTGCAGTCTTTGGAACTCATGAAGATGCTGCTCGGTCCTTTCTGCATAGCGTTTGCTGCCCAGCTCCAATTCAATAATCCAGATAAGCCGCAAGTGTTCATAGACGGCTTGCCAGTTTGCAAGTCGCTGCAGCACCTCACACATCGACTTGAGTATGAGGATACGACCGTGGGGATCGCCGGGCATCATCGCTGCTCTGCTAAACCACAGCAGGGCATCTTCGTCCTGGCCAAGTCGAACATGAGCATTGGCGATATCGCTTTGTATATACCATTGTTTGGGAAAACGCATATTGAGATACTCGAGTTGCTTTAATCCATCTTCTACCTGTCCCATGCGTATTTTCGCTAGCGCTTCCCAACGCTGGAAATGAAAACTCTCTTGAGGGAACTTCTCACTGGCCTCGCGAGCATGTGTGATACATTCGTCGTATCGCTCCAATTCAAGCAAGGCACGTGTAATGGCAAACGCCCATCTCTGATAATCAGAAAGTAAACGCCTTCCATTGAGCTCTTTCTGCTCAAGCGATAGCATCTGTGGGTCAAGTTGTTGCGCGAACTCGAGCACCAAATCCCACTTTTTAAGTAACTTCGCCTCTTTACAAATAGCAAATGCAGCTTGCTTTCTTGCAAAAAGATCGGTAGTCAGCCGAAAGATAGTTCTGCCTGCTTTTACCTTTGTAGTAAGGTCAGCCGAGGGTGCTATTTGCTCTGGCGCTTGATCGTCAATATTTTCGGCTTCTTCTATCTCATCTCCTTCAGCGTCTTTAAGATAGCCATAGTAGAGCGCCCAGGCCCATTCTTTTTTGATATACTGGTCGTCTGAAAATTGCTGCTCAGCTTGCCGGGCAAATTTTGCAGCCACGCGAGCAGCCTCGTCTCCAGTTCTGCATAAGCAATGGATATACTTGGAGGCTGCATAACTATCATGGCACAGTTCAAAGGCTTTCTTGAAGAGTTCGGCTGCTTCACTAAACCGCTGCGCCTTGCGCAGTTGTTCACCTTCATCTTTTAGTTGACGGCATTGTTGATATTGCAGAGAGTCAGACATCGAGTGAGATACTCCTTCGCTTGGTGATAATCAGCGGTGTCGGGTGTATCAAGCGCAGCCAAAAGTGCTTTGCAATTAAGAGAAGGGCATGCCGGGTCGTCCAGAACCATCCGTATAGATTCCCTGGTGCGTTGGCAAATGATGGAGAAATCTATATTATCATTGGCAAAAGGTGTGAGCAGTGCGAGGCATGCCAGTGCATTGGCGAAATATGCTTGCAATCTTTGCTCTTGAGTTGGCGCAGACGATATTTCTGCTAATGTTTGAGATGTTTGTCTAGACGGCTGCCCGAACAACGGCTGAAGCACTGGCAGAATAGCCTGCTTGAGCCACTCTGTATTAGCAACCGGCTTCCAGCTTTGCTGCTTCGCCTTGTAGTAGAGGGTAAGGGTATGATCCTTGCCCTCGTGCTGCCAGGAGAAGTTGATAGAGTACTCACTCGTCATGCGGTAGAACGGCTGCGATATACCTGCTGCACTACACTTCGCACAGACCTGGGCAGCCTTTTCCCGTAACAGTTCCTGGTAGCTCATCTGATACGTTCTCCCTGCTCCTGCAACTCCAGCAGTTCTCGGATAAAGCGGTTATGCGCCTGCGTGTAGTAGAGAAAAACTTCTCGTATGGCTCTGGTCAGCGCGACAAAAACCTTGATACGGCTCCTGCGCGCTTCATGTTCCAGCGTTTCTGCTGTTTGGAACATCGAGGCGCTATTGAGACTACCGTCAGCCAAACGATCTATGTCGAGGATGTAAACATATTCACGCTCCAGTCCCTTCGACATAGTAAATTCCGCGAGGATGACTTTGCGCTCATCAGTGCTGATTTCGTTTGCCCAACAAACAGGAACAGCGCGAGCGGCCAGCATGGAATGCAGGGCTTTGAGGGTATCCGGCAGGGCGATGCATAACACTTGTTCGGGTCTGGTGCGATTTGCAACACATTCTGCAATGTACTCGCAAACGGTGTTCAGCAACTCCTCTGATGTCGCACCCCATTTAAAGACAGGTCGCGTCATCATCTCGTTCTTCGGCTTGATTTTTTCTTCGTATCCCTGTTGCTGGAGTTCGTAAGCGATAAAAGGGTCCCGCCGCAAAAATGACCAGGCCAGCCGCGCGATATATTTAGGGCTGCGGTACATCTGGTAACTGGCCGGTATACGAATGCGATCTTCTGCCAGTTGCAGCTCACTCAAGTTGTGGCTGCGATCAAACAACTTTTGCCCGATGTCCCCAACCATAAAGACGTTCTCTCGCTTCTTCAGGAGGCACAGCGCCACGTCCAGAAAGAAATCGCTAAAATCCTGAACCTCATCGACCAGTAAATAGTCATACAAGCGGAAGCGTTCGCCTTGCTCATAAAGGACATCCTGGCACTTCTCTGGGAGTTTGATCTCAAGGTATTCGTCTGGGGTACTCAGTTGGCTTTTTACCTGTGTGTGCCATGCTTCTGCTCCTGGCGCTCCTAAATACGCTACTAGAATATTTTCCATGAGTTCAGTTATATGCCTGATCTCAATAGTTTGTTTATACCGAGGGGCGTCGGGCGAGCTTTGATTCTTGATCTTGAGGTCTAGCAAGCGGCGCAGGTCTAGTGCCAGAGGCTCGCTATAGGTCAGCACCAGCACGCGAAAGCCAGGAGAGCCGAAATGCTTGTTGACGAGATGCATAGCGCGCGACAGGAGGATATTGGTCTTGCCACTGCCTGCCACCTCGAGCATATAGTTCTTGCCCATGATCTGGTCGCTGAACGCCCACTTTTGCTGTTGTTCATCCATGAGCAACAACTTATCGTAGCCGCGAGCGTTTGTGGAGAGATCTCCTACGCGCAGCTTAGGAGGAATGAGCGCACTGACGGTTTGGACGATCTCAGCTTCTGTATAAAGTTCCTTCCTATTGCGTCTGGCAAGTCGCTTCAGTAGCTCTAGTGGATTATCCCAATAGCGATCCAGCATATCGCCGAAGATGGTTTGCTCTACATCGAGAAGGAATCGCTCCTGAACATGCCTCCTTGTACCTCCCTCACCCCGCACAAAGGTATTTTCAAATTCTGCTCGCGTCAGCTTTGGAAAGGCAACAAAACCATGAACGTACACTGCCTGTTGCCCCAGTTCAGACTTCAGTAACTCGAGAATGGCATGGTGGTATTCTGCAACCTGGGCATAGGGGTTGCGTATCTGCACTTCATGGCCGAACTCGTCAATTTTAATGATATTGTATTGATCGAAGTTTGGCCAGTTAAAGGTATTGCGGCGTATGCTCCAATCTTTGACTTCCAAGACCACTAAACCTATTTCCGGACCAATAACGACAAAATCGGGGCGATCTTCGACAGCACCGATTCGTCTTCTTTCCTCGCTGGGAAGTGTTCGCAATTCGCGTAACACATAGTAGTTCTCAGGTAGTGCTTTTAAGAAGTTCAACATCTTTTGTTCTGCTTCTGCTCCCGCACCTGTGGGCGGAAGCCCGTAAAGCGGTAGTATGACCGGTGGCATTATTTCCCCCTTTCTGCTATCGAAGTCCAGTTCTCCCAGGTGCGCAGGGTTAGCATTACCTGGAAAAATGCTTCTTGCCCTTTTGTGACCTTCGCCTTCCCCTGCAACTGGTCATGAATATAGGAAGGATTGCATAGTATCTTTACGCTGCGCGCTCCAGTAGTAGCCTCTCCAAGAAGCGCATTATGGATCGTCTTGTAGATAGCTGTGTTCTGATCCTGTACACCCTTTTCGGAAACGTACATCCTGGTCGTCCCGGTGAGTCGATTCTCAGCCTGTACTTCGCTCCTACCGCGCCAATTCACTTTGAGGAGGAGGTCCATCTGCGCTGGAGTAGGAGTATTTAGAGGAAGGTAAGGGGGCAGCAAGGACATTCCCAAATAGGCGCGTAGAAATGATGCGGCCTGCTGGCGAGAGAGCGTTCCGGTGAGATATTGGGAGTTAAAGCTCAAGAGGCAATGGTAACATCCATTGTCGTCACACAAACAGCTTTCCAGCACCTGCAAGTGCCACTTCAAGAATTCCGACAAATGCTCAAAGATGCGTTCGAAGGGTATCAACCCGCCCTCATCCTGTCCATACAGGAAGATATATTTTTGACTACTATCGCTGACTCGAGTATCAGGCGAAAAAAGCTCGACATTTGAGGCAACGCGCAACTCGCCGTCATCCAGATTAAAGTAATCAGGAATGCTGCGCAGGAGTATCGCCAGAAAGTTTGCACGGGTATCAGGTGGAAGTATCTGCTCAGCAAGGGATAGCAGAAGTCCATCGCGCGTCAGGGCCGCTCCTACGCGATAATCACCATCCTGGTCATGAAATGGAACAGCGATTGGAAACCCTGTTTCGCTTTCTCTAAAGTCGAGCATCCCCTCGTTGATAAAATAAAGCGCTCCCTTGCGGATCAGGTGGATACGGCAATATCCAGGCCCTTGCGTTTGTAGCTCTGCAACAGGCTCTCTCACGAGCAGTTCTCGCCTGACAAGATAAAGCGCATCTACATCGCGCCTGGCATAGACGTACTGCTCATCTCTTTCTTCTGCGATGAAGTGCCTAAAAGCTCGAAACTTCTGTCCTTCGGGATCTATCGCCTTATCATCATAGGCGTCGCCGCGAGGCTGATTCTGCTTAACGCGTACAGGACGCCCCCCACAGTAGACGATGCGTCCTGGGACCAGTTTTCGCACAGCCTCTTCCGGCTCGCGTCTGGTGAGAATCCCCGCCTCTCTGTCTTCTTTCTCGGAAACAAGCTGAGCAGGGTCGAGTAGCGGAACGCCATCTTTTCTGAAGCCGTAGTCGGGGAAAAGACCGCGCCTGTAGCCCTGCTCATGGTCTGAGATTTGATCTGCCAATCGGTGCATATCTTCGCGCAGGAAGTCGACCATCTCCTTGTACTCGTCGCCAAGTTCAGAACGAAGGTCGAGTTCATCGTTTGCGATCAACCGATCAACGCGATAACTGAATTTCTCACGGCTTTTGAATAGACCCAATTGCTTCCCTGCCAACAGATATGCATAAATATGAGCCACGAGTAATTTAGTATTGGCTAGGGAAAATTGTGGTGGTGAAATGGTGCCATCGATCATCTTGCGTGGGTCGGCTGCATAATAGGCATCGTAACTGCTACCCGAAGAAGAGAGCACAATGATGGTGGCCGAGCGAAGCATGCTGTTGCGTCCAGCGCGTCCTGCACGTTGCGCATAGTTCGCGGGACTTGGGGGGAAGCCAATCATAGCTACACAGCTAAGGCCGCCGATATCGACTCCCATCTCCAGGGTAGGGGTGCAGATCAGGGCGTGAATCTTCCCCTGAGAAAATCTCTGTTCATAATCTGCTCGCTCTTTACTCGTATGATCGGCTGTATGGCATTCGATGTGAGCCAGGGGCAGGTCAGAAGCAGCAGGCAGAGCCTGCTGAGAAGAGCAGGCGAGTGTGAGGTGTGCTGGGTTCAACTGGTAGAATTGCATCCCGCCCGGGGTTTGCTTGCAAACCAGTATGCCCTGAGTACGCAAACTTAGAAGCAAATCCTCGATATGTGCGGCACCAAGTTGCTCGATCACATGCCGGTAGATCTGCCCCTGTTCCCCCAGGGAGGTAACGTCATATCCTATCTCTTTTGCGCTCGCCAATCCCAGACCGTACTCTGTTGATACACGATATTTTTCCAGGTAAAAATGTTTAAGCTTCTCGGAACCCGTCGTGAGATTAAAAGCGCTTCTGTCTATCGCACCATGAGGAAAAAATACCTCTCTCAACAAAAGTCTTTCCTCCGCTGACAGGCTTTTTTCTCTGCCCTCATGTAGCCTGATCTGCCAAGAGTCGTATTCGTCTGGCCGGGTAAGCATTCGAGCAAACCAGAACGGCATTTCTCGCAAAATCTCGCCAAGAAGATCATCAGTCTCTTCTATGGTCTGTAGATATTGCTGGGCCTGCCCTGCCAAACGACGATACGCCGTGAGAAGAGGAAGCGGACCCGATGCTTCCCATTGCACAGCGGCCCAGATGGTAAGTGTTCGCTCAGCAATTTCATCACGCAGGCGAAAACGTATACCCGATGCCTTCTCCCGGTTATCGATGAAAGCCAGCATTTTTGAGTCGATCTTTGTATCGGGCTTGATAATTACCGCGTCCACGACACGCTGCACATTTTGCCAGTAAAGGCGGCGTGGCTCCAGTTCTAGTTCATGCAGCCAATCATCCTCGGCCAATCCAAGTATTGTTACCCCTTCAGAGTCGTCGCGAAGAGTGCGCAGCAGATAGCTCTCGTCATCTTCTTCAGCTTCTAGATCGGGTTCTATAGCAAAACGCTGAGCTGCCCCGCTGGAAGGAGACTCAATGAGAGATTGTACCAGGACAGTGTAGGTATGACGGGTATCACTATCCTGACGATGCAGGTGTGGCCAGAGCTTGTAACTATTGCACCTGGCAAGGCAGAGATCAGGTTGTCTCTTGCTCACTGAAAAGAGCAGACCATTGCAGGAGACACAATGCTTGCGCTGCCCATCGTGATAGCGCCCACAACGCAGGCAGCGAGTAAGATTCCCCTCAAGATTGCTAAGAATGAGGTGAAGACGGTAGTCAAGTAGCGCCTCTGGTACTGAAGGAGCGCCAGAACTGTGACGGAAGTTCAGATAATTCACCAGCCTCAAATAGGCGTAGACCATCTGTTTGGGCTGTCGCGGTTCCCGGCGATGATTGTCGTAGTACACGCGCCTGAATAACTCTGTCAACTCGTCGATTGTACAGGCTTTCTTTTGCAATTCTTCGCGCATCTTATTAAGGAGCAGGTTGCGTTTCGCGAACTGAAAGAGAGGATCAAGTTGCTTTCTTCCTGGAAAATAAGGTGGGAGCGGCATTCCGGCCAGATGATTCGCAAGTTTTCTGATAGCGGCTGAATCGGTCTGCGTTTCTGAGAAATCTTCTGGAGGCTGGTCTGTCCCGGGGACGGGATCAACTGCTCCTTCTTCAGGATGGAAGTCATCATAGATAGGGGTAATAAACTTGAAACGTTGCGTCGCTTCCTGGCCAAACAGCGATCGAGCGAATGTTTCGATTTGCTCCTGGTCGTTATCGCTGTAGTAGCCTCCGCCCTGGCGGAGTGTTGCGCTGGCGCCAATTTGAACTAACTGTCCCTTGTCTGCACAAAGTGTGCGTAATCTGCGCAATAGCAGGCACAGATTTGCCCCTTTTGTGCCTCGATAATAGTGTATCTCATCAACGACCAGAAATCGTAATGTGTGCGTTGATCGCTCAAACATGGAACGTGGGTGTTCCTTTGTAAGGAGCCGGTCTAGCATAACATAGTTGGTAATGAGAATATCGGGCGGGTTGTTTATCAAACGATCCCGCTCGCCCTGAGGTGTTGAGCCGACGAAGCTACCTACCGTTATACCGCGCTGCCCGGTTGCTTTTTTGATTCGCTGCAACTGATCGGCTGCCAGGGCATTGATGGGATAGAGAATAACTGCTTTGACTCCGCGTATTCCCCGCTGCTTCAGGCAATAATCGAAGATCGGGATAAGAAAGGATTCCGTTTTGCCGCTACCCGTACCAGTTGAGATAATGGTCGTATACGCATCCAAAATGCTCTCTATAGCCCGAACCTGGTGTACATAGAGATGGCTCTTTTCAAATTGAGGGAGCATCTCTTTTAGCTGATCATGGAGATTGCATCTAGCACAGAAATCCGCAAAAGTGCCAGATTCCCGTTTGTACGGTCGGTTGATCGAAAGGTAGACCTCATCGGTCGCGTAGAGGTCGCTAAGTATCTTTCGTTGCAGCTCTCCTGGACAACCAGAGGCTACTAGGGTACCCCTTAAGGGCTTCTGGTACTCTTCCAGAATGTTGAACGCCATCGCAATGGGATTAGTTGATCGCGAGGGCATAGGATACCTCACATTTCCACATCTCAAGCTCGGGAGGCAGGATTTTTTGTTTTACCGGGATACATCTTCAAATGATTTATATGATAAAATGCGGATTTACTATAGCATAGTAGAGGTGATATCACAAGCATTTGGATAGAGGTAAGCTGAGATTCGTCCTTTTGACTACAGGGCAGCCGGTGTCAATTCGGACCAGAGACGGTCTTGACCTGAATACTTGACGGGAAATGACGGAAAGACCTGGGTCGAAGACAGGATCAATGGTGCAAGGCTTTTGAGCGAAGAGGACAGACCTGTTCCAGCACTGAGAGGATGCTCACTAGCGCAGGTAATGCCGAAGCACCACATCCAGCCGATTATGTCCCAGGGCCCAGGAAACCTGTTGCGCTGCGACGGGGTCGTAGTCATCGCGCCTCAGTCGTCCTTCAACCGGAGGTAACGCCTGCCCTGGCGCCTGCTGCAGGTAGCGCCGTTGTGCCGAGTCGCGCCGGTAGCTATGCACATCCATGTGCCTGGGGATGTGGTCAAAGACTTTTTCGTTGGGAGCCCGTCCCTGGATGACGGCGAGTACATCCTCTTCATGACCGGACAGTACGGGAACCTCACGCGCTTTCCCTCCCTTGCCACTCTTCACATGGACGAAGAGCTTCCCATCGTCAGCCGTATACACATCGCGCACCCGTAGATCGCGCAGTTCTGCACGGCGCAGCCCACACGCTTGTGCGAATCGGATATGCGTTTGCCAATGCGTCGGCTGGAAGTGCCGATCATGGCTGGCCGGACCGCGGGAGCGGGTGATAGTGGCACGGGTACGCCTCGGGATGCTCACTGCTGCTGCCAGGCTCCAGTCGCCAAAGAACAGGCGCAGCGCGGCACGTTCTGTCTGCAGAGTATAGGGGCTTCTGTCAGTAGCAACATGTGCCGCGAGATACTGGGTGGCCAGGTCGTCGGCACGTTCGTCCAGCCAGGCCAAGCGAGTGATCCCGTGGGTCGTTCGCGCCCAGTTGATAAAGGCCAGCACATGCTGCTGGTAGACTTTACGGGTGGTGTGCGAGTGTATCTTGCCGGTGGAAGCGGTCCACTCTGTATCAGCAGAGGCGGCACGCTTTGCCTGCTTGGCCTGAAACCGACTCTCCCCAATCGCCATCAGGCGGTCGAGCCGCTCAATTGCCTCACGGATAATGCTCTTGCGAGAGCCCATACACTTGCCCTTCCTTACTTATACAGAAAGAACACACTCCAGTAGACGACAATCATGGTAAGGACATTCCTGCGAAGACTGGACTCGCTCCATTCGACTGAAAGCCTGCGCTCCGAGACAGCACTTTCAGCAGCTACGCTGTTTATACCTCCACGATGGGGGTGATGACGACGTAGCCTGTCCCTCGCTGAAAGGACAGAGAGTACGACGCTACGAAGACGCACTTCGAGAACGCACGACACGGACAACCTACGAGGACGACAGGTTGGTGCCCTCTTGTGGGGGAGCGGCTCAACCAACGATCTCCAGCCCGGTAAAGTAGGCAGGAGAGCGGGAGCGGCTCAACCAGCTTCCAAGGGGAGGCGGCCCTGATCCTTTGTAGCGGTTAGACCACTAGAGCAGGGATCACGCGCTTTGTTGTCCCTGGAATCTCCCTCAAGGGAGTGCTTCCAGCTCTAAACACCTTCAGTCTACCTGATCGAGACGGATCGCACCTGGGAAAGAAACTGGCTGCACCTGGGTGAAAGATGGAAGGAATGATCAGCTTATCCTATTCCATCTTTTTCTGCGCTTTTCCCAGGTACGTACCGCCTTTCGTCTCCCAGCAGCCCGTCCTTCTCGTAGGTCCTTACCGCCTTCACCTGCTACAGTGGAAGCGTGCAATGGTACCAGAGCACATCGCGGAGAAGGTCTGCCGTTCCTCTGTTGATCATGTCGGAGACCAACCTGAGAGGGGAGCGCAAAGGAAAGGTAAACATTGTAAGCATGAACGACCCGTTATCGCAGTTACGCAGGAATCAGACAACCTGGACAACGGCAAACGACAACAAGGCCAGCAAAACCGGCACGGGAAAGAAACCTTACGAAGCATTTGATAGCACAGGCAAGCCATCCCTCTATACCGAAATCCGTTGTGTGCTACAGTCTTCGCAATCGCCGCAAGCCCGATTTTTCCTGGCGGCGGTATTCAGCGCGGACTTTGACGATGCATTTACTTTGCTCTACAGCTTCATGGCCGTGGAGGTCAAGGGCAAGAACTTGAAAGAAGTTCGGCAGGCCATCCAGAATGGCCGCTGCGAATTCATCCAGGAATACCACGAAAACGAATTTCTTCCGCCTGCCAAAAGCGAGCCGGTCATTGAAAGCATACGCTTTATTGCTGGGGAGAAGCTGGGAGATATTCTCTCCACCTATAAAGAGGGGAAGTAATTGCCTTTGAGGGAGGCCGCATGTTCGATGATATGTTTGCTTTCATCGACCCGATCTTCGAGCTGAACGAAGAGGGCACCAGCTTCGTTATTCAGGCAGAGACCTTTTTTGAATTCCTAGAGAAAGCAGGCCTTGACAAGGTGGCAGATATGCCAGGGGGAGCAAAAATAGAAGTGCCTTTGGATATTGTCATGTCACTGCTCAGGCCCGATGAGCTGGAAAAGCTGCAAAAGTATATTACCGCTTATCTCTCCAGGCATGGGCAGCAGTGAAGCCTCGGCCTACTCCTGTCATACTCCGTGGAGCTGATGAAAGGCGGAACAGCTGGGGCAAGTGACAGGATATGCTATACTGGCAAAATGAAGTTAAATTCACTCGATGTTTTCTGGAATGGAGATACGGCAACCTATGCCTGGACGAGAAGATGCGTACCGTTTAATGACCGAACATGTAAAAAATGAAAACCTGCGCAAACATATGCTTTCAGTTGAAGCCGCCATGCGCTTTTATGCCCGCAAGTATAGCGAGGATGAAGAACTATGGGGCATGACGGGTTTGCTGCACGATGCCGATTATGAAGAGTATCCCGATCTGCATGAACATACACAGGTGCTGGCACAATGGCTGCGCAACGGTGGCTATGATGAACGGATTATCTATGCAATTCTAGCGCATAACGAGCTTAATACAAATCAACCGCGCAAGTCATTGATGGATCACGCCCTGTATGCCTGCGACGAGGTCACCGGGATAATTACGGCAACTGCATTGGTTCGGCAGAAGACGCTCCCAGGATTACCTGTCGCCTCAGTGCGCAAGAAGATGAAAACCAAAGGCTTTGCTGCCGGAGTAAACCGAGAGGATTTGGTAAAAGGCGCTGCCGAGTTAGGAGTGGACTTGGATGAGCATATTGCCAATGTGATTGAGGCCATGAGCAGCATTGCGGATCAGCTGGGACTGGCAGGTGTACCAGAAGCGGTCGCTGAGTAGCGCTTACTGGCGAAGAGCAAGAGAATACGCGGAGCATCGTGTGATTTTACCCATAAAATCAGAACTTTCCGTGAAGTATATCATGGCTTCATGCTTCGATTAGAAGCAGTTCTACCGTTTGCTTGCTTGAGAAAATATAAACAATATCCCAACCGCGAGTCTGATCTGTGTAGCGTAAGCCGTCCATAAGTTTTCCCTCCATCTCTGTGAGAGCAATAAAAGGGGTTGCCGACTTTCTGCCTCAGATTTCGTACAAAACGGCCACTTAATGCTTCACGGCCAGCTCACTGATTCTGAGCGTACTTCCTACCAACTCTCTCTTCACGTCACCATTATGTGTTGTAAGTGGAGGCCTTGCTTAGAAGTAGTCTTTGATATGTCTCGTTCGCAAATCCTGAGCTTTGATAAGCAGTAACTCAGCTTGCCGTTCTAAAGCCGGTCTCACAATGGCTTGCTCTAAGACTTTGACGAGGTTCGAAGGCGTATCGTAGCGGAGCGTATCCAGGACCCAGTCGTGATACCTATTCTGCAAATCGGTAAACATGGCAAAGGGCTGCTCACCTTCTTGAATGATCGGCACGAAGGGGATCATGTAATTCGGGACGGTGGCCTGTAACTCTAGCGGACTGGACTTGGGATTGGTGATATCGGCAATGATAAAGCAGGATAAGCCAGCAAGCGTGAGAATCGTTTCGGTAAAGTCACGGGCTGTGGGACGCTCAAAGTCAAAGACAATGGGCAGAAAATTGAGGGTGCGTAGTTTCTCCCGAATTGCATCCAGGACGGCTTTGCGCTCGGGCGTAAAGCGTCCAAGGATCAGAACGCCCTTTTGCCCAATGGTATTAATCACCTCACGAATTTTGTGAGTGCTGAGTAGCAGATAGATGAATTGAGCTACTTCAAGATTATCTACGGTGACCTTTGGTTGACCAAAGGGTGTAATTCTGAGATCAAGCTGTTTCGCCCCCTCTAGCTGCACATCCCAAGCAGATATTCCATGAATCCGGCAGTCTTCAATAACTGCTCGTGTTAAATTGGTCCTGTAAAGCTTTGCATATTCAAGACCAACACCAATGAGAGTCGCTTCGCTCAAGTTGGCAACGCTTAAATCAGCTTCCTTTAAGTTAGCAGGACCAATAGTTGCTTCGCTAAGATTAGCACCTGAGAGGTCAGCTCGTTCGAGGTCAACATAACGAAGATCGGCACCATTCAAGTGTGCGCCTGATAGTTTAGCGCCGCGCAAGTCAGCACCATAGAGGTTAGCCTTCTCCAAATTAGCACCACAGAGATTAGTTTGGACAAGACTAGCTCGGCTAAGATCAGCATCCTTGAGGTAGGCATCGCCGAAGATCGCCCCACTAAGATAGGTATTGCTGAAGTTGGCTGCGTAAAAATAGGTATTGTCTATACTGTAGAGGTTGATCTTACCAAGATCAGGTTTTATCTCTGAGTGTATTTTTCTCCATATATTCCAATCCTCTACGCCTTGCCTAAGAATAGCAACATGCTCTTGATTTGCCATGTAGTATCCTCCCCTGCATCATTCTTCCTGTTGTGTTCTCTCTTCAAGATTGATACAATTATATTCCATCCTCGTGACAGACGCGGCAAAAAGTAGATTACGTACTCTCTAACTTCTGAACAAAACAGGTGACAATGCAACGTCGAATAAATGCTACTTGAAGACTACTTGTGAAGTATAAAATGCCGATCGCTGAGTGAAGCACAAGCTGGCCTTGGTGGCCATGAAATCCTGCAAATCACACACCGTTTAGTGGAGCGTGGCGTATTCTTTTTGTTGTGCGGCCATGCCAAAAAGGGCGATGAGTTCGGGCAGGATGGTGGATAATTTTCTTGAGTGGCATTTGGTGGTGGGCGCGGTAGCCGTTATCATCCCCGTTACTTCGTCACAGGCATAGAGCGCGTGCGAAAGCAGATTATTACGTGGATTGGTAGCGGCATTAAGATCGTTGTGCGCCAGGATAGCATAAATAATGCGTTCGTCATAGCCACCCGCGCGCAACCAGTCCGTCGATACATGTGTGTGCTCGCGCAGGTCGGGGTATTCTTCGTAATCGCAATCGTGTAGCAGGCCTGTCATGCCCCAGAGTTCCTCGTCCTCGCCATATTTACGAGCGTAGAAACGCATGGCTGCTTCGACCGCGAGCATATGCTTCCGTAAATTTTCATTTTTTACATGGCTGGTCATTAACTGATAAGCGTCATTCCGTGTTGGCATCGTTGAATATTCTCCACTCCAGAAAGAATAGTAAGCAGGTTAATATGCCCATTATAACATAAGAGCCAAGATGCCTCTGCCACCGATGATGGCGGTTAGATCAGCTTGCGCGCCGTATCGAATTTTTCGGCGGTATGAGAAATATGTTTTAGATTCGTGCTTTTTTGGGGAAAATGTGATATACTCGTTAAACGTTGTATAGCGCATAGTTGCTCGGAATAGGGAGTCTGTCTGTTGCAAGTAATGCCATACACGAAGGATTGTTTACATTTAGACCCAGAAGTCAGGAAAGAAACATGGCATTGAGTGATCAGACCCTCTATTGTCGCGACTGCAATTCAGAATTCGTTTTTACCGTTGGCGAGCAGGAATTTTTTGCGAGCCATAATTTGACCAACGCCCCCACGCGTTGTCCGTCCTGCCGCGCTGCACGCCGCTCACAGGCCAGCGGCGGATATAGTGGCAGCCGGGGCGGCTCACACGAACCCCGCCAGATGTATACCGCCATTTGTTCCAGCTGTGGTAACGAGGCGCTGGTACCTTTCCAGCCACGCGGAGATAAGCCCGTCTATTGTAGCGATTGCTACCAGCCACAAAGGTCGGGCCGCAGTAGTGACCGTAGATCGCGCTGGTGATCGCTATGAGTGAAGTTAAAGTAAATCCAGGCGATTCGTTTGAGCAGGCGCTTAAACGCTTCAATCGTAAGGTTCAACAGGATGGAGTTCTCTCCGAGGCGCGCCGTCGCACCCATTACGAGAGTCCACAGGCACGCCGTAAGCGTAAAGCCGCAGCCCAGCGCCGCAAACAACGGCGCACTCGCCAACCAGGCTAATCAGAACCGCTATTAAAATTTCATAAGTGCGGGTATCCCGAATCGGGCAGGCACCAGGCGCTGTCCCTACAAGGGCAATCTTGCTATGACACGTTCGATCATTATCTATTGTCATAGTGTAGATGCCCTTTTTAGATTCTTGAGATGGACAATTACCGATCAGTTCAGGCCAGAACCGACAACAGCGATGATGCGAGCATAATGTCCAGGGGCCGCTATTTTGGTAAGAGCACCGGTTTGTATATCGAAGGCGTAGAGGATTCCATCACCATAGAAGGTAATAATGTGGCTGTTGAACCAGCTTCCTAGTTCGAGCAATCGATCTGTCGTAGTAGCCACAAGCACTGGCTTGCTGGCGGTGAGATGCGTACCCGAGCCACTGATCTGTACAGTGTAAATGGCGCTATGCCGGTCATAAGGCGGCTGTGAGTCGCTCGAGAACTCTACATATGCCAATGTATGCGCGTCAGGAGAAAATACCGGTGTGGTGACCCAACGATAGTCAGCGCTATTGCTCAGGCTATTCTGGGCTGGCAAAACCACATCTGTTTGCCCTAAAACTAAAGGCGAACCGCTTAATATTGCCAGGTCCAGGCTGTTGGCATAGGAAAGCGTCGCAACATCGGAAGGCACACTGTTATCGGCGGGGACAGGAGCTGCCCCTTCATTGGTCGAAAACAGCAGCACATTGCCATATGGCTCGAGGGCCAGCGGTCCCTGTTCGGAGTCCTCATCTAAAAGTGATTGTGGCTGGGCAGGCGTCGAATCGAGGTCGAGCGACCATAGGCCATATTGTACGGCTTCATGACTTCCTCGATCGTCGGTAAGCAATAGCGTGCTATCGGCATGAGAGCCTGAGCCATTCAGGAACGAGAAAATGCGGAAACAAGGACAATTCAAAGCGGATTGCCCATACACCAGCGTTGGACTCGCTATTGGGCCTGCATAGAGATCGATGGGGCCTGTGCCGTCGGTAGATTCGGTCGTCCAGGCAACCATCTTTCCATCGCTGCTGAGGGCCATCGAGGTGATGAGCTGGCCGGAAGCAATGCCGGCAATTTTCGTCGGAGTCCCACCAAAAATATCTGTCATCCACAGACCGTCTCCGGCATAGAGTATTTGACCATTGGGCGTCAGAATTGGAGGCACCGCCTCGTTATAGACGAATCCGGTTGCCGGTATCCGTTCAGAGAAATTACTACTGGTTGAGACTAAATAGAGGCCGTTTTGTTGCTCATAGATAACATAATGATCACCTGGCAACTGCAGGACAGGCAAAACAGAATTGCTCGGTGAAAAGATAGGCGCCGAAATAGTAGGTGTTATCTGCGGGCTTTGCGTTGGTACAGGTGTAGTGCCCGGTGTCTTTTTCCCGGTCGCGGTTTGGCTTGCCTGTGGCGTGGGCGAAGTGGCAGTGGCCGATTGTACAGGAGTGCTATTCGTCTGTGTCAGGCCAACAACGAGTAAGCCGGAGAACAGAAGCAGCAACACGCCAATGAGAGTAAGCAAGGAGAAAATTCCCGCTTTCGAAAACGGTGAGCCTGTATTTCCCCGCGGTTTCCCTTCTGGTGGCAGCGTTTGATCTGGTGGGTCACTCACTTGTTGTGTCAAGACTTTCTTTTTCCCCTAATGTTGTGCTACAGTCCCTGAGTATATCTGAAATACGAGCTTGTGTGAAGTCTTCCAGTACCTCTTACGCCGATTGATCCGCAGGCGAATTTTGCCGGTGCAGCTTTAACTTAGCTGCCTGGCGTTGAATAAAGGCCGATGTTTTAGAGAATACCTCTTCGTGATCATGGTCCTTCATAATAATATGATAGGAGCGATGGAAAGTGACGAGGTATTTTTCTTGCGAGCCAATGCGACGATAAATCTCATGCCCATCACGAGCCGGAACCACGTGATCGTGCAGCGCTATCATGATCAGCGCAGGTGCAGTTATTTGTGGCAGTTCCTCGCGCAGCCTGGGCAAAAACTTCAACATGCTTTCGATTGGCCGTACCGGAGTCCAATGGTAGGTGCCGCGCTTGTACCGGCGGCGTGCATCACGGTCGCGCACATCCTCATAAATCGTTGGCAGCAATGGGACAACAAATTTTGCTACGCCAATAAATGGCTTGAGTAGAGGATGCATGTAGATCGGAGCGCACATCACTACGATACCCGCTACATCCTCATGTGCTGCAATATGTAACGCCAGCGCTCCACCCAGCGAGTGCCCTACAAGAAAGACCTGGTCGCAGCGAGCTTTCAGCACGCGCAATTCATTGCTCACTGCCTGCGCCCAATCATCCCAACCAAGGGTCATCAACTCGCGCACATGGTCCATACCATGCCCCGGCAACAACATGTTGACGGCCAGCATGCCATGTTCCCGCAGGTGTTGCTCCAATTCGATCATATCGTCTTGCGTGCCGTTAAATCCATGCACAAGCAGAACACCAATTACCGGTTTGCTGGCGGGGTCTGGTGAACCATGTTGCGTTTGAGAAGTTGTCATATATTCGAGTTTCTTTGAGTACTGGACAGAGACTGACCTGCTTATAATTGTATCATAGGCAGGAGGTCGGAGGGCATAGTCTTATAATGGCCCTCGCAAACACCTGCATCTGATACTATTACGTTTTCACGGGGGCGTTAGTTGGAGAAGGGAGTAGCAGAATAAAACGAGCTTCGTTGCTTGTTTCGATTTGCAGAACTATACCTTTGTCTTTTTCAGGCACCAGGCGTGACTTCTATTCGTCTTATGAATAGAACGTTTTATGATTGAACTTCAGGGCGACCACAAGGGTACGCCCTTACAAGGATACGTTCTCGCCTGTAATCATCTCGTGGTCATAGTAAGGACGTACTCTCGTAGTCGCCCTCAGTAATCATCCAAAGTAAGGAGTAATTTTCGTATGAAGTTCGCGACAAAGGCTATTCACGCTGGGCAGGAGCCTGATCCATCGACCGGCGCGGTCATGACGCCCATTTTCCAGACCGCGACCTATGCCCAGGCAGGACTGGGTGAAAATAAAGGGTTTGAATACTCGCGCACCGATAATCCGACGCGCAGCGCATTGCAGGCATGTATCGCCGCTCTCGAAGGAGCAACATATGGGCTGGCCTTCGCGTCCGGCATGGCGGCGGAAGCAGCCGTTCTCAGCCTGCTGAGCGCGGGTGATCATATGGTGGCCTGCGACGACCTGTATGGCGGCAGCTATCGCATTTTCGAGCGCGTGATGCGTCGCTACAATGTCGAAACGAGCTATGTACCGGCAGGCGATGTTGCAGCATTTGAGAAAGCCATTCGCCCCAACACCAAAATCGCCTGGTTGGAGACACCTACCAATCCGCTCCTGCGCTTGATCGATATTCAAGCTGTCGCAGAGATCGCGCATCAACACAAATTGCTGGTCGTCGTGGATAACACGTTTGCCAGCCCATACTTTCAGCAACCACTAAAGCTGGGCGCGGACATCGTTGTACATAGCACCACAAAATATATCAATGGGCATAGCGATGTCATTGGCGGCGCGGTAGTTTTGAACAATGCGGAGGCATACGAGGCGATCAAGTTCTACCAGAACGCGGCAGGAGGAGTACCGGCGCCTTTCGATAGCTGGCTGACGCTACGCGGCATTAAGACGCTGGCGGTGCGTATGCGCCAGCACGAAGAGAACGCGCGCGCAGTTGCCAGGTTCCTGCACGAGCATCCACGCGTCGAAAAGGTCTACTACCCAGGGCTGCCCTCTCATCCCGACTATGAACTTGCCAGGCGCCAGATGAGCGGCTTCGGCGGCATGGTCTCTTTCCAATTCAAGGGAACGTATGACGATGTAACGGCAATGGTACGTCACTTCAAGGTGTTCGCGCTGGCGGAAAGCCTCGGCGGAGTGGAATCGCTTGTTTGCCATCCCGCGTCAATGACGCATGGCTCCATTCCAAAGGAAATTCGCGAAGCGCGGGGCCTCACCGATACGTTGCTGCGCCTCTCGGTGGGTATCGAAGATATTGAGGATATTATCGCGGACCTGGAGCAGGCTCTAAGCCAGTAGATTATCAAACAAAGGTAAGAATGATGAATGGCATGATGAACTTTCACGTTCAAAACTGGTCATCCGAGTGGCTCCGGCCCTGTCATTCTGAGTGAAGCGAAGAATCTGTGTCCATCGTACCAGAGATTCTTCGCTCCGCTCAGAATGACAGGGCCGGACGGGTTTTCAATGCTATGGCGTCCGGTTGTGATATGTCTCATTCATTGTGATACGTCTCATTCATCATGCCATCGCAAGTCCAACCGGGGCCTTTTGTTACGTTTGCCGCTATTAACCGATGTAATATAATAGGTAAGCGGCGTTTATACCTATATAAAATGCCTATTAATCTTTCTGTATGCATATGTATGCGACAATTTCTGAGGAGGAATGTTTTAACAATGGCATCTCTCTCCCGTCTGCGGCAGCGTCCGGGCAAAGCCGCATTTGTCATGCTAGCAGCCTTGCTTGTGATGCTTTTATTAAGTGCCTGTGGTGACCCTCAAACGCAACAGCAGGCCACTTCAAGTAAGGCCGCGCTCGACCAGAGCATAGCCAATGCGCGAAGCATCGGCGTACCCGCGGATATGCTCCAGCCAATATTGAATCAGGAAGCGCAACTAAGTCAGACCAATGCCCCTTTTGGGCTGTTCAACGGCTCATCAGTTAATGCATATTATACAAACCTGGCACAGCGCTACAGTCTGCTGAAAGTGCAGGTGAGCGGCCTGGAATTGCAAGTGACGCAGGAGTTGGACTACCAGGCTACCGTCGACCTATCCAACTTTGAAAGCGCCCTGGCCCAGCGGCAGGATCAGAACTTCGTCGAGGCGAAAATCTTTGCCACTCAACTGACCAGCGACCAGAACTTACTGGCAAAAGCCCAATATCCCAAAGATTACCTGCAGATCAGCTACAACGCTAAACGTTCCACGCAGGCGCTTCACTTGATGGGGCCTGCGTATAACGCCCTGCTATCATTGCAGCAGGTCATCCGGCAGTTACAAGCTTCGCACCTGGACGTAACGGGCCTCAAACAGCAACAGCAGAACGACCTGCAAGCCTTCCGCAATGCGACCAAACCGGAGGATTACTCGTCTTTGATCGATCAGATCAATACGCAGCTGAATGAAACGACGGTTTACTCATCGCAGGCCATTCCCTACGTAGGCGCATACAAACTGAGCGAACTCAACGCCGATATTAACTTGCTCAAGCAGTATGGTCAGAACTATAGTACGTTCCAACAGCATTATAATGCTGATAAAGCGGCGCTCGCCAACGCTAAGTCGATTACGGATTACCTGAAGTTCTCATCGCAAATTGACAGCGATCTTGCCTCAATCCAGATGCCGTTGATCGAGGGACAGGCCAGCTACCTGCTGAGCCAGTTCCATAAGGAGGTCACCAGCTGGGGCAACTCGCACCAGTACCACGATTCCTACGACGGTGGCAGCTATAACCTGGATTATGAATATGACGAGCAGGGTATAGGGTCGGATGCGGATGCCGCCTTGCAGTACGCCCAGGGCACGCAATCGATTGATGATTTCCAGTCAGCGATTGACCTGATCAACAATGATATGCTGCATCTGAAGATGATGGAGGCCGATTACAGCGACAAAACGCCGTGGAACCAGGTACACGCGACCGATATCGAGCTGATGAAGCATTACAATCTGATGTCGGGCCAGGTACTGGTGGTTTCGCTGATCGAGCAGACGCTGCGCCTGTACGATAACGGCAAGCTGGTACGTTCGTTCCTGATTACTTCTGGCCAATATGACAAGCCCTCGCCGCCTGGATTCTGGAACATTTTCTTGCGGCAGTCGCCGACAGTGTTCAAGTCGAGCGAACCCAAAGGGTCGGCATTCTGGTATCCAGATACCAAGATCAACTATGCGATGGAATATCACGATGGTGGATACTTCTTCCACGATAGCTGGTGGCGAGTGAACTATGGCCCCGGCACCAATTTCCCGCACTACGATGTGGGAGGCGATGAACAGTTTGCCGGCAATGGGAGCCACGGCTGCATCAACATGCAGGAGAATGACGCCGCCTGGTTATACGCCAACACATCCTACGGGGCAGCTGTGCTCCTGTACTAGTAATTTTTGTTTGACATATTCGTAGCCTTTCTGCTATAATCCATGGGCACTCATATGACGGAGCGACCACATGCCGGACGAATCCGCGTGCTACATGCCGGTCGCCCCTGACATAGACGTTTTTTAGATTTCGCCCGTGAGAGGGGCAGATGTTTCGGGGAGGAATAGTACTTACATGCCCAATAACCCGTCTGCGGAAAAGCGCATGCGCCAGGAGCAAAAGCGCCGCTTGCACAATCGCAGCATCAAATCACTCGTAAAGACACGTGTTACAAAAGCTCGCCAGGCTATTAATGACGAAGATGTGAATGCCGAAGCTGCTGTACGGGCAGCTGTGAGCGAGCTGGACCGCGCCGCCAAAAAGGGCGTCATTCATCGTAATAACGCTGCTCGCCGCAAATCGCGCTTGATGAAGCAGCTGAATAGCACCAAAGCATAGGTTTTAGCGCAGAAGGCTCCGCTTCACCACGGATCGGAAATGGACTTACTACTTCTATCTCTACAGGCTGAGCATGACGCGCGCAGGAGGTTGTGAAGGATGGCCGACAAACAAACAGTAACGAAGTCTGCCGGACGTGCGCTGCTGGCCGCTGTTGAAAGCGCCCAGTTGCGTAAAGATATACCAGAAATTCAGTCAGGTGATACAGTTCGCCTGCAAGTGAGGGTCGTTGAAGGGAACCGCGAACGCTTGCAGCCATTTGAGGGCGTTGTGATGCGCCTGCGTGGTGGCGGCGTGAACCGCAATTTTACCGTTCGTCGCATCACGCATGGCGTGGGTGTCGAACGCACATTTCTCCTCAATTCTCCACGTATCGAGAAGATCGAGGTCATTCGCCATGCTCGCGTGCGCCGCAAGCAGCTCTACTACCTGCGTGGGCTGACAGGGAAGGCTGCGCGCTTAAAGGAACTGCGCCCCAAGACGAGCAAAGAGATCGCAGCGAAAGAGGCTACTCGCGCCTCTAAAGCCGCCGCTCCAGTTACCGGCAGTGAGAATAACGAAGAATAGCCGACAAGAACCAACGCTCGATGAAGAAATGGCCCTGCTTGCCCAGGGCTATTCTTTTATCGCCGGACTCGATGAAGCAGGCCGCGGCTGCCTCGCCGGGCCTGTGGTAGCCGCGGCTGTTATTTTACCGCTGGAGAAGGATTGCTTTTCCCTTTTTGCCGGTACGCGCGACTCCAAGCAATTAACCGCACCAGAACGCTCTAGGCTATATGAAATCATTATGCAGCATGCTCTCACGGTTGGCATTGGCATAGGTTCTGTCGAACTGATTGACGAGTGCAATATTTTGCAGGCCACGAAGCTTGCTATGCGTACCGCACTGGCGCAATTATCTCCTGCTCCCCAGGCGCTGCTACTGGATGCGCTGCTCCTACCCGACATTCCGCTTGTGCAGCGCTCCATTATTCATGGGGACGCGTTGTGCCTCTCCATCGCGGCCGCATCGGTGATCGCCAAAGTCACACGGGATAGAATTATGCTGCAAATGCACGAACAATATCCTGAGTACGGCTTCGCCCAGCACAAGGGATATGGCACCGAAGCACACCTGGCAGCGCTACGCGAATATGGCGCTACTCCAATTCACCGTAGAAGTTTCGCGCCGGTACGGGAACTGTTTGGGCTGTTTCATCCGTTTGATAGTGAGCCAGGTGCGGTAGAGCCATAAGCCGGGCGTTTTTTCACTTGCCCTCTTTCTTCACTTCCATTTATCTCAGGCTACAAAGACAATGTCGTCGTGTCCAGTACCTGGTTCCACCGTACGCGCCTCTACTCTACACTCCGGGCTACCGTAGAAGGCAGCTTATCGTCGAAGGCCAGGCCAGCGGAGAGATCGCTTTGCGCGATCCAGACCAGCTGGTGATAGTTATTCTCTCCGCTCTTGATGGCCTATCCAGAAGAGCGTTGTACTATCCTGAGCAGTTCAAAGAGCATTTTCCAGATGCCGAAATTATCCTGAGAATATTCAAACCACAGTCAGGCTTATAGGTAATCAGCGGTTCAGCCCCTTGACTTTATCTTCCATTCATGGTATAAAATGAATGACGTTCATTCAGCATTACGAAGAGGACTTATGCCGGAGACTACTAGAGAAGATACACGTACAAAGCGCCGCGCTATCCTTGATGCCGCAGCCGAGCTTTTTGCCAGGCAAGGATACGAGAATACGACGATTGCCGATATCGCACGCGCAGCAGGTATGGCTGTAGGTACGGTCTATCTCTATTTTCATAACAAACACGAAATTTACAGCAGCGTCTCCATTGACTGGGTAGAAGCGATTGCCAGGGTTCTGCAAGACCCTGCTATTCTTGCTTTACCGATCAGGCAAGTACCACGCGCCGTCATTGAGGCCTCATTTCGCATTTGCCATGATAATCAAGTATTGATGCCGCTCTTCCAGGTCGATGTGCAATCGGCTGAGGAGATCTGGCAACACAAGCTTGCTGAGGGATCGATTACAAAGGCACTCGATGCTTTCCTGCGGCAGGCCATCGAGCAGGGTCAACTGGCGCCTTTCGATACGGAAATGTACGCCAAAATCCTGTTCGGAATGGTACATTCCATGCTTTACGAATGCTATTGCATTGAGCATGGCGAAAACGAGAAACTGTACCGTGAACGTACCATCGAGGTCGTCGAGCGGCTTTTCTTTGGGCCATCGTTGATCGTGGAATCCGAGTAATCGAGCCAGTAAAAATTTTTGCAACCCGAACCAATTTCTATCGTATTGTAAAATGTGTGCGGCGTGATGAATGAACTTCATTCATTTGAAACACACCGAACACTGTACCACAATCACAGTTGGGATGGGAGTAAATTCAAAAAATAAGCGTGAATTTGTTGGTTTTTTGAGCGTAATGAATGAACTTCATTCAGAAAGGTCAGGAACATGTTAACAAGACTTGGCGGCACATTTTATCGCGCGCGCTGGACTGTGCTCGCTATCGCTCTGCTACTTGTTGCGACAGCGGCGATCTACGGTTTCGGCGTCTTCGGTTCTCTGAAAACTGGAGGATTCGTCGACCCGGCCAGTGAGTCGTCACGGGCACAGGATGTGCTGAACACGAAGTTTCCCAACTCGTCGGCTGATGTCATCATCCTCATGAGCAGTAATACACTGCGTGCGAGCGATCCGGCTTTTACGGATGCCGCGACACAGTTGCTCGCGACATTAAAGGCAAGGGCGGAGGTTACTTCGATTACTTTCTACTATTCAACCCATAGCGCGAGTTTTCTCTCTCGCGATGGCCACGAGACGTTCGCCATTGTCCACCTGGCATCGCAGGACGAATCCACGAAGGAGAAAGAGTACAAGGCCATTGCGCCACTGATTCGCTCGCCGGAGTTACAAACGCTGGTCGGTGGGAATGTTCCGGTCAGTGTGGCGATCAATACGCAGACGAGCGCCGATCTTGAGCGGGCCGAGATGATTACATTGCCCATTGTGGTCATCTTGCTGCTGATCGTCTTTAGTGGGCTGGTAGCGGCCGCGCTGCCGCTGCTGATTGGGGGTGTGGCCATTCTGGGAGCATTCGCCGTCTTGCGCGTGCTGGCGGGCTTGACGGATGTCTCGATCTTTGCCATCCAGGTGGTCACGATGCTGGGCCTGGGACTGGCCATCGATTATTCGCTCTTCATTGTTACGCGCTTCCGCGAGGAGTTGCAAGCAGAGGAAAATGATGTACGCGGCGCGATACAGCGAACGATGGCAACCGCGGGACGTACCATCCTGTTTTCAGGTTTGACTGTCAGCACAAGCCTTTTGAGCCTGCTGCTCTTCCCTGAATTCTTCCTGCGCAGCATGGCTATGGGATCTATCGCAGCGACGCTGGTTGCGCTGTTGGCCGCTCTGACTATCCTGCCCGCGGTGCTGGCACTACTTGGAAGGGGCGTCAACGCCCTCTCAACTCAGGGATTGTTTCGTCGTAGAGCATCAAAGAGTCCTACCAGTTCCGGCGAAGCTCATGGAGCATGGTACCGACTCTCACAGGCTGTTATGCGCTGGCCCATTCCGGTCGCCCTGGTTGTCGTCGCCATCCTTGTACTGTCAGGCACACCCTTTTTACATGCTTCATTCGCGACACCTGGTGTAACCGTACTTGCGCCGGATCAACCTGCTCGCGTGGTCTCGGACCGGCTGTCAGGGGATTTTGCGCAGGAGGGATCATCGCAGCTTGAAATCGCCATTAACACTCCTGGCGATGCTCTTTCCGCCTCGAACCTGGCAAGCCTGGATGCCTATGTGCATGCAATTTCAGCCATTCCGGGAGTGATTCACGTAGAGAGCCTGGTCACGGTCGATCCATCGCTCTCGCTTGTCGATTACCAGCAGCTCTATGCGCACCCGGCGGCTAATCCACAACTGGCGACAGTGGCATCTCAACTGGCGAATGGAGATGCCACGCAGATCACCGTAGCTATGCAACCGGCTGAACGATCCGCGGCAGCGGAAGATATCGTGCGCCAGGTACGCGCCATCAAAACACCGGCAGGTTTTGTGTCGCTGGTCACCGGAGTCACTCCCGGGCAGATGGATCAGCTCGCCAGCCTGGGCGCAACGCTTCCCTACGCGCTGGCAGTAATTGCCATCGCCGTCTTCGTGCTGCTGTTCTTGATGACAGGCTCGCTGGTGATGCCGTTCAAGGCCATTATCCTGAACGTGCTTTCGCTTTCGGCCACTTTTGGTGCGCTGGTCTGGATTTTCCAGGATGGACACCTGGAAAACCTGCTGCACTTCCAGTCGCTTGGCAGCCTTGATTCGACGCAGCCGATTCTGATTTTCGCCATCGCTTTCGGTCTTTCAATGGACTATGAAGTCTTTTTGCTCAGTCGCGTGAAGGAACGCTTCGACGCTACGGGCGACAATCGAGCTGCTATTGCTTCGGGCATGCAGCGTACCGGCTGGCTCATCACGAGCGCGGCGGTGCTACTGGCGGTCGTATTAGGGGCATTTGGAACTTCCAGGATCATTTTCGTGCAGGAGATCGGTATTGGACTGGCTATCGCGGTGATTATGGACGCGACGCTGGTGCGTATGCTGCTGGTACCGGCGACAATGCGCCTGCTCGGTCAATGGAACTGGTGGGCGCCTGCTCCCTTGCGCGCCATCTGGCGCCGGGTGGGATTAAGTGAAGGCGCAGGCCATGATTTGCAAGCAACAGAGGTTGAAGATAGGGCTTTGGAGGAGGCTCGTGTCTAGGCTCTAGCGATGCCGTTTGCGGGCGCTGCCCTGATGAATTTTCACAATCACAACCGGTACGTATCGATGATCCATGTCATTCTGAGCGCAGCGAAGAATCTCCGCGGCCACGAAGGCAGATTCTTCGCTGCGCTCAGAATGACATGGCAATTTTGCAGGTGAAAATTCATTAGGGACAGCGCTTTTTTTGTGTCTTCAAAGCAACCGCACTCTATGCAACGTTTTTATCCCGGCAACGATAATTACAGCGAGATCTCAAAACATCGAAGTCAGAGGGATACCTTGCTCTTGACTTGTTCGCTTCAGTGATAGATGCTATACGCATACACATCACTCAGAAACAAGAAAGGTAGACGGCCAGGCTTTCTCATGCGAACTCAAGCTATCCGCGCAGGGATAAGGCATCTTTTCACCGGATTCGCCTTATCCTTGCTCCCTTTATTCATGGCTGGAGCAATTTATCAAGCAATTAGTCTCTTTCTAGATTCGCGTCACTATCCATCGTTGGGCAAACTGGTGGATGTTGGAGGCTACCGGCTGCATATTTACTCTTCCGGTGAGGGCAGCCCTACGGTAGTTATGGACGCGGGCCTGTGCCATACTTCACTGGTCTGGAGCCTGGTGCAGGCGAAGGTTGCCACCTTCACTCGCGTATGCATCTACGACCGCGCGGGCTATGCCTGGAGCGATCTCGGCCCTAACCCTCGCACCAGCCGCCAGATCAGTAAAGAACTGCATGCGCTGCTGAAAAATGCCAATATTCCCGGCCCATACCTCCTGGTTGGACACTCTTTTGGCGGACTGAACATGGCGGTATATGCCGGTGAGTATCCGGACGAGGTCGCGGGTCTTGTGCTGGTCGATGCCATTCCTACCACCATAGCCCGGCATAATCCTGCCGAGTTGCGCTATTTTATTCTGATGAATCGCGTCAAATTTCGTCTCTTATCGCTCATCAACCGGGCCGGTCTGATTCGTTTCTATATACGACTACGAGGAGTGGATGCGGCGCTGGATTTCGCGAGAGGTTTGCCGGCAGTGTTCCAGCCAATGGTGGTGGCCGGAAGCCTGCGTAAAACGCTGCTCGCGGCTGCCCTGGAGAGCAATTGGATGGGAGAAAGCGTCAGAATGGCGACGTCCTGCACGCGGTTCGATTTTCCGCTGGTGGTGTTTTCACACGGCAAGCCCGATATGTTCGAGGGCATGATGTCGGAACGGGAGATAGAAAAGGCCGAGGAATCCTGGCGGCAAATGCAGGCTGAGATGGCCAGGCTCTCACCGCAGGGGAAGCTGATTATCGCCGAAAATAGCGGCCATATCATCCATATCGAGCAGCCCGAACTGGTGGTTGAGGCAATTCGTGAAGTGGTTGAGCATATCAGGGAAAATTGAAGGAGTTATGATGCCTGAATATATCTGGGGGCGCAATCCCGTTTTGGAGACGCTGCATTCGCCGCGCCGGATCAAACGCATCCTGCTGGCCGAGGGACAGCGCGAGAGTTCTCCTATCGCTGCTATCCTGCAAGAAGCTGAACGCAAGCATATTCCTGTCGAAACCGTACCACGCCAGCGCCTCGATCAATTGAGCCAGGGAGCCGTACACCAGGGTTGTCTGGCAATCGTCGAAGCGCGCAAGTATGTGAGCCTGGATGAGATACTCGCCTATGCTGGTAGCAAAAATGAAGCGCCTTTCCTGCTCATCCTGGATGCGATTCAGGATGTCAACAATCTTGGCTCGCTATTGCGCACAGCTGAGGCAGTCGGCGTGCATGGGGTTGTTCTACCCCTGCATCACGCCGCGGAAATCAATGCCACAGTCGTCAAAAGCTCGGCTGGGGCGACCGAGCATCTCCTCATCGCCCAGGAGACCAACCTTACACGCACTATCGATTACCTGAAGAAACAGAATATCTGGGTCATCGGGCTGGTTGGAGAGGCCAAAACCAAATATGACCAGGCCGATCTGGCGGGTCCACTGGCGCTCGTCGTTGGTAACGAGGGCAAGGGCATCAGCCGGTTGGTGCGCGAACACTGCGACCTGCTGGTGAAGCTGCCGATGCGCGGGCAGATCAACTCGCTCAACGCGGCAGTAGCGGGTAGCATTGCACTTTACGAGGCATTCCGGCAGCGCAGCAAGCAGGGACAATGAGCGGCGCGTTACAACTCTCCGCAACATAACGTTTGTAGTATAGAATCTATTTTTGTGTGTTGTGAGAGGTTGTTTTATGTTGCCAAAAATATTTCGCTGTTTCTTTTTACTGGTATGCTGTGGCTTCTGCTTGCTGGCATTCGTTGGCATACTCATACCGCGCACCTATGCAACAGGCGCTGTCCCTGGCGGTCGTGGCTCTTTTCAATATGAAAACAAGGAAGTCAGCTCACCAATCGTAGGCTCACCTTCGCCATCCCCGTCTCCCTCACCATCTCCGTCTCCCTCACCATCCCCATCTCCGTCTCCCTCACCATCCCCATCTCCGTCTCCCTCACCATCTCCATCGCCATCGCCGTCTCCGTCTCCCTCGCCATCGCCGTCTCCCTCGCCCTCACCATCGCCGACTCCGTCGCCGACGGCCACGCCTACAGCAACTCCTACGGCTACACCTACGCCAACAAATGGGACGGGTGGCAATACGAACGGCGGTGGACCTAACACGGCCCTGCTTTTCGCTATGGCAGGGTTAGGTATCATTTTGATAGTGACGGGTATCATCCTGTTTGTTTTTTATTCTAGAGAGGTATGATGGATGAGTTTTGCTTTAATCTCCCCGCCGGAGGGATTAAAGCAAAACTCATCCATCATACTCTGGCGTTTATGGACGCTGTCGCACGCCAGATTTCCTCCTTGATGGCAAGGATTGATTCTTGTAAGGAGACGATGCGAGTCTCATCACGCCTGCGCATTTTGATTTCGACGCCTCCATTTTTCAGCGAACGGCTACTGGCGACCACTCGTACCGGTATACCAAGCAGGTCAGCATCTTTCAACTTGACGCCAGCGCTCTCGGAACGGTCATCGTAGAGGATTTCGATGCCCGCAGCCAGCGCGTAGCTGTAGACATGCTCGGCCGCCATCAGATTTTCCTGTTTGTCGAGATCAAGGCCGATCAGCATGACCTGGTAGGGTGCGATGGTAATTGGCCACGTGATGCCCTTCTCGTCGTGGGATTGTTCGACCACGGCTGCCATCATGCGCCCGATACCCATACCGTAGGTACCCATCACGATTGGATGCGCTATCCCTTCCGCGTCCAGGTAGGTAACATTGAACAGGTCGCTGTACTGCGTCCCTACCTTAAAGATGTGGCCCACCTCGGTGCCGCGAACGGCCCGTAGCGTCCCACCGCAGCGCGCGCAGGTCGCACCCACATAAGCGGAGGCGATATCCTCCCATTCATCGACCCGAAAATCTAGCGGATAGTTCACATTTTTGATGTGATGATCAACGCGATTAGCTCCCGCGACAAAGTTGTTGCCCATCTTTAGCGAGGAATCGGCAATGATGAATACGCGTTCGTCTTTGCCAACCGGCGAGGTATAGCCGGCAACGATTCCGGCTTTCTCAAGCTCTTGCGGCGTTGCCAGGTGTAAATCCGCGGCATTGATGCCCGCGTGGTAGAGCGCGTTGGTCAGTTTGACTTCGTTAATCTCCAGATCGCCGCGCACAATAGCGAGTACGAGCCTGCCACCCGCGACATAGCAGACGGCTTTGATGGTCTTCGCCTCGGGAATGTGCAGGAAGTTTGCCAGGTCGCTTATGGTGGTGGTGCCGGGCGTATACACCTCCTCCAACGCCGCCTCTGGCTCTCGCGGAAGCTCGATACGTACAAACTCGGCCTTCTCGCGATTCGCGGCATAGCGACACCTGTCACATACTATGGCATCATCTTCGCCAGCCTCCGTGATGGCGATGAATTCCTGCGAATCCTTGCCGCCAATTGCGCCGCTGTCGGCCTCTATAGCGATAAACTTTAATCCGCAACGTGTAAAGGCGCGGCGATACGCCTCGGCCATGGCCTGATAGCTGAGTTCCAATCCCTCAAAATCGGCATCGAAGCTGTAGAGGTCCTTCATGATGAATTCACGATTGCGCAGCAGTCCTCCACGCGGTCGTGGCTCGTCACGAAACTTGGTGTTGATCTGGTAGATGAGCTGCGGCAGGTCGCGATAGCTGCGCACAAACTCGGCTACCAGGGAGGTGATGACCTCTTCGTGCGTCGGAGCCAGCACCATATCGCGTCCCCTGCGGTCCTTGAGCTTGAAGAGGATATCGCCCATTTTTTCGGCACGCCCAGGGTGCCCATCAGCAGGCTGTTTCTCCCACAGTTCCATCGGTTGAATGATGGGCAAAATGACCTCCTGCCCGCCGACGCGCTCCATCTCCTCACGCACAATCTCCATAATTTTGTGCATGACACGATAGCCCAGTGGCAGGTAGGTGTAGACGCCAGAGGTAAGCTGGCGTACAAAACCTGCCCGCACGAGTAGCTCCTGGTTGCCGCCTTCGCTGTCGCGGGGAGCTTCGCGCTGCGTTTTCGAGAGTAGTTCAGTTACTCGCATGACGCTTCCTCCTAAAACATCCGCCCTCCCAGGGGAACATCCCTTGTTGGGCTTAAGAGAATGACATTACCGTCGCCGTCAGGAACACCAAGCGTTAATACTTCCGAGAAAAATGGGCCAATTTGCCGTGGTGGAAAATTGACGACGCCCATGACCAGTTTTCCCAGCAATTCCTCTTTGCTATAGTTGGTGATCTGGGCCGATGAACGTTTGATGCCGATTTCCAGCCCAAAGTCGATGCTCAGCTTGTATGCAGGCTTGCGTGCCTGTGGGAAATCCTCCACCTGCACTATTTTGCCGACGCGAATATCGACCTTCTCAAAATCGCTATAGGTAATCATGGTTGTTCTCGCCTAATACGCTCGCGCAAAAATCGCTTCGCAGGTGGCCGGTTTGCCGGTGTAGATGGCCTTGCCCTTGACTCCACCCGCGGGTTGATCGAATGGGATGACGCGCAGGGTGGCTTTGGTCTCTTCCTTGATGGCCAGTTCGGCCTCGCTGTCCTCGGCCCATTTCACACGCACGAAACCGCGGTCCTCGGCGATGATGCGCTTGAATTCTTCGTAGTCTTCGGTATAGTGCGTATTTTTGTCGCGGAATTCGACGGCGCGTTGGAAGAGCGCAGACTGCACTTCCTCCAGCAGTTCCGGCAGGCGCGTTTGCAGGGCTTCGACCTTCACCGATTCTTTGGCGCGATTGTCGCGACGTACGAGCATGACGCTCTCGTTTTTCACATCACGCGGCCCGACCTCCATGCGCACAGGCACGCCGCGCAGTTCCCATTCGTTATACTTCCAGCCAGGCGTGTTCTCGCTTCTATCGACGTGGAAGCGAACCTTGCCTTTGAGCAGTTTTTCCAGCCGCTCGACCATTTCGCCGACCGCCGACTTTTCGCTATCGCTGCGCCAGATGGGGACGATGACGACCTGGTAAGGCGCGAGGCGAGGGGGCAGGATGAGGCCGGACTTATCACCATGCACCATGATGATGCCGCCGATCATGCGCGTGCTCATGCCCCAGCTGGTGGTGGCGCAGTATTTGCGCTGTCCATCGGCATCCAGGAATTGAATATCGAAGCTCCGTGCGAAGTTGTGGCCCAGGTTGTGACTGGTTCCAGCCTGCAGCGCCTTGCCGTCTTCCATCAGTGCTTCGATGCTGTAGGTACGCAACGCGCCGGCGAACTTCTCGTTCTCACTCTTGCGCCCGGCAATAACGGGCATGGCAGCGTCCTCTTCGGCAAAGGAACGATAGACTTCGAGCATCTGCAACGTGCGCTCCTCGGCTTCTTCGAGTGTGCGATGGGCGGTGTGACCCTCCTGCCAGAGAAATTCTGCCGTGCGCAGGAAGAGGATGGTGCGTTTCTCCCAGCGCATAACGTTATTCCACTGGTTGATCAAGATGGGCAGGTCGCGATAGCTCTGAATCCACTTTGCGTAGGTGTGGCCAATGATGGTCTCGCTGGTGGGACGAATTGCCAGCGGCTCCTCCAATTCTTCGCCGCCGCCGCGTGTGACCCAGGCAACCTCCGGCGCAAAGCCCTTGACGTGTTCGGCCTCGCGCTCCAGAAAGCTGCGTGGGATGAGCAGGGGAAAGTAGGCGTTGACGACGCCGGTCTCTTTGAAACGGGCATCGAGCAGGCGCTGCAAATTTTCCCAGATCGCGTAGCCATACGGGCGGATAATCATGCAGCCGCGCACGGGTGAATAGTCGGCGAGTTCGGCCTTACGCACGACCTGGTTATACCAGAGCGAAAAATCATCCTCCTGGTCAACAATCTCTTCAACAAACTTTTCTGATTCTGCCATTACGTGTTCTCCTTCATTAATTGATTAGATGAACCATCTCGCCTAAAAAATGCCATAAAAAAACTCGTCCTTGTGCAAGGACGAGCCTGAATGTTGCCCGTGGTACCACCTCAATTGAGTTATGCCGCGAAGCACAACTCCTCTCATACGGTCGAATGTGATGCAACCGCGCCTCAAGATAACGGTGAGGTACCGGCCAGCTTGTGATTCGCCGGCGCTCTCAGGTGGGTTCGGCGGGCGCTGTATCTACCGGCTTGCACTCTCCCGGTTCGCTATTTGACTGCGCTTTCGTCTACTGATCCTGATCGTTGCGTTTTCGGTCTTCAGTTGATTGTATGTAGGATACATGATTTTAATAACCCTGTCAAGCGCAATTGACTAACGTCCACCCGCAAATCGAGTGAATTCAGCAGCGAAATACTTACTCGCGCAGGCAAAACAGGATAAAATACGAGGCATCACCCATTGCTTGCATCTTGATAGCGGTTCCAGGACAGGCACCAGGCACTGTCCCTACAGGATTACCCCTATTTGATTGGAAAGATTCACCAGGCTCACACGAATAGCATAGAGATTGAGAAACTAGTCCTGCGAAAAGAACACGCTCTTTACTTCCGTAAACAGTTGCACGGCATGCATACCCATTTCGCGTCCAATGCCGCTCTTTTTGTAGCCACCAAATGGCGCCTCCGTATGCACGCTGTGATTGGAATTGACGGAGAGGACTCCGGCGCGTATGCCCTTGGCAACGCGAATGGCGCGGCCAAGATTCTGCGTCCATATGGAACCTGCCAGACCATAGACTGTATCGTTGGCCATACGCACTGCCTCTTCCTCTGTATCGAAAGGAATGATACTGACGACCGGCCCGAATATCTCTTCCTGGTTAACCCGCAGCCCGTTATCGGTGCTTGTAAGTACCGCCGGGCGCAGAAAAAATCCGCTCTCATCATCTGGAATGGTTCCACCGGCTACCAGCCTCGCTCCCTCTTCCTGCCCAAGCGCGATATAATCCAGCGAACGCTGGCGCTGGCCTGCCGAGATGAGCGAACCGATCTCCGTCTCTTCATGCAGAGGATTACCGACCTTGAGATCTTCCACCCGTCGCGAGAAGCGTTCGACGAACTCCTCATAGATTGGGCGCTCAACCAGGATGCGGGAACGCGCGCAGCAGTCCTGGCCGCAGTTGCCGAAGACGGCGAATAGAGAAGATTCAATGCAGCGGTTCAGATCAGCATCGGCAAATACGACATTCGCCGCCTTGCCGCCAAGTTCGAGGGAGACACGCGTGATATTGTCCGCGCACAGGCGCATGATGTGCGAGCCAACTTCCGTCGAGCCGGTAAACGAGACTTTCCCCACCTGGGGATGCCTGACCAGCGCATCGCCGGTGACGGAGCCAGGCCCAGGCAGCACGGAGATAACGCCCGGTGGCAGCCCGGCTTCCATTAAAATATTGGCCAATGCCAGCACTGAAAGCGGCGTGAGCTGGGCTGGTTTCACCACAACGGTATTGCCACAGGCGAGGGCAGGCGCGATCTTCCACGATGCGATTACGAGCGGGAAGTTCCAGGGGGTGATGAGGGCACACACGCCTACCGGCTCCCGCAGGGTAACTTCGAGACCGGCATCCTGCACTGGAATGGTCTCACCAAAAATCTTGTTAGCGGCACCGCCCCAGTATTCGAGGACCGCGGCCACAAGGCCAATCTCATCGCGCGCATCGCGGATGGGCTTGCCTGCATTACGTGCCTCGATCACTGCGATTTCTTCCAGGCGTCCCCGCACAATGGTCGAGGCCTTCAGCAGTATTCTCCCGCGAGCCGTCGCGCTGAGACGCGGCCACTGCCCGCTTTCAAATGCTCTGCAAGCTACCTGTACCGCCCGCTCGACATCTCCGGGGCCAGCCTCAGCCACTTCAGCAAAAGGAGCGCCCGTCCCCGGCTCGATGACGGAAAAGGTTTTACCATCCGCGGCGGAAACGCGCTCTCCGCCGATCACCAGTTGCTCAGTTATCATCAAAAAATACTCCTTCACAAAAGCTGGCCGCCAGAATGCCTTGTTAGACATTCTAGCGGCCAGCTTGCGCGAAATCAAGGTACAGGACAACTACCGGAACGATGCCGGCGGTGTACTGTTTATCTCCTACGAGGCCGTGACTGCTACATCATCGACGAAGAAGGCCGTCGTCGCGTGTGAAGTTGATGTCTGGCCTTCAAAGACGAGCGTTACTGTCTGCCCGGCATAACTTGAGAGCAGGGAGGTGAGATCGGCCTGCACCTGCTGCCAGCTCTGGTTGGCGTCGGTGTTGCAGGATTGCTCAACCTTGCCGATGACACTGCCATTGCTATCGAGCAATGAAACAGTTAAAGTATCTTTGCAACTGGATGAGGTGCTACTGGTATCACCAAACCACCAGTAACTCAAACTGATGCTGGAGGCATTGGTGGGAACGGTGAAATCCTGGCTGATGACATCATCGCAGCTGCTGTAGCCACACAGGTAGGCGCTGTACTGTCCGCTATGTGGGTTGGTAGTGTCGATGAGTTCATAGCCGCCCGCCGAGGATTCCTGCCAGATGCCGGGACCATCTTCAAAGCCGCCATCCTGAATCAGCGAGTTGGAAGGTCCCGGCGGTGTGGATGTAGGCTCAGGCGTATTGGTAACCGTCGGACTGGGTGGCGGCGTTGAAGTTTCCGTTGGACTCGGCGACGGGGTGGACGTTTGTGTGGCCGTCGGGCTGGGCGATGGAGTCGCAGTCGGGCCTGGCGTTGGTGACGGAGGTGGCGGATTTACTCCACCGGCAATGTCCTGGGCGATGTTATAGATATCGGGCGAACCCCAACCACTGGCTTCGTCATAATTGGTCGTGGCCGGATAATAGAGGTTGTTGCCGCTGGTCACGTCGTGGAAGGGCGTTTTGGGCTGCTGCGCGTTCTCCAGGCCATAGAGGACGGGATTGGCATAGCCGATACGCGATTTCGAATGCTGTTGCAGGTAATCGTTGATGCTGGCAGTGCTGCCGGCCCAGAGCGGGGCGGCGGCACTGGTGCCACCAACGACAATCCAGCCGCCACTTGAGGAGCAACCGGCGGCAGAGACGGTACAATAGACGGCATAGCCGGTCTGGGGATCGGCATCGGCGGAGACATCGGGCACTTCGCGGTTGCCGTTGCTATACTGGTTTTTGACGCCGGGGCCGGTTTGCCAGCTGGGTTCTGGGAAGAAGCTACTGAGGCCACCACCACCGCCGGAACCTTCGGGGCTGCGCTGCGTGTCGGTGGGATTGCTCCAGACCGATTCGCTGCCATACGCGCCATTGCTGATTTGCAGGTTCGTACCGCCGACGCCGGTGATGTAGGGGTCGTCGGCGGGCGAATCTACGGCGAGATTGGTGTCATTGCAGTCATAAGCCCCGGAGTCGCCTGCTGCGGCATACATGGAGATGCCCTGCGCGGCGCCCTGCTTGAAGATGTTGTCGAGCGTTTGCAGTTCGGCATTGCCGCTCTGCGCTTCACATTCGCCCCAGCTAACGGTCATAACCTGGGCTTTATTGTCGGTCACAATTTGATTATAGGTGTCGTTGACGCCCTGGGTCGTATTTGGCCCTTCATAGACGATCTGAGAGGCTTTGGGCGCCATAGCGGCGACGACCTCGATATCCAGCTCGACCTCGATGGCGCCCGCGCCTGCTGAGCCGTCGAAGCCATCGACCGTGACATTGGTGATGCTGGGATTACCAAGGTTATAGTTCTGGAAATAGGTGGTGACATCGCTGCTCTGATAGCCATCCAGTTCGAAGACGGCGACGGACTGGCCGTTGCCCTGGCCACCTGCCTGTTCGAGGGCGGTGCCGTCGTAAGCGCCGTTGAGGTCTGATGGGCCGTAACCACTTTGCGCGGCCTTTGGAGAGGTCTGCGTATGCGGAACACGAGTATTCAAGCCGGTTGATGGTTTGCCACGGCTGATAACCTGATAGAGTGGGTGCATTTTGACGCTGTTATCGAGCCCACCGATAGAGGCAATAAGCGATGAGAGCGAAGACGGGATGACAGGCGGATTAGCGTTCGCGAAAAAAGTATTCGATCCCAACGTATAGTTGTTGATCGTTACTGAGAAGGCAGCTTCGGCCTCGGCAACGGTGGCAGTAGCATCAATCAGAAGCCCATTGGGAGAAACATGAGTAATGACTAACCCCTGCTGCTGGAGATAGTCTTTGACCTGCTGCACCTGGTCAGGCGTTGGGCCAAATTCGGCGGCAAATGCCTGGGGTGTGAGAAAGTGATGATACAGGGAGGAATGGGGATCATAGATAGCCGCGAGCAGGTTGTCCAATTCCTGCTGATTGCGCAGTTGCAGGCCGACAGATAAGTTGAGTTGCTGCTGCGAACTGGCGGGTCCGGCGAGGTGAGCGCGGCTCACGAGCGGAGGGACCTGGCTTTTGAGAACGAAAGGTGCATCATTCTGGGCACGTGCAATTAACGCAATACTGAGAATACTGATTCCTACAAAGATAACGACTACGCAGGTGATTCCGAGCTTGCGTACAAGAGTGCGCTGCATGTAGCTCTTCTCCACATCTAAAATATACGAGACGATAGGAATGGATGGCGATGCAAGACGTTTAAACGGCCTCTTGCGATCTGCATCATTTTGATCTACAAAGATAAACGTTGGTACAATTCCCCTTCGTGGAAATGAAGCGGGAAATAGACGTGCTTGACTAAACTCTACCCGTTGTTTAATATATGACCGTCATAGTGACATACTGGTGATATGGAGAGAGCCATCAGGAATTATTTATTTTAGAAGGGGCCAGTTATGGACAACATCTTTGATCAGGTCAAAACAGCACATGACGACAAGATTGAAGATAGCATGGAAACTGGCGAGATGACGCCCAGAACGGGTGATTTATTTGAATACCAGGAGGTCCAATTAACACGCATATCGCATGGCAATGCCCCATCCCGTTTGAAGGCAGAGATACTGGCGGGCGGCGGAGAGATGGGGGCACTGATGCGCTCGATAGACTGGTCTACCACCATACTCGGCCCCGTCGAAAGCTGGCCACAGAGTTTGCGCACCGCGGTAAGTATCTGCCTGGCATCGTATTTTCCAATGCTAATCTGGTGGGGGCCAGAACTTGTGATGCTCTACAACGATGCCTACAGGCCAATGCTGGGAGCTACTAAACATCCACAAGCCATGGGGCAGAAGGGTCGTGAATGCTGGCCGGAGATATGGGATATTATTGGACCAATGCTGGGGGGCGTTTTGACGAGGGGACAGGCCACATGGTCGGAGAATCAGTTACTGCCCCTTGACCGCAACGGTTACGTTGAAGAATGTTATTTCACTTTCTCTTATAGCCCGATTCGAGACGAAACGGGTGGTATTGGTGGCGTTTTTACGGCGGTGACCGAGACGACACAGCAGGTGCTGGGAGAAAGGCGCCTGCGCACACTGCGCGAGCTTGCGGCAAGTACGGCGGGGGCAAAGGCAGATGAAGAGGTCTGTTCGATTGCTGCCAGAACCATCTCCAACAACCCGGCCGATATTCCTTTCGCGCTGCTGTATTTGCTTGACACGGATGGAAAGCAGGCCCGGCTGGTGTGTACCGCGGGTCTGGAAGACGATACATCCATCGTGCCTTCCACCATCTATCTCACTGGCCTGGATAAGCATGCTGAGCAATGGCATACTATTTTTAAGCAGGTAGTCCAGACAGGCAAAGCCGAATTGATAGACCGGCTGGATAAATTTTGTGGCGAACTGAAATTGCTGGCACATAACTCTATGCTGCCTGAGATGCGGCCCTCTTCAGCAATGGTGCTGTCTGTGACGCGACCGGGGCAGAATACCCCTTATGGATTACTCATCACGGGCATCAGTCCTATGCGAATGCTTGACGAGGAGTACCGCGGTTTTTTTGAGCTGGTCGCCGGGCAGATTGCGACGGCTATAGCCAGCGCGCGCGCGTACCAGGAGGCACGCGAACGGGCCGAGGCGCTGGCCGAGTTAGACGCGGCCAAGACTGCTTTTTTCAGCAACGTCAGCCACGAATTTCGCACACCACTTACCTTGCTACTTGGACCGGTTGAAGACGCGCTTGCGGATAACACTCATGCACTTCCACCAGAGCAAAAGGAACGCCTTGAGATTGTATGGCGTAATGCTTTACGCCTGCTGAAGCTGGTAAATACGCTGCTTGATTTCTCTCGCATTGAGGCCGGGCGCATCCAGGCTACATATGAACCTGTTGACCTCGCTGCCTATACGCGTGAACTGGCCAGTTCGTTTCGTTCTGCTATAGAGAAGGCGGGGTTGTACTATGAAGTATTTTGTCCGGCTCTGCCTGAGCCGGTTTACGTTGATCGCGAGATGTGGGAAAAGATCGTCCTCAATCTGCTCTCAAATGCGTTGAAGTTCACGTTGGATGGCGGGATTCGGGTCGAACTGCGTTCAGTCGATGAGCATGTGGAGCTTGAAGTAAGCGATACCGGTGTAGGTGTTGCACCTGAAGCACTTCCTCATATTTTCGAGCGCTTTTACCGGGCACGCGATATACGCGCCCGCACGCATGAGGGATCCGGGATCGGCCTGGCACTTGTGCAAGAGCTTGTTCAGTTGCACGGTGGGACGGTGCAGGTACATAGCACTGTGGGCAAAGGAACCAGCTTTGTCGTGTCCATTCCAAAGGGGAAGGCCCACCTGCCTGCTGAACGTATTGAAACCGAGCGTACATTACAATCTACGGCGGTTGGCGCGGCCCCCTATATTGAAGAGGCTTTGAGGTGGTTACCGGGGGCTAGCGGGGCCGATAAATCGGCGGTGGGCACGATCAATCGGCCCCTACGGGACGATGATTCGGTGGGACGGGCCGAGGATGCGACGCGGGGGGTCGAGGATGCAGTGGGACGGGACGAGGATGCGACGCGGGAGGCCGAGGATGCGAGGCAGAGAGAGGTGAGCCGGAGAGAATCAGAGCGACAGCGGGAAATGCGCGTTTTGCTCGTGGATGATAATGCCGATATGCGCGACTATTTACAGCATATATTAAGTTCCCGCTGGACGGTGGAGGCGGTGGCGAATGGCGCGGCTGCGCTGAAGGCTATCCAGCAACATCTACCCGACCTTGTTCTGAGTGACGTGATGATGCCGGGATTGGATGGTTTCCAACTGATGCAGGCGTTACGCAGCAACCCACGCACCCGCTCCATTCCTATCATCCTGCTTTCCGCTCGTGCAGGTGAGGAATCGACGGTAGAGGGATTGGAAGCCGGAGCCGATGACTATCTGGTGAAGCCCTTTTCTGCCCGCGAGTTGTTAGCACGCGTCGGCACGCATCTTGAGATGGCCCGCCTGCGCCAGGATGCTATTCTCGCGCGGGAAGAACTGTTTTCCATTGTCTCTCATGATCTGAAAAATCCCGTGGCAACGATCAAGGGATACGCGCAATTGCTGCGACGCGTTGCCCAGCGTTTAGGACCCGCGAATGTAGAGAAGGAATCGCAGCAACTCTTGAGCGGTTTGAGTCGAATCGACGCGACGGCGTCCAGGATGACGGCACTGATAAACGAGCTACTTGACCTCACAGCCTTGCATATAGGGAAACCCCTTGAACTCGATAAGAAAGAAACCGACCTGGTCGCTCTTACGCATCAGATGGTTGCAACATATGCACAAACCAGGGGACAGCACGATTTTCGTATTCATGCTGAAGTACCACAACTGGTGGGTTACTGGGATACAACACGCCTGGAACGAGTTATTAGCAACCTTATCTCGAATGCGATCAAATACAGCCCTGACGGGAGTGAGGTTGTTATCGAAATGATGCGAGAGGATGACGAAGCTACTTCCTGGGCAGTGTTGAAGGTTCGCGATCAGGGAATAGGCATTCCGGCAAAGGACTTGCCTTTTATCTTCGACCGTTTCCACCGTGGCAGCAATGTGGTCGGAAGAATAGAGGGCACCGGCCTCGGTCTGGCGAGCGCGCGTCAAATCATCGAACACCACGGCGGCACCATTGAAGCTACAAGCCAGGAGGGCGCCGGATCCACATTTATCGTGCGACTTCCTCTCACATCCCTTGATGCCAGCAACTAGACCCGTAGGGGCCGGTTCACCGTACACATCGCCGATTGATCGGCCCGCATGGATTACCACAGACCTTCGTCATGATGCATGATCGCGCCCCAGGTGCATCACCACTTCATATCTCCGATTTCCAGCCTGCCACAGGGAATTATACGACAGGACAATTTGTTCTAATCTCAAGATGGTTGGTTGCTGTTTTTTGGGAAATTGAACTGGAACGCAACGTAGTACGTATACATGAGAACGGAAAAGTAGGGATAGCGCCTGGTGCCTGCCCTTGTACTCCGACCGGGACAGGCACCAGGCGCTATCCCTACAGGAAGCCTCAGTGTGATTCCCAAAGTTTTGTTTACCCTGGCAATAACGAACCATATCTCATATAATCTCTTTATGTGTTTTGTGAGCAGAACGTTATTTTTAATGGTTGAGTATCAAGGAGTTCAACGGCATGGCAAAGATCGTGTTCCACGAGATCACCAAGCAGTTTAAGGGAACCAGTAAGCCTGCCGTCGATAAGGTAAGCTTTGAGGTGCCGGAAGGCAAAACGTGCATGCTGGTTGGCACTTCGGGATCAGGCAAAACGACGCTGTTGCGTATGGTCAACCGCCTGATTGAACCCACCGCGGGTGAAATTATCATCGATGGTAAAAACGTGCTGGAGGAAAATCCTATCGAGCTGCGGAGGCGCATCGGATATGTCATCCAGCAGGTTGGTCTATTTCCACACATGAACATCGCCGAGAATATTCGCGTGACCGCCGAAATCGCGGGCGGCTGGACGAAGGATCGCCTCAACAGGCGCGTCGACGAGTTGCTGGAACTGGTTGGACTGCCACCAGGTGAATATCGCAAACGTTTTCCGCGCCAGCTTTCAGGCGGCCAGCAGCAACGCGTTGGCCTGGCGCGAGCGTTGGCAACCGATCCCGCGATCCTGCTCATGGATGAACCGTTTGGGGCGCTCGATGCCATAACGCGCGAACGCATGCAGGATGAATTGTTGCGCATCCAGCGCGATGTGCGTAAAACCATTCTGTTCGTTTCGCATGATATTCAAGAGGCATTCAAACTGGGTAATATGATTGCTGTTCTTAATGAGGGCCAATTGATGCAGCTTGGCACACCTGTCGAGTTGCTTGCGCATCCCGCCAACGAGTTTGTACGCAGACTGGTAGGAGCGGATAGTATCCTGCGCCAGCTTGAGTATCTACCGGTTACAGATGCATTGGATAATGAACCAGAGGCCGTGTCTTCGGCGCATTGGGGTGACGTTCCGACAAGTTCTTCAGATGCCACGCTACTGCAAGCTATGTTGAAACTCCTCGAAACCAATGCCCCCGCCCTTGCCGTTCAAGACAAAGACTCAGACGTACCTCTCGGATACATTACCCTCGCCAGCATCAACCGGGAAATCACAAGGACGCAAAGTAACAAAACCACCCTGGAAGAGACAACGATATAGGACAGCGCGTTTATTCGCGCCTTGCGGCTAACCGCGTACGGACGCGATATATCGCGTCCCGCATGCGTGGTAGATACGAGGGATTATATGAATTTTATCCTGCAGCCCGCGAACTACGATTTGAGCGATCCAGAGAGCATACCGAACCTGTTTCTTGCGCACCTGGAACTGGTTGTAATCGTCATGCTCATCTCGCTCATTATCGCTATTCCCCTTGGGATAGTGGTAGCGCGCTATCGCCGGCTCTATCTTCCGGTGGTAACGGCATCGGGCATATTGTATACCATTCCCAGCCTGGCGGCTTTTGCGCTGCTCATCCCAATTACGAAATTGACGCCTGCAACTGCTATCATTCCCCTGGTCCTCTATAACCAGCTGGCGTTAATTCGCAATACCGCCGCCGGCGTAAACGGTGTCGATCCTCTGCTCCTTGAAGTAGGGCGAGCGATGGGCATGAAATCGTGGCAGGTGCTTTTGCGCGTGACACTGCCACTGGCGCTGCCTGTGATTGTGGCAGGAGTTCGCATCGCGACGGTGACTACCATAGGTATAGCGTCGCTGGCATCACTGGTAGGCCAGAGAAGTTTGGGAGATTTGATTTTTCAGAGCCTTGCTACAGGCGCGGCGGGCGATCTCAATACGGTTTACGGAGGGGCTATTTTAATCGCCATCTTCGCGATAGCCGCCGATCTGCTTTTACTGGGGTTGCAAACAGCGCTCAATCGCGGGCGTAGTGCGTTGTCCGTCGCGTAGAAAGGAGAGCCAGGCAAGATGGATTACATCAACTTCATCACGAATCCACAGAATAATTATGTGGGAGAGACCGTCGAATATCTCAAATTGTGCGGCTTTTCGATTGTGGTGGCAATTATCATAGGCGTGTTGCTTGGAGCTGCTGTTTCCCGCAATCCTTTCCTCTCCTTCCTTGCGGTCAACTTGAGCGGGCTGATGCGCGCCATTCCTATCATCGCGGTTTTGATAGCATTTGTGGCGCCATTTGGTCTTGGCTTTGAGCCTTCCGTCATCGCGTTGATCATACTGGGGATTCCACCTATCCTGCTCAACACTTATACGGGCATTCGTGGAGTCGATCCGGCGATGATTGATGCGGCCAGGGGAATGGGAATGACGAGATTGCAGATTGCCACCCGCATTCAAGCCCCCATTGTCCTGCCGGTTGTTGCGGCAGGTATCCGCACCTCGGCAGTTCAGATTGTCGCTACGGCAACGCTGGCGGCCTTCATCGGCGCGGGTGGATTTGGAGACTACATCGTTGAGGGGATTAACCTTTTCAACTATACCGAACTGATCGTTGGCGCAGTCTCCGTGGCTGTGCTGGCCATATTGATAGAGGTATTTATGAGCTGGCTGCAGCGCGTCTTGACTCCTGAGGGCCTTAAAGTGCAGGAGCAGGCAGCGGTGGTCAAGGCATAACCTGGCACGCAGTTTCGTAAACTGCATACATCTATTCGTTTAATACGCTTAAGGAGGAAGAAATGGTTTTTTTCACACGTTCATTGCGAGCAAAGTCTTTGATATTGCTCGCCCTTGTCCTCTCGTTGACTCTAGCGGCCTGTGGTGGTTCCTCAAATACTGGAGGAGGCTCCAATACACCGGCGAAGGTACCGATAACGGTTGGGAGTAAACTGGATACAGAAGCCCAGCTGTTGGGCGAGATGTACGTTTTGCTGCTACAGAAGGCTGGTTATACTGTCAATCCAAAATTAGCATTGGGGCAGACGCCAACTGTATTTGCCGCCATACAGAGCGGGGCAATTGATCTCTACCCCGAATTTACCGCAACCGGGTTGAATCTCCTGCACGATCAATCATCTTTCGATCCAATGAAAGATTACCAGACGGTCAAAGCAGGCTTCGAGCAGCAATATCACATTACGTGGCTCGATTACGCGCCATTGAATGATGGGTATGCTCTCTGTACTTCACAGGCCCGATCTCAGCAGCTTGGAGTCACCACCCTTTCGCAGCTAGCTCCAAAGGTACCACAGTTGACGCTGGCGACGCAAAGCGATGGAATACCTTTCTTTGACGATCTCAAAGCTACCTATGGCTTTAGTTCAAGTAGCTTTAAAGCGCTGAAGAAAGTTGACTACTCGATTGGTTTTGCCGCGGTGAAGAGCGGGGCTGCAGATGTGACCGAGTGCTATACGACCGATGGATCTGTCACGTCACAAAACTTCATCTTCCTGCAGGATGATAAACATGGCTTCCCCGAATTCCATCCGGCCCCTATTGTGCGTGACTCGGTATTGCAAAGCGACCCTGGCATTAAGAATGCACTCAATCCTCTGGCCCCCGATTTGACGACCGATGTGAGCATCATGTTGCAGCAGCAGGTGGCCTCAAAGACGGCGTCTGGCATTTCCAAGAGCGAGGCTATTAAGCAGGTGGCAATGGCTTTCCTGCAAAGTAAGGGATTGTTGTAGTTGTCCATATTCCAGTAGGAACAGGGACAAGCCGCTATCCCTACTGGCCAGTGAAGTAGATGAACCAGAGGGACCTCTTGTGGAGACTCGCCGCTCCAGGTCAACAATGAAGGCCTTGTTGATGTGGAGGAGCGGGTTTCCATAAGGGGCGCCTCCGTAAGCCTCGCGTCATATGTCCTACGAAGAAGCCATATTTCCTGCCAGCGCCGCCTCCATCGACCGCGCATCATGCCCTTTTAAATGCTCGCGGATGGCAAGCGCAGCTGCCGCACCCTCACCGGCCGCGCTGACAAGCTGCTTGGTGCTGCCTGAACGTACATCGCCGGCGGCAAAAATGCCCTCCGTACTGGTCTGGAAATCGATACCGGTCAGAATGAAACGCTGGCTATCGAGCCTGGCTACATCCTGAAATGGTTCGCTGTTCGGTGATAAGCCGATAAAGACGAAGGCGCCCGGAACATGTAGTTCCTGTATCTCACCCGTCTGGTTATTTTTGGTCACGACCGTTGTCAGGTGATTATTTTCGCCCTTGAATTCGATCACCTCAGTATTGAAGCGCACCTCCATTTCGGGCGAAGTGAGAGCTTTATCCACGGCAATTTTGTTGGCATTTAGCTGGGAGCCACGCGCCAGAATGGTAACTTTTGGACAGAAGCGCGTCAGGAATGCGGCTTCCTCGACGGCGCTATTGCCACCACCAATCACGGCTACTTCGCGCCCCTTGTAAAATGGGCCATCGCAGGTCGCACAGAAATGCACGCCCGCGCCGATGTAATCATCTTCGCCGGGCACGCCGAGGCGCTTGTAGGTTGAACCGGTGGCGAGTAAGACGGCGTTGGCACGATAGGTATGGCCGGACTCGGTGGTAACAAAATGGGCATCCAGATCGTTGCCCACCTGCACCACGTTCTGCGCCGAAAGCAACTCCACACCATAGCGCCTGGCCTGTTCAATAATGCGTTCGGCGAACTCGGCGCCCGTAACACCTTCAGGAAAGCCGGGGTAATTATCCAGGCGCTCGGTGATGCCGGCCTGACCGCCCAGGCCGCTGCGCTCGATAACCAGCACGTCGAAGCCATCGCGCGCGCCATAGATAGCGGCGGTGAGCGCAGTGGGACCGCCACCTACGATAATCAGGTCATAGAATTCGCATTTCGCGCGCGTTTCGAGCCCCAATTTCGTCGCCAGTTCGGCATTTGTTGGCTCGATGAGGATCGAGCCATCCCCAAAAACAATGGTGGGAATGGTCAGGCCACCGTTCTGTACCTGCTGCACAAAAGCCTGACCTTCGTTATCTTCCTCAATGTTGATAAAATCATAGTGGACGCGTTGCTCGCCCAGAAATTTTTTGCTGCGCTTGCAATCGCTGCACCAGTTGGTGCCGTACAATTTGATGTTGCTTTGAGCGTCAGGAGACACGGTTATTATTTCCTTTCTCTCGTATGAAGTATCAACAGATATACTTCCATACTGTTGATTGCACAGATGTGCCGTGGGATTCTTCGCTGCGCTCAGAATCCCAGGCGCCTTACAGTTGACGAAATAGAGCCTACTGAAGTGTATCATCGTTACAAAAGAATGTCATCCGAAGGAGCTATTCATCATGTCCAATCGCACTACGCTAAGGGAAGCCGAGATAGCATTCATGCAGGCGCACAAGGTCGCGCGGCTGGCTACCGCCGATGCCGACGGTCATCCTCACCTCGTACCCGTTTGCTATGCCTTTGACGGCAGGCGCTTTTACACACCGCTAGATGAGAAACCCAAGCGTGTAGACGAGAGCAAGCTACGTCGTGTGCGCAACATCGTAGCGCGACACGAGGCTTCGCTGCTGATCGATCACTACGATGACGCGGATTGGTCGCAGCTGGGCTACGTACTGGTGCATGGACGCGCGGAGTTGATCGCGCCGGAAGATGCGGGTCACACAGAGGCAATTCGCCTCTTACGCGACCGCTACGCACAATACAGAACAATGAAGCTGGAAACGAGTACGGTGATTGCGATTACGCCGGAGAGCATCGTATCGTGGGGCAATATTTGAGTGTAGGATTAGCCAAAAATTTCGCTCATTAATTCTGCCACTTGAACGTTGGATACATCCTGACTTTCTCTTAAAGCGGCTATCACCCGTTGCTGTTCGCTGGCAGAGCGATTCTGGCTCATTTTGAATTTCCCTTCAAGGCGAGTGATCTCGATTTCAAAGCCAACGGTTCCCTGCATCATCTTTTGCAGGTAATCTTCCGGCAGTTGGAAGTCCCACGGCTTCTCAAACTGAGCCTCGTGCCTCTCAATGAGCGCTTTTAAGAGATCATATAATGTCGCCTTATCATCAATAATTCTTGGGACGCCATAGGCATGTACGGCCGCGTAGTTCCAGGTTGGCACGCTCAGTTCGACCTCATACCAGGAAGGCGAGATGTAGGCATGCGGCCCCTGGAAGATCACCAATGCCTCCTGCCCACTGTTAAACGTTCGCCATTGAGGGTTAGCCCGGGCCATATGGGCCATCAATGTTCCATATTGACCGCGCTCCATATCCAGTAGAAAGGGCAGGTGGGTTGCGACGGGCACACCATCCTGCTGCGTCACGAGGGCAGCAAAGCTGTATTCTTGCATGAGCTTATGCAGCTTTTCCAGGTCATCCTCGCGGAAGGCTTTGGGGATATACATAGATTACTATTTTCCTCCTACTCACTGCTCGCACCAGCTTTGGCACGGCTGACCCAATCAGTGGTTCCGGCAATGGCATGCTGTCCCAAAAACAGATTCAGCTGGGCCGCGTGTTCCTGCACGTGGCGCATGGTGTACAAGAGAAGTTCAAAAAAGCTGACCTGTTTTCCGCGCGCCCAGGGAAAATTGACCTGCTGGCGGGCTTTCTCGTCTGACAGGCCTGCAATCGTTGCATGGCACTTCTTGCGTAGATACACCAGATAGGCGTGTAACTCATCCCTGGTATAGGGACGTTCGGGATATTTACCTGCCGGGTCAAGCTCATCCAGCGTGAAAGGCCGGGGAGGAGCGAAATCTTCAATCGAGCCGGTCAGATATAGGTCAAGCCAGAAGAGGGTGTGATATGCGATGTACCAGAATGCCGCGGATTCGGGCGGCAGAGGGTGGTCTGAGTAGTCGCTCCAGAGTTGCCCATTCCAAAGCTCGCCGGGACATGCGAGTACCGCGCTTTCGAGCGTGTCAATCGCCGCGCCGAACTGCTGCCAGAGGGCACTCTTCCACAAAGGTTCCGCCTGAATTTCTCTCATAACCACTCTCCTTAAAAACTCAAAAAACGCTATCGTTCAAGAAGGATAGCACGAATGTTCTGTTCTGTATACCCTGACTTCCTTCCCATCAGGGCTTTTGAGAGGCTCTCAACGTTGCAATCAGGCTGATGGCAGGTGTTTCGTCGTGCGCAGGGTTTCTACAAAGCGTTGGAAGCCCATGGTATCGGCCAGGGTGCGGATACGGCGGAAACCATCTCCATAGATGGGGCTGGGGTTTTGTTCGATATTATGCGCGTGGTAACGGCTCTCGTCCGTATCCAGATTCATGTAATAGCGATAGGAGAGCAGTTCGCAGAAGCCCTCTTCGGCCCATAGCGGCAAGGGCCGGATATTATGAACAGCAAGCCAGGCATGTCCCAGTTCATGGATGGTAACCCCCTGGAACAATGTGGATGGCATGCCCCGCAGCACGGCAATGCCATCGACCCTGGTTTGTAAGGCATACCCATTCTGCGTGTGGATCGAACTCAATGTGACCCCCAGGGAATGGGGTTCGGCACGGCTCTGTAGTAATGCTGACAGCCTATCACGATCACACAACTCGAGGCTAAGAGGAAGATTATTGTATGTGAGTCCCTGGCTACTCACCCATTGCTTCGCCTTTTGGTAAAAAGGCCTGGCCTGTTCGATTGTATCAATGGCAGTGGAATCACAGATGGGACAGCGTATCTCCTGGCCACCACTGGGAAGATGCTTCTGCTGCTGGGGCGGCACCAATCGGCCGCAGAAAGCGCAGGATGGATACTGGCGCTGGTGCTCTTCACAATATTTAGTACCCCAGTGATCAATCAGGTATTCACCCATCAGTGGCTTACCGCAGTACGCGCAGCGGGGCACTACGTTATTCCGGTAGCATTCCTCGTGATAGGTCTTGCCGTCTGAAACCAGGTATTGCCCCATAAGAGGCTTGCCGCAGTACGCGCAGCGAGGCGCTATCAGATTGAGATAACAGGCATTATGATAGGGCGCGCCCTCGTGTTCCTGGAAACTCGCGCCGGTGATCGGCCTGCCACAGCCGGCACAGACAAAATGCTCTGGATGCCAGACCGCTCCAAGAGCATTGAGATAGCCTCCATAAACAGGCCGCCCACATCCTTTACAGATAAGTTGCGGTGATCTATTGATACTCATTGTGAATATTATTCTATCACCTCTATGAGGTTGCCGCTCTATACGGCCCGATGAAGCAAATAGAGCGTTCTCTTGCCATCCTCTGATTCCTGCTCTCAGCAACCCTCGAATTCATCTCGTAAAAAAGAGAAGGCTGGCGTTATCTAAGTAAACAGTGAAATGTATCATGAGAAATAGGTGAGCAGACTAATAGACATACTATGGACTCAGGTATACAATAGGCTCAGGTAAACGAAGTTCAACCAATTGTGGTTGATTTATTTACCTTCAACAGGTCACCTGGTAAGGAGTTAAGCCATGTCACAGCTTCCGGGGCGTCCTTGTCCAACATGCGGCACGCATGTTCCTGCCGGACAGCGTTTTTGTAGCAACTGTGGAACCGCGATGGAGGTTCAACAACCAGGCAGTCAGCACGGTGGGCCGCCGCCACAGAATTTTCCCCCGGCCTCACCCGTTCCACCCTACGCGCAAGCACCCGCCGGTCAACAACAGCAGTACCAGCAATATCAACAATACCAGCAGCCGCAAAAGTCCAGTCCTATCGCAGAGGCCCTTGGCGCATTAGGTCTCTTATTCTTCCTGCGGCGTTTCCGACCAGGTTACCGGCCACGGCGGCAAAGCAACGGCTGCTGCGGCTGCCTTGTCCTGCTGGTCATCCTGCTGGTCGTGGTAGGTATTCCTGGATACTTCTACTATAAAGGCCATCCTAACGTCATCAACCAGATTCAGAACCAGACTCAGAGTTCAAACAACAGCGTTAGTAATGGTAGCGCGAGCAAGACGCCAACGACCTCACCGCGTATTATAACCGCCAACATCAATCAGCAGGTAACCTATGCGGGCGTCAATATCACCATCGAATCGGTGCAACAATCAACCGCCTTTGCTGATGATAACAGCGCGACGAGTGGGGTAATTCGTGTCAAAGTCAGAGAGGTGAACAACAGCGGGCAGGATGTTGTCTACTTCTTCCACGACTTTGCTCAACTAATTTTGCCGGATAAGAGCAGCGTCGCGCCGGTCAACGCGTTACAGGGAGGTGGAATTCAAAACGGGATCACGCGCGAAAACTGGATAGATTTTGCCGTGCCGACCAACGACAAAATCGACCAGCTGACGCTGATCTTAGGAACCAATCAAGAAGCCCAGATCGTCATTCCATTAACGGGCCACGCCAATCTGAGCGCATTCCAGACCAAAACGGTCAATCTCAATAAACCCATCAGCTACAATCATCTGAACTATACATTGCAGTCCGCGACCGAGACGTTGAGTATCGCCGGCAAGCAGGCCACTACGGGCATGCGCTACATTATTCTCGCGTTCAAAGTGGACAACCCCAGTTCCAACAATCTGGACGCTGGTTCGGTGAGTGACTATATGCGCCTGATGGTCGGCGGGATCACGAATTCGCCGATGAGTACTACCCTGCCAGTCTTTGTAAACGCAAATACGACCGGCACAACCGGAACTGTCACCTTCCTGATGCCGGCGAACAACAGCGCGTATACATTGATCTTTCTTGCAACCCAGGGCTATTCGAATGTGCAGGTGAATACCGATTTTACGATACAGTAGAACAGGTCAGGTGGATACTCACTCTCTGCAATGCTCCTTCTTTGCTGTAGCCGTGATCGCTTACGCACGCATTGGTGTCTGTATACGCACTGGCCGTGCAAGGGCGGAGATGGCCAGCACTACGACAATTGCTTCAATCACAAGTGAGAGAAAACCCATAGGTGCTTGCCAGGGTAGCCTGGGAATCCCTGGTAAGCCAACGGTTCGCGTCAGGATATACCCTACAAACGGTCCTAATGCGGCTAACCCGCCAGATATCCAGGCCAGGCGTGCATCCTGTAAGGCCAACCACAAGGCACTGGCAAACGCAGCTACAACATCAATGATAAACAAAATGCCGAGGTACAATTGTATATAGAGTCCTGACTGAATGAGCATCAAGTGGATGACTCCGATGATAATCAGGCAAATGACACCCACGATACGACGGACTGGAGCGAAACTACTCATGGCTCTCTTTCCCCTTTCTATGCACTCATCTGTTCGCGCGTTTTCGTACCTCGGAAAAAGCATCCGAAGTACCTTTCTCTCGTACTATTTTAAGGAGAAAGCGTGATGAAAGCGCTAAGAGCCGCGCTATGAACCGCGTCATGCTATAAGTTTTCAGGTTATCTGTTGCACCTTGACATCCCATGCCTGCGTGTAATCTCTAGAGGAGGAGTAGATGCAGACATTTCTTCCCTATCCTGAGTTCGAGGATGTGGCGCAGGTGCTCGACTATCGCCGGCTGGGCAAGCAGCGAGTCGAGGGGGTTCAGATCATCAATATCCTGTCTACACCAGACTACGTGGGAGCCTGGGCGCATCATCCCGCCGTGAAGATGTGGCGCGGCTATGAAAATGCCCTGAAACAGTATGTAAATGTCATGATTCGCGCGTGGAAGGAACGCGGGTTCCGCAATACTTTGCCCTATTATGAAGTGTCCTCACATGAGATCGTGTATCCATGGTGGCTGGGGGATCCCCGCCTGCACGATTCGCACAAATCGAACCTTTTGCGAAAAGACTTCGCGTACTACCGCCAGTTTGGTTGGGATGTGCCTGATGATTTGCCTTATTTCTGGCCGGTGCAGTAGCGATCACCGCTATTATAATGGCACGTGGAGCACGTACAAACGAAAGGGAGAGCAGGATACACATATTTGTCCATGCCATCCTGCTCTCCCTGAATGTTTATATCTTTAAGGCCACTGTTGTTGCTGGTACGGCGGCTGGCTATAGCTGTAGCTGGGTTGGCCGAACATGACATGTGATCGTCGCTGGCCAAAAAGCAGGTACAGGAAGGCGCCTAAGAATGGGATCAGCCAGATGACGGCCAGCCAGAGAATAGTAGCGGAAGGTGAATGACCATCTTCAAGCACCATAATGGTGGCAATGATATGACCAAGCAACGGCACAAAGACGATGATCAAAAACAGTATTGAATTGAATAAGCAACCGCGATTTCCCGACATTGTACAGGTTTCTCCTTCTATTTCAATATAGACCAACAGATTGCTCTTTTGCTCTCCATGAAATATACGTGCCGGGAATATATTGTGTTGCGTAGAGAAAGAAAAACCATGGCAAAACCCGACCGGGACAGGGACGAGCCACTGTCCCTGATGAATTTTACCTTTCAAAATCGAGAAGGACCCTCTGGCCATGTCATTCTGAGCGCAGGAGCCGAAGCCCTGAGCGGAGCGAACGGGGAAGAATCTGTGCCTCGTCGCGCTGAGATTCTTCGCTTCGCTCAGAATGACATGGCATGGACCGCTCAGATTGCCGATTTTGACCGGAAAAATTCACCAGGGTTATCTATTCGATTGGAAAAATTCACCAGGTTCCGGCCAGCGCGGGCACATTCGCATCGAGCAGATTTTTTGCTGCTCGTCCTGCTTTGAGTACCAGTTTTACATTGGCAGGGTCGGCTATCCTGCTGATATCGTCCAGCACGTTTCCGTCCACGATGATTACATCGGCGAGCTTTCCTACTTCAAGCGTGCCCAGATGTTCGTCTAAGCGTAACAGGCGGGCCGCGCTTGACGTGCTGGCCTGGATTGCCTGCATAGGAGTCATGCCGTTTTCAACCATCAGCTGCAGCTCGCGGCCATTTTCGCCATGCCGCCCTACACCGGAATCGGTTCCCATCGCTATTTTTACCCCTGCCTCGACCGCGCGGCGGAAACTTCGCTGGTGCGCCTCCACTACAGATACAGCCTTGGCTGCCATCATTGGTGGGAGCAGGTCAGGATGCTCGCGCGCGTACTCTACAACGGCGAGAGGAGCTACGAGCGTCGGTACCAGGTAAGCATCTTTCTCCAGCATCAGATCGATCAATTCATCGTCCAGGTAGACGCCGTGTTCGATAGAGACAACCCCGCCCAGCAAGGCGTTTTTGATGCCCTGGGTTCCCTGCGCGTGAGCCATACAACGTTTCTCCTGCGCAGCTGCCTCATAAACTGCCGTCGCGATTTCCTCGACCGTCAGTTGCGAGGATGTAGGAGCATCCGCGGTGGAAAGTACGCCGCCTGTGGTTGCCAGTTTAATCCAGTCTGCCCCTGCTCGCAGCACCTCGCGCACCGTTTTGCGTATTTCCTCGATGCCATCGGCTACACCTCTGGGGATATCGGTGAAGCTGCCACCGAAGAAACCGATATCCACGCAGCAGGGATAGAAGCCATCTCCATGCCCTCCTGTCTGCGAGATCAAGGTGATTGCAACCTGCATGCGTGGCCCCGCGACGATGCCTCGCTCGACGGCCATCTTCAGGCCCGCGGGCGAGCCTGCCGCATCCCTTACAGTGGTGACGCCTGCCTCCAATGTAGCGCGCATGCGTGGGATCGTCTGGAGCAGGCGCAGCGAAGGGGGCGTCAGAAGCCCACGCAACACATCAGGATACTCCATAGTAAAGTGAACATGGGTATCGATGAGAGCAGGCAAGATGCTTCCTCCATTGGCATCAATCACCGTCGCTTCGCGTGGGATATGCACCTGTCCCTGGCGACCGAGCGCGGAAATATGCTCTCCATCAATCACTATCGTCATCCCGGTTTGGGGATCACCACCGCGCCCATCGATAAGCGTGCCGTTTGTAATCGCAATTACCATTGTCTACATACTCCTATCAAAATGGATGGCTGTAATATCTCCACCCTCATTATAGCCTATGACATGCCGCTCTTTTGCTTTGAACAAAAGTACTATTTTGCTACGAAAAGCTCTTGATAATTTGTTCTAGAAGCGTGTATACTGATCATAGTAGAACGCACGTTCGCCTATCTACGCGTGATCTGTTACATGTTTGGATGTAAAGCTATTTTTGTTTGAATGACCTTTAGCTTTGGAGCCCGGGCTAGCAGAAAAAAACAGGAAGTTGGTGACACTATGGACCAGATGCGAATGCAACAGCGCAACAGGTGGATGTCCGCGCGGCAGGAACCGGTAACCGACGATGCTATGGAATTTGAAGATGAGCTTGATGATATCTGGCCGACGCGTTCGCCTAGTAGTGCGCGCCGCTACCTGTCCAGGCCAGATGTCCGTAACGAGGTGGAGAACAGGCTTGCCGACGTGCGGCCTTTTCCACCGCAAAGAGGCTCGGGCAATAGCAGGCCAGAACGTTATACGGACGTTCCGCCCCGTCGCAGCGCGACACAAACAAATATACCCGCGATTCAGGCTACCAGGCCGCGCGCGACGCGTACGGCTGATATGCCCACGCGTCGCGAGAGCTACGATGACCGCTTCGAACGCGGGCGTCGTGTCCACTGGATACTATTTGTGGGCCTGGCAATGCTCATCATGGTGCTTGGATGGGTTGCATTCAACGCGCTGGCAAACTGGTGGCAGGTGACCCAGGATGATTGGCACTATGGCCGACCGCGTACCTTCCAGACCGACGCTGTGGTGGGCCATAACGACTCGCCGCAGAATCCCAGTCATTTTATCGCCATCAACCTGAACCGGCAGATCATGATTATCGAGATACCCGGTGGAGACGCATCGAAAACCAGGATGTTTTACGGTCCGACGCTGATGGGGAATGGACAGGACTTAACGCCCGTCACACTTACTTTTAAGGATGTCAATGGCGACGGGAAGCCGGATATGATCGTCAACATCCAGGATACCCATATTGTCTTTATCAATACAAACGGTACCTTCCGTCCCGCGCCTGCTGGCGGGAATACTCACCCATGAGAGGTTATGCCTCTCCCTGCAAGTATCCGCCCTCATGAGAGGCTTCGACCCCAGCCATTACGGGCGGAGCAAGCGTCGCCCGCACCGGTTTTGGTGATGTTTTCATTATCTTAAGCGTTGCGGGCGCGGAGAGCGCCGGAAACGACCTGGATGGAGTGGGCATAGCATCTGGTTCAGTTTTTTCTTTCGACGATGATCGAAGGGCCAGGACTGTAAAGACGATCAACCAGGTTAAAAGCAACCCAAGGAGTGTCCAGACCAGAAGTAGTTGTGTTTGTGTCAATATAGGCGTTCCATTCATGGGCACATCCTCATTTTATAAGAAATTCTTCTCATCAATCTTACAATCAATAACACTATGGTTTACCGGACAGGTCGCACCACTTAGTACCACGTAAGATGATAGAAGTTATTCAAATGCGTCACAGGCATAATACTCTGGTTGTCCACCAGAGCCATATGCATCCATCTCAATATTTAAAATTTATCATCTTTATAACAAGACGAAGAGAAGAGAGGAAATTAACGTATAGCCTGCATGCCTGCCAATACCTCCTGATCATCCGGTAACCCCTGCCGGATATCCAGAATTGTCAGGCAACTCCCTCTATCCAAATGACGCAGTAGCGGGGAAAAAAGTTTCATGCCTGCGCTTTGAAAAGTTGCTCGCGACACGTTCTCTTTTACTGATGGAAGATGGCCGATGATGCACTTTGATGAACTATTCTGGTAATTGACACGGGGCCGATTCATCGGAATCGCAAACAAAACCTTGTACTTTTGGATGAAACCTGAGACAATAACGAGAGAGGTCAAACATTGCTAAATACGAGGCAGAACCATATGGAACGTGTCAACTGGGAACGCGTGCGTGATGTACTGATCAGTATTCTCTGTGTTGGTGTAATGCTATGGGCCACATGGTCGTTGCTCGGCCTGTTTGTGCATGCCATTGTGTTGCTCTTACTCGCTATGGCGGTCGCTTTTCTGGTGACGCCGTTAGTAGACCTCCTCAATCGTTATCTACCACGAATACTTGCCGCGCTGCTCGTCTACGCGCTCGTTCTAGCTATACTGGGTGGTCTCTGTTATGCCCTGGTCTTCTCACTCATCCAGCAGGTGAATTACTTCTCGCAGAATCTGCCTGGCTATGTGCAGGATCTGCCAACTACCTATGCCAACACCCAAAAATGGCTGATCCAGCAGGGAATTCCCCAGCAGACCATTGATGCGACGATCAACTCGATTAACCAGCAGGCAAATGCGTTCGCGGCATCGCTCGCGAATAATCTCGTTTCTATCATTTTCGTCGTCACCGATGCTATCATCAATGTCCTGGTGGTTGTTGTAGTAAGTTTCTACCTGGTCCTCGATGGCAAGCGCATACGCACCAGTATCATCGGCATTGTGCCCAAACCTTCGACGAAACACGTTCTCCTCTTCGAGGATGCGCTCAACCGGGTCGTGGGGAATTATATACGAGGTCAACTTACCCTGGCCGCTATCATCGGTATCCTGGCGGGAGCAGGCTGTTACATGCTGGGGTTGAAAAACTTCGCGCTCATCATCGGCGTGCTGGCATTCTTATTTGAGACAATTCCAATGGTAGGGCCTGCGCTTGCCTCTATTCCCGCCATTTTGATCTCGCTGCTCCTGCCGGAGCCATTTCCTCGTAGCTACGAGATCCTGATCTACTTCGTGATCGTTCAGATCTTCGAAAGCAACATCCTGGGTCCGCGTATTGTCGGGCACGCGGTTGGCCTGCACCCGATAGCCTCCATACTTGCCCTGATAGTCGGCGCCCAATTATTCGGCGCCTTCGGAGCCTTGCTTGCGACTCCCATTGTCGCGGCCTTCTGGGTGGTGATCGTGAGCCTGTATCGCTCGATACGCGGCGAACCGGCGGATGTTATGCTGGCGCGCCGGCGTTCCTCCTGGATCAGGCGCCGCCCTCACGATATTCACACCAGAACAAATACAGGCAGGGGACATCTGAATAGTATTCCTGGAAATAATAGCATGGCAGAACATATACAAGAGGTGCCGCTGCAGATAAAGGGCCTCGCCACGCCCGGTAAAATAGAACATCTGGACCTGCTGCGCCACGTCCATACGCAGGAGCAGCCAGCTTCTGAACAAGAAGATTCGATAGAGTAAGAGCCGGATATCAGGGCTCCTGAAATCAGGCGCCCTCGCGAGGGCGCCTGAAACCGCTTGTATGCTTACTCTATCGTACCGAACGCCCTGCGGAGTTCTTCCTCGCCCTCGCGGTTGACGAGCGCGAAGACATCGTCATTAGGCAAAATTTGTGTATCCGCTGAGGGCGTAATATTTTGCTTATTACGAATGATCAGCACGAGGTTGCCGCTGCGAGGTAAATGAATTTCGCGCAATGCCTTTCCCGCTACGGGCGATTCCGCGGGAACACGCAGTTCAACGATCTCAAGGCCCGCATTTTTAAGCGTCATCAACTGGATAAAGCGGAACGTGGGCAGTTCGGCTTCGATGAGCGAGAGGATCGATCTGGTCGGACTGACTGTTATATCGATACCCAGCTTCTGGAAGATCTCAGCATGCTTCGGGTTATTTACACGCGCAATTGTACGTCCAACTTTGAAGCGCTTTTTGGCAACCTGGCAGATCACCAGGTTGTCTTCGTCTTCACCTGTCACAGCAATAACCACATCCGCACGGCTGGCCCCAACTTCCTCCATTGTTCTGGCTTCGCAGGCATCGCCTCGTACCACCGCCTGGCCCAACTCTTCGTTCAGAGCCGTAAAACGGGCGGCATTTTTCTCGAGCAGCAGCACTTCATGTCCGTGGTTGAGCAAACCTTTAGTGAGGTAGTAGCCAACATCGCCACCGCCTCCGATAATAATGTACATCGCTTCCCTCTATTTTTATCTGATCGCGGCCTAATGCATACACACTTGACATATTCGGATTGGCCATTATACTCTCCCCAGGGAGAAGCGGCAGAAACTGGACCTTTTCCCGGCGGGGATTGAAATAATGAGAGCCCCCGGCAAGAGCCGTGGGGCATGGTTATTTTCTTTCAATGGCCTCAAAAATGAGCCGCGCTCCCACCTTCGTGGGGCAGATCGTCTCCAGGCCAAGTTCTTGATAGATTTCCTCACGCAGCGGATCGTAGATACGGCAGACGACCTTCTTGACTTTGAAGATCTCTTTGGCAATCTGGCTGGCCATAATGTTACGATTATCGCCATTGGTGACGGCGGCAAAAGCATCGGCCTCTTTAATACCTGCCCTGATCAGCACCTCCTCATCCACGCCATTGCCCACAAATGTCTCACCGGAGAAATCGGGACTTAAGCGTTGAAAGGAATCGCTACTATAATCGATCACCGATACGTTATGACCGGCCCTATCCATCATCGTCGCGAGGGCCGCGCCCACACGTCCACATCCCAATATCACAATTTTCACGGGTTGCCTCCATCTGGTTGAGAGCGAGCAGCTTACAGTGTAGGCCACCGCGTGACGAATGCGATGAATCAAGTACATGCTAGATAAATCCGCACTCTACTCTACGGTGTACCAGGCTGCTACGATCAACCTGTTTGTTATGTCCAGTGGTATTGTATCATATACGCCAATAGAGAATGTAGAGTTATGAGATACACCACCACGTTTTCGCTCTTTATACGATGTATAGTATGAAATCGAAAACTCTTCGAGGAAATATATGCGACAATTGAACGCCGATGAGGGACAAGGGGATTCCGATTAAAATTAGTGGAAGCTATCCTCCTACGACAAAGCATACATGATTGGCGGAGCGTGCGATAATGTATAACGAAAAGATAAAGAAACCGGGAGTTCGTAAGTTATTGCATCGTTACACATTATCCGCTATCTCAGGCGACCGGCAGGAGCAATGGGATAACTTTGTCGCCGGACAACCTGTGGGCAACCTGCTGCAAAGCTGGGGCTGGGGAGAACTGAAGGCAAGATTTGGCTGGTATCCCCTGCGCCTGGCACTTTTTGATAGCGAACAGCAAACTATAACAGCGGCGGCACTGGTTCTGCGGCGTACAGCGCCTGGACTTCCCTTACGGGCCGGTCACCTCGCTTACATTCCCAGGGGCCCCATCTGCGACCGGTCATCTCCCAGCTATCAAATCCTGCTCTCCGAACTGCACAGGTACCTGAAGAGACAGGGGGCAATCGCACTGCAAATGGAACTGCCATTTGAGATCGATCAGGATTCCCCTGTAGGGACAGCGACTCGTCCCTGTCCTCCTCCGGGGTCTCAGGACAGCGACAAGCCACTGTCCCTACAGAGCATACCGAGATTCCCCCATGCGGTTGGCAAAATTCAGCAGGATAGGGGTTTCCGTAAAGTGCCGGCGATACAGCCTGCCCGCACTATTTTGCTGGATATAACACCGGACGAGGAGAGCCTGCTCGCGCATATGAAAGAGAAGTGGCGCTACAACCTCCGCCTGGCACAGCGCAAGGGAGTACAGATAAGGGTTGCACAGACGGTCGAGGATGTACGCAACTGGTACAGGCTGCTGCAAACGACGGGCGTGCGCGACGATTTCGGCATTCACACCTTTGACTATTACCTTGCTGCCTGGCGCATCTTCGCCCCCCGCAACCAGGGGTGTTTGCTACTGGCCGAGTATGATGGACAACTGCTGGCGGGTATTTTCGTTGGATTGATGGGCAGGCAGGCTATCTACCTGTATGGCGCGTCGAGCAACGAACACCGCAATCTCATGCCCAACTACCTGCTGCAATGGGAGGCCATTCGCTGGGCCAGGAGCCAGGGCGCGACCTGCTATGACTTCTGGGGCATTCCCGAAACCGACGACGCAAACGAGGCGATGGCGGGGGTCTATCGCTTCAAAAGCGGCTGGGGCGGTAGAGTTGTGCGTTTCCCCGGCAATTATGAGTACGTGTATCGCCCATTAGTGATGAAGATTGCTAGAAATCTACTATAGAAAAAGGGCGTACCCTTGTGATCGCGCTCAGGCTCTAACACTGCTCCGTAAAAACTGTCTCATCTTCATTCATCTTGTTCCAACATTGACCGATAAACATATGTGGATAGCCGCAAATATCTACATACGCAGCTTGTGGAAAGGAGAATGGAGAGAGATACTATGCAACACGGATTTCTAAGGCAATTGAGGCAGAGCTGGAATGTGGCGATGCTGCTGTTGTTACTGGTGGCGGCAGCTGGAATATTTTATGTTGCGAGAAATCTGCAAGGCACGCCGTCGCTGGCACACCCTGCTATGGAATCAGGCAGCGGCGTTCCGGCGCATGCAAGTTCAGCTTCTACGTCTTACGTTTACTATACACTCAAGGCAGCCAACGGATTCGTGCTGGCGCGCGCCCCAAAAGGCGACGAGGGCCAGCCACTTGGCGAGCCTCAGCCGGTTGCGCAGTTCGGAAACGGCTTTGGACTCGCGGAAAGTGACAGCGTGTTGTTCATGCAGCTTTCACCGGATGGCCGCTACCTGGCAATCGATGGCACACAAGACCACGGCGAGCAGGTATGGGTATTCGATACGCAGCGTATGACGCTGAACCCGAACCCAAAATACGTCATGGGTAATTTCCTGCACTGGATTCCTGGCGCCAGCAGCCATATGTTCTTGTATCGTCCCATGTTGCCGCTTGGACCTGATGCGCCCCTGGACGGCGGCAATTGGAACCCCGGCCTGTGGGTGGTAGATGCGGCAACGGGCGCACACCACAATATCGATATTCATATGCCATCCGCCTACCTGGTTGACGCTGCCGCCTCGCCCGATGGCAGCCACATTCTCTATTCGACCTCAGCCGGAATGGCTATGGGAAGCGATACCTGGATGATGCGCAGCGATGGCAGCCAGGTGACGCACCTGTTCCATATTCCGGCGGGAGCGCAATCCATCGCCGGATTCTTCACCTGGTCGCCCGATGGCAAAACTATCGCCTATGAACTACTCTCCGATAGCCCCACCCCGTTCTTACCGGCAGGCCTATGGATCATGAATAGCAGCGGTGGAGCGCGGCGTTACCTGGCTCAAGTCGATGGAGGGCATGGCTTTGCCCCCGTCTGGTCGCCCGATAGCCGCGAGATAGCCTATGTGCAGCGCACGAACTACGGCAGTCGCCAGGCTGATCTCTCCGCGCAGTCTCTGCAGAGCGCAATCGCAGTCGTTGATGTGCGCGCGGGCCGCTCCTGGATCGTCGCCGCTCCTGCTCAAACCGGCATGCAGATAAATGCCAACCCGCAGTGGAGCGCCAATGGAGCAACGATCACCTTTACCGCTTTCAATGCGATCAACCGTGTCATTGGGGGCACACCGCGCTACTGGTCGGCCAGCGTTGCCGTCTATGGCTCGCGGCCATCCGTAACGCCACTTTCCCCAACAATTCCGCACGTCGTAGCCATGGCGTAGGCCCCGATTTATCGCGGGCAGCGCCGATTTATCGGCCCCCGGTTAACCACAAACAGGCCAGCAAGACCACTTTTTATCAGGAACTAAACACATGAGACATCGATTAGAACGTTTCGTAGCTATCTTACTAGCAGGTGAGCATAAAGGTCGCCTCACCGCGCATCTCCTCATCCTGCTCGTTATCGTAACGAGCATTCTGGGAGGGACTATCATCACCTTCGCCACGCCCAGATATAGTCACGTAGGGGCGGCTCTTGTGACCACCCACCAAATCAAGGCCATCCAGAAATACAACAGCGCACCCACGCCTTTCATGCACCGGCCCTATTATGGGAGCCAGAGCATCGCCCAGCGCACCGTCTCGTTTGTCGATCACGATCAGCCGTGGTATTCCAATGACGGCGTCTTTGTACGCTATGACGGGGCGAAATGGACGCATGTTTCTATCGGTTCCTGTACAGGAGGCGTCAATTGCTACGATGGGCATAACGGCTATGATCTGGATATGCGATTTGAGCCGGTTCTGAGCGCGGCGGCAGGCACGGTCATCCGCGCCGGCTGGTACAACCCGCTCGATCATAATAGTTCGCTGGGCTTATGGGTAGCCATCGATCATGGTAATGGCTACTACACCGCCTATGGACACCTGAGCGCTATTCTTGTACACACCGGAGAACAGGTGGGAACGCAATGGCAGATCGGTACAAGCGGCACAACGGGCTCCTCTACAGGCCCGCACCTGCACATGGCGACCTACTATGCCGGCACCTGGAGCGCAACCGATCCATTTGGCTGGAGTGGCAACTATCCCGACCCCAACGTTGTGCCGGACAACTACCTGTGGGTCAGCAATCCAGGCACGAACAATACTATCCCTGACCTCAGCGCCGACGGTAGTTCCGTCTACCCCGGCGCCACGCTGGTTGATGATGGCCAGGCAGGTTGGAGCAGCACGGGTACGTGGAATGTGGCAACAGCTAGCTCTGACATCGAGGGAGATCTGCATTGGACGCCAACTACGAGCGGCTCTGCTACGGCCATCGCCACGTGGCAGCCTCAACTGCCCGCCGACGGCTACTATGAAGTGGGCGTTTTTGTCGATGATACCTACGCGAGCAGCAGCTGGGCGCCTTATACCATCTATAGCGCCGATCCTAACCATCCCGGGACGCAGGTAACTTCGACGGTATATGTCGATGAATCGCATATCGGCTCGTTTCAAGGGCCATATAGCTGGGAGAATACGGGGCCGCAGTGGATCGGCCTGGGCACGTACTACTTCTCAGCGGGCGCGAATGGCCGGGTCGTCCTCAGCAACGCGACGGGTGAAAATGGCGCGCAACTGGCCGCCGATGGCATAGAATTCGTTCCCGTCTCGGTACAATCTCCCCCGCCACCCTCGAAGACCTACGGCTTTTCTGTGACCAGCGATGGCACGCCACCCGCTATGCTGCCCGGTACTATGAATACTGTAAACATCACGCTCAAAAATACCGGTAACTTCACCTGGAGCGCGTCCGGCTCGGACCCGGTTCAGGTGATCTATCGCTGGCTTAACGCGCAGAACCAGGTGATCGCCACCGGAACTCCGGCGAGTTTGCCGCAGGATGTTGCCACCAACACCAGTCTGTCATTAACGGTACCCGTGCAGGCTCCCGCGCAGGCCGCAAGCTATACGCTGCAATGGGACATGATCCAGGATTCTACGCCTTTTTCGCAACATGGAGCGCAGGTGAAGAACGATGCAGTCAACGTGTTCCGCTATGGCGAGAAGTTCAGCCCGCTATCGCTGCCCTCGACCCTGACTCCTGGCGCTACGGTACAGGTGCAGGTCAGCGTCCAGAATACCGGTGCGCTGACCTGGCCCGCGTCCGGCAGCAATAGCGTGGCGCTTGGTTACACATGGCTGGACGGCAACGGACACGTCGCAAGTCCCGCTCCAGGTGACGCGCTCTGGCAGACAGGCATACTGCCCAACGATGTTCTCCCAGGCGCCACGGTCTCTATCCCGCTCACACTGCACGCGCCCGCGCTGGCCGGAAGTTACTCACTGGTGCTGGATTGTTGGCAGCAGGGCATCTCATTCGCCTCGCAGGGTGCCACGCCGCTCACAACGCAGGTTGCCATCGTGCCCGGCCTGCCCAGGGTCTACTACTTCGCCGAGGGCTATACGGGCAGCGGCACAACCGAATACCTGACGTTGACCAATCCTTCGGCTGCGCAGGCCACTATTACAATCACCTACCTGTATTCAGACAGTACCAGTCGTACCAACGTCTACAGCATCCCGGCGCAATCGGTGCAGGTATTGAACATCAACCAGGAAGCGGGCGCGAATAAATCGGTGAGCATGATCGTACAGGGAAATATGCCGTTCGTGGCCGAGCGCACAATGTATACGCAAAAAGGCGGCTTTGTTGCCGCCACCGACAGTATGGGGTCATCCATCCTGTCTAGCAGCTGGTACTTTGCCGAAGCCAACACGACCTACGGCTGGAATACCCTGCTCTCGGTCATGAACCCATCAACGCAGCCCGCGAAACTTACGGTGACCACGTTGCCGAACGCGCATACACCCTCGCAGAGCAAAGTGTATACGATCCCGGCGCACGCTCGATCCACCATTGTCCTTAACAGCGCTCTACCCAACCAGCAGTTCGGTATGATCATCAGCGCCAGCACACCCCTGCTCGTCGAGCGCGATGAATACCTTGTCGCCAGCAAGATGCGCGGCGGCAGCGCTACTATCGGGGCTACCGCGCCACAAAAGACCTGGTACTTCGGCGAAGGGGATACCAACCCGGGCTTTATCGAACGCCTGGTGCTGGCAAACCCGGCACAGAGCGTTGCCAGCACGCAGATTCACTACCTGACAACGGATGGACGCGTGATTACTTCAAACGTTGTCGTACCCGCCAGGACTCGCATCGAGGTCAATGTCAATAGCGCTCTCGGCCCGGTGCTGCATGCCACCACAATCACGGCAAACGCGCCCATCATCGCCGAGCGGCAAACCTTCTTCAACTACCTGGGATCGCTCTCCGGCAGCACCACCTCTATGGGCAGCACGAACGCTCATACAAGCTGGTATATTGCGCGCGGCGATACCGGCAGCGGGCATATGGAAGCGCTCGCTATAGCCAATCCCAACGCGTCGGCAGCCATCATGCAGGTCGTCTATTACACGGCTGCGGGCCAGCCAATCGTGAAGACATATACGCTGGCCGCTCATTCAAGGATGACGATTACTCTGGTGAATGAGGTGGGAGTGAATACCATGGTTGGGATGGCAGTGTATGCGACGGCGCCGCTGGTGGTGGAGCAGGCAATGTTCTTCAATAACGGTGCTGGGATGACGGGAGGGTATACCAGTATGGGGCTGGGGTCGTAGGGTATATGGAGAGAGGCCAGGGCTATGTATGGTCCTGGCCTCTTTTTCGCTGGGATAGCCATAAAGCTAGCTTATCGCTCCGGTTTGACCCAGATGCCGCGTTCGTGCATCAGGTCGATCTGCTTCTGAATAACCTGCTCGCGGTACTCGGCGTGTTTCATCGGCTCCCGGTTGAGGTAGAGGTTTTTGGGGTAAATCGGCTGCTCATAGAGCATCTGGTAGAGTTCGGTGCGCAAGTCTTTCATCCAGTTATCCCATTGGGCGCGGGCACGATGATCGCGCAGGGCTTCGATGTCAATGACCCCGCCGACGTAGGTCGAGCCGGCGCCATATTCCTGTTTGCCGACGATCTGCCCCTTGTAGTTGATAATGAACGAGCGGCCACCAAATGTATCAATGGGCGTATCCTCTTCCGGGAAGAGATAGTACGTACCCATGTTGGGGGCGACAATGTACATGTTGTTATCCAGCGCGCGAGCACGGCTCTGGATTTCAAATAGTTCGTTTCCGGTGGCGGGGTGAGGATAGGATGCGCGATAGACCACTTCGGCACCGTTCATGGCTAGCGCCCTGGCGTTTTCAGGATACGATCCCTCATTGGCCATCATGATGCCCAAGCGACCGATTTCGGTATCCACTACCGGCCAGAATGCATCCAGGTTTCTTCCATAGCGCTCAATCCACCAGTCCCAGATATCATGCGGGCAAACCGAGTGTTCTACAGGAAAGAGCGGGGAGACCTTGTAGTGTTTGAGGATGACTTCACCTTGCGGGTTGATGATGAAGCCGACATTGAAAAAGCGATCTGGTATTTCGGGGTGACGCGCTTTGGCCTGAGCCATGATGAACGCATTGTACTGTTTGGCAATATTACCCAGAAAATCTGTCTCTTCGCCAGGAATGTCGATAGCGCCTTCCCTGGCAAATTGGACATGATCGAGATCAAGTACCTCATCGTTAAACCCCTGCAGCGCGCCTTCGGGAAAAGCGATGAGGCGCACAGGCAGATCGAGGCTAGAAAGCCAGGAGGCAGCCTTGACCAGGTGCGAGAGGTGTTCCAGGTTGCGTTTGATATCGGCGCGGGTGCGAATACCCCGCACCGTGGGGATGAGTCCGACGGCGGTGTAGGGCTTGATCATGCGATGCTCCTTTTGTGTCTGTGGAACAACAATACAACAGAAATGGATAGTACGGCTCTCATTTTGTTATATCACAGTTCCGGGTCATCACGTGATGGAGTCGGCGAAATAATTACGGCTATCCCTGGAGCCGGTGATGAGTTGTAACAGAATGCTCCGGCAACGGCGATGGGCGCGACCAATCGTCCTATTGCCGGAGCATTCTGTTACAACTCATTATAGGCTCGATGGCTCTTAGCGCCTTGAGATGGAGAGCTCGAGACGGCGCAGCACCAGGTAGGCGAGAGCGGTAAAGATGACGCCAAGCTCGAAGCCGATGTCCATACCGTATGGCGGATTGAATAGTTTGGCAATGGGCCCGACATAATACAGCTGCGCGGCCCCAAGTAGCACTCCTCCTACGCCGATCAGGAAGGAGATGATCGCCGCCCAGCCAATCGGCAGCCTGCGCCGGTTATTCCAATCTTCGACATTATAGTTTCCGCGACGGAAGACGAAGTGTTCCAGGACCAGGATGATCGACCAGGGACCCAACCAGTAAGCGATGATATCCAGGAAGTTGGAAAGCGTCTCATTAAAGTTACCGCCAACGCCCACGGCAATGAGGACGTAAATGACGGCAGCGATCAAAGCCCAGACTGAGCGGTTGATGCGCTGGAAAGGTTTCCCAAGCACCTGCATCGACAGGCTGAGGCTGTAGTCGTTGGGGATGTTGTTGGCGACGACACTGAGGGTCAGCAACAGAACCAGGAAGGTACCAAAACCACCCAATGGCCTGGCGGCTGCAGTTAACAATCCTCCTCCCTGTTGATCCATGAAGGCGAAAGCAAGGGCCATACCCACGATTTCTAAGATAATGCAGGGCACGACCACACCCAGGTAGGTAAAGAGAAAAACACGGCGCGCAGGGGTATTTTCAGGCTGATAGACGGAATAATCGGAAGCATAGGAACTCCAACCAACCGCAAAGCCAAAAATGGCTCCGCCGAACGAAACGAAAGAGGCAAGTTCGGCTACGCTTAATGCAGGGGTAGGTGGAATGGTAAATTTGGGTGCGGATACAGCCACCAGGATAAAGAAAATGATAGCCATGGGAACCCAGGCATAGCGTTCGTAGCGGTGAATGTACTTATAACCATAGATACTGGCTATCGTCGTCAGGACACAAATGACAAGCACACCTACCGGTTGTGGAATCGCTCCATTACTGAGCGCCTGTACCAGCTGGCCACCAACAATCACATTCACCGTGGACCAGCCGGTGCATGCCGCGACATTGAAGATAACCATGATCATGGCGCCAACCCAGCCGAATGAGAAGCGGGAAATCGTCATCTGGCGCAGGCCGAGTTTGGGCCCCAGCGTCGACAAGAAGGCTACCGGCAGGGCACCGAGAAGATTAAAAAGAAGAATCGCCAGCACGCTGTCCCAAAAGCCAAGCGCAAATACACTATTGGCAATCGCACCCAGCGCCACTGTAGAGATGACCAGGTTAGCTGAGAGCCACATCGTAAAATTATCGAGGATACGAAAGTGCGCTCGCTCGCTCGCCGGTACGCGTGCAATACCGCGTGTCTCGATACCCGGTTGAAGTTCGCGCGTCTCAGCGCCTGTCTCAATACCCGGCTCAAACCCCGGAACGGTAGAAATATTCGTCGTTGCCATTGCACTAGTACCTCCCCTAACTAAAATCCGTCCAACTACAAATTAACCTTACTCAGCGTATGCTGTGAAAAAGTGACCGGGACGTGCGAGAGAGCCTTTTTCATGGCATACCACACCCATTGCTGAGTAGTATACTGCTTTCTGTATCATCCTGGTAATGCTCTAGTACGTTATTCCTATAAGTATTGATGAGACACATTTTGTCTGCTATTCTTAAGAAGGTTTATTACGTCAAGTAAGGAGTTCAGACGCCGGGCAGTTTATTCGAAGGAGGACTTCAGGATGATGGCAAGGGCCGATGATACCTTCTTTCCACAGAATATCCGAGGGTATCGCCTGACCATCCTGACGCAGCTGCGGCAGGTGATTGACAATATGCACGCGCCTGAGCAAATGTTTCAGTGGCTAGGCTCTGTCGTCACTCAAAGCTTCGACGTATCAATTGCTCAATTCTGGACATGCGAGAATTCCCGCTCTGCTCGCTCTCCGGCTCAATTGCGAGCAATGGACTACCGCGACCCTTCACAACCGGTGCATATCATCGGCGAGAAGGTTGCCCCCACCGTGGAACAAATCGCCAGGGGAGCAGGCGCCCCTTTTGCCCAGCCGGTGGAGCAGGTATTCCCTCAATACCTGGCATCATTATTGAAACGCTATGGATTGCATTTTTGCATCTGTTGCTTCAGTAGCAGGAACATGTATGCGCGGCCCGGGCAGCAGTTTCTTCCTTCCGGCCCTCCGGCTCAAATGGTGATAGTGGCATTGTTGTTTATGACGCACTATCCACAGCGCGAACTGGTCTCAACCATGAGCATCATCCTCGAACAGGCCATCGCGGTCGCCGAAGGCCGGGGCCTTTTCAGCACCGTCACTGGCAATGCTGGCAACGTAACAGCAGGCCAGGAGCAGTCCTCATCAGGAACACTACCGGCGCTGGCGGAACTGATTCCGCACAAAAAACAGGATGCACGCTTGATGCTTTCCAGTAATCCTTTTGCCAGTCCGGTCGTGATCTCAGATAGGTTAGCGCGGCGCTTTTATGATGCCATAGATAGCCGTAAATCGGTGACCGAGATTTGCACCGATGCCTCTATGACGATGCAGGAAGCATACAAGGCGCTACAGATACTGTTGTCCTTGCAATATATAGAACTATACACTCCCCAGGGCGTGCGTGTTGAAGGATTCTAGTAAGGGGAACACCGGCCCGTATGCGGATAGTAGATCAGGTATGATATGTAGTGATCTGGAAGGAGAAGCAACTTCATGAATAATAATGTGATACCCAACCTGCTGGATGTGTCGCTGTGTCTGGTATCGTTGTTTATCTCGGTGCGTTCGTTTGATATTTACGCGCATTTCCGCCAGTACCGCCTCTTTATCCTGGGGTTGTCGATGTTGCTTGTGTGTATCTCTGCCGCGGCCGATTACACCGCCAACTACATTACAGTAGTACACTTGCAAACTGATTGGTTCTTATACATCGGACAAACGATTGGCTTTTTATTTATCTTGCTCAGCCTGGCACAAAGTTCGGATAGCTACCTGCGTGGTCTGATGAATTTGAATATCATAACCTTCGCCCTGCTTTTGATACTCTTGCTGCTATCCCCCGCCCTACCGCCAATTGCCATTACGGCACGCGCATTGCTCGGCTTCGCGCGGGTCAGCGTCTGTATTCTCATTCTCTGCGGTTACTTCTGGGCGTACACCAACCAGCCAGCGCGCTTCAGCCTGTTCATGAGCAGTGCATTCTTCTTGTTCACTACCGACTACCTGATGTTCATGCTACAAGATTATGTGCCCGCCGCCAACCAGTTGCTCTTCCGCGACACCGCCGACATTGCCGGTGTGCTTGCGCTGATTGTGCTGGTCGCCTCTGTTTCGTGGGATGAATCAAAGAGCCTGGCGTAAGAAGTGCCCGCGCGAAGAGTTCAATGAATCTCAACATCGTAGTTGTAAGCGCCATCACTGCGTAGAATGCTCAATGCCTCTTGCTCGCGGCCAGGGGCATGCACAGCGACGATATAATTTCCATCTTTGAACTCTTGCTCATAATACTGAACCTCGTTGCGAGGCAAGCCCAGTTCATCGAGTTCATTTGCCACGTTCTGTTCAGAAACACTACCTCTACGGCCGGAGAAGAAATGTTTGAACCCCTGCCAGAAGTCTTTCTTTGCGCTTCCGTAAGGGTCTGCATAGTATATCTGGTTCGAGTCAAACCCTGCCTGCTGCAAATCATGCACCGCCTGCCGCGCTATTCCTTCACTGCTGAAGACGCCAATGACGGTGGATCGTTCTGTTGCTGCCATGTGTATTTCTCTTTCTAAAGAGCTGTTGATGTACTTACCATAATGCAGTCTTCTCTTTCATCACGAATCTCATTCAGAAAGTGGCGCCAGGCCGATAAATCGGCCTGACGTGCTTTGCCGGAGTAGTTTATCAAACACCATAATCGGCGCTGGGCGCGGTATGCCTGTCCCCAGACAGGGCTGCCCGGCTCCGACGGATACTCCCGGTTGGCCCACCAGCCCAGACTTTTGATACTGAGAGGGCTGCCCGGCCCCGACGGATACTCAGACGAGCTGGGGGATCGGCCCCATATGGCGCGTCCATATGTCGTGTGCGAGCTTGCGCGCGTCGGACTTCAGACCGTAACGGGCAAAGTACTGGCAAGTACGCTCCACATCTCGGGCAAGCAATGAATACACATCCGAATTGTGATAGGGATCGACCGCCTGCGCGAAGTCGATCAACGTGACTTTGCCCTCAGAGTAGAGGATGTTATGCGCCGAGAGATCGCCGTGGATACGCCCGTGTATCAACGCCAGCTCGATATTCCATAGAATACAGGCGAAGTGTTCCCGCGCTTCCTCTGGCTCAAGCTCCACGTCGCTCAGGCGTAATGCCGCCTGATCTCTTGCGCCGATGTATTCCATCAGAATGGCGTTGCCGGCGTGCGCGAATGGGCGCGGAACGTCTGCCCCATGCTCATACATGAGACGCTGCGTCAGGTACTCGTACTCGATCCAGGAGGCGACCTGAGCAGCTCGCCCGCGCTCGGTCTTGCGGGTGGCAGCACTCCCACGGCGACTGTTGCCATGTTCGGCCTGACCCTGCTCGTCGCGCTGGACGCGGCTATAACGATACACCGCATCGTTGCGCAGGGCGCGGAACATACGCGGGCGGTAAATCTTGGCGGCCAAAAACTCCTCGCCGGTATCGGGATGAGCTACGCAGCAGAATACCGTTGCTTCCTTACCACTGCTGACTTCATGCACGATGTCCGTGATGAGTTTCTGGTCATACAGCGGCGTGAGCGACGAGAGTATCCAGGGGGCATCCCGCCGTCCGGTCAGAAACGCCGGACGAAACGACGATTGCTGCTGTTGCTCAACCTCCGGTTCGTAGTCGTAGGCCTGCTCCTTTAACCAGCGTTGCACCTGCGAACTGCCTTCGTAGCTGTTTTTTTTCGTTGGTTTGACGTGAGTCGCTTTGCGCAAAAGGTAGCGTTCGCGGGCATCCGGCTTCATTTTTACAAAAGTGACGGTTTCTTCCTCGAAATCATCTTGGAAAGGCTGTTTCAAGCTCTATGCTCCTTCATGGTTAAGATGTTGAACCTGTTGAATTGAAACTGTTTTCGCATTGTTTCCCGCCGTAATTGCTGTTGCTTCACAGGCCACCTCCTTTCTTTCGCGCATCACATAAATGGGATATGTATGACATCTGGCGATGTGATCGTGCCCATAATGGTACAAAGACAGAGCAAGAACGCCTCTTGTACGAACATGCCAATGGGCAAAAAATCACATCAAAAGGATCGGGTTGAATAGAGTGGAAAATGTATCTTCAGAGGTGGTATTCCGGCAGCCTGAAAGGGGGCTGGAGCATATCGCAGGCTGCGCATAACCAGAAAGGCTCGCGAACACGTATCATGCTCGCGGAAAAGCAGGGAGATGTCGAACGAGTTACCGCGCAATTTCAATCTGCGCAGGTGAAAACAACGACTTCCTATTTTTTCGATCTGTTGCAGGCCGGGTATGCTTAGCGAGGATAACCACTCCGGGTGAAGACACAAGGAATGACCTTCGCTGACATATTTGCTACCTCCATTTTCTTTGAATTTCACGACAAGCGTACCATATTTTAACGAAGAAATCAATGGCAATCGACACGTAACATTCCGCTCAGTCTCCATCATCCACATCAGGGGGATTGGAGCGAGGTGATACGAGCGTCTTCTGATTGACGGCCACCTGCTGAGATTGCTGCCAGAGGAGATCAAGGGCATTTTTACCGGCGGTGGTGATAGTATCGGGATGCTTGCTGATAAAGTCCGTCGCGGTCTTAGTACTCGATAAAAACCACGTGCGGATAAAGGGAATGGTTGCGGCTGCGGCAATAAGCGCCGTTACCGTGTTCTGAATGGTATCCGTAATGGATTGCCCTTGAGGGTTAGCAGGCATCGCTTGCATTGAGGGAGCAACGCGTGCCTGCAAATACGTAAGAATAACAAAAACAGCCACGGCAAGAAGAAGGCCGCCCAGAAGGAAAGGTAGAATAAAAAGCAGCAGCCTGCCAACGAAATGCCGGATGATTACTTGAGGGTTTATGAAAGTGGTAGGATCGCGCTCACCTGTAAGCAGGTCATGCCAGATGGTGGCTTGTTTTATCAAAGCGCGCTTCATCTTCACATGCTCGCTATTGTGTTGCGCCTCTTTGCTCAGCGCTTGCGGATTCTCTATGATAGCTTTTCCCCAGATGATGAGGCTGTTCGTCAATGCCTGCGGAACGAGTGGCTGTAAGTAAATAGACAGGCTCTGGAGATGATCATGCAATTTAAACAGTGAGGCTTCGCTTATCAAGGCATTTCTTGCCTCGCCCTGTAAGGCATTTTCTTCTGGTCGTCGCCGGTGATTATTGCTATTGGCGTGAGATTGATAGAAGGCAGGATCGGCTTCACCAATACCGATGTACCAGCGAATGGTGGAAAAGCCGCGCCCAACGGTATATCCATTGTAGACCGGCGGAGGCAGCTGCTGGAGAATCACCTGAATCTCTTCGTTCCAGAAGTAGAGCAGGGCATTTATGCTGGCGCTTATGTTCTTGTAGGCTTCCGGCTTCGTATCCACACTGCACAACTCATTGACTCTATCGTTCAGCATGTCTATATAATATTTACCGTTCTCGCTGATCCTATAGCCGTTATTCGGGGTTTCATCTTGCTCTACGACCTTCGAGCCATTCACACCCAGCTGCTTTGCCAGAAAGCGGATGCGACCTACCACAGCAAGCGCTCTTTCGCGTTGATCACGAATAGGTGAAAGGATTTCCGTATGAGCGAAAAAATCAGGTTTATGAGGGGGCATGATTTCTAAAACACGCCTGAGAATGACGCAGCGACCTAATAATTCGGTCATGGACCAGCCAAGCCCGGTCGCATAGCGTATCTGCGTGATGAGATCGGATACCGAGATCTCATCGGCCTCGCCGGTATCAGTGTTCTGTTGCTCGGTTTTAGTGACTGTAGTAGCAGATGCAGTTTCAGGCATGATACGAAATCCATTTTTCTGAAGATATCGCATCACTCACAATATATGCGCTTCGTATCAATTATACTTCTGCTTGCTCCAAAAATCCAGTGTTTTGCTAAGCGGTTCCTCCGTTCATGGCTGCAATGAGGGCGGGCAGTAATTTTTCGGCGTTGGGCGAGCCCCAGCCTGTGATGGGGTCCCAGCCCTGGAGGGCATTATAGCCCTGCACATCCACCTGACTATTACTGACCGAATTGTTGCCCGACGTAATGTCGTGGAAATCCTGCGTGTAGCTGCCGGATTCGGCCAGCTTGTAGAGCGTAGGATTGATGTAACCCAGCGGATGACCCGCCATCTGATCGCCTATTGCCATGATGGCGGCCCACAGAGGCGTGCTGGCACTGGTGCCGCCGCCCAGGTCCCAATGACCGGCAGTATAGATCGCCAGCCCCGTGTTGGGATCGGCGTCGGCGGCTACATCAGGAACACCGCGCCGGTGGTTCAGTTCGCCCTGGTCGCCAGACGGCAATGTCTGCTGGAATGAGGGTTCCGGGAAAAATGAGCTAAACCCGCCGCCGCTCATATGCCAGGCGGTTTCTCCAGAACTATCCAACGCCGTTCCACCAACGCTGGTAACCCATGGATCGTCGGCTGGGAAGCTGGTTGTCGGAGTAGGCGAGAGTTTCGATGCCTGAAGGTCGGTATAATCGGTGGCCCCATTATCGCCGGAAGCGGAGAAGAAGCTGATTCCCTCCTGGGTGGTAGCCTGCTTGAAGAATGCATCCCATTTGTGTATCTCCTGTTGCCCCGCGGAGTCTTTCAATGTCACCTCGGATGCGCCCCAGCTCTGTGAGACGATGTTACCCAGGTGATGATCGAGGGCGTATTGCTCAAGTTGCAGAAATTCGGGTAGGCCAACGGTGCCCTCCGTTTCAGCAACGGGACTCACCAGCACAACGATTCCGGCGCCGGGAGCGATGGCATGAATGATCTCTACGTCCAGTTCGGTTTCGAGCGCCCAGCCGCCGCGGTCGCCGTTGGGGTCATAGGGCGGTTCATTGATCGGCGAAATGACCTTGATCGTTATTGGTGGCAGGCCAAATTGCTTATCGAACACATCCATATCTTGCTGCAAGGTCGGACTGCCAAAGGAAACAATATCGACCACCGTCTGTCCCTTCCCGGTATAACCGCGCTGGATGAGCGATTCCACTCCATAAGCAACGCGCAAGGACTGAGGAGTCTGGCAAGTTGGCGAGCTAAAAATGGTCGCGGGGCATGTCTCGGTAATCGTGTCATCGGGAGTCTGCGTGGGACTCCCGGTTTTCACCGCTTGCCTTGTGGGTCTGGGGGTAGGCGTACCTGCTGCTGTATTGCCTCCCAATGGCGCGCATGCTGAAATCAGGAGTAGCAACAGGACCACTACAGGCGCGAACAATCTATTTTTCTGCATCATTCCTTGTGTTCTCCTTCAGTCTCTGTGAGATGTTTCCTTATTTTAAGGCGGCAATCAAATCCGGCAGCAGTTTTTGCGCATTGGGCGCGCCCCAGCCGGTAACAGGGTCCCAGCCCGGGACCGCATCGAATCCGGTAACCCTGGCCTGTCCCTGTGAGAAACTGTTATTGCCAATAGTGATATCGCGGAAATCCTGCTGCACACTGGGCGAGGTAGCCACTTTATAGATACCAGGATTGATGAAGCCGAGGGGATGGCCGGCCATTTGATCAGCCACGGCGATAATTCCCGCCCAGAGCGGCGTACTCGCGCTGGTGCCTCCCACCTGCTGCCACTGCCCACCGATATAAAAGGCCATGCCGGTCGCGGGATCGGCATCAGCTGCTACATCCGGTAGACCACGATGACCATTCAATTGTCCCTGAACTGCGGCAGGCAGGCTCTTCTGGTAATCCGGTTCACCAAAGAACTTGCTGATACCACCACCACTATCGGGCCAGGCCGTTTCAGTAAAACCATTGCCGTTCCGCTGAAGCCTTGTGCCTCCCACGGCAGTTACCCAGGGGACATCCGCCGGGAAATCGACGGTGGGAGTGGGCGAAAATTGCGTGGCGGCAATATTCGAGTAATCGGTGGCGCCATGATCGCCCGAACCCGAGACGATTGTCCATCCCTGCTGTGTCGTAGCCTGCTGATAAAAGTCGGCAAATTGCTTGACCAGCTTTTGCCCGGCGCTATCGGTAAGCGTGACCTCCGTCGCTACAAAGCTCTGCGAAAAAATCTGGCCCAGGTGATGCGAGACGGCGTATTGCTCCAACTGGAGGAATTGAGGCAGGCCAATAGTGCCCTCCGTTTCGTCAACCGGGCTGGTCAGCACAACAATACCCGCATCCGGGGCCATAGCGTGAATGATCTGCACATCCAGTTCCGTCTCAACCGCCCAGCCCACCATATCTTGATTGTTGGGATCAAACGGTTTGGTGCCGATTGGGGATAGCACCTGAACGTTGATCGAGGGCAGGCCAAACTGCTGATCAAATACATTCATGTCTTGCTGCAAGGTCGGGCTGCCAAACGAGACAATGTCAACGACCGTCTGTCCCTTACCGGTAAATCCCTGCTCCGTGAGGGTCTCCATGCCATAGGCTACGCGTAGAGCATGAGGGGTAAAGCAATTGGGGATAGAACGCAACTGGCCCGGGCAGATATCGGCGGTTGTGCTGGTGGGCGAGGCAGCAGCTGTCGGCGTCTTTACAACACGCGGTGTAGGCGTTGTTCCCGCATCGCTACTGCCGCCCGGCGGAGCGCAAGCAGTCAGCAAGAGAAGCAGCGCAATGATACACACAAATGTTAGCTTCACTTTATGCAGAACCATTCGTTATCTTTCCTTCTGTACAGGATACGCGGGCATATCAAGCCATCGCATAGCAGGATTAGTAGCTGCCGCTATCCTGCGGGCGCTTCAATCGTAAAAATGGAAATGTGTTGGCATTTCGTCTATTATACTATACGCTGTAAGGCACCTCATCCCTGCTATTCTCCCTTGTGCTTTTGGCAAACATAGTGTAAGGTAAATCCGACAACATAATGGACATGCTTTCATCATTTTTCTGGAACAGTACAACTGCTCCCAGCAGGTGACGTACATAATAACATACGGACCGGTCATGGATTTTTGACAAAACGCACGACATTCGCGAAGACGAAAGGGATTGAGATGATACCACAAACACCACAGGTAGACCATGATTCCTCTGTACATATTACCGATTATGCGCTGGTTGAAAGACTTGGAGATGCCGCACTGGTAGGCAAATGGTTTGTCTTCCTCAAGGCGAACTGGCTTGCTCGTTCAGGTATGGATCGTGTCCTGGCCAGCTCTGGCGTCCAGCAGGGCGAGGCGCAGGCTGCGATTCTCTTCCGGGGAAAGGACGAGATAGCGCTGCCAGGAGCAACTATCGCGGCTTCGCCTGTGCCGCGCCCGGAACTGGTCGCGCTCACAAGCGATAAGGCGCTCTACGCAGCCAATCGTGATACTGTGCGCCTGCTCATTACCGCGCCGCAGCATCCCAAAGCCGGTATGAAGCTGGCACTGCGTTTGAACGGCAATCCCTATGCCACCTACCCATTCACACTGGATGAGTTCGGGCTTTGCCTCTGGTCGATGCAAGGCTTGCCGGAGGGCAGATACGAAGCCGATCTCGAGGGCATGGATAGCGACCTCTGCCATTTTGAGGTCGCGGAGTATCGATTAGCGCCCTTGAACGCGGAGTTGACCGAGCAGAATTTGAGTGGCAATACACTGCGCTACGTGCTGAAAGTCACTGCTTTTGGACAGCCCTACAGCGGCCCGCTAGAGGTGGAATTGCAGGAGCGAGGGCAGCGGGCCGGTAATCGCGAGAAACTGACCTGCAATCGCGAAGGCCTGTGCCGGGGCGTGGTGAAGCTGACCGGCGCCGGACCCTATACCCTGAACATTTTCGCAGGAGAACGCACGGCCACCGTCGCCCTGAAGGGATCGGAGCAGGCCCGGCGCGAAACCCTGGTCATTAGCGAACTGGGCGAGATACGCGAGATCAGCCTGTTGCCCTCGGCGCAATCGAATCCCTGCCGCGGCATCTACATCTCGCGCGGCGGCAGTAACACCGAGCCATTCCTGGTGCAGCGCGTGGTTGGCAGCGAGGTCGAAATTACCGCGCGTGTCGACGCTGAATTGCTGCGCGTGGTGGTGGTCGATCCCGCGCGCGGAACCAGCGAGGAACACCTGTACAGGCATGTGCAGGCGGAAAAGAGCCTGCATTTGCCCATCCCCATACCTTATGGCATCGTGCTGCTGGGAGCGTTCATCGAAGGTAAGGCCTGGGAGGGCTGGTGCAGCGTGCTGCGACCATCTACCATTCACCTGCATTGCGAGGCTCCCAAAGAGGCGAAGCCCGGGGCGCGCATTCATATCACGCTCAAAACAGGCAAAGCCGGTAGCGTTATACCGGTGCAATTGATCGTAAAGGATCAGCGCCTGGTTGCTCCCGGAGACCCACAGGTAGAACTGGCCGCTCGCATCAAGCAAAACCTCACACAATGGCGCGATCAGGCGCGTACCGGTGCCGTCGAGCGCAAACTGTCAGAAGTGGGGCCGAGACGTATCATGTATCGCACCGCCAACGGGGGAGGTGTGCGTCCCCTGGTAGCGGCTATGCCCCTGGATCAAACCGTCATCGCACCTCAATTCACTGCCGCGGCTCGACCCCTTCCCCCCGCGGCAGCATTACCCAATGAGGGGCAATTTATGCCGTCCACTGCCCAGGCCACCTCAAATGTCGCCGTCGCATCGCCCGTTCAGACGATCCAGGCAATGCCCCAGCTACGGCTGCAATTTGCTGAGATTGTCTACAACAACATCGTAAAGGTACAGGGAGAAACGAGCGTTGAGGTAAAGCTGGGGGATAGCATGACGCGCTACAGCATCGAGGCTTTTGCCCTTGCGCCCGATAGCCTGGACTGGCAGCGAGTTGAGACCACGCTTGATACTGTGCAACCAGTTTACGGAGAGCTGACCATCTCGCCTTTTGTGCGCCCAGGCGACCCTGTATTGGGCAGGCTCGATGTTGGGGCGGCATCCGGCGGTGCCATCGTCGAAGTGCGGCATGATAATGAGGTCGTCCCGCTGTTTTTTGAGAATGGTGAGGCGGTCACGCCCGGCCTACCCATTCCATCCGGCTCCGTGGTGCGTTTTCCGGTGAAGCCTGGGGCAATTACGGCAACAGTACGTGATGCGCGCAAGGGTGGCATCGATGCCAGCGAGCGCTATGTCACCGAACCGGGAAAATTGCGCCATATTGTGCGCCACCTGCACATCCTGACTCCGGGTGAAGAGGTCACTGCCCGCGAACCACGCGTGCTGGAGATTCGGCCTCTGCCTGGACTCGATGCGCCGTTCCAGGTCATCGTGGAGGGCGCGGCGATGTATCCTTTTGGCTGCGTCGAGCAAACCTCCACCAAACTCTTCGCCATGTTCACGGGCTATATCGTCAACATGGAACATGTTGAAGTCGCTCGCGAATACGAGGCCGCCATTCCGATCTGGTATAAACGCCTCAAGAGCATGTACCTGCCGAAACACGGTTTCTGCTTCTACCCGCCGGAGGAGGGCGGCTCGCGCAAGCCCGATACGCACTACGCGCCGATGGCCGTGAAAAATCTGCTCAAGCTGCCATCAGCTGACCAGGCGGGCATTAAACAGCAGGCGCTGCGCGAAATGCTTGACGATATCGCAGCCATGGCGCTGGACGCGGCGAGCTACTACAAGATCGAGAATCCACCGGAAAAGATCAGCGATTGCCAGTCCGCGTACCAGATTCTCACGAAGAGTAGCTCGCAGAAAGATAGGGATGACGCGGCGGCATACGTGCGTTCGCGTCTCACCGAGCATAACGGCCAGACATACGTAGAAATGCAGTCAGACCGTTCGATGCCGCAATTCTTCGGCATGGCCGTTTCGACACGCGCGGAAACCGCCTACGCAGCGGCGGCCCTGCTTGCCACAAAAGAGGCGAGCGATCTGCCAAAAGTTATCGCAGCCACCAACTACCTCACCGGCCAGTTGAACGCGGAAGGACGGCTCTACAGTACGGTAGACACGGCAGCATGCCTGGCCCTGATGCTGGGCCTGCGCGAGTCAGGTATCGTGTCCGCTGCCGAGGGCGGACGCGTGCAACTCAATGGGCAGGAGATGTCACTGGCGGAGGCCCTGGCTTCCAGCGGCAAAGTTGAGACATTGCGCTGCACGCAAGGGGTTATAGCCGCGGAAGTGACCTCGGAGTTCATTGAAGACTGGAGCGCCTTCAAAAGCAGCTTGCCCGTGAAGGTTCGCCTGGAGCGCGGCGGTCATGCGCAGGATCACTTCAAGGCCGGTGACGCGCTTGACCTCGTCATCAGCGTACCGCGTTACGAGCCGGGCCTGATCGCGCACGTCTGTCTCCCAGACGCGCTGGCACGTATTGCTGGTGGCGGCCAGGTCAAACGCTTCAGCCTGGATTTCTGCGAGAAAAACGAACTGCGCGTACCATTAGCTGCCATCAGCCCAACCAGCTTGCCGCAGCTAAAAGATGCAGAAGCGGAGCAAAATCTCCTGCGCTGGCTCGGCATCTCGGACCGCGAGCAGGCCAGGGAGAATGGGCAGCACTGGGCCGTCATCGTGCGCAACATGTTCAAGGAGGAGCAAGTGGGCAATCCAGGATTGATGAGTGTCGTGGTGGAGTAAGAGGATTTCGCGCCGGAGATGCTTCACTGCGTTCAGCATCTCTGGCAGGCTTCTGGGTAATCGCCAGTTATTTTCCCTTGCGAACACCTTCACATTGCGGGTAACATTGAATTATCTATATGATAGGTAGCACCCATGCACGTATCATTGCTAATTGCTGGCCATTTTCCAGGGAAGAAGAAACCTATCTGTATATCACATTACGTATAAATGAAGGAGAAGCCTTTTCATGTTACTTGCCGGTGATATCGGTGGCACGAAGACAAAGCTCGCGGTCTTTTCGCAAGAGCAAGGATGGCGCGTACCCCTCGCCGAGGAAATATTCCCCAGCGCAGACTATACCGGCCTGGAAGTAGCTGCGCGTAAGTTCCTGGCAAAGCACGATTTCAAAATAGAGCAGGCCTGCTTCGGTGTAGCGGGACCCGTCGTCGAAGGCGCGGCCACGATTACCAATCTCTCCTGGGTTATGAAAGAGAGCCAGCTAGCGCAGGACCTCAATATTCCCACCGTCAAACTGCTGAATGACCTGGAATCCATCGCTCATGCCGTGCCTTTTCTCGAGGCAAGCGACCTCGATACGATCAACGTGGGCCAGCCGGTTCCGCATGGCACATTGGCCGTAATCGCGCCCGGCACAGGGCTGGGCGAAGCCTATCTTACCTGGAACGGAACGGCGTACCAGGCGCACAACTCGGAGGGTGGGCATGCCGATTTCGCGCCTACTAACCTCTTCGAACTCGAACTGCTCCGTTACGTTATGCAGCGTTTCCCCCATGTCAGTTACGAGCGTGTCTGTTCAGGCAAGGGCATACCAAATATTTATGATTACCTCAAAGATAGCGGCTACGCGGAAGAGCCAGGCTGGATGGCCGAACGCCTGGCAGGGGCCAGAGATCGCACACTGATCATTATGAACACGGCTCTCGATCCCGACCTGGATTGCGAACTCTGCACGGCCACCCTCAATACATTTGTAGCCATTCTAGGCGCGGAGGCAGGCAACCTCATGCTGAAAGTGCTGGCCAACGGCGGCGTCTACATCGGCGGCGGCATCCCACCACGCATCCTCCCTTATCTACATGAAAAGCGTTTCATGCAAGCGTTCCAGCACAAGGGACGTTTCACCCACATGATGTCTGAGGTGCCGGTGCATGTCATTCTCAATCCCGATATCGCGCTGCTGGGAGCGGCTTCTTATGGATTCGGGATGTAGAAGTAGTTCATGTATGAATAATCGCCTGCTTCGTCCGATACTGCGCCGTCTCCCAATCCAGCACGTCCGCTAATTCCTGTCTGAAGCCTTTCAGTTCATCCTGGACTACGGACTCGTCGGGCATTTCGGTATCTTTCCAGATCAGCGTGATGGTCACATTGAGGGGATCGGCGTCGTCCGCGAAGATGTAGCGCTGCATGGTGCCGGGAAAGAGGTATTGCTGGTTTTCCTGCATGGCCTTCAGTTTCTCTATCAAGCGCTGCTGCTGGCCCTCGTGGGCGCGCACCTGAATATCCATAGCACGCACTTTGGCTCCGGCCCGATAAGAACGCCAGGCGGGTGGCTTCGTGCGGGTACGACCGGTCGGCCTGGGACGAAATTCCTCAACCGCCTTTTTGGGGATCATGTAGATGCCACCGACAATCTCCGCGACTAGCCGTTTCTCACGAATATATTCGTAGACGGTATAGTAGGAAAGGCCGAGCATTTCGGCAGCCTCGTTCGTCGTCACGAAGTCTCGTCTATTAATATTCTCTCTATCTTCTTTCATGGACATACTGTAAAGACGTAAGTCATTTTATGTAAAGATACAATTGTAATTCGGAAGTTATTGAAAAAGACATAGGCAATTTGTTATAATCTCTTCATGAACATAATCTGCCGATTCCCTGGCAGAAAAACAATACTTTTTGGGAATAGTTGTTATGAACACAAATGCTTCTACTCCTCCTCCTGAGGAGAATCAAAAGCGGCTCGCAAATAGCTCCGTGCCTTTTTTCATGGAGAACGAGGCCGAGGTGGCGCGTTTGATGCTGCAACACCGGCGTTTGACCGAATTGATGGGTGACGTTTTGCCATCCGGGCTTGATCTCTCTCGCGTTCGCCAGGTTCTCGACGTGGGCTGCGGCGTTGGCGCGTGGGCCTACGAGATGGCGTGGCGGCATCCCGATATGCGGGTTGTCGGGATCGATAAAAGTTCCTACTTCATCGACCAGGCCCGGCGGTATGTTTTTGGACATATATCGAATATCAGCTATATGGTGCAGGATATGCATCATCTCCGCGGTGAAATGTTTGCGCCCGGTTCCTTTGATCTCATTCACATGCGTTTCTTGCTGGGTGATGTGACGGTGCAAGCGTTTCCGTCGTTGATTCATTCTCTGGCTCACCTATGCCGGCCAGGAGGCTTTTTCGTGTGGACTGAAGCGGAATTGCCTATCACTACCAGTCCCGCGTGCCAGCGCCTGTCCATATTGGTGTTGCAAGCGTTGCAGGCGACGGGACGAGCGTTCGTGCCTGGCTACTCGCTGGGCATTACACCGCGCATGGGCCGCTGGCTGCGCGATGCCGGGTTTCGCATCGCGCAGGACAGAGCCTACGCGCTCGAAGTATCGGTCGGCACAACGGGTCACGAGGTGTTTGCGCGCCAGGCATTCGTCTCTGGCAACCAGGTACTGCCTTTCCTGTTACAAGCAAAAGTGACAACAGCAGAGGAGTTCGAGGCAGTTTTCGCGGAGGCGCAAAAGGAGATTCGCGACGAATCGTTCTGCGGTATGTGTTTTCTGAGGACGCTGGTAGGCGTAAGATCGTGAGGCAGAGATGTGGAGGCGAAAAATCGGCGATTTTTCGCCTCCACATCTCTGCCTCACGGCTTTAGATCAACGGCAGCGTTCTGCTCCTGATTCTGCGGCTGTTTGATGGCGATGGGCAGCGTAAACGAGATACGAGTGCCCATGCCGGGCGTGCTTTCGGCCCAGATTGTTCCCCCGTGCGCGGTGATGATCGCCTTGACGATGGAGAGGCCGAGGCCACTTCCACCGCCGCTTGAGCCGGTGCGCGAACGGTCGATGCGGAAGAAACGGTCAAAGATGTAGGGCAGGTCTACGGGACCGATGCCGACTCCTGTGTCGCTCACCCATATGGTGAGCCATCGCGAATGGCCCGCGGGCGTTCCCTGCTGCCGGGACGGCTCCGATGCGTCGATGCTGGCGCCGATGATGATCTTGCCGCCGGATGGAGTGTGGCGGCGCGCGTTGTCCAGCAGGTTGAGCAGCACCTGCGTGATGCGGTCGCTGTCCGCGAGCACCGGTGGAGTTGTCGGAGCAATCTCGTTATAGACCGCGATGCCTGCCTGCTCGCACTCGGGACCGATAACGGCCAGTGTTTCATCGACCAGCGATTGCAGGTTCAGTGGCGCGATATCCAGCGAGACACGGCCCGTTTCGAGCGATGACATTTGCTGCATATCTCTTACCATGCGGCGCAGGCGCTGCACCTCGCGGCCAATCAGCTGCGCCGTCTCCTGCCGCGATTTGGGATCGGCAATCACATCGTCGGCCAATGCTTCGCTGAAGCCCTGGATGGCCGTCAGGGGAGTGATGAGATCGTGGGCGATATTGGCGACGAGATCGCGGCGCACCTGCTCCTGGCGGCGCAATTCGTTGACATCGGCCTCGATCCTGGCCGCCATCGCGTTAAAAGACGATGCCAGCGCCCCTATTTCATCCTGGGATTTTGGCGGCTCTACTCGTTGTGAATAGTCGCCGTTTTTCATCTGCTCGGCGGCAGCTGTGAGCGATACGAGCGGCGAAGCCAGGCGGCGTGCCAGCAGCAGGCTAAAGATTACCGCGCCCACGGCAATCACCGCGCCCGCGATCAGGATGATCTGGTCGACATTCGCCAGAAACTCATACGGCGAAAAGCCCCTGGGATATTGATTTGGCTCGGCGAGTAGTAAAGCGCCAACAATGTGGCCATTGGTTTGCCCATTATCATAAATTGGTACGCTGATGTATGGGCCTGAAAAAGCATTGCTATCACCGGCAGAACCTTGCAGGCTGCCTTCCATTTCATGGCCCTGCAGCGCCTGCTCCAACGCCTGATTGATAGCAGGAAAATCTTCCTGGGCTACTTCGTGAAATGAACGCCCGCTGTGAGCATTACCGCTTTGATCGATGACGATAAAGAGGTCAGGGCCGTAGAGATCGATTGGTGGCACATTGCTCCAGTTGCTTCCATCACGCTGGTAAAGCTGGCCGATTTGCTGCGCGTAAGATTCGGCGCTTGAGCGTAGTTGATCGCGCTGCGCTGTATAAAAGTAGTTCTGGACGGCAATTGAAACCACAATTACGAGGACAAGGATAGCGCTAAGGGCGACGGCGAGATAACTTAGCGCGAGTTTTGTACGTAGACCCAGCGAGGGGAAAGAGAAGCGTTCCAGCATGGCTAGCCCTCAGGCACAAATTTGTAGCCCACCCCCCAGACCGTTTTGATCATATGGGCCGCCTCACTACCGGCTGCTCCCTCTATTTTCTTACGCAAAGTGCCGACATGCACATCGACCGTGCGGCCATCGCCCAGATAGGTGTAGCCCCAGATCTGATCCAGCAATGATTCGCGGGTAAAGACGCGATCCGGTGAGGAGGCAAGGGTTACCAGCAAATCAAATTCCTTGGCCGTCAGCGGCACATCCTGCCCTCTGACCTCGACGCGACGCGCGGGAACATTGATATGCAGGCCGCCGAAATGCAGGTGCTCCCCGGACTCTGCTATCTTGCCTTTATCAGGAGCGGCGGCCCCATTTTCGCTCGCACCGCTCATAGCGGGCACCTGGACGGCCGTCCTGCGCAGGATGGCCTTAACGCGGCTCACTACCTCGCGAGGGCTGAATGGTTTCACCAGGTAATCATCTGCTCCAAGCTCCAGGCCGGCGATGCGATCCTCTTCGCCCTGGCGCGCCGTGAGCATCAGAATAGGGGTATTGGCCCAGGCGCGTATGCGGCGGCAGACTTCCATGCCGTCGAGCGCGGGCAACATCAGGTCGAGGATAACAAGGTCAGGATGTTCGCGCGCGTGCAATTCCAGGCCAGCCACCCCATCGCTTGCGACCAGCACGGTATAATTTGCCTGCTCCAGGTACAGTCGCAGCACCTGGGCGATATTTGCTTCATCTTCGATAATAAGTATTTTCATGTATCTATTCGTTTAAAGATAATTCCTGCCGGGCCATTGACTCTGAAGCTCACCCATCACGCTCATCCACCTTGCCGGTTGTAGCGTTCCCTCTCTATTGGATAGATAAAGGGAAAGGCTCTTGCAGCAGGAGAGCCTGTGACCAACTCTCCATACTGCACATTCTACAGCATACAGCTAAAATATCAAGAAGGCTCTCAGAAATTGTAAAGTTTTTGTAAGACCTGCGCGATGGACGAGTAAGATGTACCCTTACAAAGATTTTACATTTTCCTGTTAGAATTCTCAAAAAGGTGAGATACAGTATACGCAGATGCAATAAATGCGTGTTAAAAACAGTCGTTATCATACTTTTTAAGAAAGTTATGGAGGTTCATTATGATGCGCGATCCATATGAAGATCATGAAGAACCGGTACCCTATTCGGATAATGCGGGCAAGGCAAATAACCCAGGTAATGCGGAGCAAGGACAGGTAGCGGGCGAGCATTCATCCGGCCAGGGACAGGGCTGGACTCCCGATCAGACAGCAGGCTGGCAATCGCCGTCCTGGTATGAATCTACATCGCGACCACCACAGCCACAACAGCCGTCCGGCCAGGTGCCTTCGGGGACGTGGCAAGCCCCAAACAACTACTCGACTCAACCTGGACAAATGCCGGGGCCTGCTATGACGGGGCCCAATAGTCCGCGGCCCAGGCGCTCGGGTGGGGCACGCGCCGGGGCTATCCTGCTCCTGGTAGTTCTGCTGATCCTTATCTTTGGCATTGGCCTGTTTGCTGGCTGGCAATTTGGCAGAACAAGCGCTGCTCCTGGCACCGGAAGCACGGGAACATTGGAACCGGGCGCTACGCCGGCAGCCACCGTCCCGGCGCTTACCGGCAACAATATTGAGGCCGTGCGCGAAGCGGTGATCGCGAAAGTAGAGCCTGCCGTCGTGCAGGTGAATGTCACTACCCCCAATGGTGGCGCGATTGGCTCCGGCGTGATTATCGACCGCCGGGGATATATTGTCACCAATAATCACGTCGTTTCAAGCGCGCAGAGCATTCAGGTCGTTCTCTCCAATGGCAAGAAGCTCACTGCCCAGCTAACCGGCACCGATCCCGCCGATGACCTGGCGATTATTAAAATCAATCCTCCGGCGAATATGGCGGTGGCAACCATTGGCGATTCCTCAAAGTTGCAGGTAGGGCAGGACGTACTCGTGATTGGCAACCCGCTGGGGATTACCGAATCCGTGACCAATGGTATTATCAGCGCCCTTAATCGCACCGTAAGCGAAGGGCAGGGCGGTTCAACCATTCCAAACGCTATTCAAACCGATGCTCCGATCAATCCGGGCAATAGCGGCGGCGCGCTGGTAGATATGCAGGGAAACTTGATCGGTATCCCAACGCTTACACTGGTTGATCCAGAGTTTAACACTCCTGCCAACGGCATTGGATTTGCTATTCCATCCAACCGCGTCAGTTTCATCGCGCCGCAGATTATCGCCACCGGGCATGTGACGCACACCGGTCGGGCAGCTCTCGGTGTAGAGGTGGTAAGCGTCGATCCAACACTGGCCGCCCAGGATAACCTGTCCGTCAATTCAGGTGCGTTGATTGTCAATGTCGTTTCCGGCGGAGCCGCGGCCTCGGCAGGCCTGCAGGCTGGCGATGTGATCGTGGGAATCGATAACACCCAGATAACCGATACCAACACGCTCGGCAGCGTACTTGCCAACCACAATCCCGGCGATACCGTTGCCGTTCACATCTATCGCGGCAGCCAGCAAAAAACCATCAATGTCAAATTAGGCGAACTGCAGCCCGGCAGTTAGTACTAGACGAATTCATTCAACACAACGAGGCCCAGGCGTCGAAATGCCTGGGCCTCGTTATGTTCGAGGCTTATGTATTGACAAATGTCGATCTTGACCGTTTAAGAATAATATGAGATATAGTATTACGGTGTGGCAAAGCATGAACAACAACTGAGTAAACCCGAGAAGAGCAAGCAAGGGGTAAAAATATTTATGAATAGGTGTCAATCTACGTTTAAGGTGGCAAAAGGGCAACTGACCTGGCTGCCAGTACTGCTTATTACCGGGCTATTATTTCTCTCCAGCTGTGCAGGGGTTGGACAGGCATCACCACAGAAACAGGCTATAAAGACTGGTACGCCAGATCCTTCTCCGACGGCGATAACTAATACTGACCCGGCGCTAGCAGACCAGAATGCCGAAGCCGAGCTTGCCTTACAGCGCAAGGCACAGGGTCCCAATGGCTGGATGTGGCGGGTATCGCTGCCCACCAATCGCTTGGTGCTCTATTATGGCAATCCCCTATCTTCGGCTATGGGTCCAATCGGCGCCTATTCAGATGATGATCTAATTGCGCGGCTGCGGCAGCAGGCGCAGGTCTACGCCGACCTCGACCCTACGCATCCCGTCGTAACAGGGCTTGATTACGTATCACCTGTGGCACAGCCGGTACCGATGGCCGATGGCTCCTGGACCTATCGCATGCCTGATGATTCCATCGAACACTATATCGACCTCGCCAACGCCAACCAGTCCCTCTTTTTCTTTGATATGCAAATTGGGCACAGCACGGTTCAGAAGGAAGTCACGAACGTCTGGCCCTATCTTGAGAGGCCTGGAGTTGATTTATCGCTCGACCCCGAATTCGATATGGCTCCCGGCGATATCCCCGGCGTGGAATTTGGCCGTATGTACGCCTCTGAGATCAACTGGGTGATTGACCAGCTCTCCAATCTCGTCGAAACGCAGCACCTGCCGACAAAGATACTGATCATTCACCAGTTCCGCGAATCGATGCTGCCAGACTGGCAGAAAATTCGCATCCAGCCGGGTGTAGAGATTGTCACGAGCGTCGACGGCTTCGGAACTCCCGGTGAAAAAATCGACGATTACCAGATCTTCGATAAGGATCAGTTGATCCAGTACCCCGGCTTCAAACTGTTCTATAATCTGGACAAGCCGTTGATGACGCCACAGGATGTGCTGGCGCTGGACCCTCCACCATTGATGGTGATGTACCAGTAGTTGTCCTCATGCTGTCTCAACATGTTCCGGCAACTGTGCAGCGACTCGCCGCAACGCGGTTGCGTGCATTGCCGGGGCCTGCGCATGCCGCGTCGAGTTCACAGTCGCACGAGCCACCAGCCGGATGAAACCAAAGAGTAACAGCCAGTTAATTGCGCCCACTATCACCAGGAATATCACATTTGATAGCCCCAGACTGCTCACTACAAGGTAGAGGATTGCCGTGAGCACGATGTTACCCAACGTTGCCGGGATAAGGATCAGCCAGGCAAATTGCATCAACTGGTCGGAACGCAACCGGGGCAGCGTGCCGCGCACCCAGATGAATACGCTGCAGAGCAGGTAGACCTTGAGCATGAAGTAGATGAATCCCAGTATATTCCCTAGCAAGACCCATCCGAAGGCCATTCCAGGAGCCGTCAGGTAGCCAACGCCCGGACCGGCCCAGCCGCCCAGGAACAGCGAAGTCGTAATCGCCGAGACAATTGTCATATTGCCATATTCGCCCAGGAAGAAGAGTCCCCAGCGAATGCCGCTATACTCGGTGAGATAGCCGGCAACCAGTTCTGATTCTGCCTCCGGCAAATCAAAAGGTGAGCGGTTCGTCTCAGCCAGTCCGCAGATATAATAGATGAGCAACATCAAAGGCTGCACCAGGATGAACCAGGCCCAGGGCGTATTCCCCTTGAAGAGGAAATCGAAGAATGGTATGCCCTGACCCGGCCACGCGGAAGCATTCTGAAAATTCATGATCTCCCGGATGGAGATGGTGCCGATATTCGCGCTCCCCAGATATCCGGCAGAACCCGCCAGCACGCTCGTCAACATGATTACTCCCACCAGCGCCAGCACCAGTGGCAGTTCATAGGAGATCATTTGCGCAGCGGACCGGAGTCCGCCAATTAGAGAGTACTTGTTATTGGAACCCCAACCGGCCATTACAACGCCGATCACATCAAGTGAACTCATCGCTACCAGGTATACGATGCCGGTTGCCAGCGCTGTCCCAGGGAGGCCGATGAACGGCGAGAAAGGCAGCACGGCGAATGAGGCGATCATAGGAGCAATGAAAACGGATGGAGCAAGTAAGAAGACATACTTATCGGTCTTTGCCGCGTTTACGTCTTCTTTCAGCAGCATCTTACCGACATCGGCAACCAGTTGCATGCTGCCCTGGGGACCTGTGTGCAGCAGTCCAATGCGGTCCTGCATCCATGCCATGATCTTGCGCTCCAGGTAGTTGATGACCATCGCGCTCAGAATAGGCACCAGGAATGCGAAGAGCAGGGTGAGAATAATTTGTATGATGGTTGTAAGCATAGGGCTACCTCCTGTTGGATAGCAACTGCCAGAATATTTTCTTGATCACCCCTATCTATCGAAAATCACAATCCCCTGCTCAGATTATACGATACAGCTATCCTTTTTTAGAATACCCGGAGGCGCCGGGGTTCAAGCCAGGTGTTCCAGTTTTTTACTGCCGGCATAAATGAGAAGTTCTTTACTTTCTCATCTCAATATCCTGCCAGTCGCTGCACATAGGCGCGCTCATCCGGTCCAAACCATGGTGGCTCGCCGGCGGCTGCGTTCTCCTGCATGCGCCCGGCACGGCGAGTGGCGGGAATAGCGACGTGGCAGCGTGGATCGCTTAATACCCATTTCAGCAATACCTGCCCCCAGGTCGTCACGCCGAAGCTTTTCAGTGGTTCCAGGTCGCGCTCCGGGGGGCTGTAGCGCGTCAATTGACCCTCCGCGAATGGCCGCATCACGACGACGCCCAGGCCAAGATCATGCGCAAGCGGCAGAATTTCGCGCTCAACCTCACGCTGCACAGGATTGTAGGGTATTTGTATAGCGGTAATGCGGCCCGTCTGCATTACCTGGCGTAATTCTGGAAACGAGGAACTGCTGTAGTGGGTAGCGCCTATGGCTTTTATCTGACCCGCGTCGCGCAGACGCTCCAGTATAGGCAGATACTCGCGCCAGTTGACAAGATTGTGTACCTGGTAGAGATCGACATGACCACCAAAGACTTTGAGCGCGTATTGTATCTGCCTCTGCCCCTCGCTCGTAGCCTGCGCCCAGACTTTGGTTGCTACAATAGCCTGATCTCGTCGCCCCTGCAACGCGCCGCCAAGTACGCGCTCGGCTTCACCATACATTGGCGAGGAGTCGAAAAAGTTCGCGCTCGCTGCCAGCGCTGTATCCACAATTTTGCGCGCATTGCTCTCGGCCGCTGCTCCACGCACGTCAAAGGTACGCCAGGTGCCCATGCCGACGACAGGCACCCGCAGGCCAGTTTTTCCCAGCGCTCGCTGTTCCATGTTTCTACCTCGATTCTCCCTTCTGTTTCACTGGATATACGTCACGAGTATTTGAATGGTAACATGTACGCGCCATCACCTCTTCCGCGGCCTCCACCACCTGCTGTACCGTGACACCCTCCAGGCATTGATAGCCGATTGGACATTCAGTATAACCGCAAGGACGACAGGGCACCTTATAAACTAAGGGGCGAAAAGGGCCGGGCGATAGCGGCGCGTATGTTTGTGGATCGCCACTACCGAAGATCGTGACCACCGGCGTTTTCAATGCATAGGCAATGTGGGCAGGCCCCGTATCATTCGTTACCAGCACGGCAAGTCGTGAAATGACGGCTCCCAGCTCAGCAAGCGATGTCTTTCCCGCCAGGTTTCGATACGAGCCGGGCAATTCCTGGGCCAGTTTCTCGCCCGCGGGGCAATCTTCTGCCTCGCCAATGATGACAATCGTTCCACCGTACCTGCGCTGCAACTGGAACGCTACGGCGGCGAACCGCTCGTATGCCCAGCGCCGCGTCAAATCGCGCGCACCCATGTGCAGGCCAATCAATGGTTGCGATATTCCTGCCAGCAGTATTTCCGCCGCCATGGCATCCTCTGCCCACAGTGGAAACTCTGTCTCCTCGCCCTGCTCTGGCACGCCGAGAAATGTCATCAACGCCAGTATGCGCCGTATCTCATGGCAGCGCTCAGGAATGGGGAAAGCTGCATCCAATCTGCCGGCGCTATCACCCTGGCGTATAAATCCCGCGGTGGCACGCGCTCCCATCAGCAACATAAATGGATTGGAGTTGACCCCTGACCCTTGCATCTGTATCGCGAGGTCGAATTGCTCCGCCTGCATCTGCTGGAAGAATGAGAGCGTTCGCCGCGCATCAAAAAATTGTTCGGCGATGCCGGGAAAGCCGGGGAAGGCGATGAAGCGATCCAGGTACGGCGAGCGCAAGACCAGGTCGCGCAGCATGGGCAGTGTAATCATGCTGATCTCTGCCTGTGGTAGCGCGGCGCGCAACGCACGGAATGCTGGAGTCGCGCAAATGAAATCGCCGATGCGCGAGGCTCGCAGTAACACGACTTTACGCGGAGATTGGGGAAGGCGTCGCAATAACCCTGGTAACAACGGATTACTCATAGTTATATAGACCCGGCCTCAATACGTCCCGGCGCATAGCGCTTCACCATCTCAGGCAGCAGAGCCAGCGCGTGTCCATCAACCGTGCCCGCGTCGTTCAGCACGGTCGTAGGAACCTGGGTATAATAGGTGCCCGAAGGCATGATGGCGCACCCACCCCAGCGGCGCATCAGCAGGTTTTGCACCAGCACCTCCTCGCCCGAGTGGTAGCGCGGCAGGCGCGGCCAGAACGAGAAGCCGCCCACTTCCCATAGTTTGGCGCGATCATAGAGAATGCACGAGGCAATCCAGGCTACCTTGTACAGTCGAAATTCTCCCGGCGGCAACGATTGACTGGCGTGATAGAGATTGGCGGCGCGATGCAATTGCCAGCGCTCCCACCGGGGCGAATCCGGCTCGACTACTTCCGGCCGCACCGGCCCTTCCCAATACTCAACAATCTGCTGCTCTGGACGCACGTCGTCGCGATGCGATAGTCCGGCAGGAAAGGCTCCTACAAATCCGCACCGTTGCTCTTGCAGCGTTTGTAGCAGGCGCTCCACTACCCACGGTTCCATAAAAACGTCGTCATCGAGGTACAGCACAGCTTCCGCGGTCGCCTGCCGCAAGAGAAAATCGCGCTGTTCGGCAATGCCGTGAATTTGAGGGCGTGTATGCCATGCGATGGAGCCACCGCGCGCTTCAATTACGCGCCGCAGCGTTTGAATAACCTGTTCTTGCTCAACCGGTTGCTCGCTCTGGTCGGCGACGATCACCCTCAGATCGGTAAGCGTTTGCACTGCCACACCGGAGAGGGTCATTACCAGTGATGTGAGGCGATTATATGTCGGCAAGAGGATATCGACGGTCGCCATTCCTATCTCCTTTCCCAATTGGATGCTACACTTTCAGCACGCAAGAAGCACCCGATTGGCGTCAAGAAGATAGGAACTTGCAATCACCTGATTTTTATTGAATCACATCCACCGGAGCATCGGACTTATGGCCATTAGAGAGTTCAATCGCCGGGGTCTCCTGCTTTTTATCTATGCCCTCGCCCCGGATGAAGGCTTCCGTCATTTCGCGCGCCAGGTCGTCGTGATACTGGATGGGCGGAGATTTCATCAGGTAGGCGCTTGGCCCTTCGAGTGTGCCACTGATGCCGCGATCCAGCGCCAGCTTCACCATGCGCACGGCATCGATGACCACACCGGCTGAATTGGGCGAATCCCATACTTCCAGCTTCAGTTCCATATTCAAAGGCACGTCACCGAAAGTGCGTCCCTCCAGGCGAATGTAGGCCCATTTACGGTCAGTCAGCCAGGCTACGTAGTCGGACGGCCCGATATGCACATTGTCGCCTCCCAGCTCATAATCCAGCTGGCTCGTCACGGCATTTGTTTTACTGATCTTCTTGGATTCGAGCCGCTCGCGCTCCAGCATATTATAGAAGTCGGTATTGCCGCCTACGTTGAGCTGCATCGTGCGCTCCAGCTTCACACCACGCTCGCGGAACAGGCGTGCCAGCATGCGATGCACGATGGTCGCGCCCACCTGGCTCTTGATATCATCGCCGATCATCGGCAGATTGGCGGCCTTGAAGCGATCTTGCCAGTACTGCTCGCGCGCAATAAACACGGGGATACAGTTCACAAAACCGACCTTTGCCTGCAAAACCTGCTCAACATACCATTTCGTCGCCGTCTCCGAGCCAACAGGAAGGTAGTTTATCACCACATCCGTGCCGGTATCATTCAGAATTTTGACGATATCAGACGTCTGCTTCGGTGCCCTGGTAATCACCTTCGAGAGGTATTTCCCCAGCCCGTCATGAGTCATACCACGATAGACCTTTGCTCCTAATTTCGGCACGTCTGCAAAACGATACGTATTATTTGGCGGAGCATAAATTGCCTCACTGATATCTTTTCCCACTTTATTTACATCAATATCAAATGCCGCGGAGAATTCGATATCGCTTATATGATAGCCGCCCAGATTCACATGCATGAGGCCGGGCACAAAATCATCAGCCTGCGCTTCACGATAATAATGCACGCCCTGCACCAGCGAACTGGCACAGTTGCCCACTCCGACAATAGCGACGCGCACTTTTTTACTACTCATTCTAATTGTTCCTTTCCTACTAACTGAGTAAAAGTGAAGGACGGCACCAGGCAAAACAAAAAGGGAGCCATCCTGCGTTACACGTAAAGGGTATCACCTGAGATACCCTACCGTTTTGATGTTCCTATCGCACCTACCCCCTCGGCAAGGTCGGCAAGCGTGTCAGGCAGCCGTATCGATAGATGTAGCTGTGTATATCGTACTATATCCCGAGACAGGCTTGACTGCCATAACGGAGCTTACAAAATTCATGTGAATTATCCAACATGAAGCAATCTCGATTCTGGCCGATGATGAATTGTACGAGGCAATACTGATTTTTTGGGTCTACGTCGAAATAAGCACACCGGAAGTGACGTATCTGATTTCCGCAGCACTTTCATGCCAGGAATCAGAATGTGACGAATGTTGCTTTTATTGGTACAAAATAGCCATTTTGGGCGTGACTCTTCCAATCAAGTGCAACATCTGTTACAATCCTTATTGGAGACAATGAAAGATGTGGTTGAGTAAGCATAACGATATATGTAAATTCATAACCACTTCTTCACTGCTTAGTAACACTATTCAAGGGTCGGTAGTGTTATGCTCAGTTCGAAATTGTTGGACCTCTGCAGAGGATGACCACACAGGTGAGGGGGAAATCGGGGGCGCCCACAAGGGTACGCCCTTGCAATGATAACGCCCAACCCTTATGGAGCTATCTAGTGATCATTGTAAGGGCGCCACAAGGTGCGCCCTCCCGGCAATGACCATACTTTGAAAGGCAGATTTGCATGAGTCTCGGCACAAAGCGAAAAAAAGTTCTGGTGATCGGCCTGGATTGCGCCCCACCGGAACTCGTTTTTGAGCAATGGCGCGATGAGTTGCCGAATTTCAAACGGGTGATGGATAACGGTGTCTGGGGTAAGCTCGAAAGCTGCATCCCTGCCATCACCGTTCCCGCGTGGAGTTCGATGATGTCGAGCAAGGATCCGGGCACATTGGGATTCTATGGCTTTCGCAATCGCGGCGACTATTCTTATGAGAAGAATACGCTCGCCAATTCCAACTCGGTTAAGACCGACCGTGTCTGGGATGTGCTTTCACGCGCCGGTAAAAAAGTCATCACCGTCGGTGTGCCACAAACCTATCCTCCCAAGCCGGTCAACGGCATTCAAGTCGGTTGTTTCCTGACGCCGTCTACCACTAATCCCGAACGGCCGTATACGTATCCCGCCTCTGTGATGCAGGAGATCTCGGCCACAGTGGGTGAGTACCTGGTAGATGTCCCGAACTTCCGTACTGAGGATAAGGATTACTTGCTGCGCCAGATCTATACTATGACCGAAAAGCGCTTTAAACTGGTCAAAAAGTGGATTGCGGAAAAGGACTGGGATTTCTTCATGTTTGTGGAGATGGGGACGGATCGCATTCACCATGGCTTATGGAAATATCATGATCCCACGCACCACAAATATGAGGTGCATCCGATCTATAACGAGAGTATCCATAATTATTATCGCTATCTCGACAATGAGATTGGGCAAATCCTGGACCTGATAGATGAGGAAAATACGACCGTTTACATTGTCTCCGATCATGGCGCTAAGAAGATGGATGGTGGCATTTGCGTCAACGAATGGCTCATCCGCGAGGGCTACCTCACACTGAAATCGCAGCCGGCGACCCTTACGGCTATCGACCGGTGTGAAATCGATTGGAGCAAGACGCGTGTCTGGGGAGACGGCGGTTATTACGCTCGTATCTTCCTCAATATCGAAGGGCGCGAACCGCAGGGCATCGTCAAGCCCTCTGAGGTTGAGGCGCTGCGCGACGAACTGAAGGCGAAATTAGAGGCCCTGCCCGACCATACCGGCGCGAATATTGGCACGCGCGTCTTTAAGCCACAGGAAATCTACAAGGCGTGCAACGGCGTGCCACCAGACCTGATCGTCTACTTCGGAGACCTCTTCTGGCGCTCTGTCGGCTCGGTTGGTCATGGTTCAATTTACACCTTCGATAACGATACCGGGCCAGACGATTGCAACCACGCGCAGTTTGGTATCGTGATTAAGCATGACCCTGACGCGCACGAGGGTCCGGGCGGACGCGAACTGTCTGGCCTCCAGCTGATGGACATGGCGCCATCTATTCTGAAGCAACTCGACGTACCGGTCCCTGCCGATATGCAGGGCCAGGTTTTTTAACACAGGCAGGGGCATGGTATACTATGTCCTTGTGCGAGCGAAAATGAAATATCGTAGGGGCCGATTCATCGCGCCCACCGCCGATTGATCGGCTTTGTAAGTAGAGGAGAATAACACATACATGGCAAATACCGGTTTTACCATCTGGTTCACAGGGCTTTCTGGATCAGGCAAAAGCACCCTTTCTGATGTCATCGAGAAGCGCCTGCGCGAGCGCGGTCGCAACGTTGAAGTGTTGGACGGCGATATTGTGCGCACGCACCTGAGCAAGGGCCTTGGCTTTAGCCGCGAGGATCGCGATACCAATATCAAACGCATCGCTTTCGTTTGTAGTCTGCTGACGCGCAATGGCGTGATTTGTATTTCCGCCGCCATCGCTCCCTATCGCGAGGCACGCGAATGGGCGCGTAAAGAAATCGGCAATTTTGTCGAAGTGTATGTCAAATGCCCCATCGAGGTTTGCCGCCAGCGCGACGTAAAAGGCCTGTACAAGCTGGTCGACGAAGGCAAGATCAAGGGCTTTACCGGCGTTGATGATCCTTACGAGGAGCCGGAGAACCCCGAGTTGATCGTCGAAACCGATAAGGAAACCGTTGAAGAGAGCGTTACGCGCATCTTTGCCAAGCTGGAAGAACTGGGCTATCTGGAACCGGAAGAGATGCCCGAAGAGGATGCCAAAGTCGTCACCGACCGCCTGGCGGCCCTGGGCTACCTGTAAATTGTAGAGACCAGATTAGAGAGTTTGACAGGGTTATCACACTTCACTAGAAAAAAGGTGTTAAACGTATGATAAATGGATTGATCGCTCCTCACGGAGGAGAACTGGTAGTGAACATGGCAGGCGAGCAGGAACGCGCCGAATTGCAGGAGCGCGCAAGAAGCCTGCCGCGCATAGAAGTAGGCTCGCGCCAGCTGGCCGACCTGGAAATGCTGGCCAACGGCGCTTACAGCCCCCTCGGCGGCTTTATGAACCGCGCTGATTACCTGGGCGTCGTCAACGACATGCACCTGGGCAATGGCCTGCCATGGTCGGTGCCGATCACGCTTGCTACCAGTACGGAGCAGGCAGCTTCGCTCAAAGAAGGCTCACAGGTAGCGCTGGTCAATGCAGAAGGAACCCTACAGGCCGTCATGACCATTCAGGAGAAATTTGGTTATGATAAGGAGCACGAGGCCAGCAAGGTCTATCGCACGACCGAAGACGCGCATCCCGGCGTAAAAGTCCTTTACCAGCAGGGCGATGTGCTGCTGGGCGGGCCGGTACGGGTTGTGGCGTTGCAAAACCAGGCTTTTGCCAAATATCGTTTCACGCCCACGCAGTCGCGCCAGATCTTTGCCGAGCGTGGCTGGAAGCGTGTTGTAGGCTTCCAGACGCGCAATCCTGTTCATCGCGCGCATGAATATATCCAGAAGTGCGCGCTTGAGACCGTCGACGGCCTGTACCTGCATCCGCTGGTAGGAGATACCAAGGGCGACGATATTCCCGCCGATGTGCGCATGCGCTGCTATGAAGTGCTGCTGGAGAACTATTATCCGGCGAACCGCGTCGTCCTGGGCGTCCTTCCCGCCGCCATGCGCTATGCAGGGCCGCGAGAAGCCGTCTTCCATGCATTGATGCGTAAGAACTATGGATGCTCGCATTTCATCGTTGGGCGCGACCATGCCGGTGTGGGCAACTACTACGGCACCTATGACGCTCACCACATCTTTTCAGAATTCGACCCGGCGAAGCTTGGCATTACACCGATGTTCTTCGACCACACCTTCTTCTGCCGCGCCTGCGATTCGATGGCCTCGGCAAAGACCTGCCCGCACGGTAATGATCAACATGTCACGTTGAGCGGCACAAAGGTGCGCCAGATGTTGCAGGCAGGAGAGATTCCACCGCGCGAATTTTCACGCCCAGAGGTCGCAAAAGTACTAATTGAAGCTATGCGCCAACCTGTAGCGTAATATATGGATAGGAATGCGATTTCTTCCATTCCCGTTCAGAGAACAATACGAGATTTCTTCCAGGGCGACCGCAAGTTGTCCTGGAAGAAATATTTCCGTTCTGGGCAAAGGACAGGCACAAGGCGCTGTCCCTGGAGACTGTGGCATCTGTGTAGGAGAACGAATGTATGCTAATTGCTAGAGCCCCGATGCGCATCAGTTTTGGTGGAGGTGGGACCGACCTCGAAGCATATTACGCTAAATATGGCGGTATAGTTGTAAGCACTGCTATTAATAAATATTTCTATGCCATTATTACTACCGATGAATCCGATGATCTCCAGGTTATCTCTGCTGATTACCGCTCACTGTTTCGCCACTCACCCTATAATGATCTCTTCTGGAATGGTGATCTTGCTCTTCCCAAGGCTATTCTGCATCATTTCGGTATTCGCCGCGGTATCAATCTCTTTGTTGCTAGCGAGGTGCCTCCCGGCACCGGATTAGGCTCATCGAGCGCCGCCGCCGTGACCATGGTGCGCGCGATCTCTACCCTGCTCGAGCAACCGATGACCAAACAGCAGGTGGCGGAACTCGCCTCCTATATCGAGATTTCGAAGATGGGTATGCCGATCGGCAAGCAGGATCAATACGCTTCAGCCTTTGGTGGCCTGAATAAAATCACTTTCACCAGTAGCGGCGTTACAGTCGAACCAATCAAGATTGCGCGCGATGTTCAGCAGACGCTCGAGAGGCGTCTGATGCTGTTCTTTACAGGCAGTTCGCGCGAATCGACCTCGATTTTGAAGCACCAGCGCAAATCCACGGAAGAACGCGATGACGCTGTGCTGCAGGCGCTGCACAACATTAAGCAGGTGGCAATCGATGTGCAGGCATGCCTGGAGCGGGGCGATCTGGACGAGTTCGCGCGACTGCTGCACTATTCGTGGCAGGAGAAGCGGCGTCTAGCACCAGGCCTGTCAACGGGCTTCATCGACGAATGCTACGCGATGGCGCTGGAGCATGGCGCGGCAGCAGGTAAGATCACCGGCGCCGGAGGCGGGGGCTTCTTGATGCTCTATTGCCCCGAAGAACACCAGGATACGGTGACGACTGTGCTGGAGAACCGCGGATTGAAGCGCATGAATTTCCGCTTCGATCATCAGGGGGCCTCGGTTATACTCAATGTTGCCAGCTTCAGCCCGCACTGGGTTGAACCCTATACAGAGCCAAAACTGACGAAACTGGAAGATTCTCAAGTGCCTGACGAGCAATCGCCGCAGCTGCAAACGCGCCGGCCTTGATTTCCTAGTAAATTGTTAAGGGGGAAGTAATCTTTGGAAACCGTTAAGCAGTACTTCAATGAACTCGAGCAGATGATGCGAGCAATATCGCTACCCCATCTTGAGCAGGTCTTCCTGTTGCTGGAGGAGGCATATTATAACGGGCACCGCATTTTTATTATGGGCAATGGCGGCAGCGCGGCTACAGCCTCACACTTCGCGCTTGATCTCTCGAAGAACACGATTACAGCCGGTGCCCCACGTCTCAAAGCCATTTCCTTAACCGATCACGTGCCATTGATTACCGCCTGGAGCAACGATACGGCATACGAACATATCTTTGCCGAGCAGCTGGCGAACATGATCGAAGCTGGTGATATCGCGCTCGGTATCAGTGCCAGCGGCAACTCGCCGAATGTGATTAACGCTATGCAGCTGGCGAGACGCACGGGTGCCGCAACCATCGGCCTGCTGGGCGCAAAAGGTGGCAAGCTGAAGGATATCGTCGACGCCTATGTACTTGCCCCCGGCCAGAACATCGAGCAGGAAGAGGACGCGCACATGATTCTCACCCATGTGATTACGCGACATATGCGCGAAGTGGTGCGCGCCTATGCGCAGACGCTGGCGCTGGCAGGAACGAATTGAGTTTTCTCTTAACAGTAGGGCACACTCTTTTTTGCAAAGTAGTGAGGAGTGCGAGAAGCTGACATACATTACAGAGCATCCGAAATCAGCGGATTCTCTCTATCCAGTATCCCTGCTTTAAACCTCCCGCCCGCGTACTCTTCCAGCAGCGCCAGCAGATCATGCAGCGCGGCCTCAACATCCCGGCGCCCGTTCGAGTGATGCGCCTCGACTGTAATGATCGCGGCGGTCGTATCTTCCTGGGCCGCGCTTTGATCGCTCTGCCGCCAGCACCAGCGGCGCGCGATTACCAGCCCGGTTTCATCCGAGAATACAACCTCGCCCGGCTCTGGATGGTCTACTTCGCTCTCACCCAACGTTGTATAACGTTCGGAGCCGCCGGCAAAATGAACTGTCACCGCTCCCTGTAAGGCCCGCGTATCGAAGACTGCCACCGGCAAGGCGTAGCGAATGCTGACCAGGTTTCCAAGATCGACCAGCAAATTGATGCTCGGAATATCGCCTTTTTTGGTCAAACGGCGCAGCAATGATTCGGCAGCGCTTCGATACTGTGTCGGGTCTACGCCGAAGCCGCGAAAGGCGCTTCGCCACGCCGCCAGCGCGGGAAGTTGGCTCAAAGGTGTGTCGCCGAGACGATTCAGCACGGCTTGCTGTTCAGCTTGAAATGCGGCCAGCAAGCCTGGCGGCGTTGGACCATTGGTCATGCCCGATGCCAGGATAACGCCGCCCACGACACCGGGATAACGAGCCAGTAGTTCAGTAGCATAGCGGAAGGTCGTCATTTTCCAGCTGCTCAAAAGTCCGGGTGTTCGCGGAAGAAATCAACGGTGCGCTCGATGCCCTGCTCTATCGATACTTCAGGCTGCCAGCCAAGGATGCGCGCGGCCTTGCTGCAATCGAAATGGGCCAGGTAGATATCGCCGGGACGCTTGGGAGCGCGCACGATCTCCGGTTCGTAATGCGTGATCTGCACCAGGATGCGATAGATCTCGTTAACGGAAGTGCCGTGGCCGGTGGCAACGCAGAAGATATCGTTATCGCCGTGGTCGATTGCCAGCAGGTTGGCGTGGGCTACATCTTCGACGTAGACATAATCTTTCTGCTGTTCGCCGTCCCAGTCAATGCGCACCGGCTCATGCTTGAGGAAGCGTTTGGCAAAGATCGCTATTACACCGGCTTCTCCATTGGGGTCCTGGCGCGGGCCATAGACATTTCCGTAGCGCAGCGCAGTATAGTTGAGACCGTAGGCATCTTGCCAGTAACGCAGGTAGTGTTCCGTTACCATCTTGGTGATGCCATAGGGCGACTCGGGGCGTTGCGGCGTTTCCTCATTGATGGGTAGATGCGTAGGGGTGCCATAGGTGGCGCCGGATGAGGCGAAGATGATCTTGCGCGTTCCGACACGCGCGCAGTTCGTGAGGACGTTGAGTAAACCAAGGACGTTGACACGCGCATCGAGTTGAGGATATTTCGTAGAGATCGATACGCTATGCTGCGCGGCCTGGTGGCAGACAATCTCTGGGCGCACCTCATCGAAGATGGATTGCAGGCGGGCTTCGTCGGTAATATCAGCCTGGAAGAATCGGGCTTCAGGATTGATATTGACCTTTTTGCCTCCCCCTTCGTGCCACAGATTATCGACAATACTGACCTCGTGACCGGCTGCTATATATTGATCAACAATGTGCGAGCCAATAAAACCGGCTCCACCTGTAACGAGAATTCTCATCAGGAATGTATCCTTTCACCACATTTGATACAACAGAAAAATACGGGTCTCACACCCGGTGGCACCCTGCCCAATTATAACAGTAGATTGGAGAAGCTTCAAACGTTTTTCACACCAATTGTTCTAGAGCAGTTTCTAATGCATGGGGATGCGCCAGAACAGGGAAGATATGCAATCCGGTTTCCTGGTGCAAGCGATCCAGGGCGGAGCGATCTTGAGGGTTGAGCATCGCGACGGTAAGCATATTGCGCTCGCGCCCAAGGGGGTAGCAGTGCAATTCATGGGCGAGCTTAGGGTTGACGATGTTCTGTAAGCCATGCGGCAATTTGTTTGGCAGGAGCGTAAGGTAAGGAATGCCAAGTTTGCGTGCCAGGGCGGGTAGTTCCTCATCGTTCTCTGCTTGCAGCAAGGAGTGCCGCGATTGCCGGGCACCAGTCTTACGGGTAGTTTTTTCGGGCAGCAGGTCGAAGCGCATACGCGCATTGCTCGCTTCCTCTAGAAAGTCAGGGATGCTGGCAGCAGTGCCAGGATAAGCGCTGTAGCCGATGGACATAGCACGCGGGCGTACAACTTCTCTCCCCGTCATATTGTGGACGCGCCAGAGCAGGGCTTCCCAGAGGCGGCTCTGTACAATTTGTCCCCCTTGCTCATTAGCGCCCAACAAGAGGAAATACATGCGGTGATCGAGGAGAAAAGCGTGATCGGTTTTGCGCACGAGCGGGCGCAGGTTCTGCATCAGATGATCGGTACTATGCCGGGTCATCCTTGTATGTTCGAAGGCAGCCTTCTCTTCATTCTCGTAGGCAAGAGTAATAACTACCAGAGCCACAGGATCAGCATAGGTCGTTAGAATGCGTTCGAAGGCAGTTACAACATCAGAAGATGTATCTACTGTTTCATATACATAGGCATTGATTGCCTGATCCTTCAAAAGAGGAGAAGTAGCTTCATTGCCCATCCTACGGCTCCTTGATATGGTTCTCTATAGTTGTAGTTATTACTACTTAATGTTACGGAGCGGACGTTGGGAAAAGTGCTTGATTGCGGTTACAATCGTGTTAAAAGAGCCTGTTTATGGTTAAGATACGTCTCCCGCGTCGGAAACTCACACTGTGGCATTACGTATAGAGAATTGTTGTAGCAAGGCGCTGATGGGTTCAAGCGTGATTTCGAACTGTACCAGTAACTGGTCAGACTGCTGCATCAAGTCGAACAATAGGGCCGCGATGACAGTATCATCAATCTGGGAAGTAGTGCGGAATGAAGGCAAAATATCGCCAAAAATGGCTCCGCCGCAATCCAGCAACGTAGCAAAAGCGCTATCGAGCTGAGCGAGTGAGGAGGGCGCTATAGCCGGCAGGTGGACAAATTGCGTGGCGAAAGAAACATTGTTCTGGTAGCACTCTTCCCAATGTATCAGGCTTTCCGTAATTGTTGTAAGAGCCTGCTGCCAGTGTTCTTGATCGATCATATGCGGCCAGTCTTGTTCCTCGCGGGGCGGACAGGCACCAGGCGCTGTTCCTACAGGTGCAGCCTGGAGAGATGGTGTTTGTGGCTGCTCAGCACCGGTCGCAAGTATCACGGAAATAGAGCTATCAAAAGCATCGAGAATACATTCTGTAGCATCGCTGAGCAACTGACAAAGCGGTTCCATGCGGTCAAGGGCGCGATTGATGATATGGAGCTGCTTCCAGTACTGTTGGCGAGGACAGGCAGCAGGCGATGTCTCTATGGGGCGTTCGTCTGGCTTTGGCAGCTGCATCAAAGCTGGCAAGGCCCCGCGGAAAAGGAGATCGAGGCGGCAGAACAGGTGATGAAGGCTGAAGCTGAGTACGTCCAGGTCATCGGCATCGGCCTTTCCGCTGAAATAACCTACCAGTTGCCCTAGCATCATTGCCAGCGCTGCTGTACCCGCCACGCGGCTCTCATCGCCTTCACTCCCTTGCCACCCGTTTCTATCCATCCCGCCCTCGTTGCTGCCTTTCATAGATTCCTGAACGAGATCGACAGTCTGTTCGTTTTCCGGTAGCTCCTGCGATAGACTCCTGGCATCCTGGGCGGTGACTGAGCTGTTGCTCTGTACGCTGTTTTCCGTAGTTGCGGTTTTCTGGCTTTCCATCCACATCCCTCCCACGTAACATATCTTTTGCCAACTATTTATTGGTGGCTTCTTACTAATTATTGTACTGATGCGTCATAATCCGGCGCTGGCCGATCAATCGGCGATGTCCACGATAAATCGGGACCTACGGGAATGCCTGTGGCGCTGGCCGATGATGAACTTTACCAACCACAACCGGGAATGACACAACTGAACCACTCGAATGGCCAGTTTTGCTAATAAAGATTCTTCGCTGCGCTCAGAATGACACGGCTGCCCTCACGATTCTTGTTCATGAAGTAGTCGTAGCGTCTCTCTGCGCACTTTGTCCAGATTGAGGCCCAGGCTTTGCAGTACGCCTGCAGCGATACCCTGACCTTCCTCTAACAAGCCGAGCAGCAGGTGTTCGGTTCCGATGTAGGGGTGATTCATGCGGCGCGCCTCGTCAACGGCCAACTCAATCACTTTCTTGGCGCGCGGGGTGAGGCCGATTTCTCCCAGAACGACGCGATCTCCACGACCGATAATGAATTCCACCGAGCTACGCACTTTATCTAGACTAACGCCAAGATTTTGTAGAGTCCGTGCTGCGATACCCTCCTGTTCGCGTATCAAGCCGAGTAACAGGTGTTCCGTACCGATGTAATTGTGCTGGAAGCGATGGGCTTCTTCCTGCGCATAAGCGAGTACGCGCTTCCCCTGGTCGGTAAATCCATCTTCGGCACTTCCTGAATAGGAAGTGGAGCGCTTCCCCTGATCATCCAGAGGAGCCGGTATATCATATGCTGCCGCCTGGTTTTCTTGAGGCGGTTCCTGGGATTGCTGAGTGCGTCCAGGTGCGCGGCTAAGTGTAGCAAAAGTTTGCATGCGGACTCGCTCCAGATTCAGGCCAAAGCTGGCCAGTACCCCGGCGGCAATTCCTTCGCCTTCGCGTACCAACCCGAGGAGAAGATGCTCTGTGCCAATATAGTGATGATTCAGGCGGTGCGCCTCGTCCACGGCCAGCTCTATCACTTTCTTGGCGCGCGGGGTGAGGCCGATTTCTCCCAGAACGATGCGATCTCCACGACCGATAATGAACTCAACTGCTTCGCGTACCTTCGGCAGTTCCACACCAAGCCCCTGCAAGACTTTGGCCGCGACTCCATCGCCGTCACGTACAAGCCCCAACAAAAGATGCTCCGTGCCGATATAGTTGTGCTGGAAATGCTGCGCCTCTTCCTGCGCGTATGCCAGTACACGCCTGGCCCGCTCGGTAAACTTGTCAAATCTGTCGCGATTGTGCATTTTTCGCTCCTCTTCTTAAGGACAGGCACGACGCACGGGACAGGGACAAGCCGCTGCCCCTACTATAATGATGTTCTCGTTTCCAGAATCATCTCATGGGTATTATACTGTAACGTGGATATAAAACATAGATATTGATACGCGAACTCTTCGCGTCTCTTGCGTTGGTTATAATAGTAGCATCATCCAGGAACTGTGATGAAAAGGAGTCCAAGGAAGCAACTTCTGATGCCCCTTGATCGATATAATATACATGGTGGACAGCAGAGCAGGAGCCATCCCTACCGCCCTTTAACATGCGAAGGCAAAAATATGCTATATTGTACTATATTGCGCTATAATACATGCTAAAAGTAAAGACGAGTCAGAAAATACGATGCATCAATATAACCTTAACATTCCAGCCCCTGATACTACACGCACGCCGAATGACGCGGCGCCTGATCGTTTGATCTCCGGCAGGCCGTTAGATATACCGGATGCCGTTCGAGCAGCAGAACGAGCTCGCCTGCGGCAAGGCATTATGCATGTGCGCATTCGTCACTTCTACTGCACGCTTGAGGAGCTGTTTGATCCTTCACTGCGCGGGCAGAGTTTCGTAGTTGGTACGGGTACTGGCCGTCCAAACGAGCCGGGACGCGTGATTGACGCTTCGCCTGGCGCTATACGATTAGGTGTCAGTCCTGGTATGCCGCTGCGCCGCGCCTATCGACTGGCTCCGCGCGCACGCTTCCTGCCGGCCTCATATGATCGCTATCAACCGTTCCTTCATCAACTGCGCGAGCGTTACCGGGCCTACTCACGCATTATCGAATCGATTCCGATAGCCGATACCTTCATTGACCTGCGCGGCTGCGAGCTGCCTTTCGATTCGCCCGTCTCGCTAGCCGAGCGCTTGTGCGCGGAAATCGCGGAGATCGGCCTGACTGCGCTGATCGGCGTTGCTAACGGTAAGGCGATAGCCGAACTGGCCGCCCTGATGAGCCGCAAAGATGGCCGGCAGGGGGTGCTGTATATTCCACCTGGCCGCGAGGCCTCGTTTGTACAGACGCTGCCGCTTTCCATGCTGCTGCAATTACGCGCCGCCGGAACAGGTGTACCGGGCGCCCTGCCGGAACTGGCGGAACAGGGCAATGGCAGCCATGCCTCACGCCCACCTGAAGTCGAGGGCAAGAGCGAGCAATTCGACGCGGTGGCCGTGGCTGAACTGGTCGCGCACCTCAAAGATTTCGGCATCACGACCTTCGCACAGGTAGCGTCTTTGACGGAAGAGGGATTGCGCCGCCGCCTGGGTCGTCTAGGTAGCTGGCTCTATGCCGTCTCACGGGGTGAAGATACCAGCCTGGTTGTACCTGACGCGCCACCGCTGAGCCAGAACGCGCGCGTGCGCTTCAACCACGCCGCCGATGCCGATGAGACATGCGCGGCCATTCGCAGGCTCGCCAACTACCTTAGCGAGCGACTGCGCGAGCAACGCCTGAAAGGGCGTATCATTGCCCTGATGCTGTGGCCGAACCAGCTTGTGCGGCGCGAGACACGCAAGCTGGTGCTGGGAGAAGATGGAGAAGAGATGGCCGTCACTTCGGCAGAAGAGACCATCGGGGGGCAGATGATCCTCTCGCGTCACACGGATGAGGCCGATGTGATTGCGCACCACGTGCTGATGCTGTTCGCGCACTATCACCGCCCAGGCACACGCTACCTGCAAGTGCAGGTACGCATCGGCGATATCATCAGCGTCACCCCCGCCTACTACCCCCCGCCGGTGCGTAGTCGTGGACGAGCGACCCGCAAGTTGTAGCGAACGTGAGGGAGATACCATGCCTGACTATTCCCGCACCATCCAGCTTGGCACCGCCCGGATCACCATCATCAACGTCGGTGACCTGACGTTCAAACTGTCGGAAGTGATGAACGTTCCTGAAAGCGAGTGGCGACCTCGCTATGCCGCCGAATTTGAAAAACCATTGTCTTTCCCCAGCCAGTGCGTACACATTGCCCTGCCAGGAGCCTCGGTGCTGGTCGACGCTGGCGACTACGCGGTCGCGGTCGAGCTGAATACGCCCTATGTGCCGCCCGGCTATACACCGCCTCCCAGCCTGATCGATCAACTGCTTGAAAGAGGCATTGCTCCCGGCGATATCACACACGTCGTTATTACCCACCTGCACTTCGACCATTATTCGGGCACGACAATCGAGCGCGATGGACACTATGTGCCCGCTTTCCCCAATGCCCGCTACTTCGTTGGGCGAGCAGATTGGGAAGACCCCGACATCCAGGAAGCGCTTAAGGTCCCTGATTCTTTAGAGAGCCGCACGCTAGGAGTACTGCGCACGGCAGGTGTATTGGAACTGGTCGAGGGGGATGTTGACCTGCTTCCCGCTGTTCGTATTCTCGCCGCTCCCGGCGAATCACCCGGTCATCAAATCGTGCGCGTCCATTCAGAGGGGCAGACGCTCTGCTGCCTGGGCGACCTTTATCACGACCCCATCGAGATCGAGCACCCGGCATGGATGGCAAGTTGGGCGAATGTCGATATGACGCTCGCCAGCCGACAAAGGCTCGTAGAGGCCGCGCTGGCCGAAAATGCCTTACTCCTTCCGGCGCATATGCCGCCAGGCCGCCTCGAACGGACGGCAGAGGGTACCAGGTGGACAAAAGAGTAACTGGGGGAAGTCCTGCGCACGTAACACAAGTCCTTTCCGGCAAAAATGGGCAATGCTACAATATGCATTAGATCATACTAGACGGAGCATAATAATTGCGTATACTGAACCGAACATTCCAGGGATGCCAGGGAGTTTCTTTCCGTATCCGCCTTTTCATCGTCTCGCTATCCATTTTTGTAGTGCCTGCCGCATTTCTGGCGCATGTTCACAGTGGAGCGCACGCAAGCAGTTCGCAGTGGCAGCAATTTCTCTACAATGGCCCCGCCGGTAGCCGCCCATATTTTGTCTACACGCCCGCGAACTACCAGGCTGGTACGCCGGTTCCGCTCCTCGTCATGCTGCACGGCTGTACTCAAACGGTGCAGGATTTCGCGGCCAGCACTCAGATGAACCGGCTGGCAGACGAATACAATTTTATTGTCGCCTATCCGCAACAATTGAGCATCTACAACGCTGATCTATGCTGGAACTGGTATGATCCGGCGAACCAGTTTCGTGGTAGCGGAGAACCGGCCATTATCGCCGGAATCGTGCAGCAGATCGAGGGCCGGGTTACGCAATGGACGATTGACCCGCGTCGCATCTATGTCACGGGCATCTCTGCCGGTGGCGCAATGTCGGTTATTCTGAGTGCCACTTACCCTGATATCTTCGCGGCCATCGGCGTCCATTCGGGAATGGAATATGGCGCTATCACTTCTATACAGAGCGGCGGGGGAGCATTTCTCCAGGGAGGGCCAGACCCGATTCAGCAGGGGAAAGCCGCATTTGCCGCGATGGGTAGCTATGCTCGCGTCGTTCCAACCATCGTTTTTCACGGCACATCTGACCCTGTCATCGCGCCTATCAACGGAACCCAGGTGGTGCGGCAATGGATGGAAACAGATTTTCTCGCCTCACACGGCACCTATGACGCCGACTTCAACCATCCCAGCAGTATTACAGATGGCCAGGTTCCAGGTGGTCACTCTTATACTGTATACCGCTGGAACGACAACGCGGGGAACAAGGTTCAGGAATACTGGCTCATCAACGGTATGGGACATGCCTGGTCGGGCGGCAGTGCCGGTCTGTTCAGCGATCCATTGGGGCCGAGCGCGAGCCTGGCAATGTACAGGTTTTTTATGGCATATCCTATGAGCTGATTATCCAGGCACTTGAGTGCAACCACTACAGCATCTGAGGAGTAGCGGCAGCCAGAATTTTATGGCAAACTTGCTACAGAACTTGCTCATAAGGAGGAATGCTACATGGCTTCTCAAGGACTGACTCAGAACGTTCGCCCGCGCCTGTGGATTGCTGTGGCTGCGACCATCATCACATTCATCGTCTCACTACTGGTCAGTATCAGTCTCTATCTGCTCGAAGATGGCAATCCTTTGACCCAGGCAGCCTATAGCGCATCGCCGCTGGTACGCTTCAGCTACGATGCTGTTTATCTCTCGGCGCTTGTGGCCTGCGTCGCCGTCTGCGCTATCGTTGGATACGCTATCACACGCTCCACTCCCTCTGTTGTATTCGGGCTTATTCTGATCTCGCTCCTCATCATCTTCGGCGGCTTCGGTGGGTTGCTGGTGCGCTATCCCGCGACCTTCCTGGTCTTCTTCATCGCTTTTGCGGGCCTTCTCCTTCTCAGTCTTGTAGCAGGACGAATGGTGGCCGGCCTCTCTACCCGCTATTTGGGGCAGCGGACGGCTGCCATCGTAGGAGCCTGCCTGGGGGCCTTTATTGTCATGCTGGTCAATGCCATAGCTCTGGTCTTGCATACGATGGCCCTTAATCCTGCCAGCCACGCGCTCTTCATGCAGGGACAGATTGGAGAAACGCACTACAACTCCCTGATTATTGGCATGGCTATTGAGGTAGTGCTGGTACTATTTTGTGGATTGAGCATCTGGTTCGTACTGAGATCGCCTGGGCGATTGCCATAAATTTAGAAGGCAAGCGAATACGGCTCCTGGAAGGCGACCCCAAGGGTACGTCCTCCAGGAGCCGTACAACGCCTTTTGCTCTAGCATTGTTCCATTTGCTTGTCAAAGCTCATCAATGTGTGGTAATACGCCCAATCTTGTTGCCACCAGATTCGGCAAACCAGATATTTCCGCCTACGTAGGGCGTGATGCCGGTTGGAGCGCTGCTGGCGGTGGGGATGGGGTATTCCGTGATCTGGCCGGAGAGAGTGATGCGACCAATGTTGTTCCCATCCAGTTCGGTGAACCACATATTACCATCCAGTCCGGCGGTGATGGCGAATGGCACGCTGCTGGGCGTGGGAATGGCAAATTCCGCGATCTGGCCAGAGGGAGTGATACGCCCAATCCTGTCTTTATTGGCTTCGGTGAACCAGAGATTGCCGTCGGGACCCTGGGCGAGTCCGAATGGATCGCTTTTGGGCGTGGGAACCGGAAACTCTTTGAACTTACCTTTAGGAGTGATGTACGCAATCTTCACAGTAGTCTGTTCCGTGAACCAGAGATTGCCGTCGAAGCCGAGCACGAGGTAGCCGGGGAAGCTCTTTGGGCTGGGAATGGGATATTCTGTGATCTGACCAGAAGTAGTGATGCGGCCAATTTTGTTGCCTTTGAATTCGTCAAACCACAGGTTGCCGTCGGGACCGGTGATGATGAAGTCGGGCCGGCTATCAGGAGTCGGGATGCGAAACTCTGTTATCTGGCCGGAAGGGGTGATGCGTCCGATCTTGTTCCCCTTGAACTCATCGAACCACAAATTGCCGTCGGGACCGAGGGTGATGCCAATAGGAATGCTGTTCTTTGTAGGGATGGGAAATTCGGTGAATTTGCCGGAGGGCGTGAGGCGTCCGATGTTGTTGCCGTTGTTCTCAGTGAACCACAGGTTGCCATCAGGGCCGGGCACAACGCCTTCGGGCGAGCTTTGAGGAGTGGGAACCGTAAATTCCTTGATGTTGCCGGCCTTTGCCAGGGCAGGCGAGACTGTCAGTACCAGCAGGAAGAGCAGTGTGACAATGGGTGCGAGTAGCTTGAGGACGATGCCGCGCGGGTAGTTGATGTGCATGATCTGATCTCCTTATCCGATGCATACGACTGAACTGGAGCCCCCCTGGCTCCATCACAAGGGATACGACCATTGGCATACCGGGAAATTTAGAGGTCCGGTCTTAAGTATAGCCAGCGCCTGGCACGGGTGTCAAGGATAAAATCTCACGTTCTCAGCTTGCTTTAAGCGATTTGTGCTATAGTTATCTCTAAGGAATAGTTTGTTGAACGCGCCCATCAGGAGGAGCACGCACATGAAATACGTCTGGAAGATTGAAGAGGGCAGTAAGGTACATCTCCAGGATTACGACCCGGATTATACGGACAAGCATGCCAGTCACCATGACGCTGAGGATGAACTGGCCGATTTGAGTAAAGAACTGAGCGAGCTACAAGAATTGCTGGCGGCGGCGCAGCAAAATAGTCTGCTGATCGTCTTGCAGGGAATGGATACCAGCGGCAAGGACGGCACCATTCGTCATGTGTTCTCGCATGTAAATCCGCAGGGCTGCTATGTGCATTCATTTAAGGAGCCGACACCGGAGGAACTGGCGCATGATTTCTTGTGGCGCGTTCACAAGGTTACGCCAGGCAAGGGCGTGCTCGGCATTTTCAACCGTTCTCACTATGAAGATGTGCTAATAGCGCGCGTCCACAACCTGGTGCCGGAAAAAGTATGGAGCCAGCGCTACGCTGAAATCAACCATTTTGAGCAACTGCTCGCTAATAGCAAGACTATCATTCTCAAATTCTTTTTGCATATCAGCTTCGATGAGCAGACAGAGCGACTGCAGGCGCGGGAACAGGATAAGGATAAGGCCTGGAAGCTTTCCGCCTCCGATTGGTCCGAACGCAAGTACTGGAACGACTACCAGCAGGCATACGAAGATGCCTTATCACGGTGCAGCACCAGCGCGGCCCCCTGGTATATCGTCCCCTCCAACCACAAATGGTTTCGCAACCTGGCCATCGCCCACACCCTCGTACACACCATGCGCCAGTACGCAGATGCATGGAAAGCCGAACTGGAAGAACGCGGCAAGGAGGAACTTGCCGAATTAGAGAAAATACACGCGGTGCCAAACGAACAGGAGAAGTAATATTAAATAAATTTCGCCACCTTCTCCAACAATTCATCGATCTCGAACGGCTTGGCGAGAAAATCCTCGGCCCCCGCTTCCTTTGCCGTTTGTTCGGCGCTCGGATGCGCCGAGAACATAATGACGGGAATGTGCTTCGTCTCCTCCTGCTGCTTGAGGTATTTGACGATCTCACGGCCATCCTTGCCCGACAGCAGCACATCCAGCAGGATGAGATCGGGCAACCCTCCATTATGCAGTTGCTCCAGGTACTCCGCCTTCTGTGAGGTCAGAACATTGTATCCCTCTTCCTCCAGAATCACCTGAAGAAACTCTAAAATATCTGGTTCATCATCGACAACCAGAATTTTTTTCTTCTTGCTCTGCATAGATTTTTTCACCCGCTGTATCGTTTTGATTACTATAGCACCCCTGATCAGATTAAGCAATGTGAACAATACAAAAGGCTTAAGCAAATCAATTTTTTCGGAATCTGCTCGATCATAATACTCCTTCCGGTACCAGGCGGCTCAAATGGTTTTAGATTATTGATATATCTAAAAATTCAATCGCTATAGAATGCCAAAAATGAACATCTTATTAAGTGCGACGAATGGCACCTCACGAACGTAGTATATTACAGGGGTCTTCGTGAACCACCTGCTTGTTAGTGTTCTGCTTAGTGCTTTCCAACCAGAAATTCGTTCTTAACTAGAAGCAAATGCTGGTCATGTGTTCTTTGGTAACTCTCCGTTTCTCTACTATTAGTCTCTTTATCTTTATTCTTCTTCCCATCCAGGATGGAATCTACCCGCCTGGTAACGACTGCGAAAGGAGGTCGCCATGCAGACCCACAGGTCGGCAAACACGGTGCCTAAATTACTACCCAACAACAACAAGCCTCTCGTAGATCGTCCAAATGAGCGCGTGCCCTCCTCTCAAGTCAGGGTCCATTACGATTTCCCGGATCAACGCATTCATCCCGCCGGCTGGTATGTGCGCCGGCATTTGAAACGTAAGAATCTGCGCCGCACCAATCAGCAATATCAGGCCACGGATCGCGTTGGCATACGCTGGTCGATCATGCCCCTGAGCTTCGCCATGATCATCGTAGCGGCACTGGCGGGGGGCTTTTTTGCCGGGTACAACTCCTTCACGAACGCGGTCAACGAACACTACCAGGGAAAAATCGCCACGCTGGTTGATTTGCTGCCTGGAGATAGCTTGCGTATGTATGACGAACATGACATCTTGATCTATGAAGCCGTGGACCAGGGCCTGCAGGTATCTGAGCCACTGAACAACATTTCGGCAAATCTTATGCATGCTGAAATTGCCATCGAAGACCAGAATTTCTGGACGAATCCCGGCTATGATATTACCGGCATCGTGCGAGCCGCCCTCTCGGATGTGACAAACGGGCGCGTTGTGGCTGGTGGTAGCACCATCACGCAGCAATTGATCAAAAACGTCGTCGTCGGCAACCAGGATACGATCATGCGCAAGCTCCAGGAGATCATCCTGGCCCCGGAGGCTACCCGCTACTACACCAAGCAGCAGATCATGGATATGTATCTCAATACGACATATTACGGTAACCAGGCCTATGGAGCCGAGGCAGCCGCATTTATCTACTTTGACCTGCGAGATACATCCACTACTACGGGCGCGGCGCAACTTGACATTGCGCAGGCGGCTATGCTGGCCGGCATCCCCCAGAATCCCACGCTATACAATCCTTTCTTGCACCCGGTGGCAACTTTCACGCGTATGAGGGCGGTGCTAAACGAGATGTACCTGCAAGGATATATCACCTCGTTGCAGGAGCGCGAGGCCATCGTTGAAGCACAGAGGCCAGATTTCTTGCATCCCGGCATAGTGAATAACTCGCTGGCCCCTCACTTTGTGAACTACGCGCTGAACGAACTGGCCAACACCTTACACATCAAGCTACCGGACCTGTCGCGGTCAGGACTGGTGGTAGAGACAACGCTTGATCTGCCGCTGCAAAACAAGATCCTCAAGATTGCGCAGGAGAATGTGCAGGCCTTGTCCGCGGCCCATCATCTTACCGATGCAGCCGAGGTCTTGATCAATTTCCACACCGGCGCCATCAATGTCCTGCTAGGCAATATCGATCCGAACAATCGACAGTACGGGCAGTTCGACGTGGCTACGCAGGGATATCGCCAGCCAGGCTCGGCTTTCAAGCCTTTTGTCTATGCTACCGCATTCGAAAAGGGTCTAAGCCCGGGCATGCCGGTGCTGGACGCGCCGGTCAGTGTGCCTATGTGCTGTGGCCTGCCCTCATATTCGCCGCACAACTATGATCAGAGCTATCATGGCCTGCTCTCCATTCGCGCCGCGCTGCAAAACTCGTTCAATGTGCCGGCCGTTAAGGTGCTGTATAAAACGGGCGTGGATGACGCGCTCAACACTGCTCTGAAGATGGGCATCACCAGCTACAACGGCACGCCCAACTACACGATGGTGCTGGGAACACTGGGCGTTCACCTGCTGGATATGACCGCGGCCTACGGCGTTTTTGCCGATGGTGGGGTGCGCGTACCGCCGCATGCGATCAGCGCGGTTTACGATACGCAGGGAAAGTTGATTTACCTGTTCGATACCAATGGCTACCGCGTCATCAGCCCGCAAATCGCCTTCCTGATGACCAACGTACTCAGTGACAACCAGGCGCGCACCTTCGAATTCGGAGCATGCAGCATGTTGTACCTGTATAGCAACACGCAGTCGCAATGTTACGCGGGCGACCCTGGCACCGTCTATCCATCGGCTGTCAAAACCGGTACATCGCAGAACTTCGCGGACAACTGGACCATCGGCTATACGAACGACTACGTGATGGGTGTCTGGGCGGGCAACAACGATAATTCGCCGATGATCAATGTGATCGGCGTTGATGGCGCGGGTCCCATCTGGCACGAGGGCATGCTGCTGGCCGAACAGGGCCACACGCCCACGGGCTTTGCCGTCCCACCCGGTGTAGTGAAACGCACCGTCACCTATCCCGAAGGTCTGACCACTACCGACTGGTATATTAAGGGCCTCCCGTGGACAGATTGGGGCCTGGGATGGCCCGGTGTTCTGTAGGGACAGCGACTCGTCCCTGTCCCGGTTGACTTACACGTGCAGGTTTCTGACCTGCAGCGCCCGGGAGCCTGCCATTGACCTTGAGGCATGTCATTCTTCGCTGCGCTCAGAATGACATGTCCCTGGGTCAATGACAGGCCCCTGGGGCGCTGCAAAACCCTACGCGGGCTACGCCGCGTCTGCAGCCTGTGCCAGTTGGTGCAGGAGATTAAAGAACTCTCGTGATTGGCCGATGAACAGCCCATCATCCGTCAAGGCCTTGACCGCGCCCATTGCCGCTCCCTGCGTCGCCGTCGGGCGAATGATCGAAACAGGCGGGAACTTGCGGCTCAGGAAAATGGTCGGTTCGGGCATAATCAGGTTGGTCTGGAATTCCTCGCCGCCAAAGGGAGGGGAATTGAGGTCGGGAAACACCAGCCCATTGGTAGGATCGGTCAGCGGCTTCGCATTACCGGCCTTGTCGTGCCAGGTCTGGAAGTGCGCCGTCTCGGTTGGCCCGATGCTGAGCAGGATACGCAGCACTTCTGGATTGATGACCCGCTGGGCCAACGAGGGATAGAGGCTCGTACCCCCCTGTTCGATAAACGCGAAGTGGAATCCAGCGGTGTTGGCAATCGCCTGCAGGTGGTCCTTGGGGTGCAGGTCGGCGTCGGAACGCGGAATGGCCGGGAACTGGCCTTTCAACAAACCGGGAACGGCCGGGGGGAAGGTATCGCCGAAATCGGGATTCCCCGTGCTGCTGCGATAGCGTGTCCACCAGGTAGTATCTACAGTGAGCTGCATAAGGTTGGTGAGGCGTCCGATCTGCTGCGCGCCGGTGGCTTGACTGCTCGGCAGCGTGCGGAACTTGTCGAGGTTGACCGGCTCCGCGCCTTTGGAAACCAGGTAGGCGTTGATGAAAGCAGCATGGCTGAACTCATCATCGGTATTGTCGTGGATGTACTGCGGCATGTCACTATCAAGCACTTCCAGAGCCTTGACGTAGGCCGGACTACCACTTCCGCCCGGAACCTCGCTGTCCTGGATGCCGCCAAGTTCGTTGTACTGCTGCCACAGGTCGCTTTCGATAAGCTCGGCTGCGGCCAGGAAGCGGAGAATAGCCGCGTCACCTTTGGTGATGCCACTGCTTTTTTCTCTGGCAAGGGCCGTTACGCCATTGGCAAACAGGCCGGTGCCGAGAGCGCCCGCTCCTGCTGCTGCCAGCCCGTTGCGCAAAAAGGAACGGCGGCTGGTAGTATTAATCGAGTGTCGCGTGATTTTTGGCATGAAATCTTCTTTCTGCGCCTTTCGCGCATTGTGTGTTCTATAAGGTGCTTCGAAATCTGGGCACAACTTTCCCGTAGAGAGAGACAGGCCTGACACCTGTATACTCTGTGAAAAACGGTTGGGCGTTGTATGCGGAGGTCCTTCTCTTAAGCACGTCGTGCTGTAAGTGAATACGTGGGGAGGTTACAGGGCTGCCTATTTTAGGCAGAGAAGTCTTGGCGCTCCATCTACGCGCTGACCGCGTAAGTGGAGGGCAGGGATATACAGCTTACCGATTATAAAGTTTGACAAAATACTCCGGCACCACGCTGCATCAATCGACCCCCTGGCTGTGCCGTAGGGGCCGATTGATCGTGCCTATGCGCGATCCCAAAAGTGGAAGCTTACGCGGCCTCGCCCCGCTTACTCCAGTTGCCTCGTGGTGCGTGCGCCTGCCTTCCTCGGAATCGGCACACGCCCAGGCGGCTGGGGCGGGCGCGGCCCCGCTTTTATGGGCGGAATGGGCCGTGTGACTCTCGCATCCACGTCCAACAGTATCTCCTCACCATGATGGCGCACCTTCAGCGGCGGGCCATCAAGCAGGCGGTACGTTGCCTCCGTAGCTGTCACCTCGACGCGCAAGCGACTGCCACGGAACATGATGTGGAAAGCCAGCCGCCCCAGCGCCTCAGGCAGCCGCGGTCCGAAGGAGAGCGAACCGTCCTGGATGCGCATACCGCCGAATCCCGCGACCAATGCAGACCAGGCTCCTCCCAGTGATGCCATGTGAAGCCCGTTCTGTACGTTGTGATGCAGATTGTGGAGATCAACAAGCGCGGCCTCACCCAGGTAATCATAGGCGAGTTGAAGCTGGCCTACTTCAGCCGCCAGGACTGCCTGCACGGCAGCCGACAGCGAGGAATCGCGCACGGTCAAAGGCTCGTAGTACGCAAAGTTACGCGCCTTCTGCTCCGCGGTGAATGCGTCGCTCCGCAGGTACATCGCCAGCACCAGGTCGGCCTGCTTGAGAACCTGTTTGCGATAGAGCTCAAAGTAAGGGAAGTGCAAGAGCAAGGGGTATTGATCCGGCGAGGTACCGGCGAAGTCCCACACCTCGTGCTCAGTAAAGTTCTCATCCTGTGTAGTTACTCCCAGGCGCTCGTCATAGGGAATGAATATCTTCTCAGCTGCCTCGCTCCAGCTGGCGACCTCTTCGCTCTCCACACCAAGCGCGCGTGCTTTCTCGGGATGACGCTGCACCGCCTCAGTTGCCCAACGCAGGTTATGCTGTGCCATGAGGTTGGTATAGACATTGTTATCGACGAGCGCGCTGTACTCGTCAGGCCCGGTAACTCCGTCGATGCGGAACTGGCCGGTTGTGGAATTGAGGAAGCCAAGCGAACACCAGAGCCGCGCCGTCTCGATGAGCAACTCCAGGCCCACTTCCTCCTCGAACGCAGTATCGCCGGTAACGCTGATATAGTTGGCAACCGCGTATGCGATGTCCGCGTTGATATGGAAAGCGGCGGTGCCCGCGGGCCAGTATCCCGAACACTCGGTTCCACGAATGGTTCGCCATGGGAAGGCGGCTCCGCGCTGCCCCAGTTGGCGAGCATTCGCCCGCGCCATGTCGAGCGTCAAATAGCGCCAGCGTAAGGCGTCGGCGGCGGCGTTAGGCGCGGTCAGCGTCAACACAGGCAGGACGTAGATCTCTGTATCCCAAAATGCGTGGCCATCGTAGCCGGTGCCCGTCAATCCCTTGGCCGGGATAGGCCGGCGTTCCGCCCGCGCTCCTGCCTGCAAAACATGGAAGAGGGCAAAGCGCACGGCCTGCTGGATCTCCGCATCGCCCTCCAGCTCGACGACTGCACGCGACCAGAAGTCGTCCAGGTAGGCCCGCTGCTCAGCGAGCAGGCCCTCCCAGCCACTCATTTGAGCAGTAGTGACCGCCGCGACGATCTGGTCATGAATGGCCGGCCGCGAACGCAGGCTCGACCAGCCATAGGCAATCAGTTTAACGATCCGCAAGCGTTCGCCTGGCTTCAGCCGGCCGGCAATAGACACTCGAACAACATCCTCCGAGCTTCCAGACTCGATGAGCATTCCAGGTGGGCCCTCGATGTGATGGTCCATTACGGCCCCCATGAGCAGACCACTGACCCTGGTACGATGGAGCAGCAGCCCGGCGGCGTTTTTAGCCGTGTGTTCCTCAGACACAAGCGCGGACTGAAGAGCGGCCCCTACCCGCGGATCCCTGCTCTGCTGGGGGAGCGCCTCATTGGCGACCAGTTCAGACTGCACAACGAAACGTATCTCGGCATCAACAGGCTCGACCTCGTAGTTGATGGCCACGATGGCTCGCTGCGTGAACGAGACCAGGCGCGTGGACGAGACCTTGACCGTGCGCCCCGCGGGAGAGGTCCAGCAAACGTTGCGGCGCAGGACGCCATCGCGAAAATCGAGTTCTCGCTCGTGACTGCGGACGGTGCCATAGCGAACATCAAAAGGTTCATCGTCGACGAGAAGGCGAATGAGCTTGCCATTGGTGACATTGATGATCGTCTGCCCCGATTCCGGGTAGGCATAGCCTCCCTCTGCATAGGGAAGAGGGCGCAATTCATAGAAAGAGTTCAGGTAGGTACCGGGAAGGCCGTGCGGCTCCCCTTCATCCAGATTGCCTCGCAGTCCAATATGTCCATTGGAAAGAGCAAAAATTGATTCCGTCTCCGCCAGGGAATCGAGTTGAAGTTCTGTCTCGCGAACACTCCATTCCTCAATTGCGAAAGTTGGATTTCCGTTCATCGCTCGTTCTCCAGTCTAATTATGCGGGAAACCGTGACGAGGAAGAGAGCCGTTCTATCCGGCAAAGTAGAGGTGGGCAGTTCAGACATAAATCTCTCCTTCATGAGCGTGGGAGAATAACTTATCATATTCTGACTATACCATATAGCGCGCTCACAGGCCCAACTCTTCAAGCCACACCAGTATGCGGTCTGCCACGGCCTGCCAGCCCTCTTCCAACATCAAATCATGCGCCATGGTAGGAAAAATTTCGGCCTGCGTGCCATAAGCACGCCCGGTCGCCTCGACTTCCTTACGAGTAAAGATGCGATCCCTTCCTCCTCCAAGCACGAGCATGGGGGTGTTTACTCGCTTTGGATGCGGCAAGCTGAAGATCATCATGTCCAGGAATGCGCGATACGATTCGTCTTGCATGCGCGCAAAGTATGCCTGCACCTTCTCTTCGGGCATATCCGGCGAGAAAAATGCCTCGCGCGTAAGGGCCGGCGTGCCGATGATTGGGTAGAGACTTAGTGTAAGATTGGCTTTGAGGAACGCAAGGGGGTGGCGAACGGCAATGCTCAATGTGGTACGCAGGGCACCGCTCGGCGGTACAGAGGCAAGCAATACTGCCGCCGGCGCTGTATGCTTCTCGAGATATTTCTGTACGACCAGCCCTCCCATCGAATGACCAATGAGAACCGGAGCCCTCTCCAACTGGCTCGCGACCTGCTCAATATCCGAGACATAATCGGCGATGGTCGTCCAGCGCAGCCGGTCACGTCCCTGACTTTTGCCGTGCCCACGCAGGTCTAAGGCATAGGAGATATAATCGTGTTGCGCGAAATAGGGAAGAAAATGCTCCGCCCAGCACCACGCATCGTGCCACGCGCCATGTACAAAGAGCAACGGCGTGGCATGTGGATCGGATTCAGGCAGTTTCGTGCGAATTTCCAGGTGCGTTTCCATAACACCTCCTCATTGGGCACATAGAAGTATATGCGAAGGTTCAGTCACAGCAATTGACGAGCTACCGAGCGCATTATACTCTACCTGGAGCATGAGCGCAATAAGGCCGAGAGGGTGATCTACAATTGACAGGGGGATTTCTATATGTTACTCTTTCATGGGGGCAGTAACTATTGTTTCACCAGTTTCTACATGCTTAACAAGCGTATATCCATCACATCAATAAATCTAAAACAAAGATGATGCTATCAGGAGACTGATGAATGTAAAACGGGTTGGCTGTACAAATTCGGTAATCCTGATATGCATCCTCTGCTGATACATTTCTAGAAGATACTTCCGGTAATAGCGATTCTGAAGTACTAGAATCAAGTCCTCTCCAGGCGTTCCTTGTAGGGGCCTTTATCAGGCCCGCCCTTATAGTCCAGCTATCTGAGGGGTGTATTATCTCTTGACGGTAAGGAGGAACAAAGATGCTTCGCGTTATTCGACTTGCTGGAGGAAGCAGACTTATTTTAAGCGCGATGCTTGCATTGCTGCTTTCCCTCGCATCAACCGGCCTCGTCTTCGCCAATGAAACGCTCATCCAGATCAGTAGTGATCCATACACCAACGGCACCAGCCAGCACAAAACACAGGTTGAGCCGGATGTCTATTCCTTTGGCTCGACGGCCGTCGCGACTTTCCAGTCTGGCCGCTTTTTTAATGGGGGAGCTTCCAACATTGGCTGGGCAACTTCCCACGATGGTGGCCTTACCTGGAAACATGGCTTCTTGCCAGGTACGACAATCTATGCAACACCACCTGGACCATATCCCCGTGTCAGCGATCCCTCGGTTGCCTACGATCCCCGGCACAGAGTCTGGATCATCTCATTGCTGGGGATTGTCAATCCCTCGACCGGGCCTGTTGATGTGATTGCCAGCCGCTCGACCGATGGCGGATTGACATGGAGCAACCCCGTAGTGGTAAATAATTCGGGTGATTTCAACGACAAGAACTGGACAACGTGCGATACCTGGAAAAGCAGCCCTTTCTATGGTAACTGCTATACCGAGTTCGATGACCCCTCCAGGAATAACCTTGTGCAGATGAGCACATCCACTGATGGCGGATTGACATGGGGGCCCGCGAAGACGACCGCCGATCATGCTCTGGTCATTGGCGGGCAACCGGTTGTGCAGCCCAACGGGAACGTCATCGTCCCCATCACCGTGTTCAAGAAGAACTTTTCTATTGCCAATGTCTCAGCTTTCCGCTCTACCGATGGCGGAAAGAGTTGGAGCAAGACTATCAAAATTACTGGATTTGACCTGTTCATCGAACCGTCTTTCGTGCGCAATGGCCTGGGCCTCGTCTCCGCCCAGGTAGACGCTTCTGGCACGGTCTACGTTGTCTGGGCGGACTGTCGCTTCGAGCCAGGGTGTACGGCGAACGATATCGTGATGAGCACCTCTAAGGATGGCATCTCATGGACACCGGTTCAGCTCATTCCGATTGATCCTGTCGGCAGTGGGGTCGATCACTTCCTGCCGGGTATAGGAGTCAGGATATTCCAGGGACAGGCTCATCTCGGGCTGATTTACTACTCTTACCCGAACGCAAACTGCTCGACCAGTACATGCATGCTCGATATCGGTTTTATCTCGTCAGAAAATGGTGGCAACAGCTGGAGCCCGGCGGAGCAGGTGAGCGGGCCGTTCAAACTGACCTGGCTGGCGCACACCGACCAGGGCTATATGCCCGGTGATTACATGGCGACTACCATCGTGCCAGACGACGACGCGGTGCCAGTGTTTATGGTGGCCCAGAAACCGGATACCGGATCAACGTGCATGTTGGGCGTAGTTTGTCACGAGGCGGCATACACAACGCCTGAGGATGCACTCTTAATAAAGGGCGGTACGATCACTGCGCAGGCGAATCCAACCGGCTCCGGTTCGCTGGCGCCTCTCTGGCACACGGCCAATTAAGGATGGTCCTGCTTCCCCAATTATATGCTGCCTGAAGTGAATACACGGAAGGCGCAGAAAGAGGTGAGCGGAGTGGCGGGGGCCCTTGTGGTCGCCCGCCACAGAATTCATACCTTCCAGATATTAATATAGCCACTCCCATCCCCGGCAGCGACGCGCGTGCCATCCGGTGACCAGGCAACGGCATACACAGCATTAGAATCCGGAAATGTGCGCATCAGGTCGCCTGTTTGTACATACCATACCTGCACCGTTTTATCAAAGCTTCCAGAAACGATGCGTACCATCCGGCGACCAGGTTATAGCCGTTACCCCACTTAAGCCTGAACTAAGAACTATGCTGCCAGAAAAAGCCAGCCCTGCCACACCAAACATGGGGAATTTTAGAAAGAACAGAATACATAGCACTCAGAAAGCGGTGGTGATGAGCAACATGGTGACGATCTGGATGATCCTCTCAAGAATGCGATGAGGAAATATTTCCGAAGTGAGATACATGAAGCCAAAAATGCCCAGTATAACACCTAAGACTGTCAAAAGCTGAAGCTGGCTATCAGAAAGTGCGTTTAGCCAGGCCGCCGGAGCAAAAAGATTCATCTCTACTGTCCCTTTCTAGCTCATTTGCCCATCTGCCAGTAGAACGGATACTTCATTTCATGAAGTATATCTATTTATACTTACCTGGTCAATAAGTATAGCGCCGGCGATTCTTAGAAGTTAGGCAGGGATTCTTCGCTACGCTCAGAATGTCATGCCCCCGGACACAGCCAGGTGTCTCCGGGGCTATGTCATTCTGAGCGCAGCGAAGAATCCCGCGCCCGAAGACATCGGCCAGGGCACATTCTATAACCATATTGAATGTGATTGATAACTTTTCAAAATGATACTCAGCAAAAATCATAGCAATATTTCATAACATAAAAGAATGTCATAAATGACTTGAAGTTATGAATAAAATATGTTACAGTGGTTTCAAGCGGTTGAGCTAGTTGAAACATATTTCAATTCAAACGGAAGGGGTGCCACTTGGATTATCGTTTCTCGCTCGTTGGATTGCTGATCGGCTTCCTGGTAGGCCTTACCGGTATGGGAGGCGGTTCGCTGCTCGCTCCCATCATGATTCTGGTTTTCCGCATTCCACCTGTATGGGCTGTGAGTACGGATATCGCCTATTCCACCGTAACCAAAGCGGTAGGATCGATTGTACACATACGGCAGAAGCAGGTGGATTTCAGTGTCGCCCTCTGGCTGGCCTGTGGCAGCGTACCGGCCACACTCCTGAGTGTTGGGCTGGTGCAGCTCATTCGCAAGCACTATGGCAATCTGATCAATGGCGTCATCCTGCACGCCCTCGGTTTCACATTGATCCTGGTCGCGGTGCTGCTGGTCTTGAAGCCATTCCTCATGCGCCGCATAGAGCAGAGAAGGTTGGAGCGCGAGAAGCAGGCAGCTCTGGCACAGGGTGATAGCCAGGCCGTGACTGCCGGGCCAAATCTCTGGGAGAAGCGCTACCGGCCTATCGTCACCATTCTGGTTGGTGCGTTCGTCGGGTTCCTGGTTGGTCTGACCTCGGTAGGCAGTGGCACATTGATCATCGTCTCAATCGCTTTCCTCTTCCCCAGGCTCACGCCGAAGCAACTGGTGGGAACGGATGTTTTCCAGGCCTTTATGCTGCTGGCGGCCGGCGCGATTGGCTACCTGAGTTCCGGCACGATTAATTGGGGAATCGCGGGTATGCTGCTGATCGGCTCGCTGCCTGGCGTACTGATAGGCAGCCGGGCAAGCAAGTACATCCCTGATCGCTATATGCGTCCTGTCCTGGCAACGGTGCTGGTGATTTCGGGCGTCAAGTTGATATAATGGCCAGAAGCCGATCAATCGGCGGTGGGCACGGTAAACCGGCCATCGCCCGCCGCCGATTGATCGGCTTTCTATGCTTCTTTTATCTCCCCCTGTTCGTAGAGCCAGCGAGCAAATTGCATGCGGCAATCGTCAGCCATACGTTGCCGCATTTCGCTGTTCTCGCAGAGATTCTCGCGTAACTGAATCAGTTTTTGCGCCTCCTCCCACGTGAAATCCATCTCCAACAGATAATCCAGGAAAACCTGCTCCTGTCTGTTGCCTACCACAGTTTTCTCGACACCGGTGTGCTGCCTGTTACCGCCTCGCTCGTTATGTTCTGGCTTCCCTCCCATAGATGAGGGAGTCTGGTTTTTCATAGTGCTTCTCCTCAATATCACCACAAGAGGGTATATGGCATATCCTCTCGCCTTATCTTCATTTCTATCAATTCAATCGACCGGCAGGCCGCCAACAATAGCTCTTTCCCCTGCTTTTCCGCCCATCGACACAAAAAGGGGACTTCTGGTATAGCAAGCAAGCGACCAATGTCAATATTCGTCACACCGGAAACTGGCTACACTCGACTCATCAAGTACCTGCTCAGGGCAGGTAAGGGGTCTAGTTAGAAGGACAAACATATGAGTGTATCAGCAACCATAGACGAGCTTTGGGCGGATTTTGTTGCCACCAGGCGTCCGGAATTGCGTGAAGAACTGATCGCCGCATATGCCCCTCTGGCTCGATATGTTGTCGGAAGGCTGGGTATTCCCTCCACCAGCCTGCTCGAGGCAGATGATTTGCTCAGCTATGGCATGATAGGATTGATTAACGCTATCGATCGCTACGATCCCGCGCGCGGTATTCGCTTCGAGGCCTTTGCGACCTCACGCATTCGCGGCGCGGTCATAGACCAGTTACGCACCCTCAACTGGCTACCACGCTCCGCAGTAGCGCGGGTGCGACAGATCGAACAGGCGCTGGCACAACTGGAGCAGCATTATGGACGACCCGCGACAGAAGTTGAAGCCGCAAAGGCCTTGAACGTCTCGCTTGATCGCTACCGCCAGATGTTACTCGAAGCGGGTGCCATGATCTTATCCCTGGACGCTCCTCTTGGAGCAGTGGCGCAGCAGGAGAACGAGGGAGCTCTTTCGCTTGGCGATTTGATCGAGGATCACTCGACACCTGATCCGCTCGAACAAGCAGAGAAGCATGAAATGCTGCAACTACTCAGCACCACCATTGACCAGCTCCCTGAGCGCGAACGTTTACTACTCTCTTTATACTACCAGGAGGAACTGACGATGAAAGAAATCAGTAAAATCATGGGCGTATCCGAATCGCGTGTATGTCAACTGCACATGCAGGCCATCCTGCGCTTGCGCTCAGCCTTTCATCTCCGGCAGGAAAAGGCGCGTAGTAAAAAAGTGCAACATGCGCACGTAATAGATAAGTAGAGGTAAGTTCGCGGCGGAAAAGTTTCGGGCGACATCGTAAAAACACTGCCATTGGCCTCTACTGAATTGCCAGCGAGTGCCGATACAGAAAAGTGTGGTTACATGGGTACAGATGGAGTGACTGGTAGCAAATACGCATAATATTGAGATTGTGAGGAATGTTCATGAAAACAGGCATTAAAAATGCTGGTAGTGATTTACAGGTGGCTCAAGAGACTATGGCAGTCCGTGTATGGCAAACCATCGAGCGGGTGAGTACCGAGGCCGCGACTGTTCCTGTTGCCTCCACTACAAGCCCGGTTCAGGCGAGTGAGCCGCTTTCGCCTGCAATGGAGCAGGGGATGCGGGTCGCTCGCAGCCAGCCGGAAATACGCACGGCGCTGGTCGAAGCGCTCGTCACGGAAATCGCAGCGGGCACGTATTTTATAGATAGCAAAGCAATCGCGCAGAAAATGCTCAAGTAAATAGTACCTGTTCCACAGAACCGGCGCGTCTAAGGGATGTGAGTATCCTCTACGCGCCACTAAATAATTTATTGCAGTTATGTTGAAACATAGAAGTTTAAGACCGACATGTGTCTTTGTCGCAACGCGGCGCGAGGACGCCCCGGTTAGCCTCTTCTAGAGAAGGAGCCAGGCATGCTTGTATTGCGACGTAAAGTTGGTGAAAGTATTATTGTCGATGGGGACATCAGCATATCCATCCTGGCGGTCGAGGGCGAGCGCGTGAAGATCGGCATCAGCGCGCCGTCCGATGTCAGTATTGTGCGTGAGGAACTTATCGAGCGAGCGCCCGAAACGCCCTCGCCATTCCCACCGCTGGTGAATCTCGCCAACCAGAATATCTGAGATAGAGCGCGTCCGCGAGTGCTTACACGTACAGGTTTTTAGGAAGCGGCTCGGGCCATTGCAAAAGCTATCCATGTAAGACTGCCAGGGGTCGCTCTGGACAGGGTCTATGCCTTTAGCATTTGCGCGCTACGATCAAACGGCCCCCACCTGGAACGGAAGCCGCAAGGTTCAACTGCGATGCTTTCCGCGCGAGGCGATCCATCGAAGATGATGGGATACGTCGCCAGATCATCCCGACCAGCCGTTTATCGGCTATCCATACCTGCTGAGCGAGCTCCAGCGCGTCCCACAGGCTCACCCATCCATGCCTCAGATAGGGGCGTACCAGTTCCACCTCAAGTCCGGCATTATTGAGATGTTCTATCCAGCGCTCCGTTGGCCACAGGTTGAGATGGCGGAGTTGGCGGTTGCGCCAGGCTGCATAGCGGGCAGAGGGCAGGACAAGCCACCTGCTGAATGCTTCCGTGGGACAGGTAAATATCAAGTGCCCACCCGGGCGCAGCACCCGCGCGACTTCCGCAAGCACGGCATCCAGGCAGGGCAGGTGTTCAAGCACAGAATTGCTCAGCACTGTTCCAATACTCGCATCCGGCAGCCGCATTTCCTCGGCGGGAACAGCTTCAAACCGTTCATAGACGTGGCGCTGTGCCGCTCGTTCCAGCACTTTTTCGTCCGGGTCCAACCCTATTTCGACTTTCGAGAGGACCATCGAAGTGACCAGCCCATCCCCGCAGCCAAGATCAAGCACGGGCGGTTCAAATACCTGCTCGCGCAGGGCAGCTACCTCAGCCGCGCGCCATAAACCCAATGATGGGCCTTGCAATTGCAGTAGCGTGCGGAATGTCGCGGCATCAAGGTGCAATGGTTCGGTGGTCTGGATGTGCATGTGCTATACCCCCAAAGGGCCGATAAATCGGCGGTGCCCACGATAAATCGGGGCCTACGGGCCGACACATACCCCCACGGCTGCGCCGTAGGGGCCGGGCAGTCCTGTCTGGGGGACAGGCATACCGCGCCCATCGCCGATTGATCAGCCCGTGTCCCTTGCCGGACTATGTTATCAAACACCATGATCGGCCCCGGCCACTAAAACGTCCCTGAATAGATGGCGCACGAGCGGCAAATCTCCGGTGGTTCGTCCGAGGCGAGTTGATCGCGGAACGCCTGGAAGTCCGGGCTGTTCCATGTCTCCTCGACTCCCCGCTCGGCCATATTGCCGAAGTTGATGCGGTCCGGGGTTGACACCATGCAGCATGGCATGGCATAGCCCTGGTAGCTGATATAGGCGCCCTGCCACGGCCAGCTACAGCGCTGCGAACCAGGAGTGCTGGGCGCATACTGGCGCGGCTGCGTGCGCGGCAGGCGCAACTTCACTCCCAGTTCCTGGGCCACAGCACGCGCTTCGTCAAAATAATAGGCGACGCGTTGTGGATCTTCCTCAAGCAGCGTTTGTTCCTGCACAAACTCTCGCATCGGCCGGTAGTATGAAGGCAGGCTCGACTCACCAAAATCATGGCACAGGTGCTGCACAAACATCTCCTCTACTGACCAGCCATGCGCCAGGCGCACGATCTGCGGCAACTCATGCAGGTTCTGCCGCATCACAACCATCACCAGGTGTATATGGGGATGGTCGCTTCCCAGGCGTTTGCGCGCGGCCAGCAGTCGCTCCAGATTGGCGACGACGCGGTCATAGTGCGCGCGCACGCGAATACGCTCGTAGGTCTGCGCCGTCGCGCCATCCAGCGAGACGTGCAGGCAATCCAATCCGCTGGTCACGCACCGTTCCGCCCGCCTCTCATTCAATAACGTGAGATTGGAATTGGTGCTGACGCGGATGCCTTTTGCGACGGCATATGCCACCATATCAAAAAAGCGCGGGTGCATCATCGGTTCGCCGAGTCCTTGCAGGTGCAATTCTCGCACATCGACGAACTGGTCGATCATGCGCGTAAACGCCTCGAAGTTCATAAAAGCGGGCGGGCCATAAGGCGGACCATCCCGGCGAAACTGGATCGAACACATCTGACAGCGCAGGTTGCACTGGCCCACAGGTTCCATCTGCACATAAGCGGGGAGTTGCATAGACTAGGTTCCTTACATTGTTGATGGGAAGGTTTCGGGCATATCCCCTCGTTCCCACTGTTCGCTACGGTCTAATGGTTCAAGCGCGCGTGTTTCATCGATGTGGATGACGGCTCAGAAGGGCCTTTCTCCGCTTTCCTGACCCATTTGTCGCCTTTTTTCTCGTATTCATGCTTTAAGGCAGCATAGGCGACACGATGGGCACGCCCTCCTTCTCCATAGGTTTTGACGGCGCTATCATGCGCTGCTTGCCAGAGATGCTGCGCGTGTTCATCTGAGCGTAAAATCGTTTGTGGTATTGCCATATGCTCTCCTTCATACTAGAGAATCACTCCCTTTCAGGAACTAGCACGATGAGAAGCAAACCTGTGTATACATTGTGGGAAAGCTTTTAAGATGGGAATAGCAGGCTGGCAGCGGAATAAATCTCGCCAAAAAAACGGCTGGGAACGGTCGCGAGCAGGTGTGTGTCGCTGAATCCATTTTGCCGGGCCAGCGACTCCCAGGTAGGATACGAGAGGGGATAAGGTACCCACATATTGCCGCGATCAGCGTTGTACTCAACCAGCAAGAAGCTGCCTCCCGGTCGCAGGTAGCCCCGCACCAGTTGCAAAACCGGTTCCTTCTTACGCACAAAATGTAGCGAGTTAGCCATGACGATGCCATCCAGCGAGGGCAAATCGAGCTTACGCGTAAAATCGGCGTTGATATAATGGACAGTCACGTTGGGAAAACGCGCTTGCATGGCCTTTTCCTGCTGCCGCAGCGCGCCGGCATCTTTATCGATAGAATAGATTTCTCCCGTCGCTCCGATCAAATCGGCCAGCGCGAGGGTAAATGCCCCGCCGCCCGAGCCGAGATCGGCCCATACGCCCCCTGATTCAGGTATGCCCTTGCGCAGCAAATGTACGTGGTCGTCGTGGTTCATTATGGCTCCTTTGCAACTGGACAGAATACTGTCATAAAGGATACTATTAAGATACAACAATATATTGTCAGGCAGGATGAACTGCCTGTTTCACATGCTCAGGAGTATATGGATGCTCAACGACGAATGCTTCCTCATCCTCGGCGGCGCCGGATTGGCCGGAAAACAAATCGCGCACCGCGTCGCGGCTCATTTAACCCCACGTAAGATCGTCATCGCCTCGCTGGGCGACGAAGTCTATCCCGCTCTTCAAGAATTGCAAGAGACACACAAAGATCAATCTATCGAATGGGCTGCCGAAAAGGGCAACATCTTTGTGCGTCAGGAATACGCCTTTCTGCCACCGGGAAAATTATTAGAAGATTCCGCGCGTAGAGAAACGCTCTTCGAGGATTTGTTTGGCAGGCTCGAAGACGCATATGAACGCTCGCACCTGGTCAACCTGGTGCGCAAGCACCGGCCTGATATCATTATCGATAGCATCAATACTGCCACCGCCATCAGCTATCAAGATGTGTATTCAGCTTCGATAGAAACGCGAAAACAGTTCGATAGCCTGTTACAGGATATTCAGCAGGACAATCTCACACGAGTGCAAAGCCAATCACCCAGGGCCGAACGCCTCATCTACGAACTGCTGTTGAGCCAGTCGATGCCCGAACTGATCCGCCACGTGTTGTTGCTGCACAAAGTGATGGTGGAAGTCGGCACGCGCATGTATCTCAAAATTGGCACCACCGGCACCGGCGGCATGGGCCTCAACGTCCCCTATACACATAGCGAGGACAAACCATCCGCCAAGCTGATTACCAAGTCGGCGGTTGCTTTCGCGCACACCGGGCTGTTATTCCTGATGGCACGCACCGCCGGCGGCCCCATCGTGAAGGAGATCAAGCCCGGTGGTATGATCGGTTATGCCGATGTGGCCTGCCGCCCTTTCAGGGGTCATGACAAATCAGGCAAGTTGCAGGAGCGCTTCGAGTACCATATTGAAACGCTGGGCCAGCGCCTCGTGTTACGCCAGGATGAGGGTGAGTATCAAAACCTCGGCACGCTTATGCTCCCGGTCGTCGATACCGGTGAAAATGGGCTGTTCACCAAGGGTGAGTTCGAAACCATTACCGACCTCGGCCAGATGCAGTTCGTCACTCCTGAAGAGATCGCGCACGAAGTGATACTGGAGATTCGGGGCAGCAACACCGGGCGTGATGTGATCGCGGCTATCGATGGCGCGGTGATGAATCCAACTTACAGGGCAGGATACCTGCGACCGCGCGTCCTGGAAGCATTGACGCAGCTCGAGGAGGAGACCGATACGCACAGTGTCGCGTTGGGCCACCTGGGGCCACCGGAGCTTTCCAAACTGCTGTGGGAGGCCGAACTGCTCAAACTGGTCTACAAATCCTTGCGAGAAGCGCTGGCAGTAACGCCGGAGCAGATTTCCGAGCAGGTGTACGCGCTCCTGCAATCAAGACAGCACGAAAAGATGTTGCAGACCATCGTTTCGCTCGGCCTGCCTGTCCTCGTACCCGATGGCACGCGCATTATACGCGGTCCCTACATCCGCATCCCGGAATGTAGCGATTGTGACATCGAAGTGACAAACGACGACATCGACATCTGGGCAGAGAAAGGCTGGATCGACCTGCGGCCCAGGAATTTTGCCAACTGGCAGAGGCGCTTCCAGGAAATGGAGAAAAGCCGCCAGCACGCCTATGGGAAAGGCTCCGCCGCTGTCACCCAGGAGATTTACCTGTACGACGATATTCAAATCGGCGCGGTCGTCGGCTGGATCTTCAATAACGAGAAGGACGGAGACAGGCTGAAGTATGGGTATAGGATCAAGTAGACGTGCCAAGGATGATTATGCACATCCTGTTCCCATACTTCAAATCAGTTGATCTGGATCAATGCCGAGAGAGCGCAATTTCCTGGCCAGGGCCTCGGCTTCCGTGAGGCGTAGTTGCTTTTGTCTATCATAGAGACGCAAATACGCACCTTCCGGTACTAAGAAACTCTCAAGGCGAGGACTCCACAGACTGCCATCCGGCCTATATTCTACCGGAAGCATCTGCCCTGTAGCGCGGTCAAGGCGCCAGCCGAACAGGCGGTGCCCTCTTTTCCGGCTATGCGCCAGCGGGAGCTTATGCGGATCATAGGCATAGTACTCTTCTATACCGGCGTGGGCATAGAGCCATGGCTTCTCTTCCAGGTCCTTCCTCCAGGTTTCTTTCAAGGCAATCTCGAAGACGACCTGTGGCGCAGGCCCATCTACGCCGATATAGTAGCTGGGTATGAACTGCCACAAAACGCCCTTGATTACCGCAATATCGGGGGCAAAAGGATGCTCATCCTCCTTAGGAGTCAGATAGAAATTGAGGTTCTCATGCACAGCACAGACCTGCTTGTGCATCAGCCAGTTGAGAACCTCCATGAGATAGTGAACGAGCATGGCATGAACAGATGTTTCCCCCATCACGTCCTCCTCGGTGGGGTGGCAGTCATAGTAGCGTTCGATTGGATTGCTGGTTTGTTCGATCATGGCACGCTCCTCTTGTATCTTGTCATGTGTTGCTTCGCGTCCAGGTCGCTTCCCCCGGTGTGCGCCTTGACCCCTACCTTGTTTTTGAGTGATAGTCTCCTTCATTTTTATGAGAGGAAACCGATTATCACCGATATAATAGCATAATTCCGGCGGCACTACAAGCCATTTCTCTACTGGTGATTACACTGAAATCGAGACGGCTGGACGAGTTGGGGGCGGGGATTCTTCGTTGCACTCAGAATGACAGACCTCGGACACACCCGGCTTTATCCGGGGCCTGTCATTCTGAGTGCAACGAAGAATCCCTGGCACGCTTATGGGTAATCACCAGGTTTCTCTAAGAAAGCAGGGGGTATCAAAAAATCACGACAGGCTATTTTACAATTTTTGTAACTACTCAGGTGTCCTAGAGATTTGCCAAAGAGTTCAACATCCTGTAGAGTAAGGGCATGACGCCAGAAGAAGAACTGCTTCAGCTTCGACAAGAGAATAAAGACTTGCATGAGCGACTGGCCC